>JAABUS010000071.1_pt1 | contig 219681 bp, 197 predicted proteins | sample 5560161 | NCBI WGS metagenome assembly JAABUS01 (sample SAMN10711885, study PRJNA513376) | rock metagenome | isolation source: Antarctica rocks | place: Antarctica: Victoria Land, Trio Nunatak nord | collected 2016-01-04
GGTACATATTACGGACAAGCCCTCCTTGGGTTCGGGGACCTAGGTAGCCGTGGATGTTGGATTGGATTTCGAAGAGGTTTTGGATAACGTCTTTGAGACGGTCTTGCAGGGGCGTTAGTATAGAGTCCTTATGGGGAGAGAGCGGGGGTGGACCTTCGAGGGCGTCCTCGATTATTGGTGCCATGTTCGGCGCTCAAGGGTTGTGTTGTGGGTTTTACGTAGAGGGAGACGATGGGAGACTTTGCCGCCAAGATACTGCTAATCTGCGCCGAGCTATCAGGAGCCTAAGCTCGGAATCTCCGCTATCCCTGCTTACGCCTTACAAATCTTATGGGTCTAACCTTGAAATCCTAAGCTAGCACATTTTCTTAAAAACCTTTGACTTGTGAAGCCTCTTTAGATTCATAAGTATAAGCCTTACGATTCTACAATCGCGTAGGAGGATCTAGTTCTACTAGCTATAATTTCGCCACCGAGTAAATCATCGCGAGACTAATTATCGATGAGCTATCTTCTGTCTCGTACGTTCGGTTTTTTCCATCATAGCAAATGTCCCTCCCGCCAAGAGATATCCATTACGAAACGCAGAATTGACGGACCCCTAGGGGGTGGGTGTTGAACCTCGTACGGTGAATGAAACGGTTTGTTTAAAAGGGCAAGAGGAAGAGGAAGAGCAAGAAATACGCATAGCTGTTTTACTTTAGACTCGCACGCTACAAAGTCTGAAGTCGAGCTGACCAGCGATTGTTGATTTGAGTAAGATTCCTGGACCTTAAATGATGTGACATGGTCGTCTTCTCTATGTCTATACAAAACGATCCAGCGTCATCATACATTTAGCTTTTCCTATACATCCCTTATCCTCATCTCCCTCCCCAGCTCTGGATTGGTACCACTGGCACCACTGTCAATCTCAGTCTCTACCATTTCCAAGCCAGCAAGATCAGGATACCGTTTGCTGAAATGAGTCTCCCAATTATCGTTTGCTCTATCAGTCAAGAAGTCAGCTGGAGGAGGCTGGTGCTGTTGTAGCCTTTGCTGTCCTGGCTTCCTCGCGGTGAGGGAGGACGGTTTGGCTGGTGACTGTCGAGGCCGATCACCTGTCCGTAGGTTTTGCGGTTTGGTCTGAGGTTTGGGAGGTGGACCACCCGTAGGCCGAGTGAATGGTCTTTCAGATGGAGAGTCGCCGTGGCGTTGAAAATTGTTCGGAGGTGGTGGCTGTGTGCCGATAGTGGGATTAGTGGCTCCGGTGGGAGGAAGCATATTGTCGGGTTGCGGTCTTGGTCTTGAGGGTAATTCTGAGCTTGCTCCGCTCGATGGTGGTTGCATTGGAACGTGTCGAGAGAAGGTCCTAGGCGGACGAATCACTTGCTGGTCTGGCGCATCAGTGAAGCGACCATAGCCGAATGCGGTCTTTGTTGGTGATGGCGAGGCTTTACCGCTTTCATCAAGCAGTGACTGGACCTTACTCTGAATGGAAGCAGCCTTGTTATTTCCTCCAGCTGGTTGCCCGCGGCCGCCGTCGCCGCCATCAGCGAGCCGTTGCCGATAAGCTGCGCCTGCATCAGCAACGCGCTTTTCTTCCTGTGATAGACGTCGCCGTTCAAGCTCCCGACGCATCTCTGGCGGTACCTCTTGAGACTCTGACAGATCATTACCATCATCACTCCTGCCGTCGGTAGCTTCTGAGCCTGCTATTGGTGTAAGATCGTTTGTGCCACGCACAGGTGAGTGACTTGAGTCACGACGGTTGTCACCGCTAGTGTTTGTCTCGAATCGCTTAAAGGCGTCTCCAAATCTACCGGCTAGAAGACTTTTAGTCCCTGAGAGAGACACTGAAGGCATACTAGCCCGTTTGATGTGTCTCGATCCACTACTCATCCGTTTGTCTTTTCGTTTCGCTGCCTCCTCTTCCTCCATCGCTTTGAGAAATTCGACGTTCGAATCAATCCTCACTGCCTCCTCTCCCACATCTGGTTCTCCCGTCCCAGTCGGAGTCAATGCCAAGGCAGTCTGTCGTTCCCGATGCGGTTCATCAGCTGGCCGCGAATTTGATCTCTCTCTTGAAAGCCCGCGCAATAAGTTTGGCTTCGCGGGAGCCTCTACACTCATAGGTCGAGTTGCTTTTGAATTCGCTGATTTCGACCTGTGGATGCTGCTATCTAAGCCATTCAAGTACGAGAATCGGTTTGAGCCTTCCGGTGGCGATTGAGAAGAATTTGATGGATCAAACGTCAAGATCTGGGATCTAGATCGGTGATCGAGGAGGTTTGGTCGCTTCTGACCTGCCGCATCGGCACGTAAGTTGGCAGCTGCTTGCTCAGCAACATCAGATGCCCTTGGCTGGCTGGAAGATCGATCTGAGGAAGGAGGAAAGCGGAAGATGGGACGGTTTGTTGTTGATGTATTCTGAAGAGTAGGAGAAGGAGGAGAAGGGGACGTCATAGTGCCAGTAGATACGTATCCCATCCGCTGAGCAGTAGGTTGTTGGGTAGTAATGCTGGATATCGCTTTTGACTTTGACCCTTCCTGTGCAATGGGCTTCGCTTTTGCTTCGTTGCTCCGAGAATTTAGCGATAGCTGAGGTTGAGTCGCAGCCCGAGAGGCTGCCTTCGGTTGAGCAAAGGCATCGTCCGCTAGATAGTCGGTCACGCGCTGAGAAATCTCTCGCGAAGGCTGCTTCTTGGGTTCTGATTTTGGATCGAATGCGAACTTGCTCCCAGAGTCGTGGAGCAAGGAAAAGTCGTTAAGAGCTGGAAATCTGACCGAGGCATCTTCTAGAGCTGCAGCATCGGGAGCAGTGGTAGATGCCGATTCGAGATCCATCCACGGGTCATTGCCGGCACCCCTCAGTGGCGGTGGACTGGGTTGTGGCACCTTAGTGTCAGCACCAGCCTTGGCCGGTCTCCCACGCCGCATTGGCGTGATATCTGGGATAGTCTGCCTCTCTTCAGTCGGCGGGGCGTGAAATGCGCCAGCTACAGGCGGAGATGCTACATTCGATTCAGGCGAGGGCAGATGTTGATTTCGTCGAGCTTCTGACTGTGACCTTCCGGCATAGATCTGAAAGTATAAGCAAAATTCCCAGAATAAGACAAGACCAACTTACGTCTTTTATTGGAACGTCAGTTCCGCGCATATGGCTGACTTCCCGTACGACTTGGTAGATGTTCGGTCGCTGCTGAGGATTTTCTCTGAGCATCGAAGCTGCGGCAGTCAGCAAACGGATCCTAGTATGCCAACGACACTTACTGACCAATGAGCTTTTTGATTTGGTCTGAGAAGGAAGGATATCCTGGAAATTTGAAGCTTGCGTTGAGTATAGCCATTTGTCCTTGCTCTTCAAATGGTGTCTTGTAGTAGCAGAGCTTGTATAGCAGCACCCCCAACGCCCATATATCGCTTTTCTCGTCTATAGGTTGCTTTCTGTAGACATCAATCATCTCTGGACTCCGGTATTGTAGTGTAGTGTTCTTCTGCACATCGTCTTCAATCAATCTACCCTCCGCTGCATTCGTAGCCGCAGGCCTGGGCGGGGCAGTCGAGCCAAAGTCACAAAGCTTGTATCGACGAGTCGAACCAGAGGTTTTGATAAGTACGTTCTCGACCTTAAGATCCCTGTGAAGTAATGGTGGTTTTAGATAGTGCATGCAGGCGACACCTTGAGCAACATCGGAGAAGATTTTGAGGACCTCGGGTTCTGTGAGCCTGTTCTGGAGTCGAGTGTTCATGAAGTCAATCAATCCCCCTCCATTACAGTATTCCATGAGCAAGAAAACCTCGTAGCCCCCTCCCTTTAGTTGTGAAGCATGCGAGTCGATATAGGTGACGATCGGGCGACGACCCTTTAGCTTCTTCATTGTTTCAACCTCTGTTCGCATGCTGGCCAGGGACTCCTTGTCAGGGACTGCGACCCTCTTGAGGACGGCTTTATCGTCGCCGTCAACGGCTTTGGGTAGCCGTACGAGGTATACATGGGCAAATCCACCTTCTGAGAGGTATTTCTCTATCACAACTCTGTGCCCCCCAACTTGGACTTTTGTGCCAGATACAAAAGTTCCACTAGGTACAGCAGGCGCCAGTGGCTGAGCTGGAGCAGTAAAAGCTGGTGGTCGAACGGCAGCCGCAAATGGAGGGGGGTTGAAAGCGGTAGACATAGCGGAGATGGGCGGGCAAACAGCCAACGCTGTGTGGGATAGGGAGGCCTAAAGGGGCGTCATTGGAAGGTATATCCTGGTGTTCTACCTACACTGTGAACTGACTTATGGCTGAGTACTGCATGATGCTAGATGTCGCGCTTGCAGACCTCAGCTTGCGCAGGCGGTTCTCGAACTTCAATTGTCGGCTGTGTCGAAGCGCCAAGCCAACAACGATTGCCAAGCCCTGTCAAGCTACTGCAGCACTTTTGCGACTGCCTACAATTAAGAGTATTGATTCGAGTGAACAAGGCTACAGCGACTAGGGATCTGGGAGTCCAGTGGTCATCACAGATTTTCCTTGGGTATCTATGAAGGTTGCATTCTCAACGGGCCACATATGTTTGGACGACAGCTTGCGTAGTGGCCTTTAGTCGAACAACGGAACAACAAATATTTTCTGTTGATTGCACGATCTCATCTCTTGATGTGACATGACAAAATTATTTTCCGTATAACTGCCTCTCCATTCTTACACAAGCTTTTGCCACATAAAGAAAAAGCGGCAATACAGAAGGCAAAATCTGACGTGACACAACACCAACATCCAGATCTTTAACAACTGGCTAAAAGAGATTTCTATCAGAGACGGCGATTGCAGATAAAGGCATCGTAAAGTATGGCTGCATCGCTGTAGCGATGTCACATCTGTAGCCTTACCAGATACAAGTTTGCTCTACCAATGAGAGATGATGGTACTTAGAAGATTAGAACAGATTCAGGCAACATTGTGAACCGTCGATGTGCAAAGAGGTTTTCCTTTCTTTGCTGAGAAGGCTATGATGGATGATGGTTGAAGAAGTGACAGGTAATAGCGAGGCATAGCCCCTATCTGGGATGGTGCCACATTTGCGCCAACCGAAGTAGGACTAGCGTCCACAACGGTCAGAACAATCATGCAAGTTTAAAAGGGGACTGGCTCCCCTTCGGCTTGAAAGTCTCCAAGCCCCAAATCCACCCCCAACCGGCAGCCTTACGAAGTCACGATTCATCCAAAACACTCTCCTTCAACGTCCGCTGAAAACAGTCTCAGCTCTCTTCATAATGCGCAATACAGGCTGATGTTGTGGTGATCATACAGCTGATGATGAAAGCGGAAAAATCATTGTTCGCCATCCCTAAGATATGCCGGAAGCCTATGAAAAAGATACCAAGTTCTACCGGGAACAAATAAAGCTCAAATTGTGATCCTCAATCCTACTAACGATGACATCAAGGTGAGTCAGAAGGGAGACACTTTTGATTGGACCTTCCCACTGATGATCGCCTGAAACTAGACTCGATCGATTGGTCACGTGAGTACACTCCAATCCTACATCTTTGCCCCCTTTTTACTAACACATGATAGGCTGCTCGAGACAGGAAGTACCCAATTAATCAGAAACACTGCTGCGCAGCAACTGGGCGATGTACAAAAACAGCATCCAGCTGAGCTGTTTAATCTACTGACCCGTGTGGTTCCCTTCCTGAAATCGAAATCATGGGACACACGAACCGCTGCGGCCAAGGCTATCGCAGGCATCGTCGAAAATGCAAGCCTTTTTGATCCCAATGGCGACGAAGACCTCATGGAAGATGAACCTGTTAAGACAGAGGTCAAGGGCGGCCTTTTATCTTCTGACAGAACACCGTTGGGTGGGAGCCAATTACAGCTCGACGCCCTTGACATAAATACGATTTTGACAAATGGCAAAAAGCTATTGGGAAGCGGAGGTAAAGAGGTCGATTATGCAGTTGCGTCAATGGATCCTGCTGCGCGACTAGAATTTCAGAAGAGAGCTGCATTCGTCTCTCTGGGCCTCTCAGGGCCCGATGTTGATGACCAAATCTCCCAAATCTTGAAGGAGAAGAATGTCGCCCCTACGAATGGGACGCATACTATACCTTTTTTGCCAAGACTCGATACCTCTGATAAAATGTTGGACGAGACAATGCGATCTCCTAGTCCTTTCACGGCAGTGTCGCCTGGTGGAAATTCAACTCAGACACCATCAAACGAATCTGGGCTTAGCAAGCGGCAATTGAATCAACTCAAGCGCAAGATGAAAATGGACGTTAGATCGCAGTCTAGCAAGGTCCGCGTCGTTGATCTATCAGGTCGCCGGCCAAGCAGCAATACGCCTATCACTCCTTCAGTTTCAGAACCATTCGCCATCAAGACGGGAATCAAATCTGAGGCGAACGATGACAAAGATATTGACATGTTCTCCTTGACCCGAGCTAATGTTGATGAGGATGCTAAGATCGTTTCAGATTTCAAAGGATCTCTCATACCTGAAAAGTCTATCTTGCAGACCGAAGAGGAAGAACAAGGACTCGAATGGCCCTTCGAGCGGCTGTGTGAAGTTCTGATGGTAGACCTCTTTGATCACCACTGGGAAGTGCGGCACGGAGCAGCTATGGGATTACGTGAAGTTATCCGTGTCCATGGTGCTGGTGCTGGGCGAGAACACGGCAAAAGCAGGGCGCTCAATGACCAGGTCAACAACCAATGGCTAGATGATTTGGCTTGCCGGCTGTGTTGTGTTCTAATGCTAGACCGGTTTGGCGACTACATATCCGACAACGTCGTCGCACCAATACGAGAGACCGTTGGACAGACTCTGGGCGCTCTCATGGCCCACCTCGCTCCCGCCACGGTTTCTTCAGTTTACCATGTTTTATACAGCATGGTAATGCAGGAAAATCTGAAGCTTCAAACGCGGATCTGGGAAGTGTGCCATGGTGGGATGATTGGGCTTCGCTACCTTGTGGCAGTCAGGAGCGATCTTTTAGTCAAAGACAATGGACTTATGGACGGCGTGGTGGAGGCAGTCATGAAAGGTCTCGCTGACTTCGATGATGATGTTCGGGCGGTGAGTGCTGCCACTCTTACTCCGATTGCAGAGGAATTTGTTGCACTGCGTCCAGCTGCCTTGGACAATCTCATGAACATCGTCTGGGACTGCTTGTCAGATCTTCGAGACGACCTGAGTGCAAGTACTGGCTTCGTCATGGATCTACTTGCCAAGCTCTGCAGCTTTCCCGAAGTTTTGGTTGCAATGCAGCAAAATGCAGCGAAAGACTCGGAACACTCGTTCACCAACCTTGTCCCAAGGCTGTACCCATTTCTACGACACACAATTACTAGCGTCCGATCTGCAGTCTTACGAGCCTTGAAAACCTTTCTCAAGATTGGAGGTGATGATACAAGAGGCTGGGTCAACGGAAGGATTCTGCGACTTGTGTATCAAAACTTCCTCGTAGAGAGAAACGAAGTTACCCTCATCCTATCATTCGAGGTTTGGAATGCGCTCCTCGACGGGATTATCATGCGAAGTGATCTTGAAGCTTCTTCAAGTTTCCTCGAGAATTTCTCCGACTTTTTGATCCTGGCTCTTCATCCTATTGGAACGTCAAGGAATCCATTACCGATAGAACTGTGCTACTTCGTGAAACCCTCCGGTCAATTGTATGGACCCCCTAACCCTGAAATGCTAAAAGCAGCAGCGGCGGCGTCCCAGAATGCCGCTGAGCCACCAGCCAAGCGGAGAAAGAGGTCGGAGAAGAAGGAAGAACCCCCGTCGTCGGCTCACAATGTTGATGGACATATGATCTCAGGCGATGTAGATCTGGTGGGTATTGACACTCTGATTAGATCACGCTTGTATGCGGCCAAAGCTTTTGCTAATGCCTGGGCTCTATTTCCTCACGACGAAGTCTTAAAGAAGATTTTAGAAGGCTTGCATTCGCCTTACTCAACCGTTCAGATAGTTGCAGGAACAGTTACCGAAGAGTATGCCCGAACTTTAAGAAGCAAGGACACTTCATGGGTAGATGGTGGATTCAATTCGGATCTTCTGTCTATACTCGATACCGAACGACCCAATAGCTACACCGACATTCTTCCATTCCTTAGGATCGTCCGAGCACAGTGCCAAGCGCTATTGAATGCTTTCCGGGATCATGGCCATGTCCCTCCTTCAAGGTTACCTGCTCTCGCTATTGTTGTACAAGGCGAAGTTGGGGCTGGTCCTACTGCCTTCTCCATTGCCAATGCAGATTCGGTCGTTAATGATGACTTTGAACGTCTGAAAAAGTCCCTTGCGCCAGCTCAACGGATCACTTCCTTACAGGCCCTTAACGACGCACGTAGTGCTGCTATTCAGGCGATCGGTGAAGCTAAAAAGGTGAAGAATGAGAGAGATGTTCGCATCAGAGCGGCTGCTGCATCTGCTCTTGTAGCCATTGGGGACATTCCGAAGAAGCCCAGCTCTCTCATCAAGGGGATCATGGATAGTATCAAGCTGGAGGAGAACGTTGAGCTACAGAAACGCTCAGCTGCCTCCATAGCATCTCTCCTTGGTCACTATGCTGCCGCGCACCGTCGTGGTCCTGCCGACAAGGTGACCGGGAACCTAATGAGCTTCTACTGCATAGATACCTCAGAAACCCCAGAGTTCCGTCTCAATGCTACAAAACAAGATGTCATTCTGTCACTCCACAAGGAAGAAGACCGAAAGGACTACGCTGATACTGTGGACTATGAGAAAGAAGCAAGGGCGGCGAGAATAACAAGGCGGGGGACTAAAGAGGCGTTAGATCAACTCTGCCAGCTGTTTGGCGCTAAGTTATTCGAGAAAGCCCCTGTTCTCAAATCGAAGATCGAAACTCCTCTTCGCCAAGCGTTCGGTGATGATGCGTCAGTGGACTTTGAGAATGACCAAGGATTCGGTCAAGAGGTCGTAGACGGTCTTTCGATACTGCGAACGCTGGTGCCGACCATGGATTCTGCCCTTCATTCCTCCGTCACCGAGCTGATGCCATTTGTGGCCAAGGCTTTACGCAGCCCACTCTCGGTATTCAGATACGTTGCTGCCAAGTGCTTTGCTACGATATGCAGTACCTTGAGAGTTGAGGGCATGACCATGCTTGTTGAGAAGGTCCTCCCTTACGCCAGTTCAGATGATGTTCATTTCCGACAAGGTGCCATCGAGCTGGTATACCATTTGATCTCAGTAATGGAGGATAGCATCCTACCGTATGTGATCTTCCTTATTGTGCCCGTCTTAGGCCGCATGAGCGATTCGGACAACGATGTACGGCTAATTGCCACAACTACCTTCGCCACATTGGTAAAGCTTGTACCTTTGGAGGCTGGTATCCCGGACCCACCAGGCTTCCCAGAGTCACTGCTCAAAGGACGAGACCGAGAACGCAAATTCATTGCACAGATGCTTGACTTCAAGAAAGTCGAGCCATTCGAGCTTCCAGTTGCTATCAAAGCCGAATTAAGATCTTACCAGCAAGAGGGCGTTAATTGGCTGGCCTTCCTCAGTCGCTACCATCTTCATGGGATTCTGTGCGATGATATGGGCCTTGGAAAGACTTTGCAGACCCTGTGCATTATAGCAAGCGACCATCATCTCCGCGCGGAAGAATATGCGAAGACCAAATCTTCAGACAGCCGACGCCTACCATCTCTCATAGTCTGCCCACCAACGCTCTCTGGTCATTGGCAGCAAGAAATCCAACAGTTTGCTCCTTTCCTGTCCTGTTTAGCCTATGTTGGGCCTTCGACGGAGAGAGCAATACTCAGAGAGCAGCTCGGCACAACAGATGTTGTCATTACCTCTTATGACATCTGTAGAAATGATATCGACGTTTTCACACCCTTCAGCTGGAATTACTGCGTCTTAGATGAAGGCCATCTCATCAAAAACCCTAAAGCGAAAACGAGCATGGCCGTCAAGCGCCTTGCTAGCAACCATCGTCTCATCCTTTCTGGTACCCCTATTCAAAACAATGTCCTTGAACTCTGGTCTCTCTTCGACTTTCTCATGCCTGGTTTCCTTGGTACCGAAAAGGTTTTTCTCGACCGCTTTGCCAAGCCCATCGCCGCATCACGCTTCAGCAAATCGTCCTCCAAAGAGCAAGAAGCTGGTGCTCTAGCAATCGAGGCTTTGCACAAGCAAGTACTTCCCTTCTTATTACGTCGCTTGAAAGAAGAGGTCCTCGACGATCTTCCTCCCAAGATCCTACAGAACTACTACTGTGATCTCTCTGACCTGCAAAAGAAACTCTTCGAAGATTTTGCCAAAAAGGAGCGGAAGGTTCTTGCGGATAAAGCGGGCAGTGAGAGCAGAGAGGACAAGCAGCATATTTTCCAAGCTTTGCAATACATGCGGAAGTTGTGCAACTCTCCCTCTCTGGTTGTCAAGGAAGACCATAAGCAATACGCGACCATCCAAGCACAGCTTGCACGGCAGAATTCCAGTCTCAAAGACGTTGCTCATGCACCAAAGCTCACTGCTTTGCGAGATTTGTTGGTCGACTGTGGCATTGGAACCGATCCCGCTGAGAATAACAATTACGTTTCGCCCCACCGCGCTCTCATCTTCTGCCAGATGAAAGAGATGCTCGACATCGTCGCAAACGACGTATTGCGCGCTCTGCTCCCTTCTGTCCAATACCTACGTCTCGACGGCAGTGTGGAAGCCAATAAGAGACAGAATATAGTCAATCAATTCAACACCGATCCTAGCTACGACTGCCTTTTGTTGACGACCAGCGTGGGTGGTCTGGGGCTCAATCTGACAGGTGCAGATACTGTCATCTTCGTCGAGCACGATTGGAATCCACAGAAGGATCTCCAAGCTATGGATCGCGCGCATCGTATCGGACAAAAGAAAGTCGTCAACGTCTACCGGTTGGTTACGAGAGGCACACTAGAAGAGAAGATCTTGAAGTAAAGCCAAACAACTACCTCCATTACTTGTTGCGCATTGCTAATCCTGTCGTTATAGCCTTCAACGCTTCAAAATCGACGTCGCCTCCACGGTAGTAAACCAACAAAACGCCGGCCTCGCCACCATGGAAACAGACCAAATCCTCGACCTCTTCAATCTCGGCGAGGTGGCTCCCGCAGCCGGCACCGGTAGTGTTGAGGGTCCAATTGATGGGAGAGAGGAGGATATGGTTGATGTGACGACGGGAGAGGTTAAGGAGAAGGGGAAGAAGGGCTGGTTGGATGATTTGGGCGAGTTGTGGGATGAGAGGGGGTATGAGGAGGAGTTCGATTTGGGGGGATTTTTGAAGACGATGAAGATGTGACGGTGGTGTGGATGGCGATGCTTGGATTATGTGGTGAAGAGAGGGTGTTTACTTGGCATAGCTTCGGTGTTGGGAGCCGTATGAGAAGCTGCTTAGGCTTTTTACCTGGCATGTGGCTAGGATATTGATACACAACGCATGCAGAATTGTTCTAGCAAAATTGATTCGTATTGATACAGACCACTTCCATTCTCCTCTATGTAATGCGGCTGGGTCATGCCCCGCCAGTCTTGGTGAACAACGTTACCACCACCTTTTTGCATGCTGCATCGCAAAAGACCGATATTACCTTCCGCAATTCAATCTGATCAACTTCTGCCTGTAGAATTCTGGACCCTTGCCTCCTTTCTTCGACAAGATAGGAAGGAAACGCGTCGAGCGTGACGCATTATGAACATTTTGATCAGTGATGACAAAAAAAGTATGACATATGCATGCGTGGCTGTCGTGTCGAAGCATCTCGCTCATCCAGATCATCCATCAACATTCTCATCGTATCACCATAAGACACATTGCTGCGTCGCACGCATTCCCATCTGTCGTATCATCCCCTTTTCGCATTGATCAATGCCTCTTCTTCGGGCTCGCAAGCATGTTCAACCTCCCCAAGGTCATGCCAATCCTCCCCTTCTGCTTCGCAGCGCCTAACTTTGTAGGGATTCGACTCCCAGCAGCACCACCCATGCGCTTCTTTAAGGGAGATTGAGCGCCATTCATCTTCTCCGGCGATTCGCCAGTACGCTGCTTCTTTGCTCGATGCTGGTCATCATCATCCTCTGTCTCCATAGGATCGACATTTCCCTCATCCTCTGCCTCGGTGTCTGATTCAGGACGGTTTCGCTTCTTGTTCGGCATTCCATGCGGAATAGCAGGGAGAGTATTGAAAGTAGGCACGTGGGTTGGCACACCGCTAGGACGCACGTGTCGAATTGTGGACCCTGGACTCGTGAGAGGGGTCGATTTGATAGGGGAGAAGTCGATTGTCTTCTCAGAACGGAAGGTGAAGTCACCCGGTGTGGAGGCTTTGGGAAGCTTGGTGCGAGTGGTAATGTTTGGAGAATTACCAAGATCTGGGTAGAAGACCGTATCTTTTGTGATGGGAGGAGAGGTGGAGACTTCTGGCTGAGACTGAGCTTGAGGAGTGGGTATCTTAGAGGGAGATGAAGATTCAGTCGCACCATTTCTACGTGGCGTGGTTGGGGCGAAGCCAACTCGCTTCGTAGTTGGAGAGCGCTGTAGCCCCACAGAAGGGCTACTGGGAAGACTTGGTAGCACTTTCCCCAAGTCCATGTTGCCTTGTGGTGGCGGGAGGTGTGTACCAGCTGCCACCTTGAACGGATTGTCCGAGAATTTGGGCTGTGGTCGATGAAGGATTGACTTCATGCTACCAAAGCGAGAAAGCGAGGAGAGATACTTGTTGCTCCCTTCGGTCTTTGGCCTAGTTGGGCTGTTGAGATTTTGTGTAGTGGCCGACTTGCTGAGAGATGGGATCATGGAGGTCTTCAAGTTCTTCACACTAGCAGAACGGGCCAGCGAGGCTTTGGTGGGTGTCGTGGCGGCACTTGGCAAGTTTGCATCGGGTCGAATCATTCCAGACGTCGTCCGCGCGCTGTCTGGCTCCGTGTTGCTGTCGCGTGACACCGGTCGCGCATTTGAGATATCATCACCATGAATCTGCTTGGCACGCTTTCCTGGAGACGTATTCTCGAGCCTCTCCCGCGATTCATTGAAGCCGAAACCCCTGAGAGACTTGGTCCTGACAAGGGTTTTCGCGGATTGGTGATCTAACCCTGCTTTTGACGGACTACGCTTCAACGAAGAGGTATTGGCCTGTATCTTGTTCTTCCAAGTAGACGCGTGTGAGGCAATTGAGTCCATCTTCTTGAACTCTTGCCTATGCACCTCGCTGTATCTCCCAGACTTTCCCTTGGCCTTGTTGATCTTCCGCCCTCCAACACCATAGAGCTGGTCAGTCTCTCCGTCTTTATGCTCCTGTATGTTCTTCTCTTCTATCATCTGAGCCTTGATCTTGGCAGCTTCTTCACGTACACTATCCATGATCTTTTGAGCTTCCGCGCTTAGGTCTGACTCTGGCCGCTCAAAGCTGAAGTCAAATGTAGGAGAAGTCATGTGAGTGGGTAACGGACCCTTGGACTTGGATGGTGTTTGCTGCATGACTGTAGCAACGGCGGCCTTAGTAGGGGAGGCGGATAGTCGAGCGAATACGCTGTCGAGGCCTCGACGAGATGGCGACGGTTTGGTGGTACTCTGATGTACTTTGCTCGGGTGCATTTCCTCAAGAGATGGATGGAGGCGAGACACCGTTTGAGGGGTCTTCATGGCACATGAGATGGTGTTGAAATGACTCTGTGTAGCGGATGTGTTCGGTGGAGGGGCTGGAGAGGAGACAAGGGCATCGATGTTGCGAGGGGCACCAGTGGGGGGAGACTCGTCCCGTTCGAGAAGGGAGGACAGCTTGTTGGTCAGAGGAGTTGCATTGGAGCGAGACTTTAAGGCAGTTGAATCAGCATAGCTTCGTAGAATACGAAAGAATGTCATTGAGCGAGGTACTGGAGAGCTTGTAGCGTATGGACTCACAGGTGTTCCATTGCTGTTGATCCGCGAGGATCGCCGACGCGGCGTAATCATTGCGAGTGTGCTCAGCTTGAAGTTGTTACAGAGAGGCTCAATTGATGTTTGATGGTAATTGGAAGATCTCTTGAGGAGGGCGAGATGTGGTTGATATTGTTATCGGGTTATGACGATTTTGTTTACTTTTCGCAACTTCTAGGCTAGGCTAAGTTTACGCCAAGCTCAACGGCCTCGAGAGACTAGCGCCACATATCTTGGCACTCAAGAGGCAACTCGGCAGTAATCTAAGGCCAAGGAGGTAGAGCCTGAATCTTCTATATCGCTGGGTAGCGTTCTAACCAGTGCTTCGAATCATCGCTCTCATGTGAATCAGTATTGTGTATATGCTCTAACCTTTCAACCAAGACGCTGGCTGTGTGATGCGGAAAACCAGATTGTCATATGATCTCGTTATATTTTAAATACTCTATGTATTTTCCTTGAGGTATGATCAATCCAAATCAAGATCTTGTGTACTACCCCTGGATTTCCAGGATACCAAATGTGACTTCAACCTTATCGAGAGGGGTTCTCGGATATCTTACAGTAGCCCCAAACTTCGGACTCCACGCTTCAAAGGAATGCCTATCGTCGAAAAATCGAGGGCTAATCTTTCGCATAGTTGCCAATGCCCTCCTGCCAATCTCATCGACGCTACCACTGTGCCTCAGCCCTCCCTCCCCTTTTCCATGAAAGCCCGCATCCCTGTAATTCTTCTTGAGCTCTGCCACCATCTCGGGTGGATAGAGACCCAGGTTTAGTAGGAATATATCGTCTGCCACGAGGCTTACTCCACCCCACCAGCTGCCTCCTTCTGTCGCACGTTTGATTGACCCAGCGCAGCCAGTCCCGTACTCGCTCATCGGGAAAGGCGAAATAACAGGCTCATCGAAATCCAAGAACTCCGTGCCTTGGGCTCAAGCAACACCAGTTACACAGTCAGCGAGCTGCTGCCATCCAGGCCTTCAAGCCCATTTCTCTGCGTCTGTATCAAATGATACTTTCAACGAAGGCGGGAGAGCGCCAAATTGAGACTCAGCTATATATATTATTCTTTTGTTCCGTGAACGAGCAACCTCACGGACTCGGAGCGGACCATATCCAAGCTGCGTAAGCGAGCCGGGCCGGTAGCCATCAATGATGATGTCGATGGTCTGAAGGAGCGATTTGAATTGGCTACGACCTTCGCAAGAACGTGTTTGAGAACAAGAGTGGGTTTGCCCTTGTTCCCGTCAACCTGAAAGAAAGGCACATCACTTACGGATGAAGTGGTGACTTTGATCACGTCTGCGCCATACTCTGCCGGGATACGTCCAATGGTCGACCCTGCCATGATTATGCAAAGTTCGAGGACTCTGATGTCGGTAAGCGGATGCGGTTTGCCGCCAATATTGCTTGTGTGTGCCAATCGAATCGGAGGTGTCGAATTTTCCAAATTTCGAGATCCCATGGGGGCTCGCTAAGCATACTTTGCCCCTGTAATTCGATCAGTTTGGACTCTTGTTGTTGATATTTGGATGTGCCCTACATATGGAGTCTATTTGATATCTCGTACTTGAGGCATTCAACACCGGCTTGGACGTATTTGGCGTTCAATTTCTCAAGCTCTGTGACACTGTATTTTTCCGTGTAGCTTTCAATCAAATCGAGAGCTTCCTGGTAGTCTGTCACATCAGGTCGATAACCTTTCAAGCCGATCATATCAAGTGATGTCGTCGCTTCAAGCGATCCATGAAGATGACAGTACTTTCCGTGGTCGCGAGTCCCATATAAATTAGTGGACAAGCGTCTATAGAGATTCGATTGAGCTCGCAAGAGGTCCGTATCTTTCACCTTCGAGTTGACAATCGGGTCTCCTTATCTCATCCCGTCAATCGTCGACAGATATGCTGCAAATTAAGAGCAGGCGGCACGCTCTACTTTCAACGAGATCTTCTTTCATCTTTGAGATCAGCGATAGCTGCTAAAATACCAGCCTCCACAGCCTTCAGCGATCATATTCCCTCTGTCTCTTTCAATGGACCTGGTAGGCCTGGTCGTCCACCGGTTTCAAAGGATATCTGGCGAATACTAGCGGCGGCCTCGTGCAGGACGAGGTCATTAGCTAATCTATAAGCTGACTGACAGCTGAGTCTATACCGGCTTGAGATGAGTACTTGTTGACTCTACTTTCCATCTCCTTGTGCCTAAAAGTCCCAGATATCATCCACGGCTTCTTCTGAGTATGTATCCCCGACTTGAGCCGACATGAATGTGGGATCCTTTGTGTGCAAACTTGTGACCTCTCCAAAACTAAACGCTCTAAGCAATCGCGTTGTCGCCACACATTCGACCGGGAGTACATCCCTATTATGAATACGCAAAGGCCAAACGACGATTTGCTGAGTCAGCTGTCCTTTTCCGTACAGCCGCATGTCCACATTGCTAGGATGTTGAAAGCTTGAGAGAAGCGAGAGAAGTGGGTGCTCGTGACTCGAATAGGTGAAATAGGATCAGTATTGTTGAGGTTCTTGGTCTTGACAGGCCTTCCATGCCCAAACGAGCAATGATCTGCATCTCTCGATCTGTCACATCCTAGCGCGCCAGCCATTGAGCACAATGCGTACCAAAATCTGTCCAGAGCAGCGGAGAAACTCTGTATGCATGTATACTTATTACCGCGCAACCTCCTGATGCCGGTATTTTCAATCGAGAAGCCTGTTCCCTGCCCTTTTCCTTCCCAAGTCACTCCTTTCCCCTCGAAGGCCTCCCTAACTTCGGTATTCGTGCCCCGCTCTTCCAAACATCTAACCAGTACTCCCGCCAGTTGGCCTGTAGGGCTCACCCCATTGGGCCATGCGAGGATCAGTACGGGCGCCATCTTGCCGATTATAGTGTATGCAAAGCTCTTCTTGCCTTCTTTGAGCTGCGAGCCGGTGTCATCTATACATCCTGGTCGGACGTTGAAGACTCGCAATAAGGGGTAGGTGAGGATGAGGTCGAGGAGGCAGGCTTCGGCGGCGCCCTTTGTACGGGCGAATAGAGCCGTAAAACGACCAGGAGATCGGGTAGACTGGCGGAAGTCAATAACACATTGATTATAGCGGCAAGAGGAGAACTTCATACGCCCTATCCTGAGATATGGACGAAGTTGAAAACCTGATTGAGGGTTGCAAAGGCTTGGGCTGCGGCGAGTGGATAGTCGAATGTGATTGTTCTATACTCCCTGTTCGTATGTCAGACCACGCACAACTCGAGGTGCCTGTGTATGTAGAGAAAGTCGCCCTGACGTAAGTCTGACTTGCAAGGTCACGGCTTACTCTGGAGTGACCTGCCCAGCTGAGATTCCTAGAGCCCAGACACAACCCACAGCGCCCTGTAACTGTCAGAGCAAGTCATCTGGAAAGCTATTGAAGTCCTGATAAATGATAACATTGACATTTTCCACACCAGTGGCTTGCTTGACTGGCCGTCGGGAAAGTACTGAAACCTTGGAAATGGTAGAAGACGCCAGACATCGGGCAAGGACGGCTGAGCCTGCCGTTGCCTAGCAGTGTGGGATCAGCTTGACCCATTGAAGACTTCAATACAGCAGCAAGACCTTTCTTAATCGTACTTCTGTAGCAGAATCCATGATCTTGCTCCTACCACCTGTTCTGACAGCTGCATTAAAAAATACTGATGGGAGAGAAGGATTCCGGATTGGCTTACTGTGCAGCCAGTCAAAATGACATAAGCCATCTTTGAGAAGTATCTGAGCTCATGAATTCTATGACCACGACATGCTGAAGAAGCTTGCAACAGATAGATATGTTTGGTTTGTTTCCAGGAATGGCTTAGAATCAGTACATAGAACTAGAACTAAGCGTTCCGCGGGTAACTAGTTTTGAAGTTTATTTCCAGAATATTCCACGACTTCAGATCCTACTCGCGCAGTCTTCGATACTCATTCGCTCCTTTACTAAACACTACACCTGGCATATGTATGTTGCAAGTCCACTCCTCTAGTCAGGAGCACCCAGAACTTTGAACTGTAAGCCGTAGCATTGGATGCTCAAGATTGATCATGGTCATGTGCGAATGCCAGTCAACATCGCCTATAAGGCTTATATCAAGGTATCCAATGTCATACGAGATCGACAGAGGCAAACATAAGATATGATTGAGGCAATCCTCTTGGCTTTCTGAAACCACAAAAAAGAAATCTTTCCAAGAAAGGGATTGGTCAAGCATAGTCCCAGAGATGTTCTTCAGCTAGTCATTGTCCACTAAATTGCATGCGCGACATAATCCCCAGATTGCGCTAACGAGAAGCATCTCGCCGTCGCGTGAGTGCGATAATTCCTGCTACAGATTACAAACACACCGAAGAAGGCCGAGGCTGTTGCCACGATGCTAGAATACCCGCAGCTATCCCATCAGTCCTCATCACATCCTAGCATCAGTATTTCAAGCATGGCCTTGGGCAGGCAGACAGAAGAGAGCCACGCACCAGACTAAGATGTTCTTGAAATTACTGTTGCAGATTCTCACTATGGTTTCTCTTGTTCGCAGTCCTTGGTGTGCCTGTGACACGCCGCATCTCCACTCGACCAATGAAAATACGATCCGCTCCGAGCGCCATCTCACCACATCCTTCCTTCTACGTCAGCGAAGTTCAGAGGAAAGCCATTTACTGCTCACGACAGAAAACCAGCTTAGCAGACGTGACGACAATATTGACGATGATCTGGTAGTTCGGCGCATTCAAATCGTGGCCAGCACAGTACCCATCGTCGACGCAGCCAACGCCCTCCTCGTCTTCTATAATTCCATCCTCTACGGTGCACTAGCTCCCTGGACAAATCTAGAGCCGCAAGTCGTATTGAGAATGACCATGGGATGCCTCGAACTTACAATGCAAGTGGTTTTTGAAAGCTCCACGACTCACCGAGGCATACCTTGGGCTTTCGTGAGAAACTTTGCCAGGAACATGTTGGCGATGACAACGAGGGGTTTTACAGGGACATATGTCATGTACTATTCGACAGACGGTGGCTTCTCATTCAACGCAGACCTTGGCATTGAGGTCCGCTTGCGGATATTGTGGGGCATTTGAGGCGGTTTGCATCCAGTGCAATATCTGTCTCAATCAGGTTGGACTCCGCCCATGGTTTACTTCTACGGCAGAAGCTATCCGCAATCCAACTACGCTTGGACTAGCTCTATCTCGCGTAAATGATCTCGGACGAGAAGAATGTGTATACTTTTTATGCAGGGAAGAAGTAAGGATAGAGGACGGGAGCAGTGAAACATCTGGAGTTTGGTCTATGATCTAAACCCAGCACTAAGAGCGCAAAAATTGTTAAACGAAGATCAAATTTGAAGGAAATGATCATCTGCAGGGTTGAAGCTGATCCGAAGTGCTGCTGGGCTTAGCATGTTACGACGGACGCGCAACGAGCCGCATATGAAGACTTAGTAATTGCCGCTTCGGTCTCCAATGATGTCGCTCCTCGCATGGAATCGTGCGAAGAGCATCTATCCAGAAGCGATTGACAGGGAGATGTCGGGCGTAGCGCCGGCTTCAGCCTTCCAACCTGTAAACTAACACGGTCATGCCTATCTATCGGCGCGAGAGTTGCCCAATGGAAGAAAGCAGCTTCGACAAATCGTCATTATTACCCGGCAACCTGGCTCGTGGGTGCACCAGAAGTTCGATTGAGGCAGAAAGGTCGATGATCGATTGGTTGACAGCTCGCTTTTATCAATGACGTACTTGACACCCGCATTTTATCTTCGTGTACTTACTGTGCGACGCGTTGTATGCATGGGAATTACAATTATCCATAATGACCTTGGTTTTTGAGACAGCTACTGCGACCATTACCGATATCACGACTTTTATCAACAGTGGTTGTGGACGCTCTAAACCCCATACTCCGAACCAGGTACTCGTGCATAGCCGAAGCTCCTCATAAGCGAAGATGACCCGCCCGAAGGTTGATCCTGACAAGAGACAGCGAATTGCCAATGCTTGAAGCAAAAGGTATATGCGTCAGAATCATGCACGAGCCATTACCTTTTTATCTTTTATCCTTTCCGCTTCACTCATAGCTCACAATCACACCAGTGCGACGGCCAGCAACCCTGCAGCCTTTGTCAGCAAACAACATTCATCTGCGAATATAGCAGTGACCACAATAATAGTGTACATTCACTTTCGACAACATCATCGCCAAAGCGAGTCAACACAGGAGCCGACATCAACGGTACCTCTGACATTCCTTGTAAAGACCACGAGGGAGTTTTGCAGCTGATACAACTACTATAGATAACCCTCAACTCCATAATCCCCGCCGACCAAACAACGACACTCGATCCACCGCGAGTTCCGTCCGAGCTATCGGCAATTCTTCTCGAAAGCAAGATGTGAGGCAGCGCGCTGGCGCTTCAGAAGAGATGGAGAGGCATACTTCGCCACAAATGCTAGAAGATAGCAGTGGTAGATCCGTCTTCATTGGTGACGCAGCAACTCTGTCATTCTTGCAATTGCTGAGGATGATGGTCGAGAGTGATATGGGGCCATGTGAATTTACAAACGACCCCAACGCCCGAGAAATTGTCGAGACTCGGTTCAAATTGCCACCAGATACTTGTCTAAATCACCAGCTGCCAGAATACCAAACTGCGAAAGTACTCGTTGACTCTTTCTTCGTCAACGTGAGCATTCGAGCCGCTTACTTCGCTCTCTGAGCAGCGCTAATCTTAGCATAGACGCATGGCGCAGTTCAGATCTTCGACGAGAAAGACTTCTGCGACATGATGGGACGATGCTACTCAGACCCACTGACCGCAAGTCATGTTGATCTTTCCCATCTGAACCTAGTTTTCGCAATTGGATTGTCATTCGCGACCCCAGAGGCTTAAACAGATGCAGCCATAATCGTAGCACCTAACTAAGCCAAGCTTGGCTTAGTTAGGTGCTACGATTAGTAGTTGGCAAATTGAGATCCCTATATCCTAATCAAGGTGAAACGTTCTACCTTAACGCTAAAAGCCTCGCCAATCCCTTGGTTGGATTCGAGGATGGCGATCTGTGGACCATACAAGCTTTACAAAATATAGCCATATTCATGGCAACGAGGTGTAAGAGGAACACTGCATTTGCTTATGTTGGTAGGGACTCAAGTCTACACTAAAATTGACTATCTTCTTACCGGTGTTGGGTATGGCTGTTTGTACCGCGTATGCCCCCGGCATGCACCTTGAAGAGATGATTGGCGGAGTCGACCCAAAGCAAACAGCTCTCCGGAAAATGATATGGCGATCGCTGTTCGTCATGGACATCTTCCTAGCTCACTCATCGGGTCGCCCTGTCGCCATAGACGAAGGAGAATGCTCTGGAAATGTGTTGGCCCCAATGACAAATGAGCGTACAGCCTTAAATGACCATCACGTCAGCGACCTCTGTACAGTTGGTCTCGACGCCACTGTCACCAGTTCTCGCGTGCTTAGTGTAATACTCAAGAAGGTCTATATACCGTGCAAGATCTCTACACAACTTGACCAGGAACTGGATGAGGTATGTAGGACATGGCCACAGAATTTGCCACCGGTTCTCCACTGGCGTCGAGCATCACCCGAAAATCGTGGGCAGGCTATTGCCATCCTGCACGCTAATATGGTCTACTTTCATTCGCTAATACTTCTTACACGGCCTTTTTTTCTCCTCGTCCTCAGTGAAGAAGTAAAACAGTAGCGAGTTGGCGGCGGCGGCAGCTCACACCGACAGGAAGTGCGAATGAAAGAGTCTTCCAAGAATTGCATTGATGCCGCAACACAGACCGGTGCTCTTGTCGAAAATGCTTACGAAGGCCGATACCTGTCGAAATTGAATCCTTTTGCCACATATTCAATCTGGACTGCTGCTCTCATCATCTTCGCCAACGAATATGCTCGTCTGTCATCGGATGCGCTTCTGAACCAATGTATGGCGAATGCGATCACGATCCTATGGTCTAACGGCGAAATGGATCCCCAAGCAGCACGCGCTGCCAATATCCTGGTCGACTTCCGCACCATAATCAACAAGAGAAAGGAGCAGTTCGCCTTACGTCTCCGGCCTCTACATTACCAGAATGAGAACCCACCCTAGTTCCCCAATTTTAGCCACGAGGTTCATGTGGACGCTATGCCCCTGCTTATTCAGGAATGATACTGCTGGACTTCAATGCCTCTGGTAACGTGAAATCCTCTTCTAGGAACATACCTGGTTTCGACACCGCGCCCGCAAACGCTTATAACCCAAATATGTTCGCTCCTGCACCGAATCAGGAGGATGCAGCTTTCGTATCTTAGATCTGCCCCACAGTACACTTCCCAACTTGACAGGCCCCAGTACCGCGGCTACCCCCGGAGAGATAGACTTCGATTCACTCTGGGGCCTGTGGCCAAGTAGCGCAGCTCCTTCTCAGTATGGCACAGCTGCTGGGGATACAGGACATATGGGAGGTGACATGATGGGAGGTGGTATTGGTGGTAGTGCGAACTTTTTCCCACGGGAGTGATGTTCGCTTCCACAGAGTTGCCTGACGAATAACGATACCTATGGATATGATGAAGATAATGATGCAACGAGCATAGCTAGTAGCTCTACGATACGGAACGATGATCTTAGGGACCGGTGATGGGTGGGATAATTGACGGCTGAGGATTCAAAAGACGGCATATTGGCTGATCGTGAAACCTTTTCATCCATCTGTGTCGCGGGCTGGACTGAAGTGTGGAGAAACGTTGTATGATATCAGAGCAGTCTTACCTTCCGCCATGCTCAAAGCTGAGATGTGCGACCAGGATCAGCTGCTACAGGACAGCAACTCCACTTGAAGACGTACTTTATCTTCCCACTCTCTCCAGTGATCGAGCTTGTCTGCTCACAACTCTGTTGCACTGGTCTAACCGAATGAGGCAGGCACAGTTTTCGCAATAGTTAACTAGTTATTAGCAAACTATTAGTTTAACAGTTCAGTTCGCCCTTTTTCCCCTTGATAGTTAGTTGGTTGGGGGTCTTAACTAGTTCAGTTTTAAACAGTTTGAACCATGAACTATCAGTTAAAACTGGCAGTTTGGCAGTTTGAACTAGTAGTTTTGGCGGTGTTGTACGGGGAGGCGGAGCAAGGGCTGACTACCTAATTAGGAATAACGCTATTCAGATAGGGTTAGCGCGAGGGTTTTCTCCGCGCAGATCTTCAAAAAAATTTAATCCTGGCTTCCGCTAAACCTTAACTTTAGCACGATATGAACGATTTATGGATCTTATGAATTTTATGTAAACTGTTTCAGCTATTAGTTTAAACTAGCGTTAAACTGCTAAGAACTAGCGTTAGCAGTTAAGTAAGGTAGTTGGTTTGGCCCCAAAACTGGACCAACTACGCTAAAACTAGTGTAGTTAGTTGGTTTGGGGGTCAAAATCGAACTAGTTAACTATTGCGAACACTGGGCAGGCAAACGGAGATTAAATGCGGGATAATAAGATCACGCGAGACCAAGACTGTGCCATTGAGGTCCATTATCCGGGAATGCAAATCGCGCTACCACGTTTCTGAAGTATATTGGCTATTGATTATTTATTCTATTCGCTATACCTAATGAGGATTACCGTTACACTAGATATAATAGAAAGGAGGTGAACTATTAAGGCCGTTAAGAGGTAGGGAATCGAACCTAGTACCGCTCCGCCCTATATTTTATTTCGGATTAGGATACAGATATAGCGGTTTTTATAAAATACCGTTTATATCCTATTCTATTAAATATTACTTAAAAATCGCGTAATTATTATATAAAGAAAATTATTTAATACCTAGGATACGTAGAATCTATTTATTTTATCCTAGATTCGAAAGAGATTATAGGTCGGGTTAATTATTATCCTCCTTCTTTAATATCTAGTTATTTATAGAGAAGGAAGGACTATTTAGTTAATTTAACGAGAGTATATTATTTATTAAATAGCGAGGTTCTTTCTTTATTTTAAATTCCTAGAGTTATTTACTCTATAACTCTTTAAAGATCCTATTATTATAAATTTTATTCTAGTACTTTTTATAATATAGTAATATAGTATTTATATATAGTAAAAGAGATACTATTCTTAAATACTAGGCCTGTGTATTTATAGTAGTAGATATATTAGTTATTTATAATTTAGTCTATTTATTTATTAAGTAACTATAATAATATCCCTATAAATAAATAAGAAAATAGACGTCCTCGTTAGTATAAAGAGGTATTAAATAATATACATTTAGGCGCGGTTAAGTAAAGTATAATATAGAGTTAATAATAACGAGGTAGTATATATTCCGAAAGTTTTTATAAATTTAAAAATAATAGAATTAAAGACTCTACTAGGTCCCTCTTAAAGATAACGATAATAAATAATTAAAATATAATAAATACTAGTTTAAAAACTACTAGCGTAGTAAATATTAATATAATAAATATCTACCGAAAACTTCGGCGGGCTCTAATTATTATTATTAATTTAAACTTAATAATTAATATTTCTTTTTCGTATTTATCGATAAGGCTCTAAGCGCTTTTAAGGTATTTAATATTATATTATTAATTAAATTCGGGTCCGTAGTTTTATTAATATATTAAGTATTTAATTAAAAAATCTTTACCTCGACGAATAATACGTTTATTTAAAAGGCGCTATATAATTTAAAATTTAAATTCGTTAGTATCTCCCTTGATATAAACCGAGTCGGGGTAGTTAAGTATAGGGTAATTAAATAAATTAAACGTAAACTATAGTTCTAATTATATTATAAAAAATACCGAGTATACTCTTTAGTGGCCGGGTATTTTTAGACGATATATTTACTTTTTAATCCTCTTTAAGACTTCGAAGGGGCCGACGTACTATTAACCGAGTTTATATATCTTTATAACTATAATAATTTAGGGTATTAAATAGTCTTTATAAAGATATAATAAAACTTTTTCGCCCTTTTTAAAATATATAAATTAATAACTACGGTTATAATAGTGTTTCTAGTTTATTTATATAAAGTTAATAATATCGACTACTTCTATACGGATATAAATTTATTATAATACGACTAGTATATTTAAATTTAGTAAGTCTAGCGGCCTATTTAAAATAAAATTATAGGAGATTTTATTTAATATTTTCGATATCGTCGATAAAAGTAAATTATTTAATAAAGTTTAAATACGGGGAAGGACTATAGGCTATAATATTAAATCTTCTAATATATATATATAGAATTTTAAAATTATTTCAACGGTTTAATTAATATATTCGTTACTTTTATCCGTTTAGGGGTAGTAGGTTATTAAATAAATTAAATTAATTTTAAAATACTTGAATATAACCTTCTAAAAATCGGAAAGAAATTTTGGATCTCGATTTAATAATAATACTTTAAATATACCCTAGTCGCCGGTATTAAAACGATCTAGTAAAATAATAACTTAATTTCTAACTTTCTAAATAGATATACTAGGGACGTAAATAATATATTTAATAAATTTATATATAATAATTATAGTATAATCGAAGTCTTCCGTAATTATAAATATATTTAGGATCTAGTCGAGCGTAAATATATAGAATAAAATAAATAGACTTTTAATAAGTTATATAATATTATATAGATAATATCGACGTATTTATAGAAGTAGGTAATTAGGGTAGTATTTAATATATATATAGAGTTATTTCATAAAATTATAAATATATTAGGATTTGGATATAATTTCGAAGTATCTATTAAAATCTAAATGGCTAGTATTATAAATAATATCTAGAACCTTTTTAATAAAGGGTTAAGGTATATAGAGGTATTTTAAATTAATAAATTTAAAAATATAAAAGATTAGGCCGGTTGAACTCTTAGTAGTACTACGAATAAAAGAAAACTCGGCGACCGCGCTAGGGTTAGACGGGTCTTCTATATTATCTACTAATTTATTATAATTTATTACGTCTACTTTTATAGTAGGAATCGAGGCTCTTAACTCTATTTATTTAAAATATATTTTAATATTAATATTAATTAGTTCGAGGATTTTTATCTAGTATAAGTCCTTTATATAGTTTTTTATTAAATATAAATAAAAGTTATTATTTATTTCTATAAACGTAGTAGAGTATTCGTATATTTCGTTATTATTAGTAAGGTTTTAGGATATATAGTTATAAAGAATATCTAACTCTAAATAATCTTTTAATAATATTAATAAATTAGAGTTAATAAACTTTAATAAAGTATCTAGTATAATATACTCTTTACTAAGTTTATATTTAACGTCGAGATGAAATTACCGAAGGAATTACGAGGCTTTAATTAACCTTATATTTATTTTTATTATAAACGTAGTTATTATAATAGAGGACTACTTTATAATATCTAGTATAATAGAGTAGTCGGTTTATATAACGACGGTATATTTCAACGACTCTACTAAATACCTAACTTTTTTAATTATTTATATAAATTCTATTATTTTAAACTCGGTAGGCTAGTAGTTCCTTTTAATAAATATAAGAACTCTAGATAAAAATATAATTAATTCGATAATAATATATAACGGTTATTTACCTAGTTTAAATTTATAGTTTTTTTTATATAAAAAATTTAGATACTAAAGCCCTATTTTTAAAAAGCGTCGAGGTTAATTTATAGAACTCTACTAAAGTCGAAGTAGATTAAGATCGACGATATTAATAATATTTATTAAAGACTTCGAAAGCTCGCTTCTATTTAAACTATTAATAATAATAAATAATAACGCGATAAATATACTTTACGTAAATTACCTTTAGTTAATATATTTTTAAATAAATTTATTTTCAACTCCTAAAGTAGGCTAACTAGTTAAGTATAATAGTATATCGAGTTACGGAGGTAGTTTATAAAATTAAGGTATTACTTAAAGTCTTTAAAAATATTAAAATAATTAAAAGTATTAATAACTTTTAATTTATTCTTTATTATAATTATACCGAGAGAGTTTATTTTTTAGTTAAATAAATTAACGTCGGAGTAACCTAAAAAGGTTTTTTTAAATATAATCGCGATATTAAAATTAATTAAAAACTAGAATAACTCCCGTAGGTAGATAAAATACTCTAGGAAAAACTTCGAGTTTAAAATAATATCGTCGATATATATTTAAGCGAAGAGTTTAATAGGGTATAGTATTCTATTAATTTAATATTAAATATATATTATTAAATTCATATAATTTATAATAGGTACGTTGAAAGTTTCTTAACTACGATATATTATTACGGTAAATATATATCTATAAATAGGATATATAAATTATTAATAAAAGAAGGAATATATATTAAATACCGAGAAATATATATATCCTAGTAGTTTAGTAATAATATTAAATTAAAGCGGTATAGGATAGATATTAGAGACGATAAAGTTATTAAGGCCCTATATATCTACTACTACTTTATTCTTACGTTTATTATTCGGAAGGGTCTTTTATATTATAAAAACTAAATAGTTAAAAAGCGTCGGTTAAATAGTATATTCTAAACGGCTTTACTATTATAGTTTATTAAATATTTTATTTACGACGGTTTTATTCTTAATCTTTAATAAGTAGATCTTAATACGGTTATTACTAAGTAATTTAATCTATTAATTATTATATAAAAGAATTTTTATTTAATCCTTTTAAAGTACTATAATAAAACCTTTATTAATTTATAGTATTAGAAATTTATTTACGAGGTTTAATAAGACTTTTATTTCTTCTAGGTTACTGAAAACTATAATACTATTATAGAGTTTCGTCTCCGCGGCTAGAATTATAGAGTTTATTAAATTTACGGAGGTAGTAAAGTCTAAAGTACTAGGAATTTAATACGGTCATACCGATTTTATTATACTAGGTTAGTTCCTTGGCACCGAAGGTTATTTATTATTCTAATTCGTTAATAACGAATATTTAACTAATTAATTAATTATTACTACTAAATATATACTATAATCTTATTAATTAATAGTAACGGCGATTATACGTCCTAATAAATACTATACTACGCTTATTAGACGTTCGATCCACTAGCTATATAGTAGTATTAATAATCGAATTAAAATTATTCGGTAGTATCTTTTTATCCGTACCCCGTCTCCTCTACTAATTCGTTTCGGTAGAATAGAATATAACTTATACAATAATCTCGTTAGAATAGAATACTACCTCTTTCTTCTTTATCGAAGTAGATAACTCTACTATATTAAGGCCTATTACGATAATACTAAAACTATAAATACTATACTTCGGTATACTATACCTAGTTATTTAATATAATTATAGAAATTTTCCGCTACGACGTACTAGTCTACTAAAGTAGGTATTACTATAATTACGTCTTTGGCTTTAACGAATCTATTATATAATTCGCCTAAAACCGTATTATATTTTTAATAAAATCGGTTAAATATCGATTTTCCTTAAAGGGGAGAAGCGCCGTTAAAATAATTTAAAGTCGTATTAGGCTTAACCCTATTTAAGTCCTTATATATTACTATTTCTTATATAAAATTTATATACGGTTATTCGTTACGTTTTATTTATTTATAGGAGTATTAAGTGTTTTATCTTTAAAGTCGAAAAAGTAAATAAAAATTAATTCGTCTTTAATAAAAATAAATTATAAAGAATTATTAATTTATTAACTCTTAACTTTCTTATTTCTATAAAATTATTATTATAATATCTAATAATATCGCTAGCCGTAATACCGTAGTCTTAGTATTCTAGCTCGACGAATTTATATAATCGGGCCATATTTTCGCCGGCGAGGTCGACGATATTACTCGTTATATTATTAATTATTTTATTCGGCGGAATTTCCGGCCTATTTAACCCCTTCGCAGTTTTAATCTTTAAAAGTAATAAGTATAATTAAAGTCTACTAAAGTACCGAGTTAATTAAATGATTAAATTATTAATATTACTACTTTCCGTACTATTATAATATATTTCTAAATTAGTATTTAAGCGACTCGATAATTTCTTAAAGTACCGGCGTTAATTAGGAATATACCTCCTTCGTCCCCGCCGAGCTCTAAATAAACGCCTTCTTCGTTATTATTATATTCGATATCGTTATTAGGAAATTTCATTAAATAGATTTTTATAAAAAAAGTAATTTACTAAAGACCCCTCGGACCTAATTAACGACCGTAGTAGTCCTCGACTATAGTGAATATAGACTTTAATAAAATATAGCTAGTAAAGTTATATAATTTTATTATAAATTTTATAATAGTATTTTTAATAGGCCCTTTTAAACTATTAAGACTCTAAGGCCTATAAGGTCCCTAAAGCGATAATATTACTTTATTAAAATAAAATATAATTAACCTCGGATTCTTCGACTTTATATATAATAGTAAATCTACTAGTATAGGGTTTAATCTCGAGTATATTAATAAAGAAACTTATTTCCGCGATATATATTTATTTATCGAGCGAGTTAAGGACCTAGTAACTATTAAAGATACTATAATATATAAGAATCTTTAAATTTACCTCCGCGGTATTATTTTAAAATAATACACCGCTGAGTTTTTAAACGTTAAGAAGAGACTATCGAAATACGGCGCCACCAATATTAATATTACGGAATAATACTAGTTATTAATAGGAAGGTTTAAAGAGCCTTCGAATATAACTATTAATATTATCCTTAAAGAATATTACTTTATCGAAGATATTAATAACTATCGTAAATTATATAAATATATATAGAAGATTTTAAGGTCTATTAAAGATACGGGAATATTACTATTATAAAATTAATTTAATATTATTTATAACGGAATTAACCTCGAACTACGGCGTAATATTAAAAGGCCCGATAATAATATTATTATTAATAACTTTCTAACGAGCCTCGATAATTATAAATATAAATAGTAGGCTCTAGTATCTAGAAAGTTAAATAAATATAATCGATCGATTCTATCGAACTATAATAATAATAATAATAGTTACGGACAGTGTTAACCTTAGTAATATAATTAATATTAAAATTTTCGTTAACTTTTTATTCTTTATTATCCTACCGAAGGTTTTAGACCTTTATATAACGGTCCGCCTCTTTATAAAAATAATAATACTTCCTACGGAAATAATTTATATAGGTTATTTTCTTCTTCTTCTTCGTCCTTTTAACTATAATAGAGTAATATTAATTAATAGTAATAATAATAGAATCTTAACCGCCTATAACCTCCTAGAAAGTAACTATAAATAATAAATAAAAATTTAAATTCGTTACCTAGGTAGAAGATATTCCCTCCTAGGTACTAAAACCAAGACTCTAGAGTAAAAAGAAACTTTAATAAAAATCTTTTTAAAAAACTCTTTTCGACTTAAAGGGCCTATTATATTAAAGACTAAAAAACTATTAAAAACGTTAGTTACGACGAAGATTAATCGGTAGAATCCTTCCGTTAAATCGAAAGTCTTTATAACGAAAATTAAGGAAGTTACTATAATAACTAAAAAGATATTTTCTATTAAGGTACGACGTAGGCTAATAAATACCCTAACGATACCGTCGATTCAGAGTAACTTTATAATAAGATAATTAATAATCTTTTCGTCGGTTAATATATTATTAAAGTAATCGACACGACTAGTAAAGTAGTATACTATTTATATAAATAGTCCTTCTCTTTAAATAATAAATTATATATATATATCCGGCTTTACCGAAATCCTACTTTATTAAAATCTACTACGTCTTCCGCTTTAGCGAATTCCGTTTTATTAACTTCCACTCTATTAAATATTACTTTCTCGGCGAAGTAAATTATTAAATCGATATCTATTAATAAATTTACCCGCGGTTATATATTTTATAGTTACCGCTATATTACTATTAAAGTCTCCGTAGAATTAAATAGTTAACTCTACGAATTTTACTTCGATATTAGATATATTATAAACTTTATAAACCGGTAGTTCTTTATAAAGTTTACGGAATTTAGTTTATAAATTAAAATCCGTAAAATACTTACTACTATAAAAGTCCGTGGCTTAGGGTCGAATAACTACGATATTAATAAATTCGTTATTATCTCTATATATATTCTTAGTAAGGACGGCAAGATCGCCTTAATTATTAAGAAACTATATATCGTCGATAATCTATCTACTAAAATTCTAATAAATATCGATATTATAAAGTTAAAAAGAATTATAATTAATACTAGTAGAGATCTCGTTATTATTATATCTTATAATAACCTCTAGATTCTTATTTCTATAATTATAAAGAGTACTAGAATAAACGTAACTATAATTAATAAATTCCGCTATACCGTACTAGTATATTTAGATATAGTTATTATAGTTAAATCTATAAAATCGGATCTACTCTAAGATCGTGATTTACTATTTAAACTTTCTTAACTTAATATATTAATAATAACCGCGTATATCGTTAACTACGATATAGATAGAATTATAGTTCGGAATAATACCGATCTACTAGAATTATTAACTAATATACTAGACTAGGGAAAGTTATTAAATACGAAGTAACTAGATACTTCTAAATTAATATTTTATATATTAATTTAACTATAAAGTTACCGAAGACTTTAATGTCGAAGTTTTTAATTAAATCCTACTTTAAGGCCGGACTAGTTATAGTAGTAGTCTTTAATATAATAATAACTCCCCGTATATTTAATTTAATAATATCGAATATTATTTATCCGAGTCTTATAACTTCTAATTCAATGTTTACTCTATTAAATTTATTTACTTTATAAGAGGTTTCCGTAGCGCCGAAGTAAATATTACTAAAACCTTCGGTAGTACCGAACGTTTTATTTTAACTAAAGATACTATATTTTATAGGTACTATAATCTACGGGAACGATACTTCTACCTTTATAATTACCGACGTCGTCGATTCGTTTCTAGATCTATGGAAAGATACTAGGAACGTAGCGAATATCCCGGAATCCAAATAAATAAAGATTCCTTTTATCGATAACTAGAAAGAGCTTTATAAAGTTAATTAAACTCGTATTTATCCGTTAAGGAAATATAATAAAGAGGTTATTAATAACGCCTTCGATAAACTACGCTAGTAGGGCCGAATAAAATAAATTATTATAATAATACCGTTTTCTTTCCCTTATTTCGTCGTATAGAAAGATACCGCCTCCGGTCTTAAAGGATATATAATTATCGATATTAGAGTTCTTAATAAAATTATAATATTAAATATATATCCGGTCTTTATTTAAATTAAGATTTTAGTACTTCTATTAAATATTATATATATTTCGACTATTAATATAGTAGTCTTTTTCTATTAATAGTGGGTAAAGTAATATTATCGATATTATTTTATAATAATAATATACCGTAGTTAAAAGACTTTTAATATATTAATAATAAGGTACCGAAACTCTCCGGCCTATATTTAATATATAATTAATTATATACTTCGGTCGTACCGAAAATTCTATCGTAAATACGTCGATAATATCGTTATCTTTTCTACTTCGTTAATAGAGTATATCGAATATTTAATACTAGTATTCCAGGCTCTATTAGATATAAATATTTCTATTTCTATTAAGAAATTCTTTCTTAATTATCCTTCCGTATAGTTATTAAATTAATATATCGACGCTCTAGGCCTTACTATAACTAAGAATAAATTAGTAATTATACGGAATCTTTAGTTTCCCCGAATACTATAAGTATTAGAGTAGTACCTCGGAATAACGGGTTACCTAAAATAGTATATTCCGTACTACGCGGTAATAATCAAGCCTCTATAAGACCGTAAGATATTATTAAATTAATATTATCGAAATTTATAGGGTAAAAGTATACGGGGTAATATTCGTAAATCTATAATAAAAAGAACTCTCGTCGATATATTTATACCGACGGAGTTTAATACTTATAAATATTTATAGGAACTCTTCGTTAGTTTTATTATACTATATTATACTAATTTAAAGAGACTATTATTTATTAATCTAGATATTAATAAGGAGTAGGGATTCGGTATATATATATATTATATTAAAAATAATAATACTACGGAAGTACCGAAGTAGAAGTCTCTATAATTTATTCTTTTTTTATTAAGGTAATTAATATCTATTAAGATAAAATACTAGCCTACCGAATTAGAGATAATTAATATTATCTAGGTTATAAAGAAGATTCGATATCTTATTAAAATAATTAGTAATATTATAATTATTTATACCGACTATACCTCTACTATAAATATAGTACGGTAGATTTCTATAAATACTACCTCTACTAAAAAGCTGAATCTTAGACTAATCCGTATATCCGAATATTTATAGAGGTTTCGAATTAAATTAAGGTATAAACCTAATAAAGCGAATATTATTTTAAATACTTTATTACACTTTACTAGTCGTTTATACTACTTAGAAATAGACGAGTTAATTCTTAATATATTATTAACTTTTCTAATTAATATTATCGCCGTTAACGACGATTTTAAAGGTCGTATATATAGTAATTACGAAATAGAAATACACTAGGTTAGGATTATAACTACGATAATAAAGAATATTATACTCGGTAAGAATATAACTAAACTATTATATAAACTTATTAACGGTCTACTCTACTTCGACGATATCGAATATAGGTATAAACTTCGCCTATATTTACCGACTACTCTAGAATATAAAGTGTTTTAAAAAGTATATAATAATATAGGGTACCCTAGCTACACTAGGACCTACGAGAAACTCGTAAATAACGTCTATATATTTAATATATTAACGAAATTATATAAATACCTTAGATATTACCCCCACTATTAATTATATTAAATACTAAAGTATTAATTATATAAATTGTTATAACTAATCTACTCACCTACTAGGTCGTTCTATATAATAATTATTAACTTTATTCTAGTATTATTAAAGGCTTCTATAGGGGAGGATTACGTTATATTTATTATATATAAATTTAATAAAGTAGTAATATTAATTACGGGCTAAACGGATTAAAGCGGGCCTTAATAAACTTATTTACTATTAACTCGATTACTCCTATTAAATTAGGGTCTACTAGCCGCTATTATCTCTAATTAAAACTATCGGTTCGTCGGTTAACTATAGAAGTAGATTATAAATAAATTTAAAATTAATATATTATATTTAACTATTTATTACCCTTAGATTAACGGTTAATTTAAAAAGTTAAATAAAATTATCGAGATCGTATTATATTATTTCCTTCTTATAGTTAATTGTAATAAATAGTTAATAGTACTACCGTAGTTATCCGCGGTATTAAATAATTCTATTAAATATAGTAGTACGCGCCTAGTATTAATAAAGATCCTATATAACTTTAAAATTAAGGAACTACTAGATTTATTACGAATCGATAATTTTAATTTTAATAATTTTAAGGTAACTAACGTCTTAATTATTCCTACGGAAATTTTTAAAAATATTAAATCCCCTAGCCTAGGAATATATTACGGTATTATAGAAACTTTTCGAGGAGATATATTCCCTACTACCGTCTACCGCCTTAAATATATTAATATTTAAAACGTTATTACCTTTACTTTAATCCGTATAAAAGAATAATATAACGTCTACTATAAGTTAATATTCTTTAAAGTCGGTGATTTAATATATTTATATTTATACCGCGGATATTAAATAGCTAGTATACTCTCGAAGAAAATAAAATAATAATTCGTAGGCCCGTTCGAGGTTACTAAAAAGATCGGGAGGTTAATATACCGCCTAAAGCTACCCCCTACTATAGTTATTTATAATATAGTCTCGGTAGTTTACCTCGAATTAGCGATAGTACCTAACGCGGATCCCTATGGAAGATATATTATAATACCGCTATTAATTATCGTCGATAACGAGGACGAATAGGAGATAGGAAAGTTATTACGTAAATAATAACGTTGATTTAAAAGGGCGAAGAACGTTACTTTATAATATCTAGTTCGTTAAAAGGGTTATAGGCCCGAAAACGATAAATAAATATTTATAAAGTAACTATAATATATACCTAGTATTATTAGAGAGTATAAAGAGATTTACGGCTAGTTTATTAATATAATATAAATAGTTATTCGGTTTAAACGAAGTTATCTACTATAATAATTTCGGTTTAATAGAATTCTCTTTCTGCTAGCGCTTCTTTATACCTTATTTATCGGGGCGATAACTTTATTTATTTAATAGTAATTAATATAATTATATTGATTTTATTATACTAAGTTAGTTCCTTAACACCGAAGACTACTTACTATTCTAGTTCGTTAATAACGAATATTTAATTAATTAATTAATTATTATTATTAAATATATACTATGACTTTATTAGAATAATGTTATTAATTAATATAAATAAACTAAAAGTTACTACCGTAGTAAACGTAGTTACTTTTTTAATCTAGTTACTCTATATAATAAAAGTTACCGTCGAGGGGGGTTTATAATCTCGGCTAGTATCGAAAGACTTTAACGAAGTAGAGGGTTTAATAAAATAAATATTCTTATAATTTACTTTACCGAGTATACCTAGGCGAAGCCTTCGTAGAATATAAATAATAATATCGGTTTCGTTTTTTACTAGGATATTATAGATCTTAAAGTCGATAAAGTAAATATAAAGTATTAAATTCGTTTATATACTAGGTTCGAAGATAAAATCGCGGTCTAGTAAATTTATTAGGGTAAAGACCGGAATTATAACTTCGGCTCGAGGTACAATAATATATATTTTACGAGAGTAGATTAAACAGTATATATATTATCTTCGTTAATAAGTAGTAATAGGGACGGTAATACTATAACTTCCAACGTATATTTTATTATTATAGATATTAATAACGATTTTCTCTAGGCCGATAATATTATTATTAATAAATATCTTCGCTTTCAAATTATTAATAAAATGGATCTCTCTCTATATATAGTATAATATTTTAGTATTATTATCCTTAACGCCGGGGACGTAGATAGAGATAATAATATATTTATTTATTTTATATATAGTAGAGCCAATACCCTTAATATAAAGTAGTGAAATTATTTTCCTAATCTATACCTTAGGTAGCTGAGATAAGATTTAAGATTTATTAATTAAAATAATATTATATTCTATATTAATATAGACTTCGTTCTTTTCCTCGTTTTTTTTAATAATAGGATTAAGCCTAATAAGTAGATAAATATAATTTTAACCTCGGAAAGTAAATTCTATATTAAATATAATAACGTCTAAAGAATCGGAGTCGATAATTTTAATAGTTATAATATTAGCGTCGATTATACTAGAGCTTAAAGATTTATCGAGTCTATTAACGAAAGACTTTAATAAATATCCTCCTCGAAGGTATTTATAGAGTTTAGTCTTTAATAAAAAAGAGGCTTCGTAATTATAATAATAAATTTTAATACCGATAAAGTTAGTAAAGAGTTCGTTATTAGGGAAATTATTATTATAGTAAAAATTACTCTCTTTTTTATAGTAATTTAGGTCTTCGCTAGTATAGTATAATTTATTTTAATTATTAATACTATCGATTTATTAATTAGTTTTAATATTTTCGTCCTTAGTTAAAATTTAATAAGTTATAGTTTTATTATAATAACTATTTTATTATTAGGGTTTACTCTAGTAATGATTTCGAAACCCTTAATTACTTTAAGGCTACGTTAATATAATAAATATTAATATCGAACCTAATATATTTAATATACCGGTAATTTATAATTACTAGCGAGGAGGTATTAAAATAATTTACTAACTTTATTAACCTTATAACTAAGGAGCGTAACGAGGGTTTTATTAATTTCTATATTATTAATTATAGTTATTAATAGATTAATTTATTTAAATAAAAAAAAGTTACCGGTTAAAAGACTACTACTATTATAAATAAAAACTCGAAGATTAATAACCGAAATACTATTAATTTAAATAATTACTATTATTATAAAGTAGTTACCGAAGGCTTTTATTATAATATTATTATTAAAGTTATTAATATTAACCTTACGGCCTCTAGCTTTAGAAAGATAAAGACTTTTTATTTATTTTAAATTAAGTATCCTTCTTTAGCTCTAGTATTTATATAAATAATAATACTATAATAATAGTACCTAGCGGATCTATAAAGGCTCGAAGTTTAATAATTATATTTTAATAAACGAATATTAACTAGTTTTCGATACTATTAATTTTAGTAAACTTGGTATATCGAATAATAATTTATACGTAGCTAGTAGGCTCTCGTCGAGTACGAGTATTATATAAAGTATATTTTTTATTAATTAAGTAAACTAGGGCTACTCCCGTAACTTCTTTAAAATAATTAATAAAAACGGTATATTACTTTTTAATATTATTTTCATTAACTCGTAGGCTAACCCTTTTAAGATTTAATAACTCGATAATATATTAAATTAGGGCCGTACCTCTAAAAGAGGTATTAAAGTTAATTCGAATAATTATAACACCCTTAATAGTAGCGAGGTTACGTACGCGTTCGACGAAAAAGATAATATTTCTATAGTAGATATCTCGATTAATTATAACGACGTTACTTTCGTTATATAATTTATCGAGGTATGAATCGAAGTAGTTTAAATCGCTAGAGTTCTATTTATTATTACTAGATATTTTATTATTAATACCTAGTAGACCTAACGGACCTTATAAACTTTATAGATTTTATAGTAATAATTATTAAATTACTATTTAAATAACTCTCGTAAAATACTATTAAAACTACTCCTACGTTATATTTTAGAAGTTAAAAACTATATCGACGTCTCTACTAGGGTTAATAGGCTAGCTAAAAATATCTTCTTTAACTAACGTAGCGGACGTATATAAAAGTCGTCGAGTACATGAATTAAAAGAATCCGATAATATCGGTTCTAGTATTTAACTCCTAGTTAGGGTATTATTTATAAACGGAGGAAAATATTATTAAATTTATTAATTAACCTCTATACCTTCTCGGAGTTTTTATATTTAAATTACGAAGGTATTTATAACTCTTCTAAAGGTAGGTAAGTTTATAAATTACTAATAAAAGTATATAAATAACTCTACCGAAATAGATTAATTAATTCGTTTAATAGGAGTTAGGGCTCTATTAGAAAATAAACGACGATAGTATTTAATAATATAATTAATTAAATAACTAACGAGTTCTAGTATTTTTTAATATATACGACTATTAGTTTTAATAAAATTAGAGATCTAGTAGGCTAGTATAATTTGATTATTAAATAAATAAGGAAGTTATTATTATAAAGCTAGTTTAGAAAACTTCGGTATTAATAGTATCGATTCTACTATTAAGATTAAAGTACTAGTAGAGTATTTCGGTAGACGGTTTACTTAACTAGTTTTATTAAAATTAAATAGACCGTTAAGGTAATATAGAAGTTAGATTTTTATTAAGAAATTTTACTTCGATAGGTAAGAGCCGGGTACTTATATAGAATATTATATTAAGAGAAATAAGTAATAGTAGATCTAAAAGAAGAAGTATAGATCTTTTTTATATTAATAGCCCCCGTCCTACGGAAGACTTCGGTATAGTAGTAGTTAATATTATACTCGTATAGAGGATAAAATAGTTCTACTCTAGTTTTAATTACTAACGAAGGCTTTTATAAATAAATAGTGGAAGTTTTAATAGAGGAGCTCCTAGTAGATTATTCGATAGTTAATAATATCGAATAAAGCCGTTACTACTATATTATAATATAGTAGTATAATATTTATATATAGTAAAAGAGATATTATTCTTAAGTACTAGGCCTACGTATTTATAATAGTAGACGTACTAGTTATTTATAATCTAGTCTATCTATTTATTAAATAATCGTGACACTTTTTATAAAGATATAAAACTTTATCGGCGCCGATATATACTTTAATTATCCTTCGGTAGAGTATACGAGTATTTTCTAGACTCTATAATAATATAAATTCGTTAAAATTATATAAAAAATAGGTTTTCTATAGCGCCTAAACCGTTATTAAATAGAGAATATATTATCGTTATAATTTAAAACTCTTTAATTTCGGGTTTAGCGCTATTAAAATTATTATTTAAATTATTATTTATATTTTTAGAGGAGTATAAATATTAAGACGTACCTAAACTATATAAAACTTTTTTTAAATTATTTTCGCGATTATATATTCTACCTAAATATATTTTCTAAATTAGTTAAGATTATAAATAAAGTATAATTATTATATAACCGATACCTAGTCTAGTTCTATACTAGTTTTTATTTTATTATATAGGAGGCGTTATAGTAGATCGCTAATCCTAAGGATACTAAATTTATTATATACTACGATTTATATACGTTCGGGGGGAATCCTCTCCCCGAATAACTACTAGTATACTAGTGCCGGTCCTTCTATACGTTCGCTAAAGTTAGTACCCTTTAAACGGTCCTCTAAAATTTTGGTATAGGCTCTCCTGAACGATATCTTGTAGAGAGGACAATCACCGACGAAGTACTCCGGGGGACTATCCTCGGACTAGGCTCGATAGGCTGGATTATGGAGAAGAGGTACCTATTATAACGGTAAGGCTCTAGATATAAGCCTGCTGATAGCTGTCTTGATAACAGATGGTGATGCACTAATATTTGGCGGTACCTTGGGGCAGTTGTGCACCGGATCCCAGATATCACCCAACACACGTGCGCCAACGTTTCTGAAGCATATGAGGGATAGATGTCCGAGATCGTGGTAGGCCTGGATAGGGGTTCATGCGCGAATGTGATAAATGCGGGTCGGATTTAGCCGAAGGCTTTGAAACGCCGACCTTCATCTACGAGTACCTCTGTACATCGTTGCTAAGACTCGGCTTGCAAATGAGAAACACTACCCAGCATTCAGTTGATGATCAACTACGCACATAATTCAAATACGGTACAGCTTCGTGATCCCAGAAGCAGTATGTGTGCAATCAATGGCCTACATGCCCCCGAAGCTACCCACACTACGGAACCCTTTCTTCAACGCTACTTTACCCCGTTTCATCCCCCACTATATAAGCGCCAAGCACGGGAGTTGATACCACAGACCCTCTCCTATGAAGTGGGGATTTGTTTCCTAATTTCCCGATATCATTCCCCGCCCGTGTCAAAGTAGAAGGAGTCCAACGTCAATATACGTTTCGTATTTACCACGGGACGGGTGCGCAACCGAGCCCGCACCTTTTCCTACTTGTAGGAGATGGAGTCCATCTCATTGTCCAAAACATCAATCGTTTCCATCTGCCGTTGATCGTGATCTGTTCCGTCCGTCTCTACCATCTGTCATTCGTTCTTATATCGTTCTGTGGTTCTCTTGACGAGTATCCACACCCCACGCTCTTTGAATCTTGCAGCAAGTCTGCATTCGCATTTGCATCATGTTTTCCAAGCTTTTCCCTGCTTCGATTGTTGCTTTGAATATTGCTGGTACTTTGGCTGCTGGAGTTCAGTTCGCTGGAGTCAACATTGCAGGTTTCGACTTTGGCTGTGGCACCGATGTACGCTTAACTTATAATTGATGACGCGTTACCATCGCTAATATTCCTCCCAGGGTAATTGCATCCTAGCAAATATCGATGGTCCAATCGGCCAGAACAGCAATGGAAACGAAAACAACGGTGGGGATGGCCCAGGCCAAATGACCCACTTCACCACTAAAGACAAACTCAACATCTTCCGGCTGCCCGTCGCCTGGCAATACTTGGTCCACAACGAGCTCGGTGGGACTCTTGACGCGACGAATCTCGCCCAGTATGACATCCTGATGCAGGCTTGTCTGAAGACTGGCGCGCATTGCATTATCGATATTCATAATTATGCCCGCTGGAACGGGAATATCATCGGTCAAAGTGGAGGACCTACCAATGACGATTTTTCGGGATTGTGGAAGCAACTGGCCAAGAAGTATGCTGCTGAAAGTAAGGTCGTGATGGGGCTTATGAATGAGCCGCATGACTGTATGTACTCCCTTTAGCTGCACCACAGACACAGAGCGCTAATTTGTGAGATAGTACCCAGCCTCAACTCCTGGGCTGGAGCTGTCCAAGCCGCTGTAACGGCCATACGTGGCGCTGGAGCTTCCTCGCAAATGATTCTCCTTCCAGGCAACGGCTACACCGGCGCTTCAACCTTCGTCTCAGGTGGTTCGGCTGCCGCTCTCGCCGGCGTGACGAACCCAGACGGCAGTACCACCAACCTAAGTACGTCTCCCCCTCCCCTCTTCCTATCATCCCCACTAACCCAACCCTCAAGTCTTCGACGTCCACCAATATCTCGACTCCGACTTCTCCGGCACCCACGCCTCTTGCACGACAAATGGCATCAGTAACGCCTTCCAACCACTCGCCAACTGGCTCAAATCCGCCAAGCGCCAAGCTCTCCTCTCAGAAATCGGCGGTGGCAGCCATGACGCATCCTGCATCACGAACGTCTGCGCCGCGCTCGACTTCCTGAATGAAAACAGTGACGTTTTCCTCGGCTATGTCGCCTGGGCTGCTGGTTCTTTCCAGACTACCTACGTCCTCTCAACTGTTCCGATTGGAAATAACGACGTGCCACTTATGGCACAGTGTTTTGCAGCCAAATTCGGTGGCGGAGCAGGGAAAGGGAATGAAACGACAACATCTCCATCGTCACCAGCGCCGGCCTCGTCAGCAGCAGCAATAGGCGGTGCTGGGCCCTCTTCGGCTGTAGCTAACTCGCCGCCAGCAGCTTCATCTAGCGCTGCTGCAGCACCTCCTATCGGTGGTGGCGGCTCACCATCTATCGGCGGTGGCTCTCCACCAGCAGCAACCAATTCCGCTGCTGCCGCTCCCCCAGTTGGTGGTGGTGGCTCCTCGCCCTCAACCTCAGCAGCCGCAGCCCCCGCAGCAACCACATCTGCCGCTGTCCCCCCTCCCCCCAACGGCGGCGGTGGTGTCCCACACCCAGCCTCCAATCCCACCCTCAGCATTCCTATCCCCATGCCTCTGAGAACTGGAACGGCAGGAGCTGGCGCGGCTGCACCTACTACAGGTGCAGGCTATATCGTTCCTGCTGGTGGCTCTGGTTCTAATTCTGCTGGTCCTAATGGATGGCGGTGGACGGGTGAGCAGGCGGCGGGGAAGCAGCAGGGGAGTGTTGGGATCTGTAAGAATAAGAACAAAGGTAGTGGGAATACGAGTCAGAAGATGAAGAAGCGGAGGGCGAGGGCGAGGAAGGTTAGGTTCGCTTATGAGGATGGGGTGAATGGATGATTATTATTGTTTTGGGGTGTAGGGAGAAGGGAAGTTCGACTCTTATGTGATGAGCTATGGCTTTGAGGGGACTTTATTTGTAATATCTGGCTAGGCCTTGATATCTTTCTTGTTACGTCCTATTGTTGCTCTTCGTTGTCGAGCTACTTATCGCTTTCCTCCACCACCCCTTTTTCACCCCCGTTTACATCAGAAATAGATACCCCGACTTCCTCCTCCTTTTCCCTTTTAGTAAATTTGGTCGGCGTGAAACAGATCCGGGTTACAAGCACCATGCAAATCAAACACATAGCCTTCCCATAATAATTCGAGATCAGTCTTCCAGAACTGACCCCATGCTTTGGACTCGTACCCTATCCCTTGATGGGGGTATTGTGCCAACAGTCCTGCCGTCTAGTCTGCGCATAAGCGATGAGGGAAAAAATAGTGAAGAAGGCGACGAAAATTCCCTAGGCCAGTAGCGCGATGGAGATGATGTAGACGGCACTAATGACTTGGAGGATGTTAGCTCTGAAGTTGAGACCGAAAGTGACGAGGGAGTCGAGTGTGCTTGTTGATGATAGTGCGTACGACGAATTGTCCGAGAAGTGGTATGATGGAAAGAGCAATACCCTCTGCTAGCGCTTACTAACCCCCACTGCATGCCAATGAACAACCCTCGCTGCTGCTCTGTCGAATACGAAAAAGGCTACAGAGCCAGAAGCGGTCCAGAGAGGAGAATGGCAAGGACTGCACTGGCATAGATTGGGAACCCATTCATGGCCGGTGTAGCTGACTTCGGAACGAGTCCTGCTCAAATCCCTGAGAGGTTGGGGAGTTTGGAGGTAGAGCCAGTGTACAGTACTATAAAGACGCTATAGAAACAGGATAGCCCAACGTTTCCGTCATCAGCAAAGTGTACTTAGGGCCGAGAGCCTGCCAATGACGAATTAGATACTTCCCAAAGCCCGGATTTGAATGACTTCTGCTCTTCAAAGGAGGATTCAGTGCTTTTTGGCGTACTCTACGCATGAAGCACTGAATTGACCGTATTGACTGACCATTTGTATCTCAGTTGCTGGGCCACCGCCGGCACGAAGGAGGGGAATTTTTATCTTCAGCCGAATGCCATTAATGAACCTTTTCTTATCGTTTGGATCGTTATACTTACTATCTTTCAGGTCCCATGCCAAAACCCACACCGACCAAAACATTTCGAGTTGTAGGGCAATCCTTTGTCAGTACAATGTGCTTGAGCTACGGCAATGCGTACTCACTCAGCCTTTGGCGAGACAAGACTGCTGACGGAGAAACTTGGTGTATGACTTCTGCTCATGACTCAATATTGAAGAAGTCGAGACATAGAACTCGGAGCTAGCCATGGGATGTAGGCTCGACACACCTGCGTTGTAAAGAAGCGTAGGCTTGACTTTCTTTGCCCATGGTGGTAGAGATCTTGAACCCCGTATCTAGCACGTAAAGTAGCAATGAGCACGAGATAAATAACCGAGTAGATCATTGTATGTAGCTAAGACTCTTGAAGTTGATGTGTTGCGCGCATGCGAGGATAGCCTGATGTTATCATGCAGGGTTCATGCCTGACGTGACATACGTGAATAGCAATTTCGGACTCGTGCAACATACCAACGTCTGGATACGAGATTGATCGATTCGAGTACAGCCTCGGGATGCTGCATGACGTGATAGTCTTTGCGGCGACTAAGCTGGCAAGAGGGCGTTCGAAAAACTGCTTAAGGAGGCTGAGAGGCTACAATCCCTGAGGTTGGGACCACTGGCACCATTTTCGAGGAAAAAAGTGGAAAAAAAGCGCAGTGGCCTGGATGCTTTTGAAGACAACGAGTGGAGGAGCGATTCGCTCGGTGGGCACCACGAACTGGATTGGTAAGCGGGCGCGCAAAGGGTACGAATATTGCTCAGATCATGGCGAACCCGGCTGCATGAGCTTATGCGTAGAGGTGGACTATAAGAGTTAATAGATAAGAAGTCTTTGATGATGGGGTTTAAAGATCTTGAACTGCGTCACCGAGCGTATGGAAGCCAGTAACTCGCAATGAAAGCTTCAAGGCTTGGAAGGTGCAATAGGAAGGCTGTAAACTGTCAATTCAGAGGATTGATGTAATGCCATACATGAGAGTCGGGCAGAATTATGCGGAGGCTGGTGTCGTTATTACATACTGCCTCGAGGTTTCATTCGCTCAACGTCCCCTTCATGTGGCTTCACTTAATTAGAGCTGAGTGACAGATCACACTTTCTGCTCTTGAAATCGATCTCTTGCACACTGGTCGCCTCGGACACGGAAAATTATGTAAAAAATGCACTTTCATGCCAAACCTTTGATCATTCGTCTTGCAATGACTCACACTCGAGTCGCAAGCATTTCGATTGTATTTCATCTAAAATTTAGCACGGGTAAGTACAGATTTTTTAAAAGAGTAGAAGCAATCTTTGCAACAAGCCCCCCACAGCCCCTAATATTCATCTCCCGTCAGCATCTCAAATAGTCTCTCAACGCATCCGAATCGAAAGTTGGCCTTCGTATTTTTCAGCTTTTTCCAAAAACGGACGCAAGTGACTCTTCGGGTAGAGGCGGATGGTTGAACTAGTTGCCGGGCGGTGGCGGTGGAGGAGGCTGGTCGCTCGGAGGCTGTGACTTATGTTAGTGTTTTGCGCCAATCGAAGTAGCAGGAGACTTACCGGGGGAGGAAGATCATCCGAAGGTGGTGGAGGTGGAGCACCACCTGCAGCTCCATTCGCACCGTAGTTCTGGAACAAAGCACCCAGACCAGGTGGAGCACCAAGGCCGCCAGCGCCACCGCCAAGACCAGGAGGAGCGCCCATAGCCTGCTGTCCACCATATCCACCGGCCGGATCTCCGTAGCCACCAGGGTATCCACCATAGCCGTACTGACCACCAGATGGTGGAGGTGGAGCAGCGTTGTCGTTCTGTCGTTGCCAAGGAGCTGCTCCACCGCCTGGAGGTCCACCATACCCACCACCCTGTCCATAGCCACCATAGTTATCCCCACCGCCACGAGCAGCCCACGGGGGTGCACCACCACCATCAAGACTGAAGTCCTCACGACGGTCCTCTCCACGCTGTTGCCAAGGAGCTGCTGCACCAGTAGGACCGCGTTGCCATGGCTTGAGGTCGCGATCGCCTTCCCCATGTCCATCTCCTTGGCCATTCTCGTATCCTCCTGGTCCGTCTTCAATGCGTTGAGGAGCAGGGCCGCCAGCAGCACCACCTGACAATTCTTGCATGAGTTGCTGGAAGCAAAGTCAGCTTTCTTGTTCTAGATACTATGATGATGGAATAACTCACCTCGTATTCACGATCGACAGCGTCACCACCGCCGATACGTCCAGCAGCTGGACGGCCACCAGGTGCACGGTCAGCACCTTGGGGACCGTTACGCCAATCGGCACCACGTTGTCTATCCGGGCAGTCTCGTGCCATGTGGCCGGCATTGCCGCAAACTCGACAGATGATGTTGGCAGTGAAGTTGCGTTGCTCTGGGCAATCATATTTGCGGTGGCCAATTTGTCCGCCTATCAATTGGTTAGCATGGTACTCAGAGGCAATTGGGTAGTATGACTTACAGTTTTGGCATGCCTGGTTCTCGTCGTCACGCAGAGTACCGTTCAGAGCTGCGAGCTCACGGAGCTGGTTACGTTTAAGCTCGTTCTGACCTTCGGGGATAGATGCAGCCTGGCAACGATTAGCTGATAGACATTTGAAAACTCGACGGCTGTGACTTACCGTCTCGATGACATTGTGGATCAATTTCTTTGCTTTGTTGACCTTTTCTTCGGTGTCGGCCATAATCAAGCAGTGTAGGTCTTCTTCCTGGTTGCTGGTGTGAGCTGCGTCAGATCGACCCTTTCCTTCTTTGACGGATCCTTTGCCGCGGATAGCGATCTTTGCCAGGGATTCTGTCTCCATCTTCTTCAGTGTGTTGCCACGAGGCCCGATGAGTAGTCCAACTTTAGTAGAGAAGCACGAGCTAAGTGTTAGTCTTTGCAAGTCAAGAATTATGTGTAAGTATGATATGGGGTTAGTGACGACAGATGCTGTATCCTCCAAGGGATGCCGCATGCATCACCAAAAGAAAAAGATGACAGAAAGAAAGGGTTAGGATAGGGTTAGTTATCGTACTGAAGTTAATCTCTGGGTAATCATTGACCGGCACATAGACCTTCTCCTGTGTCTTAGTTGGGCGTCTGTAGTCAGATGGTGGGTGGTAGTTAGGGATGATCTTCATAGCTTTTTCGATTTGCTTGTGACGCTCATCTTCGAGGCGCTTGCGATAGCGGTATTCGCGAGTATTGACACGACGACCGAAGTTGTCGTACTGTGGCGGAGGAGATGGAGACCTGTGAGAATTATAAGGACCATAGTTCGAACTTCAAATTTTCCATCACGTACCTGTCGCCATCTGCAGGCACCACGTCATTGATTCTTAGCTTTTCACTGATTTCTTGGATACGCAAGTGCAAGGTGTATGCTTCAAGTTGCTCAGTTGTCATGTTTGCTTTTATCATAGTAGGCAAGCCCATCAAGCCAGCGGCCTTGTTCTCTGCAGCGTCACCCCATCGATTCCTCTTCTTACGACGTCTCTCTCCGTCACCAGCGACCTCAGCTGTGATTGCGTTAGTATTGACGGTCTCGAAGGATAACAAGGACGTTTCACCTCTCTCTGGGCTTCGACCGCGCTTGTAGCTCCCATCTGCGAGCCCTGTCGAAGGCTGAGACGGGTTGTAACCTCCATCGTCAGGTGGTGGAGCCGAGTCGCCAGCTCCAAAGCGACGTCGAGCCCCAAGAGGGATGTTGTTCGAGCCTGTGATGCCTTGACTACGCCAGGCCATCTTGATTGGTATTATTTGCTGGAGGATTCGAAATGTTAGTGTAATGAAAATTCGAGGATGACAGAAGCGCGAGACGTTTCGACTTGAAATTCGTAGCTTACTTTACCAGCCCGCTACTCATTAGCTTGCTCACGTGATCAGACTCAAAGCTACTCAACTCGGTCTCAGTTGTTCACGATCTAGCTCATTCGATCGATATTGATAATTCCGTTCGTGGTGTCTTGACTGCTGTATGTGTATATGTGCTATGAAGGGGCTGCTCCTGCTGTCTTTGCGACTAGTCCTCACTGTTTACCGGATCGGTCTCGTACCATCAATAAGAGCCTACTTGGAGCCGCATTTCCAGCTTTTAGGATCTCTTGACGTTCTGAGAGATCTTGATTTGGTTCACCGATGCCTTCTGTGGAGGAATTTTCGCTTGTTGCCTCTTGGTGTGCGAGACTTGGTTGAGTTCAGCATATTATGAAGCAAATAAATGTTGGCTTCACTATATTTGGTAAAGCGCCAATTCAGCACGCTCTATCATAGCCGTATCTGGCACTATTCTTAGGAGATACGTGTGGACCATGGCAGCCATTGCGTGTCCCTAGTGATATGCCGGCTCGAAGTCAGCCATACAGAAAGAAAAGGTACCCGCCAACGCCTAATCACCGAAGATCATCGTGTCGGCTAGCCGTTTATTTCGATGTCGCAGCTAGTACACTCCTCGTATCCTCTTCCCTGTCCAGCAACCCCAGATTCCTGATCGTTCCCGCTTTCGGTGCATTCTCCCTTGGATGTGCAGCCTCTGCCCTTCGGTATGCGCGCTGTAATGCTCTAGTTCTCGCCGCCTAGCTCCACATTAGTTCATCAGCCCTTGCTCCTCTCCCATCTTTGTAAACGCTAACCCATGGGTCGCTTGAGCATACCTCTTTCTTGTGATGTAGACATTCGTAGTAGTCCTCCAACGCTGGTAGACACTTCTTCCCCCCCGACATATCATCGGTATCGGTGTTTACCACGTAGCAGGCTAGGAGCTCCTGCCAGAAAGGAAAGCAGCGCGAAGGACCTATATACGGATTAGCTTTGGACTAAGCCTTCGTTGGAACTGCTGGCGGAGCTTGGATTTGGGCGTTTCTGATGCCACATTGTCGTTCACGTACCTCCTGCGAGTCCATATCCCGACGCCATAGTTGGTTATGATTCGTGAGTTATACTGTAGGAGCAATCGGAACTGCTCGGCATACTTGACAATTCGAAGCTTGCAAGCAGCGGCGACATGTCGCGCTTAGCGGCGCTTAGCTTTGCGCCTTTTACTCGACCAACGACCGTGATTGGGAAGAGAACGTGCCAATTTGATGGTTTTATCTTGGTTTTCTGTCATCACCTCCATATTTTCACGTGCATAGTTCTGTTCCGTCCGCGCGCACGTAACAAACCGAGGATCATCGATAATATGATTGTCGACTAGTCTCCCGGGACGAAGGCTTGCAGTATCAACCGCAAAATGTATTGAAATGCCTCACAATATCTCAAGATCATTCGGAATGAAAGCAGTGATTGCGACTGGTACTCCTTCCGATGTTTGGAAATACTATCAGCGCTCGGGAATACGGCTCCCCCGCTCTGCCTCGCCGTTGCAGCTAATACATAGTAGCACTTTTCAATTTTCCTCTCATATGGTACAGTCGTTAATGCCAACACTTTGCTCTCCTTATAAGTCTGCGTGCTTTACTTCTCCTGTTGCTGCTAAGTTTTGCGCTCTTCCTTATTTCCCTGTTCATAGTTGGTCAACATGCCAGAAATCCAAGAGCCTCTGACACTTGCGCCGGAAAAGACTCCGATCCAGGGTGGTAACCACGACTCCAAGCCATATGGCGAGACCAGTGGAACCTCCAAGAACTCAGGTGCTACGAATCGAACACATCAAGTCGATCCGGAATTCACCCGGAATGTCGTAAACGCAACAGGCCCAAGACATCGCCAAGGATGCGCAAGGTCATGGCCAGCTTAATTACCCACATACACGACTTCGCAAGGGAGAACCAAATTACCATTGACGAATGGGTGGCGGCAGTCGATTTTGTAAGTCTGGCCTGACTCTGCCTGTCTCTACCGCTGACCAATTCCCGCAGATGAACGAGGCTGGCCGTATGTCAACACCAGTCCGCAACGAAGATCAACTTGTCTGCGACATCCTAGGTCTCGAAACCCTCGTCGACGAGATAACGTACAAGCTTGCATCCGCTGCCCAAGACGCGCCAACAGCTACAGGCGTCCTGGGCCCTTTCTGGCGCGCCGATACTCCCCTCCGTGAGATGGGTAGTAGTACAATACACAACATACCGAACGGCGACCACACCTATATCTACAGTACCGTCAAAGACTACCTTACGGGCGAGCCTGTCGAGGGTGCAGAGTTGGACGTATGGTAAGTCGTACTCAACGGGCTGTATGAATAACAAGACTAGAAGTAAGTGGAGTATAATTTTCGCGGTCGTTGTAGAACAGGTAAAGATGGTCGCTACGAGTTTTACTGCCTCCGTCCGACCCCCTATCCGGTTCCTGATGATGGTCCTGCCGGTAGGCTGTTGGATCTCCTAGACCGACATCACATGCGTCTAGGCCATATCCACTTCATCATCAAAGCAGCAAACTACCAGCCAGTCATAACACAAATCTTCGATCGGACGGACAAGTACCTTGCATGTGACTCTGTCTTTGCCGTAAAAGACTCATTGATCGTTGATTTTGCCCCAAGACAAGGAGATCAGAAGGCGGACTTCGAACTCCAATACGATTTTCGTTTAGCGACATTCGAGGACGCAAAGAAGTACTCGGTGGCCGGAACAACCGAGGAGAGCGCAAGCTATTGAACAGAGATGGTTTCGAGAATTGAAAAACCTGCGTCCTGAGTTCATCAAGAGATGGTCGTCTCTATGCCACTCTTGCAGCGTTAAATTTGAGACTGTAGTATCGTCTGATTGACCAGTTCATCGCGCTCGCATATTGAGTATTTAAACTCCACAAGGCGCATATCCCGCTGACTGGCGGATTCTATACTTCTTTTCAAGCTTGTAGATTCAACGATTTCCAAGTTTCAACGCCCTTTTGACCAAGTTCTTCTGCTTCGACTCACAGTCCGTAAGCCTAACAATAGCCTGCCTGTATCTTGAAGAAATAGCCTTTGGCGCGAGCAGATACTACAGCATGATGAGATCATCCAGGCCTTTGAGCCTCATGGTGGGGACGCAAGGGGGCGTCATATTTATTAGAAATCCACAGCGTTCCTATGTAACAAAACAAAATCATCGTACATGCTCCCTCTACTTGTTTTTCAGATTTGCATCGCATGAAGTACCTATGCTGAGCCGTGTCAATCAATTGTACAAGCAAGTCATTGCCAACATGTCGTCTACCACCAAAACCCCCAACATCAACCTCTACACAACCCAAACACCCAATGGCATCAAGATCTCTATGACCCTCGAACAGCTTGGGTGATCCTCCTCCCAAGCCCATACTCCTTGCCAACTCACCAACTAACCGTCCCAGCCTCCCCTACCCGTCTCTTCAAGTCCGGCTCCATATTGCAACACCTAGTCGAGCAATACGACCAGGAGCACCACAAGATATCCTACCCAGCCGGCACTCGCGAAGTCTACGAAGTAAAAATTGGCTCTTCTCTATGAACTTAGGAGCTGGCCCAATGCAGGTCCCTTTAATCTTTCACGATTCTTTTATCCCTATTCGCACCTCAGTCCGAGTCGCGAGCCGTGTTTGAAGAGTATCGTGCTCCTTAGACATACCTCACAAATCAATTCTGGCACTAACAGAGTAAAATTTACGCCGAACTCACCTAGGGGCGAAATAACCATTTCCACCGCTACGCACCAGAGAAAAATCCCCTACGGCCTCTCACGCTACCATAACGAAACACGCCGCCTCCACAGCGTATCAGACAAACACCTCGCGACCTCCACCTCCGAATATCTCGTAGGCGATAAATGCACAACAGCAGACATTGTGCACTGGGGCTGGGTCACGGCTGCTGGCTGGGTGGGCGGGCGTCGTTATCGAGGACTTTTCGCATTTGAAAACTTGGCAGGGAAGGATGCTGGAGAGGCTGGGGGTGGAGAGGGGATGGCATGTGCTAAGTCTGCATCGGATGAAGGAGTTGTTGGGGGATAGAGGCGGCGGAGTAGTATGCGGCTGAGAGTGCGAAGTGGATTCAGAGGGAGCACGAGAAGGATGCGGAAAGGGGGTGAATGGGTAAGGGTAGGGCTGGGACTGAGATGGTGGATGTCATCTTTTTAGAGACATGTGAGGGTCGTATCGGCGCCTTTGTGGAGCGTGGAAATAGCAGAGTTCTGGACCGCATTCGCAAATGTTACGGCTGTTTTGGGGTAGATAAGAGCCACTAAGCTCTACAGTTCGTGTTGGCTTGAGTATGAGGTCAAAAATGGGTACCTTGAGGATACTTGAGCGAGAAAGACACTTCAATGAGTTTAGACTTCATGGTGAGTCCCCTGGTTTTCGGGCAGACTGGAGTAACGTTGGTACTAAGACACGGGGACCGGAGTTCGAACCCGTAGTTTTTGAGTCCTTGAGCAGTAGGAATTGAGTGTGAAGCTGGTCCCATTCTAGGAGGGTTTGAGCAAGATAGACAACTTGAGACGGTCATATGAAGCGGAGTATGAAACGCCTATATTTGGGAGATTTTGAGATAGCGTGGACTTGAGTACGAGGCTGGTCGGTTCTGGGGGTACTGAAACGGGAGAGGCAGGTTGACACGCACGTACCTGACTACCTTACGAAGGTGGTAGGTTTTAGGAGGACACAACCAAGAGAGCCGTTGCAACAGGCATGGATCTGAGCCTGAAATTGGTAAATCTAGCGAATCTAGTGCAGCGTGTGGTAGAGGTGTTCATGGCTTTCCGCGCAACATGAAGCGCTCATTCCTGTGCCAATTCTCGCTTTGCATGAGCATGATCTCAGTAGTTCAGTGGGGACGTTCAAGATGATACTGGCGAATCTCATATGTTTAGAGCATTCTGAGCTCAAAGATTTCATTTGCAAAGGAACTAATTTTGCCTCAGAAGTCTATCTGCCCTAGCCATCTAACCCTGCCTTTCCTTGCTCAAGCTGACCGAAAGTAACCCAGCATGCTCGAGTATCTGTTACTGTGCACCACCACTGTAATCGGCTAAGCTGAAACTGGAATTTTCCTGCTCATGCTGATGGGAAAGTATATCAGCAGGATGGTCAACAACGCAGGGAATGACGGCAATATCGACTTACGATAGGTTGTCACACCTCTGGCCAAAGTTCCTACCAATCTGGCTCTTCCTCATTTCATAATCTTTCCATGTCCCAACCAACCTTCCATCCCTTCCCCTCTTCCTCGAGCTGTGAAGGCGGATGAGCTAGCATTTCCGATCTCAAGTATGCTAATAGCGCTGCAAGGCGAGCGTTCAGAACAATGTCCGGACATTCGTCCCACTTACCATCCTTAGACATGGAGCTTTTACTATCCACGAGACTGCCCGCTGGAGACTGCGCTAGCTCTTGAAGTCCTTTAATTTGAACCAATGCCCGGACCCATGGCTCAGCTATAAAGTCCTTTGCGACTGCTTTGACGGAGGTATCGAAGGTAAATTTGTGGAGGCGGAGATTCTTGGCGACATAGCGACACGCCATGATCCAGTCTCGGACAAGTTTGAGCTCCCATTGAGAATTTACTGGCCGTTTGTGCCAGTGCAACAGCAACATACTGATGGATCGTATGTTCAGACGCGCCACTTTTGAGATGCTCTGTAGAAAGGCGATTCCCTCTTGGAGATACTCTCCGAATTTGAATTGATGATTTTGGTAGAATATGGGCTCGGCCTCAATGTGAATCTGCCGAGTCGTACTCAGGAGAGCGGTATTGATGTCTTTCTCCAAGGGACCGGAGCAATCGATGGTGCACTCGAAAGGTGCCATTTGCTCAAAAGGGCCTTGGTCGCGCTTCGCAGACCGTAGCGCATGAACCACTACATGCGTTCCTTGCCCAACCAATGCATGCTCATATACCTGGAGGCGGATTTGTAGGGGTAGCCTCATGAATGGGAATGGTTGCAGCCATGCTCATACCGCCTCTTCATGTCTGCAAGGACTAGAGCTCGCCGCGCGGTATAGATCGGTCTGGACTGCGATAGAGTCTGTTAGGCAATGTTGTCGATGCTTTTCGCGAATGGTTTGCACATACCAGAGCTTCTGCAAACGGTGCATGTTGTTCATATTCACCACATGACCAACAGTCGTGGAAAAAGGTGCCGTGTTCTTCCTCTGGTTCAAGCGTCAATTGTGTCCTCAGTATCAAACAAAATGGAACACGAGCATTGCACTTGTCATTAGTAACAGCCAGTAGGTGGTCTTCAAGGTTGAGGTTGGGCGTGATCTTATCGGCAAGAAGTAAAGCGATCTGATGACAAGAGAGCTGGTAGGGAGCCATGATTGCAGTGCTTCGCGCAACGATATTGCCAAAATAATGAGAGTATTGATGGGCAAGATACCTTTCATTCAAAGCTTAGGTTGTGTACGAGAGCTGGTAATATTGTATGAGGAGGCATGGAAAGGTAAGATATTGACGCAATCGCTTGCATTTACCTAGCATCGAAGTGAACTTGATGTAACCGCTATCAGGTTTGAAAGTGAATCGCCTATCGTCAAAGGTCGAGAAGTGGTCGATTTGACTGACATGAGGATAGTCTATCCGCCACTTTTAGCTACAAGAGTGCACTTTCACGGTTATTGGGATCGAACGCATAGGCTTGAAAATTCGAATCACTCTCGAAGTCCGCTCAATCTTCAGCGCCCGAATGGGATCAAATCAGCCAAACACCAGTGGAGGTGGTCACGGCTCGTTCCATTTGTGATGCGCATTGTGCGAATTATCATGGCTCATAAATGAGGAGCCGGACAATGACATGGCTTTGTGCGTAGACTTAGCTCCACTCGACACTTTGTCTACCATGGAGAACTTCACTCTATTACAATCTCTCAGTGGGATCATTGTGACATCGGCTCAAGGTAAGGTCACGGCTGATGTTTTGCACACTCGTATGCGTCGCCCTACATCAGCTGCATCGCTTTCCTTACTCCGTAGAACTAGGCCGAAAAGCCCCTATCGAGGATTGCTTGCCAAGCCGAAGCGGAATAGCGCGGGTGCTGGACCCCGTAAGGAGCGATCTCAGAATTGAGTGAAGACCCGAAACAGTTAGAAGTTTCTTGGCTCATCACTCAAAAGTTTGGGGCTGGCTTGAAAGGAGTGATAGACTAGAAGATAGTTCTATTGATACCTGGCACGCCTGCTTTCTGCGAATGTTTAGTCGAGAGTGATATCGTTTCATATCGCTGACGAGTCTTCGATTTTTCCCAATTCCATCTTCAAGGGCAGACTGTGCATAAGTGGTGTCACCGAGCATGACAGTCTCATAGCAAACCTATCAGATCCCTGCGCTTTATCAGCAGCCTCCAACGCCGGACGCCCCTGTTTACCTCCCACCCTTTCGTTTCACATTTATTGAAAAAGGCAGCGGCGAAGGCGAAGGAGCATCAAACTTCTCGACAATATGGGCGCTTTCGACGACGTCGAGTCTCGCTCACCAACCAGGTACACCAATATGCTGGGTCGCGGTGTTGGCGAGGCCAGGCGCCGGATGGTGCTCATTGCACTCCTAGCCTTCTTCCTCATCCTCACACTCGTGGGCTTTAGGCGGCAAGATACCATCAAGGATGTCGTCAACAGCAGTCTACACCACAACAACTCTACAGCACCCGCCGTTGTAGCGAAGCCAGACACAAAAGCGGATACGAAGACAGCCACCAAGGCCGACACGAAGACAGACATAAAATCCGACAAAATTGACTCTAGTTCGAAATCAAGACTACAATCCGATCCTCCTACGCAGCTAAAGGGGCCGAAACTCGACAATGGCGATAGGACACTGGCTCCCCAAAGTCTCACAGACCTTCACAACAGCTCGCTTGGGGTACGTACAGTTGAAGCAATGTGAGAAGAGAATCGGTGATTGACCGGTCTGTTCGAATTTAGTTCGGCAAGGTCTTCGTCCTCAACGTACCTGCGCGAAGCGACAAATTGGATGCGATGAAGTTGACCGCTTCCCTGACCGGCTTTGACTTCGAGATTATTCCAGGCATCAACGGCAAAGAAGTACCCCAAAAGGCTCTTTCGGGCGTAAGGACGAACGGGACCCATAAGACACAGACTCGTCAAAGCTGACAGGTTGTTTCAGGTTTGGAAAGATTCTCCAGGTGTTGGAGGTATCATCGGTTGCTGGCGTGGACATATGGAATTCGCTGGGCAGTGCGTTGACATCATTCAGGCTCCCTTGACTCTAAGCTGATGTTGTTTTTTCCAGAGTCATCAAGCAGAATCTGTCAACGGCCCTGGTCATGGAAGACGACGCCGACTGGGACATTGCTTTCCGAACCCAGCTCGAATACATAGCTCTCGGCGCTCAGACCCTCCAAAATTCCCCCAAAGACAGCACTCCCAACTCCCCATATGGCGACGACTGGGACCTGATCTGGCTAGGCCACTGTGCCTCGCAACCCGTCCCTGGCGACGACCGCCGCTTCTTCATGAAGAACGACCCCAACGTTACTCCCTTCCTCCACCGCACAAACTACGGCGGTGTCCCCGATATGACTCCCTACGACAACACCACTCGTATGATGTACTGGACTAGAGGCTCTACCTGCACATACTCCTACGCTCTCTCGCTCCACGGAGCTCGCAAGGTGATCAAATGGCTTTCTATGGACATCTACTCGGGCCCCATCGACTTTGGTCTCCACGACATGTGTCAGAAGAAAGAGCGAGGATTCAAATGCATCGGTGTCTTCCCTCAGATCATCGCTGACCACAAGCCTGCTGGTGCAGGTAACAAGGATACCGATATAGGTGATGGAGGAGACAACATCAGGCAGAAGGGTATCTCGTACAATATCGTGCACAGCACGAGGATGAACGTGGATCAATTGATGGACGGCAGGATGGATGAAATTGAGCGCCAGTGGCCACAGGATGACCCACATCTGAAGGGTCCAATCGTCACTGAATACACGACTGAACCCCGGGGAGAATCGTATCCCAACCAGAAGGGAGTGTAGCGAGGAACAATTCTGTAACAGGACTGCAAAACATGGCGTTTGGAACTAGAAGGATACTGTCGGCTAGGAGCATGGAGAGACATCTACATGTCAAAATACGGGGGATCGTGACTTTGTGAGGTAGAGATCGTTCGAGATTTGTAGTTCCACTTTGGAAACAACTTGTTATCAAACCCTTTGGGAAAAGCAAGCAGTCTTTTCCACTCTGTTCAGTGACCATCTAGGGTGGTTTGGCGTGAGCTTCCAGAGGTCTGGAATCAATAATGGGCATTAGGTATTGCACCGTATTCCCACACTTTCATGAAATAATGATTACAAATCCTTGTGAGAAAGTGCACTAAGTACTCATACAATTGACCTAAGATAGTAGCAGTGTTGCTCCTCTACTTTGCACGCTGCTCCAGAGACTTGACAGGCCAGCCGGCAGAATGAGAGGCAATTGCGAGGTCTCCAGAGCCAGAATATTGCCCCACGACGCAAAGAAGAGCAAGGATCCGGAATATCATGATTGCTAGAGAGGGCTAGAAAGCGTGGAGTTGTTGCTCAAGTCGTGTGATATTTTGCTTAGGCTGGGCGCGATGGTATCCCAGTTTACCGTGTACTTCAACAGCTAGCCACTGCACATCAGAATACAACGGCCTGGTTCGAAAACTATGAAGATCCATGATAGATCTGGTAGTGGTGCTTGTAAGACAATTACATCGGTCACGTGATGATCTAGCCGTTTGAAATCCCCAGCCTTTTGCCGATCCCGTCGATCTTTGTTCTTGGCTTGTCTTCGAGCATTCGCGATCCAGACTTCACCGCAACAGAATCCTCCTCCACACACAACCACAGCCCGTCAGCATAATTATGGCAGGGCTACTATCGCAATCGCATTTACTTATGCTACTCCGTCTTAATTGACTAGCAACGTACCATCTCCCATGCTCACCGCAACCATGTCGAAACTCTCAGAACTCCTCAACCCCGCCCCAACATCAACTTCACAACCGTCGCCAACAACTGCTCAACCTGCTCAAGTCCAGCCTCTTGTCATCGACGGACAAGATCATCGCACCTCCTCTTTCTCTCACGCGAGCCCATCCCATACTCGCTTTCCCTCCCTAACCTCTCCCGGTCTCGATGCTCTTGCAGACGTAGCAAGTAATACCGCGCCTCTGCGCTCACCAACGACTCATCGCCACTCAAATTCTTTTGGGTCATACCAACCAAGCTACGAACGGTATGGGTCCAGACCAGCATCAAACCATACACTGCCTCCGCTCAGCGACGGCTTCACAAACAGTGGCGGACATCAGCAAGTTGGTCAGTCGTCAGGCTTAGGGCAGTATCACCATCGTGGGATTGAGGAGAGGAGAGCGGAAGGTATCCCGGGTCCTGCAACTACACTACCACCGCTGCAGCGATCGCCTACGGAGCAACAATATTCGAGTGTTTTTGAACAACTCAGTGAAGCTTCCAAACATGTCAACAACGGGCCGCAGGATAGTCTAACCTATCCGTCAGAACCACCTCAGCAAGTGAATTCTACACACGACCTAGATATGCCCGACGCGCCCGCCACCACCCAAATTCGGCAACCCTCACCAGGGGCTTCATTTCAGTCTACAAACTTGCCAAACGCTCAGAGTGAGCAAGTTGAAGTCAAGGCCGAGATCACAGAGAACCCATCGACTACATCTCAAATCGAAAATCAAATGAAAGAAGCGCCCGGAGCTATCTCCGCTCAATCATTCACAACTATGGGGTCTCCCGCACCTAAGAACATGAATGACATCAACAAAGATGGAAGTCATACACCGTCGCCCAGGCCTGCCGAGAACTCTACTGCTGCACCCCCATCGAAACCGAAGCCAGAGAAAACTAATAAGAAGCGCCCAGCACCTGTCTCCAATAATAAGAAGGGCACTGCGAGCACAGTGAAGCGCTCACACAAAAAGCGCAAGATTGAGCCCGATGGCGGAGAAAACACGCCATCTGCGCAGCGCACAGGTACCCCAGTAACGAGTCGCACGAGCATCACCCCAGCACTACAGAACCGCAAGCAAGGATCAGTCACCCCAGCGCGGAGTTCATCTGTTGCGCAAGGAGAGGATGGCGAGAGTGAGGACGACAATGCGAATTATTGCATTTGCCGCAAACCGGATGATCATAATCTCATGATTGGTTGTGACGGACCTTGTGGTGATTGGTACCATACCAAATGCGTTAATATGGAAGGAGGAAAGCACAAGCTGATATCCGTGTGGTATTGTAAGTTCTGGCAGATACTTCCGTGTGTGATCACCCGCTGACGGTTTTCAGGTCCACTCTGTGCGGAAAAAGGCTACGAAACCCTCTGGAAGCGAATGTGCCGCCTCGAAGGCTGTCAAGAGCCAGCGCGCTCAGATACCGATCCCAAGTCTAAATACTGTTCGGATGAGCATGGTGCGGAGTTCATGAGACGTCGGACGGGGGTCCAATTACTGGAGCAAAAGAAGCCCGACGGGCCGCGGAGTCACAAGAAGAAGAGACATGATAATTACACCGACAACTTTGGCAATGCAGGAGATGGCGCTGCAGATGAATCCATTTCCATACATGGCGGACGCATAAGGGCCGAAGATTTGAAGGCAATGACGGAGGCAGTGAAAGACGTCCAGTCTTTCCATCGGCTAGGAGACGGTGTCCTGAGCCCACCTATAACAGCGAGTCCGGAAGGCGAAGATGTGAAGATGGGAAATGGAGTCGACAACACCAGAGACCGGATCACATACACCACCGAGGAAGAGGCGCAATTGTACGAGATCACGAAGAAGAGGACGACATGCAGGGAAAGAAAAAAGATGCTCGACGATCGCGACCGCTTCATCTCGGCGATCACAGCACGAGCAAAATCCGTGCTGGCGGAATTGAAAGAGAAGGATAAGTCTATGAAGGATATATGTGGCTACGACTCCCGCCTCAGCTGGTCAGACCAAGAATTCAACCAATGGCGCACTTCACCAGAAGGTCAAAAGGCCCTCGCGAGAGGCGGCGTGCTGAGTGCTCCTATACTAACCGAACATCGGGAGCCAAGGAACGAAGACGAGGAGGAGGAGGTAGGAAAGGGTATTTGCAAGAAAAAGCGCTGCGGGAGGCATCAATTGTGGTTGAAGCTGGCGCAGCAGGAAAATCTTTTTGAGAAGGATCAGGCCAGGCAGGAGATGAAGAGGCTGGAAGGGGAGGAAAAAGGAGTGAAGGATCGGGCGCTGATTAGGAGCTTGGAACTGGGAGAAGGTGTGGGTGCATGAGATCGGTGGAAAAATGCAGCGGGTACAGCTCAACGCGGAGGGTCTCGAAGGATATTTTACGACATCCAGTCCATTGGAAGAGCGGGAAAGGAAGCTTTTGGCCACCTATTTACGCCAGCTGCTCCATTTTGGGGCTTCGTTGAAACTGGCTTATAGAGCTGGATATATCATATCATATCGAATTATAGCTTTACATACAATACCACATATTCCTATATCCCTAAATAGAAAATCGCTTTTTGAGACCTGCGTTTCAATGGCTGCAAAATGACGTCTGATAGGGCTGGGACTGAACGCGAATATTTGGTCTCACTGAAAGGACAAACCAACGTGACGCGCTTGTCAGCCTTTCTTTTGTAAAACCTTTCTACCTCCGATCTCCGGTGTATACACTCCTACCGGCAACCCTCCGGCTATCAAGTAGGATAGAAGACTTCACCTTTACAAATTCCTCTTCTACTATCCGGATCGCCTGGATCTAAAGCGGAAAGCAAAGCTGCCTGATCGATCAATCACCCCCTCACACCCTTTCCAGCGTCAGCGCTCACCTACAATTACAGCGATGAGCGACGAGGTACTCGTACCCCTACCTTTTCCTCCTCTTTTTCCACACCTTTTTACCTCCCCTGTTCTCCGAAATTCATGTATCAAACCCTCACTAACCACCACCACACACAACCAGGGCGCATCCCCCCGCGAACTCCTCCTCGAAGCCTGCCGCCGCAACAACACCTCCCTCCTCGAATCCCTCCTCCACAGTCTTTCTACGCCCGAGAAAATCGCACAGCTGCTGAATACGGCTACGGATGGCGTGGGGGAGTATTGTTTGCATATTGCTGCCAGCTACGGCAGTTATGAGGTGCTAGATACGTTACTTGATCAGGAAGGGCTAGAGGTGGATCCGCTGGATAGGATGGAGCGGGATACGCCGTTGCATAAGGCGGTGCGGTTTGTTAATGGGTTGGCGAAGGAGGAGTGGGAGGTGGGGGGGAGTTTGGTGGAGTTGTTGTTGGATGCGGGGGCGGATCCGAGGTTAGTTGACGCCCTGGTGAGATAGCGACCTGAGATGGGATGGGGTCGAGGCGGGCTGGGGGTGTGGAGCTGATGAGGAGAATGCAGGATACGCAATAAAGCCAAGCTGAAAGCCTTTGAGCTCGTCGACCCAAGGAATACGGAGTTAAGAAGTACGTTGCAGAAAGCGGAGTTCGCACAGATGGCTGGAGATGATGTTGTTGATGGGGAAGAGGAGGATGAAGGGCCTACGGGGAGTGCGAGCGATAGCGAGTAATGCATGCATTGAATTAGATGAGAGAAGAAGAGGGAGGGCATAGGGACTTCGGGGGAAATGCATAGCATGGCGCATTTGTTACAGGTTGCATTGAGCGTGAGGGCGAGGGTTTAGAGGACTTGTACTGGATATCCTAATACTCAAGGGGCTCTTTGAGCTAATATGCATGCTTTCATGATCTGAGAGCGGCTCTTCCAGCGCAGGTCTTTTGTGAAGCCTAGAGGTTTTTTCAGCACTAATTACGCGCCCAAATCAGGAAAGGAACAGGCACAGCTTACCCTTGGAGCCGTCGGGCTCCGCAAGCAATGAATTCTGCTTCTTCTCGCACCTATTTCTCTGCTTCGCCAGGGGCAGGCTCTCTGGACCCTCTTCGCTGGGTCACAGCTATACTCGTCGTAGTCACGCACGTCGTAAACCAAAATCCTCGTCGTCTTTAAATCCAAAGTCTTTCAATTCTCCTTCCATCGCTGCGCACAAGTCGTACACTACCACCATATCAGCTCTATACACTCAAAACCTGTCACAGGGAAGCGACCACAACCGACCTTATAGAACGTAGTCATAGGCTCGTCCGCACTCCGTATCTGCACCTGATAAAAGAAAGCCTGTGCACCATCACAGCCCTCACGCGGACATTGTGCTAAAAACATCCATAGTCAGCATCATCGTCATCCTCGACACCACCAGCCCCCCAATACCACCTCCCAGCATCCCCTCCCCCATCCTTTTTACCCCCAACGACCCCAAACAGAGAAATCCAACATACCATCAGCCTTATCAACATTCTCCCACGCCCCCTTTCCCCCCATCACGTCCTCCACCTCCTTCCTCTTCATCTCCTTCCGCTCATAGTATTTCTGATTGATCAGGAACTGATAGGGACAGGTGCGGCATTCGAGCCTGTTCTGGCCGGTGGGTAGGTCGTGGGTGGAGGCGGAGCGAGAGACGGTTAGGGAGTTGGAGCAGTGGGGACAGACTGTGGGTGGGTGTTAGTTGGGGCTATGGAGGGCTTGGGGAGGAAGAGGAGGGGGTGAGGGGCGTACAGAGGAGCATTTTTGGGGGCGAGGCGTTTGTGGAAGGGGGTGAGTGGGATGGCTTGGATGGTAGAGGGTTCTGCGGAGAGGGTGGGCGGGTCGATTCCGCTTGGGGGGTTGTTTTTGGTTTGGACTTTCGGCCTCCTCGTTGCTACATTTGACCTCAACAGGTGTCAAAAGGCACTTGGTTTGAACAGATAAGGAGAGATGAGCTAGGTTCAATCATAGTCAAGCAGGCTCGCGTTGTTAGGAAAAGGCAATCGATTCAAAACTCGACAGGGTAGAGCAGGGATCTTGCATGAAGGTCTCACTGAATCTTCGATTAAAGTAAAGACTTGACTGATTGTATCGAGGAAGACCCGGCCGTAATTCAATCCTCGAGTTCTCGAACCTCGGAGAACGATCGATGTCCAGTATTGTTCTAGTTGCTAAAAGGTCATCCGGTGTCAGCTATCCGTCTCCATGCAGGTGAACAAATGTACGTATTCCTCGCATTGTGTTCTATCTCAGTTTTCAGACGCGCTTGTAAGTATATGATACATCAGGAGGCAGACCTCCTAAAACAAGCTAGCACATCATTCTGCGGAGTACTCATAGCATAATATCTCTCGAATTCACTCCATCAACGTTCAGAACGACGTTCTAAAACTAGGCTTTGATGGAATAGTTTCACGGTAGTGCACGGCCTTCACGTTTCGTGGCAGCACGGCAATCAGAACCTGAACTAGTGAGGCAGAATAAATTGCAGAGAGTTCTGTGAAGATGACGATCCACACATCAAGCTGCCTTTGGGGAAGGTTGCGCCGCTAATCGCCAGCAGTCGTGTCCCATTGGCAACTCACAACAAAATGAATGACTAAGAGCCTTAAGAAGTGGGCAAGAAAACGGTCTACCAGGCAAGTATTGTGGTATATACGGCAAGGCATCAAAAGTAGCCCATCTGTTTTCGTCCTGACATCAACAGCTTCTGGCATAGCTTCACGTCCCTACTTGCGCATTAAATCTTTGTTTGTCACTATGGCTAGCCATCTCCTAGGATCCATCCCACTTCCAAAGCTCCGTGGCTTGTCCGAGCTAGATGCTTTGTTTCAATCTACAGGTCAATTTCCTTTGGTGCCACAGAAACATAAAAAGATAAGGTTGCACCCAGGATGCGAGGCTGTGCGATTAGATCTCAAAGTATCACCCAGCACCGAAGCCCAGCAGCTGTCCCAGGCTTATCGGCTTAGAAATGTTTAGTGATAATATTTTGTTAGGAGAGGAGACAGGGTGGCGATCGTGTCTTGGTGTTGAACGCGAAGGGTTACAGTATAATTATAGAGGCTCTCAGCTACGACCGTCAGATACAGCAGGCGGCTACCACGTAAGTACCTTGTAGATTGAGAAGCTTCGACCTTGGAACTATTGCCATTACAAGGGCAGGAAACTTGTGTATATCGTCGTTCAGATTATGGGTGGAAAACCTGCTTTCTGCTCGTCACTGTGGATTTTCATAACACATCTTGCACATCTAAAAGCAACAAATAAACCTTTGCTTACTACAATCACCGTCTTGGCTTGGACGAAGACCCGCGGGTGTCATTATTCTCATTGCGCGAAGACATCGGCGGACTCCAACAGACTGTACATGAAACCTGGAAACGATACCACACCGGCCATATTAGTCTTGTGGCTGCTTCCACGAAGACGGAGATGGCTATCAGCCTTGCTCAGCGTATGGAGGCAGGCTATCTAGCCACCTTCCCGCAATATACTAGTTGAAAAATGGTGGTAGATGTCCTTCTGCCCGACCTGATGCAGGTCAGAGCGTCAATCATCGAGGCATATGACCCATTCCGGGAAGCATATTTGAGAAAAACCTGCTACCTTCCCTATGAGCAGCTTTGCTGGTTTCGTGAGCCCAAGAAAAGTAAAGTTCCTCCTGGACTCATCTTCTGCCGAGTTCCATTTACGAGGTCCTTCGGGCCACGGCGCCCTGCCAAAGAGATATGGCGTGATTCCCAGATCATCCTTCACGAATCATATTCGAATTGATGATGTCTACCGGTCAATCGCGAGAGGAAAGGATTTACTTGCCCACAGAAGAATGCGATAGATAATATTTATAAGAAAATGCCGGCCTCTTAGGGCTGATAACTAATCCACTCCTTCAGTGTACTTTACTATTCCAACAGGTCTCCTGTCTTTGTGACTTTGTCTTAGTATCAACTCCACGATCTCGAAAGCCTTTGATTTCTATGCCAACATCTACTGGCTCTTATCGTGATGCGAGGAATGATGTCTAGGCTCATGAACTGCTGGAGGCAGCTGTCTGCTCAATCATTTGCCCTGAAAGGCTTTGAGATCGTTGACTAAAGGCATCAATACATCTTCATACACTGCCTCTTGAAAATCTTGATTTTCAAGAATAAGATCTCGCATGTCGATTAAAAACTGGAGACATGTCTGGACGATCTTGCCATAATGGTCCCCTGCTTCATTGTAAACATCCTCGATGCCTCTGTTCGCCGTGTTTCGTCGTGCGCTGATTTCATTAGGATTCATATCTTTGTCACTTCGCATCTCTTCTAGTGTCCGACCTAGACAAAGCTCCACGAGTGCAAAGCCCAAGACAAGCAGAGTCTCGCCGCGGATCTGATAAGCTCTCAACGAATCGGCTCCAACGGCTCGGTACCATTCGCCATCTCTTGCGCAGACCGCCAGGATAGATATGGGTATGGAAACATGCTTCTGGCGTCGTTGATGCACGCGTGTGCTTTTCCTCGCAGTGAAAAAAGATAACGCTACTTTTCCATTGTTTCTTAAGCCATGGCGTCTGACCCCGCTGAAGGACGCTGGATGCGAGTGTTACTGTAATCTGTAGCCGATCACTGCGTGCAAGTAAAGACTCCCGAGGTCGTTGAAGTGATCTGGTGAGAAGATGAGCTAGGTATATTGTGCGTACTTCAGAGTCAAAGTCGACATTTGCAAGAAATACGTTGCGTCTTTCTTGGAGTAGCTCCATTCTCTGGTCGTCCGTGGGATATCCTACTCCATTCTCCGTGGCTTGACATTGACACAATGCAGTATAAATGTCGGATATGGGGTGCAAGGAAGCGTCAAGTCCAACATGGACCAGGTTACATCTCGAGCTTGGTTGCGAGCGTGGGTCTGCAGCAGAACTGACTCCTCTCCTTTGGGAAAGTACCGCTATATGGCTAATATTGAGTCAGTCACTGGTTCATGGACCAGGCTACAGACTGAGACCAGACCTCGGGGGACTTGAGATAGAAGTTGACTCCTCGCTTGACTCTAAATCATCATATGTCCCGCTTCTTACTAGTTCGACAGGCTCAACTTCAACTTCCCGCCAGCCACCACAATACTTGTTCCTCCAATTCCTCGAGCTCCCTCAGTAGCAGCATGCGGAGTATAAATCCAGACTTAGGACCGCTTGGCGTGCGAGATCGCATCTCCAAGCGCAGACTCGCTACAGAGTAATCCTTACATCCGCATTTCCAACCGTTTCCATTCAGCATGGCGTTGAATAGGCTTGTGGATTGTGTCCTAATGATCTTGGAATCGATAGCATTATGCTTGAAGCGACGTCATTGCCGTAAGGGCTCGAGAGACCGGCCCAAACGGAACCTTATCAAAGAATATGTTAGCTCAATCAATTGCATCCAGCCTTTTTTATAGATTTCCTTGGACAATGCTATTTTCCACCTTCTCAGCTCTCTTTCGAGGAAGTTTGTGTCGTTCCAGAGGATCTTACAACCTAGTATCAGCCTTGCTATGAAGACGCTAAGCATTTGTTGCCAACCTTCCCTGATGTATCAATCCCAAACTTTTGACCCATCTCAACCAATGCCCTTTTCGTATCCGCCAGATGCTGAGAAAATGTTCGAAGGAGCGGTCGAAGCGTTCCCGTAAACGTTGACCGTGTTCTGCTGCCTGCTAGGATGTTCCTCCTGGGTCGGCTGTCATCTTCGCTAGCTCTTCGTCGGATGGGAAAATGTCGGTGAGAAACTGTTCCAAGGTGTCAAGGCACGTCACTCTCTGATTCTTGAGTCTAGTAGCATAGCTTTCCAGCTCCCTGCGGACTTTTTGCCGACGTCTGATTGAGTCAGCGCCCCTCACCCAATGCTGCAAGCCATCTACTACGAGTGGAAAGGTAGCAAGCACAAGACCTGCTGTTTCCACACCTGTCACCGTTTCGAGCCTTACCTTGCAATGTTCGTCGAATCTGACGTTCTCTCACGTGTAGTCTTGCGAGTTTTGAAACGTCCGTTTTCGAGGCTGAACATGAGGGGTATGGATGGATCAACATGCGCTGCTTTCAGCTAAGAGTAGTGTGGCGTAATGCCAGCACAATCTCATTCTCAACGGCCCCACCAAGCCTTACTTTGCATTCTTTGGGGTCTATCGAGCAATAGCTTGCGAGGATCCCAATGCAACCTTCGGATCTCATATCGAGTCGCTATCCTCTACATACTTTGGTAGATAAAATAGCAAATATGGAGAGAACAATCTCAGCCTCGCTGACGTCGCGTCTTGCGAAGTTCAAAGAGCTCTGTGGGAAGATTGCCAGCCAGTCCGCAACTAGCTCTAAATCAATATATATCAGTCCCTGCAACGGTGAGCTTGGACATCTGAGACTTTGGGCTGCAAACATTGGGGTCCATCGAAAAGGGCAGTCCTCCTTGGATCTCAGAATGCGAGACGCTTCGCACATCAGAGAGCAGATAATTGCACTTTTCGAAGATCTAAAAAATAAAGTTCTCAAGACCGAGCAGGTCCTGTCTGAGATCGACGAGCCATGGGAAGATTCTACAGACAGTGATTAATCTGGAAATGACGACACTTAGATGGAGCTACAGCAGCTTCAACATAATCTCACCGTCATCGACAAACCCTATTTCAGATGGCAATGCTCGTACGCAAGCCCGCGCACCATGGTCTCTTAATTGGACCGCAATCAATCGACGTATCCGCATATCCATAATGGGACACAGAACGTGTTAGAAACAGGCACCGTATATCAGAATGGAGTCTCGTGGAGCGCTTAGGGCGCGCAATGACACAAAGACACAAGTACTTAGAGTACCGAGAGCGCCATCGGGCCAAGCTTAGCCAAGATCTGGACGTCGCTCAAGATGCAGGCCCAGCAGCCACGGTCATTATGTCCAATACAGTGGTCACAGAGATGAGGCCAGGAGTGCTGGACTCCATGGAGAGATCATCGGACTCAGGTCGCTCCGAAACATCCTACGCGCCAGCATTGGCAGGGGGTGGCAACATTACTATTCCTACGCCACCAGCAGACTGGGTGGACGGCGAGCCATTTGAATGTCCTTATTGCTTTGTCATGATCTCTGTTTATAGTACTCGTCAATGGAACAAGCATGTATTCCTGGACCTGCAACCATACGTTTGTACGGTTCCGTCGTGCGCTACTCGGACAAGCTGTATTCCACACGGCACGAATGGCTTTATCGTCTCAAATCTGGCTCATCCTGAATATGGGAAGACGAAGGTGGATATGTCAGGGAGCCTTGCCGATTATGAGCAAGCCCACGATAAATTCTACGCAGGATATCCACGGTGTCCATCAATTTTTGAGGGTGAGAGGCGCTTCAAGATTCACCTTACCCGCTATCTTCAAGAGCTCGCATCTCTTGTGCTACCTTCAGATGATGCTGATTCTGACTTTGAAGAATCAAGGGTTGAAGCCGAAGACGCGCCTGCTCAAGAAAAATCTTCCGATGGTGACTCTGGCGAAAGTGCCGAGGACACAGATCCGCAGCTGGACTCAGAAAATTGGGGTGATATCATATTCAGTACATCTGGAAACGATGTAGATATGAGGTAGCGCCAGTCACTCGGACGAGAAGCTATAAGCGAGATGGAGGGAGAAATCACCAAGAGTTTGCGTGAGAGGCGCGACCTAGTTTCCTCTTTTCTTTTGGGTGAGGGTGTTACTCAGGAGGTTCTCCATAATCGACTCACGGGGCTCCTTGGAGTAGAGGCTACGGCCCGAGTAGCGAACTATCAAGTATGTTCAACATTCATTCCCACATATGCAAATTGCATCTAAATCAGAAACATCTAAGACGTAAACGGCTATGAGATCAAGGCACTCCGGGATTCCACAACGGCCCTAGTAGTAATGCAGGCATACACTACGAGGAGTCCAGGATAGGAGAGCGGCAAGATACAAGGCAGAGGACTGTGTTCCAGGACCCAGACCTCCGGGTCCATATCCACAGGACTCATATTAGATCAGTCACAGAGACGTCAAGCCGAGAAGCCCCCACTTCATGCAAGACCCTAACAGTATGGCCGAAGGTCCAAAACATAAAGCTCATCCTGCCAACCAAGGGACACAGACTCATGAGGCACGTGGCTATAATGCTTCCACAGGCGACGACTTGTCTGCATATCAACAAGAAAGCATGGAGCCCAAATCCGAGGACATTTCATCTGCAGCTTACCCAACCTCATCGAGCAAATCGTTCGATCCTAGGCTTGACATCTCCTTTTAAGGCCCTCTGGAGAACTGGGATCCTAGGCTTTACGAATCTGCTAGTGATTATTGGGGTTCTAGATATAAGACTGAGCGCTTTCGTGGTAGACTTAGTGGGCGTTGATAGGCTTCCTACAACTCGTTACCTTGGTTCATCAATACCGTCAGACGTGTCCCAACATCCGGCGACGTGCTCGGACACAGATTTCCAAGCATTGTAAGGGAGGGTAGATTCACAAAAAGTTGTAGTGTCGCCACTATATGACCCGCTGCCCTCGTGTTATGGGCTTCGTGATTGTCCAAGCTGTACATGGATCCGAGTTGGTAGGTCTGACTGGCAAAATTGTGACCACTTACGGAGCACTTGAGAGAAAGTCAGTCAAAGTTACCTCAAGGATCTAGGAACAAAACATAGAAGAATAGCTCTTACTATAAATTTGCCCATGCGATGGATATCCGTGTACCAATCATGATTCCTGTATAAGACGAGTTGAGATGAAAGAGACGACTTACAAGAAAGAAATTTAAAAACGACATGTTCTGACTATGTATCAGCGGAAGAATGGAAAATTGCATGGAAAGTGTCATCTGCAAGTGCTGAAACGGCTAATGATATCTACCTGCTTGAATAAACAAACTCATACCGGTATCATCAATTGCCAACGTCATGTTAAGAATGTCTATGTGAGTTGGCCGCATCGGCACGTTCCTAATATGGGCGAAGACTTCTGTCAGGTGGGCCCAGTCACCTTCGCATCTACCGGCAGGAGCTCTTCCCACTCCGTCAGAAGCTTGATCGTGTCCGAGCAAAAGTCCTCGATACCATAATCAGCCAGGTCTCTGGCTTGTGCTTTCAATCTCTCCAACACCTCCACCATTTTCCAATGCGGCTCAGTAGTCCGTCTCTGGCGCGCAAGCTCTACTAGCAGTCCATCAACCTCAACATCCGATGGCCGTTCGCCATAGCCTTCCGCTTTCATTGATCCCAAACCGCCATATGAATGATTCCCCAGCGCTATAGATAGGTCGAATGCAACTGCAGTACTATTCGGAAACTCGAATAATTGCTCCACTTTTTTTAGGAAAGGCATCATGGCCTCGCTGAGGTCGTCGGATGTCACGCCACTCTTTTTAGCATTCAATTTTTCGCTTCGAGTTTGCGGTATATTTTCGAGGCCGAATCTTCGATCTGAGCCGCGAATAACTTTGCGGCGTTGGGCCGACGGCGCAGGTGCCGTTGGATTGACTCTGGGGCTTCTGGTACATGTCAATCCTGCAAATGTACACGGAGCCTTTCCGTGACAGCAGACTTACTGGGCGTAAGACCACTAGCATCTACGAAGTCGTGAAGCTCCTTAATCTGTTGTTCTAGGTCGCTGATACGGGCATTTGCAGATGTTGGCGCGTCGCTGACTGCCACCTTGTGTTGCATGGTCTCCATTCTGGGGACTTTGCGGGCAAAAGTCCCGTGGCCATCCAGATCAGAGCTAGGACGCTTATACCTGGTCATGTTGCTTGTGCTGGAAACACATTGGGACGAAGAAGGCAACTAGGAAGATGTTCCTTCAATGGAAAACTTGACATCAAGAACATGAGGATTGAGAAGCGTGTTTGGCGACGCGAAAGAGTCACGGTCCTTGATCACCACACTAAAGATAACGGAAGGCCTTCCGTATGAGCCTAGATACCCCTTCACCATAAGATGCGTATCAAGTTAAAAAGTTCCTGCCATGAGTTCCCCCTGCCCTGCACTGTGGTGGCAGTATCTCGTTGATATACTTACTCGGATTCCCTTTGCATGCTCAGGCTGTCGCTGCAGAGTCGGGGTCGGGCTGAGCTGAATCCTTAATCGTCGCAACTAGTTGTGAGTTATACCCTTACCAAATTTTTCGTAAGCCTCATGAGTTTGATGCATAGGTATCCGTACCGTAGCTCGACTTGAAGATGGATCTACTCACCAAAACCAGCGAGCGATCCAACTTTCCTTTGCCTCACACATGCCGACACGAGGTCCGTGGCAGCGTAATACATCTGAACCCATTGTATACGGTCTGAGCCCCCTTTCGTGGAAAAGGTAAGCACGCACCGTCCGTCCTCTGTTGACGGATAGTTAGTGCAATATCTGGCCATTCTCACGCCTAGCATGGGGGTCATATTACCACTAGAGAAACTTCGAGGAAGTATGACATCGATATCGGCACCTCGAGGACCAAACGTTTGTTCTATGTCCGATGCTGGCATCATTTCTAGCAGGCTGTTGCAGGATTGAAGGGGTGGACCTGTAGGTGGAGGATTGCGGCACTGAACGTTGAACGGCTCCTCGTATAGAACCTTAAGGATAGTGTCTGTGCCTTCGCCTGCATAGTCCTCATCATTAGATCCTAGACCTTGGCGAACTTCGAGCTTCCATCTCTGGTAAGGGATTCAAGGGATCCACTCACCGATTCTATCGATGTAGCCAGCTAGTATGTCAGGGCCCTTCACGCACGTGTTGATTACAGCTCTCGCCGCCTCTGCCAATTCAGTCCTGGTCGTTCTATCCGGTACTGCGATGCCTTCTTCCATGTTGATCTAAATTACACAGAGTAGATTAGCTGTAAGATATCAGTGTGCATCGTGAGGAAGTAGAAGAGTATCTCACAACTGGTGAACCTCATTGGGTCAGGCATGTCCCAAATGCCTTCGCCCCGGGGACCGACAACAACTTTCTCCCAGCGGAGGCTACCGAGCCACGCATAGAAGATTGAGTACGCTTGGGTGCAACTGGCGATGGTTAGACCTTCAGCATATTCGTCGCTGCAGTGGGGTTGAGAAAAGGCCAAGCTCGTCCTATTGCCGTTTGACAAATCAAATTCGGTGATATTGGGTGAATCCCGTGAGAATGTTGACAATGAGTTGTTTGCGGGAACCTGCATCGCGCTCGCCAAACCAAGGGAAAAGAGAATTCTATAGGTAATAAGGTGAGTATGTGCTAGGAACACAGTCCATGGTGGCATTGTGAAAGTAGCAGAGCTTAATTTTGGCCACGCTCATGTGACGACAATCTCATAATTCTGACCGCAACGGCGCTCCTAGGAAGTTTTTCTGGGCGCGAATGCTATGAAATTTCGCTGCTAACACGCATGGAGGCGGCCCGATTATGCGGTCCGCGAATATAGAGACATATGCGGCTGCTATTGCAGGCACAGCCGCAACAAATAAGCCTAGACAAATCATCTGATCTCCTCGAGAACATCTCGGCCCTCATTTTCTGGAGCTAGAAAACAGGCGAGATGGCTTGAAATCGTGCTCAATGAAGGTCGTCCTACTCGAATACTCGATATAGTGAATACTCCCAACTTTGCTCTGCCGAAGACTTGTAACGTGACCAAGTCCGCGGCACGACAAAGAATGTAGTGAAGGTCGGGAATTAATCTAAAAGCAAAGACCAGTCATATTCTTAAAGGACGATCAACAGTTATACGACTCATTCTAACAAGAAACGTATTTCTACTATGTGCTCTCATTTAGGATGTACATCCAGCAACCCAACCTTAACGATCGTCACCTTATCTGCGATGAAGCATTTCGTGAATAGCGTCGGCCCCATCAACCTCATGAACAGCATTTCCACCTGTCTCATGAGGGAGACCTACGCTATTAGTCTCATGACCCCGAGATTCTTGAGCGTCTGATTCAAACAGCATTGGCGTGTGAGCAAATCCTGGGTGTGGGTTACTTCGAACATCATCCCGTCTCACATAATTGGCACGCATCCACCTAAGAAAGCAAAAAAACACGAGTGTAACAATTGCCACTGCCGCGACGACCGACCCAACACCAATACCAGCAGCTGCACCAGCTGAAAGACTTGTTTTTGAGCTGTGATTGCTTGTTGAAGGCGAGCTAGTCGTTGCTGTGGAGGACATGTTCAAAGATGATGAGTTTCGAATTGGGACAGAAGCAGAAGCGGAAGCAGAAGGAAAAGCCGCCGGAGTAGGATTCGTCGATGAGGCAGCGGACGTCAATGTGGAGATGATTTTGCCATTGCTTTTGGAGACGCCTTCACAGACAAAAGCCAGAGAATTGAACGCGACTAGCGCTAGACACTGGCCAGGCACATCACTCCCTCCATCACGGGGTCCCAAAGTTGGTTGAGGATTCTCGTCAGTGGGGTCGACTGTGCAGTTTCTACTGTCGTAGAAATTGAAAGATGACGTAGTGCCGTTGTAGCAGGTGGCTATTTGCTGGACTAGATAGCTGTGGATAGTGGCGTCGGGGACTCCGCATTGGTCTGGGTTGTGGGTGAAGTTGAGTGCGACAGGGTCTAGTTCGCCGAAATTGCTAGTACCACCTGGTCCTGTTGCCTTGGAATTACAACCGGAGTCGCTCTACAGGCCGACGATGCCTTGCTGAGAGGATAAGCTGCGGGGAAGAGAGATGGGAGTAAGAGGGCTAGACGCAGAAGATTCGTCGCCATAACGAGTAATCAACAGAACGAGACGTGAATCTTTACTAATCGCGAGCAAGCAGAAACATACCTCCATGGACTAGAAAAGGAAGACTGCAATTGATGCTGTACCTGTGATATAGACAATGTGCAATTGGGGCTGTGTAGCTCGGAAATCTCTCGGACAAAAGAGCGCTCTATCGTGCATATTTCACAGCGTATCGGGTGCAGTACCCCATGGAGTTGTAGCACATGGCTGTACAGCACCAGTTCTTCCAGGTCTTCGGAGCCGAGTAAAAGCGCAAATTGCTGAAGCATAGAGTAGTCAGAATACTAACGGGCATCTGCCAAGATTTTCATGAACCCGCCAAGCTATCTGAAAATAGGCTCCTACAAGACCGCGATCCCTAGTTGAACCAACAAATTTTTACGGGTCCAACTTCTAAATCTGAAACCTATCGACTTCAAGCCTTCACTAGATCTGCAGAAAAAGCCTTTACGATTACGAATTCGCGATTTAAAGTCTAGTTTAAATATTTATCTACAGCTTTCTCATAGACTTTTTTATCGTAGAATCTGCTGTCGCTCAGCTATCTTTCGTCTTCGTGAGGTCTGTTTCTAAAATGGGCCAAAAGATGTCCTCTACTCAGTACTATACGTGAAGGACACCTAAGCCGCCTCCCAACGACGATCTTGGCATCATGTGACACTGGCCAATCAGAGCCCCTGTTGTGCGCGTCATCGGTACAGTAGAAACTTGGAATACTTGTGGAACTCGATTTACAGCGATTCCCCTTCCGTATCATACTCTGTATACGTTGGCACAATAAGAACATCTTGCGACACCACTACCCTGAACAAGTCCCTACAGACCTAACATACGCTCTACAATCTACTACCTAACAACACCCAAAACACATACAACATGGGCTTTCTCGATCCTGTCTGGTCAGCAGTCGACGGTATCGTCGCTGGCGCCGGAGCTGCAGCCGGTGGAGGTGTCCAAGCTGTTGGCGATGGTATATCTCAAGCTGGCCGTAATGTAGGCGACAGCATCGCCAGCTCAGCCAACGGCTACGGCAGCTACGTCAATGATGGCGCCAACTACATCCGCGACGCAACCGGTGCTGTAGTCCCACGAGGCAGTTCGGCCGCCAACCCACTTGGCCTACAACAACAAAGCAAAGAGGCTGCTCGATCACTTGGGATGCCCAAATACCAAGCCCCCAAGACCACGTCGAAGGCCATCACTGCCCCATCAGCCAAGACACCTGCAGCAGCGTCGAAACAGAGGAGTCTGGCTAGTACGAACGCTGCCAATATCGCGAGGGCACAGGCTGCGGAGAGGAAGAATGCAGCAGGGTCGCCTGGACAGAAGGCAGCTGCGACTGTCAATGGAAAGCCGGCACCACCAACACAGGCCGCGAAGAAGACAGGTGGGACGGTAACTGGGAAGCCACCTGCGAAGGGTCCTGCTGGCGCTGGAGGAAGTGCGTCCAAGAAGCCCACTGGAACCGTCACCGGCAAGGCGCCTATGCCTAAGAAGCCCGCGACGGGCGCGAAGAAATAGGTCATACATGGTATGAGAAGCGACAATTGCATGCGAATGTTGCGAATGAGCGAGTCATTTTGAGAGCATGCAATTGAATGAGTCTGGTGCTACGGTTCAACCAAAGCTATGTAGGATATGAAAAGGATGGTCCAGCACTTGATAGGCATATAAACTCAGCGACTATGCACTTGTACAACATTTACATCATATGAACATGATGATCTCGTTACATTGAGCCCTCTGCGTCTGTTGGTGGGTATAATCTGACATGCATGTGACTGGAGTATTCTAGTTGCGTTAGACCTCAATCGCTCGCAATGGAATAGATCCAAGAGGTTGCCATACTCGATGCACGCCTCTATCGTAGATTGATTACCTCGGTGGAATGTGACTTACTACACCCACATACGTGCCTACAAAATTTACTGGATACCATGAATACTAGGGCTGACTGGAAATAAGCTGAAAACAACCTACCTTGACCGCAATCTGCAAGGCAGTTTACGGAGCTGAAACTCTTGTGCATGACTGCGGTTGATAAGAGCCATTTTTACCTCTAAGTCCCAGGTAGGACGCCAGTCGCTTTAGCCCTTCTCGTATCCCCCGTCTTCTTAATCATCTCGCGCATAACTTCGGGCTCTCTAAGACATGAAGAACAACAAGCTGGGATCAAGTAGTCCCTCATTAGCAGAGCTACAGTACCAATCGTTGCATCGCGATGACAACAAAGGGTCTACCTTGATTGTTATTGCAGCAGTTCTTACTGCAACAGCAACAGTGGCAGTCATTCTACGTCTAATTGCACGACGCACCATTAAACGACCTTTAAATATTGATGATTTTGCAATCATCGTTGCCCTAGTAATCTATCGCTAAATATTGAGATTGACAATATAGAAGTGCTAAGATGGAATTAGATTCTAGCCTTAGGAGCTTGCACCTGCGTGCTTCTAAGTGAGTTTAAAACTAAACTCAGCCGATGCTACCTAGGCTAATCAATCGTCAAGGTGTACACTACGGGGCAGGAAAACACATTATAGTGCTGGGCATCAATGATGTCGTGCACCTGCTCGCTGTACGTCCGCTTCAGCTCTACAAGCCGCTATTGCTAATTCCTGTCGGTAGACCATCTGGACCTACCAGCTGATCTGGATCTGTTGCCATGCAGCTATTAAAACCTCCATACTACTCTTGTATAAGAGCGCATTTACACTGATCGATCGCCGCTTCAGGATTGCTTGGTACACTGTTGGTGGCTATGTCTGCGTATGGAGTATTACGTGCTTCTTCTTTGCCATCTTCCAATGCCGGCCGGTTCGTTACTGCTGGGTCGAGCCATATGGCGACGTCCATGGGAAATGCCTCAGCGATGTTGGACATTACATCGACGCTGAACACCTTTTCCGATTTTGCTCTGTTGATATTGCCGATGCCCACCGTTTGGAGCCTGCAAATGCCAGTCAAGCATAAGATGGCTTTGAGCGGAGTGTTTCTTCTGGGCGGCATGTAAGCATTTACCTACGTGCTAAAAGTGACTGACTGATACTGACTAAAGTAATAGTGCCTGTATTGCAAGTGTGATAAGGGTATACTTCATGGGAATCGTCAACGATGCTACTGATGTATCATGTAAGTGACTGCGATTTTTGCCCCTCTCGAGTGCCTGTTCAGCTGCTGATATTTTGCATCTAGACCTCGCCTATCAGCCGATGATTTGGTCTCTGATTGAGCCCTGCGTCGGCATCATCTGCGCTTGCCTGACAACTCTGCCGCCTCTCTTCCGCTCTCGTCGACACGCCCCAAAACAGAAACTTTCGGAACAACTTGGCCGGGCACGAATTAGTATCTATGTGAAGTCTAAGCAAACACCCACGGAAGAGCCAGTGTACACGTAGCTCGTGCCTCACAGCCATGTTGTTTGTATCTGTGAGAGTGCTGTTAATTAGGAAGGCTAAGGGTTGGGAGACATGGAATTGTAACCTTACTTATTGACTATGGTAAGCGTCACAAATATTCCTGATGAACTCATCGATGTTTTACTATTCCATGTCAGTCCTCGTCTTATCGGTCTAAGCCAGGGTACCAGGCGTATCATCTAGGATGCCAAGTTGCATTGCAGAAAAAGAATTCATGTACTGTCTCCTGTTATTGACGAATTTCCAACAATGGTCGTATGCTAATGTTGAATATTCTAGTGAAGATCCACTAAACCTCCTGACTTTTTCACCAACCACCACTTCCTAAGGCCAGGACGAGACAGCAGTCTCGCCGGACTTGATTTCAGTCTCAGCATCATCCACGTTATCGGCAACACCGGTCTCTCCATCCAGTCCTGCGGATGCCAACATCGAGCGTTTACTAATTTATTCATCGATTGCTGCCTCTGCAGCAGCGATACCACCGGCAACGGCTCCTTCGCTGGTGTCGATATCTTTAGCGGCGTTTGTTTCACCGCCAGGTCTTAACAAGCGGCTTCCTCATTCTTTGAGAGGAAGAACTATACTGACTGCGGATGAGAGGGGCAGCTAGCCCGAAGGCATTGAGGCAGCCAAGCAAGACGACTAAGGTGTACTCCATCTTGTGCAGTGATTTTGTCAGTACTTTGGGCGGTCTAGACGGGATCGGTCGACTGAAAGTTCGTTGTAAAAGGTAAGGTTCAGCTGGTAGAGAAAGCTGGCACATTCTGTGCTCCTTTTATATGCTTCTCCAGTGCTTAATGGAGTCGGAACCTCCCGGATTTGTTGAGCGGAATACTTCGCAGCCGTTTTGTGCGGAGAGTACGTGTCTCGCATACTCAGTTGTACAATCACTGGGGTTCGTGATGGATGTAACCTAGTCCGCTCGGTATCTACAATGTTGGTCAACAGGTACACCCTTCAGCGAGAACTTTGTTGGCCGTTTACATTTCGGAAGCAAAGGCAACCGTGTGTCCCAGAGACCGACCCTGCAAATAGCCGCATTGGAGTACAAACTAATCTAAAACGTCCATTACCAGCAGGCTGGAAGACCATATATTACACCACGGACAAGGCTCAAGCCGGGCCAGTGCATGCGCTAATGCATGCAAGGCTGGCGATCGGACCGTTGCATTCCAAGTCCAGAAGTAAGGTCAAGATGCCGTGGTATCGAAATGAGTGCAAAGCTTACTAATGGTCAAGAGGCTAACATGATAAACACTGTCTTGCGTGCGAATAAAGCGATTGCAGACGACGTAGATCAGTATGCGTACCCTGAGAGTGGGAGATTCTTTCTATGATAGCAACTTTCAGTAGGTGATGAGCTACAGGAAATGTCTCTTACCGGACCAAGAGCGGTAGACCTGGGTCAAGTCTATTCATACTGGTTGCTTCATACTGTTGGCTTCCTTGATTTGATGTAAGGCGATCGAGCAAAGCCGTGTAGACATTGCGTACTTTCGGCCCGAACATCAGTGCCAAAAGATATGAAGGTGCATAATAACGTACATGTTAACAACCCGAAATGATTCGCGCTCAAGTCTGTGGGTATTGACAAGATTTTTACTTTATCCATCAATACTGTTGTATGATAGTAACTTTAGGTAACAGGTAGACGTCACCTTGGCCGATTTCAGAGACTATCAGCAGATCATTGCGTCGCCTCCATGCTTAAATTTTGGCTCTTTGCGTTACTATATGCGGATGGTTATGAACCGTTGAGGTGCGACCAAGCTAAATGTTGGTTCGATATCCTGCTCTTACGTTAACAGAGGTTCTCTTTGTACGGGTACGCCCCTTGCAAAATCTGAAACATCCAGCAGAGATGGAGACTTTGGGAGCCTACTGATCCTCTGACCAAATACATCAAACGCGGTGTTTCGTGAACTTAGATGGCGAGGCGAACAGCCTGTGTCACGTTGAACTATATTGAGGATCCCTATTTGACGCAAATGATCAGTGGCAAAGAGAACAATTCCTTCAAATTATCACGAGTCCTCTGATTCCCGTGCAACGTGAGAGCTTATATCAGTTGGGCGCCTAAGTTCAGAATTATAAATATCCTATCTTTCTCCCTTGATTCTTCCTTATTTACATACTCAATAACATAGACTTATTCCAGCAGGCCTGGACTAAACGAACAACTCGAGTACTTATCGAAGAAAGCGCGCCCATCCTCCACAATAACAGCATCAACTGCGTAATCGAAAGTTGTCATCCTCAAACAAATCGTATCCTGTACCAGTACCAGTACCCATCAGCACAATGCATCTGTCACCTCTTATACTCGTCGCCTCGTCCCTCACAGCCTTAGCTGCTCCTGTGCTGGTCACACCGCGACCTGCGCCACATGCCATTACTTTGGAATCTCCACCCGCAAAGCGAGGTTGGTGGCACGATTTCGAAGAAGAGAGTGGACTGTTGCATAACGGCTATGGAGCTCCAGGAAAGGAACGACGTTCATCAGACGCTATCACAGTGACGACTCCCCCCTCAAAGGAGTCAAATCTGTTTGGTCCAAGAGCGGACATGGTAGCAAGCCCGACATAATAAGTGCAGGATACAGAGCTATTGACGGCAAAGCCTTGCGTGCGTGATATGCTATTGCTCATGCTTACGAAGATTTATGTACCAAGTTAGCACAGAATGTGGGCCTTTGCAAGGGTAGTCATCTAGATATTGATATTCTGCCTGCTGGGTGCCAACATCTCACTACGACTTATTTGCTCAATAAACAAAAAGTGCCTTTGGTTCAAGGCTTCCACAATGCGGGATTGCTCCTACTTTTGCTGTTTTCTTCACAATGAAGCAGACTACGTCCAAAAGGAGCAATACGCGTGACTTACGTTTGTTAGAACAAAGCAATGGAGCATTTGCATAAGCTCTTTCACATTATTGGGTCTTTTCTCGCAGCAAAAATCAAATCATATTCTAGCCGGACTACCTTGCTTGAGCTCTTTCTCGGTTTTTTTGTCACGAAACTCAGAAGAACAATCACATAAGCATAGTCAGATTGTTTGAAAACATCAAGCTTTTGTTCCCAACACAAAGCCTCTCAAGTCCCAGTACATCTGCCTTACCCCGGCATCTTACAAGCGCGAACTCCCCACAAGGTCTCTCATTTTCCTCTATATACTCCAATATATGCTCAAATCACTGCTCACGAACCCACCACACACCGGGCCTAACAAAAAATACATCTCTCGACATGAAACCGCCCGTCCATCCCAAAATGCGCATCCCAGCTATCCGCGTTGTTCTGTCCACTTTTCTCCTCGCTGCCCTAGCCAGCGCCGCTCCAACACCTAGCAAGGCAGACCACATCTACGAATGTATCAAGAAGCCCTGGGAATGTTAGGGTCGACGAGGCTTGGGACAAATTCCCCCTTTCGTTCGAGAAATGTAGCCCTAACCTAGCGGAAACCCCGAGGCGCTGCGTTGACACAGGATACCGTCTTCAATGTCGCAATAGCCAACGAATCTTGGTTCAATAGAATAAAGACAGCCATAATACCGTTTAGAAGAACAACTCCATTACTCACAGCGTGAGTCCGTGTGACAAGAGATTCCGTCCAAGGCAATATGCGATCAAAAGAGTATCCTGTTTCTAAACAGCGACAAAGATGCTGCTTAGCTCCCATATAACATCCCGCACATCTCGCGTTGATTAGCTCAAGACGGCGAAATAGCATTCATGTGCTAGCTAAATAACCACATCTTTGGCAATGCTTAGTTCAATGAGCGAAAAGATTCGTTTTCACGACCGCTCGAAGGAGCCCATCCCTGAGTTTAATTCCTGAAATTAGGAAATTGTTCGTACCAAATAATACTTTGGTCTCAGAGTCAGCGGCAGATTTGGAACGCTGGTGGACAGCGTAATCCTGCTTCTGTAAATGTACCTGCGGCTTTGGGGCTCAGTTATCTTGATAGCTGACCCTGATATGAGTAGGGAAGTTGCGCTTTTGCCGTCTTTACGCCTGTTATTTGAACACAAGTTCCATCACATCCAATGGCCAGTGGCCCCTGAAAGGAATTGCGAAGCAAGTGATAAAGCACATAAGGCGCGAGACATTCGAGCTTTCCGTCACTTTGTGCCAGACAATACACGAATGTGATATATTATCGTACGAGCCATTCCCAGAAACAACATTACCGAGGGAGAAAGGAGGGACGCAAAAGGGATTGTTTCAGACTTCAATGAAACAGCGCTCTTTCTTAGCACAAAGAGATTTTATCCTCTTATGTACAACAAGGCTTTGTTCGCATCACCACGCATATCTCTGAACCTGCCAATCTTGCACCCTGCTTTAACTCACCGCATATCAAATCTACACCATAAATCACTACTATCAACTTCACCGAACCAATCAAACCCATACGCCCCAGCACCAAGAATGCTTTTAATCGCCCCCCTCATTCTCGCAGCCTCGCTCTTCGCTGCCGCCACTCTTACCACACCTATCTCATCGCAGCCAAACTCGATCCAATCCAATTCCATTCCCCCTTTACCTCGCTGCCAGGGGTTTATGGGATAAGTTCCTGCACATGATCAACAAAGGAGCTTCTGCCGTTGACCCTTGCCCTAGTGAGGAATTTAGCACTGACACTGAAAAGTGTTAGTCCGCTGATGGTAGACGCTTGTCTCCCTAGGCGTGTTCAGGCTACTAGAGGGAATTTGGGATAATTGTCCGACTTTTGTTTCCTTCTCATCATGCCTCCTGTTTATGTTTGCATGTTGTATCTATCTTTTCTTGAGAGGCAAACGACGCTAATTTTGGAAAATTCTGACTCATCGATCTTTCAGGACAGCGAGAAGAAAACGAGTGGTGAACATCAATGGCCCAAAGATAGCTAGGACCCCATGGACTACCTATAGCACAGAGCGATTAATATCATGCACCACGAATATAGCACAACAGAAGATTCAAAACATGTATCATCGTGGCGAACAAAGACGTACTCGAGTCACGATTCCGACATTCATTAAGATGACTCAAAAGTAGATGGACACCATTTTCTAGAAGTACCATAGCAACAACTCTTCCTGTTCTTCAAGCCAGACTCCTCAACCTACAAATGCAAGCCTGATAAGTAGACAGTCGTTCATATTGAGAACTTCATCAGCAACAACAGCAACTTAGATTAGGCCACCACCCTCAACATTAACCTCCAAACCACTCTTCCCACCAAAACATGTACATCTCGATCTCTGCCCTTCTCTCTGCCTCACTCCTCACCCCCCTCGCCACCGCTTGGCCAGTGGTAGCCGCAAAGCAACCCCTTACGAACATCCTCTCAAAGTCCATCCAATCGTCCGACACGATCGAAAAAAGGACCGCATCAGCACACGGCACAGTCACCTACGAAGAACACACCAAAGACTCACCTTACGATCCCGAGAAGCGAGACATGCAAGTCGGTGCTCGCAATCAGCACTGCGACAGTCATTGCCAAAAGCAAAACGACCCCGGAGGGAATCCCGGTAACTCGGCTGGCTCGCACGGTGTTATTGGGGGCCCGAACCCTGGAGACCAGCACTCTTCATTATCATCAAGACATCATGGACACTCCCACATCAAATCTGGCATGATCGCCGGGTACGTCATCGGCGGTATCCTGGCAATCATCCTGGCAATCTTCCTGCTCGTGTGGTTCTACAAGCGCTGGCGCTCCAGAAGGGGAAGGTGAATCTGACTTTAAGTGTCTAAAAGGCTCATGAAGAATACTGGGGTGGTGTCATGGAGGGGTGGCTATGCTGTGCAGGTCTTTCACGTGATGATAGATAGACAAAGCCTTGTGGCAAGGCTAGCCCGTTGCCAAGCAAGCACAAAAGGAACATCTCACCACAAAATAAAGAAACCATTTGTCCAATTTCCATCAATAACCATTGTTAGCATTGCCGCTTTGCTTGGCTCGTATCTCACCTATTTCAACCCTCTTCCTCCCCTTGAAAGCTAACAATATACCACTCACACCCCTCCGACTTACGACCACAAAGACGAGAACAAGAGCAAGAACAACGACCAAAAGCGCAACCACTCCCACCAATACCTGATCATGCATTTCCCGATGAGATGTCTCGTCTTTGCTACGATGGCTCTCTTGCCCTTTTGTGCACTGAGCACGCCAGTCGCGCCTGAGCCTGCATCTTATACTATCGCCAATGCCAGACGCCATCCCGCCAAGGGAAGTGATAAGTATAAGATGTAGCCTTTGCGGTAGAGATTGGGTATTTTTGCGACGAGCGAATAGGTTATGAATTTCTTGTAAATTTTGTACTTAGTTTTCAATGACAATATGTGGCATTATAACTTTTCAAGAGCAGACATCGAAACAGAAAAATCGTACATGATATCTGGAATAAGCATATGAAGTATATCATCTCGCTAGTGACTTTTCTCGTATAATTTAACGGAATAGAATCTATCGAACCTCACCACCTGATTGCTAGCTATGCACCTCGTATCGGTCATCGCGCTCTTGGCCGTAAATTCATCAAATGTTTCCCGAAACTCGTTATTAGTACGGTGGTCTACCACCGCTGCTGCCCCGCTTACTCCCCGCTGACACAGCATCAATACTCCCTAAAAGCGCCTGCACATCCACACCTCTTTTCCTACCCATGCTAGCTCTCTGCTTCTCCCTCCCGGAGCCACCCCTTAGTCCGTCAACGTGCTGCTGTTGCTGCGCCTGTGAAGGAATCTGGCTGGTGCTGATGGGCCTGGGGCTCGATACAACACCTGCGGGCAGAGGTGGTACAGGCGGGACCTCGTCTTCCACCATTGAACCATCACTGGATAGTCGAGGATGTACAATCTCGCCTCGTAGCGCTGCAGCGTTGGCCGATGGATCTTCGCCGGAGCTGGACGTCGATGGACGCCGAAGCGAGCGTGGTGTAGATGGTTTATCAGGGTCTGTGACGCCCGACTGGGGACGCGAGCGAGGGTGAGTCGTCGCATTCGAGTGGGTGCGTGAATGATTGGATGAGTTGGTGTGGTTGGACCTTGGCTGAGTCTTGGGAGTTTCGGTGGAGATAGTGAGGGGCATAGGGGCTGGCGCTGGTGGAGGAAGCGGACGGCAGAGGTCTCCTTCAGAGGCGGACTCAAAACCTTCAGCGCTGACAACAGAGTCGCTGTCGGAGCTTATGCTACCAGCGCGATTTGAAGGGGTGGAGTCGTGGCGATTAGTGCTATGGCGGAGGGGGGATGCGCCTCTGATAGGTATGGCACCGCCTGCAAGCACGCGCTTGAGGTCGTCAACGCGGAGAGTTTGATTTTGGTCGGAGCTGCTGATGGGAGTTGGAGAGTTGCTGTCTCGGGCGCTAGAACGACGATGTTCGTTTTGAAAGGCGAAATTTAGGGCTTGATGTTGGGCGATAGGACTATTTTCGTTGGGGGAAGGATTTTGGCTTGGAGTGCCAACGCCATTGGGTGAAGCATCTCTCGTACTGCCGTGACCATTGACCCCAAGATATTTGGAAAGATTTGTGCCTTTTCTTGAGCCATTGAGGGAGATAGTGCGGGCTGATTCCTTCTCGACCGTAGCAATGCAGATGTCTTTCGACCAATCTGAAAGCATTGCTTCTCGAATCTTGAGCGGCAATTCTTTCGCGGAAGACGACGAGGTATGGCCTTGAGCAGAAAGTATCGGCATGCTGAACACGCGTCCAGGCGAAAGTGGAGGACTGGTTGGCGGCGATGCAACAATATTAGCATATGCTTCTGCGATTCGGTCCACCATGGCGGAACGGCTGTCAAAAGGGTTCAATGACTCTTGTTGTAAAATGGGCAGCGGTGGCTTTTCGGAGAGTGGACGTGAGGCAGCTGTCATGATTAGATCCATTGGCAGAGGGGGCACTTGTATAGTGTCTAGCCACAATCCATGCTGCCTCCTTCTTGAAATCTCGCTCTGGATTGCGAAGCCCACGCTGGAGGTGTCGAAGTCAAACTTATCGCACAAAGTCCAAAAGTACCCATGGACCAGACTTCCGATATTCACCTTTGCAGTAGGCGTTGAGATGAGGTGATCCACGTTTATGTCTTCTTGTAGGCGTATGATCATGGGAAGGCCGGTCTTGATTGCGTTGACACCGAGCTTCTCAACGAGATTGACAAGAAGCAGATGGAGGAGTAACAGATCAGTCTCGGATTCTGGCGCTTCAATGGCGTTGTCGTAGATCGCTAGATGCAGAAGTTGCAAGAAAGTAGACTTTGATGGCTTGCTGTTCTTTTCTCGATGCGAGGCATTAGAGGCAGCTCGTTTGGTCATCAAATCTCTTCGGTTGCTATTTACATCAGTCTTGGATGGCGTCCTCAGCAGCTTGCGCTTATCTTCGTGCACTCGCAGATCATTCGAGCTCATTTCCAGCTTCAACCAAGTCAAGAGTGCATCCACGTACGCTCTTCTGACCCGCCTATCTTCATCTCGGAGTAGCCACTGAGTACCTTCCCAGACTTGCACACCGACTCGGTTGCGCCCAATCGCGGCACCACTGTTAAGAGTGCCCTTGGTGTTCGCAACCGTCAAGACCTCTTTGATAGCTTTGAGTGCGGTGACTCGGGCTGTGCCGAAAGAGAAGAATGCGTCAGTCTCGGGATTCTCTCGCAGGTTGACTGAGGTCAGGATGGCCTTTGCAGCGGCTTCGGGATTCTCAATAGCTGCCGCTGCTGTAGCGACACCGGACATAGGGGAGGGTTTGAGACGAAGTAGTATAGCTGTGATCATGTCGGAAATCTGGTCCGAGTAGTAAACGTGGGTTGATAGATCCCCGATGCATCTCTGCAATCGATTTAGAAGCTCTTGTCGGTTCGATGAAGGTAGCGATTCTTCAGTCTTTTCGCCGTTCTTAGCCGTGCTAGGTGAGGTGGGCCCATCGATCAGATCTTCTGTCCCCTTGAATAGGTCAATGGCGTCCGTCTGTTGATGGTGAGGAAGGATGTTCGACCCTTTGCCTCCTAATTGTAGAAGCAAGAGTATATGCTGAACCAGCCCAAGTAACACGTCCATGACGCTCAGTCCTATCATGTTGATGTCCGATCTGAGTAACCATCCAGCCAGTGAAACAAGTAGGAGTTGCTGCTCCAGATTCTCTTCAGTAACAGGGCTCCTGACGAGCGTCTCCATGACCGTCACAAGTATTACAAAGCGATCCTGGACCGGCGCCCATCTCGTTACCATCTCCATCAGTGTAGTTGCCCAGGTCCCAGTGCTAGCTGACCTGGATGTCTTGCTGGTCGAAGGTCGATGATAAGGTACCCTTGTGCAGATGAACTTCAGCATCGCTCCAGTTGCAATTCGTATTTGCGCGCGGTTGTTGGCAACGAAGATCTGCTTCAGGCTTTCGATAGCTAGAACCCCAACCTCCTCCTCAGCCAGTCGATCTGCATCATCTGCAGTCCCGTTTAAAGCAGCGGACGTAGGCCTCGCGCTCCCTTCGCTGTTTCGCACCGTAGCAATGCTCATGCGCCTCCTGGTAGCTTGTTTCTCAGCCGTGCGGTCCCCTGTTTCAGCGCGCATCTGCAGCTCCCTTAGGTGCTCCTCCTCTCCGGAGTGCAAGTTCTGCAGAATGACCGGCATAATGATGTTCATCTGCTTCCCTCCATCAGCGCCAACAGCCTCGCAGGCCGTGATACTCTTCAACGCTCTCAACCCTGCACTCCTCCATCGTATAGCTATTGGCGCGTTCAGTCCTCCCTTCAGCTGGACGGGTGTTTTGAGAGCCCCATAGCTCGCATATGTCCGTACGATGTCCTCGTATTGTCTTATGTGATATTGGTCAGCGGCGAGGGTAGCCACATCTTGATGTTGGCAGAAGGCTTCGAAAGTTGGTATGGATTCTTCAATCATCGAGAGATCTTTAGAGCGCAATACTTCGCCGAGAATTCGCAGTACATAAGACGCGTAGAGGGAGAGATCGCGGGGGTTCTTCTCGATGAGAGCTTTGATAATCTGGAGGGTGACTTGTACGTTGCTGTGAATTCATGGTTTAGCATTGCTATGTCCAATTGATTGAAGCTTCCTGTGTCCCATGTAAACGTACCCAATCTTGCCCTTGTAGACGTCACTTGCTGCTTTCTTCTCCAGAAAAGCTCCTACTTTCTGAACCTTGCTTCGCCGTGTGCCGGCATAGTATAGCAGGTAGCTGAGCTCGCTCGAATTGGGTTTCACGTCCTGCACGTTCTTTTGAAATCGTGGGTAGCATTTGAGGATGAGGACTTGGTGCTTAGGCCGACATTTCTGGCGTATTGCGTTCATGGTGAGCGTGTATTGTCAGTCAATGTCACGATGTGCTGGTACGCTCGGTGGACTATGAAGTAGGTGTACAAGTGGTACGTGTACTCGCACTTCTACAACGTGAAGATCGCTAGACGACGCAAAGGAATTAAAGGGGTCCAGACCATAATCTACAAAAAGAGTATCGGATATATTCAAATACTTGAGAGCTTGCTTGGGCGCCTTGGGCGCCTTGAGGCGCATCTTGGCATCAAGGCAGCCCGGCATCTCGGACACAAATTACTCCGGCTGGCCGCCTGGAATCTGCAAATTTATTGGGAGTGCCAGGTCAGAAACACGAAAATTACACCATCATCCACAGCGTAGCACATGATTGCATCCAGAGCTTTGATTGATTCCAGAAGACAGAGATCTATTTGACAAGCCTTTTAAGCAATTCTCCCCTCGTCACTTCGTTCCAGTCATTGACAAAGGAAAAGAGACCTCGTCTGATCATCGCTGAGCTCGTAAGAACGTGTTACGCATGCAGATATTGAGCAAGCCAGAGCTAGAAGTAGGAGAATGGGTATGACAATAGTGTAGTGAAGACAGCGCCAGAATGAACCACGATGCCATAATGTCTGATGGGATAACCAGTCATATGCCTCATCGCCCACCACAACACCCCTCGCTTTTCGACTTGATGTCATACATCCTCTCACTTCTTTCCGGTAGCCTTCTGGGCAGCCTGCGGACTTGGTCAGCAAGTAATCCCTGGTGGTTGTAAGGAAACTTTTTTCACCTTCGTGACCTTTCCGCCAGATTTGTCCGTCTTTACGACCGATTTAATGACTAGTCATTGTTAGCATTTTCCTGTCCTGAAAGGATGTTTTCCTGGGACTATGCTCACCACCAACAGCCACGGTTTGCCTCATGTCCCGGACTGCAAAGCGTCCAAGAGGTGGGTAGTCGGTGAAAGCCTCAACACACATTGGCTTGGAGGGAATCATCTTGACGATAGCGGCATCACCAGACTTGATGAACTTGGGGGCGTCTTCGATAGATTTACCGGTACGACGGTCAATCTTCTCCAAAAGCTCACTGAACTTGCAAGCAATGTGGGCAGTGTGGCAGTCGAGCACTGGTGCGTAACCGGCACCAACCTGGCCAGGGTGGTTGAGAACGATAACCTGGGCGTTGAAAGAGTCGGCGCCCTTGGGAGGGTCGTTCTTGGAGTCACCAGCGACGTTGCCACGACGAATCTCCTTGACGGAGACGTTCTTGACGTTGAAACCGACGTTGTCTCCTGGGAGACCCTCGGTAAGCTGCTCGTGGTGCATCTCGACGGACTTGACTTCAGTGGTCACGTTGGCAGGAGCGAAGGTGACGACCTAGAAAGTGTCTTAGTCAACGAAAGGGAAGTACATGATGAAGTTGGAGGCTTACCATTCCCGCCTTGATCACGCCAGTCTCAACACGTCCGACGGGAACCGTGCCGATACCACCAATCTTGTACACATCCTGGAGGGGAAGACGAAGAGGCTTGTCGGTAGGACGGGATGGGGGTTCGATGGCATCAATGGCCTCCAAAAGAGTCTTTCCGGTGGTCTTGGTCTTAGTCTCTTTCTCCCAACCCTTGTACCATGGGCAGTTGGATGACTCGTCGATCATGTTGTCGCCGTTGAAACCGGAGATAGGGACGAAGGGAACAGTCTTGGGATTGTAGCCGACCTTCTTGATAAAATTGGAGGTCTCCTTGATGATCTCATTGTATCGGTCGCCAGACCACTTGGCAGTGTCCATCTTGTTGATAGCGACGATGAGCTGCCTCACACCCAATGTGTAGGCAAGTAGAGCGTGCTCACGAGTCTGGCCATCCTTCGAAATACCAGCCTCGAACTCACCAGTACCGGCGGCGATGATGAGAATGGCGCAGTCAGCCTGTGAGGTACCAGTGATCATGTTTTTAATGAAATCACGATGACCGGGGGCGTCTGTAGTATCCTGTCAATATACTATTCAGTCCCATGGGCGCAGTGAATCTTACCAATGACGGTGACGTAGTACCTCGGGGTTTCGAATTTCCATAGCGCAATGTCGATGGTGATACCACGCTCACGCTCGGCCTTCAGCTTGTCGAGAACCCATGCGTACTTGAAGGAGCCCTTGCCCAACTCGGCGGCTTCCTGTGCGCGCTATTAGGATGTATTGTTGTGACGCGATTTTGCCGTATGAGAGACAAGAAAATCTTCTTCGGGCACAGCGGGGCAAAATTCGTTGCCCCGCTATGGGTCGAAATTTGCAAGGTGGCTCTCAACACGACGTACCTTCTCGAACTTCTCGATGGTACGCTTGTCGATACCACCGCATTTGTAGATAAGATGGCCAGTCGTAGTGGACTTGCCTGAGTCGACTATAGAGGAGCAGAGTTAGTCTTGCTCAGTAGCTAGGCAACCGGGTATAGAGGCACTGCTCATCAACGACAGCGACCTGCAATCGACGAGGAAATCACGCTGTTCCTGGAGATTCACGAACCGTGTCCAATGACGACGACATTGATGTGCACCTTCTCTTTACCCATGGCTGCGGTTGTATGGAATCTGTGCACTAAGTGTTGTTTTGTATGAAAGGTTTGAGAGGTGAGGGTATTGGGCGTGAGATTTGTAGAAATGAAGGATCTGTAGTTTCATATTAGCTGTTGATATTCGTAAAGCAAGGACGATGAATACATACTGCACAGGTTGATCTGCTTGAGAATCAGGTATATGCGGGACAAAGAATCGCAAAGTGTAGCGAGGACGGCGGAGTTTTATTCCAGGCCCAGGAACTAAGAAAAACGCTAGTCCCAGGTTGTCCAACGGAAAATTTGCCACATCTTGCTTTATGAAATTCCAAAGCCAACTGAATGTGCAGTGACTCAAAGCATGATCATATCGATGTCTGCAAAACTACTACTCGTCTAAGGTTAAAACAAATATCCCATGCAATTGGTATCAGCTATGGGTGCTCGCAACGTTACACTATTTATTCCGTTGGGTCCAAGACCTACGATCGATCTTACGACTACCCCTGGGACCAAACGGAATACATCGCGCTGGCCACATGGATGTATGTTCCTTCTGCGCTTCGCTTATACAGTTGGCGACTGCCACTCTGAAAAGTAAAGTACTTTAGCATTAATCTTCTCGAGAATAATTTGACGGTAAGAGAACATAATAACGGACAGGAAACCCATGATGCCTCGTCATTGGTCGACTGTATCCCTCCTTCTCTTGCCTTGCCTTGCCTTGCCTTGCCTTGCCTAGCCTTCCCTTCCCTTCCCTTCCCGTGTTATACAAAGTATTGACAAGCGATTCATTCCTGTCTCACTGGTGGAGCCCCTATGAATCACTCAGCGTATTAACCTCTTCGAACTTTGCCTGACTCACCTATGACCCATCCAATTCCAGACGCCAAACCCCCAGTCACCATGCTACTAACCATATCACGCTTCCTGACTCTCCCTTGCCCGCCAGCTCCGCTTATATCACCTTCATCGCTACTGCCTAGACTCGCGGTACTTAAGGGTCTGCCTTGCGATGTCTTGCTTGGTGGAGCTTCTCCTTTTGGTACTCCTCGGAGGGGGAAGGCATTCTTGCTCAGCGCGGCAGCAGCGCCCCGAGCAACATCGAACAAGCCCATTGGCGCTTCTTCAACAAGAGCATTACGACTTGGATCGCGAGCTTTTTGTATCACCGGAGTCGAATCTGCTGAAAAGCCTCCGGGCACCTTCCGGCTTCCTCTCTCATCCCAATTTTGCTCCTCTTCCGCCTCGCGTGCGGTTCGAGCAGTCATTTCTTGTTCACATTGTTGCCATACTACCAGAATCTCGGACAATGCTGACGAGGGCGCTAAAAGCAGTGCTTGTGAGAGCATCTCCAGGCGTTTTTCCATGTCTAATAGTGTGGTAGTGGCATTGATAGGATAGCGTCCAGCCTGATATGCCGCTCTCCACGATATATCGTCTCGCGGTAGTGGTTTACTAGATGTTGCTGAACTTTTGGGCATTGAATCTTCGGCTGAGGGCAGGCGAGTCGTCACATATGAGTAAGCTGTCTCGAAATTATCATGTTCAAGCGCCGTCTCGATGGCCATCTGTGTGATCCTCCGCTTGTTCACTGATTGTTGCTCCGCGTCTTCTTCCGTGGACTGCTCAAATGATGGCTCCAGCGATTGATGTGCGAGACCTGCGGCGACCAGCTTGTTGCCGATCCCAAGCAAATCGTCCAGCTTGGTGTAATTAACATGACCTTCGTTGAGTATCCTACCAATGGGCCATACGGGGTCTTTGTTAGCCCGGATATTAACAGGTCGAAGAGGGGTACCATGAAGGAGAGTCAATTGATAATGCGAAATGGCATCGGTAGCAGAGAGCAGTGCGGTCGTCTGAGCGAATTGTTTCGAGTTTGGAAAGTATTTTCGAAATGCCTCGATAGTGTCATATGACGCTTGGAGAGCGGAGCCTTCGACTCTACGGCAATCGCTGGCCGCGTCATATGAAGACAGCGCCGCCGACAATACTATCTTCTCCACTGTGCCCACAGGAAGCGGCGAATCGTTTTCCTTGATATAGATGTCCTCGGCCACCCTGTGCAATCCTCTATCAAGTATAGCCCGTAGAAACTCACCCTCTAACTCGGCCCTAGCGATTCTGCCAAAAATGCCTCGAGGCTCATCCTCGGTCCCTTGCTGCCGCTCCCAGTGCCTAAGCCAAAGTAATTGGTCCCGAATTCTAGGCCATTTTGTATTCTCAATACTCAAATCCGACTTCAGCGTATACAACGTCTTTCGTAGCTCTGCTCTTTGCTCGTCTTCACTAGCAAAGAGTGACAATTCTGCTAAGCTTTTGCAAGACTTTCTATTGCCGAGATAATACAATTTATAGGACGAATAGAGGAAGAGATTGAACAGCATTATAGAGGACTTGGTGGGTGTGGTAAGAGGATTAGCCGGTCGTAGAAGTGCGTGATGAAGTAGATGCGTTGGGGAGAGACCATTGAGGAACTCGCGAGATATACCACTGGTGATAGCATCACCAGTCCTTGTGAGTTCTGGTGGTTCACCAATGTCGACGAGTCTTGCTACATTCAGCAGTATGCGATGAGAGCCAGTGATGGCTTCTTTAGAACATTCATTTGTAGAGTAGGCCGCTCCTAGACCCGCTTGCGCATATGCTCGCGTCGCGGGTCGTAATCGTTCTTCGTTCAACGGCTGGGTATCAGTATCCCAATCTCCGTAGTCGACGTCCCCTGGTCCGGTCCACTTTTGTAGTACATCAACAGATTTTTGGAACTCTCGGCTGGATAGATCCAACAGCCACTCATTGACATGAGACCAGTCACTGCCAGCTTGGCCATTTTCAGTGGCCTCTGCACTAGCTGTCACCGCACTGATTGAGGATTTCCGTCTACTTCTGCTGTTAAGCCTCCGTCTTTTTCTTGCGCTCTCTCCATACATCCATGGACCGATTAGTCCCCTCAAGTCTCTCCCAATCTCTTGTGTGTCTCCTGGATCCTTCTTTTGGACCCCTTTCGATAGAAGGGACTGAACCGCGAGACCGTTGTCAAGTTTCTCAAAGTGCGCGAGGGAGTGCGAGGGTCCTGAATGAGGGTAGTATTCGTAGTCGAGTCGCAGCAGCGGCAGCAGATATGATATGGCCCATGCGCGTAGGGATTCCGAATGCTCAATGAATGGTTCTACCAGCTGGTGCACCAGATCCAGAGAGCCTGTCTCAGCGTCTATCCTGTGGGCTTGACGTAGCAGGAAGACAGTGAGAGGATCGCTATCCTGGTCGTAATACGAACGAGGTTCTTTCAAGGAAGCTAATCGCAGCCTCTTCACTCGAATAAGAGCTTCACCATCGGATATATCCTGCTCTGGCGCCGTATGTGAGCTTCCAAGAGCATTGTCATAGGAGTCTGAATGGTAGGCAGTGAGAAGGCCTCGTGAAAGGTCGTGGAGGAAGTCGATGTATCGACGGGGTTCTGTACTTTCAGGCAGGTATGTAAGGAGGATTTGGAGCGTGGTTTCGAGCTTCAAGACATCAGGTCGTTGAGCTGTGAGCTGGTGTAGTGCTGGTATGTCCGCGTTGATAGCCAGACGAATTGCTTCGAGTACGACATGAGCTCGAGATACTCCCTTGGAAGCTGCCATCTACCAGCGGCTTAGATCTCATAGATCGAGAGATCTGCTGCGAAGAATCACACCCAAAAGAAACTTGATCGTAGAAACAAGAGAAGCGGAAAGTTCCGTGCTTTTAGCGTATGCAGAAAGCTGTGCAATCCTTGGCACTTTTTTTTTTGCGCTCCCTCATACATACAAACCCAAGTCTACGAACAACGCTTTTAATATATTAGCCTCATATAGGTAGATAGCTTAACCTAAGGCGATTCTAACGCCGTAAAAATAAACCTACTAATCGACTTATTAGTACGGAATTTATTAGGGGTTTAAAATTAAGCGTAGAAATTATATTTTCTACGATAATTCCTTACCTTAGCTTTAATTCACTCTAAAGCTTTATATACTTTATTAAATATACTATAATCTTTAAAGCCTTATAATATATGAATTACCTAACTAGATAAGTTATTTCCTACGGTGTTAGAATTCTATTTGGTAGAGCTATCTACTGACATAAAGTTAATATCTTAGAAACTTTATTCGTGGACTTGGTCGGGCGTGTAGCGCGAAAAAGAGAAAGAAAAAAGGATTACACGGCTTTTTGCATACGCTAAAAGCCTGCCGTATTTCATGTCTTGGCACCCCGCCACCAGCCATCTTTCTAATCGTGGGTTTTGTACATATTATACAGAATCCACCTGCCCTTTTCCCCCAGCTTTCCTCGCACACTGTTCACTCTTTGACCTCGAACCCCACACCCTACCTTGTGAACAATCTATGCAATGGTCGACGAAGCGTCCTCTATAAAGCGCGTTTTCTTCAGACTCAGAAGCGATGGTAGCAATCTAAGTGCCCTTGAAATTGTCAACAAATGGCTTTCGCTAGCCGGCTTGCATCTCAATAGAAATTCTCTCTCTCCGCACCGGATCCATGAACAAGCGCAAGAAGATAGGGTTTTCCACATCATTTTTGACATCAATCCCGCTGCAGCATGCCCTGATATCAAGATCCAAGAAATACGCCATGAGCTATATCGAGTACACTTTAGAGCGAGCAGGAATGATCCATGAGGCACCGCAGTACTTATACGGCGCAACCACCGGGGCTTTCTATGTCTTGCAATCTTGTACGATATAAGAGTGTCAGCAGGATAGCTCAGAGGTATACTAGATAGATTAGGCTGTCATTGAAAGGCGTATCCTACAGCAGTGGGTTGCCCTTCTTCCAATCACTGGTCACTTGACCCATTCAATGCAAGTTCTGGGACATTGGCTCCCTGATGTATCCCGCAATACATGCATGAACATACCGATATATTCATGAATCCGACACGTTTGCCTCTGACACGTCTTTGTTACCGATATGCTGCCGTGTATAGTTAGACCTATGCCGCCCTAGCTTTGCAGCGTTAGTGCAGCAGTCGAACAGTATGTCTTATCCTCCGAGGACGTTCAATGCTTCCACGACAGCTAATTAGCTTTTTTCAAAGATAGTCACGTCCAATCGTATCAGCTATTAGAATAGGGTGTACGAGTATATTATCATTCGTCTTAACCTCTCTAATCAAGTTTCAATATCCAAAAATCCTTAGCCATCTACCTAGCTGTGCTATCGTTCCCACAAAAGCGTCAAACACCTACATTGAACTCATATATTAAGCCACCTACTAACCTCATCCCACTTCTTTCTCCTCCCTTCCTCCTCTTCTTCATTCTCCTCCTCCGCTTCCGCCCTCTCCTCTCCCTCGACCTTCTCGCCACCTCCCTCGCCTCATCTCTGAAAATGTCTTGTTCGAAAATTTACAAACCCGAGATCTTACTTCCAACCGATTTTGGAAGAGCTGCAATATTATCGATAATGAACATTTCATCGACCAAGTCACTGGAAATATTCAATTCATCGCTCTCGCCATCCATCTCATCATCGCTATCTTCGTATTCATTGAGAGCATATCGACGACGCTGAGAGTCGTTATCTTCCGGTTCGTGTTGCGCTGTGGCAATATCAAGTTTTGATTTAGCTGACTGAATATAGTGTCGGTACAGGGCGATAGCGAATGGGGAGAATCCTTTCATATCTTGAATAGCTACTTGTAAGGGTAGGTTTTCTCCCTCGCCCCAAGGAGCAAGCGTTAGAGCTTCAATCTTGCCAATGTCACTCTCCCAGGCAGCTTAAGACAGGTGCATATAGCCTTTACGGAGGATGTCGGTCTCATGAGACAATTGGAAGGATATACCCTGCTTAAGTGGTTTCTATTTGGGACTTACCCTCTAATTTCGTTCGGTCAAAGGGTTATCGAGGAGGAGTTCCTCGATCGTCTTACCGTCCCTTTCCATTACGTGGTCTCGGAGTTTATCGAATTTCTGTCTCAATGAGGTTAACGTGGCACGATTTTCCTTTAAGCCTTGTTGGTTTTTGTTCTCCTCAATCTTCTTGACCTTTTGCGCTCTCCAGCTGCTGAAAATGTTCACTAATTATTACGTGTCCTTCTATAGATACCATCGCTCATATGTTTAACCGTCGTGCGAGATATGTTGCCCAAAACTCTCTACATTTCCATCCTGGGCAATAATGTTTTCATGGTGATTAGTGGTGTATACTCCATGATCTGGGTCTGGAATATCCATCTCTCCCTCTTCAACCTTCTTCAAATCATAGATCTTCTTATTAACTACGTCGAGGAGCGAACCACCTTTAAGACGTATATTGCTATATTTTTCGTTGCTGATAATAAATCTACGAGCGTCTAAGTCTGCGATTATTCACCTCCGCGCCGAGTTCTAACAGAGGGTAGACAGCCTCTGGTATATCGAACTCAATAGTAAGTAGTACAGGCTGCACAGTATTTGCTGGGAAGACTTTCGATATATCACGTCCGTGGTTCATATTGTAATCTATCGTTTTACAGAGCAAAAGTATAAGATGAAGCGAATTTATCCCGCTCGATGGTGGGTGGAAGTTGGTGTGTCCCAGGCTACGATATTAACGTCATATATATCCGGCTTATCAGACTCCGTGTTATCTGGTATAGTTTCAGTACCAGCGTCCTCTTTTCCTTGAATTTAACAGATGAACCGTCATTCACTGCGGTAGAGTCGCCGTCTGAAGAAGCCTCGTTTTCCTCAATATCCATTTTTATCGCTGTCATCGTCGCTGTCCTTTGTAAGGTCCATGTCATCGGCTTCTTTGTTTTGATTATGATTCGCGGAAGCTTTGTTCTGCGCTTCCTTTTCCGCCTCTTCTTCCTCGTTAGCCTCGGACTTTTCGAGAAGTCTCCGGAACATTTTCGGGCCTGCGCGAGCTGCAGCGAGGTAAAGAGAAGTTATGCCGTCCACAAGCCTTGCGACGATCCTAGCCCCATGATCAACGAGATAAGCCACCATGTCACGAGTAGAACACTAAACGGTAAGATGAAGGGGAGTTCGCTGGGCAAATCCTCTGCGGTCAATGGTGGCGCCCTTTCATGCGTACTATTCCCTGACACGTTTAAGCTTTGCGTCGCAAATGTTCCGGCCTAATTCCTGGGTATCTCTAATGTAAGCTATCTCAGTCTAATCGTCATCCGTGTGAGGGTGGGTTGAAAGAACCGATTGCTTGGCGCCTTGGACCATTCTTCGTGAATTCGAAGTCACCGAAGACATTAATATTGCGCTCTTTAACCGTGGTTTAGTGCTCCTCTTAGGTCGCTGGATAGGGGCAAAAGCCACAGCAGTCATAGATCACAGATCCAGTATCTCTAATGAAGCACGGGCGGCGATATAAATTCACCTTACTATCGTTCTTCACGCTTCCTTCCGAACTGTGGAGAAAATCTTTGGTATACCAGACTTTCTCGATCCTTTTCGCGTAGGGAACAGTAAAGGAATGATAATCGGCAATTTCGTCATCGTATATCCATTATGCAACATCCTTTGGGTCTTGACCCTTAACATTACCCGGTAACATATCCCTGTTCGGAGCGTAAATGTTCAATGCTAGCCTTCCTCTTTCTTCACGTCGTTATTCAAGATACTACTCGGGATCACTCGGCGTTGGAAGTCGCTCTAGCACTAAAAGCCTTACTGAGCCCGTGGTGCGTGTGAAGCTCCGCTCGAAGATGGTCCGATCAATTTGGAGCGGTGTAGCTCTGGCCAATATACCTCGAAGCCGCGATGGGAACACTCGTATAGTCGGCTTTCGTATCATGGGGATCTCTGAGTAAGGTCAATTGGGTTCGTCTGGGTCATGAAGGCTGTAATTCCGCGTGGAGAACCATAGACTTGAGATCCATCGAACAAGAAATAGCAGCAATCTACGTCAAAACCTGTCAAGACCTCGGACGTGGATTTACATGATCTCAAGACAAGTTGGACGTGGCGAGTAGGATATTTGCTGACAATGGTAACTGCGTTCTTAGTGCGAATTGTCTGTTGGAAATCATGACCATGGAATGAAGTTACAAGAAAGCTCACGTCCTACCCTTTTCCTCCAAGATAGCATTTCGGATGCTGTTCTCGATAATCTTGGTCTTCTCAAAAGCAGCTGTTCAATAAGACCCCCAAATGAAGCTGTGTATAACATTAGTGCTCCCTTGTGACCAAATGGCAGTTTGCGGGCTAGCTCACAGGTCCACGTCACTGGAGGGCGCCAAATTCTGATGATAATATTCCCTGGTCGCGACAGGGTCAAATTCAGGGACAGTGATGCAGTAAGAGTGCCTACCTGGGTGCTTTCTTTGAGGTGCTGTATTTGTCAGGGGCTGGCAAAAAGGGAGTCACAACGGAGCATCCGGCTGCAACTACATTGCTCCAGTCTAGATCGACGAGGGAAGATTCGGAAAAGAGCGGGAAATCCTTCTTGAAAACGGTCAATGAATGGACCACTGCAATTGATCCATCGGGCTTCCTGCCTTCGCACGTCAAGGGCATGATAAAGATTCGATTTGCCTCCTCGTCATCTGTCTGGCGTGCTTTGACTCGGAGAAGGGTTCTGTGCCCATCGAAGATAGGAATCGCATTGACATTTGGATTTTGAAGGACCTCGTGATCACGGTGCTGAGCGAAAACCTGACGGAGCTTGGCCTCGTATTCATTGTGTGGACGGACGAACTCTAAGATCGATGCCCTGGAAAAATTGCTGATGTAGGGGATGAAATCCTCATGCGGGACAGGGAGCTGTAGTAGCGTAAAAGATGTTCCTACGGTTCGCTGGGTAGAGGCGACTGATGTTGAGAGATCTTGAGGGAAAACCTGGATAACTAAACAGCAAAGTTGTGATTTTGAGATTGAGAGCTGAGAATACTGAGATTACTATGACTTTTGAGTAGACTTCTTGAGAAACAAGGAGAGCTCATGTATTATAAATGTAATAGAGGGCGCTCCACCTCGCGAAGTGGCGTCGAATTTTAGGCGTAAATAGAGCATTGAGTCGACGCGAAATACACACGTGGTCTCGTGGTTTGGGCAAAATCGATCGACACCTTGAAATTGAAGCATTGGCCTTCGAATGATGAAATCGACAAGCATGACTGATGTGCGGTGTGGGAGATGATCTGTCATGTTGACGATTGGCCAAGCCAGCGCTACTGCCTGTCGGGATTATTCCACCATCGAATACTCGAGTTTCTTTTCCTTGTGCTGCCTGAGTAGACAAGCGGGGGAGAAGGATGTGGCAGGAAAATGAGAACTAAGCCAAGGGCTGGATCACGGGTGGCTGACCCGTCCGAAACGATCAGCCAAGCCCTCGCTCCTTTTAAAATACAATAACCTGGCAACGGAAGGAATTAGATTCATGCTCTAAGTTACAAAGCTGTTATGAATGATCCATTCTCCAACTTTGTAGTCAGAGTCTCTGTATCAAAATCAATTGTTGTATGTACTCGGAAAATAGGGATCGGTCGGATTCTTTTGTCACCCGCGAGGCTGCCGAGGCTGCTTGATAGTTCTACTGTAAGGCTGAGAAGCGGCAACTGTTCCGCTCAATCGAAGCGCGTTTCAATCGCGTCGCTTGAATATCACATCCAAGTTCGCTCAGCGGTCTGGAATACAACATCATGCCTGTCATCAATCGCAAACGTCGCGCGGTAAGCCTTCCAAGGTCTTCTACCTTGGCATCATATAGCACAATAGCTAAGGATAAATAGCAAGCCGAACCAGAACCATCTCCACCACCAACACGCCGTCGCCGGTCTCCTTCTGTCTCCGAAGCCTCGTCCATAGATGAGGGTGTCGATGGAGAGGCCGATGGAAACACTCAGGATGGAAGTAGTCATGACCAAATGGTCAAAAAGCTCGTCCGCCTGGCGTTGGCGAGTGAGTATTCGAGACAGCCGATACGAAGAACAGACATCACCACCAAAGGTACTCCTTTCGCCCTGGAATCGAACAGGTGGTGCTAATCGAGGTACTCAGTAATGGCGCCTAACACCGGCCGTCAGTTCAAACATGTCTTCTCCGCCGCCCAAGACCAACTCCGTACAGTCTTCGGCATGGAACTCACCGAGCTGCCCCAGAGGGAAAGGGTCACAATTAGCCAGAAGCGCGCTGCTGCCCGTTCTAGCCAGTCCTCCTCTACCACCAAATCGTACATCTTGACGTCGACTCTCCCCGCCCGCTATCGCAGGCCAAATGTCCTCCCTCCGCCACAGATTCCCTCAACGGCTGCTGAGTCGTCATATATTGGCCTCACTACGTTTGTACTCTCGTTGATCTATCTATCGCCTTCATCCACGCTGTCGGAGTCGAGACTGGAGAAGCATCTGAAACGAATGAATGCGGATAACTACGTGCTAAATGGCGAAAAGACGGAGAAGATCCTGAAGCGCATGGAGAAGGAGAATTACATAATCAAGATCAGAGAAAGAGACGGAGGTGGAGAGGAGACGATTGACTACATAGTTGGACCCCGTGGACGAGTGGAGGTCGCAGAAAAGGGTGTAGCGGGATTAGTAAGGACGGTGTACGCAAAGAAGGATGTGGAGGCAGCGGAACTGGATCGAAGACTGGCTAGAAGCCTAGGCGATGTTGTCATCGAGAAGAGAAACATGCCAGGAGAAGGTGAAGGAGCGGACGGCGAAGACGGCGAGGCCGAGGGGGAAAATCTGGCCGAGGAGGACGAACCGCAGGCAACGGGCGGGAGAAATGCTAAAAAGCAAACGAGGCGGTCATCCGGGAGGACGAAGCAAAGGGCGCGAGATGAGGATGAAGAGGAGGAGGATGAAGAAGAAGAAGAGGACGAGGAGGGGGAAGACGGAGAGACGGAAGACGAAGATGAGGATGACGAGTAAACCCTCATGAAGTCTGCATGTAGACATCTGCTAAATGTTCACGTCTGGCCTAGAGGCTTCTTCCGCCTGCTCACTTTCTAAACAGCCTTGCTATTTGACAGCGAGCAGCCCTACTTGCTTGAGTCACTGCCACTGTTCAGCTCCTGCAACACCCGTAGTGTCTTCCCCTGAACCATGTCTGGACATTAAGCCGCATCCTAGTGCTTTCCTGTGCCCGTTGCGTCCTCAGCCCTTACTCTGATACTCAACCGCCTTCTCGGCCCACTCCCTCACAAGCGCCTCCACCACGTTCGGACTCAACACATCAGTCCTAAACCTCTCCTGTTGTAACAGCTCCAACGCTCTCAACGTCGGACCAGGATAGCTCAGATATTTGATGTATTCAGGCCGTGTCCAGTATTGCAAGTATCCCAAATATGCGATGAAGGAAGGGTCTTGGAGAAGCTTGAGAGAGGCGAGGTAGTTGAGATAGAATGGGGAGGACAGGAGGGTTACGAACTGCATATTTGTTAGCATATATTGTCCGTGTGTAATTTCAGCTTTGAGCATTGCAAAGGAAGACATGCCTCAAGTTCGAGCTCGAAGCGTGTGTAGCCGCCATAGAGGAGCTCGTTAAGATCTGGTTTGAAGGTCGGAGGGTTTTGAGAAGCTTTGTCCATGGCCGTATCTGCCATTTCGGCTGCAGTTATCATGCCATAAAGGTGAACGAATCATTTGGCGTTGTCGGTATTGGCCCTTGGTTGAGATTTAAAGCCGCTAAAGTCCGTCAAGCGAAACGTCAACTCAAGACTTCGTTTCCTTTCCTCCCATCCTGTGTTCGTTGCAAAATGCGGTGTCGATCTAGAACAGCTGGCTCCAACCGAAGTCCGCTTGTGTACAATGTCTCAATCGAGGCTCTCCTCAGCTGGGCCCCGCACGTCTTCCTGCAGCCACCCGCTTCGATCACGCCTGAGTCGACCATGCTGACCTCGATTGGATTATATGAATGCACTAGCCTCTACAAGATCAAAGCCGTAAGGTAGCCATCGATGCTAAGCGAGCTTAGAAGTACACAACACTATTTTGAGTATATCCTAGCCTACAGCCTAGTCGGTAGCAGCTACTGCAGGCGTTCCTGTCCTGAAAGGCTTAAAGCACACTAGTTACTTGCCCAAGACGACATCGACCTGCCAAAGAAGATCGTTCAGACCGCTTCAGCCAGCCACGATTTACAAATCTTCGGGTCTAGACTGACCAGCTGTTCAATCGAGGAGCTGTCCAAGGATGTGACCCAGAAAACGGATCAGCGGCTAGTAGAGGTACAGTTGAAGACGATGCGACACTTGGAACAGATACAAGGGATTTCAAAGAAATTCCTTCATCATAAAGGGTGGGAAGCGATCCATCTAGTTGGATCGTTTAATACCCAAGGTGAACTTTACATGCTGAACCCCACTCTTTCCAGCCAGCCACCCATCTGAATAATGAATAGCTTCCGAGGAATCTGTGCCGTTGAGGCCCTGAGCATCCAGTAGCGAATCACTCACCTGACTCTTTAACAATACGTGTCGTCTCACGCTTCATGCTGATAGCTAGCCATCATGTTGGACACACGACAGCTACAAAAGCAACGCCTCCGAAGACCTAGAACTAAGGATCAGAATGCCTTGAACGTCTTCAGCCAGCCACGTGAGGGACAGACCCACTTGTCCACTCAACGTGGCCCTTCCTAAAGACATCTTCGTGCACCATTGCGGACTTGTTCAATCCAGGTGCCTTAGCACTGCGCTCCAGACAGCAGATGTGATGGGAGATAGTCTGGCTGCATGGAACAGACGTGTCCGTCTTCTTCCTTCCTGCTAGCCTCTCTCCCTGGCGAGGACTCAGATTCCTACATTCCTTTATTTATATTATTTAGCGCTCCCCCTCGGAATCTTTGATCTTCCCTATCAATCATCATCAGACTTCACTTGCGAAGACCACACAGCAGAGCTTCTTTAGCAATCACCAATCAGACACGTACTTATCTTTCACTACAGTCCATCAGCAACACGCACCATGGGTTTCTTCGATGACATTGGTAACGTGTTCACCGGCATCGCCGAAGACGTTTTCAAGTGTGTCAATACGGCAACCGAAGCCGTTTTTGACGCCAACAAGCAAGTCCTCAGCGGACTCGGTGTGGACAAGGACAGCTTCGCCAATCAGGTCCTTGACCAGTGGCAGCAGCAACAGCGGGTTGCGCTAGGTATGTGTGAAACAGCATGAGTCCTTTTCGAAGCATACAACAACAAGATGTTTTCTCGAAAGCTCCTGCTTCCTGTCCTTTCCAATTAAACGCAGATGTTTTGATGTTTCTCGAACCGAATTGCTGACTTAAAGACCAGGCACAATGTTCAAGGTAGTAGGTGACGGGCTCAATGTCGTTACTACTGGCGCTAGCGCTGTCGAAAAGGGCCTGGATCAGTACCTTGGCATTCAGAACCCACTCGGACCAATTGCACAGTTGGTACAGATGCAGACGGCACAGGCGTTGCACCAAATCGGCGTGAATGCTGAGAACGTCGACAAGGCTGGAGAGTTGGCGCTTTCGGCGATTGTAGATGCTGTGAAGAACGCGGGAGCGCAGGCGGAGGGTGCTGTTCTCAATACGGTCAATAACATGATCAGTGGAGATGCTAAATTGCAGGATTTGATCCAGTCAACTCAGCGTGCGCAGGCATCTTGATGATGAGGCAGACACATCAGAGCAGGATACACTTGCTAGACAATGAATAGAAGACCGCAGACTGATGTGCCTCATAAGATCGCAACCTCTAATCTCCCTTTTCTATGTAGATATAAGTACCGCTGTGTTTGAAGATTGGAAGCACTTCGTTCGAACGATATGGGAACGATCTACTAAGCACGCATGGGACTCTGAACACAGCAATGATCCTTTCCAAGGGATCTGAGGTTCAAACCACGGTGCCATCGCTCGTGAGCCATGAGACAAGCAAAAGCAAGGAAGAGAAGCCGTAGAAAATCTCCACAATCGCACGTGAGATCTCTTTAGAGAGGACGAGCAAACTCTCAACACTTTCTTCTTAAAGATCTTCTTGCACATACCTTAGAACTACACGTTATCGCCAACTTTGCAGTAAGTGTCTTGAGGTGCTTCTGCCATGCTACACGCTCGATCTTCTTTTCACACCGCAGTCTCAGTGTTGATAAGATGAAGAAGGTCAACAATTGGAGCCGCAACAAGAATGCGATCCCTTGGCACGATGCGGGGTGAAGCGGTCGCGCCGGCAGAGGTGCTTAGTGAGCCTTGTGCGACCAATAGTGGTCGAAATGTGCAGAGAATAAGGGAAGCAACGCGGGCGTCAAGGAGTACACTTGCCCCTTGGGGGCAGGGCCAAGCCTCTAAAGCTCTTAAAGCCAGCCTAGAGACGACCCCGAGACGAGGTTGTTGGGGGAAGCGGCCGCCCCTGGAATGGAATTTGAAGAAGCAACCACTCTCTACTACCAAGATGTGCTGACTCACCCACCTTCTTGCTTTCTCATCAAAGAATACCTATTATACACCCTACAGACCTTGATTTGCTCTGGTAGCATTTTATGCAGCAATCGTTGGCGCTCCCAGGTCACCTGCTTCACCAACGCCGCATTCAGGTTTCCGCTGCTTGAAGATCCTGAAATCGCTCGAATCCGACATCGCTTAAACTCCCTCATTCCAAACATTCCACAACATTAGCAACATTGTCGGCATTAGAGGAACAATTTTCTTGGATATATACGAAGAAGAGTGAAGTCATAGGAGCAGACGACGCTGCGAGGATGTCGCTTATATCGCCGCCGCCGGGGCAAGCTGCAGGTCGGTTTCCAAGCCTTTCCATTCACTGGCAGTGCTGGGTGGAGATAAGCGCTTTGGCAATTACACCAGATTGTCCAAACACCAATCCTACACGTCAACATCCCTGTTTTGTGTGACACTCCTGATGCGCGAGATGGGTCGTCTGAAACGCTCCCCAGCATTACCAACTCTGAGGTCACCTGCTAATTCAGGGAATCTATCGACAGATGCAGGAAGACTTCCCTCTCCTGGACTTACCAACCTGAACTCAAACAATCCTTTCCGAAATCGCGCTGCGTCACCGGCAAACTCACCAATCGTTTCTACTTTTGGCAACATACCTAATACAGCCCCTGACCGACCTCTGTCCCACAATCCTTTCCTCGATCAGACAGAGAAGAAAGATACATCTGCAGTACGAGTAAGGTCTGCATCGCCAGATCATAGTTTGTCCGCAATGGGTGGGGGGCGATCGCCAACAAAGCTGGCATTGACTGGACATGCTGTTGAGCTATTTGTGGGTCTTGTTTACGATAAGTGTACTTCTGCCGGTACTGACTCTCACGCGCAGGATAATCTCACTCTCAACGATGGTCCTTCTACTACTACGAACGGCACACCCCAAGGCCAGCCTCCACCATACGCCAGACGCCCGATTCGATCAGAAAATAGACCACCCAGACCAATGAACGGGGCACCAGGACATTTTCCGTCACGCTCGAACGAAGACCCAAACGGACGCCCACGTACCGGCAAGCCGCAGAGGGATGAGCTTGACATTTTTGCTGATCCAGTCTCTCCTGAGAATGGACAACGCCGGCCACGTCCAAGGCGGAATTCCGATTCATCCATCAACAACAGGATACTGAGCCCGGAGGACGAGCGGAAACGTAGAGAGCGTCACCGCAGAGAGCGAGAAGCTAGGCATAGGGGAGATGGCAAGAGCAGACCACCTACATCGTCAAGATCGAAGAAACCAAATAAGCAGCTTGACATTATTGATTCGCTTGACGTTACTAGTATTTTTGGGACTGGAAGTGAGTTGTTCGACCGAATGTTATATGCCTGATAAGCTAATTTCCCCGTCAGCATTTCACCACGATGGTCCCTTCGACGCCTGCAATCCCCACCGCAATCGCCCCAATCAGCAACGAGCACCAATGCAAGCGTTTGCGAAAGATTCTGCCAACAATACCATGGGCGGGTCCGGTCCAGTCAACAAAGACTTGAACTTCGCTCAATTCCATGGCCGCGGCGAGGAAGGCTTCACAGACTATGCGACATCAGGTGCACCGAAACCTCTGGCCGAGCCATTGACGTACGATCAAAATCAAACCTACAACTACGAAGCCTACGCAGGCTCCAGTGCTCCTACTCGTGCTGGTCCAGGTGTGCGAGCTGGCCTTGATAGAACCTCAACTTTCAATCCTACAGGCCGAGTGGACAAAATTCACGGCGAAGAGAGCATGGGCCTTGGGACTACAACACATCTCGAAGGTGCCCCAGCAGCACGAGCTGCGATTCAGGGTCGCGAGTCTGAAAACGATCAAATACCTGGCAGCGGCAATGCAGGCGGCTTGGGCAGGAAACGCAGCTTAGCACAGAAGATCCGCGGCATCAGCAATGCCAATCGTGGCGCTTTTGCACCATCTGGAAGAGTCACCAGCCCGGATGGCGTCTACAATGAGCGCGTTGGGACACCTACTAGCCCAGCCGACGTGCAAAGCGCAGGTGGCTTGCCCAAGATTAAAGAATCCAATCCTTTTTTCAACGACTATGGTGATGCCTATGAGAGGAAAGGGCAACGAATCCAGATTGCAGAGCAGCGGAATCGCGTGGGCAGTATTGGTGTTGGCGAGGATCAGGTCAATGCGAGGGCTAGGACTATGAGTAGTCCGAAGCGTGCGGCTACTGGAGGCATCTTGGAGAGGCGGGTTACCAACGATGGCACCGTGAACGGGCAGAACGAAAGCAGTGGAGGTGGTGGATTCCTGAACCGGGTCAAGAGCTTGAGGGGTGGGAGGAGAGCAAGGCCTGAGCGAAGGGAATGAGCCCGACGCGACTGGTGACTGGATCTGACGAGCGACGCTTGTACAACGGATGAGAGACTGGGTCTGGAGCTTCTGATTGATGAGCTGTGGACCAGCTGGCGGCTGCTACGATAGTGCTACACGAGAGAAGGCGTTTGGAAAGCCGTGCCTTGTGGCTGGCTGGATTGAAAGAGTCCATTGTTTATGTTTGATGCCAGGATAGACTGGATTGAGAATGCATTGAATGATTAGGCACGTAATATGTCACTACCAACTTGACATCCACCACTTTCTGTGGCTACTGCGAGTCTTGACCATTCCGGGAAGCTAGATCGAGACTATAGTACAATGTCATCCTATTGCCCATCTGCCATACTCCCGTGCTTGCAGGTATAGGTCCCCAGACACTCATGTAATCTAGCTCCTCTCATCCTGCAAGCGCGCAGCCCAGGTACACCGGTATTGGTCGTGTCCCTCCCTCTCCTCAGGTGGCCCCCATATCTACTTCGTGGGCGAGATCAATCTTGCACCTCTGGCGGCTTGCCGACGGGTTGTATCATTTTCTGGAGGGACAGACATGTTAGCGTAGCTTTTCTCAAACCTGCTAAAACGCTTGCACGGTATCCTCATCTCTCGTGGCTTCGTGTTCTGGTTCTTCAGCACCCGTATTTTCATCTTCTGTAGACTCGTTTGCGGTCTCTTTCTCGCAAATGGCTTCATCGACCGCGCGCTCGTCTTCCGTATCCTCATCCTCATCCTCCGTCTCGTATTCGCGTCCTATCCTCTCCTCTCCTCCTCCCTCCTCCCAAACTATCTAGTCCCCACCACACAACTCTCCCCACACTTCACCCCCAAACCCCGGAAACCCTTCCATCCAACCCGCCCCAACATCTCAAACCCCAGCTCCTCCCCTCCCCAAAAGAAAACACGATCTCTCAACATACCTCAATCATCATCCCCCTCACCCTCTCCTTACACTCCCCCATCCCCACACTCATATACGCCAGCAACGGCGGGTGTCCTATATAACTCGCATAGCTGTCTCGGTGGATGTTGCTGGTCCATTCGTGCTTGGTGGTGTCGGCGTGTCCGGTACCTACGTAGCGGGATTGGAGCTGCTCGAGTTGCTGTTGCGTGCGGAGTTTGTCGGCCTGTTGGGAGTCGAAGGGCGTTAGCTAGATTCGCGATTGATGGGTTAAGTGGGAAGGGGGCTTACCATGATGAGGCGTTGGTAGATTATAAAAAGTTCAAGGGCGAGAAGGAAGATGGGAATTATTGATTCTGTATCAAAAGCTTGGCATCGCCGGGTAGGTGGGGTGAATCATTTGGGTTTGTTGGATGCGAACGCCAACCTACCAACCGAGCCAACTGAACTTAACCTTACGAGCATCGAAGGGCACGAATGCTGGAGCAGAGCTCGAGATCTTGTTCACCTTGTTGAGCCCACTCTGATTAGTCAAGACGACTAGGTAATCTTTACAGCTTGTCTATTTTCTCGCTATTCTACGCTCCAAATCCATCCATGTCCACCCAAAACTCCCCACTGGAGCCCCAGTCCCCCAAGGACCAGAAAATGGCGGACGTACAAACACTCCCAGACATCCCCCTCGACTCCCCCCTCCGCACCCACCGCAAACGCCTCCTCCCGCCCCTCCTCTCCTCTACCTATCCCCACGGCCACCTCTCTGGCCATCGCCGCACAGAAGCGCAACAATCAGCTTTTGAGGCCCGGAAAGAGGAGATACTGGGGTCGATGACGAAGAAGGAGATGGAGAAGGCGTATGAGGAGAAGGTTGGGGAGGTGTTGGAGGTGCTGGAGGAGGGGGAGAGGAGGGGAAAGGAGGTGGAGGGCGAGATGGAGAAGTTGAGGATGGAGAGGGAGATGGAGAGGAGGGTTTGGGGGAAGTTGAGGGTTGGTGGGGGTGGCTGAGGGGGAAATGAGGTGACAGGGTGGGTGCATGTTCTCATGGACAGGCCGACTGTTTGGCCTGATGTGACCCAACATTCACAGGCTTTGTCGCTGTCAAATCTGACCAATCTCTTGGGCCAAAATGAGGCCATTGGTCAAAGCGTTCAAGAATATCGATTACAGCAAGCTGCCGATTGCCAACCGACCATTTGGTAAACGAAAATCGCTCTAACAAGTTTTGATTGGTTGTATTCCGAGCAAACGGACGCAGAAACTCGCTCACTTGCATCTTGCTTCGGACGGTATCAGGATTTTGCCACAAAAACCTGCTGAAATGATACCGTTTTCTTTGTTTCGACCATGCACGAAGGCTCGAGGTCTCGGAACCACTACAGGTACTGACTCCGTCTTTATTCTCAATTTGTCTAATGGTCCCTTGCATGAAAGAGATATGAGTCAGTCGTACAGATCTCCCAGGAGGTCATATCAAGGATGGTCATCGCCGCAAAATGTATAAGAGCAAGTAACCTGGATCCTGGTCTTCTATCTTCTTCAGATCTCAGTGTCTCCTAGTACCATCTTTGCTCCAAACATGGATTCCAATCCACCGATGAGCGAAGGAGCTGCACATGATCCGGCTTTATTACAGGTCAATGATCAGCCCCAAGCAGCCGCCGACAAACAGGTGGCCGTTACCTCATCACTCGAAGACCTTCAGACCGATGAGCAACGAAGTGTCCTTGATACCGTCGCCCAGGTCCGCAAATGCGGCCTCGAGAGTATCCTGCCGCTGCCCCAGCTCGTGGTTTGCGGCGATCAGTCAGCAGGCAAGAGCTCTGTGCTCGAAGCCTTGACAGAGATTCCCTTCCCACGTAACGATAATCTGTGCACCCGATTCGCCACTGAGATCAACCTCCGACGTGCACCAAGCGACTCGCTAACGATAAAGATCATCCCGGATGCCAAACGACCTAGCAATGAGCAAGCGACTATCAAAGCCTTTCAGGAGGCCATCACCGACTTTAGCGAGCTCCCCCGAATCATGACCGCGGCGATGTCCGTCATGGATGTGGATACCGGACCGGCATCAGGATCTCAACCCAGAGCTTTTGCAAGAGATGTCCTCTCCATTGAGATCGAAGGTTCCTCCAGACCACAGCTTACGTTGGTGGACATCCCTGGTCTTATTCAGACCGATACCAAGGGTGTGACCAAAGCCGATGTCGAGCTTGTAGCCGAGATCACCGACCATTATATCTCTCAGCACCGGACGATTTGCCTGGCGGTGGTTTCTGGAGCTAACGACTATGCCAACCAGAAGATCCTAACCAAGGTGAGGGAGGTAGACCCAGACGGGAACCGCACACTTGGTATCATCACCAAGCCTGACCGGCTTCCTGCGGGGTCTGGCAGCGAAAAAGCATTCATCGAGCTCGCACGCAACGAGGATATCTTCTTTAAGCTGGGTTGGCATGTGCTCAAGAACCGTAAGTTCGAGGAGAGTGGCTTCTCGTTGGAAGAACGAAATGCAGCAGAAGCCACCTATTTCTGCACCTCCAACTTCAAGGAATTACCCGGCCATTGCGTTGGCATTGAAGCCTTGAGGACTCGCTTGAGCCAGCTTCTGTTCGAACACATCAGGCACGAGTTGCCAAAGCTCCGCAAAGATCTTGAGGAAGCGTTGATTGATGCAGAAAATCAGCTGGGAAAGTTGGGAGACCCACGATCACAGCCATCGGAGTGCAAGGCATACCTGTCTCAGCTCAGTCTTGAGTACTATGAAGCCTGTAAAGCAGCCGTCGGTGGGCATTACGAAGGGAAATACTTCCTCACCGACGCAAAGCACGATTTTTCTTTAACGTCGCCAACGACAATTCGCCGTGTTCGGGCAGTAGTTCAACACATAAACATCACATTCGCCGAGAACATCCGGGTCAACGGCCACAAATATCATATCAACTTCTTCGACAAAGCCAAGCACGCTGACGCCCAAGCGGATGATGAAGGTGACGAAGGTGACGAAGAGGGCGAAGGTGACGAAGAGGGCGAAGGTGACGAAGAGGACGAAGGTGACGAAGATGACGATTATGACACACCGGGCAAAGATTCGGCCAAACCAATTAAAACGAACAAAGTGCATGCACTCCAATGGGTTCGCCTTGTCCTAGTTCGCACTCGTGGTCGAGAGTTGATAGGGAGCTTCAACCCACTACTCGTGGGAGAGCTTTTCTGGGAGCAATGTTCCAAGTGGGAGAGCCTTGCTGTGGCCTATCTTGACGAAGTTGCTCAAGTATGCACGAAATTCCTCGAAGTCCTGCTTCAAGACAAGTGCCCAAAGGACGTAAGCTCTCGTCTGCGAGCATCCCTTGTCCAAGATGCGCTCAAGACCAGATATGACAATGCTCTTCAAGAGCTTGGGAAGATCATGGAGGACATTAGGAGCTACCCCATAAACTACAATCATTACTACACCGATATAATCACCAAGCGGCGATTAGACCGACAGAAGAAGTCGCTTTCTAAGAGTATCGAAGCTGCAACTAAGCACACCAGGCTTCCTGGTTGCCCATCTACACACACCTCTGCAAGCATCGATATCGACCATGCCTTGAAGAGCTACGCCGTCCGCATAGATCCCAACATGGAGAACGTCAGCTGCGAGGAGGCGCTTGATTGTCTCTTTGCCATTTACAAGGTAACACTTTACTAACCTCCTTGCCTGGTAGTAATGCGCTGTACTTACTTCCAGCCAGGTTTCGCAAAAGACCTTCGTTGCAAACGTCACCACCCAGGTAGTCGAGCGCCACATCATCAAAGGTCTTGAGAAAATTTTCTCGCCTGTCATTGTTAATGGCTTATCGGATTTGGAGGTGGAAAAGCTTGCCGCAGAGCCTACTGCAGCGAAGAGACAGAGACAGTTCTTAAAGGATAGAATCCAGAAGTTGGAGGCTGGGAAGAGGATTTTTCGAGGGGTGATGGGGGGTGCTACAACGTAGTAGAACATTCTCATCAGTCTGAACGACTCTCACCACTGGCGTGAAGCTGTCTCTTGCTGTATTTCGATTATGGTGTTTTGCTTTCTAGAACACCCGTATGCCGATACTCGGAGCTAGCGATACCACTTTTCGGGCTCAAATTAAGCTTGAACCTCATTCGATGGTGCCTGAAGCCGAGAATTCCATATTTCCTGCTCCGTTGTGCATACCTTCATCTGCAGGTTTAGTATCATTTGGATTCTGCAACTATTCTCGCTTGAACTTGCCACTATGCTGATATGGAAAGCCTTCGAGGATATCGAACCCTTCCAAAAATGTCTTTCTGGAAAATTATCAAGCCCAATCTGCCACTTTTATTGTCCGACCGGCCCTCAGTAGTCGACAAGTGAGAGCGGTACTCTAGCCATCTAAAGCTCGCTTAGCTCCTTAGTCTCGTAAGTCTTGAGAGCACCCAATCTTCCCAAAACACCCTCTCTACCCCTTTTCAACCAGCCCCATCGTCCCACCCCTTGAGCGCCTCCATCTTCACATCTTCTTTGATGTGCCGCCTAATGTCCAGTGGCTTTGCCCCTTTGATTTTGGCATAGGATCCCAAACCCGTAATTTCTTTGGCCATAGAGCTTTCCAGCCTAAATATTATTTCGAGCAACAGCTCCTGCATCTTGTTCCGACTCAATGCACTCGCCCCCTTTGCATCTGTCTGTTTTCGCCCTTGCAAGACGCCGTTGATTAGTGTCTCCTGAAGTCGCGGTGTCCATACTGCGGATATATTACTACCTTTGCTTTCAGCGTTTCGACTTGCAACTTTCGCGCAGCGGCGTGAGTAGTTGAATTCGAGATCTGTGGGTTTGACTTGGATGGGGTGGAAAGCATAGCCCTCAGACCATGTTTTGGCAGCTACAGATTTCATACGCCCGCTTGGGCCGAATGCTCGCTCACATGCTGCTGGTCTGTATTGAGAGCGAGGGAGGATGAGGGTGTCGATGTAGGCGTTTTTGGGTGATATGAGGAGGGATGTGAGAGAGGAAAGGAGAGATGTGCATTGCTTGAGTGCTAGTTTATCTGAGCAGGATTTTGAGAGCGTTGGAGGGCTGTCTGCTCGAGCTATAAGAGATTTAGCCATGATTTCTCTTTCGTTTGGTAGACAGATCTCCATACCGGGCTTTCTTCTTACAATACCTAGCTGGGAGAAGGAACCACGACCAAGGAGTCCAGATGCAATACCGTTATCGGGAACAGAAACAGGCCATGGAGTAGCATCTTCCTGCGCTTCCATTACTAACTCCATGCTCGCATCTCCACATGGTGCTTCGGAGCAATACATCATTATCCTCAAGTTCGAACGTATGGTGAACGGCTGCTGTCCAAGCTTAGGAGACAATTCTTTGTTATCTCTCCGTCGAATTATTGGCGACTGGTAATCGGCTGATGATGCTAGTTCATAACATTCTTGCATGAGGAAGTGATTGAAGGCTCGAATGGCGAGGATCTCGGCGTGCCAGTCGTGGAGAACATTGCCACTGGCGATGGATGCGGATTTACAGGCGGGAAGGCATTTCATGCCAGTCCTATTCATGTGATCAGTAGACACAAGTCCTACTCTATTTTGAGAAGATCGTGTGTACCCTAATGCGACGCATGTGATAGTATTGTTGGCTGTAATTAAATCAATATATCCTCCGTTCAGCCACATTCAACATGGACACCACACCTCCTACGATCGCAATTCCACTCAACGGTACCCACTCTGTCCCACCGTTTCCCAATATCCTGGGCTTGCTCTTCGTTGGTAAAGCATTGAATTTCTCGAAGATCGAGCTGACCACTACATATTCCAGCGTACTCATCAGATCGATTTATGCGATGACTTTGATCCTCCATCAGGCTGCCATGTTTTCATAATGCTCTATGCCCATCCATGCTGGTGAAGAATACTCAAGTGAAGCTGCGAGGACTCGTCGAGGTGAAGCCTTTCCCAAGATTCTCGCCCTCGAACCCGCCTTCCGGGGACCGAGCCTGATCTTACGGGGATAGGTATTGCCGCCTAGGCAGCGCGCTCCAGGGCGCCCTTTCGGGGTCTACGGGCTTCAGCCCTACGACTGGTCGGTTAGGGAATTTGGACATGGATGGTTTCCGGACGTATTTGTCTTGTATAAGAATATATACAATTATAGTAACTAACATTTTGGGCTTTGGGTGTGTAACTCAGCGGTATGTTTTCAACACTAAATTTGAAATATATTCCTGTCCTAATTGCGAAGTAGGTTAGAGTGTGGGATTGCAGTTTTCGCGAATCATTATCCCAAGGTCGCTGGTTCGAGTCCGGCCATGCCCTTTTGATTTGCCGTTTCTAGTTGGGCTTTCTTTTTATGGAAAGTTTGCTTATACTACAGTCTTTTTGCTCTGTTTGTTTCTGCCTTCATGTTTCTATTCAGAAGAGTTGTTCAGAAATACTATGATTTTAGTTTGCTTATACTACAGTCTTTTTGCTCTGTTTATTTCTGCCTTGGAATTTCTATTCGGACTTGATAAAAGTAACGTTGAGTGTTTGAGGCGCACGGTAGCCCTTGACGCGCTACAAAGCGCCCATCAAACGGGCGGAGGAGAATCTGACGTTTCCAGACACTTGATGTTTCAGTGTAAGCTCTCGGCACATTCCCCGCGTGAACTGTCTCCTTAAGGTCAAGACGCGGGCTAAGTTTGCGCAGAGGATTAAAGGGGTATAAGTCGCTTTCGTCGATGCATCATAGAGCTCAAGTACCTTGAGTAGACGAGCGTACACCTTAACAGCTGAGTGCATACCGAGTAGAATCAGCAAACCCCTTTACAGAGTTATACCGAATTCATACCATGACAATATGCTTGCCTTTACACCAAATCCTCCTCTTTTCCAGCCTAGAAGTGTATCCGTCCACTGTCACATCTGACAACCCCAAAGATTAACCACCCACATTTCTTTCCACCTTCACCAGCCCTCTCGTCCTACCCGTGACGACACTATTTCTGCCCCACGACCCCCTCTGCGGTGACAACACCACCATCGCCGAGCTCGACGCGATCTTCAACAACAACGGCGGCGCAATCTGCGATATCGGAGATGCGAACTGCGAGTGCAAAAATCGACCCAACGGTACCCTTCCCGACGACTCCTGCTACGGTCACATTGTCGGTGCCCCGAAACGGGAGGCCGCAGGCTTGGGGCGCCTTTTTGGACGAAGTGGAACCACAATGTACCGAGGGGTTGGAGCTAGCAAATCATAAGCGGACGACTGATTCGTGTAACCAGGCTATGTACGCTCTGTGCCAGCTTTGTTTCCAGTGGAGGGAACGATCCAGCGAACTGGGATGAACGGCTTTGGGGGCTGGGGAGGGAGAAAGGGTGTTTAGTTAGTATGTGGTTGCCGACGCTTAATGCGATTAGGCTGCCGGTGGCAGGGGAGTGTGGAACTGCGTTCTTTTTGAGTGAGGATTGTCTTACCAAGGGGACAGATGAGGAGGACAGAGTTATTGTAAATGTTGGGCGGATGCCGAGTTATCCAATTATAACGAGTGTGCCGTTGGAAAAGAATTATATGGAGTGGGCGGGGCCGCTGCCCGTCGTGGATAGGGAGAAAGATCATGGACTTGGGGTGAATGGGAGTTTGCCGAGTTTCTTTTTGCAGGCATGAGTATCGGTTTCCCCAAGATGTAGAGGAGGTGTGCTGATGATGAGGCAGGTTCAATCAATTTCCGTCCTATTGAGACTTCACAAAGCGGCTTTTTGTTTGCAGAATTCCAGCAGCATAGCGTTGGCAGCATTATTGGCAACATTATCAGTTTTTGTGCCCGAGACGGCCTCTCCAGGAAGCATAGTTCCGATTTTTGCGCTCTTTCCTTCCATCTTTGACATTCTCCTACGTCGACAGCGATGACAGATGGAACATGTTCCTACTTTCCAGCCAACGAGAAAGCTTGCGGGAAGCTCCGTTAAGAGCAGAATTGGCAAGCAAACGTGGTAGGTGACCAGCACAATGCCGTAGATAGTTTTCCAAGATTATGAGAAAGCTTTTTGATCCGTCAATCATGCAGCTTTCTACGAACACGAATACTGAGCTCTTTCACCCTGACCTAAGCTCTTTCCGCTCCAAGATGCTGGCAGAGCTGGCTCACGATATACCAATGCAATGATTTCGTATCGTGGCCGCAGGCACCCAAGCCAGACATCCCACGTCGTAGCTGGCTTCTGGTTACGTTCGTATAACAGGTACATGCAGCATAGCAGCTCGAAGAAAAGGATTGACGTATTCTAGCTGACAATCCCGCAGCGACTGATATCCCATCTTTTACACGATTGAACACACAACTAGCAATCTCAAGGCGGGCTTACGAGCTAGCAGCCCAACATTAGATCATTCATTGCAGGTGTGGTCTCCCCCTATCGCCGAAGCTTTCTTTAATTCTGTCCTTTACTATATTTCCGTCTAGAATAAAAAGAATTTGAGGTTCTTCTTCGGCTGAATCGTCAAAAAAAGGGGGGGAAGTAAAAGGCCATCGCTTACGGCGCTTGGGCGCAGGGCTCTCTTGCGTAGCTGCAGAACGTTTGCTATTCGTGTCGCGCCGGGGCTTGACTTTGCTCTCATTGGTATTACCAGTAAGGTCAGGACCACGGTCCTCTAACTTCGCCTCCCTTTTATCCTTTTGGCCCGCTCCAGTGGTTTTGTTGGTTGCAGGACAAGAAGCTGTACTGGTATGGTTGTCGACGCTGAAATTTTCCGCGATGGCTTTACGAACTGCTGGAAAGGGATCATGCCGTGGTAAAACAGGGACAAGGATGGAATTACTGAGCCAGATGTTGATTAGAACCATGTTTGTCGGACATGAATGACGAGCTTACTCTGCTTCGGAGCCAGATATTGGTGTCATTGAAGTGCCAAGCGAATCTTGTTTCTCATCTATTTCTCCGTGCAGACCCTCTTGACTGCTTTCCGTTGCGTCTGATAGACGGGAGACGGAGCTCTTTGATTGATATGACTCCTGGCTTGCTTCACTAGCCAGCCAAGATAGTGGGCAAGGCGGTTGAGGATCGAACACAGAATGGGCACCATCTTTGATCATTGCACCTTCATCGACCCTAACTTCAGTCAGAATGTTTTGCTGGCTCTTAGAAAATAAGACCCTTGGCGTTGTGATATCGGCGCTAAAAAGCTAAAAGGCACCGTCGCGTGCAGAGCGGCCTGTTTGTCGTGGATCAGGGGGAGAGTGCCCTACTGGAGCCTGCGCGGATACATCGGACGGTAGAGCTCCATCAGTGATCACTACGCTTATGGCCCAACTAGAAGGCTCACTTTCGGTGGTTGCGGCATCATCGTCGGCTACCACGAGAGGGTTATCTGTAGTACATAAGGGGAGATCATATGTAAGGGGAGATCACGATTCTGCGGAAGCGGATTAGTCAGAGCTCGACTATCGCCTTGTTTGAACGGGTCTTTAAAGATAGGCCATGACGGCCGGCTGTCGTGCTCACTAGTATCGACCTTTCCTTCGATCTAATCGGTACCTTTGCCAGACATCAGAAAGGTCCACAATTGCAACGGTTCGGGGAACACCTGCCACCTTGATTCGAATTCTCCGCATTTTCCCCGTTATCGATCCGAGCTAAGCCATTTACTACGAGTATGGAAAGCCTCGAGACCAAAGGCTTGGCATGCGCCAGCTTTTGGGTCGAAATGTTGTTATCCCAGCTCTCAATAGCGCTGCGATTGCCGTCCCTTGTCATTCGTGCTTTTTCTTAGTCCGTTACCAGATAATCGCACCTCGTCCTCGGCTCCACGAGAACGTGAGACCGGTGGACTGCTCAATGCTTGCGCCGTAAGCGTAGATTGAGCGAGGAATACGAGGATAGGACGTAAGAGGCTACCTATGGTGGCGTGTTGAAGAGAAAGAAAAGTGGAAGGCAGTAGGGCTGAAGCCGTAGATCCCCCAAATATGTAGTAAAATCAATCCATTTATCCCATTTATATATAAACCACTCTATATACCACTCATATCGACTTAATTATGCCTCGTGCGCGTGTTTCTGATGATATTAATTATATTCCTATAGATCTAAAGCCTATACGGCTCCTAAAGAAGCCGGCCCCTAAGCCCTAGCCCCTACCTGCCTATTTAAATCACAAATCCATTTACCTATTGCTATGGTTTATTGCCTGATGACGTCCCTTCTAACGCGCCGTTCGCTATCTTCAGCCTCTTCTTCGACGATTCTACGCTTATTATTCTTCGCGATTATACGAATGAGTATGCTGAGCTCTATCCCGGGGCTGTTTCTACTGGTGCGCGTTTATGGTTCCCCTACGGTTGTGGGCTTTGTAGGATCTATTTATGTCAAAATTCGAGGTATTAGGAAGAGTATATCAGGGCCATAGAGTAGAATAAGACGATAAAAAAAGTTGAAACTGTTTTAGCGCCAATGCCAAGCAAACGAACACGCTTTCTGCCGGTGGAAGGGATACTAATTCCGGCCACGCAAAATCTACTCCTTCTATCTACTCACCTAAATTATATGGAAAAAGTCCAAGGAAATCCACAATCTTAGACTAGTTCCTAGAGATAGTAGTCGTCCAATTTTAAGTTCTGATCCCCACTGTGTGATGAGGAATGAATTATTGAAAGTCTGTCCTTTTTGCGTGGCCAGCGTGGCCGGCCAATAAACCTCGGCTGTAGATCCTGTCTCGGCACGGCCCGGAGGTAGCGGGTCAAGGAGCGTACTCGGTTTCATACAGTCGCCATCACTCGTCGACCAGACGCCAACCTATCTGAACAGAGTCTGCGTCCGCATAAGCCCTCGCCGAGCAAGACACTGGAGTCACTTCTAGTTCTCTAAACTTTCCCCAAAACACAAGATCTGATGTAATCCTTCCTCTCACTTCTCGCAAATGAAGTAACTCATCTCAAATTCGTTCATCTTCCCTCATCACTTTTCCTGATTCCTGAATTCCATAAAGCGCACCCATTCACTTAAGCCCCATGGCCGACCCCGCACAACCAGCACCCCCAATCCTAGCCTCCAACCTCCTAGCCGCAGCCAAAGCCCACGCAAATGCCACGCCTACGCCAGCAAGCTCGGGCTCAGCGTTCATTGACGAGCAAGCGCTGAATGGGGGTTTCAGATATGGAGAGATCACTTCGATCGCGGGCGCGAGTGGTACGGGAAAGGCGTTGGTAGGATTGGATAAAGAGACCAGTTTAGCGCAAGCTGATCACCCATCGCAGCTGACCTACCACGCCTTGACATCGCACTTGCTCTGCTTTACCACCTCTCAAGTCGCCATCGTCGACACCACAGGCGCTTTCTCACCGGTGCGGCTCCGAGATGTTCTCGTCTACCGACTCGAAGCGCAATATCAGCGTCAAAGCTATCAACAATCTGGGTATGTCTACGAAAAGAGGTCAATGTCCCAAGACAGGTTCGTTGAGAAAGCCGCTTCTATGCTTGATCGTGTGAAGGTGATGAGAGTCTTTGACCTTGCTGGCGTTATTGAAGCTGTGGGTGAGGTGGGGCAGATGACAGAGCGAGCATCACAGAAGTCGGAGATCAAGGTGAATTCGAAAAGACACAACGTTGGAGACAGCGAGGAAGAATCTGACGAAGACGATGAAAATGTGCCACCTAAGCTTGCATCCGCCGACAGAGAAACAAACGTGAATTACGAGACCAACCAGATCGGCATGATCATCATTGATACGATTTCGAACGTTGTCAGCCCATTGATGTCAAAAAGCCAAACAACAGGCCAAGCTCTTCTCGTGTCCTTCATGCGCAATCTCTCCCACCTGACTACCCGTCACCACGTCTGCACTATCCTCACCAACGCAGCGGTCGGTCTCGCATCATCTTCTGACTCTTCCTCCTTCAAGCGGCGACCTGAAGACAACGTTTCGATATTCTCGTCGACTGTAGGGAAGCCGGCACTTGGAAAGACGTTCACGTATCTCACCGATACGTCGATCTTCTTGAGTGTAGTCCCAAATAGAATGGAGGATGCAGCGGTTGCATTTGGCGATGCTGGGAGTGGAACATCCTGGAGGAAGGCGATTGTGCTGGAGGTGGTCAAAGACAGGTGTGGTACTCGGGAGGGGCGATGGGCGGCTTTTGAGATCATCGAAGAAGTCAAGATCGTCCCTTGTCGTAGCTGAGAGCTTCGCTCTCAAATGAAACTTCAGCCCTTGGCCGAAATCTCCCAGCTCCTCAAGTCCTCTCGCTCAGTGAATTCATTGATCTCGTACGTGTTCCTCGGCTTATGCTTTGTCGAATCATGGCCTTGTTGTACTTGCGACGCGATGCTCCCCCTGCCGCTAACAGTACCAGTAGCTGGGCCTTCTTTGCTGCTGGTCCGTTGTCGAAGTGTCGGTTTCAACGTGCTGTGGCTCCCTGTTCCGGAAGTGTTTCTCTTAGGGCCCCTAAATGTTCTTGTCTCTCCATCACTGTCGCTTCCCGTGCTCCCTCCCCCAATCCTCGGACTTGATTTAGGGCCTTCATGGGCGCCCTGTCCCCAGCCATCGCCACCAGCAAAGATGTCCTCGATGCACTTGTCAGCCGGCAGCTCTCCCGCCTGCGCAGCCCAGCTGGCAGCCAGCGTTCGACGATACATATCCTGAAGCTTCCCGCTTTCTCGGGCTTTGTGAGACATCGAAGGGACATTGTTCCCGTCATCTGAGGGGTCACCAGCTTCAGCAGTCATGATGCCGGCTATACCGCCGAAGACCGGGGCCGTCTTGAGGGGTGGGGCAGTGAAGTCCCGGGAACCCTCGGTCTGGGTCATCATTATGCCCAGCTAATTCAGCGATTAGTGTTGACGACTCAGAAAGCGAACTGAAAGAAAGCGGACCTTTAATGTACTGTTAATCTTGCTCTCCTGCATCAGATATCGCCGCGTGACAGAATCTTCCCCATCATCACTTCCACCCACAAATTCCGACAGATTAAGCTTCACATGACCCAAGACGATTCTTTCCGCCCTTGTCCCAGGCGAGTATTCCTGCAATACCTCAAAGTGTATCTCCGACTCTTGCAGCATGCCATTGCGATCCACCGTCAAGCGTACAGGTAGTGTCTTGACGTATTCCCACGCCACTTTGTGATCTCGGATCACTGCCTTCGCAGTATGACCACGGTGCTCGGCGGACGTAGAGGAAGGCAGATGCCATTTCACATAGGAGGTCCCAGAGACGAGGGGGACGTTGTTAAGGTCGATTACCTAACGGAGGTAAGTAGTTGATACAGGCACTCGCTGGGCAGAAATGGCCACCTTCAATTGAAGCTCGAACTTTGGCTGTGAAACTTTAGTAGACTGTGTTGAGATTCATTCCATTGGTAGCATACCCTTCTATTCTTCGGTACTAGGGGTAATGTCAGCGAACGATGCAGGTTGCGGTACACGGTACTGAATGACATGATTGTTGGTAAAGGAAAAGTTGGGAGACTTACCAAACGCATTCATCTTTTTGTGACTTTGTACTATCACAGAGCCTCTCACCACAGCAACCTCGGTCGTGAATGCGGGCTGAAGGCGGGAAGGTGCAATTTATTGAACGGCATTCTGATGGCCCCCACTTCTTTGTAATCGGGAGTAGCCGCTGTAAGCAGCGGTTCGGCGCGCTACATATCTTAGCTCGAATCCTACTTTATCGCTTTTCGATTGATGTCCCGTAACAGAGCCGGGACTTTGCGGCCGCACGAGTCCGGTGTCGAGTCCTCCAACGCAAGAGACATGGATCTCATGGAACAATACCACATAGCTCGAAAATTCCCTTAAAGTATTATCGAAGGTATATCCTATGCAATCTTCCTCACAGAAGGGAGTAGATGTCGTCTCTCTTCCGTCATCCAGGTTAGAGTTAGGCCTGAATCTTCCGCGTGAGGCTGCAACGTTCCTCCCTCCTAGTCTGCTCAACGGTGTCATTACCCTGGAATAATAACACACCCAGTAAAAATGGACCCTCCATTGCGCTACAAAATAGTCGAGCTGCCATATTGTATTTGCACCCAATAGTATTTCGACGTCTAATAGGCTGTCACCCATTACACATGCAACCTCTTACGACCGCTATCCCAGACTTCTCTCGAAAGGCCACCAATCATGCCTTTCCAGGTGCAGATTTCTCTAATGATTTGCTCACCAACCGGGGCCTTTGCTCACCCTATTCGGCGATCAAATGACGAAGCAATTTCTCAGCATGTCCATGGGTTGGATGGACAATACTCTGATTGCAATCTGTCCCATAGGTATACTGACGGTCATGGTCAGCGCGATTCGGATTGGGGGAACAAGCAAACTCGCAGCTCTGATTGGCCGTTGGGTGGACTGGTTGTGTCGACGCTCAAATATACCGCCTATTGGCCATCAAGAGCTGACGCCTTGTCTTCTATATGAGCTCGTGAGAGCAGGTCAATCGCCCAACTCGAGTTGCTGTCAGCTATCTCGGGAGAAGTCTGCCAGATGTGGACCGGGTCCGAGTTTGTGAGAGTCGCTGGACAACCCGCCGCAAATCAATACGTATCCGTTACTTCGAAAAGCTCAGAGCAAATCCCCACGGTCCCAGAGGCTTTGCGGCAGGGTATATATGACCAAAGCGGTAGCTAAGCTGAAGTCGAGGTTGTAAGTTCTAAATAAAGCCCTAATTTTACGCTAAAACGTGTAGGGCACCCTCTCATCATCTCGGGAGCTCTTTATTTTTGTGCTGATCGGTATTACGATCCAGCTCGGAGTATTTGTGACTGGTGCCTCTATGGTGTACATCTTCGCATTTCAAATTGTTAATCGCATGATCTCTGCGTATGGATACCCTTTTTACCTCATTGGCAGTATGCTGCTTTTCTGTGGTCTTCCAGGATGCTCCCCTGTCATCCAGAATAGTTCGAGAGTGGAGAGCTTATACCTGAAGAATCGAGCCATCAAATGTCGGCCACTATGCGTTCAAAAGGCTGGCTCCATGGACGACAAGCACTCCTTTCGTACGATATATTCCGCCCAGAAGGACAGTCTTCGATAACAGTGTCCAGAAGTAGCGAAAAGGAATACAGCTTTGTTACGTTGTGCAGCACTGTCGTCGTTCTCACAGGCCTTGTCTGCCAATCTGTAGGTCTGAGAGCGATGCATTGGTCTGTGGGCTTGATGCAGCTCGCTGCCACCTTGACAATACAGATGTTCAGATGTTAGGGCTCGCATGTACCGTTTTTAGGCACACAAAAGCCGATTAGCAAGGGACTTGTCACCAGACCTTGTGGTATGAGACTTAGTGTCAGTTCTGGGATTGACACCAACGCCATCATTATCAGGATTACTTCGGGGAGGGATTTGTCGACGTTTGAGTCGGTGTCATTGCTTCTGTCTAGAATTACTGCAGGCTATGGACGATGATACACGCCGCACCTTGTCGGAGATCCATGGCTCAAGCTCCTCCAGACTTGTGGAACAGATAGTGGACCTCCAGAAATTTCTTATTCCTCAAAATGGCGTTGGGATTTGTGCGGAGCAATTACGGTTTGTCTCCATCAATGGCGTGATTACAAAGGTTGAAGAGTCCGGAACGTAGCAATGGCAGTCTACACAGGAGTATAGAAAAAGTCAATTAAACCATCGCACTGAGTGGGTGTTACCTCTGACGGACTACTTGGACCACGCAAAAAGGGATCGTTTTCGAACAGTATCTTGGCGTTGGATCATGGGACTCGCCACAAACAACCGCAGACTGTGGATGCGAAGGCCAGGAGAGCAGTCACACCGTTGTCAGATCCCCGGTGTCAGATCCCCAGTGACTATCGCAGACGCGTCATCGAGTTTGCGCATTTCCGCAATATCCACCTGATATGGACCGACAAGGAGTCCATCTATCAAGAAGACAAGTTGGACCTGGCGATGGGTATTAACTCTATGTGTCCGGTTTACAGAGACAGTACACTTTCTCTTGGACTGCTGACTGTAATCATAGAGTGTCAAGAGCACCTACATAGCCTCCTCATTTTGCTTTGTCGAAGAGTCTTCTCCAAGGACCTAGAGAACTCAAAATTCAAGGATTGGGTGAATACAGAGACGGCGTCGAAAATTATCGATACTCTCCGCCTTGTCCTATCGGACGAGCGGTGGGAGAGGGCATGGATATCATTGCGCTTCTTCCAAGATGACTGACCTCATTCTGCACGCCCCAGATCTGCACAAAGATAGCGAATTCCGGCTAGAAACAACTAGGTTTCGTATGGCCTGTGATCTGATCGACGTTGAGTACTCAAGCAATGTTCTCACCAAGGCCAAGCATTACAATATCTGGAACCGACGTTCTCATTCTAGACAATATTCAAGCGCAGGTGATTGTCTACCGAATAACGTTCTGGCTGATGGCGATGACCAGCCACATCTGCAAGCCAGCTTGGTCAACATATTGAACGATATCAAGGCACGGGGAAATGTTGTTGTCTTGGACAGACTGGCGATCTTTGCCAACTGCTGTCAGTACCATACACTACTGGATATTCCACGTGTGGAACGGGCAGGTTATCATTCGAGCACCTGTTTCCTCGCCCTGTATCTGATTAACGAGGAGGTTCTGAGCAACAATATGGAAAATCAATCCGCGAAAACGGAGGAAGCGCTGGAATATACAATCAACAAGTTGCGAGAGGAATATGTATTGAATTTCGACCCGCCCTGTGATCACTATTGGCTCTCATTCGTTGATGAATACTGTCGATTTGATCCGGTTAAACTTACCACACACGGTACTCAGACACATGGATGAATACCGTAGGTACTGTCGATTTGATCCGGTTAGACTTACCACACACGGTACTCAGACACATGGATGGCTCTGGGAGTTTGGCGACTCTGTCATGTTGTCCGAGAGGGTCAGAGGTGGAATTGCAATGTATTCTATTGCAATGTCGAGCTCATCTTTCGACATCACTGGGCGGGCATTGGGTCTACGAGTATTAATGTAGGTGCGTGCGAATACGTCGAGATACGAGCCAACGACCAAGGATCGGAGCCTAGACTATACAAAACTTATATTGACAGGATGCTAACGGCTGTCATCGAGGGAATTTGGAACAATAGAGATCTGCGACTAGTGCGTCTAGTGGGCGAAAAGGATGCTCTGGGAATATTCCTAGAAAACAGAAATGTGAGACAATATTCTGGACGGAGATTGGCTTTCAGAAGTTATTCGAAGGACAAGGGTACATTCATCCCTGTTAAGGTCTTACACGACGGCACTCATACCGATGGGAGGAAGCGGTTGTATACTCAATCATGGATCAACGGACTATGGTTTGCACAGAGAAAACTTAAGAGTACCTACGTCTTTCCTTACCTTTTGCTCATGATTACAAAGGGTTGGATTCTTGAATTTGTGGGAAGCTCGAGTCATGAACCACGAGGTTAAACCGTACCTTTTCTTTGCGGAATTTATAGACATGACGAATCTTTCAAACCATGAAGCAAAAGCGTACATATATGAATGGTCGACAGGTTGGCCTCCAGCATGTAGCTGCGTTCAGTCATAGCTCTCACTATTTGCACGACTGAGACTCATGTGACAAGATCATAAATGGACTCTCAATAGGGCAGGATCCACGGGGTATTTTATCCGCAAAATTTGCTCTCACAACGTTGATGTGTGATTCATTCTGACGTGAATTAGGTTTCCAATAAGGCTGACGGCTAAACTCCGGCCCTCGGGCCTAGGAGCGCGTCGAACCTGCAGCAAGACCAGTCGATATTTTGTCTCCAGGGCTGCCCATTTCAGCTCAATGTTCAAGCTTTCGCCTATTGCGCAAGACCTTTCAATATGTCTGCGATGCCAATACCGTCTAAGTGTTCAGAAAGGACCTCGGCGAGCAAGCTCTCAACGTACTATACGAAACCCCCAGCAGGTCCGACGATTTGCCCTAGCACGGACTCTACATCAAGACCAAGCAGTAATCGATGACATTGATACCTACGATGGCACAATAAATCCACCAATCACCAAATACAAACCCGAAGACCATTCGCGTCGCTATCAAGGCCAGCGACGATTGTACCCTCAAAGGAAAGACAGTTTGGGAGTCGATGTGCTGGGTGAACCTGCAGAGGTCCTCGTCCTGCGGGACAGGCAGGCTCGTGAGAACCATAATGCAGGTGTCATCTGGAATCCACCTCAAGGACCAGATAGCAACCTCAGAACAGAGGCATTCAGCTCATCGGAAATGCTAGGAGAGATAGAAGGAGAACGAGGGCTAGTTGATGCGGATCAGGTGTATGAAAATATTGAAAACATCAGGATCGCATGGGAAGCCAAGTCAAGAATAGCAGCTGGTGTGGTTACTTGGGCGGAGTACGCAGGATTGGCATCGCAGCTGATGAATGGGTTCACCGTAAAGCAGCTGGCGAAATACCTGAAACGGACAGCCAAGCGTAAGAACGTAGATCCCATGGATTTGCGAGTCGAGTACACTGGCAAGCTTTACGTTCGGTCGAACTGGAGCCCAGGGACTACGCCAATGGAGCAGATAAGGGCGCCAAGGTCGATGGAATCAGTGAAGGATGAAGGACTACAAGAGGAGGTGGCAAACGGAAAACGTGAGAGCAATAGGCTGCATAAGCCGACGCTAGTGGATAAGATACTCAGACTTCGTTGGCGTGTCAAGATAGAGCAGGACGAAGATTCGCTGGGTGAATTGAACATAAGGCTACAGTGGATCCATCTTGATTTGATTATGAATCACAGTAAGACGGAAGAGCGTGATCTCAACTTGGGCTACACTGACGATATCTGTAGAGCGAGGAATATTGAAGCAACTATCTGAAAGTTATGGAGCCAAGATCGATGCATCGCCACGAAATCGGATCCTTCGCGTCACCTCTGACTATAATACTTGTCTGGACGTTCTAAAAGTCATCGTACTCACACTTGAGAATATACGCTCTGTGGAGTTCGATTTACCTGTCCAGCTTAAGAAGGACTTGTATTCTGGAAATTTTCATGAGCCAGGCCAAGGCATGCTTCGCCAAGTGCAGCAACTCACCAATACTGTTATCCAGACCAAATCTACCGAGGCCTGGCGGAGAGGTGTAAGCAGGAGCCTTTCCCCAATCAATCCTGTGCCTGACACCAATGTCTAATAGATACACGTACACTACATCGGACCTAGTGATGTCGACCTACAGGATGCACGAAGACTGATCAATCAGATACTAAAGCCGAAACATGTAGTTGACCAGAGACTCATTTGGGCCAGTGCACTGAATCCATCTGAAACAGTCCCAGTCCCTGTGGATGTAGGTAGTGGACTGACTCTCGTAGATAGAGATCAGCAATGGTCACGTTGGTCTGGTCCTGTCATTCGCCAAATCGATTTGGAGAGCGAGAAAGATAGCCACAGCGACCCTCTCAATACTCTGGCAAGCCCAGTGAGTTTCCAAAAGGAAACTTCCAAGGCACTGTATCGATTTTTCGCCACGCCTAGCGACGGTATCAAATCGTCCGAAGAGACCAGCCCGCATTGGATGCCAGAGAGAAGCTACTGGGACTCTGCGACGTTAGGGCAAGTGGTCTTCCCTACGAAAGTAGCAAATGAGAGATCCGTTCATGTCAAAGCCAAGTCAATAGGCAACAAGGATTACAGAATTCGAGGCAAACTAGCTGAATGTCGCCGAGAATTTATTACTCTTGTGCCAGGAATAGTCCGCTCGTTAGAACAACTTGGCCTGGAGAGTCTTGCATTCGGTATGCAAAGCGAGGAATTCTTGCTTATCCGCCTAACCCCTTCGTTCCGGAACACTACTTTGTCGTTCCCATTTGATGCTTTGCCAGACCTCGAGATTCAGATAGCGTTCGACAACGACAGCCAGACAACCTCCGTCCAGGACGTTCGAACAGTCTACAAAAAAGAGTTTGACTTTCTACTACCGCAAAATACCATGGACATACGGTTCGCTAGGAGGACCTGTGTTGGATCAAATCTGGAGAGCCTCGACCCACGAATTCTGCAATTCATTCAGAGCAGCAATCTGGACATCTGGGGTACCGACCGTCTCCAGACACCGACAGAGCTCGCACTCGAACTCCCTCCACATGCCCTCCGCCCACACCCGACTCCTAGTGAAAAGACACAAAAGCGAGGCCTCGTGGACTACACCTTCACGAGCCTTGAACACAGAAGCTCTCTGAGTATTCCGTTCCGCCAAGCTGGCTCCTGGTCCGACCTTATCTACACCAGCACTGAAGCTGGCAAGATTGGTGGCCGAAGCGCTTCGCTTTCGCTAAGTCATCCCAAATTCGACCCAGAGAATAGGACTACGATGGAGGACGTGGATATGGATAACACCCCACACCTAGCTTCCGCCTCGCTAGACTCCTTCAGCAGCTCCTCCGATGATCTCCACCCCTCTTCCCTTCTCCGCAAAGCAAACGCTTTGATCAACATGATCGAAAATCCCCCCGACACAGGCGATGATGGCATCTCCGACAACTTTGCATATCGAGCGGAGAAGGATAGGCAGGCATCGCTTAAGGTGTCGGCAGCAGCCCAGAGATTGCACCTTAACCTTGCGGATGATTCGCCTGTCGCGCCGCTCAGAAGGGTCATTGCGGATAAAAATAACCTAGTCAGGCCTGTTGAACCGAAGCAACGATGACGATGGTGAGGAGCAGAATGAATACAAGCTGTATATAGAGGCTAACATAATCACATCACTGACAATCATCTCATATGCTGGGAAGTATGATACTTATCTGCAACGTAATAAATAATTTTCCCGGAATCACTGCACTTTATTAGGAGACTAACCTCGCGTGGATACAGCAGATGTCTCGTGCAATGGCAACTTCTTTCATGCTCTTCATAGTCTTTGTCTTGTAATCTAGTCCCTTCTGCATACATGTTCTGATCAAAGACCTATCCTGTCAATGCACCGAAAGTATTACCCCTTTAAGAAAGCCAATTCCAATATTTGGCCTTTGTGAAGAAGTACTGGCCAATTCCAGGATTTAGAGCTACTATTGGCAACGAACGCGCTGGGAAACAGCCTCTCTCATTGGCGTTAGACATATAAGGCCGTGTTGTCACTACTAAAACACAATAACCATGGTCTACATAGATGGCATTCGGAAATCCGAACCTGAACGCCTGATCGCATCATATAATACTCAAGGGGAGATGAAGTAACCCAGCTTTGTCATATCAATGTAAAATCCTCATACTGAAACCCATCCTCTTTCGTCCGCTCCATCGCCTCGCCAAACATTATACCGTCGACATAGCAGTCAGAGATAAATTCCCACTTGTCTCCATTGGGGCGCAAGACGTAAGGTACAGAGCCGCCAAGCAGTATGCAGACTACATCGCCTTCTTTAATAGTGCAGAGTGCGATTCCCATGTATGCATCTTCTTCTTCACCCACTATGAAGAAGCGGCGGTTTCGCATTGTGTCAGCGACGAGGACGTCATGCTCGTAGAGTACTGCGGGAGGAATATCATCAGGGAAGCCAGCTTGTTCCCACAACGCGTATTGAGGGGTTACTTCAAGAGAAATTTTGTCCAAATGAGGTGACGCAGAGGCTGGATGGTAGCCCGCAGAAATAGTTCGTCTAAAGCTTGCCTCTTTCACCAGCGTCTGCGTTGTCGCGTCTCTGTCACCTTGTGCTGAAAGTGATTTTTCAAACCGACCAATATGTTCCGAGCCTTTACTACAATATTCTGGAACTTGAAACCCTTCTATTGCCCTCCAGTACGACCTACGCCATGTTCGAGGCTGCCATCGTTGCGCATTGGCCTGCAGATTCATGAGAGAATCGTCGCTAAAACCGTCTAGGCCAAGCGCTGGAATGACATCCAGTATTCTTGCAACCTTCGCGACGCTGAAGCCTCTCAGGACAATTTCTCCAAATTTTCCCGCTTTGAGCAATACCGGAGCCAAATCATTTGAAGCGCGGAAGTGTTCTCCACTGATTCTCCAATCGTAGCTTTCTCTTGACCGCCAATCGGCCACCCATGTAGGCAAATCCGCGGCATTGCCATCTCGGATCTCGACCTCACTCAGGATTGCTAAGGACTTTTCATGTTTGATGCATGCCTCAACAACGCATGTATATACTTCGTGCAGGGATTGATGGTACTGGATATCGACTTTGATAGGACTTAAAGCCTGTAGAGCGTAGATCTTGTCCCGTGGCTCGCTTGCCTCAAGCCGTCTTGTATAACTCAATAACGTCGAAAGCGTCAACCACTCTCGAGCTTTCCAATGCTCTTGAGCATTAATGAGGTACATTACTTTTGTTGTACGATATTGAATACGAAAATCCTGGCCCGCGGAGACTATTCTGGAGCATGCTCTTGAAAACATACTCCACGGCACATGGAGAGTTCCACATTGTAGTAGGCAATCTTGGCTCACAACAATCTCCTGGAAAGCCCACATTCGGCAGAACCACGTCCGCGACAGGAATCGCTCGAGTGCCCGCCAATATGCATTTTCAACATTAGAGAGCTCCTCTGAGGGAATTTGGTCTCGATCAAAGGGAATGTCATACGCACTGGGTAAGTCTTTGGGTTCCTTGCCGGTCCATCCCTCAATATCCTGAATTTGGTCCACAAAATCCCAGACAAGCTGTGTCTCTACATCTGCCAAACCAAGCCAAACGACGACACGTTTTGCTTGGGAATAGATCTCGCCCATTAGCGATACCTGCTGACTTCGTTCATCAAGATCCAGCTGGTTGATACAAAGCTGATCTATCCATACCACACGCTCTTCGGCATCATACCTCAGATAGAGCAAGGCATCATCAAGATTTTGCGTTATGTGCATGCGTTTGTCGTTGCATTTGACCCACTTAATCCTTTCAGGTGTACCCCATACGTATGAGAGCGCCTCGTAGATAGGCTCATCATGCAGGCAAGCTGTATCTAGTCTGCATTTTATCGGGTCTCGAAACCTCCGCGCAGGCATAATGGTGAGTAGACGTATGCTGCGGGCATTGACAAGGGGGGTGTGGACCAGTTCGTTGCGGTCGAAATGTCTCCTTAGACGTTGGAGCATATTGAATGCCTCACTTGAGATAGGTAGCTAGAATGAGGGATTGAAAAGGTGTTTGACATAGACAAGCAACCGCACGCGTACTCTGTGGCTGAATGCACGAAGAGGCCGTAAAGTCGTATTTATCTCCACTGTCGACCCTAAAAAAGTGCAAGCACTTAGGGTCACGGCCCACGTCCTATGTGCAATTCGAGCTGTCGTAGGCGCTCAATAATCCAGTGTTTCCTCAAGGTATTCCTCAACGTGCCGGGGTTATACTGAGGCAAACACAGCTTCCTCGATGGCGGGAGACTCAGACACGATGAAGCACAGCTAGGCAGAAAGGGCGAACCTCAGCTTGCACTGAAGAAGCGTTATCGGCCACAGATATTCTCAGTGGCCGCGTGTGACAGTAAGGCTGAAGGACTTTTTAGACTGATCTTGTCTTCTTCTGCAGCTTCAATTAATCGCGGGTTCGAGCTCGAATTGTGCATGATCTATCAATGCCAATCCATGAGCTGGGTTGTTGATTGATGGTTGGAGCCCGACGAGGAAGGCAGCAATCACTAGCGCCAAACGCACCTGCACCTTATTTAGCTTACCAATCCCATTGGCTGCTACAAACACCAACTAGACACAGCCAACTCATGCATTCGACGCAGACACAAAAGCAGCTGGGTACACCCCCCAAACACAATAGCAATGAAAACCAAAAGGCTACGTCTGCCTCATCATACAGCTATCAAAGCTATGCATTCTCACCAGAATCGAACCCCCCCTCCCTATTCACGCCCATCATGGATATAAGTAACATAAGAAAGCACCATAGCTTGTGATATGTCCAACTCTGCGCCCTTCAGACTCCTTCCACCGCCTTTTCCCTCCGCAAAGCAGAGCATGCTCCAAACACCATGCTTCAATCATTTTGCATTTCCTGGCCCATCCATCCTATGTGCAATACCAAGAACGCGTTCAACGCTCGCCAAGGTACAACTTCGGTTCAAATACGAATCCGCTTACATGACTATGCAACACCCGCAGCCCTTTCCCTTTTCTTCCTTCTGCCGGCTCTTCTCTTCGTCTCGTTCCCGTCTTTCGCGCTCGAAAGGATCTAAGGGCTTCTCACCCTTTACGGGACTCTTCTCCTTTACTCTGGGAACGGTGCTATAGCCTGCATGCTGTCCGTCACCGTCACCTAAGCTCGATGTCTCCACGGGCCGTTGATCCCTCTCTTTGAGCGCTGGGGTCGCTACTGTCAATGGCCATTCCGATCCTCGTTGCTGCTCTTGCATGCTCTGCTCATCCGCATCTCGCGACGAGGGCTGAAGTCCGCTGACTGCATGCTCAGCCAATGGACTGAATTCTCTTGGTAGCTGCGGCGAAGCTTTGCCCTCGAGCCGCCGCTGCTCAGCTTCCTTCTGTGCGCGCTCCCACTGCTCCCGCTGTAATCGCTTTGCGTGTGTGGGAAGGAGCTGCTGGTCTGGTGGTAATCGCGGATCAGGTTTGTACATTGTCGCTAGCCAGGGTGGATCGCCTTCGGGGCGATTTATCGCTGTTGGAGGACGGGGTTCGAGGCCGGAGCGGGACTTAGGACGGATGTTGGAGGACGGGGTGCGCGGAGAAACCGTATTGGAAGTAGAGCGAGCTTTGGACGCGGTGTCAGGCGTGCGGGTGTTGGCTGATATTCTTCGGGTCTGAGTAGGTTGGTTTGTGCTTGGTGCGCGGGCTTTGGCGGGAGAGTCACTCGATCCTGGCCGTGATACTGGAGTGGGTGTGTTTTGGATGTTCGACGTGTCGATATCGTCTAGCAGAACCTGGCTGCCTACGCTATTGCCGCGACTTCGAAGCCTGTTGTAGGCTATCCCGTACTCATCTCCGTTCCAATTTCCGCTTGCTCCTCTCTTCCGTGCCAGCGGTATGTCTCGTTCTAGATGCTCTTGTGGTATAGGCATTGAACTGGATTTCGGGAGCGGGATCCGAGAGGAGCTTTTCCGTAGATCTGGTTGCCGATACACCAGTGTAGGACTTGACGGCACATAATTATCCGCAGCTATCTCTTCTGGTGTCCGTATGTCGGAACCATTCACCAATGTCTCTTCTGGCTCTAGTTGTTTGACAGGAGACCTTGTTCTCTGCTTCTTCATTTTTGGCAGAGGCAATTCCACTTCTTGACTCGGCATCTCAGGAGCCTCCTGGCCCACATCGCGCTCTCGTCTGCCTTTCGACTTGCCTGATGATCGCGCCTGTTGCGGGGGTAATTGTATCCCTGCTTCTTTCATTTCATGGCTTTCGATGATCGCCAGTTTGTCCCTGTGTATCCATCTTGAGCGCTCTGGGTCTTCGTCATCAATGAATGGCTCGTCGTGGGGCGATCCTCGCTTGTTCCTGTGGATACTGCCGTCCATACTTCTCTCCCCTAGACTTCTCGGATGCCCATAGAGATCTATCAGGCTGTCTGCTTCGCTGCCACTTCGACTCTCGTTGAGACCTGGCCGCGATCCTTGTTTATACGGTGATAGGTAGGAGGGGTCTAAGTTTGCTGGTTGTTTCGATTGACTACGTATCGTGCTGTCTGGGGTTCTGGTATTGCGGGGAGGTTGTGCGATTCCATTGGTTGGCGGTAGCGAGGCATCGAAGTTCAATCTTTGCTGCGAGGGGATTTCATTCTGACGATACGACTTTGAGAGCTCTGACTATATTTCGGTGTGTTAGCAGCAGAAGTCAGACGCTCAAAATGACCCAAAATGAAGGTCCCAATGGAGCTAATTCGATCGCTAGTGACCAGCGAAGAAAGCAAAGCTCCTATGAGTGGAATTTGACCTACCTGTGTGTTCACTAGCGTACTGAAATCCCAGCGATCCTGATCTCTTTCTTGTGTTCTGTGAGAGATGTAGCCCCGCCCCTTTGTATGTACAGCAGCCATTGGCCCGCGATTCTCTCCTCAGTGTGCGCTCAGCATCGAAATCTGACCCGTATTCGTTCCTTGACCCATTCGATAGATTTCTAGATAGCTCCCCACGGCGTGTGTTCAAGTAGATGTGGTGATTCAATGTGCCGTTCGAGTGTTGTTAAGACACGAGAAAAGGTTTTCTAACGTTAAGTCCTCGAAAAAGTTTTCGGCGTCCCCCGCGTAGGCAACTGGGTGAAGTAAATGGTAGTTTTCGTCTATAAGGTGGTGCTTCTGGTGGCTGGTGACGAGGATTGTGTGGTGCTTGGGCGCGGTTGGATTAGGAGCACCCTAGGATTCGGACTGCAGATGGCGGAGAGGGTTCCTTGACTTTAACAGTGGGCGTGTACAAGAGAGCCAGCCTTTCTTGTAGTTCAGATGAGTCGTCTGGAACCTCTAGCAGAGAGAAGGAGGGGAAGATGGTGATTGATCGCTGTTTGTGAAGTCGCCTTCCAGCCTCTGCGTTAGGTTTGTGCCAATCATCATCGACGACCGGAGCTTGGCAGGTATGAGGCTCCGACATTTACTCGCCTCTCGCACAGACCACAGTGTGGTTCAGGGATAACGGCGACAGCATTGACGCCTGGCTCGCGTATTTAGCGTTCCATCTGAGGCAGGTATCTCAGATGCTTCCATCGAATAATGCAGAAAGATTCGTTGCTCATTAGATCTACACGCGAAGAAAAGTCCCTAATTACCTCAATCAACCACTAACGCCCTCGCTATGTCGTCGCTAAAGGATATATGTTACTTCATTATAGCCTCACCCTCCCATCAGCAGGTCTCCCACCGAACCACCTGCCCATTCCCCTGCCCGCTTCAGCTCGACCACTGCTTTCCGTAGTCCCATCCGCACCACCCATCCACTTTGGCCGCTTGCCTATTTCATTAAGCCACTCTGGCCTTTCCACGCTATCGATTGTATTTTTCACTCTGTGCGCGAATCCCTGGAAGAAGTTCTCGTCCTCCTCTTCAGCGGCTGCGGTCGCTTCAGCGAGACGCTGGGCTTGGCGTTGTTGGAACGTTGACTGTTTGGGAACGTTGGGTTGAACATTAGTACTGTTTGACGATGAAGCTGGTGTCGATTGAGCAGCATCTCTGATTGGGCTTTGCGTGCCAGAAGGCAAAGGTGATAAACCCGCTGTTGGGCTTGATAGACCCAGACGTGAGGTACCATGAATTTCTCGCTCTATAAGATCGCGGCCTTCGGTCCAGCCTCCAGTGCCGAAGCCAGTCGGGTTACCCTCTTCCTCGTCCTCCAGTAAACCAAATCCAAAGATGTGCTTAGCCCGACCGTACAGATTGAACAGCGTTGCGCAGACTGGGAGTAGGATAAAGATAGGGAAGAAGTAATCGAATCCGGCGCCTAGAGGTGTGAGGACAATAAGTTTCCCAAGGAACTGATAGAAAGCTGTCTCCTTGTGGACCTTGGGCGGGAAGAATGTCAAAAAGTTGTATGCAAGTGGCACGGTGAGTTTTGCGATCTGCCCGGCATACCATGTTGCGCTTTCTCCGTAGGTATTTCTCCGTACTAAGGCGCGATTCCCCCATATCTTGACATCGTCAAAACTCGCCAGTGTGGCCATGGACATGTAGAGCAGCCAAAAGGAGGCAATGACTTGGCCGCCGAAGCCAACTTGTGGCGTCTCTTGCAGGTTGTGGGAGAGAACAGATAAACTGATAATTGAGAGCTTTGGCGCAATGTGCTTGACGAGCTCAGACCATACGATGCACACGGAAGCGAGTGAGAAGACCGCGGCATGAACGAGCCTGACGGCAGGTGCAAGCTTCGAGTAGACGAGATAACGAGTGTAAGGTGTGAGAAAATTGAGGCGTTCGAAGAAGGAAGAATGTGGTGACGCTTTTCCAAAGTCTAGCTTCTTTGATGTACCTGCGTCTACAATTGCCTGGATGTCGACGGCTTCCTGTATCAGACGATCCCAAGCATCAACGAAGCGAACACGTTTATGACGTGCACGTATCAACTTCCTGGTGAGCTCAGCGAGATAGCGATCCGTAATGACAGCAGGTAGAGCTGGAGTTGTTCCTGGGCCTGCAACAGGTGTGAGCCGAGAGTCGGGTGCCTTCGAAGCATCGGATATGTCTTCAATCCACTCCTCATGGTCACGCGATACGGCATTCTTTCGCTTCCTGAGCTGGGTGAGCTGCACTTCTAGCTCTTCAAGCTCTATTGTTGCATCGTTCAGCTTATCATGGACCCTTAGCGCCTGACTTTGTATCCTTCTCAACCTTCCGCTATGATCGGCGTTGCGAAACAATCTTCGAGGTAGGGCAACGAGTCCGTGACCCATGAGGTAGATAGCCATGACCAAACCCCAGCAGTATGCCAATGCCATGATCAAGGACTTGACGGAGCCTCCTTTGAATCCATTCTGTAGAAAGACGTAGATACCGCCTGTAGCCGCGCAAGCAATCACGATAAGTTGATATCGCCCATTCGACCGGAGAGAGTACCATATGCGGTCCTTTGGTGTCCGATAGCCTGAGTCTGCATATTCGCCGAGTAGGGGCAAGATAAGCCAGGTCAGGGCAAAGGTGAGCCAGTATGTCAGCCGCCATGCCACCAGCATTACCCCTTCAGGCAGCCATATACCCCTCGCAGCCACATCGTCAGTTCTCGAGCTCGAAGCGAGGTCTATAGGAACGAGAAGGATGATACTGATGGGAAGAGCGAGGGAGAGGAAGATAGGGACGATGAGATAGGCGGGTGTGGTTCGCAGGGGTAGAAAGTGGCGGAGAAGGAGGAGGACGAAGATGGAGATGAACGCCAAAGCGAGTAGTGCGAAGGCATCTGATCCTACTGATGATTGCATGGTCGTGGGCATCAAAGAAGGTGGTCACGAGTAGGTCACGAGTATTCTGATGCGCAACGACTCAACGAGTCAATAATGACGAGGCAACGTTACGGAGTAGTGCCCGAATGATGCCTACTAGAGCCTTAGGGCAGGGGCAGTGTTAGGGGGCAGCTTCTAGGGGCCTAGCAGCCCGTAAGGCAGGGTCAATTCTAAGGTTTAGCGGCCGGAGGTGATCGGCTTGGCTGGGCGGTTTTATGGCCGTGCCTCTTTCATTCACCTCTACATCTCCGTTTCCTAACTCACCTCCTCCTCTTCCTCTTCCACCGAAGTATCCCGACACTCACTACTTCCGAACAAATGCTGGATATTCTTTGCTTCTTTCTGCCTCGATCCGAGCCCAAGCAATAGGTACTAATATCATCCGATTGGCCCTCCCCTCAAGCCCCAACCTTCTACTACATGACTTGAGTTCTTGCTGACGGCTCTACAGATCTGTTGGTTCGTCTCTTTGCTTCGAAATCTACATCTCTGCCATTTATTCCACAAGCTATCAACATCTTCATAATATGCTGCCACATATGGTTCACTCTTTCTGGTAATCGCGGAGTCAGGTGTCATTGTTCTCGAGGGTGGGGCTGCGCTTGCTTCGTTGTCACACCGGCCAAGGCTACCTTTTGCCTTGTATTTCCTCGTGACTAATGCCATAACCCTCTCTCGAACCTCCCCTAATCCTCTTGTCGGAACACGACAAGAACGAACTCTTCTGGTATACAAAATCCTACCACGGTTTGCGTGTTGAAGCACATTGGGTTTAGAAGCCGGGAAGGTCCAAACGCTGGAGATACTACAACACTTTTCTGGGCGATACCGCTACTACAATAGTGACTACATCTGCCTTTTGTGACAGGAATGGCCTACTGTGAATAGAGGCTTCATGAAGAGCTGGGAGAGAAGCTGCTAGGGGCGGACCGTCAAGCTCTGCTGCAAGCAGTCCAAGCCCTCGCTTCAAAGTAAAACATTGGAAAGTTCTGATTGCTCCACACCTCGCTCACAGTACCAGAGCCCATACAAAAATTTTGACTGCGCAACATCATGAATCCCAACAGCTTCCAGAACATGGGCCAAGCTCGCCCACAACCGGTTGGCCAGCAGCCCGTTGGCATGCAAAAGAATGGCAGTTCCACATCGTCGGAGATTCGAAGTCATATCTTCAAAGCGCTTGGCAACTACACTGTTCCACCAGGATGGCAGCAGACCGTTGGGATACACCAGCGTGTAGGATCTATCCATCAGATGTAAGGCCTTTGTCTACTTGTCCCTCTCAACACATCAGTATATGCTGACAGCAATCTTTCAAGGGTCACTGGATTACTCATACTCAAGCCTGAGATGCCACTACTGGGTGCTGTGGGTGTGGCTGTCGGATTCGAGACCCAGGAGTTCTCGAATGCCCCGGATCAGGTCAGCTTTTTCGAGGCTGGAAGAGCACTACAGCTAACAAGCCCTCTAGAATACGTATAATCTAAGGTTGGAACAAAAACTGACTGACATCCACCGCACCCGTCAACACCACGCGAACCAGCAGCAGCAACAATTTCAGAACCAACAAGCAGCTCAGATGGCTATTACACAGCAACAGATGCAGGCTCAACAATTGGCACAGAATCAGAATCAATTTCAACAAGATTTCGGCATGCCCCAGCTGCAACAAACTGGCCAAGCTGTGCCGAACCCTATGCAACAGCAATTTCCGCAGCAGCAGCGCCTGGGAAACCCCAATAGCATCCCACCACAACAACAACAATTTCAAAATGGACAAATTGTCCAAGGCATGCCCCGACCTGTGCCACAGAACCGCGGCCAACCGCAGTTCACGCAGCAGGAGCATCAGTACATCCTCAATATGGCAAGGCAGATGGCAAGCAATCTGAGCGATCAGGACAAACAAGGTCTTCAAGCTCAAGTGCGAAACCTTAGCCCACAACAACTACAAAGTATGCAGGCGCAGGCACACACACCTGTGGAATACATCATCCGTAATCACGCTACCAGGAAATACCTTGAGGAGAGAAGTAAGAGGCAGCAGCAGAGCGGGCAGGGGCCTGCACCATCGAGTACGAATCAGGGTCATCCTGCGTCTCAAGTCACCGTGCGTAGTCAAAGTCAACAACCTCCCCCAGCTTCTGTGCCGCAACATGCGGACCCAACATTTACTTCTGGCAACATGGACCAATTCCTAGGTCAGCAAGCCGAAGCTCTTCGACATCAAGAGGCCGGTCAAGTCGTTGTTCCCGCGAGCCATGGCCAAGGAGCGCCCACTCAGGTCCGTGGCACGTCGCATCCCCAGCAGCAGCAGCAGCAAGGACGATTCGGGGCCAATCGAGCATCACAACCTCAGAATAACTTGCAACCACAAGGGCAGCCTTTCTGGAATACTCCACAGCCTCCACAGCAGAATCTGCAACAGCCTCCTCCAATGCAGGCGCAGCCGCCAACTCCGAGCTTCATAAATATGCCACCACGACCTCCACAGCAGCACGCACTTCAAGGACAGGTGGGCGGTCTCAGCAACAATCAAGGACAGCGTACTCCACAGCAAATACACAATATGCCGACCCTGAATCAGCCGTTGGATCTCTCAGTTCAGAAGCAGAAAGACCAAGCTCAAAGGACATCGAAGCCAACGCCAAAACCAAACCAACGAAGTGCTCCCAATGCTTCTAGTGGACCCCAGCCTGCGACAGCTAGTGCCCAACCAGACTCTGGGCAGCAGAAAACGCAATCAGGTTTTGGTCAAGGTCAATGGAATAGTCTTCCGGCTAATGTCCGCACAAAATTATTGAGTATGCCGGAAGACCAGCGCAAGCCATGGCTTCAACAAATGCTACAAAAGCAACAACAGGCGCGCCTCCAGACCGCCGGTAATGCTAACGATGATGTGAAGCCCGACAATGCGGTACAATCGATTCCACAAGTTGCTCTTCCGATGGTGAAGGGCGGCCAAGGTGGTAGTGCCCAAGTATCGAGCACGCCTGTTGCCAATGCTACGCAACCGCCGGTGGTGGGTCCCAGCAATATTCAGTTTCAAGGAGCCCAGCAGCCGCCACAGCTAGGAGAGGGCCGCCCCGCCCAGCCAAAGATGGTACCGATCAAATTAACCAACGAGCAAGGCCAATATATGGACAATCTCTCTTTCCCTCCAAATATCATCAATAGAAGAAGTGAATTGGGTAATGTCCCAGAAAATGTGCAGTCATGGCGTCAACTGAAAGAATTCGTTCACCGCAACGCTCAAAATCTGCCTCCGAGCAGTCTACAGAAAGTGATTGGGCTACAAAGCATCCACTTCCAGATGCAAAATTCGGCGCACCAACAACGTTTACAGATGAACCAGCAGGGACAGCAACCTAACCCACAGTTTCCACCGGCCGGTGTGGCCCCAGTTGGCCAGATGGTGCCGCCTCAAGGTAATCAAGGGAATCGCCAAGCTCCTCAAGTACAAGATCAATTTGGCATACCCAATTTACCGGAGCCAACTGCACAAGACCTCCAAGGTGCTCGTAATACACTGCCACCTCACATGAGACATATTCGCGACGACCAACTCCGCCAGATGATTCAAGCCAAACGACAGCAAGATTTCCTCAAGACCCCTCAAGGGCAGCAAGCACTCACAATGCATCAGCAGCGAAACAACATGATTCGAGCTCAGCGTCCAGATGCTCAGGCGACCCAATTTCCTGCAGGGGTTCCGGATCCTGGACAAATGCAACAGCCGGTACGGGCTCCAAATCAGCCTCAACAAGCTGGTCAGCAGCGCCCTGCTCAACAGCAACCTCCAAGGCCGAACACACAGCCGCCAAAACCAGCCCCTGGGGCTTGGCCTGGGGTTCGTCCTAATCCCTCGCCAGCAAATCAGAAGGGTATCAAGCGTAACAACACCGACGACGTGATCGAGGTTCCCGATCCTAAGCTGGCGCAGCAAACTCGTCCTCATTTACCTGACCCAAAAGGACCCCACCCGCCTCCAACGGTAAACGGTATGCCCCGAATCACACCGGAGCAGTTCGCACGGTTGAACAATGAGCAAAAGGCTCAGCTTCAGCTTCATATGCAGGCTTTCCAAGCGGCTCATCAGCAGCGAGCAGCTTTGCAACAAATTGGCGCGAACACCCCGCCTACGAGAGCAGCAAATACCGCCAATCAGAATGCGGCACCAAATGTTAGAAACCCAAGGTTGCATCAACTGATGGACGAAGTGGCACAAAGCACACCTCCGCGCCAAATCATCCCAATGAGCCCTCAGACACGAACCACCATGGTGGAGAAGCTTAGAGAGAGTACCGGTGCTATGATAGCGAGATTCGAGCAATCAATCCCGATTTTCCTACAAAATACCAACGACGAAAGTCAAGTCAAGGACTTGCTTCGCATTGTAAGTTCCAACCTAGTCTCTTATGAGATGATGCTGACCCGTCTCAGCGATTGCATCTTCGTCAACAGGTTCAGGATCCGCAATTCACCAAACCTGTCGATAATTTTACCATGAGCTTGAAGGAGCTGGAAGAATACAAAACTAAGATGCATTCATATTTCTCCTTCATGATGGAGAAGCAAGGACAAGCTGGTCAAGCCAAGACCGCCCAAAAGCCTCATCAACAGCTCAATGCTGCAAATTTGCAGCAGCAACAAGATGCAATCAATTTACAAAGGGCGGCATCTGTTCAAAAGAACCACGCAAACAGCAATCGTGCGCCAGCGGCACCAACAACAACCCATGCACCCTTTCCTTTTGGTTCGCCATCTCCACAAGGCGTTCCTCAAATGTATGCTGCCAACAAAAACGAGCTTACTCAAGAAAAATTGCACCTCCCTCTGTCTAAGAAGAGGAAGAATAATAATAAACAAGCCAGTGCAGCATCAACGCCCGCTCATAGTAAAGGCACGCCTGTGACGAAATCTTCACCACTTCCGAAGCCCTCGTCTCCGGAGCTGCGGCGCGCACCAGCAGTACCCCCTCTTGCTAAATGCCCAATAGAAGGCTGCAATACGAGTGGAGCCGGCTTTGCCACCAAAGAGGAGTTGGAGAAGCATAAGTTGGAAGCTCATGACCCCACCCACAACATCAAAGATCCCATGGATGCTGCCTTGTATGCAATAGAGAGCATGCGGATTGTGCTCGGTTTGGATGAGGATGGCAAGTGCAAACCTGTTGCGCCAGAAACGAAGCGCGAAAAACCCATGCCGCAAGCTCCTACTATGAAGACTACAGCTTCTTCACAAGGTATAAAGCAAGAGGCTACCACTCCAATGAGCAGGAATCCTACCCAAACAGGACCTTCGCCATCGACCAATCTACTCAAGACACCTCAGACTACGACCTACGTCAAGACTCCCGCATCTGAAACCAAATCCTTGGTCAAAGAGGCAGCAGCAAATGCAGCAAGTGCTTCCACTATCGCAAAGCCGGCGGCGGCAGATGAGCCCAACGCATGGGCCAACAGCCAAGTCGATAAGGAATGGTTCAGAGAAGTATTTTGTGGCTGCGCCAATCTCAATCGAAGCGTGGGTACAGAGGCTATGACTGCATACCTTGAGCGAAACCCCTTCACACCTTCTACAACACCTTCAAGCAAAGATAGTCCAGACAGAACCGACATCAGCCCTGGTGATAATCTTGACGTCAACATTAATGTCGATGCTGGAGAAACTGGAGATGATTGGATAATGACGCAAAATTGGTTCGAAGAGGGACTCCACGACGAAATGGCAGATCTCAAGCTCCCCAACCTGGACGACGTTATGGAATGGGAAAAGTTTTTTGAAAATGACGATGAGGATAGAGATGACGAGAAGTTGACTGATAACGAATGGGGCGCTCCTGTGGAATTCTTGAAGGCCTATGATCCTCAGAAGTATGAGTCTCTCAAGAAGAAGCAGAAGGAGAGAGAGGCTCCGAGGAGGCGGTAGGTGGATGCAGTAAGGGAACCAACTTTTGGCGTGCCGTGTGGTTGCGAGAATTGATTTGGAATGAATTTGGTGTCTTGGGATCATGGTAATCTTCGGAATTGAGTTGGGGTGTTAAGCAGCGATGGCGCTGGGGCTTAGACTGGCATGACTTTGACGGCTTTAGACGGCCCGTTGGAGGTCTCACGGCCGATTGCTTTCTCTGCTTTTCGGATTATTGCTTGCACGTGTCAGATGTAGCTAATTAGATGAATGACCTTATTGTTACCGCTAATCTTACCACACACTACAGCCCGCTCGTAGTGACTCAATGATCAACGTGAGCATATCAGAAATTGAGCACTGTAAAGTTGCAAAAACTCCTGCATTGGATCAACGACGTTAACACCATACGCCGGAATAAATGGGATCGATCGTCAACGTGAATCGGCAGGGTCTCCTGTTATTGCTATGCCAGCGGCTATCGGTGTCGGGATCACCTTTATGGAAGCTGAGATGTATTGGAGAATTGTTTACTGCTGCTTTACGCAAGTGCAGGCGCGGTGCAAGGGTCAATGACACGCCGGCCCAAGGCTTGAACGGTCCCGGAGAGAATAGAGGTGAGTATGTAATAAGACTTGTGTGGCCTTATAGTATAGAAAGATCTAAGGAACGGTAAGCAACTGGCAGAAGGGCAAAACCAGTTGAAGAACCCAACGAACACGATGTCTGGAGTAGAGGAACCACTTTACGCGAATCTCAAGACCAACACTGAGTACCTCAATCCACTATATGGGAAGCCGGCGCAGCCTCAACGACGAAGTTTCGCGAGTTCGAGTCGAGGGCGAAGTTGAAACTATGTTCATGCGCCAATACCAGCCAAGGTACAATATATAGACAAGAACTGAGACCGAATCGGGGGGCTACCTTTCCTTGGACTCAGGTGTCAGTGAAGCAGTGACTGTTGTATTGGGTCACCTTGTCGAGATTTGGACTAGATATGTCCGATTAAAGCACACTGCCAAAACAAGTCGAGAGTAAATCGAGTACTAGAAAGATCCCCGGTGAGTATCTCCCCAGACTCGAGTATGAGAAGACAAGGCGTGTACGCGACTGCTCGAAACCAGTGGCAGTAGGACTTGGCTTATTTCACGGCTTTGGGGGTCTTGTCCTGTCTCTCTCCATGCTTCGCACCAAAATATGTTTATCGGTACAACAGTAGTTCACGCTTGCTTTCATATCACATTTCCCTCTCCGATGCCTAAGACTTAGTTCACACCACCTCGCACATCTTGCGTCAACCAACTGTGGTTATGCCACTTTCGCCTACTCCGGGCAGGTAATTGGGGGTGTCGGATGTTGGAGTGCAGTCGTTTGCGCTGACCGCCCAGCAGCTGTTGTCGTTTGCACTGACACTAGTCGCCGACACCACTGCGAGGAAGCCTCGTGTTAGTGACGTCTTTATTTAGATTGTGGGGAACATATCAGAGTCCGACTTGAGCGGACTTATCAGGATCGACGGCATTGTAGCACGGTTGTGGGCCTTGGCTAACCACCGCAGTGGCGAAGGCGAGCACGCTGGCGATGAGGGTAAAGTTCTTCATATCTCGAGTCTTGGATGAGGTTATCAGGCTGACTGTTTTTATGATGAAGCTAGTTGAAGCTTGCTTCGGAACGTTGATACCTGGGTAAAGTGCCAAACAATGATGTCGGGATAGTCCCATTGGACGCAGCGTTCAACTCCATCATATACTTGGCAGAGCCATTACTACGAGACGGTCATCTCGGAAATGAAATGACTATTGTTTTTGCAAGGGGGCAGCTGAGCATATGCAACTAAGCCGGAGGTAAGACGGTGCTTATCCTGCAGGTACATTCAAGTAACACGCTGATATAACGATGCTAAGCGCGAAGATATAGTGGAGCAAGAAGGACGTATCAAGATGTTTCTCCTACAAGTATATTGTCGTGCGGGTCTCTTGGAGCACGATGGAAGTATGACGCTGTTAAGCCTGCAGGCATATCAGAGGTATGACTGGGCATAAGGTGCAGGTATATTGACCTAAGACAGAGGTATGACAATGCAACAGTGATAAAGTATAAAGATCGAACACAGAGACCATAAAGGAGACGATTGACACAATAAACTGTTACTGGAGGATGTCAAGGACGTCGATACCGACAACAGAAGCCAGCAGATTATTGAGTGGTGTAAAGCAGCCAGTTATCAAGTTTCCGAGCGACTTTGCTTTCACAATATGGCATAATATTCATCTATCTCGGAAACACTCTCTTGAAGCAGCAGCCTGTGTGGCGATCCCGGATTAGTTCTGGAGTCTCTGTGTCTGTCAAGAGCGAGTCTTCTCAAAGCGAATCCGACTAAATCAATCTCGTTCGATTCCCACATGCCTGCCTAAGACCAGGATGCAATGACCGTTCTGGTATCGAAGAAGAATTACCCAGACAGCGCCGCTAAGCTCACTCTCGATCCGAGCAAATTGCGAGACACTTTTTCAGTTGATCGTGAGATCTCCCAGCCGGCTGTTTATAGACGAAACGCCTATGTAACTTGTCAAAAGCCTCCGGCGGTAGGCTTACTGGAAACGAGTATTGTCAAGAAAATGATAAACATTAGCATCTAAGTATTCAAGGAAATCTCTCTGCGTTTCGTGGAAGAGCCCCGATCATTGCCCTTACCTGCATCAATACCATAGGCTGCTACTCATGATTGCCTGACGACGTATAGTAAATGTTCAATGGCTAGTGAGAGGCGCAGGTCGATTCCAGATGAGATTTTATAGCCAAGACGCTAGTTTGGTGACCCTCCAAACTATCGATCTCGTCTCAACTCTCTTCCTTTCATCGCTGTCGTCCGTTGGCTCAGTGTCGTGCATCCCATGGGGGAAAGCCATTCGAGAGTCAGCTAATTCAAAGCCTAGCTCATGCCAGCTTCTCAGGTGCACAGGCGGCCGACCTCACGGCTGTGAGTAGTGTGAAGATATCGGCAATCAGAGTCATTGACAAAGACTACGAACAAGAACACAACACACATTGTACCAGTGCCATTAATAACCGAACCTAACATGGTAAAGTATTGAAACCGAGCGGACGGTAGTAGCACAAGACAGAATAGAGATTGATGACCCCGAGGCACGATTGGTGTATCATCCTCTGACGTAATGGGAATCGACACGGCTGATCGAATATTACCCAGTCGAATATTAGAGATTTATAAGTTTACAACGCTTTGTCGGAGACCAATGTTGCTGATGCAAATCTTCGTTCGATGCAATGGTGCAATTCTCCCCGTGAGTACAAACCTGTTCAACGGCATGCGGAGGCTTCGCGGTCAGCCATCTATCAGGTATCTTTGGGTCGACTGTCTATGTATCAATCAGTCAGATGTTGCGGAGCGTAGTCAACAAGCTCAGAAGATAGGACAAGTCTATAATGGGGCTCGATTGGTACCTATCTGGCTTGGCGAGAGACGACCAAACTATATACGGCTATTAGTTGATTGAAGGAAATAATGCGATGATCTCACAGTCTGAATATGAACCTTCGAAAGCTGATGCACGTCCGAGCGATATCTACGACCTAGAAGCGATGCAGGCTCTTAATCTGGCCGAGTTCCCTTCCAAAGAGTGGGAGTGCATGTACAGACTGTTTGAGCGAAGATGGTATCAGAGATGTTGAGTCATACAAGAGGTTGCCTTGGCTTCACTTGTAATCGTCTTCTGAGGTTCTCGGATTCTCAATTGGGATGAGCTTGGTCGTGTAGCTCAATGACTTGTGGCTACTGGCTATATTCTAACGCTACAGATACACATAGAAGTGATGGTAGGCCTAATTTTGCCTCTGGCATCCAAAATTCGCGTGCGAGAATAAAACTTGATCAGGATCGATCGTTGACCTTGCTTCGCTGCTCAACACGACGGTTCAGAGCTACTGACCCAAGAGACAAGATTTTCTCCCTTCTCGGTCTCGCGAAAGCGCATCAAGACGGTGGCTTAGGTAACAATGACAAATATTCCAATTACTCCCGACTACACTGATGCTGTCCCAGGCGTTTTCCGATTTGCACCAGCAAAGGCCATTGAGCTAGATCCATCGCTATCGCTGTTGTCGTCCAAAAGAAGGCGCAAGCATCACCGAAATAAAAGGTCTGCTCTCTCCGGTACCAGACTATAGTGTTTGGCAGCAGCCTACAATACTAACCATGCCGGGTAATCCTCATAAGTATCATGCCGCTCATACTCGTGTCCACAAACTACGACATCATGATGTCTTCCCTGCCGACAAGCTTACCCTTGGAGGCTATAGAGTGGATACGGTTCGAGAAGTTGCACCATTCTTCACAAGATATAGTGCTCTCTTTCAGAACGTGGCAGTAGTGAAAAGAACCATCGTTGTCGGGCCACCAGTGCCTACAATAACATCTCCTTCACCTGAGCAGGGTGGAGGCAGTGGATGGTGGGAGGAATTTCAAGGGTACTCTATACTCTCTGATGAAGGTTGCAAGATTTTTGGTAGGGGCGACCCCAGTACAGTCAGACTTTTTGGTTGTGCGTCTGTCCTTCATGAAATGAAAACTTTCCGAAGTGGGTGGTGCAACGTGGAACTGACAGTCTGGGTAGGGTAGCCTAAGTTTGTACCTTGGGTCAAAGTTTACAACTCCTACTCCGAAGACCGGTCGAGAGACGTGGACGGAGACATGGCATCGGAAATGGGGTGGACAAAATCAAAGCGATACTGGAGGACCGCCCTACTCCGGTCAGCCGTGCACTCTTATATATGGCAATGCCGTTACGCCTGATCTATACCACAGCTATTTGTTCAGTACGTCACTGTTAAAGGAACACTGACATGCATATCCAGAGCTTGTTATGCTGCATGAAGACGCGTTTGCTGACGCCTGTCCGGCAAGCTCCACAGTTGTCTTTTGTGGGAGACTTCTATTTACACTATATATTCTTGTTAAAGATACATACAAAGACAAAAACCCAGCTAAACAAATTAATCTCTTGGCTCGCACAGTCTTATTTCCAAAAAGTCCACGCGGTTGATTATTGGATTAGTTATTTCTAAGTTAGTGATCATTCAATGTTTATGCAGTGAACAAAAGAATGTCCGGCCAGGATCTTGCTCTACCTTAGGCAGACCCTTGAGATAGTAGATCACTGAAGTATCCAGTTATTCCGGCTTACAAGGCCTGCATGCTCAATGGTTATGTCCGACCGGCCAACATATAGTTAAATTTCCTCTCCACTCTTCCTCTTTCTTCCAACCCCAAATTTCTTGCGCAACACCAAACACCACGTTGCGCCTTTCATGTGGGCTTGCTATCTGAGACATTCTCAGCACCTTTACGTGCTCTCATCGACGTGACTAGAGTTGTTCCACCCTCCCTTACAACTCTAGAGCTTCGTTACTGCCTCCAATTTTGCTCCCTTCGCAAGGACCACGTACTCCTCACATTATCACGCGACGATAAGTTTCCTTCTTAAACTATCTCAAACCCCAAGGCATCCAAACTATTGCTATTGCTGACTACGCTCCAGCACACCACCAAAACACAATGGCTGATTCCTCAACCTCCACGCCCGCAAGCCCAGACCTCCTATCCGCTCTTCCGGCAGAGCTACAGTGCAAGATATACAGCTACGCTGTAGCAGAGGGAGAGGTGAATGTGTTTGAGACTTGTCGGGCGATCAGTACCCACGCGGCATCCGTCCTATCTAGGTGTAAGTCTTTCCCGAGCTACGCGTCATTACCCATCTTGGTACTGCATCGAACATTGCGAGACGTCTTTGAAGAGCTCGAATAGCATTCAATCTGACGTACACATTCTAACATACTTAGTAGATGGCGTATGCCGAATAGAGTTCAACGGCTACAAAATCTTTTCCTGTTACCCCAGTCCAGGCTCCAATGCAATTCAAAATCTGGAGATCCGCGTCAATTTGACGGCTACCCACAATGGTTACCAATCGTCGAACACTTCCTCCATTGACCTCTTGAATATGTGGATGACAAATATAACGAACTCGAACCGCTACCGTTTCCGTGGTATATTCGGCGACACCCTCCAAGGTTGCGCTCCAGCCCCGAAAAAGTACTGCAAGATACTCTTTGATTGCAGTCCAGTCTTCCTCCGCCAAACCCCTACATTTGAAGCCTATGCGCAGCTGAAGCTATTGACAAGCTTCGAGACATTGGAGGTGGAGATTGCGAGCAATAGCATACCAGACTCCATACATCGGATGCGAGTACGGTCCTACGCCAAAGGTCCTGACCCTAGGCGTCAATTGCCGGCAGACAGCAGGGCTACTTTAGACAGCATCCACGCTGCTCAGATTGCTCGGATGGCTTTGGAGCCAAGTTTAGGGGAAGCTGAGTGGGTTGTTGGGAAACGTCTATACCTTCAATTTCATCCAAGACAGCACGTTCTTGATCAGCCCACAGCGGCGAATTGATCTCGAACTGAGGCGTTTGCTTGCAACAATGACGGTCGCTTGCGTATCTACTAATTGATAGCCAATACGATCAGATACAATTGAAAATGCTCAATGTTAATCATGCGTTAATCATGCATTATGCTTGATCGAACTTTATATTCCTCACCTCATCGCTTTCTCCATCGATCCTTCATAATCTGTTTCCGCAGTCTTCAAACATGCGCTTCCTCAGGCAGACCAGCGTTGACACGTTGCACTCCAATCCTCTGCCTTAGAACAACCCAATGCGCAAGGCAAATCACCAACTTGAAAGTAGCCTTATCTTTCCCGGCAAAAGCTATATCAACTTTTTGACGAAATGACTTTCAATTACTAGCAAGTACTTGGGAGGTAGGGACCCATTCCAAAGACCCTAAGTCCGCTATGTTCTCTTCGGTGATCAGCCTCTTCATCAATCGGTGCATGGCTCATCCACAGAGTACTAGAGTGGTGCGCCATATGGGTGCTTCCTCTTTCTGTTTATTTCGTCTTCCACGAACGGTCGTGCTGCTTCCCGAAAGACGAGATTCTCGAAGTAACCGCACCCTTTTGTGTCTTCTGTTGGGGGTTTGTAATGAGAGTCATCTTTGATCGTCGAACGAAGCTTCATGCTGGGCGGAAGGCTGTTGGCATATTCAGTCATATTGTGGTCAAGGAAGGGCTTTCGGTCCTCGACCCGATGTGCCATCTCGCCCTCGGTTACTAAGGGTTCGATGATAGCAGGTCATCGAGATGGGCTTTACGCAAATAAAATCGGATTGTGTGAAGTGGATGCCATTCACATATCGTCTTCCCAGGATCCTGGGTTAGATGGCTTCAGAGTAGGGCGACTAAAGATCTGGTTGGCAGAGCTGGCTTGGTGGAAAGAGCGAGAGCTTGAAGGGTAAATTGAGGAGATGGCTTGTCATTGAGGAAAGTGTGATGCTGTTCGCAAGAATGCGACGAGATAGGGCGGATGTTGTGCGAGAGCCGACAAGGAAGTTCCTTTTCGATTTCTTTCTCGATTTCAAGCTGTTTGGGTTTTTGTGATGATTCTGACAATTTGAGCGTTGGAAACTCATTGTCGAGGTAGCCAGCCTAAAAGATCGGATAGCCAGCAAAGATCTTATCCGCGATCCGCACTAGCAACAAGTTAAGAAGCGGGCAAACTGGATATGACGATACATCGGGCTTTCATAATTGTGCTGTTCAGGACGAAATGAGAGCCTTACTCACGTAGTAGCTCAAAAGCTCTGCAGTCCAACGAGCTTGAGATCGAGATTAGTCTGCTCGTCTAGCTAGGTTGCCTGTTCAACGGTATGCGTTCGTGCTTCCTCGTACCTGAGCTTTTGAATGAGTTGGACGACGAGAAGACTGCTGTTGCATTCGTAGTCACTGACCTAGGGTCAATGTTAGGATTCATGCCCGATCGACACGGGCCATCACTATCCCTTCTGTCAAAGGCGACACCAAAGCAGCTTCGTCTCTTTGTTTTCATGTCATTCCCAGCTCGTACGCTTCTTTTGATCAAATAGTCGATCGTGCCTGCGGCAGTCGAAGAGTTGTCACCGCCATTGAAGGCCTTCCCGGCATGTGGGTCGTCCAGGAAGCGGAGCCAGACTGCATCGAGAAGCTTGACCATTTTCGTTCGTTCGGGAATGAAATACTGCATGAAGACTGGAGCCCAGGTAGTTAGGCCTGAGTATGGGGTCCCGCATACCATATGCGGGTGTTGCTCTCTTGACACTGCTGCTTGTTGAGTGGTACAAACTATCCACTCCTCAGCGTATGACCAGCTTTGGTCTCCAGGCTAGTCGGCACCTGTCTGATAACGAAAGTCTTCCATATTTATACCAGTGTTTTGCACGCTCGTTAAAATCGTTGTCGAAAGGTTTGGAAGCTAACATCGACCATACATGGAACGTGATTCCCGGCTTCACGGCTTCAAAACCAAAAGGATTGATCATGTCATTTATGAGCCACTAAGAGGTACCATTGCTAGATTCTCATTCCCCTGAGTACATCCCGGAGTCCGCGCACATTTTTCCCTGGTCCTAGCTCCAGATCTCGCTGCTGGAAGTCGAGTCGCTAGTGATCCATGTGATTTAATTGCTCCAACTTGCACGCCCGCTCGTAGGCCACCAAAGGATAGAGGCTGTTGTGGGGGGAAAGAAGGGTTTGCGAAGTGGAGGTATCATAGAACTATTCATTGAGAATATGAGCGTTGACAGCGGAGGAGTCCTATCCTCGTGGAGGATGAAGTTCCTGAAAGGCCACAGAGTCAGCAGCGGTACGTTCATCGAGCAGGGTATTTGTGATCTGCCTATTTTGGAGACTTTCAACAAGGGTCTTGCGCGTATGAGTCTCTCCTGATTGAGTATTCTATTGAAGGCTTGGTGGCAGGTGCTTGAGACAAGCGCATGCTCGATCCACATAGCCATTATTTAGGACCCGGCTGTGATATTTCTGGCACTTTACAAGCAGCCAGTTCATGACACTGGGAGCTTCCTCCAAGCATCCTCCTCGTGCATTGGTACAGCCTTTATCCAGCTGGAATGCGGCGATGGAACCTTTCGACACACTTGATTCCCGGACCTGAGTAGACCGCGACTGAGCGAAGATCCAGACCACAATGACTTCTTGATTGCTTGTTATATAGCAACTCTGAACGCTGTCATGCGTACCGGCGCAGAACGAGAATTTGCTCTCCCGTAGAAGGGTTCCACCCCAGCTCCAACAGGCTCCCGGGTCGGATAGCTATACGGGCCGAGGAGCCCCTAAGGAGCGCCCTGGAGATGGGTATAGGGCTAGTATATTCTAGGCAGTCGCCCTGCCGCCTAGATAACCAGCTCTAACCTTAAACTAAGTGACCCTTCCGGGCGCTCTTTGGGGACTCAGCCGCCCGGCCTCACCCAAGCGGCAGCAAAACCCTAAAATATTTTCGTGGCTTGGCTTTGTCCTATCTTGCCTTATCGTCCGCCATTCAAATCACAAAGTCGATGTTGAACATTTTGCATCAGAGTCGTTCACCGAAGATCTATAAAGATTTCTCAACATTGGCCATGTCTAGGCTCAATGCTCAAGGGCGGGCATTGCCACACCTGCTATGACTGCAATTGAGGTGATTGCGAGCTACTGATCGGAAATCTGTTTTTCATGGTATGATGTGGTTTTTGTCTACTCGTAGTCAGCTGGTCTCTCAAGGCACAAGTCTAGGGACACTTCTGGGAGGCCTTCCGGGGACTATTCCGCATACCCCCCCCCAAGGAATTGCAGGTTGATAGGCGGGAGCTCGACCCCCGAGGAATTAAACCATGGGTGACGTATGGTTTTACAATGAGGACAGGAATAGAGAATACTTAGTAGTTCACGTACGGTTGAACAGCACAAGCCAGGTGCTATACATATTCGATTGACCATACCCGCTCCTGGACAGTATGCGGTGCTCTAGGAGGGAAACATGGACATAAATAAGACCATGGAAAGAAACTTGGCTATGGCGCCAAAAGGATAATCAGGTGAGCTTCGTTGACGCGCCGGTCACTGGGTTAAGCTTTTCTCTCTTTCGACGCTGAGCCTTTCTTCTCATCGAATTCTAGTTTCGTCGAACCTTCCCTCTTCGCTAGCCGCGCTGGAATCGAGGTTGACCGTGTTCCATTCTTCCCTTTATGTGCATTGCCCTCCATTTTACACCTCAAACCAAGCGATTACAACACGATAGAGTCCAAGAAGTTGACTGATTTCTGTTTAAGAATCCCAAGCTCTCTTGTGTCTGCTAAGCTACCATAACCGGCGCACATCTCACAGTGTGACATACGAATGACGAACGCTTCGTCATTGGTTCAGTCCTCTTTATTTTGTTCCGAGGCTACCTTCTCCAAATCAAAGTGTCTTATGCTACGTTTCTTCATAGTTTTAGAGGCCACGTTGAAGCCTCCCAGAACTAATAGGCAAAGAACTGTTAAGGGAACGCTGACTGCGACATAAAGCCACCAGTCTCTGCTGATAAGCAAAACAGGCTGACCATCAGCACCTGGAGACGTGTTAAAGAATCCCATACCAAAAATGCTGCTAACAAATGATGCAGGTAGGAAAAGCACAGACAAGACCTGGATAATGCGCAATGATCGGCTGTCTTGGTGAGAAGCCCGCGCTATCTGGGTAGACTCAGTGGCTGTTTTGAGATTGACCTGGCCGCACTGTGTTAGCCAATATTCGGCCTGAGGACTTGCTTACGTACTTCCGCGTCTCGCTGGTTCACCATAGCAAAACCTTCGCTGACACCGATCTTTGCCCTTTCGTCATAAAGGCTGCTGTACGTGCGAATAAGCTTCGCTTCTCGAAGGTAGGAATCGAAAATTTCTTGGAGCGGTGCTCGAAGCTCTATCTCGTCCTGTATAGTAGATCTCGCCTGATCTCCTGCTTGGAGGTTCACAGGTTTTCCGACTATGATTCCCTCAAACCATTGGTGCTCTTTTTGCAGGTGTTCTAGGGTAGCTTCAAGGACGTCGTAATCTGTGGCGATCTGTTGTATCTGCCTTGAGAGTGCTAGAAATGCTTGCACCCTTCGCGTGCAGTCTTCCGTCGATTGCAATCCTTTGGCTTTGAATTCCTAGTCAAGCACCTCATATTAGTTTGGTGGTGTTATGCTCCTCGCCATGCTGCCTGAGCACCCCGGGCAGGGACCGACTTACCCAATCATACAAATGATCCGAAAATTCCTGCAAGAAGTCATAAGTACGTAAGAGAAGATTTCGAGCAAAGTAGGCATGTATGAGCATTGGGTGTCGCTGCAACTGGAGTCCATTCTCTCCCAGAAAAAGCGACGCGAAATTTTGTCGCATTTGTGGCGGGCATCCCATTACAACGACATTCGACCTTTTGCTGGATAGATTGTGCTTTGACCACAGAGAGAAACGCCTCCAGTCAGCCACTTTACGAGATAGGTCGCGCGCTGTTTCGTCGCCATGAAGCCAGTTTGAGCGAATGACAGCTGAATACCATAATTCTGCATCGGTCAGATAGACGAAGACAAGACTGGATACAGACCTACCATGGCTGCTCGGCTCGAACGTCGCTTTGTCAAATTCCGTCGCACTTCCTGGCATGTGCTGACGAGAAATGAAGCCTGCGAAGCGCGGCGAGATGTCGTATGCGTCAAAAATCGCGCGCAGAAGCTTTGAAGTAATAGAGAGTTTTTCCTGGTCCTTCTGAATGCAGTCGATAAATCTACAAGTTGATTAGATTCAGTCGGATTGGCATCGCTTGTGCGCAAGTTTGCCGTGAGAACGTGAGAATCGACCCTCGACTTACATGATCCTAAAATCATACTTTGCAGTCCGGTCATTCTAAAAAGACAATTAGTTCACGGGAGCGCCGAAACTTAAGTATACATGACCGGCTTCAACTAACGTCTATTATCTCACTTAATCCTTCGTCGTTCAGGTCTAACCTGAATGAACCAATGCCGCAGATTACCTCGAAGACGTGACTGTTGCTTGTATCGGAAAAATAGTCTTGCGCGTCAAAAGAGTTTTGGTAGTCCCCGTTCAGTAGCACGTCGAGGTCTCGTCGAGACAACGATCGCTCATTACATAAAGAAAATTTTCTCGCTGCTATGGTATCTGCCATCCGAGATGCACTGCAAGTTGCGCTTCCTTGTGTCTGGTGGTTTTGCCTGCAATTTGAATACAGCCAACTTTCATGGATATTCCAAGAACTTTGCGACAAGATGCCTGCTCAAGACACAACTCGTTGAGGATTGACGCACATTATTTGCGCCCCACCAACACACCTTGTCCCCACCAACCAATCAGCTCATCTCGGTGTACAGCCGCACTTCTAAAAGGGGGCGTTTAGATGCCCCTATCTAAGGAAGATCAGTGCAAGATGGGGAGGACAGGGCTGTTCTTATAGGCCAATTATTCGAGAGAACGTGTGAGTGCTCCACACTAAACGATGATCAATGCCTGTCTCAGCTGTTTCAGCGCGATCAAAAGGCGCCTTCCGAGCTGGCCATTCTGAGCATTCTCCAATGCTGCAAGCTCGTTACAGGACAATTTAACAGGACAACTGACAACACAATTGCGAGCATACATTGCAATAAGACCCTTGCACTACATGGGTGATTCTTTTGGGCTCTTAATTGCAACCAAATTGTGCATGATGGCGCTTTATTTTTGTCGCATGGTGTTATCGCGCGATTTTCATCGGTACAGGGTCTAGAGGAGGGCAATATGGCACGCTAATGCAACCACGGGATTCTATCACAGTACATGGATACCAATCACCATCGAGGGCAGTGCACCATCCTTGCGGGCTTCCTTCTCGGCTCACAGGTGTGACGTAGAGCTTCCATTAGTGCCGCACAGCGTTCTCGTAGCTGTTGGGATAGCGTGGACGTGAAAGAATATATACTATAAAGATTATAATTGGCAGTCTGACCAGAAAATGTTGTTCGCATCAGTCGTTGGTCTCCTTGCTAAGAGAAGGAGAAATGACTGCGAACGTCGAGGCTAAAGGACGATGTCCTGTCAATCTCATCGACGTTGGGGGTGATGACTACTATGTCCACCCTAAAGCGTCTCGCCGATTATCCTTGTCACCTTCAGCATTCCTTGAAGTACCCCGTGGAAGCCCCGCAACAGATCTGGTAGGCTGTACAGTAGTAGACTGGACGCAAGACCATTTTACCGAAGACGACCTGACAGATATCGCCACCAATTTCGCGAGCCATGACGATGTCTGGAGTTCGAGTTTTCTAGCCAGTGAGATAAACCCATACCTTCAAAATAGATACTCACTAACAGGTGCTTTTTTGTGACAGTTGTTGTGCTTCGAGCAGCTCAAAGCGTGTCTATCAACATCGCTGGGAAGGCGGCCTTTGTATTAACCGAACTCCCGGGCACCGACCTACCCAACGGACCCTACGTAGTTCAAACCTCGAATGGAGATATATTTGCAGTGTCCAGACTATTTGAAGACAGGTGCGGTGCTTTCATCGGAGGCTCCGCAAGGCCCGGCCCGCATGACGACTGCTTCAAATGGCTGAACATAGAGGTCTGTCGCGTCGAGCCCGTTCAGCGCGCGGACTATTGACTTGATGAAGAATCGCATAGCAATCCCGTCAAGGCTCTATTACGAGCCTACAGAGGCACGGCCCCTAGCTGGTGTACGTTGTAATATGAGGGTATCTTGTGAGCTTGGCTAATTTCGCCGAAGCTACGTTTCGCTGTCAAAGACACTATCGATGTTGCTGGTCTCGAAACTGGATGTGGAAATCGAGATTATCGCGCTCTTTACCGAAAGCGGACATCCTCAGCTCGGTGCATTCAGCAATTGATTGACGCAGGAGCTTTGTTCATTGGCAAGACGAAGACCACACAATTTGCTGAGGGTCAGGTTCCGTTGCAATGGTAGGATTGCCCACCCTTACCCTCGATCCCTCTCCCGCAACTATACTCGTGCGAAGGAGCAACATGCCTGTGCCGAGTGATGGTACTAGCGGCAAACCTGATATAGCCCAAATCCATGGCAACCGAAAAGCTCTTCTGCGAAAAACGCAGCAGCCGATTTCGAAGGGATCTAAATTCTTTCGAACGTACTGATATTATTAGGTTCGACTACCCTGCACCATTCAATCCTCGAGGAGACTTTTACCAGAATCCATCGTCTTCAAGTGCCGGCTCTGCCGTTGCTTCAGCTGCTTATTCTTGGCTTGATTTTGCGATTGGCACTGATACCGGTGGCTCGATACGTCATCCAGCAGGAGTATGTGGTGTCTACGGCTTACGACCTTCCACCGGAGCCATTTCAACCATAGGACTATATACCGTCTCTGCTATCCTTGACAGCGTTGGACTTCTAGCCCGGTCTGCGTCAATAATTGAGGCTGCTTTCAATTGCATGCTGAAGCAGTCGTACTCATCGCTAGCAATTATACCCCCTCGGCCAAAGTACAAATTGCTCTATCCTATCAGAGCAAAAGGTACTAGCCCTGAGCACTCTAGACACTGGTTTCCTTTCCCAGGCGAGCCAGGGGTGGCTACAGAAGCGGAGTCTCGCTTCGAGGATTTTATTCGGAAGATGGAGATCTGCATAGATTGCACGCGGCAGTCCTTCAACGTTGATGACTTATGGCGTGAAACGCGGCCTCAGGGACAGAGCGACAGTCTGGATGTAGCGACAGGCCAGATCTACACAGTCTTGACAACTTACAACTGTGTCCGCGAAACCATTGATCCTTTCATAGCCGATTTTCGAGCCGCCAATCAAGGCAAATCCCCATTCATTGACCCGGTAGTGAAGGCTCGGCAGGCTAATGGTCGACAAATCAGTTCTGCCCAAAATGCGGCCGCCATGGAAACAGCAAAGATGTTTTCGAAATGGGTCAAGGAGACTTTACTTGCCCAGTCGGACAAAAGCGAACTTCCCCTGCTCGTTTTCCCTCAAAGCTGGGGTCGCCCAGAGTACCGTGTGGATCCTGACATGGGAAATTTGTTCTTCTCAACTTTCTCTTCGTACAGCTTGAGTTATCTCTCTGGCTGCCCGGACTGCACCATACCTATCGGAGAAATAGAGACTCACTCGCGAATCAGAGAGGCGAAGATGTCGTTGCCCATCTCTCTGTCCATACTTAGTCCACCAGGTACAGATCTGGCGCTACTGGCGCTGTTGAAAGATCTTGAAGGTGAGGGCATTTTGAAGTCTCCAGCAGCAGGTGCACTTATGTACCCAGCCGGAAAGTAGGTAGTCGGTATATCGTCGGCTCAAACCAGGCTAGATGGTTAGTAGCCAGCGAAATACGAAGGCAGACTTGTTGTTACCTACTCAACGGCCTGAGTGTGTGCGCGAAAGACAAAGAGGTGTGAATTGTTCAGATAGTACAGTACAAGATGCATTTGGAACAAGTCTCGCGCTTGCTGTAACGCAACTTCGTGTTCGCGCTAGAATATTCAACGCGATTGAGGAGAATACTGAGGAATCTTAGGAAAGGTCGCTGCTGCATAGCCGCATGGACCGATTATTGACTGACCATGAAAGCACTAAAAAATCACCAAACAATTCCCGTCGCACCATGTGCAATGTGTTGATCCCGAAGCTTCCTTTGTCGAGGGAGAGGGCAACGGTTTAGTCAGAGAAAATCGCCCAAAGCAGTTCTATCCATGTACCAATGCTTTAGTATCACGTTCATGAATATCCAGATTACAGCCTCGATTGCGTGTGAGATGGACACGTTGTATTTATCCACGAATTACAGTACGAATAACTATCTTTTTGTTCGTTCATTGTTTATACTGATATCAATGGGGCCCCACCATCATCATCAGCTGATTGAATTCGAAAGCCAATGCCATCGATTAATGCATAAGCACTTAAAGTAAGCAGCAGCCGAACACCACTACCTAAGCTCGTTGTTATGAAACAGCACATTCCTGAAGACTGCCATCCATGGAATAGTCTCATACTTTCGCTGATCAGTACACGACCTAATTAGACCCCGCAGCATTCGGTAGAGCAAGTGGGCTGACGACTGGCACCCTTCTCGCGCATCCATGAAGGTCTTCCTTAGATCGAATTAGAAACTGTAATTAACGATAGTATTGTTTTTCTATTCTGCTTTCTAGTCTAAAGGATTGAGCGCTTTGATCTCAGCAGCTACCACTAGCCTCCCATTAGATGTTGCCCAAGAGAATAATTGATGCGGCGACTGATCTGTATAGTGAGAATTACCTCGTGGTCTGCGTTATGACGAAACATGACGGGTCTTTCGTGGAAGGGGGGACAAACTATATACCGTAGTAATGGTTTTGCCGGGATATTGGCTCGCAGCCATGTCTGTCTTGGAACATGTAGCCACGCTTGTCAATCATTCAAGGCTGTAGGCGCTCTTGCTCGTGGGATAGGGTGTTGACAACTGTATGGATGATTGCCTTGAATTGTGCAGAGGTCGATCCCCTCAAAGGTAAGATCTTCGATTTTCATGGGGAACACGTGAAAGCGAATAATGGGTTTCAGCAAAAGTGATGGGATATCTACATTTGATAGGGCCTGAGGTCGAGGACCAACACGGTTTTCAGAATTTGTCCATTGTCCTTGAGCATCAGGACCGCGATGGTTGATCTGAGCAAGACCGTTGTCGAATCTTTTGGACAATTCAGCATTCGCTTCAAGGGCATGAGTCTGGCCCTGTCGATGAAGGCCGCGATGGCGACGGAGCCTCACATAGCGGCCAGTCAACTGATAACACGGAGACTAGAGTATGTTTCTCCCCGCAGCACGTTCGTTGTTTCAATTCCGAAGCTCCAGGTCGAAAAAGCAAGACCAAGGAGGTATTTGATAGGTAGAAAGCGCGACCAATGCTGGATCTTACCCAAGCATGACATTCAACGCTTTCATTTAATGCTCTATCGTAATATCCGCAGGGAAACTGTGACGCCTGAGTCGGAACTGGATCAAGATGATGACCATGAGTCCTGGCGTAGTCATTCATCCAGCCACTGGGGCAAGGAAAGGTTCTCCTTATGATCCTTCACTATTCAATGCAGCCACCAAGTGTAATGAGCATCCCTGCAGAGCAATACATAGACTCAAACAATAGGTACAATATCCTCTGTGACCTAGAGCTACGAGCGATGACTTGCATTCATCTGCCTAAAGTGTTTGTATGCATGTCTCGGTGCACTAGCCTAGCAGGGTAAGCGCATCCTCGACTTGGCAAGCATGTCTCGTCCATGCACTCTGTTTCTACGCAAGCTAGGAGGATGAGGAACGATACGGCCGTAACACGAGCCCCTCTGCAAGCAACTCAGCCTCAAGAACCACGATGTGATTACTAACAGCCAGGATAAAACCCCTCACCTATTCCAATCGTCGACCACGGACCTTCCTAATGAGGATGACCGAGTAAAGATTATGCTGCCCCCCCAAACTTTGCACAAGCTAGCACGCAGGTGGTGACGACAGGGCCCCATAGATTGACAGGTCATGCTTGACCTAACCTGCTGCTTGGTCCTCGGCCTGCGATGATAAATACTACAATATGGGCCCCACGCCGAAGCAGGCAGGTATGAAGGGTGGGGAAGTCAGCACACCTGAGTGGGAGGTTTCAAACAGTATGCGGTATCAGCATATCTCGCGAGCTTGGCCCCCGCCATGTCATTCAGCAGAAGCAGTACAAAGGACGCAGGGGCCCCACTGGGGTTGAATACACATATTTATATGGTGACCAAAGCAATATGCGTGCCCCAATCTACCTGGCTTCAGCCCTCTTCGCTTGCTCAACAATAGCCTCGAATGCTGTGGATGCGTTCAAGCGCGTTGACAAAGTGCTAGAGTCCAGAAACGCTGCCAAGCAACATGCACAAGCTCCTACAACGAACCGGTTACAGAAGCGTGCCTCACCTTTCTTGAACAACGCTACGCAAAAGTTCGTTGTTGATGGTACTAAGATCCCCGATGTCGACTTTGATGTTGGCGAGTCGTATGCTGGTCTTGTCCCTATATCCTCCGATGTCAACGAACAAAGAAAATTATTCTTTTGGTTCTTTCCCTCGTCGAATCCTGCTGCGACTGATGAGATTGTCATATGGTGAGCTTCATGTGATTCAATATACCAGATGTCTCAGCTAATACTGGCTGTTCTTTAGGTTCAATGGCGGCCCAGGCTGTTCGTCACTGAGCGGATTACTCTCGGAAAATGGTCCTTTCTTGTGGCAGGCCGGCACATTCCTGCCCACCCCAAACCCCTATAGCTGGACCAATCTTACAAATACCTTGTGGGTCGAACAACCTGTGGGTGTCGGGTTTACACAGGGAACACCAGATATAGTAGACGAGACTCAATTGGCACAACAGTTTATGGTACGCCCATTTCGGAATGTTTTCTTTCATCTGATGCTAGTTCGGGAGTTGTAAGACGTGTGCGAGGAGTAAATTCTTCTGATAAACTCTTCGAATGTGTCTTATGTATTAAAAACACACCTGGTGACGATAAGGCTGACTCCGAATTCACGACAGGGCTTCTACAAGAACTGGGTGGATGTTTTCCAAGCCCAAGGGAAGAAGGTCTACATCACAGGCGAGAGCTACGGCGGATACTATGTGTCCTACGTGGCAGATGCTTTCATCAACGCGGATGACACCAACTACTACAATCTAGCGGGAGTGGCCATCAATGATCCTATTCTTGGTGATGGGGACCTGCAGCAAGAGGGTAAGCTCCCTCCCGAAAGAACTATATCCCCTGTCGCATATGCTGAATACGCGGACAGTGCCTATTGTCCCCTTCCTGGATTACTGGGGAAACGTCTTCGACCTGAATGAAACCTTTACCGCTGCCATACACCAGCGCGCTGACTCATGCGGCTACACCGAGTACATTGACAAGTACCTAACATTCCCACCTCCAGCCGGTCCTTTCCCACTACCTGCAAACAGCTCGAATGGGTGTGACATCTTCGACGACGTCTTCAGTGCGGCTCTGGAAGTGAACCCCTGCTTTAACATCTACCACATCCTTGACACCTGCCCTCATCTGTTCAATGTGCTCGGAATAGTCAATCAAGGCGACTATTTCCCTCCAGGAGCTCAGGTCTACTTCAATCGCAGCGACGTGCAAGCCGCGATCAATGCACCTGTTGGGACGAACTGGGCTCAATGCACGCCCACCAACGTCTTTGAAGGCCCGTATGGCAATAATTCTGCCGGTGATGAATCTCTCGGGCCAGCTCAAGACGGTGTACTCCAGCATGTCATTGAGCACACGAACAATACGATCATCGGCGTGGGTGGCTTGGACTACATCTTGCCGACTAACGGGACCCTCCTCGCAATCCAGAACATGACATGGAACGGGGTGCAAGGCCTACAAAGCCCACCGACAGAGAACGCTTTCTTCGTCCCATACCATCCTGAGTACAACCTGGGTGCTCTCGCTGGCGCAGGAGATCTCGGCACTTGGGTTTCCGAGCGAGGCTTGACATTCTACCAAGTCTATTTGGCGGGGCACGGTAAGCTTTCTCAAGCTCCGAGTGAAGGGGGCAAACCTAATTAGTCGATAGAACTCCCCGGGTATACTCCGGGCGCCGCTTATCGCGTCATCGAGAAGCTGTTGGGAAGAATCTCTGACCTCAGTCAGACCGGAGACTTCACAACCCAAACAGGTAATTATACTGGCACGACACCGCTGCAGAAGCGTGAAGGTTATGGACGCCTGATGACGAAGAAGAAGTCGACTGCGAGTGGCAATGGAGTACCCATAATGGTGTGATAATTAATGTAGATAGATTGAGAAGAATAATTGAGTTTGGTGTGCCTAAGAAAGATCATTTTCCACCTTGGGCTAGCTCAAGTAGATTCAGCTTCGAGCTCATCACCATATGCATTGAAGATGTGGGTGCACTCAGCAACAGGCACGATCTTCGCCACATCGCAAAAAAGGTCCATCTCAAACCATGTGTCTCGACATTACAACTGAGTGTCCACTTGAAAACATTGAGTCTGCGGGCTGACGTAAGACGCTTCTTAGTGAGCTTTAATACCTTTACAGAAAGTCCAGTGGGTGGGATACCGGATACACTCTTTTTCTCTAACACCCACAACACTTCCTCAAGCCCGTGCCATCCCCATGAAAATAAGCAATAGGCCCATCAGCATTGCCATACCTCGAGATCCCAAACCTCAAATTGATGGTACTCCCTCAAGCCAACCGATTGATGAACGTCAACCTCGGCTGGTCCGTATCACTTCCAGTCGGCAGTTCAAATCTCCCAACAAGACTCCCCGTCATTGGCTCAACATTCCTCTATCTCGGCTTCGCTGGCAAAATCCCGTTGATTCCAAACATGTTGATCTGATTATTCGTTCCATTGCTACAATATCACGCCTGTGGCAACATAAAATTTATTTATAAAACTTATTGACCCGGCGAAGCTTGCTGCGCAGGGAAGATTAGTAAAGGCGGGAACGAGATCTTGGGCGCTGGAGCCGTGGATGGACTGGCTGATTTGGAATAGGAATGGTGGGGTTAGAGCGCGCTTGAGAGTCGCGTCTGTTGGTGGGAGGGGTGGGAGTGTTACTGCTGATGAGGGAGGAAGTGTGGTTGGGTGAGAAGGAGGGGAACGATCTTGTAGGCGGTGTCGGGGGTGGTGATGGGGGTTTGGGAGCGCTGTTGAGAGGTCGTTGTTGTGGAGGCCGAATGTGAGGGTTACGGAGACGAGAGTGGGGATTGGGATTCGGATGAGCATCTTGATTTGGGTTGGTGTTAGGGAGTTTTGTGTGTGTGTGGGGGACGTTTAGTGCACTATGGCTGTGTTGTCTGTGATGCTTGCTCAGTTGGCTTATAGGAATACGTGGTTATGTAGCTCTACGGGATCATGTTTGAAAGACTTGTAATATTTACTCGTACCGCCAAGGGCTTGCGCGAGCTGCTCGCTGGGGCGTACGAGTATTCCCGGATATTTATTCGGAATTGCGCTAAGCTTCAAGCATGACATGGTCGATTGCTGAACGCTTTCAAACAGACCCTAGTCTTGGAAGCTCTGATGGGATTATCTGCTATCATAGTACCTCTGTTTCGTGATCGGTGCCACCGAACGTGTGAGAAGGAGTGGTCAACTAAACAGGCTTGCCTATTAATATCCACGTTGTACGAACTTTCATTAGACGCTAGTGTCAAAGAACTCAATCCCAAGTGATCTCGATTTGAGTGGCAAGTTGGTTATTGGAGCCTGTTCAGGCGTTGACGATAACTGAGTCGCGATCCAACTGGAGTGTAAAAGACCAGATCTTTACACCTCCGTACGCGGGTGGTGATTTTTCGGGCTCTGTAGTCCTCCCCGTTGACTGACTTTATTGGTTGTTCTTGAGTTCGGAACGAGTACTTCTCGGCTTTTCCTGCGGCTTTGCTACTATTTTTCAGTGGCCACGCACCGCAAAATAGGCCTGTTGATGCGCGACGTTTGGGCCAGCAAGGCTGCAAGGGGCTTTTTCGACGCTGGATTGCTCTTATGGCATTCCTTTATCATTTCCTATTTTGAGCTGCTATTCCATAATACTGTCTTTGGAGAGGCTCTCTTGTAATGACGGTGTTCTTAGCAGGGATCCCTTGAAGTGTTAGTGCGGAGTATATTTACTCGCGGAGGTTGCGGGTAGTTTCACGCAGGTTATGCAGCAGCAGGGGAGCTTGGAAGGGTTGAGGTTCAAAGTACTCTATGATGGGGTGTAGCTCGGTATCGTCTCACTTTTAAGCCGCAGAGGCGAATCAATAATGAGCTGGTAAGAGGGGATGGAGTCTCGATTCAAAAGTGAGAATCATGGGTTTGAAAGATTTTGTATCTGTTTATAGGCTGAGAGGAGTCTTGGGACAATACTTGCAGACGCACTGACGATAGTATATCAGAGTAGAACGCAGCCTTCAATTTCTGTGGTTGGATTGCCTGACAATGTTCTGTATCATTCTAATCGATCTTTCGATGTTTATCCATTTTGATCTGGGTTCACTGCTAACCTCCGCTGATACCGATTTATAAGAGTACCGAGATTGCAATGTCAGACTAACGTGATGAATCTAAGAGTACCTGATCGAAGGCTAGCTACTACATTGTGATGTCATACCACGGTCTTAATTCAGTGGTTCAACCCTGTCATAAAATCCTTCCTGGATCCTCTTGGTCTGATCGGTTGCTAGTTTCAAGTTGACTGTAACGTCCGTTGCCGGCCAGCAATGGCGTGCCCCAGAAACACCTATTTAGTTTATTTTATCCGGTTCTGAAGCGACTTCGTAGAGACGAATGCAAAGCCAAGGAGGGATAAAAAGCTGTCTCCTAAATGCTTTCGCGATGATTGGCTAGCTATGATGACTGGTAGGGTAAGAAGCACAACATTCAACTAAGTGATGCAGATGGAAGACGTCAATGCTGCGGACGGGAAGGAAGTCTGTAGTCGGCTGCATTAGTTTTACTTTGATTGCTTGACTGCCTAAGTCGTGCGTACATGGTTAGAAAACTGGTGTGAGAGGACGTGCGGGTATGGTGTTGCCTATGACTGGAGAGGTTGAGTCGGCGCGAAAAGAAGTACGGATTAAATCTATGTTTGGTCAAAACATCTGGAAGAGTAGAATATATGGATGGCTGATAGATTTATTCTCGAAGATCTTGCGTTCTTGGGAGGAAGCTGTCGCATTATAAATTGGATCCCGCCACAGTACAATTCGACGTGTACATAAGAGGATCGTCGTGAAAGCAGGAATTCCGGAAAATTGGTTTTATTTGTTTGATTACTCAGACCAGCTAGCTATATGAAACATTGCCCGACCAAATCTGCTCCACTGGTCATTGCATATTCTGCCTGCCGCTCCCGAGGTCAAGTGAAGAATCACACTCCGACTGGCCAGGTCGGAGAAGTCGTATACTGATAAGGGAAAGGTTGTTTGTGAACCATGTATTAAATGATACTGGGTTTCGAGTAGACGTCCAAGGTGTTTGTCAGGATATGATTTGGAGCTCGTGGACACCCATCCTCCATCTTGCCAGCGATTGCGAGGTCGGGCTTGAAGGCGAGACGGAAAGTTGCGGCGTGGAGACGCTTAGACGGCGACGTTGGGGCAAGTGCTGCCGACGTTGATGAGTCCTTGCTATTTTCCAGTTAGTCTTGCCGTGATGCATTGGAATTGATGGAGAAGATCACCTGGTTTGTCTGGCAGCAGGAGAGCTGCTGTTTGTTTCCAGTGCATGTTCCTGAGAGAATTTGGACGACTGATATCTTCATGAGCCGTTTGCAAATTGGACAATTTCTCCGGGAAACTTACGGGATACGGTAACGCAATCGACACCAATTGGCAAGACACCCTTCTGCTTGATGTTGCAGCAGCTCACAACTTGGTTTTGGCCGCAAGACTGAGCGGGGGCAGGGCTGGGCGAGGGGGAGGTGGGAGTAGCAGATGCCACAAGGGCGAGGGAGAGAGCGGCGATGATGGCTGAGAATTGCATTTTGGCTAATTGGTTTTGAAGACGGAAGTCTTGAGATTTTTGGAAGACTGGTATTTGGAATAGAAGTGTATTGAAGAAGTTGTTGATTGTTGAGCTAATGAAGATTGAAAATAAAGGAGGAGGACAACCTCTTTATAGGTATCTGGGAGTCCTGAGATGACGTTCGTTGACAGTGCAACTTCCTTATTTTCCTCTACAGTGGCCAACATATCAACGACGGATTCCCGTGAGGGTGCGTATCTTCCTAAACGAGCCACTGACGCTGTAGATGGCAGCGGGGCTGCAAGTCAGTCAGCATATCGTCATCGAATACGCCTGCGCTGTCTCGAGATCGGCACTGCAATTTCCTTAGTCAAGTAGTGGTTGGAAAACATATATACTTTACGTTCAAATTGCAAGATCGTGTGTCGCCAGTATGACTATTTCTGTAGCTCTGAATGCATATCACGCATGGATTGGCTGAATCAATTAGCTTCGAGGGTGCTAAATCCAGCAATATCAAGCGAAGCGACGTCGGTGGTAGAAACATCATGTGTGATGATGGAAAAGTCAGTCATCATACACTGTCCATACAGCAAGCTTGCGGCATTAACAGCCAGCCACGTTCTGGGGTGCTCGACCATCTACAGCCTCTTGTTGTGGACGTGCCCAGGGGCATACAGAGTTCTGGTACCACATTTGCGCCAGTGGACCCGACAAGCCGCCTTGGTTCTTGACAATTGAGGCTTGCCAAGGGTATGAGCTATCCGGTAGTGGCGGCGCTTGCATAGCAAAACTTCGGAATGTGCCGCTGTAGCCTTACCAGCTACGGATCTGTCAGGTAGTCGATGGAGATCTTAGCTCAGCTAAAACACCGGGAGAATCTGTATGGGGCTGTGAGTCGATTGTACCTGACCTTCTACCAATCTTCCCCATATCGGCGGGTATGTAAAAGAATGTACCTGCAGCCTGGGTACTCAGAGCTGGATGAGCCTCCATGCGCTGCCAGGATATCCAAGCTGAGATCATCTTCAAAGCTGGGTACATCATTTAGCTTGTTTCCGCAAAGCAAAACACACCGCCCGGTGGGTCCGGATGTCATTGGCGGATAGGATGTGTGGCGGGAGGGCAATTCAAGAAGTCCTAGTCTTGAGTAGGCCATCAGTCTTAGCTGCATCATGCACCCCATACATTGGCAATGCATTGATATCGAGAAAATCTAGCCGCCATCAGTGGTTGAAGAAGATGCGAGTTAGAGAAGCAGCGTGAATGTAGGTTTAAGCTTATGCGGCTGTCAGATAGCGCCGCTCAATCGCGAGAGTGAGAGCGGACGAATCGGTGTCCTAATCCAATTTTTAGAGAGCCCCATACTTCATACGCATCTGGACAAGGTCTTGTTCATGCAAAGGTGGAGCTTTGCCAACCTGAACGATGTCACCCTGGCTGTTTGCGCGTTGATTCCCAGTCTGAGCAATGCCGTCATCGCTGACTGCACGTGGCCTAATCGGCGGGCTGCCGAGACAAGCAACGCTATTGGGGTCTTAGGGCATGTGGTCAAGCGAATAATCGGAATCTCGAGAGAGGAGATCGAGTGCAGCAAGCCTTTGATGCCTTCTTTGGGCTTTGTGTTGTTGATGTTAGCAAGGAAGGAGGTTGATTAACTCTCGCGCTACACGCTCCACAAAATCGAGACTGGCTAGGCACGGGACGTACGGGGGCCAACGGAAGGTGCGGGTGGGCCATCCTTGGTTGACAATCTAGTTCTATGGCTTCCATTAAGGTAGGTAAAAGAGACCCTTTGATCAAGCGTGCATGCCCATCTGGGATTGATAGGTGGAGTTCGTGGAGCGGGCACCTCCAATCGAATCTTAATTTCTCTTGAACTCTTCTGAAAAAGGCCTTGTCAGCAGGGTATGTACAATAGTTCAGGGTTTTTGACGCGACTCATACGAGCGAATCATGGAGCGGATCACCGCCATCGCCAAAAGTAAATTGCGATGAGGACCCCAAGACTTACCGCCGCGGAGCTGCCTCCGGGAGATCTCCATTCTGGCGCATAAAACCTCTCTCGGGGGTCACTTAGGGGCTTTTCTTCTTAGGGGCCACCAGCCCTCTCCTTGCAAATTTATTTGGCGATGACGGTGTGCGGATCAATGCCCGATGCACAAAGCTTGGCAGCAGGGTCCTGGGTTCTCCGCACTCTTTCCTGTGTGATCATTCTCTCCATGCAGTCTGCTCCTGCGTATACGCACCAACAAATGAAGTTGGCAAGGGTTTGCCGCTCATGCGTGCCAGTCTTTGCATCATGATCTTCAAAGAATTCAGGTCAAGGGCCATGGAACAAGTGAAGCCATGCATCAAAGTGCATGGGGTTGCTTCGATTGACTTTCAATCCAAGGCGACTGCTCAATCCGAAGTCAAAAATTCGACTGCCGGCTTGGAAGCTCCGAATGTGGCCATGGACACGCGTTGAGCAGCGGGCATCGGAAGATGCGAATTCAAACGGCTAATCGACCAGCGAGCAAGGAACACGCCGCTGGCGTACATGGCTGTTCGCGGCGAAGCGACATCAAATCTCTCGAAGGTAGAGAATGCGTTCAGCTTTCTGAGCGTGAGGCCCTGCTAGATATGCTGCATAATGGCAGTATCGTTCGCACCAGATCACGGAAGTATCCAAGTCAGATTCTCGTGTAGGTCTCAGCAGAGTTGAGGGTACCAGCATGAAAGCGGCATGATACGTCCGATTTGAGCTCGCGGTACGGTCGAAACACCCAGCTGGACTTTGACCACCAATCGCAGGTGGTGGCAGAGAAGGGATACGTATCATTGCACTGGAAGTTGATCATCGATACAGACAAAAGGAATGACCACGTCATGTAAAAGCCTCCACTTGTTTGTTCCACAACCAGGCTGGGCCTTTCCGAGCGTTGCGAACGTGCTATCCCCACTCGAAGTGCATTAGGAAGAAGTCATCTCGATCCTGGACAGTCTCTGATCACTCCCAGTAACGACCAACACCTATGATCCAGGAGATCCGAGGCAACTGCGACGAGTGCGTATCAAACCCGGCAGACGCCAACCAGAATGAGCAAAGCCAGATAAAACGAAATGAGAGGACGGTGCTATGTCTTTTCTGCAATCAAAGGCAAGATTCCAGTGTCAAATTGGGTTTGAAAGAAAGCTTATGTATAGTGAATAGAACAGTTGGCGAAGGCCTCCGATGAATGTCAAGGAAATCGACAACGGTGTATGAATGTGAAAGAGGTGGATCGTAGGATACCAAGCAGCGACCAAAAAGCCTGGATGTCCACGGGATCAACTTTCTCTATATACGTTGACGCGCTTTCGCGGACTCACCCGGCCCGTGATATGACACAGCTAGTGCGGAAAGAGAAGCGTACTATGCTTCCAATATATGCAGAAGGGAGGTGATACATGCAAAGCGCTTTTGCGGACAGGTTCGGGAATGTCCAGTGACGCACGCAGTCCTAATTTGTCACACAAGCATATTCAGGATTGAAGCTGCGTGCTGTATAAGCGAGACCAAACATTGTGACGATACTTATCTTTCCTCGGTTGACTTGACTGGGGAGAAGCACACCATGTCACACAATAATGTACCCATCTCTAGTACGCACTCTGTGTCATGCAAGTCAATGGTGTACTGTCTTGGTGCTTTCACACTTCACTTGTCGAAGATTCACCTAGGAGCGGATCAGATGATTCTCAGAAAATGTCGATTGTTTTGCTCTCACGATGTGTCGCCTAGTGCTGCGACCACCCCCATGAGCAGTTTTTCCTGCAGGCCATTGAGGTAGCTGATCATGCATCGTCATACTACATCTGTCGTCCTGATTTGGTGTCTTTGTCTTATCGCAGTCGAGAGTGGAGACAGGACGCTGTTCGTTGTTCAAACTCGACGCTCTGATGCCCTGGATTCATATTGAGCCAGTCGAATGATAGAACTAATCATGGCAGTGGCTTAGCGAGTGACCAAGTGCCCCAATAGAGTCGAACTCACCCCAGAATGACAGCCTGCCGATAAGGTAGGAGTTTGAAGGATATGCGCAGGAGGATAGCGTTTGATAAGGGATTTTCACCCTTTCCGAGCGTAAGATATCAGTATACATATTAGTGGCAGTTACCTTAGGTCTAGGGCTGCGTGGGGTCCGGATGACTTAGCAGTCTGGGGGACCGGCCTTATTTTGGCTGAAGCTCCGGGCTCGCGATGGATATATAGTCAAAATATTAAAACGCGACAAAGATCTATCGACGTACGTGCTTGTGTATACAATTAGGAAGCATTCCATTCGCGTATCTTTGAAGAGCAATCACTTTATCACTTTCCCAAGCATCATATATACCAGCTCGACGTGCTTCATTGACCTGAGGTGCCTTTGTTCGATCGTCTTACACAACCTGCTCCCAATTGACCCAAGTGAGCCCCACGTGTAAGCTTTGAAGTGCGTTTCCCTCGGGACTTCTGCATGTGGCGGTCCTTGACTGACAGTGGCTTGGGTCAGAGGGCACTAGCACCTCGTCATGGCGACAGTGACACCCACACGTCGCCCTCTTAGCGACCTTCCTGTAAACACGGTCGGAACGCCCCCCACAGCTGGCATGATGGGGAAGGGAAATGCAGGTGTTAAGAGACAGATCCACGAAGTTGAAAAGCCGGAGTATGCTCAGCCTACTGCTCGCGTCCGCCTTTCACCCGTACGCTCTCGGAGCGATACCAAAGATGACACCTCACTGGCCGAGGCAAGTCCCTCCTCGAAGACAATGAAGTAAACACAGCTGACACGATATTGCAGACTCGATTGGCAACCTCATCTGACACCGTGATTGTTGCTCCTCCTGCCCCACGCCATGTCTCAATGGCTCCAGTTCCAGAGACAGGAGAAGACGTTGGCGACGCAGACTCGCAAAATAGCTACAAGGATTCCACGTCTTCGCTCATAGACTTTGATCCTGATGAGACAATGGCTTCCCAGCAGACTGCAGCAACAGATGTGACCCAGCCTCTGCCACCAAGAGCGCGCCAGGTAAGCCCTAGGGCCCATATATAAAGCCAAGTCGAAGAGGTAGCTTATCCCAATAGCATGCGGAAACGCTTCGTTTGCGACTGCGTCTAGCCCACTTCAAGGTGCAAACGAACCAGATGGACGTCCCCTTATCTCAATTGCGTCTGTCCACGAACGACAATCATCATCAATTGACGTCCCCGGAATCCACTCTTGCTGGCCAACCGTCACTGCCCAAACTACTCCCAGCCCCAGTATTGCTTCCGACAGCTTTTTCGGCCCGAACCATCTCACGGCCAAACATTGCCTCTTCGCCTCTAACCTCCACGGGCAACAGCCCTAGCAAGGGAGCGGGCGATGAAAACTTGACTAGCAGCGCTGTTCGGGGCAAAGCAGTGATTGGACTGTTAGGACTAAGACAGGAACGGTGATTCGGAGGACTGTCAGAGATCTGTATGGAGGGCAGCCTCATGTTTTGCCGAGTCTTGCATTGCATCGCGAAAGGCATGGTTGGGCTAGTTGAATAGCATAGAAGCGTTTTGGTATTTGGCACCGGATCAGTTGCTGGCGCATGAAGCTGCCACGCATCGCTTGTATATATAGGAACTAACATAGGAGAAGTAGCAAAAAATAAGACTGCTTTTCGACGTCCAGAAGAAATAGCGTACTCATGGTAGTAATGGACAAGGAATGTCCATGAATATTGAAGCGAACTGCTTTTGTATATAAGACAGAAATCTGCGGCAAATTGATTCTTACAGTGCCCCTTCCATGATCAATACTCTTCTTTCCAAGTTCCCTGCGGCCCGAGCCCCACCGGATCTGTAGTGTCGTATCTCGGTGTTGGGCACTTACTCCGGCGACAGCGGAATGCGGAACATCGCTGGTTGGGCAGCGTCTGAATTTTGGCTGAACAGCATCAAGACTTGCATAAAATAGCTTCATACTCAGCTTCAACCTCTCAAGTAGTTTACCTTTTGTTGGGGGAGCTTCAAGGAGACGCTCTGCATGTGCCAGTATTAATAGACAACTACTACGATTTCGAGATTGTGTATTGCGAAATGGGCTGTTCGATGGATGGGTCCGGAATCAAGCTGAAGTCGAAAAGCCAATGACACGCATTCTTCCTTCACAATCTGCCACGCCTTTGAGAAGTATCACTGATGCGTGAGCACAGTCATGACGAAGATGGTGGGGTCTTGAGACAGTCTATCCATCCATTAAGCCCAAGTTCCGACCATTAAACCTCAACCTCCTCGACCAAGATGAAGAATTCCGACCACGAGGAGCCTTTGTGTCCCATACCCCAAAGGCCGCTTGTAGGTCGGATGAGTTGGATTAAAAATGGGTGGTTCTGAGAGATACTAGCCGATGCTTAGTCTCGTCGCGTTTGTAGCAATTTATTGTACTTTTGAAGTTTGATGGCAAGACTCTACCGAAATTTCCTAGCTGTATCACTATATGATCCTATCGATGCATTATGCTTGTCTAGCTATGGCTGACCTTGTATTGCACAATCTAGCTAAACGATGTCCGACTGATTCTAGCCACGGCGTCGACAAGCTCCCTGTTGACGGTTATAGAACTTTAGATCGACCTTGGGCATCACTTGCAGCTCTTGTAACAGCACTCTGCATCGACTTCGAGATCTTCATTCACCAATCAATCAGCATATACGAAAGATCGATGTATAGCAACGGTATCCTTGGGACAGGCGGAGGCGTTCATAGAAGAGCCAAACTGTACGTTGTGAATCATTTTCTTATCCGCCACTCAGCTCTTTCATGTTCCCCTTGAACGGTCTCGGTTTGTATCTTACAGTTGGCTTCCCGAGTGTGAGCGATACGCTCTCTTACCTATGGACGGACACAAGTTGGAACGCTGTATCAAACCTAGGTGGCAAATCTGATACAGTCTTTTCGTGTCCAGGCGATGATTGCACTTGACTGGTCATTTGCTCGAGTTGTCGCGATATTATCTCATATGATGTTCCGAATTATACTGATTGTCAGACTCCAACCATCTTCAACCCATCTCAGACCTGTCAAACGCCCGTCAGTAGCACTCTCTGGTGGACCTTGGACAGCTTGCAATTACGGAATGTAAAATCCTCTACATAATGCATCAATACTTCCAATCTTCCTGTCGATGACGGATTTGGATCGGAAAACAACGGGTCTGGAGATCATAGTGCCGCCTTTCTTAATGGCACGACCCTATTCCAGACCCCCTTCGACTGAGATGATGGCACCTCTGTATCTTCGAAGACCACCCTTTCAGCCTTTTCGAAGACTACACCCTATACAGGTCTTGTCGAGGCCACCGATATTTGCGCCTTGAGCTTTTGCGCTCGTTAAAACAATGTCACAATTATTACTGGTGCCCTTTCCTCTGATGTCTTGTCAACTCCTTACTGTAAGTTGGCCTGGATCGAAACGATCTGGCCATCGTCGTGCTCATCTTCAATTGAAATATTACCTTACATCCAATATTAACATTCGAAGACTCGCTGAATCTGGACCTACGGAACATACTGCAAGGCAACCTTACCGGAAACACGGATGAGAACTCAGACACGAAAATCATACCTGTCGCAAGCAGCAAACTGATGTTCGGGCTCAACGAATCCCTAGACATCCCAACGACCGTGGACCGCGTAACAGCGGCAATGTCCACTCATAGGCAGTACCCATCCAATCAGACTGTTGCACACGGCGGAACCAGATCCCTCGAGACATACGTGCATGTCACATGGTTCTGGATTGTACCCCCAGGGATCATGATTGTAATTAGGATCGTGTGTCTGATTCTGGCAACGATCGAGACGAAGAAAATGGCTTGCCTGTGTGGAAGACCTCGGAATTGACGTTTCTGTTCCATGGAGTGAGTCCTCCGATGAAGGAGGCAGCGTCCGTGAATACTACAGGTGGGATGGAGAGACTGGCTACAGACGCAAACGTAAGACTATTCTAGCAGCGCACCGGAAATAATTTAGTGTTGCAACGAAAAATGACTTGACTAAGTTACGCAAAGTAGAATGTTTGATTTTTCTAGGACAGGGGATTCGCTTCCCTCTTTTCAGTTCTATGCTTGCTAAGATCCGGTATCCCTCAAGCTAATATCAGCGAAGACAGAGTACTTGTCAAGCTGATAGCAGGTCAGAAAGCGTATCGCTCAAGCTGATAAACCCCTTCCACACCGTTTATCTCATCCGCAACATGCCTACACATCCCGGCGAAAAGCGGACAACTTCCAGCTTACAAAAGCCGTAGACCTTCAACATCTACCCAGTCGAAACAGGGCAGACCTTGAAGGCGTTGTCGACTAAACCCCGATGCGTCATCACCAAGCAAAAGAAACGCGATTTGGTTCCATTGGGGAGCGTTTTCTCTCCGAGGCAAACCCGATCAGATCCAGGGTCACCGCCGTTGTAATTAGGGGTAAAACTAGGGCCTGTTCCGATAGGAAACTCGTAGAGCGTGACATCGCTACCGGTACAGTCCGCTGGGAGAGCATCCCTGATGCTCTTGTCACTCGCGCCGTAGTACTTTGGAAAGCCGTTGACTGCGAGAGTTAAGTGGTGGTCAATATATGCAAGGAGGACATACTTTTTCCTTCTTTGTCAGGAAAGCTTCGCTTGGCATAATTGACAGCGCTCTTGATAGTGGCGACGGCGTATTGCTGTGCTCCTTCCGGGTCGCTATCGGCTATGAATGTGATTAGCAACGATGGCTATGAAGCGAACGGAATGATGCGTACTGCCGCACTGAACTGGCTGAGTGCATGGAGCACGCTTCCCGAGAGCGCTGTCGGCACCACAATCATCCTCACGTACACTCAGACGGAAGCCTGCTTCAGTAGGTACACTAGCTACGTGCTGTGAAGCCAAGAGAGCTAGACCAAAGAGTTGCAAGAGAAGCATTGTGAGCTGGTGGAGGGAGTGGTGAATGGCTGATGTCTAAAGTTTCTGGAGTTTCTTTTCGTTCTTGCAGATAGAGAAGGGTGTTGATGATTGACTGTTTGTCGTCTGGGTCCCTTTGAGAGGCTTTTATATGCTGAGGTCCATTTCATTGAAGCAACTAGCCTTGTCGATCGTTGCCCATGGAGGTCTCATCCAACAACTGTTACAGCGCCGTGCATAGCCATATTACCGAGCATGCTGATCGCTACTAGCTATTGATACTTCAAACACCGTGGACGCCATACAGTGAGCGACAATTGCGTTTGTTGATGGCTGCAGAGCATGGTGTGGTAAGAAACATCCTTCAGCTGAACATAGGAGGCGGCGTTCAGGGCCTCCGCTTGGTCATAGGAGGCGGCGCAGAGGACCGCGTCTCCAAGCACAGGTCACCGGTGATATGCCTCTCGTGTTGGAATATGTCCGTCTAGTGGCGCCGTAAAGGCGCGATGGAGCATTCCCATTTCCCTACAATGTCTTGGGAGATGACTTTCGATCTGCATGGGATGCAGGATGCCAACTCGATGGCAGAATGGAACTCTAATGTTACAGATACGACGACATCAAGTCGAGTGTGCCTGAAACGTGGTGTGATGTGGTGTCCTGCATGACACTCGCCTTAGCTTGGCAATATGCGGTGTGACTCATAAGGCTGCAGCTCGCAAGCTATACCTTTCTTGTTGCTTCTATTCCTCCAACCCACGCCCCTGCATAGAAAGATTCACCCCTGAGTAGGACACCCTGTACGGCTGAGTGCCCGGAATTTTCAGCTTTCTTACTTCGGCATCTGGCCACAGGGATCTCTTAGGAAGTACACAAGTAAAATATCATAACTTACGAAATATACGAGTATGAATAGAAGTTTTGGTATAGAATTTATAGGAATTAGTAACTCAACTTTGTACGCGGGAATTGTAACATCAAAACGGACGAATGTGGAAGTATCACAGGGTGTCCCACTCAGGGGTGTGACCGAGTCGGGGGGCGAATTCTTCTAGCGTGATCTGGGGCCCTGATAGGTCCGGCTAGATCTAGCTGCCGGGTTAAATCCCACTCTGACAAGCGGAGGGGTGGGGGCACGGGGGGCAAGGCAACAACTTTCTCGCTACGGAAGTTTCCATTATTATTGGCATTCCCTCAGTCTTCACATCCTTGAAAGTGAAATCCTTCCATTCCCACCTCCATCCTCTCGTATCATCGACCTCTCTGCCAGTCAGTCCATTATCGAGTCTTTGTCTTTGCCAACAAGCGTGGTGCTTCCAATTACTCGTACAACTACACAAAATATGGCAGACTTGTGGCTCTCGCAGATCCGAAGCAACACTCATCTCCAAAAGCCTGAAGCACAAGCTGCAATGGGTTTCATCCATGCTGTGATTGCAGACCGGCTCTCACCCCTCGATGCCGCATCAAGTATCTCTGGCGCATATGAGTCCACGGTCAGACGGAATGAGGCGGACCTGTGGTCCCTGTGGACGATAATAATTGACGCCATCAATCATCTAGGTGGCGAGACTGCCACTTCGCAACGCTTGGCGGAGATTTTGGCGCAGATGTCGAGACTTCCAGATGTGCTTGATGCGAATGGGAAGGCACATAGGTCGAAAAGTGGAAGAAAGATCTGGCGAGATTTGCCAGATTTCTCATTCTACTTCTTCGAACAAGGTATCGGTAAGTTTGCCACGACTGATACAGATTGTTTAATGTGGTAATCTTGGTCATTGCTTCTATGTGCTAACTCCTATTCCTTTCGAGATCACATCTTGATCGAAAATATCGAATCAAGTCGCCACGGGGCCACAGTGCAGGACGCTGCGACAAGATTGACGAACACAAACACATTTGCGGCATTATATCTGTGCGAGCTTGACCCTGACGGTCCGCCAAACGAGCTCTCGAGCATGCGAAAGGTCGCTCGTGAGCATTTCATGTATACCTTGGAAATACCGTTTGATACTCCAGAGCGTGTGCGGCGTACTGAACTCTACATTGCGCCCGCTGCTGCGTGGATAGCTATCGCTGGGTCCAGGTTGTACCAGTACTCTAAGTCGAACGCCGACTATAAAGGTGAAGATGTCTCACCCTGGTGGATCGGTGGAAATCATGGTGGGGTAGTAATGTGGGAAAAACGTGACGGGTTTAGTATAGGGCGCTGGGCTTTCTGGAGAGATCGTTTTCGAGAATTCAGCAAGGTGGAGAGTGGATCTGAGGAAGCGAAGACGCGGGCTGCGAGAGCTGCACAGACAATGCAGACCATAGAGGAGGCGGGCCAAAAATGACCGTTAATCCCATGTATTTGGGGACACACATAGTGCATTGGCAATAAATGTTCCTGCAGGGCTGGGACCCTTTGATGCATTACTCGGAAAGGACTGTCCTCAGTAGATCAATCATGTGACTCGCTGCTCGAAGCGTCTTGACCTGAAAATAAATCGAGTAGTTCATGTTTCAGACTTGATTGCTCTACTCGTAGGAGTCTTGCCATACTATGATATGACGTAAAACCTGGATTGCTCCAGAGCTTGGAAGCAGCCATCTCCGGAGAAACAGGAAAATTTTGTACGATGGGGCTGAGCCATGGAGTGATTGAACGTGCAGTGGCTTGTTTCAAAAAATTTGCACCGCGACTTGATCGGCTATGCCTGCCATGCCACAGCCATACATACATGAATATCTTTCTTGGCGAATCCTGATGATTAAGTGAACGTCCGTTTCAGCTGAAGAATGTCTGACTTGTTGTATCAACGCTGTGTAAGAGAGGCGAAGTTCGGCGCGCTCAGGGCCATCTTCATGTAACATTATCACATGGCTGAAGATTTTCTGTTGCCTTTCACGCAAGAATAACCACATGAGGAAGAAGATCGGAGGAAGTCTGTTTCAGTAGGAGAATATTTGATATATGATATCAACGACGTTCAAGAGAGGCCAGGTTGGGCGCAGTCAGGGACATGTTCATGAAACAGTACCAGGCCCAGCTGAGTCTTCCTGGCGTCGGAGGGAAATGTTGCCCTTTGATGGTAAGATGCTTGGAGTATTTTCCTTCATGAAATTAGAATGTGGGTCATGTGTGTTATGAAGCTGAGATTTTGCTCGTCATCGTGTGGCACTGTTGTTACACGTTGAAGACACACTAATCGAGCGGTGACGATGATGACAATGGCTGAGCTTTGAAGGGAGGGCTAGGAGGATATAAAGCCTGTGTTAGACAGCACATCTCCTCTCTCTCTGCACTCGACTCCAGGCCGAACAATCAGAACCAAGACCTCACAGAAGCCCGCAACCCCAGAAGCCATTACCGACTCTACTCCAAGAAACCAAACATAAACAATCCGGTAAAGTGGCTAAATGGTTCAAACATCTCTTCCAATTCGCTAACAACGAGGAGAAATGTATATGAACCGAGCCACCATCCTGGCCCTCGCCTCCCTCCTCCCAGCTCTCACCATGCAAAGCGCTTTGCTTCCCCGTCAACGCGGGTGCTATTGCGAGACCTCTACCGGCAGTCCCAAAACCGAAGACATCACCAACGTCATCAATGAGCTGCACGGCTATGACGCTGACGCAATATGCGCCCAAACCAATGATGCCGCAAGCCAATGTACGACGCTCGTCTCACACAACTCGGCTGCTATCTCTATTTGCGGCGGATTGGATGATACCACCAATTGCCAGGATGTCGCCAAGTATGCAAACATCATCCAGCAGCAGTGCCTGAATACTGGGCTTGAACGATCAGGCGGGCAGTATGTAATTAGTCCGAGCTTGAGGGTGGAGGTCATCAGCTCTTAAGATGTTTGGAGGGTTTGCAGAGAGCGCTCCGTGGCGATTGTCGCTGACCGAGAGTTACTATGGTAGTTTCTAGAATTCTGCGAATTAGAAAAGAGAAATCGACTGTACCCCTCTATGATCAATAGTATCCTCTTTCGGTCCCTGTCTTGTCGTCCGCGATTTGACTACGGTCCTTTAATCTCGTGTGCCGTTTGGTGCCAGACAGTGGAGGCTGAACAGAATCCATGCCAAGACAGCCTTGCACCCAGTCCTAGGCGAAATTGATGTCTGTTACTCTGCTCCATTCAAGGCCTCTCATTCGATCCTGCGTACATAGCTCTGCCTTAAACATCCCTTGATTGCTCGTAGTGGTCACGATCTACAGTCCAGCGGACCTAAAGACTCAAGAGTCATCGGGACATGCTGTAATATAAGGCCGAAGAAGAAGTCACGCTGCTGCACAATAGGCTATGGCGGGGTGGTCCAGCCGGCAGAACAGCCCGACAGCAAAAGACATCAGCGGGATGAGGCAGAGGCGTTTGGATGAGGCAATTTGAAGTTGACCGCCCTGCAGCTTGCCACTATGCAGAGCTTGTCCGTCCACCGTGTCAGGGTTTCGGGCTTCTTGCCCTCTGCGATACTACTTGCAGTGATATCCCCCTTCTCCTCAATGCGTTCAGGCTGGCTGATACCCGGTAACGGCCTTTAAAAGCTGGAAGTTGTCAGTCTAAAGGCCGCATTGTTACTTTAGTCGGGACTATCGAGTGCCGTTTTTAGATTTACACTTACTCATAATTACGATGTCGACACTTCTTCTCGGCCCAGGACGATATAGATTATAGATAGCGATGGGAGTGAAGGTAGCAACTCATGCTTGATAGTTGAGTATTGTTTATATGCAGTGGGTAAAAGTTCAAAGGTGCAGAAAGTAGGCTCTGACGAAGGTGATTTGAAGGATCGTGGTGGGCTGGCTTTCAGAAGGAGTCAGAACCGGATGTTATTTCCCTTCATAGGCCGCCACCATAGAGCTATCTTTGAAATTAAGTGAGGTAGTGTACTAAGGACGTTTGTTGAAGGAAGGGTGAATGTAGAAGTACTCGTCACCCCCGATGGGTGCTGCATCACCCTTGATCGGGTGCCTCGAAATACTTGTTAAGGATGGGGCCACTAAGCGAGCCCCCAACCGACTCCGTAATGGGGCTCCTGACGGTGGTTTTAGGCTCTAGAATAGGGATCTCTTGAGTCGGCCACCTCGCTATAACTCCACAAAATGTCGGTTCTGATGTTATGATTCCGCATGCAAACTTAGTTCTATAGCAATTATTAATTCCTAGAACTACAACTTTCGTAGCAAGCCCTTTGTTCATACTAGTATGGTTTAAAAGTCATAGTGTTCGACCGTTTACTCCCTAAGAGCTCCCTAGAAATTCCGGGCGCTCAGCCCTCTAGGGTGGCCGAGTCAGGCCCGACTCGGGGGTGAACCCTTCTATTCACTTTCACTCCATCACAATACACCATCTGATCTATACACGAGAACAATTCTTGGATAACATCCTCATGAATATCGTATATAAGACAACGCATCCCTCTCGCCCCTCTCTAGGGCTTTGACAGCTACACTCTGCTACATCATCTCTCACCAGCCGCCTACGATACAATGCCAGCCATCGAGAGCAGAGTCATGGTGCCGTTCCTGGTGGCCATGATGCTCTTGACTGGCGTTTGCAATACTTTGTTATCAAAGTATCAGGTATGCCTATATCCTTGAACGCATTCCTACTCCAAGTCGTCCAAGCCTAATGTGTCGCAGGATCTTCAATGCGTGGCCAACTGTGACTCGGACGATCCTAACGAGATACGGCGCTTCTCAATGCCAGTCATACAAACGTATACCTTGCCTTTCTTTAGGAAGTGCCTCGATCGCTGACAGTGCTCTAGAGCGCAGATGTTTGTTGGTGAAGCGGGCTGCTGGCTCGTCGTCTTCTGCGTATACCTCTACAAACGGTACATTGCTACAGATACACCTCTCCTTCACGGCGGCTACCAATACGTTGACGGCAATGGATCAGATGCCGAATCAGATGACGGAGACAACGAAGAGCTAGGCCACTCATTCTCTGCCGTCGAAGCTGCGAACCCTGCCGCAAAGTCACTGGTAGCAAATACCGAAGGACGAAAAGAGCTGGTAGGCTGGAGAGTCGTGCTGTTGGCCCTTCCTGCCTGCTGCGATATCACTGGGACTACATTGATGAATGTTGGACTACTATTTGTGGCTGCTAGTATATACCAGATGACACGAGGAGCGTTGGTCCTGTTTGTTGGCATCCTCAGTGTCATATTCCTCAAGCGCAAGCTCTACCTTTACCAATGGTCGGCACTATTCATCGTGGTACTTGGGGTCATGCTCGTTGGATTGGCAGGCGCTATTACGAAGAGCCCGCAAGCACTGCCTGAGCCAGAATCTATGATAAAGACTGCACTGCTTACAATACGAGCAACACTGGAGGAAGTCAAGATCGAGGCGAAAAAGTCCGAGGCTTTGTACACTGTTATCGGAGTGCTTATGATCGCCGCCGCGCAAATCTTTACGGCAACACAATTTGTGCTTGAAGAATGGATACTGGAACAATACGCCCTAGAACCAATCAAGGTTGTCGGCTGGGAGGGAGTCTTCGGTTTCATCGTCACCGTCGTTGGGATGATAATACTACATTTCGCAGTCGGTAGAACAGAGAAAGGAAAGAATGGATACTTCGACTCCGCCGAGGGCTGGAGAGAGATTACCCACAATAGGGCAATCGCAGTTTCTTCAGTGCTCATCATGATCAGCATTGGCGGCTTCAACTACTTCGGCCTGTCTGTGACCAGAACTGTCAGTGCTACTGCAAGATCTACGATTGATACATGTCGGACGTTGTTCATTTGGATCGTTTCATTGGGGCTGGGCTGGGAGACGTTCAAATGGTTGCAGATTGTAGGCTTCGCGCTGCTGGTCTACGGGACGTTCCTCTTTAACGACATCGTTCGACCGCCGTTAAAGACTTGCATCCGACGGAAGAAGAACGAGGCACTGCTGGCGGAAGAGCCTATCGAGCATTCATAGACAATTCTTACTTTCAAGATTCAATACGACGATGTCCCATTGACATTATCTCGAAGAGGATGGAGATAAAAGACGACTTCCAGCCACAGCTACTCCAATCTATCATGAACACAAGAGCCTTATGTACCCAATGGAGAGCTGGGATCGTTGGCGGCCATCGCCGCATCTATAACGTCCATTCCTTTAAGATCGAATAGTCCCCTCCAGAAATTTGACTGGCACTTTGACCCCATCCACGGGTCTCCACCCCAGCCTAGATCCCAGGACCAGCTACACATGTACTGGTACGCGTTCTGTGCAGATTTGGAATCAGCATCACTCTTTTGGCTAGGTTAAGTAAGACCTGTTGGGGAAGCTGCGTTGGGCAAAATTCCAAAATATATGCTGCGACCCAAGCTTTGGGACTTGGGACGAATTAGAAAGTAATCACTCCGAAATGTACGTACCGCATCTAAAGTCGTATCTGTCCCAGTGGTGACTGCTTTGTTAATGACCCTCGCCGTGTCGGTCGTCAAATCTTGGATATCCAAATCTGGTCCCGAGATCTGATAGATATGTGTCATCTCATGCAACATCAATCCGCCTAGTGTCTGAGTCCCGGGGTCTGCAGTGCATGGGACTGGATTTCGCGGCAGCAAAAACGCAGTCGGGCAGAAGACGATGATCGGAGCCCTTGGTGAGTTCTTAATTTGTGCCGAATAGGCGATCTCGGTGTTTCCGTTTGCCTGCGACCTGAGTGGACCACATCTGTTATAAACATCTTCGCATGTGGCGCCGATAAGTTGGCCATTGCCCAATTGGGCTTGTTGCACTCGTTGCAGAACGCCTGCCACGGTATTTGCGGTATCCTGATTCCCTGCGAAGAAATACGAAAATGGGAGTGACGTGAAGCTGGAGGCGGCGTTGAGACCCGCTCCGGCAAGATAGCTGGCATCAAGGATGGCATTTTGCATAGCCGTAAGCTGGTCTCCGGCACATTTCCCTGGGATGATCACTATGCCTCTGGATGTCCATTGACGCTTGTCCGGGTGTGCGTTCTCTGGTGAATCTGAACTCCCCGTGGGATGTGCACCTGAAAGCAGGAAGAGGGTATTGATGGCGAGGAGAGCAAGGCAATATCGAAGTACCGGCCGAAAAGGCGAGGTTGGAGCCATCATGCAAGTTTGACTTGACGAAGTTTCGGAAGGCCTGTGATGATGTCCGGGTCTGGTTATCATTTGTCAAGCAAAACGCTTACCAGTCATGCTCATAATGCAAGCCTGGCAGACCTTATATATGCAACCTATAAGCGAACGGAATTGCAGTGGTGCCAAACCGTCCGACCCATCCTTGCCGTCAATATTATTATTCCGTGCCCGAGCTGATTGCACGTCTCGAAACCTCGAGGTCTTCTATTAATACCTAGATGACGATAATTATAGTCTTTGGGACAACAAACATGCTGTTCGAAACATTCGGGTTCCTTTCAAACATAGAAGCGCGTTTCAACACCGCCCCATGCGGGAAGCGCTTATACAACAGGAGGACGGCCTCACTTCCTATAAGCGCAATAAATAGAGTACCCGTTCCGCGGGCTACACGGCACACTGCCTGTGCCATACTAAGTGCCTCAGTCAAAGCAGTGTCTGGGAGCCTAGGAATGATTGCTGGATTAGATGATGTGAGGGAGGTAGGTAAGATCCTACACGCAAGGTCAATCTGCAATGAAGGCGCAAAGACCTTAGGCATCAAGGTAAGTCAGATGAATGTACTCCTGATACGTCCTGGGGTCATTAGGTATATTGTAAGCCCTTGGAGCAGCTTTGAACTGTCTACATTTGTATCTCACCCTATAACAATTACTCCTAAACGCACTGTGTGTTTCCAAACCTCCTTAGGTTGCGATCCATCAGGACGATCTGACCCAGTCATAGTTGTGGTATGATGAGCACCGACCTTGCTGTCTTTGTACCCACGTGCATGGTCGATTTCCACGGCGCGCTCCTCTCCCTTGAATTCAGCCACGGCCTCTATCCCAACATGGCCTTGATCATCAGTGGTCATGTGGGTCACCACAGTGTCACCGAAAAGCACGCCCATCTCCTCAAGAGAAAGTCCGGCAGCCTCAGGCATGTACTTCCAGAGGAGAAGAAGAGATATGATATCACAGCCAACGAAGACAAGATCACACCACTGCCCAATGTTTTAAAATCCCTTGGAACCTGGGGCTGTGTGGAGATTGGTGGCCAAGAAATGATTAACAAGTGAAATCGTGAGGCCCTTGGCTCTGATTGTGGTAGGGAAGATTTCTGCGACGTAAACAAATTGCGTGGGGGCGAGGAAAAAGCCGACACTGAAGGCGAAGAGATTGATGAAGAAGATGGCTGCAGCGTTGCCTGACTTATTGCCCAAACCGAAAAGAGACCGCATCCACACCAGGCCAAGCCCAAACTTAGGCAGCGAGTTGCATGAGCCATACATTCGTGACGGTCTATCAATAGACGAGAACTTACAAAGCATTTTCTTTCACCCTATCTTGTCGAGGAAGACGGCGTTTAAGAAGTTGACGCTGGCTGGGACAACAACATAGATGCCACAAATCAAGAGCGGCATGGACCCCGTCAAGCCAGTTGCTTCAGCCTCAATGATCACACATGTGGTAACGCTATTTATGCTAGCCGACTGCACTGCGAAAATAACAAAGATCTTAAGGAGGGTTCTCTTCTTCCACGATGGGATAATTAACACTTGGACGTAGCCTGACTTGGTCTCCTTATTGAATACGACTTGCTTCTTGATTTGAATGTACTCTGCGTGAGCGGCCAAATCCTCGGCATCGGTCGAGTCGTGATGGATCTTCTGGAGAATTTGCCATGCTCTGCCTAATTAGTTGTCCCAGATCAGCCACCTCGTGGACTAGGGGATCCAAAAGATACCAAATAGGATGGGAAGCGGTGCAATTGGACACAAGCACAGCGGCATGCGCCATTGGAATGTGGGATCTCTTGCAAGTATATTCCGTAGCCAGTCCAAGCGGAGCTACAAGGCCGTCAGAGAAGGATTTCGAAATCGGTTATATTACTTACCTCAGTCACCCTAGAGAGAAACTGCGACCGGTGCCAGCAGCCAATAGACCACCTCATCGTGGTGGAGCGACCTCAGAGATGTATAGAGGGAAAAGTGCAAGCCATTGGCCAACACTTAAGCCAGTGATGAAGCGAAAGACGAACAGCTGTGGGAAATTGACCGAGCCAGCTACAACAGCCGTCCCGATCACTCATCCAACGCCCGCTACTGCAATGCTTTCCGTCTACCTAGCTAGTCCGCGGTCCATCCTTGAAGTACGCATAGAAACCAGGCTCTCTGATTGAATTCCCAAAGACTGAATAGGAGAAGCCATAGGAGTATGCCCCAAGACAGACAAACAATACAGTAGAGATGTTGTACCTTGTAGGATTCACCATCTTAAAGTCTTCAAGTCGTAGATCCTAAGGGATGGAAGATTACAGGGGTGAAGTGGATCCTCTCGAACGTATATCTACTGTTACAAAACGAGCCAGGGTCTAGATTGAATGAGGCTTGCAGCAAACAGTCAACTGCTCCAACCAATGCGCCATCCACGCTTGACCCACTGGGTCTAATTCCGCCATCGTCTTGCTCGCCTGAACGCCGTTGACAATGGCATACTTGAGTGGCTTTTGACCAGACGATAGCGCGGCTGCCACATCACTAAACCAATGGAGAGTCTTCAATACCAACTTCGCGGCTACCTCCGTGGTATCATCCCCAGCAACCCTCTTCACAATCTCAACCTAGTGATTCAACGAAATTACCTTGCCTCCAATCAGCTTCTGAACAGACGGAACCAAAGTCTTCCAATCGCGATTATCTGGGTTGATATGATTGTAGGTCTGTATTCCTTCATGTTCATGATGCGCGAGGTTACGAACGATATGAGCCGGAACGTCTGCTGGAATTCATCAGCGCATCTGGTATGTACTCAGGTGACTTCGATGTCTGTATTGGACTCGGGAACCATTCGCTCTTGTTCCAACGGCGGCCATCGGGAGCAATCGGTCCAGCCACTTGACCGATGCGGAAGATATCAACTCTGATACTGGAACGCTCCGGAGCTACAGCCAGCATACGTTCGCCAACGTGTTTCGACTCGCCATAGCCCATAGGTAGAGCGACATTGTAGTCAACGCCGGTCAAAGATTCTTCTGGGATGAGCTTGTCCTCTGGATAGTAGGCTGTCCAGTTGGGGATGGAAGAATCAGAGGAGACAAACATTATGCGGGGGTGTAGGGTGATTGTTGTGCTTTGAGAAAGGTCGGCATTCCTTGGCATTTTTTATTTATTTTCCCCCCCACCACAGCCCCACCACCGGTACCAGCTCTACGAATAACTCTTCTGGTTTATTTGCTTTATATGAGTAGATAGCTCTATTCAAGGCGATTCTAACGCCGTAGGAGTCAGCTTAATCAAATAACTTCAATAGAAGATATTAGGGATTGAAATCTTAGCTTAATAATTACTAAACGGAGTAAGCCTATTGATTTTATCTTAAGCTTAATAACTTAATAAATACTCTCTTAATTTTATTAATTTCTACGGCGTTAGAGTCGCCTTAAATAGTACTATCTACTTATATAAAGTAAATCAATTAGAAGAGTTATTCGTAGAGCTGGTACCGGTGGTTGGGCTGTAGTGGGGGAAAAATAAATAAAAGAAAATGCCAAGGAATGCACACCTTTCTGCACACGCTAATTCCTCTAAGCGAACCCCTTCTGTGGTCGTTGCAAAGCGTCCTCGGCACGCTTCAAGCATATGACTTTTGAGAATTGATGGTCGTCGATTAGAGCTTATAGTAGTTGGGTACCCAAGAAAACAGTCAAGCCTGTTGAGAGTACACATAGGGGAGGGCGACTGGAATTACCATTGGTCTTAGTCACTCTGTTCGTGTGTGTAACACCGTTTCAATGCGAGCCCCCATTCGTTTGAGAAATCCCGGTTGAGGGCGGGGGACCGTTGGTATTTGCATTACTTTTTGCTTTACTTACTCCGCTTGCTTAATGCACCCCATTTGCCGCTTCGGGAAGGCCGCTGGTATATTTTTTAGAGTTGCGCTCATACGAGCTCCTCGCATCGTTACGACATCGCCTGTCCTCATTCCCAAAAGGCCGCCGAGGAATACCGAAAGGCTTTCAATTGTCGAACTTACATGTATCAACTTTGCTAGTACTGGCGACAAGTCTTTGGGGTTGAGATGTGGGTGGAGCTGAGCGGGAAGTCCTGGGGGCGCACAAACAGCTCGGGGCGCACAACTCGCTTAATGGGGGCGCACGACTCGGTACTTAGATTTGTATGGGGCTCTCACTAAAATCTAAGTACCTGTTCATACCCTATTATCCTCGCTATCGGTGACCGCCATTTGCCCTATATAGATGTTTTTAACCTCTACCTTTACCCTTCCTATATACTAGTCGCCCTTACTTTACTTCCCCTTTAAATTACCTCGCTATCGTTATTACCTCGTTATTATTATATTTTTATAACTCCCTTATCCCGACCTTAATCCCTAAATCGTATTAAATATTTAAAGAGTAATAGATAGAATATTTTAATAATACTTTTTATTATTTATATTTAAGGAGGTATTTAACGAGCCCGATTAAATTTAAAATCGCTTATAAAATTAGGTTTTTAATTAGGGTTTTATTATAAATATTAATTTATATAAAAAGAGTAGAAAGAGTTATAATTACGTTTATTATATTAAAGATATAAAGAACTAGAGGAAACTCTCTAAATATAAAAGTTTAATAAATTTAGAAAATTATAAAACTAGGTAGTAAAAGATAACGAAGATTAAAATAAAGAGTTATAAATAATATTATTTTATTATATAAAAGTTTATTACCCCTAACGGTAAGGTTAAAATATAAATTATAAATATTAAAGAGTAAAGATATATATATAATTTAATAGTAAATCCTCTTTTTTATTATATATATCTTAACTAGAATAAAGATTACGTTAAAGTTTTAAAGTTTTTAAAAACGAATCGCCTAGTAAAGTTTTTATATAATTAATTTAAATAAATATTAAAATATACCCCGAAGGAGTCTAATTAGGTATTTATTATCTTAAAGAAGAAATATTATAATTTAATATTATTAACGATTCGTTCGCGAGAGAATATTTTAAATAAGTTTCTATAGACCCTAGATAATAAGTAGTTTAAAGTTAAATATCGATATAACTACCTTTATAACCTTACTAGTAGTATAGTAATAAAAAGAATTCTTTAATAAATTATTATTATTAATTATTATTAACGTCGCCTAATAAAGCGCTTTTATAGCGATTTTATATTCTAGAGCGACGCTATATTTAATATTAATACTATTAAACTACTACTCTTTATCGTTATCGGAATTATAAATATAAATATAAATTTTCTAGTTATATTATCGTTTACTATCGTAGAATCCGAAGAAATATATAGTTTTTTTTTTAAAGTATTAAATAAAGAGCTTTAAAACGATTATCTACCCCTTCGTATTATTATCGCGGATTAAAATAAAGGATTTATCGCCGCCCTTTTACTCTAGATATTAGAAATCTAACTCTAGTTATATAATTAATATATTATTCAAAATATTAAAACTAGGGTCGGAAATTCTAAACGAGGTTATCCGAAAAAAAGACGGGATAAAATTCATAATACTATTTAAACCTAGATTAAAAGTAGTTTTACCGAATTAATTAAAAATCGGGAGGTATTAATAACTTTACTTTAATTTAATAAAAAGATTTATTTTAAAAATAATTAGGAACTTAAAGAGCTATTAATCGTATAATATTTAATATAAAATTATCTTAATCTTGGGGTAAATTCTATTTAAAGAAATAAAGGTATTTACTTTATTTTTAAAATAATTATAAATTCTTAAATTTTAATTAAAAATACTATTAAAGTTATAATTATTAAACTACGATTATTTTACCGTAAACTATATTTAATAAAGAATCGGTCGCGTATTAATATCCTAAAAATAGTTGATTATAAGGTATTTAATATTATTATTAATAAAGTATTTATTTATATTATTAAGACGATAAACCCTAAATAAATAATTATAAAAACTATTTTTATTAATAACGCTAAGTGTTTAGTTTATACTCTAGAATTATTATACGAGTACGAGATCTATATCCGGAAAGCGCTATTATATTATTATTACTTTTTATATATATATATTAAAGGATTTTTAATCCCGTTATTTTTTTTCTACCCCCGTTAATAGCTAGTAAATACTCCCGTTCCTAGAGGGTAGGAATTACGATATTATAATAAAATACTCCTTTTTAATAATATAGATATAACTAGATTTCGGGATCTTAGTAAAAATAAATTCCTTATTATAATAATAAATTTTTATTAATTATACGAGAATCTCCTTCGGTAGTTAATTAATAAGTTAGTTATTTAACTCGATAATTTTTCTATTAATATAACTAAGATTTATAAAATATATAAAGAGCGGATATATAGTATCCCGATTATATTTCTTATACCGCCGTTTATTAAAAAAGCGTAGTAAACGACTTTATAAAAGAAGAAAAAATATAATAAAACTATTATTTATAAATTAATTACTTTTAAGGCCTTTAAAAGGGAAATTAAAAGCCGCGAGTAAATAGTAACTAGGCGAGAATACGAAGAATATATATAAAAACGGGAGTAGGAGTAAGAGTAGGAGTAAAAATAAAAATAAAAATAAAAATAAAAATAAAAGTAAAGCGACGGTAATATTATTAATAACCCGCTCGAAATTCTATCTTTATTTATTTAATAGTAACCTCCGTTACTTTAACCTAAACTACGCCGCCGTTAACCTACGAAATTAATATAATTATATAAACCCGTCTTTAATTAAAAACTCCCTTTTATTTTATTCGTTTTATTAATATTTAGGCGGCGATAACCTAAGTTTATTAAAATATAAAAATAAATTAAAAACGAGTTATAACCTCGCCGGGTAAAAGTAAAGAGTTTTATATTAAAAATAAAGAGTAAAATTAAACCTTTTACCCCTATAAAGAAATAATCTAAAAATAATCTTATCGCCGCTATAAATATAAACGAGCGGGAGTCGTAGGAGTAACGGATTATTAACGCGGCGTTTTTAAATTAATTTAGTTAATAATATAGGGCGGAATACTAGGGTAGAAAAGCGATAACGCCGTATAAAAAGTATAAATAAAGTAGATAAACGATAATTATATATATAATAACGATATACCGCGCTCTATATTCATAATAGTAGGGTATAAATAGGTATTTAGATTTTAGTAAGAGCTCTATATAAATCTAAGTACCGAGTCGTGCGCCCCCATTAAGCGAGTTATGCGCCCCGAGCTGTTTATGCGCCCCCAGGACTTCCCGGGAGCTAAGCGCGCAGACCACTTGGCAAGCTCGATAATTTGGACCGAATCAAGTCCGAAGGCGAAAAAGTCCTCTGTGTCACTAGCTGCGCCTTTTGGCAGATCCCGGACGACTGATTGCACATAGGAACCCACTGGTCTTTGGAGTGCAGCCGTGTCCTGTACTTGTTCTCGTGAGAGAACTCCGATCTCGTTTCCTCTGATTGCATGATTGCACAGCGCCTCTTTCACGTCGGCGTACAATACTGAAGACTTTAGGCGGATAATACTGCCTTTCCCAGCTTTTACGAACGGCTTCTCTGGCGAAGCTAGAATGATGTTGCTTTGGAAAATCTTGCCGGGAGCTGCGGCCTCCTGGTTAGCTTGCGGGACAGTAGGCCATATCTACTATATGAACGTATCATCATCTACGACAGGCACTCTTGGCTCATTGATAAGTACAGGCTGAAATCGACCCGTTCCTACGACTAAAGCTCCCTCAATATCCGGATGGCCTTGGATTATACTCCCAGTGGTAACTGGCTGGAAGCTATCGCCGTTACAGAGCACAATTACATCGTCGCCTCGCCCTCGGAACGTGAACAGCTATGGGTTTGTGGGATGCTGTTTGTAGTCGTCATTAGTCCGCCATACGTCGACTTCTGGAAATGAGTGCCAAATTGTATGTATCCACGCCAGCTTTGCAGGTTTGGGTTTGGTCAGCTCGTAGACATCCGTGTGGACATACACCATGTCTACTATGAAAATCCTTGAGGTTAGCATTGCTACTATTCTACGAGGACGAAAGCCTCAACGTCCTCTTTGAAAAGTGTGTTAGCAAGACACTGCCAAGGCATGGTTTGTAGCTCAGGAATAAGCGAACGTTGAACAGAAACATCATACCTTCATAGTCCCGGTGCCATTCAAAGTAAGTCTAATTTTCTGTCGTCGGAACTCGTGCTGGAATGATGAACCTTCGTTGATCCAATGGCCGAAGTAAGGCATGTTACCTCACTGACGAGATCTCCCGCTGGTACTGCCGAGGACCCACCACCGCACATGACGAATTTTGTTTCAGCTATCTGATCAAGGCCTTTTGGTTTGTCGACTAATGCTTCCAGCACTGTTGGTGAATTAAAGATACCTCGAATTAGCATTTGAGTCATGATCTCACCCATGATCTCTCCGTATGATCTCTCCGTTTGCAGGTGTTGTTGAAGGTACCATGACCTAGTGAGAGTTGGAAAGGATTGGAAGCGCAGTCATAGCAACAATACCACCACCTAAATGCAGTACTCAACGTCTGTATATTCCTCAATATAGGTATCTGCTTAATCGAAATCCTGGAAATGTATTAATAAAGCTTTCCCAACCAAGTCAAACAGAGTATAATCCATATTTCTCCGACTATCCGATTTTGACAATCTACACTGGCTATCGATAACGCTGAAGGCACCATGTAGAAATATGATCGACTTTAAAGCACCTTATTTGAGATAGTTGGCAGCAGCAGCAAAATACAAGTTGACGGAACCTGAGCTGACCTGTAGAGCCCGAGGTGTGGGAGATGAGGACTAGATCCTTCACTCCATGAGCATACGGTTGATCGTACGGATATTGTACAGAGGGTACAGTCAATAATTCGTTCAGGGATACAAGGACAATGTAGCGTAAGTCAGGCACATCCTTTTTCAAGTCGGGCATCTTCTTGGTCTAGTTGAAGTCATTCTCCGATCAGTCATTGTGTTGGATCGAAGCACGGCTCCACATGGGTGGCGAATTGAAACTGAGATCTAGGGACTAATGAATTCTCTGTGGTCTATATCGAGCCCGGTCTTGGCTGATGCTCTCAAAAGACGCTGTTGTAATGAGTTAGAAAACAATGTAGAGCTCGGCCGTACCTTCATACTTAGTGAGTGAAGAGAACGCATAGAGGGTAGAGTCACACTCTATCCGAGATGCAAAATCTACTTGTTTTCTATCCCATTGTTCTCTCCTCCTCAATGCAGGGAGCCTCCGAACCCCTATCATACATGGGGCAGGGCGATGAAGCCGGACTTCATGAGTTTCCACAATTTAGTATTTGTGAATGAATGGAGTATTGGAATGGGAGGAGGCGACTGGTTGATTATATATGGAGGTAATGGTCTGTTTATGCTCATTCGGCTAATCCCTTGGGCTGGGTGTTAGAATATTTCAATATGGAGAAGTCTAGTAGGAGCTATGTATTAAAATCAGTGATAGTGTTACCTTGTGAAGGAGGTCAGGCTCTTGCAAGAAAATACATGCTACGAAATTGTTATTCTCAACAGGAGAGTGAGCGCCCTTTGTAAACTAAGCCCTCACTTGCCTGGGTCCAGTGCACATTTGGCTGCGGTAATTAATTCCTCACTCGTCCACCATCACTACCTGGTCGCGATATCCCTCGTTGTCAACACTCACAAGGAATCGGCCGTTGCCTAGGGACCAACCGGAAGCACGAGCGCCCCGGTGGGTATTGTGTCTCCCGAGGCGTGGGCGCCAAACGTATCCTTTGGACCGGAAGATGTCAAAAAGCTCTCGGTCAGATACCTCACCTGTGACCCGAATGTCCAATAAAGCCCTGACATTGAGAGCCCCTCTTGCTTGGATCTCCGCAAAGAATGCATCCACTTCGCTTGATGGTAGCTCTTCAAGATGACCTGGGCTAAGGGGTGGGAGAGTGGCCCCAAGCTCAAAAAGTCTCCGGTACGTCTGGCGCTCTCTTCGAGCTCTCGTAAGACATCCATCTGCATGTGCTGTGTCCCTAGCATGGAGGACCTCGAGTATTTCTCCGAATTCGTCGAGGTCTCCATCACTGTCATAGTATACCTCAGGACCCATGAAGTCATCCTCGTCATCCCCATCGTCATCTTCCTCGTCTTCATCATCCTCATCAACATCTAGAGCTTGCTGTCCCTGGGCAGGAAATAACTCGCACCGATAGTGACATGTATTCTTGTTTTGTAGACCTAGCCAATTGGTGATGCAGGCTAACCCCACAACGTGCCCGCAGGGCAGACGTACTGGAGTCTCTTCCGACGTAGTATAACTCTCCTGGCAGATATCACATTCCCTATCTTCAGGCATGTATTCGACTGGCAACAACCTATCAAGGAAGTGTGTCACGCAGCAGAAAGCTTGGGACATGTTGGAAGACCGAAACTTTAGGTATTCGCTTGTTGTGATAAGTTCGAGCTTCTGGTTTTGGCTTCACTCAGCTCCTGATAATCGATTGACCCTGAGTGTGTAGGTGGTTCGGTGATTGGGATAACGAGGAAGAGAAAGATGGATAGTTAAAAAGGGGGATGAGAAAAGGTGAGAGTGTTGGCAGCACATCGAACAATGTTTATTAGTCTATGAGCTGGGTTCTCTTGAACACAATGACTCTTTAGTATAGATAGTGGCATTGTGCGTTGACATAGAGTGGGAACAGGTTATAGTAGGCGTCATGTCAAAGACATTGTAGGGGCAAAAACCAAACGACTGAAAGCTTTGTCAAATATAATTTGTGACAAAGAAATGCTAAGCTTATGTGGATCTCTTTTACTTACGATGAAGAGTAATCTAACTGGATCAAGCTATTGGACGCCCGTTCCAAATTGAAGACAGCGAAAAGTCGAAGAAAATCTCAAGTTTTATCAGCTGGTAAGCTTTACATATTTTACTGCTCTTCGTATACATTAGCCGGAACACTGATCTCTTACCACCAGCACAAACCATCCTAGACAGTCAAAATACTAGGAACTAGTCGTCTGTACCCTGCAAGTCCAGCCTAAAGATACGACGAAGACGAAGTCTACTTAAGGGTTTCCGCTTCCATTGATTAGCTACTATAACAAATCCTACGCTATCGCTCGGACTTTCTGAAAGAGGATGATATCTTTATTCGAAGATCTAGATCCTCGAATTTCGACGAGAAGAAAATATCTAAAATAAATTTTGATTATACGAAGTAAATTAGTCCGGCGTTTCAAGACATAAATTTGAAGTTAGATTTTTATAAAGATATTATTTATTAATTAGAAGCGAGATTAGTAGATAAATCTATTTTAGATATAATATAATTATAGTATAAAAGTAGAGTAAAACGAGAAATAAAGAACGAAAATTAGAGTAAATTCAATTATTATTTAAATAAAAACTAATATATAAAATAGTTATTTATTTCTTATTTAAATTATATTAAGAATTTATTTTAATTTTTAAAGAAATGATATTTCTTATTAATAAATTAAATAGAATTAATAACTCGATAAATTATTAATAATTTAAATATTAAACGAATAAATTTATTATATACTTTATAATATATATATATTATAATATACGTAATAGTATATTTAATAATATACGATATTTACTCTTTATAATAATTTCTAAATCATTAGATAAAAATATATATAATATATTTCAATAATATATATCATAATATATATAATAATATAGATTCTATATATAGTTTTTCCTTAAATATACTTAAATAATATCTCTGAGAATTTTGATTAAGGTTTATTTATTGAGCGCTGGATTCTTTGCCTTTTGCGTGTTACAGCATATCTGTAAGATAAGGTAAGAGCGGCTCTATCAATTGGATCTCTACCATCCTCATTATAAAACTCTAATCGCTTTACTAGAATACTATGTCCAGAGGTGTATCGTCTAACGCCATCCTTAGCCCCGTATTGAAATTTTCCGTCTAATTATCTTACCACCCTTTACACAGGCTAATTGATTACCTAAGTTACCCCTTATTTTCCGACCGGAGCACGCTGTAACTAAAGCTTAGGTGCAAAGATATCAACTTTAACCGTACACCCATAACCCTGATCTTGAAAGCTGGGTTGGGCTCTTATTATCAAAACCCCAGAGCATCGAGACTTCTACAATATATTTGGATTTTTCTTTCAAATTAAATTTCAATCGCTTCATATAGACTCTAATATACTACGACAAAAAGAATGCCAGTGAGCACAAGCTTCATTGCAGCGTGTGCTGTGGGCATCGCAGCACATGCTGGCCTCTTCATTCGGGGAGAATGGCACATGCAAGCTCCTACACTCCTTGTTCTCCATGTCGTTTTTGGGCTTCTCATAGTCTTATTCGAAGTCCGGAAAGAAGATTTCTCACCGTCGACCTTGATCAATGCTAGTGTCATCATTGGTGGCTACCTAATCGGCCTATTCTCCAGCATAGTCTTGTACCGCGTATCACCTTTCCACCGTCTACGCAAGTTTCCAGGCCCACGTTTGGCAGTTGTCAGCAAGTTTTGGCATGTCTGGCAGTGCCGAGATTCGCGCAATCATGAACTGATGGAACGAATGCATGGACAGTATGGTGAATTCGTGCGTATTGGTATGATCAAAATCTTGAAAGGAAGGCATTTCAGAATTGAATACGCAGCTTATAGAGTACTCCAGGACCTAGTGAGATAGCCTCGTTCCATCCGGAATCATTTGCTGTCTTGGAAAGCTATGGTACTAAGTGCACGAAGTCGGACTTTTATGACCTGTTACTGCCTGACTTGTCATTGGTGTTCACTCGTGACAAGCGCGTGCACGACACAAGGCGTAATATCTGGAGCCGCGCTCTAAATACACAAGGTAATTGGTCAAGTAAACTACACGAATGATATACACATTGCATATATCATGTGCCTTCCTGCGAGCTATTGCTGACCTTAAACTCATATTTATAGCCATCTCGCTATACAGAGACAGAATTAATCGGCAGATTGAACTTCTCATGAAGAACATCTCTGACACTGCTGCCGCGAAACAACCGGTTGTGATCAATGAAGTCATGTACTGGTTCGCATTCGATTCCATGGGCGAGTTCGCCTTCAACCAGGACTTCGGCATGATGCAACGCCGCGAATGGCACTTTGCTGTCAAGCTGTTCCGACGAGCCCTCTCCATCGTCGGACCCTTCCACCCAACCATCTGGCTGATCAAAGTCGCCTTCACGTTCCTGCCGTGGTTCTGGAAGATTAGGGACTGGTTTGCCATGTTGGCATTCTGTCATCAGCAATTGCATAACCGAATGAAGGTTCGTCGTCAATGGGTTAGAGCTCCCTTGGTCTGGCAGTCCCTGACTTGTGCGATGATCCTAGACGCAACCCGTAGCCAAAGACATCTCGTCCTACTTCCTTGAAGAGGCGGACAAGCAAGGTCACAGCATGTCTATGCGGAATTGGCTTAAAGGCGACACAGCGACAGTCATCGTTGCGGGGAGGTACGAACTTCATCCCCAGCTCAAACCTCTTCATTCCTGTTCTCCTTGTCTCTACAGATTTTATACCTGTATCGACATGTGACTAATCCGAGATGACAGTGACACAACAGCTCCAAGTCTGACATTTATATCCTACCTCCTCGCCAAATACCCTGAAAGCACCGAGAAGCTTCACGCCGAGCTTGCTGAGGTCGACCCTCTCGACCTTGCTACCGTATCCGGCTTACCCCACCTCAATGGCACCATCAACGAGGCTATGCGGTTATATCCGGTGGCAAGCACTGTCGTATCGAGAGAAACCCCTCCGGAGGGTGTTATGATTGGCGATACCTTCATTCCGGGAAAGACAAAGGTGTTGGCAGCTCGCTGGGTCATATTCAAACGCATGTCTAACTCGATCTATAATGTTCCTTGAGATTTACTAAGTTATTGCAGTCAAGAGTTGCTTCGAACGTCCTATGGAATTTGTCCCCGAGCGTTGGTACAGTAGGCCGGAAATGGTTAAGAATAAGCACGCTTTCTCGCCCTTTGGTACGGGTAAGTACTTCCAAGGCCTGGTGCTTTTCCAGCGCTCAGTGTATGAGGAGGGCTAATCGAGAATTCCCGTGTCTACAGGCCGCGCGAGTTGCGTTGGACAAGGTCTCGCAACTACTCAGCTGCGGCTAGTAGTGGCATCTTTGGTGAAGCAATTTCGGATACGCTTTGTCCCTGGTGAGGATGGAACGGAGTTATTGAGGGACATGAGGGACCAAATTACCGCACAGCCGGGGAGATTAAGGCTCCTCTTTGAGCCCAGGGAGTGAGGATTTTGCAGGCATACTACGTGTGATACAGAGAAGGCAATCGGTCTGCTGGGAAGTATGGATGTGCGCGCGAATGATAGTGGAGTCGAGTTCGGAATAGCAAAGCACGCTTCTAAACATTGAGCTCTATCATAATTGAATATAGCACCGTGATTTGCAATATTCACTCAAGTACGGGCTTTGGGGTCAATACAGCATGTTAGTCGATGAAAGTATGAGTTTCGCTAGATCAGCTCAAAGAGTGACAGAGGGAGTGTATTTCTGCGAATAGTTTGCTCTTAGACATTGGTTTTTCGATAATCCTACAATCTTGCTGTTACAGCGTCTCCCACTGTGTACCCGGTCTCGGTCCTGCACAGTCTTCCATCTTCAGCAACAGCCCAATACTCACTCCCAACCCCAGTCAGCGCATAGAACATATGCGTTGGGTCATATCTATTTTTGATGGCCAGCAGACGATCATAATTGGGCCCATACAATACCTGCTGGAAGTCAGGCTGCTGTGAATCGGCTTCATTAAGATAGGCGCCTCCATCTGGGGTCAGTGCTTCCAACTGTGGAACGAGTACGTCCGTGATCAATTGCTGATTTGCAAGATCAGTCTGGAAGTCCGTATAGTTGTAGATGGTGTACAGGACCATGTCAAACAGCACAGTACGCCACACGGGGTTCACAGAATTGTAAGGCGAGCCGATAACCTGGTTCGACACATTAAGAGCCAGGCCAGAAGCTCCGCCACCCTGTTCACCAATCACGCGGAAGGCGGCAGTCAAGGCGGGGTTGTTGTGCTCGACGAGAGAGCGTGGAATCAATCGGCCACCGATTTGTATGTCGGCGGTAGGAATCGGTGGGTCCATGGCATTGTAGCTGTCTAGGAAATTGGAGTATTGGTTCACGACGTAGGCTATTGAAAGTTAGCCAGAATAGTGAAACTGCGACAAGTGAACGTGGCTGAAGAGAGATTTCTGGATCGACTTACTGTAATTGATTCCAGACTGCTCAAGCCTGACTTTTACGGGCCTGATAAAGCTGTCCAACTGCGCTGTCGATATATTGGGGCCATATGTTGGTGCCATCGAAAAGGTAGTGTTTGTGAACTGCCATATGCTGACTCCGCCGGCGTCCACGAGAGGAATCAGAGCCTCATGGAATGCTCCAATGACATTGTAATAGGTCTCTTGCGAAACACCTTCATTTGTGAAGGTGAGATTGGAAGCAGAAGATGGCACGTCCGTATATGCCTTATATGTCATTGATAGCACAACACCGAATATGCCACCACCACCTCCAGAGAGCGCCCAGTACAGATCTGAATTTGTAGAGGGACTCGCTGTTAGGAGCTCTCCGGTCCCTGTGACAACCTCCCACTCAAGGACCTGATCTGCTGCGAGTCCAAATCTCGAGGCCAGCGGACCATGACCTCCACCTTGGGTATAACCACCTGCAATACCAACAGTCGGGCAATTGCCGCCTACTACGACCAGACTTTGTGCCTGAGCAGCTTCGTAGGCCTCAAATCCTTGCACACCTGCACCCATTCTCATTGCTTTGCCAGAGTAGTTCGAGGACTTATAATCGAAAATCAGGATATCTTTCATGTTGTGAGTCCAAATTCCAACGGCGCCGGCTCCAGATGATTTGGCATTGTAGTCGTGTCCTGTGTTGCGAATTGTAAGACGAATGTTGTGGCTCTCTACGAACTCGATCGTCTTTTGATAGTCGGATGCATTACTAGCATTCACAGAATACTGGTTGTAGGTGCCTATGATGCAGCGAGCACTTACTGGTAGGAACGGGTCGCAGCTCTGATTGGCGAAGAAAGGCGCCATGACTGACGACGATGATTCGTAGTGGGTGGCTTCTACGAACCATACCGACTGTAGTTGGGCGCAGGCTTCGGCGTCATATTGTGCGAAAGAATCATGATGGCATACACTCGCTATAGGCACTGTCGCAATAAGCTTGCCGCCAAGTGTTTGGTTGAAATTGTCCCATTCTGTAGCATTCGGCCAGCAAGTATCCCCAGGATAGCAGTGACATGATTCATTTGTCGATGGGTACGTCGAATTAGATCTCCACGAAAGTTCTCCATTAATTGGTGATGATGAAACCCTGATTGTAAAACCACACAAACTCAGCAGGGTCAGTAATGATCGAGCAAAGCCATCGAGCTCGGACGAGCTTGACAAGGAGGTCATGAACGCCATCTACAAGGCGCAGTGGGAGCAGTCATAGCTCGACGACGGTCTCGACATTGTTTTGTTTGCCTGACTTCCATTGAAAACAATACACGACTAATCCCGCCAAAATTACAGGGCTAGAAAGACGTTACAACTAGAACACTTCAATGACTTCAGCGGACGTGAAGCGCATCTCTTGCCGTAAACTCAAAGCCCCCCACCATCCTCTCTAGTACTCTCAAGCTGCTATTGAGAGGCGCAATGCTGGATCGGCTCGTTCTCCATTCAAGAAGGGGTTCATTCCATTGGACAGTTGAGTTTGCCTGGAATCCTGATGATCCCACAAGAAGTTCTGTCAGCACACAGTGGACCCTTACCAAAGGGAATGCGTTTGACTCAGCTTCCTGGTAGATTGGGAAAAGTGGCCTCACGAGAAGGCGTGTAAGGTAGCATCAGCAGGAAGAGATAAGAATGTGGACGGGTCGGTGATACTACTGCATTCGCATTGAAACCACTTCCCCCATCACCTTCCTTCAACCTTCGTCCAACCATTCCGATTCTGTCAACACATGGATTCTGGAAGAGCGGGCCCCACGGACGCTTGATTGGCCCGCGTTGATCAGATCGACTTGGATCGACGTTCCACCCCAAAAGATACAGGATTGAATCCTAATTTTGTGGGAAGGTGGAGGCGGGAGGGGGAAGGGATTGGTGGGCAGTGTCCAATTGGAGGCGTCTCTTTCAGCCGCGCTTCGTCCGTGCTTTTGAGGGCGGTTAACGCCTTCATTTTGCCTTCTGATTTTGCCTGTCTTGCTGCATATCTCTGCATGCACAGTCAGGATCACTTCTCGACAGGGAAGTATTGAAGGTACTTTAAGAAGGAAGGAAGGAAGAAAGGAATTTCACTCCGTGAGGGCATGTGGTCCAATCAAAGTGAGAAAGCGGGAGTTTTAGCGTATTCATGAAGCTGTGCAATCCTTGGCATTTTTTATTTTTTTTTGCGCAACACAACCTATCAGCTCTGCGCATAGCGCTTCTTATATATCGACCTTATATATATAGATAGCTCGATTTAAGGCGATTCTAACGCCGTAAAAATTAACCTAATCGACTTATTAGTATACGATCTATTAGGGGTTAAAGTATTAAACCAAAATCTTAGAAATCGGGTATAGAAATTAGAAGGGTTTACCCCTTAACTACTCGTACCCCTTAATCGCTTTTTATAGGACTAATACCTAGAAGCCGCCTAGAGACCCCCCTAGTCCTAATAACTTTCGCGATAAGAATAGTCTTTATAACTTCCCGAATTATTACCCGGAGGACGAATTTCTAGGGTATTCTTTAAGGGCCTAAAGAACTTCCGGGCTTTAACCCTATAGGATAAATAATTAAAGAGTACGAGTAGTTAGGGGGTAAACCCTTTTAGGCTTTCTATATTAATTTCTTAATTATTATTCCTTCTTAAGCCCTATGTACCCTATTAAACCTACTATTAATTTTGAAAACTTTATAACGTTAAGGTTATTTATCTAAATTAATTAATATTTATAATATTAAAATCGTCTTAAATCGAGCTATTTATATATATAAAGTTAATATATTAAAAGCGCTATACGTAGAGTTAATAAATTATATTACGCGTAAAAAAAAGATTAAAAAATACTAAAGATTATATAGTTTTATAAATATATTAATACCGCGGCGCGTTAAAGGATAACTACCGATACTACCTCTCACATTAATCGTATTAATTTTAAATTAAAATACTTTAGAGTACCGGCGCCTTTCGCCGCCGGGAAGTCCTAAAGATATATAAATAACTCGAGGCGTATAACTCACTTAATAGAGGCGTACGACTCGGTATTTAAATTTATATAAGATTTTTACTAAAATCTAAATATTTATTTATACTCTACTATCCTCGTTATCGGTAATCGCTATTTATTTTATATAAATATTTTTAATCTTTATCTTTACTATTTTTATATATTAATCGCTTTTATTTTACTTCCCTTTTAAATTACCTCGCTATTATTATTATCTCGTTATTATTATATTTTTATAGTTCCTTTATCCCGACTTTAATCCTTAAATTATATTAAATATTTAAAAAGTAATAAATAAAATACTTTAACGATACTTTTTATTATTTATATTTAAGGAAATATTTAACGAGCCCGATTAAATTTAAAATCGCCTATAAAATTAAGTTTTTAATTAAGATTTTATTATAAATATCGGTTTATATAAAAAGAGTAAAAAAAGTTATAATTATATTTATTATATTAAAAATATAAAGAGTTAGAGGAAGCTCCTTAAATATAAAGATTTAATAAATTTAGAAAATTATAAAATTAAATAATAAAAGATAACGAAGATTAAAGTAAAGAGTTATAAATAATATTATTTTATTATATAAAAGTTTATTACCCCTAGCGGTAAAGTTAAAATATAAATTATAAATATTAAGGAGTAAAGATATATATATAATTTAATAATAAATTCTTTTTTTTATTATATATATTTTAATTAAAATAAAGATTACGTTAAAGTTTTAGAATTTTTAAAAACGAATCGCCTAGTAAAACTTTTATATAATTAATTCGAATAAATATTAAAATATACCCCGAAGGAGTTTAATTAGGTATTTATTATCCTAAAGAAAAAATACTATAACCTAGTACTATTAACGACTCGTTCGTAAGAGGATATTTTAAATAGGCTTTTATAAACCCTAGATAATAAATAATTTAAAATTAAATATTAATATAGTTACCTTTATAACCCTATTAATAGTATAGTTATAAAAAGAATTCTTTAATAAATTATTATTATTAATTATTATTAACGTCGCCTAGTAAAGTACTTTTATAGCGATTTTATATTCTAAAGTAATACTATATTTAATATTAATACTATTAAACTACTACTCTTTATCACTATCGGAATTACGAATATAAATATAAATTTTCTAATTATATTATCGTTTATTATTATAGAATCCGAAGAAGTATATAGTTTCTTTTTTAAAATATTAAATAAAAAACTTTAGAACGATTATCTACCCCTTTATATTATTATCGCGGATTAAAATAAAGAATTTATCGTTACTTTTTTACTCTAAATACTAGAAATCTAGTTTTAATTATATAACTAGTATATTATTCAAAATATTAAAACTAAAGATAGAAATTCTAAATAAAGTTATCCGAAAAAAAAACGGGATAAAATTTACGATATTATTTAAACCTAAATTAAAAGTAGTTTTATTAAATTAATTAAAAATCGGGAGGTATTAATAACTTTATTTTAATTTAATAAAAAGATTTATTTTAAGGATAATTAGGAACCTAAAGAGTTATTAATTATATAATATTTAATATAGAATTATTTTAATCTTAGGGTAAATTCTATTTAAAGAAATAAAAGTATTTACTTTATTTTTAAAGTAATTATAAATTTTTAAATCTTAATTAAAAACGTTATTAAAATTATAATTATTAAACTACGATTATTTTATTATAAATTATATTTAGTAAAGAATCGGTCGCGTATTAATATCTTAAAAATAGTTAATTATAAAGTATTTAACGTCGTTATTAATAAAGTATTTATCTACGTTATTAAAATAATAAACCTTAAATAAATAACTATAAAAGTTATTTTTATTAATAACGTTAAATATTTAATTTATACTTTAGAATTATTATATAAGTACGAGATTTATATCCGGAAAACGCTATTATATCGCTATTATTTTTTATATATATATATTATTGAATTTTTAATCCCGCTATTTTTTTTCTACTTTTATTAATAATTAATAGATACTCCTATTCCTAGGGGGTAGGAATTACGGTATTATAATAAAATACTCCTTTTTAATAATATAAATACGGCTAGATTTCGGGATTTTAATAAAAATAAATTCTTTACTATAATAACGAATTTTTATTAACTATATAAAAATCTCCCCCGGTAGTTAATTAATAAATTAATTATTTAATTTAATAATTTTTTTATTAATATAACTAGGATTTATAAAGTATATAAGGAGCGGATATATAATATTTTAATTATATTTCCTACGCCGCCGTTTATTAAAAAAACGTAATAGGCGGTTTTATAAAAAAAGAAGAAATATAATAAAACTACCGCTTATAAATTAATTATTTTCGAGACCTTTAAAAGGGAAATTAAAAGCCGCGAGTAAATAATAATTAAGCGAGAATATAAAGAATATATATAAAAACGGGAGTAGGAGTAAAAATAAAAATAAGAGTAAAAGTAGGAGTAGGGCGATAATAATATTATTAATAACTCGCTTGAAATTCTATTTTTATTTATTTAATAATAACCTCCGTTATTTTAATTTAAATTACGCCGCCGTTAACCTACGAAGTTGATATAATTATATAAACCCGTCTTTAATTAAGAACTCCCTTTTATTTTATCTACTCCGTTAATACTTAGGCGGCGATAACTTAAATTTATTAAAATATAAAAATAAATTAAAGGCGAGTCGTAGCCTCGCCGGGTAAAAATAAAGAGTTTTATATTAAAAACGGAGAATAAAATTAAACCTTTTACCCTTATAAGGAAGTAATCTAAAAATAATTTTATTACTATTATAAATATAAACGAGCGGGAGTTATAGGAGTAACGGATTATTAATATAACGTTTTTAAATTAATTTAGTTAATAGTATAAGGCGGAATATTAAGGTAGAAAAATAATAACGTTATATAAAAAGTATAAATAGGGTAAATAAACGATAGTTATATATATAATAACGATATACCGCGCTCTATATTCATAATAGTGGGGTATAAATAGGTACTTAGATTTTAGTGAGAGCCCTATACAAATCTAAATACCGAGTCGTGCGCCCCCATTAAGCGAGTTATGCGCCCCGAGCTATTTGTGCGCCCCCAGGACTTCCCGTTTCGCCGCCCATGCCGCCAGGTTACAGAGACATCGAGTGTAATGGTAATGGTAGTACGAGCACAGCACCAGGGTTAGAATCCTCCGCGCCCACCTTTGTCGCCCGTGCGCCACCCAAAATTGCAGACTTTCCTCGAGATCAGCGGATCCCACATATGCACCAACGTTGCCTAAGGCACTGCTTACTCTGGAAGGAGGTGTCATTTGACTGTGGGATCAACGTGGGCCGCACCTTTGGTTTCAGAGCCATCGGAATCCATGACATGCGACGCACTGCGCCGCCTCAGAACATGCACGAGCGGCCTGAGGAGCTTTGGACTATGTGTATCACAGATGAATTAATAGGTTACATGGAGGCAATCTGTATTCATAACAGCTTCTCTATCCTTTCGTTAGTATACCCAATCTACGAGGGTATTCCACAGTCCTTCCATAAAGAAAGTCCTTTTTTCTCTACGGCTTCGATCCCGCTCTACATCTATCATGCTGCTCAGTCACCAAGGCATATCACTCCTAGTATGGATGGTGGTTTTCACCATTATCATCACAACGGTTGTCGCCCTTCGCTTCCTAGCTGCCAGAGTCAAGAGGCGAGCTCTTCGCCCAGATGACTATATGATTGTTGTTGCCTATGTAAGCACAGCGAACCCTATGTCCCCGTCGACTATATTACTTACATGAACCCTAGACCAGTACGCTTGCTCTAGAAGGCCTTACGTGGTGGGCTATAGCAAATGGTCTTGGTGCACACACTTCAGAGCTCAACAAATATGAGCTCGGTGTGCAATACAAGGTAACACAGGCCAAATGCTGTCTAGAACCGCTCGACTTACAACGGCATCAAAGATACTGTTGGGTACCGGCTTTGCATGGCTTTTCGCAACGGTTTTCTGCAAGCTCTCGATTCTCTGGTTTTACACTTGCATCTTTACGACAAAGCGATTCAAAGTCGCCGCACGAATTTTGATGCTCATAGCCGCAAGCTATGGCATCTCGTTCCTTTGTGTTTTTTGTACTAATTGTCACCCGTTTTCGTACTCCTGGCACCCGGTTCCGGGCGGATATTGTAAAAGTATAACTGTGGAGGAACTCACCTCTGTCAGCCTGAACATGGTTTTGGACACTTCGATCGTAATCCTGCCGATGCCGCCGTTATGGGGACTCAATATGGCAACTAGGAAGAAGGCTGCCATAAGTTTTCTGTTCAGTCTTGGTCTCTTGTAAGTCTACCGCCAGCGATTTGATTGGGTCATATCCATGGTTCATATCGACTCATGTATTACAATAGGGTCGTCGGTATCATGGGTTGGCGAATCGCTATTACCGTCCAATCAATTACGCAGACAGACTTCGTCTATGGACTGGGAAACATAGGCCTTGTAACTCACCTTGAAGTTTGGATCGGCATTATTATTGCCTGCTTGCCTACGCTCACGCCGCTTTTCTCGAAATACATTGCACCAATTGCATCACGGATCTCGTGGCTTTCAGGAAAGAGTACAGGCCCGAGGCAGCTCAAGGAAGCCAAGCACACAATCGGTAGTGCCCGAATGCGTGGATTCAACAAGGGGGACTTCAAACGTTTGGACAAAGATTCGCTCCTCGAGCTCGAAGAGGGCAACAATTTCACCACGGCCGAAGCTCTGAATGAAGAGGGGAAACACTGGGTGAACCATCCGAGCGCCATCAGTGTTCGACACGATTTCCAGGTCTATGGCGACCCATAGGGTATATAGAGACAATCGCTACGCGAGAGCATATCTCTCTTTTGCGTTAAAAATAGTGCTCTAGGCAACGTGGGAAAAGATTGGCTTGAGCAGTAGTATTAGTACGCCGTCGGTGTTCTCATGTCATACCGCGTTCCTTTTGGATGGGATAATGTTGAATGTGTATTATTTGGAGTAATATCGGTATCAGATATTCCTGATATTTAGCTTCCAATAGGGAGTTCGGCCTCTCCGCAATTTTACGTCAACATCGAAGATCAAGATTCACATGTGCCCTTTCACTGCTGTCTGACTGCTTCCAAACCCACTTAGTCATAATTAGGTAACATTAGTGCAAGTGGAGTTTTGTAGACCACCGATAATTTACACGGTATCATTCGTAAACAAAGTTATCATAATCCTACCCCTCCTCCTATTTATCATTGTCGATATCTCACGCATTACCTGACATTTCATCAGAATATTCAGTCGAGCAAAACCGGCTCTAAAGATTCTTCAATCTCCAGATAACCGCTTAAGACACTCTGATTTCATCGAGATGATTACAGAGATTGTAATGTTACCGCTAAAGGTCAGCGCCGACGTTTCTCAACCAAACTCATCAGCCGGCAAAGCGATTCGTGAAATTCTCGCTCTAGAACTTACGGTTCAAGGAGCACGTTACGCATACTACGGGCAATTCATCGAGAAGCCGGAGACAGCCGTTATTTTCGTCAATTGGGACTCCCTTGACGACCACAAGAACTTCATCAGCTCGTCGTAAGTCGTGATCTAATCTGGCCATTAGAGGTCGGTAAGATTTTCCACCATCACTAACAACCTGACAATAGCAACTACGAGACCTACGTCAGTATCCCGGAAACCTTTGTCAAAGACGTAGACAAAGTCATAGTCCTCCACGTTCCCTTCGGCCCATCTGACGATATATCCCCTGCTCTCGGGGCTAATAGCAAAGTCGGCGCCACGGAGGTCGGTTTCTTCTATTTTCCCTCTACTCAGAGTAGTAGCGACAGGGACGCCGTAATGTCTGCGGTCGACAGAATGCGGCCTTACGTGGATCGCTCCGAGTCTCTTGCGGTGTACGACGGCTGGGCTCTTGAGGAAGCGCCGAATCCAGGACCGCAGGTGACCAAGGGAGAGAAGAGCAAGGTGTTTATGAATATAGTGGGATGGGTTGATATTGACGCTCATATGCGCTTCCAGGCTAGTGAGGGTTTCCAACAGAATATTCCACATTTGCTGGGAATGAAGGATATGCAGCATACAGAACTTTATCATGTTAAGTTGTATACGGCATAGATAGAATAAGGCAGGACGCACGCTTTTGTGGTGCTCAATGAGATGATTTAGTATCTGGTTGGAATTATTCCTCATTCTCTATGGCTATATCTATATAAGTTCTATTTCCCACAACTACTTGCCCAAACTTCCATTGAATCTTGACGGCTCAAAATACTTAGTCTCGCCCGAAAGACAAGTTTCTAACACCTTGAACAACGGCAACAGGTATACCGAAACAAGCCACAGATTCCAAACTCGAAATGTGACCTTATCCCCTTCTTCGCTCCTTACCACCAAGGTTCTCAAAGCAACAGCCAATCCAAGCAATACAGGCGCTACATATCCATAGGGCGAGGAGGACCACAGCCAAGGTGTGGCCCAGCACCATAAAACCATGAAAGCCGCAATTACCCAGCGCGCCGGCGCATCACCGATTACTAGCGGTAAAGTTTTGCGGTTCCTGATACCATCGCCGCGCTGGTCATACATATCCTGCGTCTCAACAGTCGTGAAGACGATGCAGGCAATGACGAAGTACCACCATCCAAGGAGCTTAGGTGCTGATTCGGAGCCTCGCCCTTCAAATATTCGACCGCCAATCGCGACTTGCGTGGCGCCCGAGGAGAAGCATATGAACCCACACCCATTGCTGAAGTTGCGGCTAAGGCAGCTCACATCGGCACCACCAAGGTCATTGTACCAATGTCCAAGGATGATTAGGGCTATGCATTGTGCCAGATTTCCGAAGTGGAGGCTGGTGATTATGGCAATGAGGTAGAATGCGAGCATGAGATGTTTGGCAGATTCTGGCGTGAGTCTTTGCGTGGGCATGGTCCGCCATGGCTTGTTCAGCTTGTCCTCCTCGATAGCGTCGGGCTTTCGTTGGTTGCTGATCGTAAAGGGGAGGAGGTTCATCCAGACCCAAAAGAGCACTAAAGGAGTGCTTTTGAGGACTTGATATGGTGAGGGAAGATTGTATTGTGAGGATGACACGTTTGCAATGTAATGTGAGACGGCGGAGCCATTGAAGAGGGCGAAGGCCGTGCTGGGAAATAGTATCGTTTTGATATCGGTGAATGTAAAGAGCCAGATTGAGTATAAATGAAACATACATTCCCTCATGACCTTTGGACACTTGAAAAAGACAGCTTCGTGGAGTATCTCGCTTTCATTGGAGATCGTCTCGAATAAGGGAGCCTGGTTGACTGACTGTAGCTTAGATTGAGCCATGAATCGCGCTCTCCTTGATTTGTGCGCCAAGGTCCACGCCAAGGTTCGCCTTTGATGCAAGACGGAAATAATAACCCTAGCGGCCTAAAACTGTGGAATGAGACACAAGTCGACGGAGGATGTAAATTGTAAATTTCACATCGACGTATTTGTTGCTACAAGTCCCTGGCTTAGAGTAACAGCTTATGAGCACTTCGGGGTGCTCCTCGAATACGAATCCTCATATCCGCAAGGCTGAACTGCGGCAAAAATACTGACGTACGCGCTATACACTGCAGCTAGATGGTAAGGAGTAGCTGCCCAGCCGGCTTCGTCAGGACTTTCCCACCTGGTGAGATCCAGGCCACTCTATAATCACAGATGCATTGCTAATAGCTTTCTCCGTCGATGCATGCTGTAAAAAGGATCGAAATGAAACTTTTGGAGACAGGGTTGGAATCCTCTAAGTTCTGCAATGGATATGTAGGGGAAACAGAGTAGGGAAGGTATGCAGACGGACCTTCCCTCAGCTGCGATGCTTTTGCGGGCCAATGTTTTATCTTGGTAAGCTTTATGCCTTAGTATTTTAGGTATGATTGGGTACCAAAGCTTAATCTCCAGGAATACTTCATCGGTTGATTGAAAATGGAGTGATCATCCGATGGGGCCAAGAAAATCCTTTGGTAAAACAGGGTCTTTTCATTATCCTGTAGGAGTGGAGTAAAAAGCCATCAATAAGCCGCGCCTCTGACATGCATTGGCCGTAGGATATAATGCGGTCAGCATGCATGTGCCATTGCTCAAGGGTGGTAGGTACAATGGTCTACAAGTGCAAAATGTTGAAACTTGGATGGAGGCAATGACAAAGCGTAAGAGGTAGGAGATCGCGATCCGCGATCCTTCTTCGAAACGACTCCGGTTTCTTTTCACAGATTTGAGCGATCATTTTGATATCGTTCGACAGCAGACTATGTTTGATAGATATGGCAATCTGTAGTGATACTGCTGACAGATCTTTGGGACGGCTTCAGTAATCCCAAGTTTGAATAAGAATCCTAATACGAAGCTGTTCATCGTTCTATTGTAAGGTTAGATTACGGTACCATTAAAACCGTGTAATTTTCTTTTAGTGATGTAGATGCAAAGCGTACTTGCGAGCTGAAAAGCAATCGGGCGTTCTTACATCATAATGCATGCCCCACAATTCCCTTCAAAAACCTGTCTCAGCTCGCTATTTGTCCCGTCTTATCAGCGTGAACCCTGGGAAATTATTCGCGAACAATGCGCATGAGGCATTCGATTCCAGGATCGACACAGCCATAGGCCAGGATCGAAGTCGCATCCGCGGCCTGACACCTCCTGAGTCCCAGCCAAACACGCAGTTTGTGGGAGCTTTCTGGTAAGACATAGCCTGCCCATAATATTGGACTCTTAGCCGTTAAGACCCTCTCATCCACGATATCAAGACTTAATAGAAGGAAAACTACAACAAGGGATCATGCAGCCGCCCTTTCCATCACCCACACCTACCTGGCATAATGAAACTTACTCCGCAATCTCCCCTTTACGGCCCGAATCGAGCGTTGCTGGCAAAAATGTCATCATAACTGGCGCGGTAAAGTGGCTCTATTCTTCCCAGAAAGACTACAGAGGCAATTGGAACAAGTATTCTAACACCGTATCTCCTAGGGTAGTGGTATCGGCCGTGAAACTGCCTTCGCCTTCGCCAGCGCTGGCGCGAAGCGAATGGTCCTACTAGGCCGCAAGGAAGCAGCTCTCGCAGAGACAAAAAGCCAAATGCCGCGAAACAGCAGCACCAGCTGCTCCATTCACGCCGTCAGTGTCACAGATGAGAAATCAATGATGGATATTGCTGCTCCTGTAGGGGCTTGGGATATTCTGGTTCTCAATGCTGGAGATTTGTCTGCCCCTGCTCCGATTGCGCAGACATCTGTGGATGATTGGTGGCAGAGCTTTGAGGTGCGTATTCCTTGAATGTATGAAACTTTCTTGTTGATGGAGTAGCGATCCTATGGCACTTTTCAGAGAGTCAAGCGTTGAGCTTCAGAGCTAATTCTCTCAGTCAGACCAACGTTAAAGGCGCAATGATAACAGCGAAAGCCTTCCTACCCACCGCGAACCCATCTCATGCCGCAATATTAGGGGTAACGACTGGTGCCAGTGCTCTACCATCAGCAATACTTCCAGGACTTTCAGCATACATCGGCTCGAAGCTTGCGCAAGTAAAATTCTTGGAATTTCTGTCAGCAGAAAACCCGAATATCTTTGTTGCGAGTGTGCATCCAGGCATGGTTGACACTGCTACGTTTCGGAAGAGTGGAGGCCAGGCAGAAATGATGCCGATGGACAAAGGTTGGAATCTCTCCGTTATTTGCAGCTCGCTCTTCTGTTGCTCCCCCTTATCACTCACAAGTCCTGGTGAAGCGGGCATCCCAAGACCGGAAAATGTCATACTAACATCGGTGTTTATAGTCGAGCTCCCTGCACACTTCATGGTTTGGCTGGCGAGCCACGAGGCCAAGTTCTTGACAGGAAGATTGGTCTGGGCGAATTGGGATGTGGACGAGCTAAAGACACAGGCACAGCAGATACATTCCGGACAGCAGATGACGGTGGGGATTGTAGGGTGGCCATTCTCTAATACAGGTTGATCTGATTACAGTAAAGAAATCGAACGTTGAATCAGTCAAAACTTCCGTAGCAGTTCCTCAGTAGTATCAAAAATATGAAATTCTTTTTGTTGGTCACTGGGACTGCGCAAAACCTGGCAATCCGCCGAAGGAAACAAAAGGAAAAGGTGGTCGAAAGCAGTACCAAAACGACAAGATTCATAACACTGTCGCAGTATCCAAAGCCGTAGCATACTCAATCACACCGGTCAGCCATCGCATACACCTGCCTTGGCCAAATCAATACGCGCAACACCGGAAGTAGTCCCATCAAATGTAGAGTACAGAATGCACTGATCAAGCACGGTCCTACCAAAAGCATTTGAATTGGCGCCAAAGAGACCAGCCAGGAGCCTGGTATGGTTGTTCGTTGGCGTCGTGTTCGCTGGTCTTAGTAAAACGCCATTCAGTGGCTCCGAGATAAAGGCGTTCCCGTGAACATCAAAGCTTAGGTCGTCGGTCAAGGTTGAGTAGTTCGCCAGGACGGAAGGACTTCCTACTGGCTGACCAGTCTCAATGTCAAGTGGTACCTGGCCGAAGGAACCTTGTGCGGTGTTGGTGAAGTACATGTTGCCGTTGAAGACCTTTATCCCGTTAATGCCAATGTGGGCGAGTCCGGCGTCGCGTGCGTTGGATGTACCCGCGAGGAGTGCGTTTTGCAGTACTGCGGTTGCCGTGCGGTTATGCACGTTGATTAGATAGAGCGTGCCTGTCTGTGCGTCGCCACTGATTAGAAGACCAGCTGTCTTATTCACCACGGCGAAGCCATCAAGTAGTTGAGCTTGAGGTATATCCACTATCTTGGAGACTTTGATTTCGCCTTGAGTAATCACGGGGTTTGGGACACCGCGCAGGTCGACTTCGAGGATGCTTACAGACCCTTTAAAACCGAAGTAATCTGGCGCGCTTGTATAGTTACTAGCGATGATATAGAAGATGTCCGTCTGCAACTCCACGATACCAAAGAGGCTCGTATATCCTTCGAAGCTGTGCACAATGCCCCCAGTCTGGTTTTGGAAAGGGTCAATCTGGTACAATTCTGGCGCCGTGTTGAGGGTTATGAGGATCTGACCATTGACTCGGGGTCTAATGTTTTCCGCTTGATTACTGTTGGGGAAATAGAAGAATGGCGTGGCTGGAATTGGGGTTGCTGCATGCTTATGGGAAGAGAATGCGGCGACTGGCGAGGCCCTACAATTTGGAAAAATTAAATTGAGAAAGAGAGCAAGTAGGATAAATGCCCCGCCATGCATACTGTACACAAGCATTTTGATATAATTCGACTGGGTAGTAGAAATTCTTATGAGGGGAAGCTCTGAGATTTTCGCAGGAATGAGAGGCGAGAGGTGAGATATATACGAGAGATTTTCCACCAGACCCACAAGCACAAGGAGGAGCGCGAGAACATTCTTTCCTTATGCCGTTGTAGTGGTCGATCAACGTGATCAGAGCCGATATATCCTACTCGGCGCTACTGAGGTCGCTTCAATAGGTTGCAACCGCTAGGATTTGGTAGTAGCCGCACCTAGACTCTTTGGCTGACACAAGAACTCCCAAGATATAAGAGCGATCTGTTCGCAATAGTCAAATACCACCACCATCTGATACAAGCCAGACCGTAGTATATTCAATATAGAGAGCTTTGTAAGCAAGCCACAACACTTTGAGTGCGGAGTTTGGGGAAGTAATGGCCCATTTGGGCGCCTCGAGGGCTGGTGGGTCAGCGTAAGGTCGTAGCAATTCGTGTCCGCGGGTCCTTGCAGGTCAGAAAACGATTAGCTAGCCAATATCGGAACGATGCGTCCAATGACAGCTCTTACCAGAATTGCAGAGCTGACTACAAGCATGTCAGCAGCTTCGAAATTGACAAGCTCGTCTAAATTCTCCGATTTTGGTATAAACGCCGAGCTTTTGTTCGGAGTCACATCAGGTGGCGTGCTCTAGGCCGTGTCTTGTAGGTCCTCTTGACCGGAAAATCGTCATTGACTCAGAACCCCAAGGCCAACACGTAGGCGACATTTAGCTGAATCGACGTCACGGACTTCGAATATACAGTGGATTATCTGACTGATGTGTAGGCTGATAATTTGTAAAGAACCTTAGATTGTTATAAAAATCCGACGGATTAACACTCCCACCTATAGTAGATTTCTAAACTATCGAGGCTAGCGTTAAGTAAATAGCCCGTATACTTTAATTTATATAAGTGAACTAGTAACCTCGAGTAGAATAAGAGATAAACAAGTTTATTATAAATTAATAAATCTCTTAAACTATATTATTATCTCGGATTATTTTATTTTCTAGGTAATTCTTTAAAGAGTTAATATCGCGCCTAATTTTAATTCTTTCCTATTTAATTTTACTTTTAATTAAACCTACGACGTAATTTAATCCTATTTTTATATAAGTAGAATTTAACCCGATTTACCCCCTATTATTTACTATATTTCTCGAATTACTTTTAATATCGTTTTTTATTAATTTTAATTCTACGATTTTAATCCGATTATTATTATAATTATTATTATTTAAGTTCTCGCTATTTCTCTATTATTTATTTTTTATTTATATAATATTCTTCCTTCTTTCCTTTATTATAATTATTATTATTATATTTTTCTTTACCTCGAATATAATTATTACCTCGTTTATAATAAAACTTCTTTATATATTTTTAATAATTATACCGGCCTATAATAAATCTAGACCCTATTATATAAATAAATATACGAGATTATTATTTAATTAAATTTAATTATTTTTATTTAGAATTTTCTACCTCTACGCCCCGCCCGTCTATTTATTAATACTTTTAATTAATTTTTTTAAAATTTCGAATATATTAAAGAGCCTATCTATTTCTTCTCGGTTAAATCTAATTATAAAATTAACGAATATTTACGGTTTATATATAATTAGACCTACTAGGTAAATACCTTTAAATTTATTTAAATAAATTTTATATAATATTTATTTTTACGTATTAACCCCGTCTTTAATAATTTTATATATATTTATTATAACGAACTTCTCTATAAATATATAGTAGATTTAATTAATAAAACGGAAGCGGGGATCTAGTTATTTATAAATTTTTATAATATTCTCTCTTTCTCTTCTAGCTTTAGGATATTTTCTATATTTAATAAAATCCCGATTTAAATATAATTTAACCCGTTATTTAATAAAACTAACTTCGATTAATAAATATACCTAGACTAGATAAATATATAATTATAATAAATAAATTAATAAAAGATATTTAGGGATCGATATTATTATTAAATTTATTAAAATAATTATTTCTTTATAATTATCGTAGGAATTTTCCTCTTCGATTAAAGGGTTATATATATTTAAATTACCGAGAAAAGTATATAAAACTAATTAATTTTAACGAATATTTATTTAAAGGAGGTTTATTATATAGCGACTATATAATTTCTTATTCTATTTATAATAGTCGTAGATATAATTATATATACTTCTTATTAAACCCGTATAAAACTTATTATTTTTTAAATATAAATTTTATATATTTAAATATTTAAATACCTCTAATAGATTATTTCTAAAAAGTATTATATAAAATTATAAATATAATTTTTAATTTAGATACTTCGAGTCTCGCGGTTTATAAAAGAGATATAATATAAATAATAGAGATTCAATTTACCTGCGTATATATATATTATTATAAATTATATATATATTTATATAAAGTACTTAATACGTGAAAAAGTCTTTAATAAAAATATATAATTTTTTTCCGAGTTTATTATCTATATTCTTTATTAGGAAAATCGAATATAATAGGTTTTATTATTTCTCTCTATAGTTTTAATTACTCTAACTAGATATAAACGGGATATAAAAAAATATCCTATTATTTATTTCGTTAATATTTTTATTTTAATTAATTTTAGAACCTTTCTTTATACTCGTAATTATATTAATTATTTAATAATTTTAATTTAAATAAACTAGATTTTATTCCTATATTATTATCTTTTTTATATATTTAGTTTATATTATATAATACTAGATTTATTTAAGATTAATAAGAGTTATATAAATTAAAACGAGATAAAAATAAATAAAAATAAATCGAATTATAATTTATTTACTTTTTTTTAAATTAACTCGAAGGTTTTAAAAGTTATATAAAACGATTTAAATAAAAAAGAAATAAAGTAATATTAAAATAAAGAAAAAAGAATAAATTAATATAATATAAATAATAATATAAAGAAGTATAGAATATTTCGTTTAGAATTTAGTAACTCTTTTATTATAAATATAAAATTAAACTTTTTAAATATTTTATTAAAGATCGGTAAGAATAATAATAGAATTAATATATTCTTTATACCCTCTCTAGAGGTAGAGAACGAGTAATTTATATAATAACGAGTTTTTTTTATATAGAAATAAAAGTAATATCTTTTATTTAACTCCGATTTTTTTTCTTAAAATTAATTTTACTTTTAATTAAAAATCTCTATATAAGAGAGTAATAATAAAGTTAATATATAATATATTAATTTAATAACTAGTAGATACTATAATTTAGTCGTAAAAATAATATATTTAATTTCAACTAGTTTTATATATTCATTTAATTAATTTTAAATAAAATTATATAATTTTTAAATAATTTACTTTTAGGAATATAAAATTATATAAATTTAAATAAATTATAAAATTAATTTATAAATAATTAATATAGTTTTTCGATCGTTTTTAATTTAAAAAAAATTATTTAATAAAAATCTACCTCGTTTATTTTAGAAAATATAAAGACGATAATTTTAATAATTTATTTATAATTATAAAAAAGTTCTAACGCGCTAGTTAAATTAGGAACTTTTTTATATAATATATTATTATTATAAAAATTATTATAATTATAATATATATTTAAAATTAATAACCGCCTCGCGGGCTTAAATTATATATAATAAAATATTATAATAAATCGGATAACTCGTGTAATATTTTTTAGATTCTAAATAAATTTTTAATTTAATAACTATATAATAAAAGCGCTTTAATTATAGAAAATAATAATAAAATTTACTAATTTCTATTTTCTTAACTCGATATAATATTAATCCGTTTTTTACTTTATATATACCTAGCTTTTTTATATTTATATAATTTAATTTAATTATTATTTAAATTAAATAATTACTTTTTTAAATTTTATTATTTAAAGAATTTTAATTTAAATACCTAAATGAATCTAGGCTGAATCTATATCGGATAAATAAATTCCGCCGCTCTAAAGGAGGTTGAATTTATATACTTTACCGAGTTAAATTCATATACCCTTTTTAACTAAATAATTTAATATTTATTTAATTAAATTATTTATACTCGATAAACGATTTAAAGAGTTATTTATATACTTTCTTATAATCCTAAAATCGAGAGAATCGAATAAAGAAATACGATATTATTAAAGTATAGAAAATAGGTAGTTAAAATACGATAATAAAACGGATTAATTTAAATTAATTTAATATCTATTAAATTAAATTATTAATACTTTACGAATAATTTAAAGAGCTAGTTAAATATATTTTATTAATATTTAAATTAAGAGAATCGAATAAAGATATATAATATTATTAAAGTATAGAAAGTAGGTAGTATAATTATAACCGTAGAGTAAATCGGCTAATTCTCGGTTAATTTAAAAATATTCGTATTTATTAAACGCTTTCGTATTTAAGAGTATTCGTATTTAAAAATATTCGTATTTATTAAACACTTTCGGATTTAAGAGTATTTGTATTAATTAAACACTTTCGTATTTAAGAGTATTTATATTTACGAGTATTCGTATTTATTAAACGTATTCCTATTTATTAAAAATATTCGTATTTAAGAATATTTGTATTTAAGAGTATTCGTATTTATTAAAAGTATTCGTATTTACGAGTATTCGTATCTATTAAACACTTTCGTATTTACGAGTATTCGCGTTTATTACGAGTATTCGTATTTATTAATAATATTCGTATTAAGAGTATTTTTATTTAAAAGTATTTTCGTTTAAAAGTATTCGTATTAAAAGTATTCCTATTTAAAAGTATTCGTATTTATAAATATTCGTATTTATAAATATTCGTATTTAAGAGTATTCGTAATTATAAATATTTAAATTTATTAAAAATATTCGTATTAATTAAAAGTATTTATATTAATTAAAGGTATTTATATTTAAAAGTATTTATATTAAATAAGGGTAATATCTATTAAAAGTATTATTTAAAAAATTATATTATTTTATTAACTCCTTTAAACCGATATAGATATCGGAGAAAATTCCTAGAAAATAAAATAAATAATATATTATTTATACCTCGAGCTAGCGAGGTATATTTTAGAGTCGTATTTTATAAACGAAATTTTATAAATATCGCCTCGGATTCTCGAACTCCCCGTTAATAGGGAAGTTCTTTAATTATTATATTAAAGTATATATTCGTTAAAATCGGGTTTTTTATATATTATATTTATTAAAAATATTTGTATCTATTAAGAGCTTTCGTATTTAAATACTTTTATATTCGAGAGTATTTATATTTATTAAATATATTTTTATTTATTAAAAGCTTTTATATTTAAAAGTATTTATATTTATTAAAAGTTTTCGTATTTATTAAAAGTTTTCGTATTTATTAAAAGTATTCGTATTTATTAAAAGTATTTATATAACTTTCGTATTTAAGAGTCTTCGTATTTATTAAAAATATTCCTAATTATTAAATATACTTTTATTTATTTAGTATATTTTAATTTAAATAACTAGATAGATCTAGGTTAAATTTATATTAAATAAATAAATTCCGCCGCTTTAAAGAAAGTTAAATCTATATACCCTTCCGAGCTAAATTTTTAATTATTAATAAAACTAAACTCTCTTTAGTTTATATATAATTTATAAAATTAATTTAATATTTTCTAATAATATTTAAATTAAGTTAATCGGATAAATTAATATTATATTATTAAAATATAGAAAGTAGGTAAAATAAGTGCGACCGTGAACTCGGATTAATTAATACTCGGTTAATCTACGTTAATTTACTATATAAACTTCGAATAAACTAGTTATTATTATTCGATATTTTAATTAATATACTATTTTGATTATATTATACTATATATATATATATATATAGATATTTATTATGGACTTTAAATTTAATTCGGTAACGAGTTTATTATTCGATTTTAAACCCGAGTTAATTAAATTATTTTTAAATTCGCCCGCGCCCGCGATTATAACGGCCGAAGCCCCTATATCCATCGAGTATTTAATTATTTATAAATTATACGTCTTTACTATTTTATCTAGCCGATTATATATTTATCTAACGAGTAAAAAATATAATTATCTACGAAAGAGATATTAAGAAATTTAATAATATATTAATAACTAGCCTAGTTCTTTATAGACGGAGGATAATTTAAAATTATTTATACTCCCCTAAAATATCCCTCTATTTATTTCAAAGTTACGATTAATAAAGAATAAATTTTAATATTAAATAAAAGAAAGTAGTTTATTCCTATACCGATTTATTATTAAAATAATTAAAGATATTAAAGCCTATTACTTCGAGGAATATAATTAAATTAATATATAATATTATAGTTTTAAAATTAAAAATTATTAATAAACCGGTTTACCTTTAGAACGACTATAATATAGTAATATTTATTATTAATAATTCTTTATTTAAAGTAAAAGATCCGAGAGTATTTTAAAATATAAAAACCCCGTAACGACGAACTTTAATCCGAATCCGAGTTACCGGTATAAATATAAATTTAAAATAATATCGTTTAAATATATAAAAGTATCGTACGACGTAAAGAAAATATTATCGAGGCGGGGTAATTTACGGAAGTAAATTTATAATTAAAATAAATATAATAAATTTTATATCTAGAAGGTTTAGATTCTTAAAAAGTAATAAAATTTATTAATAAATTTAATACTAAAGTAGAGTTTATTACGACTATAATATAAAATATTATTAAAAAATTAATTTCGTTTTATTAATATAATATAATTATTTAAATTAAAGTATTTATCCGTTTAAAGATAATTTATACCGAGAAGTATTAAACTCGATATTAATTATTATAATTATATATAAACCCCGCTAGACTAACTAAATATATAAAATTATAATAACGAATTATTATATTTTTTACTCGTATTTAAAAAGAGTATAAATAGGAAAACCCGAAGTATTTATTTAATCCCAAGTAATAAAAAGTATAGTCTCGATTCGTCCGCGCCGCTAGAGCCGTTAGTTTAAAATAGGCGACGGAGGATTTAATTAATAAATTTCTTAAATATTTAAACCGCCGCTTTAAAAAGGTAATTAAATTTAATTAATATTTACCGACGTTTATAAAGGAGGCTAAAGAATTAACTATCTATTAACGAGTATATTTATTATTTTATATAATATTACTAGACTAAAAGATTCGACGGACCAAGTACGATTATTTATTAATTTATATAATAACGGTATTAAGAGTTATTAAATAAAAATAAATAAAAGTAGACTAGTATCCTTTAATATTATCGGTTATAATTAAAATTAACCGATTTCTAGTAATTTAATAAATACTAGAATTATTATAATAAAATAATATAAATAATATTATAGATTCGGGAAGTTTTATATATATAACCGGTATAATAAATCAATTTATAATATATAGTAATTATAGATTTATATAATAAATATTAGATTTATATATATATAGTATAAAGATTTATTATAATATTACTACGATAAATTACGTTAATTAAATTAATAACGGCGAGGAAATTATTTATAAAAACCTATAATTTAGTATAATCGATTTCCGCGTTATAATTTATAAAGTTATCGGCGAAACTAAATAAATATTAATAAAAATATTAATATTTAATAATATTACTAATACCCTATATATTTTATAATTCTAAATTCGTAAAAATCCCGTCGAAAAATAATTAAACTAGAATTTTCTCTATAATAAATATAATATTTAGGTTAATATTATTAGCGATATTTATAACCGAGTTAATATATAATTAAAAAAGTAGTAATTATTCGATTATATTAATCGATCCCCGTTATTATATTATTAATTTAGTTAGTCCGACCCTAAATTCGTATAAAATCGCTAACGGGTAGAGAAATATATAAATAATATTTCTAAATTTCTTAATTTATTATTAATTACGATATATATTATTAATAAAGGGCCCGTATATACCCCCGAACTCTTTAATCTCCGTTATAATAATATTATTTAAAATAATTATCGAAGTATTTTTATAAAAAATTAAATTATTATTTTCGTCGCTCGTTACTATAAAGAGTATACTTAGGGTTAGGG
>JAABUS010000072.1_pt1 | contig 219341 bp, 216 predicted proteins | sample 5560161 | NCBI WGS metagenome assembly JAABUS01 (sample SAMN10711885, study PRJNA513376) | rock metagenome | isolation source: Antarctica rocks | place: Antarctica: Victoria Land, Trio Nunatak nord | collected 2016-01-04
GGCGGCACCACCGGCGTCATCTCGAACAGGCCGTCATCACCGTGATTCGCAGACACACTGAAGTATCTCAACGATCAGCCCGCTAACAAAGCACCCCGCCGGGCATGTTTCGTGCCCACGCTCCTAGCGTGGATCACACCACACCACACCACACCACACCGCGACTCCGAGAGGACATCTCATGTCATCGATCTCGATCGTCCTACCCGGCGAGGGCGAAACCGTCAACCTCGGCACGACGACGATGCGCATCCTCGAGGACGGGCGCACCACCGACGAGCGGATCGGCATCACCGTGGCCACGCTCGCACCGCACACCGACGGGCCGCCGCAACACCGCCACGGACGGCACGACGAAGGCTTCTACGTCATCTCCGGGACCGCCCGCTTCACCAGCGGCAACACCAGGTACGACGCCCCCACCGGCACCCTGGTAATGATCCCGCCCGGAGTCCCGCACACCTTCGAGAACCCCGGTGACGTGCCGATGGTCATGCTCTCGACGTTCTCACCGTCGTTCTACGTCCAGTACTTCCGGGACATGGCCGCGATGATCGCCTCGGGCCGCGCGGTGACCCCGGACTCGGTAGGCGAGATCATGGCCCACTACACCACCGAGACCGCGACGAGCAGCCTGGACGGCCAGTGATCACCGACGGCCAGCAGGTGCGGGAGCCGGCTCCCCGCAGGACAGCGGATGACACCTCGGCCGCCGCCACCGGACGACCCCGGTTCGCCCGAATGCGGACCGTTGTGGTCGGCGGCGTGCCCGACGCCCCAGACCCCGCGCAGCAACCAGCAGGAGACGACACGGCCGACCAACGACGACTGCCCGGAGACAACGCCGACCTCTGGGACTGGCAGATGAAGGGCCTGTGCCGCGGCGGCGACTCGTCCCTTTTTGACCCCAACGGCGAGCGCGGTCCGGCCCGTGCCCAGCGCGAGGCCCAGGCGAAGCTAATGTGCGGCCGCTGCCCGGTCATGCAGCAGTGCCGGCAGCTCGCCCTTGCCGTGCAGGAGCCCTTCGGCACCTGGGGTGGTCTCGATGAGATCGAACGCGCCATCCTGGTCAGCGTTCGCCAACGCCAGGCGCGGGGCCGGTCTGGTGTGAGCACCCAGTCTCCTGGGTAGTGGGCTGGGCGGTCTCGCGGGTGAGAAACATTGGGCCGGGGCGTTAGCTCCAAGCGGATCGTTGGAGGGCGTAGGGGTCGGGGGTAAGCACCCAGTCGTCACCGATGCGCATCGTCGTTCGCGTGTCCAGGTCGTAGTCGGTCCATCCCGGGGAGCCGGAGCTGACGAACTCGACCCAGGCCTGGTGCATTGCCGTGGCCAGCATGCCCGGTGGTGTGGCGGCGCCGAGAAGGTTCCCGCCGCCGCGCAGGGAGGGCAGCAGGTTGTCGAAGACGAACGGTGTCTCGACGATATGGGCGGCACCCAGTTCGCCGGCAAGTGCTGGCGAACGCCAGGTGAACTCGTAGACGAAGGTCCGTTGCGGTGTTCGGGCGTGCTCGTCAGCCATTCGACGTGTCCCTGCTCCGAACGCTGCCTCGCCGAGAATGATCGACCGGAGTTCTCCCACTGTCGCGTGAGGGTGCGCGGTCGAGTAGATCGACAGCAGCCGGGCGGGGTCACGATGGGCGTACGCCGCCGCCGCCAGCAAATCCTCCGCGTTCGTGCTGGCCTTGGCGCCGTTCGGGACGAGGTACAGGTTGCCTTCCTCGGCGTTGTGACCGAGGAGCAGATCGACCGGTTGAGCGCGTCCGCGGGCAACGAGGTCGGCTGGTTGGGCGTCGAGGACGACACTAAACGGCGTTATCTTCTGCAACGGATCGCGGGCGTCGCCGGTTCCCAGGTCCAGGCCCATCAAGGACGGCGCGACGTCGACCAACTGCGCGTCCGGAATATTGATGAAGTTGTCGAGCGTGGGCGCTACGCCCAGCGCGTCCGCCGCGGCCCGGGTCACGATGGCCGCCTGGTCCGGCGTGAACGCCCCGGTTCCGCTGCCGCTCTGCATTATGGCGCGGCGGAACAAGCCCTCGGCGTCCGGGGAGGCCACCGCGGCAGCGGTCAGCGTCGCACCGGCGGACTGGCCGGCGAGGGTGACGTTGGTCGGGTCGCCGCCTAGCGGGGCAATGTTGCGCTGGACCCAGGCCAGTGCCGCGAGCGCGTCGGCCAGTCCCCGGTTCGGAAGGGCAGTCGGTAGATCAAGAAATCCGGCGATGCCCAAGCGGTAATTTATGGTGACCAGCACGATCCCATCTTCGGCGAACCTGCGCCCGTCAAGAATCGGAGAGTGGGACGACCCGGCCAGAAAGCCACCGCCATGCAGAAACACGAGCACCGGAGCCGGGCGGCTAGTGGTGGGGGGCGCCCAAACGTTGACCGTCAGGTACTCCGATCCCGGTATCCAGCCCGGTGCGAAGTAGGGCGAGACGTCCAGTGCGCCGAACTTGCCCCGCACCGGCTGGGGTGACGTCGCTCCGTGCCGCGACGCATCTCGGATACCCGGCCACGCCAGCGGCGGTTCCGGCGCCCGAAATCGCCCCGCCCCGCTCGGCGGCGCAGCGTAGGGGATCGAATAGAACACCGAGTAGGTGTCGTGGCCGATCCCCCGCACCGCACCGTCTTCCAAGGCAACCACAGCATCACGGCCAGGGTCATCCGCCGTCAGCCCGCCGCGATCCGGCTGCCTGCTCGTTGGACCCATGCGATCACTTCCTGTTGTTCACCGCGCCACTGGCGGTCGCTGAGCCCGAGTAGGCGGACCGGGGTGCCCGGCGACTATGCCGCGTTCCGCTCGGGGCCCGCCGGTCTCGTGGCCTAGTAGGCGGGGAACGGTGCCCAGTTCTTGATGGCGAACGAGTCGCCGCGCCGGGCGACCTCGAGCGCGCTGTGGCCGCTGAAGTGCGCGGGCAGCACCAGCGCGGTGTTGTCCGATGCCCATCCGAGCAGGGCGCGGCGGGTCGCTTGCGCGGTGGCCGGGTCTTCGCAGAAGCAGCTGTCTCGCTCCGGGTGCAGGACCTGCAGCGGGGTGTGCATCAGATCGCCTGCGAACAGGGCGCGGTCGTCGCGGGAGACCAGTTTGAGCACGCTGGAGCCGGGCGTATGGCCGGGGGCCGCTTCCAGCTGCAGGTTGTCGTCCACGACGTGCTTTGTTTCCCACAGCTGAACCTGCCCATTGGCGTACACGGGCTGCACGCTGTCTTCGAAGACGTTTTCGTTCACGCCGCCGGTGATGTTGGGGTTGTTGGCCGGGTTCCAGTATTCGAATTCGAGCGTGGGCATGAGGTAAGTTGCGTTGGGGAAGGTCGGCACCCACTCGCCGTCGACCAGGCGAGTGTTCCAGCCGACGTGGTCCACGTGCAGGTGGGTGTTGATCACCAGATTCACGTCCTGCGGCTGGATGCCAGCTTCAGCGAGGTTGTCGAGATAGCCCAGCGACAGGTGGTCCCACCCGGCGACGGCGGGCCGACTCTTATCGTTTCCGACACCGGTGTCCACGAGGATAATCTTGCCCTCGCTCCGCAGAGCCCAGGTCTGCATGGCGACCTGGACCAGGTTGTCCCCGGGATTCAGGTGGTCGGGCACCAGCATGTCGCGCGCCTCGTGCCAGTCCTGCTCGGGCCAGCCGGGAAAGAACTGATCCGGGGTCATACCGACGTCGCCGTGCGTTTCCTCCACGCGGGTGACGGTGACTTCCCCGAGGGTGAGGTCATCCATGATTCTCTCCTTCTAAACTTGGCGGTGACTGGTGGCGGGTGACTTAGCGCTGAACCAAAGGGACGGTGCGATCCGCCGGACCGCGCTTTGAGTGTTCAGCCGCTCGGCACAACCAGCCACACCCCATCAGGGGTAGGCAAGCGCCGAAGAGACAGCAACGTGAGTGGGGCTATCGAGGCGGCGAACGGTTGGAATCGGCCGGTCGAGCACCGCGATCGCCAGGCCCCGGCGACGCGCTGGCCCACACCGATTGCCCTGCGGCGCCGCAGGGCCGGCGCACCCGCAACCAGGGACAGACGGTGGGGCGGGTCCGACGGCCGCCGAGGCTCGAGGCGGCGGCCGGCGCAGACCACCCATCGGAGTGGGTGCAGGACCGCGCCGGGGCGAGACTATCCCTGCTGTGGTTAGGCGAACGGAGTCGTCCAACCACCATACTTGCGCCATGAATTCTCGGCGACCTCCTGGCGAACTCGGCGAGTTCTTGCAGGCATGCCGAGCCCGGGTACGCCCCGATGAGGTGGGCGTGCCGACCTACGGGGACCGTCGCCGCGTCACCGGACTACGACGCGAGGAACTCGCGCTACTGGCCGGGGTGAGCTCGTCGTACTACACCCGGCTAGAGCAGGGACAGTCCCGAAACGCCTCACCTCAGGTGCTTGCCGCGCTGGCCAGCGCGTTACGGCTCAGCCCGGCCGAGAGCGACCACCTTCACGTGCTCGTCGAGACCGCAAGCAGAACTCGAGTCATGAGGCGTCCTCCGGCCGAGCACGCCGACCCCGCCCTGCTGGAGCTCCTGGAAACCCTCGACCGCGTTCCCGCGATCATCCTCGGCCGACGCAGCGACGTACTCGCCTGGAACTCCCTCGGTCACGCGCTTCTGGCTGACGGCATCGACCGCGACTCCCCGACAATCCCCAGCCGTCGCCCGAACATGACGGAGACAATATTTCTGGACCCGCACAGCCGGGAGCTGTACGTGGACTGGGCGGGCAAAGCCCGAGCAGTCGTCGGCAACCTCCGCCTGGTTGCAGGACAGCACCCCGACGACCCCGCGCTCGCCTCGCTCATCGGCAAACTCATCATGACCAGCCCCGACTTCAGCTCCATGTGGGCCGATCACAAGGTGCACGCGTGCGCAGCCGCCCGATACGACCTGCACCATCCCCTCGTCGGACACCTCACCATCACCCAGCAGACCCTCCGCTCCGTCGAAACGCCGGACCAGACATTCGTGACCTGCACAACCGCGGCCGGGACACCCTCAGCTGAAGCGCTAGCCCTGCTACACCAACTGCTCGGCGACGCGGACGAGGACTACGCCCGCGAGCGGCAGCCCCACCTCGGGTACCTGGAACGGCCTTGACTGGTGCGCGACCTGGCATGCTGCACGTACATCCGCCCCGCGACGCTCATGCTGCGCTGGCATTTAGGCTGCGCCGAGTACAGCCCTCCGGTTTGGGGCTAGCCCAATATCGTTCAGTTAGTGCGGTGAGTGTGGCGTTCGGGTGGGTGCTGCGGCTGGGGCCAGGTGGCGTGGTGCGCACCACCCGTCCGGAACAGACGATGTTGAGACAACCGACTGAATCCACCGCGACTTTTCGTTCACACCCCGCGGGGTCGGGCCGGGAAAGCGGGCAGTCCGCGCGCTCCGGTGACACGATGAAACCGGGCCCTGACCCCGCCCCTGAGGAGCGTTCCCGCCATGACTACCACGACCGTCGACGTCCCCACCCCCGACGGCACCGCCGACGCCCTGCTCGTGACGCCCGACGGCGACGGCCAGCACCCCGCGGTCCTGCTGTACATGGACGCGTTCGGCGTGCGCCCGCGGCTGCAGGAGATGGCGGAGCGGATCGCCGCCGAGGGCTACGTGGTGTTGGTGCCCAACGTGTTCCACCGTGCCGGGTCCGCTCCCGTCGCCGACTTCGGCGACCTCATGGCGCCCGACCGCACGGTCATGATGGCCAAGCTCGGCCCGCTCATGCAGGAGCTGACTCCCGACCGCGCGGTGGCAGACGCCGGCGCCTACCTCGACTTCCTCGCCCAGCAGCCCGCCGTGGCCGACGGGCCCGTGGGCACCACCGGCTACTGCATGGGCGGTGCGCTCTCGCTGCGCACGGCCGCGGCGTTCCCGGACCGGGTGGCCGCTGCTGCGAGCTTCCACGGTGGCAACCTCGCCACCGAGGCCCCGGACAGCCCGCACCTCGGCGTCGCGGCCACCACCGCCGAGGTTTACGTCGCGCACGCCGACAACGACGGCTCGGCGACCCCCGAGCAGCAGGAGCGACTGGAGTCCGCGCTCACCGACGCCGGCGTGAACCACCGCACCGAGCTGTACGCGGGCGCTAGCCACGGCTTCACCATGTCCGACACCGTGGCGTACTCCGCCGAGGCCGAGCAGCGGCACTGGACGGAGCTGCTGGCGCTGTACGCGCGCACCTTGGGCGCTCGCAAGGCGTGACGACGGTTCCCCTCACCGCCGCGCAGGCCGAGGCCGACGAGGCGCGGGTCGCCGGCGGATGCCGTGACCTGCGGCGCCGGCGATCGGCTTGCCCTCGTGGTGCCCGGCTCGGCCCCTGCGAGGCCCGCCACCCGACGAGGATGTTCACCGCGCCGCCCAGCTCCAGCGGCTGCGCGAGCTGGGCGATCCACGTACGCATACAGAGCTGGGTCGCTTCCGGCTGATTGCACACGCCGGGGCGCCGCGCCCGGAGCCGGTGAAGCGCTGGCTCGCCGACGTGGCCGGCGACGCGGTCTGGGGGTTCTACGGCTCCACTGAGGACCAGTCCACGGTGTGCCCCGCGGCCACCTGCGCCGCGCACCCGGGCTCGGTGGCCGGGCCCGGCCCGGCCGCACCCTGAGCGCCGACGTCGACGGCACGATTTGGTGCACCGTCCCCGAGCACGCCCGGTTCAGCTACTGGAACGCCCCCGAGAAGACGGCCGCGGCCTGGCGCGGAGACGCGTTCAGCGTCAGCGACCTCGGGCGGCCCGACGACGACGGCTGGCTCTACGCTCACCTTGCAGTTCATCGCAGCACCGATCCGGTTTCTATCTGCGCAGCTGGCCGACCACGACCCGCAGCTGCTTGAGCTCGTCAAGCGATGACGGGGAGCTCGAGCGGGCGGTGGAGACCACCGTGACCACGGCTCGGTGCGCGTCGTGCGGGGCGGCGGCCGGCGTGCATGCGCGTCGCCCGGGGTGGGTGCGGGACCTGCCCTCCGGCGGGCGCCCGTTGAGCACGTGGACCGAGGCGCACCCTGCGGTAGGGGCCCGGTCGTCGTGGACCGGGCGGGCCCGGGTTGAGGTGTGCCGCCGGGTCGGCCACGACGGGCACTCCGTGGCTCAGGTCGCCAGGGCGTTCGGGGTGTCGTGGGCAACCGTGCTGGCCGCGGTCCGTGACTAGGGCACTCCGTTGGTCGATATAGCGGTAGACCTCGGCCAAGCCGTGCGAGGACATCGCTACGCCTACCGCACCCCGGACGGCGAACACACCGCCCGCGACGAAGGCGTGCAGATGCTGGACGCCGACGCCGTCCTCGCCGCGACCGGACTGGTGTGGGAAGCCAGCGGCACCTGGGCAGTCAGCGCTGGGCACAACCCCACACTCGCGCTGGCGCTGCTCGGCAAGCTCTATCCTGAGAACGTCATGATGGTCCCGGGCAGCACCTGGGGCAACCTCCATGGCATCGGAAAGGACGGGACCGCCACGTTCCTCCTGCTCGACGTCGCGGAAGGTTGACAGGCCGCCGCGGGCCGTCCGCCACAGGACGATCCGCTCCCAGCCGTAGGGCGTGTCTCGTAATTCGTTGAACCAGCGGATGACGCTGTGCAGGACGAGGGCTCCCTGGCAGATCAGGACGTGGTCATCCGTAGCGGGTGGCGAGGCCGCGCCACTGCTTGGGGTGGGCGAAGTGGCCCCGTCAACCGAAGTTTGCCCCGGAGTGACGGGGCTACCTGGCTCCACCCAAGGGGCCTGTAGTCAGCAGTGACGGCCGAAGTTGGCCCCACCCCCGGTTGTCGGGCGGGAAGGTGCGGAACGCTAGCCAGGCCAGCGCTCAACCCGGCGTCGAGACCCGCCGCTAGGCGCCCGATTGGCTGATCAGCCCGGCCCCCATAAGACGATCGCGTTGCAGAACCGGCCGGTTCTGCACCGGCCAAGTCTCACTACGGACGGTTACCGCAAGGCGGAGCCGGCCGCAGCCCCAGAGTCGTGCGTCAAGCCGCTGCGCAACTCGCAGAAGCGGTTTTCACAGGTCGACCCCGCACCGGTCAGGCGGGCATCCTGGTTCGGGTGGAGCTGTGGCGGAAGGTGGCGCGCAACCCGGTGGAGCTGCGCCGGGAGGTGGAGGCGCTGAGGCTGCTCGGGCCCGCGGTGGTGCACCTGGTGGCCGTCGAGGGTGACGTCCTGGTCCTGGCGCGGGTGAGTCCGGGCGACACCGCCGCCACCGTCGACGACGACACGTCCACGATGGCGATCGCGGCGGCGCTGCGCGCCCTGTGGGTGCCCGTGCCGCCGGGGTGCACGCTGCCGACCGTGGCGCAGGAGTGCGGCGCCCTGCACGACTCGGCTGCTGTCGCCCCGCTGCCCACCGCCCTTGTCCGGGCCGCCCGCTCCGCCCTGGCCGCGCTGCTCGCTGACGCCCCGCCCGCGCAGGTGCTGCACGGCGACCTGCACCACGGCAACCTGCTCCGCGCGGGCCTCGACGAGTGGGTGGCCATCGACCCGCACGGGGTGATCGGAGACCCGGGCTACGACGTCGGCCCGCTGCTGATCAACCCGTGGGGCGCCGATCCCGCGGCCCGCCTGGACCGGCGGCTCCCGCTGCTGGCGCGGGAGCTGCGCCTGCCCGAGCCGCGCCTGGCCGCATGGGGCTTGGTGCGCGCCGTGCTCGCCGAGGCGTGGTCGGTGCAGGACACTGGCGCGCCGGACGGTGGACCCCTGGCGGTGGCCGCTGCCCTGCTCAGCCGCGGTTCGTGACCCCGCAGGGTCGACCACACCCAGGGGATCGCCGCCAGCGCGACGTGCCACGCCCTGCGCTTCCACGACGGCACCGTCGTAGACTTGGTGGTGGTGCCGGTGACGTAGCGCGCTGGCCCAACCTGCGTTTCGACACCACCCCCGCCGGGTCGAGCACTGGATCAACGCCATCGAGATGGGTCAGGCCCCGGCCGCCAACCTACTCGCCGGGGCCTGACGGGGCGACCCCGTTCACCCCGGTACCCCGCTTCTGGTCCGCCCAGCACGACGAACACATCCAGTCCGCCGGGATGCCGGCCCTGGCCGACACCGTCACCGTCATCGCCGGGTCCCTGTCCTCCAGGAGGGTCCCCACCGCCCACACCACCACCCTGCCCGAGGGGGCGCACCGCCTCGTGGGGCTCATCGCCTTCGACCACACCCAGGCCCTACTCGACGCCACCGGGCTCATCGGGGACACCGTGGCCCTGCCCGCCCCCGACCAATGGATCCCGGCCTGAGCGCCCCGCCCGCACCCCGCCCAGGCGACGATGAACCGGTGAGCACAGGACAACCGCCCGAGCGAACCGACGACCCCGGTGCGGTCGGGGATCGCGGGGACACCCCGACCCGCGGCCGGGGGTGGCTGACCCCGAACGTGCGGACGTTGTCCGGGGTCAGCTTCCTGCAGGACGCGGCCAGCGAGCTGCTCTACCCGATCCTGCCGATCTTCCTCACCACGACCCTGGGGGCCCCGGTCGCTGTCGTGGGGGTCGTGGAGGGCATTGCCGAAGGTGTCGCCGCGGCCACCAAGCTGCTGGCGGGACGTCTGGGTGACACCCGGGCCCGCCGCCCGCTGATCGCCGCCGGTTACGGCCTCGCCGCCGTCGGAAAGGTCCTCATCGCCCTCGCCGTGGTGTGGCCGGTGGTCCTCGCAGGACGGGCGGTGGACCGGGTCGGCAAGGGTATCCGCGGGGCCCCCCGGGACGCCCTGCTCATGGTCGGCGCCGACCCCACCGCCCGCGGCCGCATCTTCGGGTTCCACCGAGCCACCGACACCGCCGGCGCCGTCGTCGGACCCGCCCTCGGCCTCGGCCTCTACGAGCTCCTCGACCACCAGATCCGACCCCTGCTCCTCATCGCCGTCATCCCCGCCGTCCTGTCGGTGCTGCTCATCCGCGCCGTCCACGAGGACCCCCGACCCACCCCGGACCGACCCACCCCGAGCCGATACACCCGGACCGCCCGGGCCCCGATCGCGCGACCCACGGCCCTGCCGCCCCGGCTGCGCTCACTCATCGCCACCCTCGGAGTGTTCGGGCTCGTCAACTTCCCCGACGCCCTGCTCCTGCTGCGGGCCAGCCAGCTCGGGCTCTCCCTTGGTGGAGTGATCAGCGCCTACATCCTCTACAACACCGTCTACGCCCTCGCCGCCTACCCGCTGGGCGCGATCTCCGACCGCGTACCGCGGCACCTCGTCTACGCCACCGGACTCGCCTTCTTCGCCGTCGGCTACCTCGGCCTCGGCCTCGTGCACTCCCCGGGGTGGGTGTTCCTGTTGCTGCCTCTCTACGGGTTCTTCGCCGCCGCCACCGACGGGGTCGGCAAGGCGTGGATCGCCGACCTCGCCCCCACCGACCGCACCTCCGGCGCCCAAGGCCTCTACCAAGCCGTCACCGGCGGCGCCGTCCTCGTCGCCGGCACCTGGGCCGGCCTCGCCTGGAACACCACCGGCACCCTGCCCCTGCTCATCTCCGGCACCGCCGCCGCAGTCCTCGCCGCTGTCATGGTCGGTGTCGGCGGCCGGTGGACAGCACGGCAGGGAAACTCGTGAGGACCGTGCCGCCCACCGGGGACAGCCCGACCCCGACCGGACGACATCGCGGTGGACGCGGTCGGCCACGTTGCTAGGGCGCAGTGCCAACTTGCGCACGGTGGATGGACCCCATGCGCCGCTTGACCAGTGGGACGCGGGAGGTCGCGCAAGTTCGGGCTCGCAGTCACGGCCTTGATTGACGTGCCGGCCAGAAGATCCGCCACGATGCTGCGCACCACCTCGGCCTCCGCTGGATCCTCGACATCCCGCGAGGCCGTCAGGCGCCCGGCGTTGTCGCGCTCGTGCACTCGATGCCAGCCATAGCCCAGCGCTCCGTTCGGCCGGCCCTCCTCCGCTCGCTGCTGAGCGGCGCGCGCAACGCGCTCGGCCTTGATCTCACTCTCGGCGGTATCGAACTCCCCCAGCACACCCGCATACATGCGGCCCGCCGCGCTCGTCAGATCGAGATCCGAACCCCTGACGAGCGCCACGCCTATGCGGGCAGCGCTCAGCACCACGATGGCCTCGGCACGTTCGGTGCGACTCCGCCATAACCGGGAGAGCCCATAGGCCACAATCCGGTCCAGCTCGCCCCGCTGAACACTGGCGAGCAGCGCCGCGTAACCCGGACGGTGCGCACCCGTCAAAGCACTGATGTCGTTGTCAATGTTCACGCCGGCGAGTTGCCACCCACGAGCAGTCACAAGCGCCTCGCAGTCCTCGCGCTGACGCGACGCCCTTCTCCGTCGCTCGCGGATCCTCGGAGATGCGGCAGTAGATCGCGGCGCGACCGGTCATAGCCCCAACTTGCCCGCTGATGACCGACAGTCTTCCCTGGGGGTCCAGGAAAGACCGGGTCACCCGAGGACTTCGGGTCACTGATGGACGACCTGGAGCAGCGAGTGTTCAGCGTGCTCCGTGACGACACCGTGGTCTACTCCGGTCACGGCCGCGACACCAATCTGGGCATCGAGCGGCCCAACGTGCCGGAGTGGCGCGCCCGCGGCTGGTGAGCCTGATTGCTAGGGGTCGAGCGCTATCACTCGGAGGAGTCGGCCCGCGTTCTCCCGCGCAACAGCAGGAGAATGTCGAACGTGCCTACCATCAGTGCTACCGATCACGGGCCAGTCCGGCTGCTCAGCATCGACAACGAGGCGAAGCGCAACGCGTTCAGCGGTGACATGGCGCCGACCCTGCGCAGGCTGCTCGTGGCGGCAGACGACGACCCCGCCGTGCGGTGCATCGTGATCACCGGCACAGGCACCCAGGCGTTCTCCTCCGGACACGACCTGCATGAGGTGCTGGAGCACCCCGAGACCGCGGGCGACCGAGCGGCAAACGAGGCCTTCACCACCGCGCCGGAACTAGGGACACCGGTCATCGCGGCGGTGAACGGCGCTGCGTACGCGGCCGGGTTCATCCTGGCGCTGAACTGCGATGTGCGCATCGCCGGCGACAACGCCCAGTTCTGCGCAGTCGGCGCCAGGATCGGCCTGGTTCCGGTGGGTGGGCAGCTCAGTCGGCTGCTGAGCGTGGTCAGCTACCCCGTGGCTTTCACAATGCTCGCGACGGCCGAACCGATCGACGCTGAGGAGGCGCTCCGGGTCCAGTTTGTCACGCAGGTATGCGACCGATCCGAAACAGTGGACCGGGCACTCGGGCTCGCTCAGGTCATCTCCACGGCATCCCCGGCGGTCATCCGGGCGATCAAGACGGGGTTGCGCGCCACTCTCCGGGACGGCTTGCACACCGGGATGGCCGCGGAGAGCGTCCTCGCCCGGGTCATACGTTCACTGCCCGACGGCGACGAAGGCGTTCGTTCGTTCCTGCAGAAGCGGCCCGCGCAGTACCCGGACGCCCCCCTCGACCTGCAGGTCGGGCTGGACGCCGCCATCCAGGAGGTGATGGCGCCGGCTGCCATCGCGGCGACCCCTGCGCCGCCGTATACGGCGGTGATCTTCACGTCCGTCCTGACCGACGAGGACGAGCAGGGGTACGCGGTGATGGCCGCCACGATGGATGACCTGGCCCGGCAGCAGCCAGGATTCCTGGGCGTGGACACCGCCCGCGCGCACGTCGGGATCACGGTGTCTTACTGGGTGGACGACGAGGCTGCCCGAGCATGGAAGCGCCAAGCCGAGCACCTCGTGGCGCAGCGCCGCGGGCAGCAGGTGTGGTACTCCGAGTACCGGGTTCGGGTCGCCACCGTGCACCGCGATTACACCGGACCACCGGCCCGCTGACCCCGGCGACGATGCGCCGAACCGCTCACCGCAAACCGTGCTCGAGGGAGATCCGTCGCCAGTTGTCTATGATCGGCATTTCGGCATGAAAACGTGCTATCCGCGCATGGTTTGATGCCGAAACACCGATCATGAGTGGCGCCAGGACCAGTTTGGACCCCGCTCATGCCGGCCACCATGCTGCCGGAGAAGGTCGGCTACTCCGGCAAGTAAATATCGGCACGATCCCCAGCTACTCAGGACGTCCATGACCGGCATCCGGCACGCGGCCCTGCACAAGCCGGCTGCGTAGTCCGTTGCGCACGGCGGGCCATTCCGACTCGATGATCGAGAACACGACGGTGTCGCGCAGCGACCCGTCGGGCAGCACAGCGTGGCTGCGCAGCACGCCGTCCTGCTTGGCGCCCAACCGGGCAATCGCGTCCCGGGAGCGCTGGTTCATCCAGTGCGTGCGGAACTCCACCGCAATGCACCCCAGTTCGTCGAAGGCGTGCGTCAGCAACAGGAGCTTGCCCTCCGTGTTGATCCCGGTGCGCTGCGCCGACTGCGCGAGCCAGGTCCACCCGATCTCCACCCGGCGGTTGTCGGCGTCGACGTTGCACAACGTCGTCATCCCGACCGCCTCGTCGGTGTCGTTGCGCACCACCGCGAACGGCAGCATCACCCCGGCCACCAGCAGGCCGAGGCGCCGGTCAATCTCGGCTCGCATGGCCTGCGGACCGGGCACCTGGGTGTACCAGTGCTTCCGAGGCTCACCGTCTCGCGCCGCGACGACGAGTCCGTCGTGATCGGCATGACTTAACGGCCGCAGGGTCACCAGGTTCCCCCGCAGTGTCACCGGCTCCAAGAAACCCACGGGCGAACCTTATGACGAAGCCCCGGAAAGCCCGGTCATGGTCGAGGGCAACTGGTCGAACCACGCCAGGACACCACGTTCGTAACCGAGCCCAAACTCCAGCGCGGCACGGCTGAAGGGGTCGGTGTCCAGGGCCGCGTCGGCGGCGGCGCACTGCTCCTGGTACTCAGCCAAGCGCGCGGCATGCATTCCACGCTGGGCCGCCAGCATCTCGGCGAGCCGCGGTGCCGGCAGGTGGCGCCCGAATGAGAGGGTGAGCAGCAGCGGGAAGCGGATGGTCTCCGACGGCGGGTCCCGCTCGATCCACGCGGCGAACGCGGCACGACCGGCATCGGTAATGCTGTAGGGACGGCGATCTCGGCTGCCACGATCACCGGCACTGACCAATCCTGCCCGGGCCATTGCGGACAGCTCGCGGTACACCTGACTCTGGGTCAGAGTCCAGAAGTCCCCAATCACCAGCTGGGCGGTCGCCACGAGGTCCCACCCGGTGAGTGGTCCACGGTGCAGGAATCCCAGCAACGACGCCGCAGTGGCGTTCAGCGCTCGGTCGGCCATGGCGCCCTCCCCCTCCTTGTCGGCGGATGAATCCTGTGCCAGATCTTGACATTCCACAGTGTCAGGTTGACTGTAGGGCACACCCGCCCACCAGCCGAAGGGGTGCCATGCCTGCAGAGGGCCTAGTCCCGGTACCTGACCAGGAGCGCAAGCGCGTCGTGGATCTGCTCGGCGAGCGGGTCGGCGCGGGCCATCTCAACCTGGCGGAGTTCGACGAGCGGGTGACAGCGGCCTATGCGGCCACCACCCTCGCCGACCTGAATGCCCTGGTGTCGGATCTCCCCATCCGCCAGGCACCGATGGAGCAGGCCCCAGTGCTGAGCAGCTCGCAGCCAGGGGTATCCCGACCGCGAGGCCCGCGCGTCTCACCCGGCGCGGCCCAGCCGTGGGCTGCGTGGCTGATGACCTCGTTGATCACCACCATCATCTGGGCTGCCACTGCGCTCGGCGGGGGCGGGGACGGCTACTTCTGGCCGATCTGGGTGATCGGACCCTGGGGTGCGGTGCTGCTGGTGCAGGCCATCGCCGCCCGCCTGCGCTCACCCTCGCCCTGAGCGCCCGCCCGTGCGCAGAGCCTGGTCCAGATCTTCCTGCAGGTCCGCCACGTCCTCCAGACCCACCGACAACCGCACCACCCCGTCGGTGATGCCTACCCGGGCCCGTCCCTCGGCGCCCAGGCGGCGGTGCGTGGTCGTCGCCGGGTGCGTCACCAGGGACTTCGAGTCACCCAGGTTGTTGGAAATATCCACCACCTGCAGCGCGTCGAGCAACTGAAAAGCCCGGTCTTTGCCACCGTCGAGTTCGAAGGTGAGCACCGTGCCCCCACCCGACATCTGCCGTCGGGCCAGCTCGGCCTGCGGGTGGGAGTCCAGGAACGGGTACCGCACCCACCGCACGCCGGGCTGTTGTTCCAGCCAGCTGGCCAACCCCAACGCTGATGCGGTGGCGTGCCGGACCCGCATCGCCATCGTCTCCAGGCCCTTGGTGAGCACCCACGCGTTGAACGGGGCCATGGACGGGCCGGTGTGGCGCATCAGGTTTTCCACCGGTCCCCGGATGTACTCCCGGGTGCCCAGCACCGCGCCGCCGAGTACCCGGCCTTGCCCGTCGATGTGTTTGGTCGCGGAGTACATCACCACGTCCGCACCCAGTGCGCTGGCCCGCTGCAGCACGGGGGTGGCGAACACGTTGTCCACCACCACCTTCGCCCCCGCGGCGTGCGCCAGCTCCACCACCGCGGCCACGTCGACAATTTCCTGCATCGGGTTGGACGGGGTCTCGAAGAACACCGCCTTGGCCGGAGTGGACAGCGCCTGCTCCCACTGGGCCATGTCGGCACCGTCGACGAAGTCGGTGTGCACACCGAACCCGGGCAGGATCTCCCCGAGGATCACCGAGCAGGACCCGAACAGGCTGCGGGCGGCCACGACCCGGTCCCCGGCTTTCAGCAGCGCCGCGAGGCTGACCCACACCGCCGCCATCCCGCTGGCTGTGGCGAAGCAGTCCTCCGTGCCCTCGATCAGCCGCAACCGCTCCTCGAACGTCGCGACCGTGGGATTGCCGTAGCGGGAGTAGACGAACCGGTCCACGTCACCGGCGAAGGCCGCCTCGGCGGCGGCCGCGCTGTCGTAAACGAACCCCGACGTCAGGTACAGCGCCTCAGCGGTCTCCTGAAAACCCGACCGCGCCAACCCGCCACGCACCGCCAGGGTGTCCGGCCGCCAGGACCGCGGCTCGGTCACTGCTGCGTCCAGGGCAGTCCGTCGGCCCGCCAGCCGGCGGACCCGCGATGGCCAGCGGAGTCCAGACCACCCTCGAAGCCGTCAAGCACGTTGTAGGCCGCCGCCCCGCGCGCCTCGGTGAGTAACCGGGCAGCTGACGCCGAACGCTGCCCCGACCTGCACAAGAACACCACGGGCCGGTCCTGCGCTAGTGCGTTGACCGCCGAGAGAAACTCGGGGTTGCGCCGCCCGGCGACGTCGACCCATTCGACGAAACCGGCGCGGCGGCCCAACTCTGTCAGGTCGGGCACTCCGACGAAGCGCCACTCCGCCTCGGTGCGTACGTCCACGAGCACCGCCTCGGTGTCCCGGACCAGCTCCCATGCCTGCCTCGGGGTGAGGTCACCCGCATAACCTTCGCTCATCGTGTCTCCATCGGTCCTGGCGTGAGCACCCACACCCGCCTGCGCGGGGGGTTGCTGCGGCGTCGACGAGCCAGGTCTCTGTGCCGCTCTGGATGGACGAGTGCACTCTAACGCGACAGCGGTAGCAGGTCAGCGGGCGGTCCGGCCCGAGCCGGGGGTGAAGATCCCGTCCGGGAACACCCCAGCTGCCACCATCCGCTGCGACAGATCGCGGCCGATCTCCGCCAGGCGGGTGCTGCGTTCGCGTCCCAGCCGCACCCACGGCGCCATGGCAGCGCGGCTGGTGGTCTCCTCGATCTCAGCCCGCTGCGCGGTGCCGGCCTCGGTGAGCGATCCCTGCCCGTCCAGGATCCCGCGTTCTCTCAGCCCCTCCTCGGCGTCGGCCCACTGCTGCTCGCTGTATCCCCTGGTGAGCTGGGCGGCCTGTCGGGTGAACCCCCGGCCGGTCGCCGTGTGCGTGACCAAGGCCTGCAGCCCGCCGAGGCCGGCGCCCAGCAGCGCAGCCAGGTGCGCGTCGCCGCGGTGCTCACGCAGCAACGTGGTGCCGTGCCACAAATCGAGCAGCGGCTGCCCCGGCCACGGCAGGTCGGCATGCGCGGCGTACAGCGGGCGACCTTCCGGGGTGCAGGCCTGCACCGCCTCACGGGTGAGCTCGGCGGCCTCGGTGACCTCCGCGGCGTCGGCCGCAGCGCCGAGCAAGCGGCGCAGCGCAGCGTCCACCGCGGTGAGCCGCGCCGCCAGCACCGCCTCGGGCGTCGCCAACGTCCAGGCCCGGGGAATGTGTTTGGCAACCATCGTGGGGTTGAAGTTGTAGAAGGTGGCTGCCACCACACCCGAGCCCACCGCGCCCATCGCCGCCGCACGACCGGCGAAGTAGCACATCCGACCGGGCCGTAGACCCACCGCGACCAGGTGCTGCTCGGTCTCGGGGACGAAATAGGTCATCGAGTGGACGACGTCCAGGGTGCGTTGGAACTTGGCGGCGTCGGATGGCTCGATGGGGTCCATGGGGGGACCTTATCGCCGGTGTGCGACACGGCGAGCGCCACCGCGGAACATGCGGCACTACCGCCGACGTTGAGACACACTGAGTGCACGAGAGACGAAGGTGTGGTGCGCAGATGAGCGATCCAAGCGAGACCCCGACCGGGGCCAGGATGTACGAGCTGGAGTTCCCGGCGCCCGAGCTGGTGGCCCAGGACGGCCGCGGCCCGGTACTGGTGCACGCCATGGAGGGCTTTTCCGATGCCGGCCACGCCATCAAGCTGGCCGCCGAGCACCTCAAAGAATCGTTGCACACCGAGGTGGTGGCCTCCTTTGACCTGGATCAACTGCTCGACTACCGCTCGCGTCGGCCGATGATGATCTTCGACGGGGACCACTTCTCCGAGTACGCCACCCCCGAGCTCACCCTGTACGCGGTCCGCGACACCGGCGGTACGCCGTTCCTGTTGCTCGCCGGGATGGAGCCCGACCTGCACTGGGAGCGGTTCACCACCGCGGTGCGCTTGCTCGCCGAGCGTTTCGGGGTGCGTCGGACGATTGGCCTGAACGCCATCCCGATGGCCGTGCCGCACACCCGGCCGGTCGGGGTGACAGCGCACGGTCAGCCCACCGACCTGGTCAGCGACTACGAGCCGTGGGCGGGCACCGTCCGGGTACCGGCCAGCGCGGCGTCGTTGCTCGAACTACGACTGGGTGAGGCCGGGCACGAGGCCATGGGCTTCGCCGTGCACGTACCGCACTATCTGTCCCAGACCGACTACCCGGAAGCGGCCCAGACCCTGCTGGAGCACGTCGGCAAGGCCGCTGATCTGCAGTTGCCGCACACTGCGCTGGGCCCGGCCGCTGCGCGGGTGCGGGAGGAGATCGACGCGCAGGTCAGTGGGTCCGACGAGGTGAAGGCTGTGGTGCACGCCCTGGAGCGCCAGTACGACTCCTACGTCGGCTCCCAGGAGCGCACCTCGCTGTTGGCGGCCGACGGTGCGCTGCCCAGCGGGGACGAACTCGGCGCGGAGCTGGAGCGTTTCCTGGCTGGGCAGACCGGGGACAACCCTCCTGGTGACCCGCCGCGCGAGCCCTGACCGTCGACGATGAGCCGCGAAGTATACAGCCAACTGCTGCTGGAGGTCGCGGCCCCCACCAGGCTGGTCCTGCAGGTCGCCGCTGCGCACCACCCTGGTGCGCAGGTGGAGGAGCAGCTGACCCTGTCGCTGGATGGGGTTGTCCAGCGCGCCCAGGAGTTCCCCGGTCCACACCGGGGCAGGGTGCACCTGCTGGACTGCAGGCCCGGACAGCTCGAAATCTCTTACGCCGCCACCGTTTCGGGCCACGCCGACGAGGTGGCCGCAGAGGAGTTGGACGCGGTCACCTACCTACGGCCCAGCCGTTACGCCGAGTCCGACCGGTTGGCCGCGCTGGCAGCGGCTGAATTTGGTGGTCTCAGTGTGCCGGAGCTGGTGGCTGGGGTGTCCTCCTGGGTGGGTGATCGGCTGGACTACGTGTCGGGCAGCAGCGGGCCGACCGACGGGGCGGTCGACACGCTGTTGGCTGGGGCGGGGGTATGCCGCGACTACGCGCACCTGGTGGTGGCGCTGTTGCGGGCGATGGACGTGCCCGCCCGGGTGGTCGCGGTGTACGCGCCGGGGTTGTTCCCGATGGACTTTCACGCCGTGGCCGAGGCAGTGGTGGACGGGCACTGGCAGGTCGTCGACGCCACGCTGTTGGCGCCCAGGTCCTGCCTGGTGCGCATCGCCACCGGCCGGGATGCTGCCGACACCGCGTTCCTGTCCAATTACGGTGGCCCGGTGTACCTGCACAGCACGCAGGTGCGTGCCGTGGTGTCGGGCGATCTGCCCGGTGACGACGTGGCCGCACTGGTGCGGCTGTCCTAGCGCGTCACTGCCCGAGAACGTCACACGCCTGTCATCCCGCTGACCAGCAGGGTTCTTAGGATCGCCCCATTGTCATCCGTGCCTGTGTGCGGCGCGCACCGAGCCCAAGGCGGGAGGGATCATGGCCTCGCGGAAGACACCGGCACGCCTGCGGACGGTCCCCACTACCGAGCCACGCCTGGAGTTCCACAACATCCACGGCTATCGGCGGGCCTACCGCATCGCCGGGCAGGGACCCGCGGTGCTGCTCATCCACGGCATCGGGGACAACTCCACCACCTGGCTAGACGTCATCGCCCACCTGGCGAGCAGGCACACCGTCATCGCGCCGGACCTGCTGGGGCACGGACGCTCCGACAAGCCCCGCGCGGACTACTCGGTACCCGCATACGCCAACGGCATGCGGGACCTGCTGGCGGTACTCGACATTGACGAGGTCACGGTGGTGGGCCACTCCCTGGGCGGCGGGGTGGCGATGCAGTTCGCCTACCAGTTCCCGCACCTGGTGCAGCGAATGGTGCTGGTGTCCACCGGGGGCGTCACCCGGGAGGTCAACCCCGCCTTGCGGTTCGCGTCGCTACCGGTGGCTGAGGAACTACTGGGACTGCTGCAGCTGCCGGGCTTGCTGCCCGCCATCCGCGCTGTGGGCAACGTCCTGGAGCGGGTGGGCAACGACCTCGGCCATGAAACCCCCGACCTGATGCGGGTGCTGGCCGCGCTACCCGAGGCCGGTGCTCGCAGCGCCTTCCTGCGCACGTTGCGCGCGGTGGTGGACTGGCGCGGTCAGGTGGTCACCATGCTCGACCGCAGCTACCTCACCCAGGGCATGCCGGTGCAGTTGATCTGGGGTGAGCGGGACCCGGTGATCCCCGTGACCCATGCCCGATTGGCGCAAGCCGCGATGCCCGGCTCCCGGCTGGAGGTTTTCGCGGGCGCCGGCCACTTCCCGCACCGCAACGACCTGCCCCGCTTCCTGTCCGTTGTCGAGGACTTCATCGCCGACACCGAGCCGGGTAGTTACGACCCAGGGCAGTGGCGCACCCTGCTGCGTGCCGGGCCGCCGGATGCCGCCGTCACCGGGTCGCCGGCCACCCGCCAAGCCGTCCGTGAGCTGCTGGCTACCGACGACCGGGGCGCCACCTCATGACGGGCGCGATGGTGGGATGAACCTCAGCCTGTGGGTCCGGCTTGCCGAACCTAGCCCGGCGCGAGTCCGGCACCGACCGGTTGTTCGGCGCGGTGGACGCCGGAGTGGCCTGCGCGAGGAGGTGATTACCACCCGCAGCGGCGCGTTGATCGTCCGCTGCTACACCCCGACCGTCCAGGCGGCCCACGGGACGGTGGTGAACTACCGCGGCGGCGCCTGGTCGGCGAAGTTCGTGACGACCCGACCGAGCATCCGGTGCCCGCCGGAGGTCGGGTCGCCAGCGAGCTAGTCGAAGATCGGGACTGTCGGTGTGGAGGTGTTGATCATCCGGTTCGCTAAGCACAGCGGGACGCGACGGTGGTGTATCACGAGGTTGTGTTACGCTAGCGTGTATGGCTGGGACACTGACGATTCGGCTTGACGCAGATGATCGAGCAGCCCTGGAGGCGGCAGCTCGGGGGCAGGGCAAGGGTCTGAGCGCGTTCATTCGGGAGCTGGCCGAGGCTGAGGCGCGACGGGTGCGGCAGGAGGCGATACGGGCGGATGGGGATCGCGTGGTGGCTCATCTGGCCGCGCACTCTGAGGCCCGCGCCGAACTTGATGAGATCGGCGCACCGCTCACCGATCTTCCATGAGCCGCCACCAGGCCGGCAGCATCGTCGTCGTGGATTGGCGCGGCGGCGCGCAGCCCAAAGAGCCGAGCAGGCTGCGTCCCGCAGTGATCGTCGAGGATCATCAGTTGTTTCCGGATTCCTATCCCAACACCCTCGTGGTTCCCATGACCCGAGTCGAAGGTCTCGCCCACAGGTCGTTCGCCGAGCGCATAGAGCCGACTGATGAAAACGGGGCTGAAACGACGTGTTGGGCGTTGGCCCATCACGTCACGAGCGTGTCGCTGCGCCGCGTCAGCCCTACCGTTTCTCGTATCACTGCTGATCAGCTGACAAGCATTCGCCGACGCATCACGGTCGCCGTCGGGGTTGGCCGATGGGCTACCGAGGGGTGAGTCCTACCGAGTTCAAAGCGACCGATCGCCGATCGGCCAACGGAGCGGTTGGCAGCGCGGTTGGCTTGAGATGTCAGCTGGGCGAAGTCCTGGATGTTGCATGTGCATCTATTCGGTCGGCGTGGCAGGTGTTCGCGTCACACCAGGCCTCGACCATCGCGGGACCACCGTGACCCTCCCGCTCCTGGATGATCAGTTCGCTCCCCGGCCAGGCGCGGTGCAGCAACCACGGTGTGATTGCCGGCCCACTGACATCCATTCGACCGTGGATCAGCGTGGCGGGGATGCCGTGCAACAGTTCCATCCGATCAAGGACACTCGGCGACAGGAATCCGTCGTGGGCCCAGTAGTGAGTGACGAGCGTGGCGAACACCCGCCGCACGTCCCCGTGGTCCTCGTCGGGATTGGGCGGAACACCGCCGGCGCCGATCGCGACATGGTGGGTCTCCCAGTCGTTCCAGGCCCATGCGGCACGGTCACGCACGGCGGGGTCGGGATCGGTCATCAGCCGGGCATAGGCCTCGACGATCCGATCCGCATCCCGCCGGTAACCGATACCGGCCCGTTCAGCGCGACTGGCCAGGCGATCCCATGCCTCCGGGTAGATCGCGCCCACCGTCTCGGTGATCCAGTCGATCTCGGACCGTGCGCTCGTCGTAACCGCCATCAGCACGATGCCAAGGATGCGGTCGGGATGGGCTTGCGCGTAGGCCAGCGCCAGGGTCGACCCCCACGAGACGCCGTTGACGAGCCAACGATCCACGCCCACGTGATGGCGCAGCGCCTCCATGTCCTGGATCAGGTGCTGCGTCGTGTTGCGGTGCAGGTCGTAGTTCGGGGCGGTGACATGTGGTGTCGACCGGCCGCAGCCCCGCTGATCGAAGCCGACCACCCGGAACCGGTCCGGATCGAACTTCGTGCGGTACGCACCCCGGCCGAGCGTCCCACCAGGTCCTCCGTGCAAGTACACGGCTGGGATACCGTTTGGTCGACCGGATTCCTCCCAATAGATCTCGTGCACATCGTCGACGCGTAGCAACCCGGACGAGTGAGGTTCCGATCGGGCAAACACAATCTGGATGTTACCCAGGGGGATCGGTGCACCCTCGATCGCTAGGCCACGCCGGACCGCCCGACCGGTGCCCGAAGACGATCGTCTACAGGACGACGGCGTCGTCTTCGATCTCCGCGCGCGGCCGGTACCGGGCCACAGCGCCGTCAGGACGAGGCCACCTACGAGGCCGGCAACCGTTCACGGCCAGGGCAATAGCTCTGCGTATGCGGTCCGCACCCGCCGACGGCCTTGTCCTACCGTCTGAGCATGGCCGCTGAGACCTTGCTCGAGGGCTGCTGGTCGGCGCTGGGCGGCGAGCTCCGCCTCCTGGACCTGGTGACGCTGACGGGCGGGTCGACGGGCCGGTTGCCTTCGCGGTTGCCGGCGCTGCCGGCCATGCTCGCCGCGGTCAGCGCCTCGACGCTCGCCGCTGCCGTCCTGGACGCGACCCGGTCCGGACAGCAGCCGGCGCAGGTGTTCGTCGACGCCGAGCACGTCGCCTTCGCGTCCCGCAGCGAGCGCTATGCGCGGATCGGCGGGACGCCCCCGCAAGACCTGTTCGCTCCGCTGTCGCGGTTCTGGCAAACCTGCGACGGGTGGCTGCGCCTGCACGCCAACTACCCCTGGCACCGGGAGCGGGCGCTGCGCGTGCTCGGCGTGCAGCAACAGCCGCCGGCTGTCGCGGAGGCGGTCCTGGGGTGGCGCGGGGAGGACCTGGAGGACGCGCTGGCCGCAGCGGGTGCGCTCGGCTTCGCCGTGCGCACCCCGGAGCAGTGGCGGGCGCACCCGCAGGGACGAGCCGTGGCGTCGCTGCCGTTGGCGCTTCGGCAGGCCCAGCCGGGCCCGCCCCGGCCCCTGCCTGGCGGCCGCGGTGCGGCAGGCGTACGCGTACTGGACCTGACCCGCGTCATCGCCGGCCCGGTGGCCACCCGCACGCTGGCGGCCTGGGGCGCTGACGTGCTGCGTCTGGATAGCCCCGACCTGCCGGAGATCCTTGCCCAGGCCGTCGACACCTTGCCGGGCAAGCGCAGCGCCGATCTCGACTTCCGCACGGCCGAGGGAAGCGCCCGCCTGCAGCAGCTGCTGACACAGGCGGACGTGCTCGTCCAAAGCTACCGGCCCGGAGCGCTGGCGCCGTTCGGACTAGACCTCCAGGCGCTCGCAGCGCACCACCCGCACCTGACCGTCATGACCCTGTCCGCGTGGGGACCGGTAGGACCGTGGAGGACGCGACGTGGGTTCGACTCGCTCGTGCAGTGCCCCACCGGCATCGCCGCGCTCGAGGGCACGCCGCAGGCGCCGGGCACCCTGCCGGCGCAGGTGCTCGACCACGCCACCGGCTACCTCGCCGCCGCGGCCGCGCTGCTGTCGCTTGCAGGGGTCGCTCGCGGCGAGCACCCGCAATCGGTGCAGCTCTCCCTCGCACAGACCGCGGGCTGGCTACTCAGTACCGGGACCACCATCCCCGAGCCCGCCCGCGAACAGACGCCGGACGGCTACCAGGTCACGCTTCCGGGCGCCGCCCAACCCGTGCAGGTCATCGCCCCGCCTGGGCGCACCGCACACCTCACCCCGGCTTGGTCTTGGACAACGCAACTTGGCGCTGACCACGCCACCTTCCCCGACACCTGACTGCGATGTTGCCGCGGTTGACGATCCTGAATCGGGTCGTGTGCCGGCGGAGCGGGCTCGTCAAGGCAGTTGCTTCATGCGAGGGTCGGGACATGGCTAACGAGGCGGTGGACATCACCGAGAAGCTGTCGTTGTTCTCGGAGCACTGGTCGCCGAAGGTGGTGGCTCGACTCAACGACTACGAGATCAAGGTCGTGAGTAAAGGGTGAGTTCGTCTGGCACACCCACGACGACACCGATGAGCTGTTCATCGTCGTTGCTGGTGAGCTGACCATTCAGCTGCGCGACGGCGACGTGGGGCTCAGCGCCGGCCAGTTGTTCGTCGTACCGCGAGGTGTCGAGCACTGCCCCACCGCGGATGGGGAAGTCCACGCGCTGCTCATCGAGCCGACGGGAGTCGTGAACACCGGCGACGCGGGTGGTGCCTTGACCGCCGCCTACGACGACTCGCTGGCGTAGCTCGCGGCGGCGTCCGACGTCCCGCAGGTCGATGCTGCCCTTGCCGGCTGCGGTGCCGAACGGGTGTCGGTTGGTGAACGCGATCATCGACGTCGAGGGGTCGGTGCGATCGCTGCCTGTTGCGGAGGGCTGACGACACACGCCCCACGTGCAGGTCGAAGACGGTACGAACGGGACGAAGAACGCCGGGTCGTCCAGCAGCGCATCAACCCGAGCGAGCTCGTCCGGCAGCCGCAGCACCTCCGGCGGCAGCACCTCCTCCCACAAGATCACCTCGACTGCTCGGGTCAGCAACATTCGCTACTCCAGGGCTCGCTCAACCTGCGACCACGGCCCCGACCGGGTGAGCCGGCTGTTGCACCTCGGTGTGCCCCCGGGGCCCGGACGCGCTCCCCGCCCAGCCGCGGCGCCGCGCGGGTTGACCACGGCCCGGGCGGAGGTGAGGCTCAGGGGGGCCGGACGACGCGGTGCTGACGGAACCGCGGTGCTGACGGACCCGCGGTGCTGACGGACCCGCGGTGCGCCGTCCGCCTCGCAAGCACCGATCCCACCAACGCCAACCCCACGAACACTGAAGAGCACCCCTGCAGCAGGTCTACGTGTGCCACGGCCACCCCACCGACCCGGCCGCATTCGACAAGTACTACGAGCGCACCCACGCAGACCCGGCCAGGAAGGTTCCCGGGCTGGTCCGCTTCACATCGGCACGGTCCAGGCCACAGGTGGCGGCGAGCCGCTGTACTACCTGGTGGCGACCCTGGGCTTCGAGTCGTCGGAGTCGATGGCGGCGGGGTTGGCCTCGCCGGAGATGGCCGCGGCCGGTGCCGATGTCGCCAACTTCGCGGCGGGCGGCGCCACCATGCTCCGCGCGCCGGAGACGGTCCTCGTCGGCTGAGCCGTGCTCGGCCCGGCCCGGCTCCGGGCGGGTGCACCATGGTGGGGTGACCCGCCGTACCGCCCTGCTCCTCGTGGCTGTGCTCGTCGCCGTGGGGGTGGTCGCCGCGCTGCGCTCGGCGAACCCCGCGGCGGTGGCGCTGCCCGGTGGCGTCGTCACCGATCGGTTCGACCTTCCCGGTGGGCCTGCGGCCGTGCGCGCGGGGCCCTCGTCGGCGGCGGCGCGGCCGGTGGCGCTGTGGGTGCACGGCTACGGGGCCGACGAGGACGACCCCGTCAGCGGCTCGGGGACCGACTTCGCCGCGGCGCTGCTGGACCGCGGGTGGGTGGTCGCCGCTGCGGTGGCCGACGGCAACGCGTGGGGCAGTCCCGCGTCGCAGGACGACTACCGCGCGCTGTACCGGGCTGCGGCACAGCGGTACCCGGTCGGGCCGGTCGTCGTGGTGTCGGTGTCGATGGGCGGGGTGGCCGGTCTCGATCTCGCCTCCGACGGCACCATCCCCGGTGTGGTCGGCTGGCTCGGAGTCTCCCCGATCACCGACCTCACCCAGGCCCGTACCCGCTTCGCCCCCCGCATCGACGCCGCGATGACCCCCGCCGAGGTGACAGCAGTGGACCCGTCGCTGCGACCGGTGTCGGACTACAGCGGGCTGCAGATGGTGCTCTATTCGGCCTCCGACGACGACCGGGTGCCCACCTCCACCCAGGCTGCGCCGTTCGCCGCGCGGGTGCCGGAGGTCGACCTGCGCAGCTGCACGGGCGGGCACGTCAGCGCCGACTGCTTCCACCCCGAGGACGCAGTGGCGATGCTGCCCTGACCGTCGGGGGTCAGACGTTGCTACGGTACTGGCCCCCGACAGTGCGGAACGCCTGCGAGATCTGCCCCAGCGAGCAGTGCTGCACCGCGTCCATCAGGGCGGTGAAGATGTTGTCCCCGTTCAGCGCCGCTGCCTGGTGCCGGTCGAGCGCAGCCTCCGCGTCGTCGCGGTGGCGGGCCTGCGTCCCGACAACGATGGCTGACCGGGTGTTGATGGCGTGGTTGAGCGGTCAGCTTTCGCTGTCGTAAGCGAGTGAGCCGTGCGCTACGCGGCGTTGAAGTCGGAGCGCCGTGAACGTCTCCTCGACCAGCTGAACGACCTCGGTTACCAACGGTCAGACTTCCGCGGGCTGACCTGTGCTCAGATGTGGGAAGAGATCGACCCAATGGGCGACGACGAATCCGGCGAAGCCGGGTACGGCCCCGACAGCTACTCCGCCCGAGCCATGCAACGAGACGACTGACCTTGTCGGCATGGGTAACCTGGCGGTCCGATCTGGCCCCACCACGGACTGCATAGCGGGTAGTGGCGGCAGAAGCCGACCCCACCCCCGACGACACCGACGGTGACGCGCCGGGTTTCCTGCGATCGGGTGCCGCACAAGCCTTGGGTGTTCCCCTGGTTGACCGCTGTCGGGCCACATCCGAACAACGCCAGATGAGAGGACGCGCGATGAACACCAACAGCATGAGCACCGCCGGCACGACCGCGGTGGTGGGCGCACGTCCCTCTCCCCCGCAGGTGTGGGCCCGGGCAGTGCTCCTGCTCATCGGCGGCCTCGTGGTCGTGGTCGTCGTCCTCGTCGAGCCGGTCGGTCCGGAGAAGCTGTACGTCATGCCGCTGGTCATCGGCCTGACCTATCTCGCCAGCTCGGTGGCAGGTGGGCGCACCGGCGGGTTGTGGGTGCCCGGGCATCGTCACCGCCTTGGGCGTCGCCACCACCACGGTCCTCAGCGGCACGATCAGCGTCGACTTCACCGCTGCCGCAGTCCTCGCGATCGGTCTTGGTGCGGTTGTGGCGACGCAGCTGCCCCGGGTGGGCATCCCCTGCAACCCGCTCGCGATCGCCGTGGCGGTCGGCGCCCTGGAGCTGCTCGAGGCGCAGGCCGGTGGTGTCTTCGCGGACGGGTGGCCGTAGGGGTGTTCCGGGTGCTCGGCGGGCCGTGGGAGCTGCGGCCCGCCATGACCCGACCGAGGGGACTCCTGACCAGGACAGCTGCGCCTGGGGCGGCGGTGGGGAAGGGGATGCGCCGCTCGCCGGGTTCCCCTGGTGACGCCCACCGCGCAGTGGTGGTGCGGGACGCCAGTGGGATCACGTGGGCCTGAGACCGGTGAGGGAGAGACGCCCGTGATGATGGAGGCTGTGATGGCAGGCCGGGTGGTGGCGCGCAGCGAGGACACCGTCGTGGTGGAGGGCAACCACTACTTCCCGCTCGAGTCGGTGACCGAGGGTGTGTTGCACCGGAGCCGGATGAAGTCGGTGTGCCCGTGGAAGGGTGTGGCCAGCTACTACACCGTCCAGGCCGGCGGGTCTGTGGTGAACAACGCGGCCTGGACCTACCGGCACCCGTCACCGTTGGCCCGCCGGATCAAGAACCGGGTCGCGTTCTACCCGTCGGTCGACGTCCACGAGGTGTCGTGATCCTTGCTGGTCGAGTGCAGGGATGGGTGGGGCGGACCCGTCCGGTGCACCCGCTGACCCGGGTGGCGCTGCAGCGGCGGTGGGCCGAGCTGCCCCCCCACGTCCGCACCGCGTCGCAGGTGCTGGGGCGCCACGCCGTGGGCTGTGAGGGCACCCACGGGGTGTTCCCGCGGTGCAACCTCGCCTGCACCCCGTGCTACCACTCGCGTGCGGCGAACCGGGTGGCCACCGACGGTGGCCACACCGTCCGGGAGGTCCGCGCACAGATGGCGCTGCTCCAGGCGCAGCGTGGTCCGCACGCGCACGCCCAGCTCATCGGCGGTGAGGTCACCCTGCTCGACCCCGACGACCATGCGGCGACGCTGCAGGTGATGCGCGAGCACGGCCGCGAGCCGATGAGCATGACCCACGGCGACGTGAACGCCGAGTACCTGCGCCGGCTGGTCACCGGCCCGGACGGGCGACGCCGGCTGGATAGGGTGTCCCTCGCCGGGCACTTCGACATGCTGATGTTCGGGCGCCGCGGCATGGAGCGCCCCCCGGACGAGGCCTCCCTGCACCCGTTCCGGCAGCGCTTCGCCGACGACGTCCGGGCGCTGAAGGACTCCCACGGGGTGCGCAGCTTTCTGGCCCACAACATGACCGTCACCCCCCGCAACGTCGACCAGGTGCCCGATGTGATCCGGGCCGCACACACCTTCGGGTACGGGATGTTCTCCTTCCAGCCGGCGGCGTTCATGGGCGATGACCGCCGCTGGCACGAGGACTACGGCGCCACAACCGGTGATGCGGTGTGGGCGCAGATCGAGGCCGGTGCGCGCACCCGGCTGCCGTTCCGGGTGTTCCAGCACGGTGACGAACGCTGCAACCGGACCACTTACGTCTTCTACGTCGGTGCCGACTACCACCCGATCCTCGACGACCGCGACCCCGCCGACATGGCCGTGCGCGACGCGTTCCTCGACCACCTCGGAGGGGTGCAGTTCACCGGTGTGCCACCGGCCCTGCTCGCTGCGACCCTGGTCAGGGTGGTCGGTCGCCACCCCTCGCTGCTGGGCCACTTCGGGCGCTGGCTCGCCCGGCGGGTCCTCCGCATCGGGCCGCTGCGCCTGGTGCGGGGCGGGATCCGGCCGGTGACGTTCGTGATGCACTCCTTCATGGACGCCGCCGACGTCGCTCCAGCGTGGGCGGCCACCCAGCGGGGCGAGACGTGCACCGAGCCGCGGCTGCGGGAGACCCAGCAACGTCTGGCCGCCTGCTCGTACGCCATGGCGCACCCCGAGACCGGCGAGCTCGTCCCGGCCTGCGTGCAGCACTCCGTGCTCGACCCCGTCGAGAACGTCGCGTTACGAGCCCTGCTGCCCCTCATCCCGGTCAGCCGGTCGGGGTCCTCGTGAGCACCCCGGTCATCGAGGTGCTGTGGCGCCCAGGCTGCCAGTACTGCAGCCGCCTGCGCCGGGAGCTAGCGCAAGCCGGTGTGGTGACCGTCGAGCACGACATCTGGGCCGACCCCGGTGCTGTAGCCCGGGTGCGCGAGGCCACCGGCGGCGACGAGACGGTCCCCACCGTTGTCGTGGGGAACCGCGCGCTGGTCAACCCACGCCTGCACCAGGTCGTCGCAGCGGTGCGCGAGCAGTTCCCCGACGACGCAGCGCACCTGCTCGGGAGCTCCGGTGAGGTGTCACCGGCCCCGGTGTGGCGGGAGGGTGCACTCGCCGGGGCTGCGGTCGCGGTGCTCTGGGTCCTGCTTGCGGTGTGGCAGCCGGACACCCAGTGGCACCTGGCCCCGTTCCTGGCCGCCGCGGCGCCCCCATGGCTGCTGGCCCGACGGGTCGAGCCCACCAGCAGCACGCTGGTGCTGGTGCGCCGGGTCGCGATGGCCAGCAGCGTGGTCGTGCTCGGTCTGGCCGGGGTGCTGTGGGCTGCGGGCCTGCTGCGCGGACCGGTGCTCACCGGTACCGGGCCCGCGGTGGTGGAGTCGCTGGTCCTCGCCGTGCTCGGGCCGGCGGTGGTCGTCGTCCTGGCGACCCGGCGGGCCGCCGGCGGGGCTGAGCCGCTAGGGCGGTCGGGTCCCCACCCGCACCTGCACGTGCCCACCCCACAGGCTGTGCGCCGTGACGTCAGTGCAGTCCCGCTCCAGCGCGGTCCACGGGTGCGCATGCGGGTCGGAGCCCCCGAGCGCACAGGCCAGGCGGGCCAACGGGGACAGCATCGCGCCCCGGCCGGTGGGCAACGCGAGGTCCACCACCGCGATCCGTCCCCCAGGGCGCGCCGCCCCCAGTGCGCGCACCCAGGCCCGCTCCCACCCGGGCACGAGTGACAGGGCGTAGGTCGCGATCACCGCGTCGAACCCGACGGAGCCATCGGCGGCGGGACCGAGCCCGTCCACCATGTCGGCCTGCACCACCTGGACCTGCGACCACCCGTGACGGGTGGCACGGCGCCGTGCCTGCGCGAGCATCTGCGGGCTGCGGTCGAGCCCGACGACGCTGCCCGAGGGGCCGACACCGTCGACGAGCAGCGGGTGGTTGAGCCCCGTGCCGCACCCGAGATCCAGCACCGAGCACCCAGGGGTGAGCTGCAGGCCGGCGACGGCAACGACCCGGCCCCGCCGGTAGATCGGGCGCTCTCCGGAGATGAGGTCGTAGGCGCGGGCTGAGACGGTGTAGCGCTCGGTGCGGAACATGGGCACCTCCTCGAGGAGTCGGGGCACGGGAACGGGTGCTGCTCAGGGAACACCACTGCTCAGGGAACACCACAGTGGCCCCGCGGGGTTCCCCGGACGTGGACATCGCCCCCGAGGTCGACGACCGCTCGCGTCGCCTCGCGTTCGGCACCCACGTGGAACCTGAGGTGGAGGTGCTGCTGCGGGTTGCACACGCCCTGACGAGCAACCGGGCCGACGCCGAGGACCTCGTGCAGGAGACGGTGATCCGGGCGTGGCGGGCAATGGACGGCTTCGACGGGCGACATCCGCGGGCGTGGCTGTTCACCATCCTGCGAAACACCCACCGCAACATGCACCGGCGGCAGCGCCCCGATATCGCCGCTGACCCCGCCGCCTCCCCCGGGGCACGTCCGGCCTTTGGTGCACTGGAGCACCCCGACCCCCAACAGGTTCACGCCGAGGCGCTGCTCAGCGACAACCTAGAGCGCGCCGTGCTCGCCCTGCCCGAGAAGTTCCGCACCGTGCTGCTGCTGGTGGACGTCGACCAGCTCACCTATGCCGAGGCCGCCGCCGCACTGGGTGTTCCCGTCGGCACCGTGATGTCCCGGCTGAGCCGAGCCCGCCACCGGGTGCGCGAGCACCTGTCCACCGAATCCGACCTGCTCGACACCGGAGGAACACCGTGATTACCTGGATGCGGACGATGATCGAGTGCTGGATCGCTGCGTCGCGGGTGGAGCGTTACCTCGACGCGGACCCCTCGGCCTCTCTGGGCGAGGGCGAGCGCCAGCGCCTGGTCGCGCACCTGGCGGTGTGCGACCGGTGCAGCCGTGCGGCCGCCCGCCACCAGGTGCTACGCGCCTGTCTGCGTTGCCTCGGCGACCGCCAGCGCCCCGACGACGCCGCAGTCGCCCGCCTGCAGAATTTGGTGCACACGATCGCGATCCCCGAGCACCCGGCGTGAGCACCCTGCCTGCCCCGCCGGGGGGTGGGTGGGACCTGCTCGTGGTCGGTGGGGGCACCGCGGGGCTCGTGGCCGCCCGGACCGCGGCGGGCTTCGGTGCCTCGGTGCTTCTCGTGGAGCGCGACCGCACGGGGGGCGACTGTCTGTGGACGGGGTGCGTACCGTCCAAGGCGCTGCTCTCCGCGGCGAGCGCCGTGGCAGCCGCCCGCTCCGCCACCCGCCTCGGGGTGCACGTCGGAGCCGTCGAGGTCGACTTCGCTGCCGTCATGGAGCATGTCCGTCGGGCGCGCACCAGCATCGAGCCCGGTGACTCACCACGATCGCTGGAGGCGGCTGGGGTCCACGTCGTGCACGCCGATGCGCAGTTCGTGGGCCCCCGCACCGTGCTGGTGGGTGGGCGGCGGGTCGAGCACCGTCAGGTCCTCGTCGCGGTGGGCTCGTCGCCTGCCGTCCCCGATGTACCCGGGCTCCGGGAGGTGGCCCTCACCAACGACACCATCTGGGACCTCACCGAACTGCCCCGCCGTCTCGTGGTGCTGGGCGGCGGGTCCGTCGGCTGCGAGCTCGCCCAGGCCTTCGCCCGGCTCGGGTCCACCGTCACGGTCGTGGAGGCCGCTGGGCGGTTGCTGTCCCGGGAGGACCCCGACGCGTCCGCCGCTGTCACCGAGGCCCTGCAGACCGACGCGGTCACCGTGCGCACCGGGGTCAGGACCCGGGCTGCGGAAGGGGGCACGCTCGTCCTTGAGACCGGAGAGCGGCTCGAGGCCGACCGAGTGCTCGTCGCGGTCGGCCGTACCCCCCGCACCACGCGCCTGGGCCTGGCCGCCGCCGGGGTGCAGCTCGACGACCGCGGGTACGTCCGGGTCAACGACCACCTCCGCACCACGAACCCACGGGTTTGGGCGGCCGGGGACGTCACCGGGCACCCGCAGCTCACCCACGTCGCCGGAGTGCACGGCAGTCTCGTGGCCACCAACGCGGTCCTGGGGCTGCGCCGCAGCGTCGACCTTGTGGTGCCACGGGTGACGTTCACCCAGCCCGAGGTGGCGTCGGTGGGCGTCACCACCTCCGACGGGCCCACGGTGGCACATACCCACCTCGACCGGGCGATCGCCGAGGCCGACACCACGGGGTTCAGCCGCCTCGCCCTGGACCGCCGGGGGCGGGTGGTCGGTGCGACGGTCGTCGGACCGCGGGCGGGCGAAACCCTGGGCGAGCTGACCGTGGTGGTCCGTCAAGGTCTGCGGACCCGGGACCTGGCCTCCACCACGCACGCCTACCCGACCCACAACGACGGGGTGTGGAACGCCGCCATCACCGACGTGCGGGCCCGGCTCGCCGCGGGCACCGCCAGCCACAGGGTGTGCACGATGATCGTCTCGGTGCCCTCGGCGAGTCCCCCGAGGAAGGACTAGGGACCGGCCGTCGTCGCGGGTGCGCTCCGCCCGCTCCGCGATCGAGGAGAAGGCCAGCAACGCGGTCCCGTTGACGTAGTAGGCGAGCAGCACGAGCAGGAACGGCCACCACGGGGCGCCCCCGCCCGCCGTCGCCCCCACCGCCACGCCCACCACGGTCGCGCCGTAGACCACGAAGTCGCAGGTGATGTCGAGGAAACCTCCGGCTCCCGCGTCTCGCACCCCGAGCCGGTCCGCCCGGCGGCGGGCCAGCGGCCCGTCGAGCCCGTCGGCCACCCGGGACAACAACCACAGCACGAGGGCGGTCGGCCACCACCCTGCAGCGCGGAGCTTGCGGCGCTGGCCAGCCCCGTGACGAGGCCGAGCACCGTCAACCGGTCCGGGGTCATCCACGCCCGGTCGAGGACGGCAGCCATTCGCTCGAGGGTGGGTGCTGCGATGGGGCGCAGCCGCGCGTCGAGCATCCGGCCATCCTGCCCTTGCAGGCCGTTGCTGCGGGGTTCGCGGCCTCCGCGCCTGACGGGATCTCGTGGCCTGCATCGCCGCGCACGGGCGCTTCTGCGCGGCCTGCTCGTCGTGTTGCTTGCGGCAGGTGCGCAGCTCGCGACCCCACCCCCAGACGGCGGACCCGCAGGGCTGATCGAGCGTCCTGGCGCGGGCCCAGAGCCAGAGGGTGTCTCTGTAGATGTACAACGGCGACAGCCAGGGCAACGTTTACGTCGGCAACGTCCTCACCCCGGCCGTGGCGGCGCACTGGGTCACCCTGCGCCGCGTGCCGGTCGCGGACACCTCCGACGCCCTCCCCCGCGTTCTCGCCGAACGGCCACGAAGTGAGCGGTGCTGCTGATGTCACAGTCACCCCACCGCGGGGAATGGGTGCACGCGAGAGGGGGTTGCCGGGGTGTGATGCTGAAGCCGAGAACCTCTCCGCCCGCGCTGTCCCTGCCGTTGACCGGCGGCGGACGGACCGACGATCTCGCGCTGGGCACCGGCGCCGATGGCCGGTTCAGCCTGCTCGTGTTCTTCCGTGGTCTGCACTGCCCGGTGTGCCGGGCGCAGCTCTCCGAGATCAACCGGCGCCTCGACGAGGTGACCACAGCGGGGGTGGGTCGAGTGCTCGCCGTCAGCATGGAGACCGCCGAGCGCAGCGAACAGCTGGTCGAGCGCTGGCACCTGGACAAGCTGTCGGTCGCGCACGACATGAGCGAGGACACAGCGCGAGCATGGGGCCTGTACCTGTCGACGGCGATCAAGGAGGGCGAACCCGCCCTCTTCACCGAGCCCGGCATGGTCGTCCTCGACGCCGACGACACCGTGTTCTGGACCAGTGTCGCCAGCATGCCGTTCGGCCGTCCCCCCCTGGACGACGTCCTCGCCGGGCTGCGGTTCGCCCAGCAGGAGAGCTACCCGGCCCGCGGCACCGCCTGACAGCACCCAACCGGGGGTCCCTGGGGACCGGGTGGGGGACGTACCGTCAGAGCCCGCACCCCTGGTCGGCGACGGTGCACGCCTTCGACCGCCACGCAGCCCACGCCGCCGGGCTCACCACCGGGTGGGCCGCACGGCTGGAGAAGCACCATGCCGAGATCTTCACCCCCGCAGCACTGAGCCGCAGGCACCGCCGAGGGTGCGCCGCGGAACACCCCGTCGCTCCGGGTCCACGGAAGGCGGACCCGGAGCAGAGGGTCTACTTGTGTTGTCGTCGGCTGCCGCCGTGCCAGTCCTCGCTGACGCCGATCTCGTCCTCGGCCACGCCGAGCCCACGCAGCTGGGGCAGCTCCCGCAGCGATCGTTTCATCTCGGCGAACCCTGGGAACCGGGACAGGCCGATGACGTGGTCCCACAGCTCGACGGCCTCGGTCTCGCTGGGCAGCCGGCTGATGACGGGACCGAAGAACGCCACACCCTGAGGTGGCTCGAAGTGGATGATCGGGGTGCCCACGTCCTTGCCCGTCAGCGAGAGCGCCTCGTCGGTGGAGGCCTGGATCTCGGGGTCCCACGACTCGTCGTCCAATGCGGCCGACAGCTCGGTGGGCAGGCCTGCCGCGATGAGGATCGGCTCGACGAACCCGGCCGTGCCCCGCTGGCCCTGGTCCTCCAGTGCAGCATCACCCGGGTCGGAGTCGAACACCTGCGCCCCACAGGCGGCGTAAAACGCGCCCACCGCCTCCACCCCGTGCTCAGCCCGCACTCGCGCCGCCACCCGCAGCAGCCGCAGACCCGCAGTGTGACCGGCCTCGTACTCCGGGGGGAACTGAGCCTCGTAGTCGACATGGGCGTTCAGCTGGCGCAGCGAGATGAACCGCCACTCCACGCTGTAGTCACGCTGGGCCTGCACCCTGCGCACCCACTTCGACGTCATCCACGCAAAGGGGCAAACCGGATCGAAGTAAAAGTTGATGTCCGCCATGCCCTCAGTCTCTCCCACAGCCAGCAGCGACACGACTGGAGCGCCCAGCCCACATCGCTCACCCCGGCGTGGCCCGGCACCATGCCTAGCCGACGAACCCGATCACCGGGACAACCTGACGCACAGAGCCTTTTCGGTGCACCGAGAATTGGCGGGACGGCAACGACCGGGCGGGCGGTGCTCGATGATCAGGACACGCCGCGTTCGGCCCACGCCGTAGCGGGTTTCCCAGCGATGAAGTCGCCGACGAGCCGGGCCTGCTACTTGCCCTGGTGGGTGAGCAGCGCGCGGCCGCTGACCCGCGACCCACGCAGCGGGCGATCCACGCGGCCTCGCGGATCCGGGCACTCTCGGCTCGCCCTCCGACACCGGGCAGGGAGAGACTCCGCGATTCGCCATCCCACACTCGGCCACCGACGGATGGTGTCACGTTGGCCGCAAGGGGCGGTCGCTGTCCACCGGCCGGGCGGGCGCGGCCACCGGACTGCCTGGTCTCGCCCAGGACGTTCGCGGAAGGTGTCAGCTCGATGACAGTTCATACTGCGGACCCCGCAGGTCACCGGCAAGAGTGTGCGTTGTCACACCGAGAGGGAGGTTGCTCATGGCACCGTGTCGACCGCAGGCCGTGGCATTCGACGTCGTCGAGACGTTGATCTCGCTGGAGCCGCTGCGGCGGCGGTTCGTCGAGATCGGACTGCACGCCTCCGCTTTGGAGCGCTGGTTCGACCGGATGCTCCGCGACGGCATGGCCCTGACCCTGGTCGGGGACTACGCGCCGTTCCCCGATGTGGCGAGCGCGTCACTGCGGGTGGTTGGTGGTGGTGGTCTCAGCGACGACGAGGTCCGCCACGTTCTCGACGGCTTCGCGACGCTGCCCGCCCAGCCGGATGCCGAACCGGCCATGCAGGCACTGGTCGACGCTGGTGTCTCGATGGTCGCGCTGAGCAATGGTGCGGCGCAGAGCACCGAGGCGTTCCTGGACCGCAGTGGTCTGCACCGGTTCATCGATCAGGTCATCAGCGTGGCCGAGGTCGGCACATGGAAGCCGGCTCCTGCGGTCTACCGACACGCGCTGGACCGTATCGGGCGCCCGGCGAAGGAGGTCGCACTGATCGCCGTGCACGCGTTCGACTGTCACGGGGCGCACGCCGAGGGGCTAACCACCGGGTGGGCCGGGCGGCTCGAGAAGCACTACGCCGAGATTTTCACTCCCGCCGACGTCACCGGCGTCGACCTGGCTGAGGTCGCCGCCGGACTCGTCGCACTGCCCGAATCGTGACCCCCAACGAGAATTCCTGATCACCCTTCAAACGAGAAGGAGCTACGTCATGGACACGCTGCGCAGTCACATCAAGATCGAGCGGGCCGAGTACGCCGACCACCGGGGAAAGGCCAGCGGCTTCCGCGACCCGACCGCACACCCCAGAACCAGCCCGGTAACCGAGATTGGTGGTGCGGTTGAGCGCGGCGGACGACCGCCTACCTGAGCCAGGTCCAGCGCATCCTGCAGATCGATCATCTCGAAGCTGTCGAGGCCGCCCGCGAGGCACTCCTCATCGGACGCCGACCTCGCCGTGGCTGCATCAAGGTCAGTCGGCCCCACCTGGGGTACCCGCGGGACCGGCTGGGTCGTTGATGCCGACGGCGGCTCGCGCTGCGTGTAATCCCACGGCGGACGCGGTGAGGAGCAGGAGGCCACCGAATAGGTAGACGGCTTGAATGCCGACGGCGTCGGCGAGCAGTCCGCCGCCGAGCAGGCTCAGAAGCCGTCCGGTCTGCCAGAGCATGTCGAAGCCGGCGAACGCCCGGCCGCGGAGGTTGTCAGGGACGCGGGACTGGATGAGGCTACTGAAGGTGACGTTGCCGCTGGAGGTCGACAGGCCGTACAGCACCAGCGCGCCGGCAGCCAAGGGGACGCTGGTAGCGGCGGCCAGGACGAGGTCGACGACGCCGCGGACTGCATAGGGTCCGAACACAAACAAGGGGCGGCGTGGGTCGGTGATACGTCGTAGGAGCAGCAGTGGTCCGAGGGCGGCGCCGACACCGATCGCGGCGACGAGGACCCCGAAGCTGCTGCCACCACCCAGGCGGTCCTGGGCCAGGACGACGAGCAGCGCGCTCGTGGCGCCAGCGGACAGCGCCGCCAGGAACTGCCCGGCAGCGAGTGCCTTCAGCAGCGGCAGCGCGTCCAGAGCCGCGAGGCCCTCGCGGGCGTGCGCGAACGGACTGGTGACGTGCACCGGCCTGGTCCGTTCGGGTTCGCGCAGGCCCCGCAGAACCGCCGCGCTGAGGGCGAAGCTGACGGCATTGACGGCGAACGCCACCCCGAACCCGACGTGCACGGCGAGCAGGGCCGCGACAGGCGCGACGAGGATCTGGACGGTGACCGCGGCGGTCCAGATGCCGCTGTTGGCGGCGACGAGCTCGTCGTCGTCGACGACTGAGGGCAGCAGCGACTGCACCGCAGGTGAGAAGAACACCTGCCCGCAGGACAGCCCGAACGCGACCGCGTAGGCGACCGGCGCGCTGTCGTGGAAGACCGCGAGGGCCCCGGCGAGCAACACCCGGGCCAGGTCGGCGATGACCATCACCTGCACGCGCGGGAGGCGGTCCACCAGGCTGCCGGCCACAGGCGCGAGCAACAGCACCGGGACGATCTCGGCCAGCACCGCCCCAGACACGCCGAGCCCGGAGCCGGTCACCGCGACCAGCAGTAACGCAATGGTCGTGAACTGGGCGACGTCGCCGACCTGCGACACGGTTCGAGCCAGCCAGAGCCGCCGGTAAGCAGGCTGCCCAAGCAGCCTGCGCAGATCAGGCCGGGCCGTAGTCACCACTCCATCGTCGCAGGAGGTTAACGCCGGAGGTCACGCCGAGGCGACGATGAGCTCCACCACCGCAGCTGCCGGGATGGTCGGCCTCGGCGGTGCGGAACCGCTGCTGGCGGCCCAGCTCAACTGGCTATCGGCGACACCGTCACCGCCCACGCCGATCCGGAGGGGATCCGCCCGTTGCTGCCCGCGGCCGAGATCGGGGGCGGATCGCGCTCGTCTGTCAGACCCTTGGGCCCCGCTATGACCTCTCTACCTGGGTGGTGCCCCTCCGGTCTCGCGTCCCCACGAGGCATACGGGAGAGCCTCAGACCCGGTCGAGGCGCGCCGTGGGTCGGGTCGCCTCGTGTCCGCTCAGCTCGGTGGTGCTATGCCGTGGGTTGGTCGGTTTATCTAGCTGCGGACGCCCGCTGCGTGACTGGCGCGAGCGGGGGCAGGCTTACTGCGCAGCTGCTGGCAGCCCGTAAACGCAGCAGCAAGGTGAGGGCCAACAACACTATCGAGGCGAGGGCAATCAAGCCGCGGCCGGGCACCAGGAACGCCAGCGCGCCGCCGGTACCCAGCAGCGGGATCGCGAGCGGGCTGCACACCGGGCAGGCCATCACGATCGCTGCGATCGTCCCGGCCGACCCGCTGCTGGCGCCGGCGAGTGCGCGGCGCCCGCCCTGGCGCACGAAGGTGGCCGCGATCAGCCCGATGAGCGCCGCGGACACCGCCAGCGTCACCCAGTTCCACCATTCCACCGGGTAGGTACGTCCGGCGTTGGTCGGTGGCAGCGTTTGCCCGACCTCACCGATGATCACAAACACCAGGACGAACACGACCACAGCAACCAACCGCTGCGGGGTGGACAACCAGCGGAGCTGCGTCACCGTCTGCATGGACAGCAGAGGAGGGCGTCCGAGCGACCGTCCCGTGCGACGTTGGATGCTTGACATGTGCCCACCCTTACTGTTGACGCGATCTCAGCGGTTCAGCGCGGCCCGCAGCGGGCGCCCCTACACGGGTGTTCGTCGAGCGAGATGATCGGGTTCGACCGCCGGTCGAATCACCGCGCCCCGCCCACTGCCGGGAGGGTATCGAGCCTGGGTCGGTTTCGCTCATCAGCGGCGCGCAGGCAATTCAGGCACAAGTCTTTGCAGTCACCGCCCGGGCGGGGTGCATCTCGAGGGCGACGCCGATGGTCCCGCAGATTGTGCCGTGTCCGAGCACCCATTCCAGTGGCCGGGGAGTACCTGACTGTGCGCAACCCTCCGCAGGGGCCGTCGTCGGCCAGGGTGCCGATAACCACGCCGGACGCATCGCGGGCGAACGATGTGCGGCCGGTGATAGTGAGATGGCGGGCGGCGATGTCGCACTCGACGGGCGCAGAGTACGAGGTGGTGTCGGCGAACTCCCACCTTGGCGGGGTGTGGCGCATAAACGATGTGAAGCTGACGCTCGTCGGCAACACGGACTGACGGCGGCGGTGGCCGGTGGCAGGCGCGGTCAGGCGTCGGTGGGACACCAGGAAGACGGCGTCGGCGGGCATGATGCGGCGGTGACCACCAGCCTGCGTGTCCGCCTCGCCGACCTCGCCCGGCGCCGCACCGGCGGCGAGATCACCAGCATGAGCACCGCCGACATCGCGAAGGCCCAGACCACCCACCCCGGTCACAACCGGCTGCGGGACAGAATCTTCGGAGCGGTCGCCGACGGGGTCGACATCACCGACCGGGTCGTCACCGGGCGTTCCGGCGACCGGCACGTCCGGCTCTACTCCCCCATGGGGCGCACCCCCCGTGGGTGCGTAGTCAATCTTCACGGAGGCGGCTGGGTCCTCGGCGACTTGGACGGCAACGACTGGACCTGCAGCACGGTCACCGCGCAGACCGGCGCCCAGGTCGTCTCCGTCGACTACCGCCTGGCGCCCACCCACCGGTTCCCCGCCGGCGTGCACGACTGCCTCGACGGCCTGCGATGGGCAGCCGACCTGCCGTCCGCCTCTGCGGGGCTCGTCGTCATGGGCGACAGCGCCGGCGGGAACCTCGCGGCCGTGCTCGCGCTGGCCAGCCGGGACGCCGGCGCACCGGCGATCGCGCTGCAGGTGCTCATCTACCCCAGCACCGACCTCACCAAGCAGTCCCCGTCGCTGGTCACCAACGCCCACGCCCCCTTCCTGACCCGGGCCGCCGTGGACGCCTTCACCGACCACTACCTCGGACCCGACGGCGACCCCCACGACCCGCTGGCCTCCCCGCTGCTGGCCACCGACCACAGCGGCCTGCCGCCGGCGCTCATCATCACCGCCGAGCACGACCCCATCCGTGACGACGGTCGCCGCTACGCCACCGCGCTCCGCACGGCCGGGGTCCCCGTCCGGCACACCGACTACGTCGACGTGCCCCACGGCTTCCTCTCCGTCCCCGGGCTCGTGCCCGCCGCGAAGCAGGCCCTGGCCGAGATCTGCACCGAGCTGACCGCGGCGTTCAGTGAAAGCGCGCGGCCAGACCTTCCAGGGTCTTGGTGATGCCCGTGGCGTTGGTGGACGGGATCTTCATCAGCTCCAGCACCTTCGGGGCCTTCGAGGTGGTGTAGTCGAAGGTCTCGGTCACCTGGGTGCGCCCCGGCTCGGTCTCCGCCAGCGCCCAGCGCCACCGGTGGCCCATCGGGTGCTGCCACTCCAGCAGACGGCCGTCCTCGTAGGCGGTCACCGTGCTGGTGATCTTGTACGGCACCCCGTACTGCTTCATCCCGACGGAGAACTTGGCACCTGGGCTAAGCCGGGGCGGCCCGGACACGGTGTCCTTGACCGTTCCCGACCCGTCCAGCTCACCGTGCCGATGGGGGTCGGCCAGCAGGGCGAACACCTCTGCGGCCGGCGCACCGACCACCACCTGGCGGGCGACCTTGCGGTTACCGGCGTCCACCGCGGTCACTGCTGAGTCCGTCATCCCCCCAATCTACCCATGTCGATCAGGCAGGATCAGCGCCACCATGAGCAGCGATACCCCGACCGCTACCGACGCCCCGTCACCGCCCAACCTCACCGCACTGCTGCCCCCCAGCGCTGACCCCGACGAGCTGTTCGAGGCCTTCGGAGCTTGGACGCAGTCCCGTGGCATCACCATGTATCCCGCGCAGGAGGAGGCGGTGCTGGAGATCGTCTCCGGCTCCCACGTGGTCCTGGGCACCCCGACCGGCTCCGGCAAGAGCCTGGTAGCGATCGGCGCGCACTTCGCTGCCTTGGCCGCGGGGCGCCGCAGCTTCTACACCGCCCCGATCAAGGCTCTGGTCAGCGAAAAGTTCTTCGCCCTGTGCGAGGTGTTCGGGGCCGCCAACGTCGGCATGATGACCGGGGACGCCGCGGTGAACTCCGGGGCACCCATCGTGTGCGCCACCGCGGAGATCGTCGCGAACCTGGCGCTGCGCGAGGGTGCCGCCGCCGACATCGGCCAAGTCGTGATGGACGAGTTCCACTTCTATTCCGAACACGACCGGGGCTGGGCGTGGCAGGTGCCGCTGATCGAGCTGCCCGATGTCCAGTTCGTGCTCATGTCGGCCACCCTGGGCGACGTCAGCTTCTTCGTCACCGACCTGCAGCGGCGCACCGGGCGCACCGTGGCCGTGGTCAGCGGCGCGCAACGGCCGGTTCCGCTGATGTTCTCCTACGTTGCGACCCCGATCACCGAGACCATCGAGGAGCTGGTAGCCACCCAGCAGGCCCCGGTGTACGTGGTGCACTTCACCCAGGCGGCGGCGTTGGAACGCGCCCAGGCGCTGACGTCGTTGAAGCTGTGCACCAAGGCGGAGAAGGCCGCCATCGCCGACCTCATCGGCGGGTTCCGGTTCGCCACCGGGTTCGGGTCCACCCTGAGCCGGCTGGTCCGGATGGGCATCGGGGTGCACCACGCGGGGATGCTGCCCAAGTACCGGCGGCTGGTGGAGCGCCTGGCCCAGGCGGGGCTGCTCAAGGTCATCTGCGGCACCGACACCCTGGGGGTGGGCATCAACGTCCCCATCCGCACTGTGCTGTTCACCGGACTCACCAAGTACGACGGCAGCCGCACCCGCCACCTGCGGGCCAGGGAATTTCATCAGATCGCCGGGCGGGCCGGGCGGGCCGGTTTCGACACGCTGGGCACCGTGGTGGTGCAAGCACCCGAGCACGACGTGGAGAACGCCCGGCTGGTGGCCAAGGCCGGGGACGACCCAAAGAAACTGAAACGGGTGCAGCGCAAGAAGGCCCCTGAGGGGTTCGTCTCCTGGGGGCGGCCCACGTTCGACCGGTTGGTCGCCGCCGAACCCGAGCAGCTCACCTCCCGGTTCACGGTGAGCAACTCCATGCTGCTCAATGTGATCAGCCGCCCCGGGGACGCCTTCACCGCCCTGCGCCACCTGCTCACCGACAACCACGAATCCCCCGCGGCGCAGCGCGCCCACATCCGGCAGGCGATCCGGCTCTACCGCGGTTTGCGCGACGCTGGCATCGTGGCGGTGTTGGACGAGCCCGATTCGTGGGGTCGCACCGTGGCGTTGACGGTGGACCTGCAGCGCGACTTCGCCCTCAACCAGCCGCTGAGCCCGTTCGCGGTGGCCGCGCTGGAACTGCTGGATCCGCAGTCACCGTCCTACGCACTCGATGCGATCAGCGTGATCGAGTCCACCCTGGACGACCCTCGCCAGGTGCTGATGGCCCAGCAGCACGCCGCGCGGGGTGAGGCGGTGGCCGCGATGAAAGCCGAGGGCATCGAGTACGAGGAACGGATGGAGCTGCTGGAGGAGGTGAGCTGGCCCAAACCCCTCGCGCAGGAGCTGCTGGTACCGGCGTTCGAGACCTACCGCGCCGGGCATCCGTGGGTCAGCGAGTTCGCGCTCAGCCCCAAAGCCGTGGTCCGCGACATGGTGGAAGGCTCGATGACCTTCACCGAGTTCGTCTCCCAATACTCACTGAGCCGCTCGGAGGGCCTGGTGCTGCGCTACCTCGCCGACGCCTACCGGGCGCTACGCCAGACGGTGCCGACCGAAGCCAGGACCACCGAACTCACCGACCTCACCGAGTGGTTGGGGGAGCTGATCCGCGGGGTGGACTCCAGCCTACTGGATGAGTGGGAAGCCCTGGCCAACCCGGAGGCGGCGGTCCCGTTGGAGCAGCCGCTGGAGCAGGCCTTGCGGCCGATCACCGCCAACGCCCGCAGCTTCCGGGTGCTGGTCCGCAACGCGCTGTTCCGCCGGGTGCAGCTGGCGGCGCGGCGCAGCTGGGACGCGTTGGACGAGCTGGACCCGGAGCTGGACTGGGAGGCAGCGCTGGCACCGTACTTCGTGCAGCACACCGAGATCGGCACTGGTCCGGACGCCCGCGGACCGCTGCTGTTCCAGGTCGCCACCGAACCCGGAGTGTGGCGGGTGCGCCAGGTATTGGCTGACCCCGCCGACCACCACGACTGGGCGGTGCGGGCCACCGTGGACCTCGCAGCTTCCGACGCCGCCGGTGCGGTGGTGCTCACCGTCACCGAGGTGGGTGACAGGTGAGCGCACTGCGCTCGGTCAGTACCGGCGGGCCAGTACCGGGTCGAGGTAGCGCAACGGGCTGATTTTCACCTTGTCCCCGGTGGTCGGAGAGTGCAGCACCGTGCCGTCGCCCAGGTAGAAGCCCACGTGGGAGATCGGGGTGTAGGAGAACACCAGGTCACCGCGGCGCATCTGGTCCAGCGGGACGGCGATCCCGCCGGCGGCCTGATCACCGGTGGTTCGCGGGATGACCAACCCGGCCTGCCGGAACGCCCACTGGGTCAGGCCGGAACAGTCGAACGAGTCGGGCCCGGCAGCCCCGTACACGTACGGGGCACCGAGTTTGGTCATCGCTGCGGTGATCGCCGCCTCGGACCGAGCAGCAGGTGCACCGCGCTCCAGGTAGGTGGCCGGTCCGAGCTGCACCGGCCACACCGGGCTGCTCACCGGCTGAGCCTGCGCCGCCGGAGCGCTCACCACCCCCACGGCGAGTGCCACCACTGCCAGGACCGACCGGGACCGCTGCACGTTGTGACCTCCACCCAACCCGGGCACCGCACCCGTCCGTGATTACCTCGGCAGATCCGCGCCCGACCTGAGGGGCCAGTGGGTATCTCCTCCACCGCGTCCGTACCGTTTGGCGGTGTGGAGCAAGAGCTGGTGGTGCTGCTGGACGAGGATGCCCGCCCGATCGGGACCCTGCCCAAGCACCTGGTGCACCACGGTGACACCCCGCTGCACCTGGGGTTCTCCGGCTACCTGCTGGACCCCGCCGGGCGCCTGCTGGTGACCCGCCGCGCCCTGAGCAAACCCACGTTCGGTGGCGTGTGGACGAACACGGTGTGCGGGCACCCCGGCCCTGGGGAGTCCCCCGCGGCGGCCGTGGCCCGCCGGGCCCGCTTCGAGCTGGGGCTGGCGGTCACACAGGTGGTGGTCGCGCTGCCGCACTTCCGGTACCGGGCCGAGCAGGACGGGATCGTGGAGAACGAGTGGTGCCCTGTCTTGCTCGCCGTCACCACCGGCACCCCCGAGCCCCGGCCCGATGAGGTCGCCGAGTACCGGTGGACGACGTGGGAGCAGTTCTCTGCCGACATCGAGACCAGTCCGCAGCAGTGGTCGCCGTGGTGCCGGGAACAGGCCCAGCAGCTGGGCGCCGCCGGACTCGTCGAGAACTACCGCTCCCAGCTGGCCGCCCTCCATCGATCAGGAAGCCGGAGTAGTCATGACGACTAGCGCCGCTGCCCGATCGGCGTCAAGCCCCGAGCTGGCTGACCTGCGGGCCCGGTTGCCCGAGCTGATGCTGCGCGACGAGCACCGCCTGGCCCAGCGGTTGCGCGGCGGCCGAGCCGGTCGGCCGGTGCCGTTGGCGCAGCTGGCGGCGGAGATCACTGCTGCCGAAGCTCGAGTCGCTCACCGGCGCAATGCTGTTCCCACCCTGCGCTACCCCGACCAGCTTCCGGTGGTGCAGCGGCGGGCCGACATCACTACCGCGATCGCCGAGCACCAGGTGGTGGTGATCGCGGGGGAAACCGGCTCGGGTAAGACCACCCAGATCCCCAAGATCTGCCTGGAGCTGGGGCGTGGGGTGCGGGGGCTGATCGGGCACACCCAGCCGCGCAGGATTGCCGCGCGCACCGTGGCCGAGCGGATCGCCGAGGAGCTGGACACGCCGCTGGGTGCGGCCGTCGGATACACCGTGCGGTTCACCGACCAGGTCAGCGACACCACCCTGATCAAACTGATGACCGACGGCATCCTGCTCGCCGAAATTCAACGCGACCGGATGCTGCGACGCTACGACACGCTGATCATCGACGAGGCGCACGAGCGCAGCCTGAACATCGACTTCATCCTCGGTTACCTGCGCCAACTGCTGCCGCGGCGGCCCGACCTCAAGGTCATCATCACCTCGGCCACCATCGACCCGCAACGTTTCAGCGAGCACTTCGGCGGTGCCCCGATCGTGGAGGTATCGGGGCGTACCTTCCCGGTGCAGGTGCGTTACCGGCCGCTGACCGTGGTGGCCGCTAGCAGTGGTGACGGCGATGACGACAGCACTGTGCGCACCATCGACCGGGACCCGGTGGACGCGGTGTGCGAAGCGGTGGAGGAGCTGAGCGCGGCCGGCGACGGGGACGTGCTGGTCTTCCTGTCCGGGGAGCGCGAGATCCGGGATACCGCTGATGCGTTGCGGGAGCGCAACCTGCGCAGCACCGAAATTCTGCCGCTGTACGCGCGGTTGTCCGCCGCCGAGCAGCACCGGGTTTTTCAGGCACCCGCTCCGGGAACCCGCCGCAGGGTGGTGCTGGCCACCAACGTTGCCGAGACGTCGCTGACCGTGCCGGGCATCCGCTACGTCGTTGACCCCGGCACCGCGCGGATCTCGCGCTACAGCGTGCGCACCAAGGTGCAGCGGCTGCCGATCGAGGCGATCAGCCAGGCCAGCGCTCGGCAACGAGCCGGGCGCTGTGGGCGGGTAGCCGACGGCATCTGCATCCGGTTGTACTCCGAGGAGGACTTCGACGCGCGCCCGGCATTCACCGAGCCGGAGATCCTGCGCACCAGCCTGGCCTCAGTGATTCTGCAGATGAGCGCGCTGGGTCTGGGTGACATCGCGGCGTTTCCCTTCGTGCAGCCACCGGATTCCCGGGCGATCAAGGACGGGGTGGCACTGCTGGAGGAGCTGGGTGCGCTCGCCCCGAACGAAGCCGACCCCGCCAAGCGGTTGCTGCCCGCGGGCCGGGAACTCGCGCAGCTGCCGGTCGATCCGCGGATGGCCCGGATGTTGCTGGCCGCCCACCGCACCGGGTGCCTGGCAGAGGTCCTGGTCATCGTGGCGGCACTGTCCATTCAGGACCCGCGAGAGCGCCCGGTCGAACACCAGCAGGCCGCGGACGCCCGCCATGTCCGCTTCACCGACCCCACCTCGGACTTCCTGGCCTACCTCAACCTGTGGAACCATCTGCGGGAGCAGCGAGACACCCTGAGCAGCAACCAGTTCCGCAAACAGTGCAAGGCCGATTTCCTGCACTGGCTGCGGATCCGGGAATGGCAGGACCTGCACGGGCAGCTGCGTTCGATTACCCGGGGCCTGGGATGGACACCGAACACCTCCCCCGCAGCACCGGACGTGGTGCACCAGGCGTTGCTCGCCGGGCTGCTCAGCCACCTCGGCCTCAAGGAGGGTGAGAGCCGGGAGTACCAAGGGGCCCGGGGGGCAAAGTTCACCGCCTGGCCCGGGTCATCGCTGGCCCGCAAGCCGCCGCGGTGGGTGATGGTCGGGGAGCTGGTGGAGACCTCGCGGCTGTGGGGCCGCACCGCGGCCAAGATCGAACCGGAGTGGGCGGAGGCACTGGCTGGGCACCTGCTCAAACGCAGCTACTCCGAGCCGCACTGGTCCAGCAAGCGGCAGGCGGTGATGGCCTACGAGCGGGTGACCCTGTACGGGGTGCCGCTGGTGGCGCAACGCCCCGTGCAGTACGGCCGGATCGACGCGCAGGTGAGCCGGGAGCTGTTCATCCGGCACGCCCTGGTGCAGGGCGAATGGCGCACCCAGCACGCCTTCTTCCACGCCAACCGGGCCCTGCTGGAGGATGTGGAGGAGCTGGAAAGCCGGGCGCGACGGCGCGACATCCTGGTCGACGACGAGACGCTATTCGAGTTCTACGACGCCCGCGTCGGCCCCGAGGTGGTCAGCGCCCGCCACTTCGACACCTGGTGGAAGCAGGCGCGGCGAGAGGACCCCGAGCTGCTGACGTTCACCCCCGAGGTGGTGGTGAACCCGGCGGCAGCCGCGGTGGTCGACGGGGAGTACCCGGACGCCTGGCGCCAGGGCGAGCTGACGTTGGGTTTGAGTTATGAGTTCGAGCCGGGAACGGGCGCCGATGGTGTCACTGTGCACATTCCGGTCGAGCTGCTGAACCAGGTGCGGCCGGTCGGATTCGACTGGCTGGTCCCCGGGATGCGACACGACCTGGTCACCGCCCTGCTGAAGTCATTACCGAAGTCGCTGCGGCGCAACGTTGTTCCAGTGCCGGACTACGCCCGTGCCGCGCTGGCCCGGATGCCGCCGCGCAGCGGGCCGCTGACCGAGGTCCTGGCCCAGCAGCTGTGGTCGCTCAGTGGAACCGAGATCGGTGCCGGATCCTTCGACTGGGTCGCGGTGCCCGCCCACCTGCGGATGACCTTCCGAGTGCTGGACGCGGGGGGCGCCACGGTGGGTACGGGCAAGGACTTGGAGGAGTTGCGGCGGGTGCTGCAGCCACGGGTGCGCACTGCGGTGAGCAAGGCAGTGGCCGGAGTCGAGCGCAGCAGGCTCACCGCATGGACGGTAGGTGAGCTGGCACGCACTGTGGAGCACGACGTGGGCGGGCGCACGGTGAGGGGTTTCCCCGCCCTGGTCGACGACGGCGACTCGGTGGCGGTGCGCGTGCTGCCCAGCGAAGCCGAACAACGCCACGCGATGCCGGGGGGTCTGCGGCGGTTACTGCTGCTCGGAGTGGGATCGCCGAACAAGGCCGTGGTGTCGGCCATGAGCAATGCCGCCAAGTTGGCGCTGAGCCAGAACCCGCACGGCAGTGTGGCGGCGCTGTTGGCCGACTGCACCGACGCGGTGGTCGACGCGGTCGTGACCGAGGCCGGGGGTCCGGTGTGGACCGGGGCGGAGTTCGAGGCGCTGCGGGAGCAGGTGCGCACCCAGTTGCCGGGCCGGGTGCGCGGGGTGCTGGACGAGGTGGCCCCGGTGCTGGGCGCCGCGCAGGCCCTGGCCTTGGCGTTGCCGGGTGTGCGGGGGCCGGCCGGGGCGGACCGCGGACAGGCCGGTGCGGACGTCGCCGCCCAGCTGGCCGGGTTGGTCTACCCGGGTTTCGTAGCTGCGATCGGTGTGGTGCGACTCGCCGATGTGCTCCGCTACCTGCGGGCCGCGCTGTACCGGGTGCAGGCGTTACCTGGCAGCGCCGCCCGGGACCGCGCCGGGATGGTGGTGCTCGACCGGGTGCAGGCCGAGCACCGGGCGCTGGTGGCGGCGCTGGCCCCGGAACGCCGCGCGGATCCCGACGTCCTCGAGGTGCGCTGGATGATCGAGGAGCTGCGGGTGAGCCTGTTTGCCCAGACCCTGCGCACCCCGTACCCGATCAGTGAGCAACGGATCTACAAGGCCGTGGACGCCCTCGCGCGCTGAGCCGCGGGTTGCCTGCCCCACGCGGATGCCAACAGCCTGCCCGTCGCCAACGGCGTGGCTCGGTTCACCAGGGATCAAACCAGTCCAACCCTGGAACGCTCGCGAAGAAGTGGTCGCGGCTGGCCCACCTGGCTCCGTGCTCCATCGCCACCGCGGCATGAAAGCAGTCCGGCACGGCGTTGCCGATGGCGCCGGTGGCGGCGCAGAGCTGCCGGAAGATTCCCCACTGCCGCGGCCCGGACCGCAGCCGGCGGACACCGGGCGCAGCGAGCAGCTCCTCCACCAGCTCGAGCACCGCCTGGGCAGGATGCCCGAGGGTGCGGACCTGTGGCATGGTGAGGACCCGTACCGCGCCGCTGAGGACGAGCTCGGAGAGCGCCAGCGGCTCGTCGTCCGCGACACGCTCGGCCAACCAGGCGCGCGCCTCGGCGTGTTCGGGGGCTTGCGAGTTCCACGCGTAGACCAGCACATTCACGTCCGGCACGATCACCGCTAGGACCCCTCGTCGCTGCGACGGCTCAGCTCATCAAAGTAGTCGAGCATCGCCGAGTTGTCGTTGCGCTCGTAGGGCGGTGCGGGTGCGTCGTTCTCGTCCTCCGGTCGCACCGGCAAGGTCCGCAGGGTGAACGGTGTCGGTAGTTGAACGTCCTCGGCCAGCATGCTTCGCAGCGCTTGCTCCACCAGCGCGGTGACCGTCCGGCCGTCCGTCGCCGCCCGGACCCGTACCGCTCGGTACAGCTCATCCGAGATATTCAAGGTGGTGCGCATGTGCGTAAGCATACCCGCATATCAGAGGCGACTCCGGCGTTCGGCCCCTATCCGCACGAACTGATCGATCAGCGACGGATCGTCCACAGCGCCCAGGCTCAATGCGGTTGCCGGGTCGGCGCCCTGCAGTACCCGTTTGACCGGTATCTCCAGCTTTTTGCCGGTCCGGGTATGCGGGATGGCATCAACCTGGATGAACTCCTGCGGCACGTGCCGCGGGGACGCGTCTCGGCGCAGCGCTGCCACGATCCGCGCCTGCAGGTCGTCGTCCAGCTGCCTCCCGTCGGCGAGCACGAGAAACAGCGGCATCCAGTAGCTGCCGTCGGGCATCTCCGCCCCGATCACCAACGACTCCTGCACCTCCGGGAACTGCTCCACCACGTCGTAGATGTCCGCGCTGCCCAACCGGACTCCGTTGCGGTTCAGGGTGGAGTCCGATCGACCATGCACTATCACGGTGCCCCGGGACGTGAGCGTGATCCAGTCCCCGTGCCGCCACACCCCGGGGTAGGTATCGAAGTACGCGGCGCGGTACCGGCTGCCGTCCGAGTCGTCCCAGAAGTAGATCGGCATGGACGGCATGGGTTGGGTAATGACCAACTCGCCCACCTGGTCGCGAACGGATTCACCGTGCGGCCCGTAGGCGTCGACGGCTACCCCCAGCGCCGCCGCGCTGATCTCCCCCGGGTACACCGCCAAACTGGGCGCGCTGCCGACGAATCCGGCGGCCACGTCCGTGCCACCGCTGGTGGAGACCAGCTGGACGTGCGGGGACACCGCATCCCGCACCCAGGGGTACGCCGTGAGGTGCAGGGCGGACCCGGTGACCCCCAGGGTGCGCAGCCCGTCCAGGTCATGGTCGCGGCCCGGGTGAAGGTCGGCTTTCTCGCAGGCCAACAGGTAACCCGGGCTGACCCCGAACGCGGTGACACCGTGGCGTCCGACGACGTCCCACAACCGGTCTGGCCGGGGATGCATGGGGTTGCCGTCGTAGAGCACCACCGCCGATCCGACCAGCAGCCCCCCCACGTTGAGGTTCCACATCATCCAGTTAGGGGTGGTGTACCAGAAGAAGGTGTCCCCCACCCCCAGGTTCAGGTTCAGTCCCAGCGCCGACAGGTGGGCCAGCAGCACTCCCCCGTGCCCGTGCACGATGCCCTTTGGTTTGCCGGTGGTACCGGAGGAGAACAGCACCCACAGCGGATGATCGAAGGCCACGTCGACAACGACCAGCTCGGCCGGTTGGGCGACGGCGTCCGCCCATGCCGTGGTAGGAACCCCGGTGACCAGGTGCTCGGCCAGCCCGAGGTGGTCAACCGTCAGCACGGCCTTCAGGGTCGGCAGCGCGGCGGCGAGCTCAGCGGTCGCCTCCCGGCGGTCCGCCGTGGCACCGCCGAAGGTGTAGCCGTCCGCAGCCACGAGCACGGTAGGGCGCAACTGGGCGAAGCGGTCCGCGGCCGCCGACGGGCCGTAGTCCTGCCCGCAGCACGACCACACCGCGCCCAGGCTGGCGGTGGCCAAGAACGCGACCACCGATACCCGCGTGTTCGGCAGGTACCCGATGACCCGGTCACCGGGCTGGACGCCGAGTTCACGCAGCGTGGCCGCGACCGAGGCCACCTCGCTGCGGAGCGCACCGAGGGTGGTGATCTGTTCGCGGCCGGACTCGTCGACCTCGATCACAGCCCGTGACGCCGGGTCACCGCGAAGCGCATGCTCGACATAGCTCAGGGTCGCCCCGGTGAACCACCGTGCCCCGGGCATGTCGCGGCCGCTCAGCACCTGCGTGTAGGGGGTAGCCGCGCGGACCTCGAAGTGCCCCCACACCAACGTCCAGAACTGCTCCAGCTCGGTGGCCGACCATTGCTGCAGGTCCCGGTAGGCGGCGAGGTCCCGGCCGGCGATGGCACCGGCTTCGCGGGCGAACGCTGCGATGCGGGATCGCTCGGCCTCGGGGCCGGGGGTCCAGATCGGTTCGGGATCGGTCATGGCAGCTCCATCCTCAGGGCGGGTTGGGGCGGCGCTGGGCGGTCGGAGGTGTCAACCAGGTCGACGGGGTGGTCCACATCCACCGCCAACTCGCCGCCCAACTCGGCTCCGACCAGCTGCAACTGGTCGCCACTCCAGAACCGCCCGGGGTCATACCAGTTGACCTTGCGGCCCGGGGCGAGCAAGCCCATCGCTTCGTAGGTCAGCGCCACCACCTCCGCGCAGTACGCGGTCTCCAGGTCAGGGCGGCGTTCACCCCGCGGGCGCAGCGGCAGGCGGCCACCGAACCAGCGGGCCGCCAACCGGGCGGTGGTGGGGAACGGGGTGCCGTCCAGCCGGGCCACGGTACGCAACGCGGCGTCGATCTGCTCCGTGGTCGCGGTGGGCTGTAGCTGCCGCAACCAGGCACGCTGGCCGTAGCGGTGCACCCACACGGACACCGCCTGGCGCAAGTCGTGGAGCTGTACACCACGTTGATGCTGCCCGGTCCACATGTCGGGCACCGACCGGCCGAGTTCGGCGTGCCACACCAGCGGCGGCAGGTCGTCGACGACCAGCGACATCCCCACGTGGTTGACCGGTGAGTTGGTCAGGGCCTGGATCGCCCGATCGGCAGTTGAGCGCCCCCGGAAGATCCACAGGTCGCCGGTGCGGCTGAGGTTCACGGCCTCGTCCATGCTCAGTCCGGCGTGGGTCTCGCGACGTGGTGACACCGTCGTAACCTAGCGACGTGCGGTGGTGGAAGGTGCTGGGGCTGGCCGGCGTCCTCGGCGTGGCGGCTACGGGCGCCATGACGGTGCGCGCGGAACGCAAGCGCCGCGCCTACACCCCCGACGAGATCCGGACAGTGCTGCACGAGCGTGCTGCGGCGGCACAGCAACGATCAGAAACTGCCCCCGCGCGGTCACGGCAGTCGTAGGACGTCGCAGCGCTGGAACAGTGTGGTCGGTCAGGGTGTTGCCGTGGACATGACCACCATCGGACTCATCGGCAGCGGAAACATCGGCTCCACCCTGGGCAGGCTCTTCGCCGAGGCGGGCCACGACGTGGTGCTGAGTAACTCCCGCGGCCCGGACACCCTGCGCGAGCTGGTGGCCGGTCTCGGTGAGCGTGCGCGAGCCGGTACCGCCACGGAAGCCGCGGAGGCCGGTGACATCGTCGTGGTCACCATTCCGCTCAAGGCATACCGGTCGGTCCCGGTGCAACCGCTGGCCAGCAAGGTCGTCATCGACACCAACAACTACTACCCGGAGCGGGACGGGCAGATCCCGGAGCTCGACGACGAGTCGACCACCACCAGTGAGCTGCTGCAGGCGCATCTGCCGGACTCGAAGGTCGTGAAGATGTTCAACGCGATCTTCTACGGGCACCTCGGTGCGCAGGGCCGACCGCCTGGCTCGCCTGACCGCCGGGCGTTGCCGATCGCAGGTGACGACGACGAGGCCAAAGTGGTGGTCCAGGACTTGGTGGAGGAGTTGGGCTTCGACGTGGTCGATGCCGGGGCTCTAGCGGAGGGCTGGCGATTCCAGCGGGACACTCCTGCCTACGTGGTGGGCTACGACGTGGCCGAGCTGCGGGCGAAGCTGGCCGACGCCAAGCGGTACGCGACCATGACCGAGGAGGACCGCGCTGCGATCACCCGCCGGGCCGAGGAGTACTTCGCCTCGCACTGAACACCCGCTGCGGCTGCACCTACCATCTCGGTGGTGTCTGGACCGATGCCTTTGTAGCCTGGGTGGACACCCCAACGACGAGGAGCCCAATAATGAGTGTCGACCGTGGATTGCTCGCCCTGCTCGAAGCCAAGCCGGGCAAAGGTGCGGAGCTGGCAGCGTTTCTCCAGCAGGGCCGCGAGCTCGCAGTCGCCGAGGCTGGCACCGTGACCTGGTACGCCTTCCGGCTCAGCGAGACGACGTACGGCATCTTTGACACCTTCGCCGACGAGGACGGCCGCCAGGCGCATCTCAACGGTCAGATCCCCGCCGCGCTGGGGCAGGTCGCACCGGATCTGTTGGCGGCGGACCCCGACATCCGCCTGGCCGACGTTATCGCCGTCAAGTAGCTGCCCGCACAGCGAGCGGCGAGCTGCGACGCCGCCAGCCCGCGCGGCGGGGCAGGACGACTCACCTGGTGCGCGGGCACGTCGCCATGCGACGGCGGGAGAAGCCCGCGACGACGAAGAGGTGATCGCGCTCGGAATCGCTGAGCTGCAGCGCCCGCGCGAGCGACGCCGAGACCTGCTGGGAGGGTCGCCGCGCGCGTCCCTGCTCCAGGCGCACGAGATTGTCGACGCTCACACCCGCCAGCAAGGCGAGTTCTTCGCGTCGTAGGCCAGCTGCCCGCCGCGAGTCACCGTCAACGAGGCCTACGTCGACAGGCGAGAGGCGGTCACGCCAGGACCGGATGAGCGCTCCGAGGTCGCCGGGCCGATCCTGCATGGGGTATTCCTGCATGGGGTGATCCTGACAGTGACCGCCGCATCCTGGGTGGTACTGCCGGTCCCCATGCGCACCTGGGCCACGACAACCCCGTGCCGGCGCAGGCACACTCGCAGGATGACAACAACGTTGATCACCGGGGCCAACAAGGGCCTCGGCTATGAAGCCGCCCGCCGCCTCATCGAGGCCGGGCATACCGTGTGGATGGGTGCACGTGACGCCGGGCGCGGTCAGCAGGCGGCCGACGCCCTCGGTGGCCGCTTCGTGTACCTCGACGTGACGAGCGATGCTTCCGTCGCTGCCGCCGCCGACACGGTTGCGGCCGCCGGAGGCCTCGACGTACTCATCAACAACGCTGGCATCTCCGGTCCCCACAGCCCGGCCGCCGAACAGACGGCAGCCGACGCCCTGAGCGTCTACGGCACCAACGTCGTGGGCGTCGTCCGAATGATCAGCGCGTTCGCGCCGCTTCTGCGTGCATCAAGCGCCCCGACGATCGTCAACGTGACCAGCGGCCTGGGATCGTTCGCCTTCGTGCACGATCCCGAGCGGATTGAGTCCAGGATCAACGCGCCGCTCTACACGTCGTCGAAATCGGCTGTCACCATGCTGACGGTGCAGTACGCCAAGGCGTTTCCTGAGATGCGCGTCAACGCGGCCGACCCCGGCTAAACCGCGACCGATCTCAACGGCAACAACGGCACGCAGACAGTTCATGAGGGGACGGACGCAATTGTCGACCTGGCCACGCGGGGCGGCGAGGGCCCGACCGGCACGTTCATCGACCGCTCCGGCGTCGCCCCCTTCTGACGCGCGCGGCGAACCGACGCCGCCGGGACGGACCGGAATTGCTGGTCGGCCGTCCCGATGGTGTTGCCCGGCACGCCGGCCGAGGAGTGACGTTCCGGTGTTACCTGGGCGAGGTCAGTTCCGCTCCGGCGCATCCATCCCAGGCTTGAATGCGCGGACCGTGAGGGTGTAGCCGATGGCGGTGAGGATGCGCTGGGTGGTGTGCAGCGACGGAGAGACGGTTCCGGTTTCGTAGGAGTGGATCGCCGCGCGGGAGGTGCCCGAGCGGCGGGCGAGTCCCTGCCTGTTCAGGTCGTCGCCGAGTTCGCGGAGCAGTTCCAGGATCTGGTCGCGACTGAGGAACGCGTCACTCATACCGATGCAAGCGAATCGGCTTCGACCAGGAGACCGCGCAGCAGGAACGACAGCGGGCTGTTGACCAGCGCGTTCGGGAACAAGGCGTCGGGCCCCACGTACCGCAGGCTCGACAGGACGCGGGCAGGGTCGTTGGCCCAGCCAGGGACCGGCTGACCGGTCGTGAAGGCTGCGTGCGCTGCTGCAGCGGCCACGAGTGCATTGATGACAGGCGTGCTGGTCAACGCTGGAACGCGTCCTAGGTTCCCGGCGCGAGTGAGCCAGTCGGCGACGAAGCGCACGTACTCAGCAGACGACACGCTGCTGAGTGTCGCGACGAGATCCTCGGGCCTACTCACCAGCCGAATGTAGTAGATCCTACGGCCGCCGCTGGGAGGTGCCGGTAACCGTGACAGTCGCGTGCGGCATACATGACAACCGCCCGCGGTAGTCGTGGCAGCCGTCATCTGCTGTCGAATATCACGACATCGCGATGCGTCTCGGACCCCACTTCGTGGAACTCGGCACGGGCAGCGCGATCGCATGCGGGGGTGCGAAACAGAGCCAGTTCCACAGCCCCCGGGCTGATCCGATGGACAGCGGCCAGTTAGTTGGCGTAGTCCACGTAGCGCCCGTAGGTGTCCGCCGACCAACCGTTGGCCGGGGTTGACTAGTCAGGCTTGGCTGCGCGGAGGCCGCGAGCGGCCGTGCGATCCAAGATGAGCGGGGACGGCCGGATCTTCGTTCGTTGTCCGGCAGCGAAATACAGGTACTCAACTGCAGCCGCTAGTCGACCCGCATCCCTCGCAGACGTAACAACTCCCAGCCGGGCGCATCTTCGTCCCGCAGGTGAAGCACAGCGGCGCATCCGTCGCCAGCCCAGTGACCGCCTCGAACAGCTCCGATGTACTCCCCACCGACGCCGGGGCCGGACTGGCCACCGCCACCTCGGCGGGATCGACGGCCATCCCGGTTCCCACCGACGAGCGCAGACCCTCGACGTCCACCTCGACTGGCATTCCGGTGCCGTAGTCGGTGGCAGCCACCTGCGCCGCCCGCTCCTGGGCGGAGTAAATTCCCAGGTCAGCACGCTTCTGTGCCGACAGGTGGTCGAGCGCGATGCGACGGAACAGGTAGTCCACCACCGACGTCGCGATCCGAACGTCCGGGTCGTCGGTCATGCCGGATGGCTCGAACCGGTTGTTGACGAACTTGCCCACGTAGGTCTCCAACGGGACGCCGTACTGCAATGCGATCGAGATGGCCAGGGAGAATGCATCCATTACCCCCGACAGGGTGGAGCCCTGCTTGCTCATGTTGACGAAGATTTCGCCTAGGCCCCCGTCGGGGTAGGAACCCGTCGTCAGGTATCCCTCGGCGCCGCCCACCGTGAACGACACGGTCTGCGCGGTACGCTTCTTGGGCAGGCGCCGCCGGGTGGGACCGGCTACGACGACGGGGACGGGCGTGGACTTGTCCGACGACGTCGATCCCGAGCTTCCGGTGGACAGCGGCTGACCGACCTTGCAGTTGTCCCGGTAGATGGCCAGTGCCTTGATGCCCATCTTCCAGCTCTCGAAGTAGATACCCTCCACCTCTTCGACGGTGGCCGACTGGGGCATGTTCACCGTCTTGGAGATGGCCCCCGACAGGAACGGCTGCGCGGCCGCCATCATCCGCACGTGTCCCATCGGGGCGATGGCCCGCTCCCCCATGGCGCAGTCGAACACCTCGTAATGCTCCCGACGCAACCCGGGCGCGTCGATGACGTGCCCCTTCTCCGCGATGTGCTCGACGATCGCCTCGACCTGCTCAGGCTGGTACCCCAAAGACGTCAATGCCCGCGGCACCGTTTGGTTGACGATCTGCATGGAGCCGCCGCCGACCAGCTTCTTGAACTTGACCAACGAGAAGTCCGGCTCGATCCCGGTGGTGTCGCAGTCCATCATGAAGCCGATGGTGCCGGTGGGGGCCAGCACGCTGGCCTGCGCATTGCGCCAGCCGTTGCGCTCGCCGATCTTGAGCCCGTCCTGCCACGCCGCAGTAGCCACCGTGTGCACCGCGGCGTCGATGCTGTTGATCGTGCGGAGCAGGTCGTTCGCCGCGGCGTGCTTGCGCATCACACGCTGGTGCGCAGAGGCGTTCTGCGCGTAGCCGTCGTAGGCACCCACCACACCAGCCAGTTCCGCCGAGCGCCGGTAGGCGGTCCCGGTCATCAGCGAGGTGATGGCCCCGGCCAGCGCCCGGCCACCGGCCGAGTCGTAGGCGTGCCCGGTGGCCATCAGCAGCGCACCGAGGTTCGCGTACCCGATGCCCAGCTGACGGAAACGGCGGGTCGTCTCCGCGATCGGCGCGGTGGGGAAGTCGGCGAAGCAGATGGAGATGTCCATCGCGGTGATGATCAGCTCCACGGCCTTGCCGAAGGTCACGGCGTCGAAGCTGCCGTCGGCGGCCAGGAACTTCATCAGGTTCAGCGAGGCCAGGTTGCAGCTGGAGTTGTCCAGGTGCATGTACTCGCTGCACGGGTTGGACGCGCTGATCCGGCCGGACTCCGGGCAGGTGTGCCAGTCATTGATGGTCCCGTCGTACTGGATACCGGGGTCGGCGCACTCCCAGGCCGCCTGCGCAATGGAGCGGAACAGGGCTTTGGCGTCGACGGTCTCGATGACCTCACCGGAGCCGCGCGCCCGTAGACCGAAGCTGGCGCCTGTCTCCACGGCGGTCATGAACTCGTCGTTCACCCGGACCGAGTTGTTCGCGTTCTGGTACTGCACGCTGGTGATGTCCGAGCCCCCCAGATCCATGTCGTACCCGGCGTCGCGGAGCACGCGGATCTTGTTCTCCTCCCGTGCCTTGGTCTCCACGAACTCCGTGATGTCGGGGTGGTCGACGTCGAGGACGACCATCTTCGCCGCCCGCCGGGTCGCCCCGCCGGACTTGATGGTCCCGGCGGAGGCATCTGCTCCGCGCATGAAGCTGACCGGGCCGGAGGCTGTCCCACCGGAGGACAGCAACTCCTTGGACGAGCGGATACGGGAGAGGTTCAGACCGGCGCCAGAACCGCCCTTGAAGATCAACCCCTCCTCCTTGTACCAGTTCAGGATGGAGTCCATCGTGTCGTCAACGGCGAGGATGAAGCAGGCGCTGACCTGCTGCGGCGACGCGGTACCCACGTTGAACCACACTGGTGAGTTGAAGCTGAACACCTGGTGCAGCAGCATCCAGGTCAGTTCGTGGGAGAAGATGTCCGCGTCCGTCTCGCTGGCGAAGTAGCCGTTGTCCAGACCTGCTTTGGTGTAGGCGCCCACCACCCGGTCCAGCAGCTGCCGCAGGCTGTGCTCCCGGGACTCCGAGCCGGCCGCCCCGCGGAAGTATTTGCTGGTGACGATGTTGACAGCGTTCAGCGACCAACTCTCCGGGAACTCCACCCCGCGTTGGTCGAAGTTCACCGTCCCGTCGCGCCAATTGGTCATCACCACGTCCCGACGCGCCCAGGTGACCTCGTCGTAGGGATGCACCCCTTCGGTGGTGTACACGCGTTCCACCCGCAGGCCGAGCTTGCGCTCGCCGCTCGCGGCACCGCTGTGCGTGCTGCGGTGGTTGGAGTTGCTGCCTGCGGTGTCGGTACCGACGGTCTCGGTCATGTGCTGGTCCTGTTCACTCGGAAGGTCTGGGTCGGGAACGACGGTGGGTCAATGAGCATTAGGTCGAGTACCGGTGCCGGCTAGTGGCGCCGACGCTCACCCGGTCTGGTGATCGCGGAGCGCCCGGATCTCTTTCTCGAAGTCCTCGGCGGAGGTGAACGACCGGTAGACGGAGGCGAACCGGAGGTAGGCCACCTCGTCCAGGTCGCGCAGCGGACGCAGGATCGCCAGACCGACGTCGTGGCTCGGTATCTCGGCGGAGCCGCCGGCCCGGACCGCCTCTTCCACCTGCTGGGCCAACTGGTACACCGCGTCCTCGTCGACGGGGCGACCCTGACACGCCCGCTGCACACCCCGGACGACCTTGTCGCGGCTGAACGGCTCGGTGACCCCGCTGCGCTTGACGACGGCGAGTACCGCGGTCTCCACCGTGGTGAACCTGCGGCCGCACTCGGGGCAGGACCGGCGACGACGGATCGCTTGGCCCTCCTCCGCCTCGCGGGAGTCGACCACCCGCGAGTCGGGGTACCGACAGAACGGACAATGCACGGCGACACCCCTTCCATACAGGTGATCGTCCACCGGAGCTGTGGAGCAACCGGTGCATAACGTGGCTGGGCCTGTGAGTTGGCGTGGACAACCCGGACCCTACCTGTGGACGAACTACATCGTTGTCAACACTAGATGTTGTGGTCTCCACGGTAGGTCGTCGACCTTCCGACTGCAAGCGACACACCGGTGCCTCACCGGGTCGGTACGACGAGGGACTGCCCAGTGCGCACGGCAGGCCCACTCAGGCCATTGAGCGAGACAATCCGTTGCACGACCGCTGACGCCGGTACACCGGGGGCGACGCGGGCCGCTAGCTCGGACAAGTTCTCCCCCGATTGCACCTGCACAACCGTGGTGGCGGTGGGCACCTCGGCGACGCCGCTGGAGCGCACCGCACCCATCCCCCACGCCGTCAGCGTGACCAACACGGCGAGCGCGATCAGGGCCGCCACGCGGCGTCGACGCTGCCGCCGCGTCGGGTAGTGCGGTGCGCGGGATAGTCGCACGCGCCCCGGCAGCTGTGCGTAGGACATCGGCCGCCCGCCCGGACGCCGCAGCGCAGCAGGGCGTGGCCGCGGCGGTGCCGAAGCGATGCCGGGCGGTCGCATACCTGGCGCGCCGATTCCGCTCTGGATCACACTCGTGGTGGTCATGCTCGTCCTCCGTCATCGTGCGCCGCAGAGCGGCGATCTCGTCCGTTCGTATCGAACAATCGTTCGAGTCGAACGCATGAGCGATGTGTACCAGGCGCCACCGACAGAATCGAGGCCGCACGGCGTGTCGGATCGAACATTTGTTTGAACACCGGGCGATTGACGGCTACGTTCGACCTCACCAGGCGCGTCGGCGCAGCAGGCGGAGCAGGAGGAACACCCACGATGAACAGCAAGGACACCGATATCCCGCAGGTGGCGCAGGTGCGGCCAAGCCCGAGCGGAGAGGTCGCCGTGCTCGGCTCGAGCGCCACGGCCGACGTGCCGGTCGCCGCCGGTGGGCTCACTGCCCGTCAGCGCCGGGTGCTGGAGGTGATCCGCGATTCAGTCGAGCTGCGCGGCTACCCGCCCAGCGTCCGGGAGATTGGCGACGCGGTCGGGCTGACGTCGACATCGTCGGTCTCCCACCAACTCAAGAGCCTGGAGCGCAAAGGCTTCCTGCGGCGCGACCCGAACCGTCCCCGCGCCGTCGACGTCCGCACCCCGGAGGACGTCGCTCTCGCCGAAGCCGCGCATGGCGCCCACTTGGGCAGCGCCGGTAGTCCCGACGAAGAGGCTCGTCGCGCGGCGATGCCGGCCCCCACGTTCGTGCCCGTGCTCGGCCGGATCGCCGCCGGTGGTCCCATCCTGGCTGAGCAGGCCGTCGAGGACGTCTTCCCGCTACCGCGTGAGCTGGTCGGCGACGGGTCGCTGTTTCTGCTCCGGGTAGCGGGGGACTCGATGGTCGACGCCGCGATCTGCGACGGGGACTGGGTCGTCGTCCGGCAACAGAACGTCGCCGAGAACGGTGACATCGTGGCCGCGATGCTGGACGGGGACGCCACCGTCAAGACGTTCAAACGGCGCGACGGTCACGCGTGGCTGATGCCCCACAACCCGCTGTTCGCGCCGATCCCCGCCGACGACGCGACCATCCTCGGCAAGGTGGTCACGGTGCTGCGCAAACTGTGAGCTGCCGCAGCCTCAGCGCTGGCGTCGACCGCGACCGACGCCGCCGAGCCTGCTGATCAGCCAAACCAGCGCGGCCGCCGCGGCCACCGCCACGATGGCCGCCTGCCAACGGCTCACCCCGCCCGTTGGGCCGGCGGGTTGGGTCGGCGCCGGGGTTGGCGATGGCGACTGGGCGGCGAACGGGAGCTGCGGCGTGCCGCCCTGGGCAACTTCAGGGGCGGTCGCAGCGGCGAGCACGGGTGCAGCCACCGGTGCCGCAGCCAACGTGGCCGGTGACAGCAGCAGCGCGGACGTCACGAGCAGAGCGGGCAGCACCATGGGCACCATCGTGTCAGGTCCGGCGAGCGGGTCGGTGACCCTAGGGACTCATCGAGCGGTAGTGCTCACCGCGAACGGTGCCAGCGCCGAACCCAGGTTGCGCCGGACCCGGGCGTGCAACCGGGTGCCCTCGGGGGTGTGCTCCTCGCTGAGCACCTCGCCTTCGGCGTGTGCCCTGGCCACCAGGTCACCGCGCCCGTAAGGCAGCAGCACCGCCGCGTCGACCTCCGGGTGTGGCAGCAGCCGGGCGAGCGCCTCCTGCAGCTGCGCGATGCCGTGGCCGGTGTGCGCGGAGACGAACACCGCGTCGGGCATGAGCGCCCGCAACCTGGTCAGGCTGACGTCGTCCGCGCGGTCGACCTTGTTCACCACCAGCAGCTCCTGCGGCAGGGTGGTGCCTGCCTCGTCGGCGACCTCCACCAGAACCTGGCGCACCGCGGCCACCTGCGCCTCGGGGAACACATCGGATCCGTCCACCACGTGCACCAGCAGGTCGGCCTGCGCCACTTCCTCCAGGGTGGAGCGGAAGGCTTCCACCAGCTGGGTGGGCAGATGCCGCACGAATCCCACGGTGTCGGTGAGCACGTACTCCCGGCCGTCGGGCAGCTCCGCGCGGCGGGTGGTCGGGTCCAGGGTGGCGAACAGCGCGTTCTGCACCAGCACCCCGGCACCGGTCAGCGCGTTGAGCAGGCTGGACTTGCCGGCGTTGGTGTAGCCGGCGATAGCCACCGAGGCGACCTCGTTGCGACGGCGGCTGTCCCGTTTGGTCTCGCGGGCTTGGCGCATGCCGGCGATCTCGCGCCGCAGCTTGCTGGTGCGGGAACGGATGCGGCGCCGGTCGGTCTCAATCTTGGTCTCCCCAGGTCCGCGGGTCCCCACCCCACCCCCCGCTGCGCCACCGGCCCCACCTGCCTGGCGGGACAGCGACTCACCCCAGCCGCGCAGCCGCGGCAGCATGTATTCCATTTGCGCCAACTCCACCTGCGCCTTGCCCTCCCGGGAGGTGGCGTGCTGGGCGAAGATGTCCAAGATCAGCGCGGTCCGGTCCACCACCTTGACCTTGACCACCTTCTCCAGCGCGGTCAGCTGCCCCGGGGTCAGCTCGCCGTCGCAGATCACCGTGTCGGCCCCGGTCGCGGTCACGATGTCGTGCAGTTCCCGCGCTTTGCCGGAGCCGATGTAGGTGGCGGCGTCCGGGGTACTGCGGCGTTGCACGAGCGCCTCCAGCACGTGCGAGCCGGCGGTCTCGGCCAGGGCAGCGAGCTCGGCCATGCTGGCGTCGGCCTGGGCTGCCGAACCCTGCGTCCACACCCCGACCAGTACCACTCGCTCCAGGCGCAGCCGGCGGTACTCGGCCTCGGTGACATCGGCAAGCTCGGTGGACAGCCCCGCCACCCGTCGCAGCGACGTGCGCTCGGCCAGTTGCATGTCGCCGGTGGTCGCCGGGTCGGTCGCGCCGTCACCGTTGATGGTGCGGCCGCTGATCGGGGACTCGTCTTCGTGGTCTGGCCACGGGGCAGGGTTCGTCATGTGCCACCGATGGTGCCACGTCGCACCTGCGCAGCGCACGGGATTACTCCCTCGGCGCAGCGCAGCGAAGCCAGTGCAGCGGCTCAGAGTTGGGCGGCCCACCACTGCGCGTCGAGAACCCCGTCGCCGACGAGCACCGACGGGCCCCGCAAGAAACTGGACGTGCCCGTGATTCGGACCTGTACCTGCCCACCCGGAGCCTCGACCGTGACGGTGCCGTGGCCCGACCCGTCGTAACGCAGCGCGGCGAGTGCGGCCGCCACCGTGCCGGTTCCGCAGGATCGGGTCTCGCCGACCCCCCTTTCGTAGACCCGCATGTGCACGGCGCCGTCCACCGGCGCGGTGACCAGCTCGACGTTCGCCCCGTGTGGGAACACCCCGGTGTCATAGGTGGGGGCTGCGCTCAGGTCCAGTGCCGCCAACGACGACACTGTGAGGTCAGGGCTCACGCAGGCCAGGTGCGGGTTACCGACGTCGATGACCAATCCGTCGAAGCGGGCTGCGCCGACGGTCGCGCTGCTGGCGCCCAGTTGGCGGGCCGGCCCCATGTCCACGGTGACGTCACCATCGCGGCCGGCAGCGTGCACCACCACCGGCCGTGCGCCGGCGCGGCTGCCCACCACGAACTCCCGGCGCTGCTCCAACCCGCTCACGATCACGTAGTGGGCGAACACCCGCAGGCCGTTGCCGCACATCTCGGCGATGCTGCCGTCGGCGTTGCGGTAGTCCATGAACCAGTCCTGCGGCGTGATGCCGGGTGCCAGGACCTCCTCGAGCGCGCCGGCCCGCACCACCCGCAGCACCCCGTCCGCCCCGATGCCCCGGTGCCGGTCGCACAACGCCCGCACCACCGACGGCGCAAGCTGCAGCGCGCCGTCCACATCGGGCAGCAGCACGAAATCGTTCTGGGTGCCGTGGCCCTTGGCGAACCGCACCCCGTCCATACCGGCCAGCGTAACGATCGCACCGACAGCTGCGCACCAGTGCCGGTCCTTGTGCGAGACACTGTCCCCGCGTTACCGTTCCGCCAAGCACAGCTAAACTTCCGCATCGTGAAATCTAAGTTCCCGGCGGATGGTGCACCGGTCCGAACCCCATGAGGAGTGTCAATGACCCTGCAGCTACCCGATGGTGTTGAGGTCCGGGGCGAGATCCAGGACGGCTTCGAGACGGTGTTGACGCCGCAGGCTCTGCACCTGGTGGCCGACCTGCACCGCAGCTTCGGAGCCCGCCGGCTGGAGCTGCTCGAGCTGCGCAAGGAACGACAGGCCCGCCTGGACGCCGGAGGCGCCCTCGATTTCCTGACCGAGACCGCCGACATCCGCCTGGACGGCAGCTGGAGGGTGGCCCCGCCCGCGCCGGGACTGGAAGACCGCCGGTGCGAGATGACCGGACCCACCGACGCCAAGATGGCCATCAACGCCCTGAATTCTGGCGCCAAGGTGTGGCTGGCGGACTTCGAGGACGCCAACACCCCGCTGTGGGAGAACATGGTGGCCGGCCAGCTCAACCTGCGTCGCGCGTTGGATCGGGAGCTGGACTTCACCGCCGAGAACGGCAAGCGCTACGAGCTGCGTCCCGCGCAGGAGTTGGCCACCGTGGTCGTCCGCCCCCGCGGCTGGCATCTACCGGAAAAGCACGTGCTGGTCGACGGCCAAGAGATCAGCGGTTCGCTGTTCGACTTCGCGCTGTACCTGGTCAACTCCGGTCAGAAGCAGATCGACGCCGGCAAGGGCCCCTACTTCTACCTGCCGAAGATGGAAAGCCACCTCGAGGCTCGGCTGTGGAACGACGTATTCGTGCATGCGCAGGAGGCCGTCGGGATCCCCCGCGGCACCATCCGGGCCACCGTCCTGGTGGAGACCTTCCCGGCCGCGTTCGAGATCGAGGAGATCCTCTACGAGCTGCGGGAGCACTCCGCGGGCTGCAACGCCGGCCGCTGGGACTACCTGTTCAGCGTGATCAAGAGCTTCGGCCACCGGGGTGCGGACTTCGTGCTGCCCGACCGCAACTCGGTCACCATGACCGCGCCATTCATGCGCGCCTACACCGAGCTGTTGGTGAGCACCTGCCACCAGCGCGGCGCACACGCCATTGGGGGCATGGCCGCGTTCATCCCCTCCCGCAAGGACCCCGAGGTCAACGCCACCGCGATGGAGAAGGTCCGGGCCGACAAGACCCGGGAGGCCGCGGACGGCTTCGACGGTTCGTGGGTGGCCCACCCGGACATGGTCGGCCTGTGCACCGAGGTGTTCACCGACGTCCTCGGGGATCGGCCCAACCAGCTGGACAAGCTCCGCGAGGACGTCCGGGTGACGTCGATGCAGCTGCTGGACATCAAGTCCACCCCCGGTGATGCCACCATGGACGGGCTGCGCAACGCCGTCAGCGTGGGCATCCAATACCTGTCGGCGTGGCTGCGCGGGCAAGGTGCGGTGGGCATCTTCAACCTCATGGAAGACGCCGCTACCGCGGAGATCTCCCGGTGCCAGGTATGGCAGTGGCTGCACAACGACGTCACCCTCAGCGGCGGGCAGCAGGTCACCCCCGAACTGGTGGAACAGACCGTGGAGGAGGAACTGGCCATAATTCGCGAAACTGTCGGGGACAGCGCCTACGCTCAGGGCGGCTACGAGCAAGGCAGATCCCTGTTCACCGAGGTCGCCTTGGGCAAGGATTTGTCGGAGTTCCTCACCGTCCCTGCCTACGCCCGGATGCCCTGAGTTACCGCAGCCGCCAGTCACCGCAGCCGTCAGTCGCCGACCGAGGAGACGCCATGAACAGCGCCGTTCTGGCCCCGCCGAGCATAACCCCAGCGCACGTGCTTGCTGCCCGGTTCCGGGAGCAGCTCGACGAGCCGTCGGTGATCACCGATCCCACCCGGTTACGCACCTACGAGTGCGACGGCCTGGCGCACTACCGGGTCACCCCGGCGGTGGTGGTGCTCCCGCAGAACGCCCACCAGGTACAGCACTGCGTGCGGGTCTGCCACGAACTCCGGGTGCCGTTCGTCGCCCGCGGGTCGGGTACCGGGCTGTCCGGCGGTGCGCTGCCGCACGCCGACGGTGTCCTGATCGTCACCTCCCAGATGCGTCGCATCCTGGAGGTTGACGTGGCCAACGAGCTCGCCGTCGTCGAGCCCGGGGTGATCAACCTGCAGGTCACCCAGGCCACCGCACCGCTGGGCTGGTACTTCGCCCCGGACCCTTCCAGCCAGCAGGTGTGCTCGGTGGGCGGCAACGTGGCGGAGAACTCCGGCGGCGCGCACTGCCTGAAGTACGGCTTCACCACCAACCATGTACTCGGGGTGGAGGTGGTCACCCCCGACGGCGAGCTGGTCACTTTCGGGGGGCGTACCCGCGACACCCCCGGTTACGACCTGCTCGGCGCGTTCGTCGGCAGCGAAGGCACCCTGGGCATCGCCACCAAGATCATCGTGCGGTTGCTCCGCAAGCCCGAGAGCGTGCAGACCCTGCTGGCGGGCTTTCATTCGACCGACGCAGCCGGCGCCGCGGTGTCGGCGATCATCGGCGCCGGGGTGGTGCCCGCGGCGATCGAGATGATGGACGCGCTGGCCATCGAGGCCGCCGAAGCCGCCGTGCACTGCAACTACCCCGACGGTGCGGGTGCCGTGCTCGTGGTCGAACTCGACGGGCCGGTTGCCGAGGTGGAACACACCTTCGACGCCGTGCAACAGCATTGCCGCGACAACGGTTCCTTCGAGATCCGGGTGGCCGCCGACGACACCGAGCGCGCCCTGATCTGGAAGGGACGCAAGTCCGCCTTCGCCGCGGTCGGGCGGATCAGCCCCGACTACATCGTGCAGGACGGGGTCATCCCCCGCACCAAACTGGCCGAGGTGCTCACGGCCATGGGTCAACTGGCCAGCGACGCCGGGGTACGGGTGGCCAACGTGTTCCACGCCGGGGACGGCAACCTGCACCCCTTGGTGCTGTTCGACGACGCCAACCCCGGCGAGGCCGAGCGGGCCGAGGAGGTCAGCGGCGGGATCCTGGACTTGTGCCTGAGCCACGGCGGGTCGATCACCGGTGAGCACGGGGTCGGCTCGGACAAGGCCAAGCACATGCCCAAGATGTTCACCGCCGACGACCTGGACACCATGCAGCGGGTGCGCTGCGCCTTCGACCCCGCCGGGTTGTCCAATCCCGGCAAGGTGTTCCCCACCCCCCGATTGTGCGGCGAGGTGCCGCGCCGGGCCACCGAAGCCCACCCCTTGGTCCAGGCAGGCCGCGCCGATGCGTTCTAGCCGGGGACGGTCCTGATGGCAGACCTCCGCGCCGCGCTCGTCGACGCCGTGGGCGCCGAGCACGTCAGCGGCGACGGTGTCCCGGGCGCCGAGCACGTCAGCGGCGCCGTCGCCGTCGCACCGGGCAGTACGGAGGAGGTCGCGGCCGTGCTGCGGGTGGCGACCGAGCACGGGGCCACCGTGCTGCCGGTCGGCTCCGGGCGGACCGTGGGGTGGCTGCCAGGCCCGAGGGTCGACGTCGAGCTGCACACGGGTCGACTCGACCGTGTGCTGGAGCACTCTGCCGGGGACCTGGTGGTGCACGTACAGGCCGGGGCGCTGCTCACCGACATCCAGCAGGCGGTGTCTGAGGCGGGTCAACGTCTGGCGCTCAGCTCGCCGGTCCAGGGTGTCACCATCGGGGGGTTGCTCGCCGCCGATCTCTCCGGCCCGGCTCGCTACCTGTACGGCACCACCCGTGACCTCGTCATCGGCACCACCTCGGTGCGCGCCGACGGGATCGTGACCCACTCCGGCGGCAAGGTCGTGAAGAACGTCGCTGGTTACGATCTGGGCAAGCTCTACACCGGCTCACGCGGGACCCTGGGGGTCATCACCGACGCCTGGTTCCGGCTGCATCCGCTGCCGGAGTCCACCCGCTGGGTGCTCGCCCAGGTGGGTAACGCGGCGGCGGTCGGGCACGTCGTCTCCGACGTCCGCAACTCCCAGACCGCGCCGACTGCTATCGAGGTCGGCCGGGGTGTCACCGGGGGGCTCACCGTGGCGGTGCAGCTGGACGGGGTGAGCGCGGGCATCGACGTGCGCGCGGACGCGGTGGCGCGCATGACCGGCGGGGCGGTCACCGACATCCAGCCGTCAGGCTGGGGCACCTGGCCCGACGACGAGGTACTTCTCGCGCTCAGCTACTCCCCCGCGTCGCTGCCGGCCGTGCTCGATGCGGTCGGCGACGTGGCGCTGACCGGGTCCGCCGGCGTCGGGGTACTGCGGGTAGGTGCCAGCTCCGCCCAAGCAGCCGGAGTGCTGAGCGCCGCTCGCGCGGTGTGCGCCGCCCACCACGGCACCGCCACGGTCCTGCGCGCGCCTGCCGACCACGGGCTGGACGTGTGGGGTCCGCAGGACCCGGCCCTGCTGGCGCTGATGCGCCGGGTGAAAGACGAGTTCGACCCGGCCCACACGCTGGCACCCGGACGAGCAGTCGGTGGCATCTGATGCGAAAGAGGAACCGAGCATGACGGATGTGAACCTGGGCGTGCCCGCCGTGGGCTACCGGCCGACGGACAACGCGCGCACCGCGTTCGACGACCACCACCCGCCGTCGGACGAGCTGATCGACGACTGCGTGCACTGCGGCTTCTGCCTGCCCAGCTGCCCCACCTACGCGCTGTGGGGCGAGGAGATGGACTCCCCCCGGGGCCGGATCCACTTGATGAAGACCGGTCTGGAGGGTGCCGAGATGACCGACACCATGGTCGGGCACTTCGACGCGTGCCTGGGCTGCATGGCCTGCGTGACGTCGTGCCCGTCAGGTGTGCAGTACGACAAGCTGATCGGCGCGACCCGTCCCCAGGTTGAGCGCCACCACAAGCGGTCCGCCAGCGACAAGCTGCTGCGCGAAGCCATCTTCCGGCTGTTCCCCTACCCGAAGCGGCTGACGCTGCTGCGCGGGCCGCTGCGGCTGTACCAGCGGACACCGCTCTCGCGTCTGCTGCGCCGTTCCGGGCTGCTCGACCGCATCTCGCCACAGCTGCGGGTGCTGGAATCCCTCGCCCCGCCGCTGGCTAAACGGGAGTCGATCCCGGTGCGTACCCCGGCAGTTGGTGAGCGTCGGGCGGTGGTGGGCATGCTCACCGGGTGCGTGCAGAGCGCCTTCTTTCCCGGTGTCAACGCCGCCACAGCGCGAGTGCTGGCCGCCGAGGGGTGCGACGTCATCACCCCCAAGGCGCAGGGATGCTGCGGTGCGCTCAGCGAGCACATGGGCCGCGAGGAGGAGGGGCTGGCCTTCGCCCGCGCACTCATCGAGACCTTCGAGGCCACCGGGGTGGACCACGTCGTCGTCAACGCCGCCGGGTGCGGCTCGCAGATGAAGGATTACGCGCACCTGCTGCGCGATGATCCCGACTACGCCGAGCGCGCCGCGGCGTTCACCGCGAAGGTCCGTGACATTTCCGAGCTCCTGGTGGAGCTGGGTCCAGTCGCCCCGCGTCACCCGGTGCCGGCGGTCGCTGCCTATCACGACGCCTGCCACCTCGCCCACGCCCAGGGCATCCGAAGCCAACCCCGCGAGCTGCTTGCCGGGATCCCCGGTCTGACGGTGCGGGAGATCGCTGACGCCGCTCTGTGCTGCGGGTCCGCCGGCGTCTACAACATCCTGAACCCGGAGGCCGCCGACGAGTTGGGCGACCGTAAAGCGGCCAACGTGTTGGCCACCGGGGCTGAGGTGCTCATCACCGCCAACCCGGGTTGCCTGATGCAGATCGCCACCGCCACCGAGCGGGCCGGGAAGACGATCGCGCTGGCGCACACCGTCGAAGTTCTCGACGCGGCCATCCGGGGGGTGCCGTTGCGTGCGCTGTAACACCCCATACGAACACCCATGCGCAGGGCCCGAGCGGCCCTCGCCAACGCCCCACCTGACGAGTCCCCCTCACCGGCGAGGAGCCGCCCCGTGTACACCCAAGTCCTGGAACATTTCAACTCCATCGGGCTGACCGCCCTCACCGCGGCGCTGCCGCTGCTGGTGCTGTTCCTGCTGCTCGGCGTCCTACGAATGACGGCCTGGCAGGCGTCGCTCATCGCGTTGGTGGTGGCCATCGGGGTGGCGGTGACCGTCTACCAGATGCCCATCAACCAGGCGTTGCTGGCTGCCAGCCTGGGCGCGGTGTTCGGCTTCTTCCCGATCCTGTGGATCGTGATCAACGCGATCTGGGTCTACAACATGACCGTGGAGACCGGGCACTTCGGGGTGCTGCAGCGCAGCTTTGCCAAGGTCAGCACCGACCAACGCATCCAGGCGGTGATCATCGCGTTCTGCTTCGGTGCATTGCTGGAGGCGCTCGCCGGGTTCGGTACCCCGGTCGCGATCACCTCGGTGATGCTGCTGGCGTTGGGGTTCACTCCGATGAAGTCGGCGGTGGTCGCCCTGGTGGCCAACACTGCGCCGGTCGCGTTCGGTGCGCTGGCCGCCCCGATCGTCGCGCTCTCCACCACCAGCGGCATCAGCCAGGCCACCCTGGGCGCGATGACCGGTCGGCAGACCCCGGTGTTGGCAGTCTTCGTCCCGTTGGTGCTGGTGTTCCTGGTCGATGGTAAGCGCGGAGTCCGGGAAACCCTGCCCGCCACGTTGACCTGCGGGCTGACCTTCGCCGTTGCCCAGTTCGTCGCCTCGAACTACCTGTCCGTCCCGCTGACTGACATCGTGGCCGCCCTGGCTGCGGCCGGTTCGGTGGTACTGGTGCTGCGGGTGTGGACCCCGGTCAACCCCTACACCCTGGAGCACGCCAGGGCCGCGGCAGCTGAGGAAGAGGGCCCGGTCGGCGGCGGTGGCACGACCATGACCAAGACCGCCCCGGTAGCCACCACCAGCTCTCCCGCGCTGCCCGACACCCGGGCGAACGTGCTGCGGGCTTACGCGCCGTACCTGGTGATCATCGTCGTGTTCAGCCTCGCGCAACTGCCGGTGTTGAAGACAGCGCTGAACGCGGTGACCGTCAAGTTCGGCTGGCCGGGCCTGGACGTGCGCAACCCGGCCGGCAAGGCGTTGGCGCTGTCCACCTTCACCTTCAACTGGCTCTCCGCGGCCGGCACGCTGTTGCTCATCGCCGGTCTGATCACGATCCCACTGCTGGGTATCTCCCCTGCCCGTGCCGCGGCCCGGTACGTGGGCACCTACGTGCAACTGAAGTTCGCGATCATCACGGTGATGGCGGTGCTGGCCGTGGCCTATGTGATGAACGCCTCCGGGCAGACCGGGTCGCTGGGGCTGTTCCTGGCCGGCGCGGGTGGGTTGTTCGCGCTGATTTCACCAGTCTTGGGCTGGCTCGGCGTGGCCGTCACCGGGTCGGACACGTCCTCCAACACGCTGTTCGGCGCGCTGCAGGTCAGCGCGGCCAACCAGGTCGGTCTGAACCCGAACCTGGTGGCCGCGGCCAACGGCTCCGGCGGTGTCCTCGGCAAGATGATCAGCCCACAGAACCTGGCCATCGCCGCCGGTGCGGTCGGCCTGGCCGGCCGGGAGGGCGACATCTTCCGCAGAGTGGTCGGCTGGAGCTTGCTGTTCCTGGCGTTGATGTGCGTGTTGGTGTTCCTACAGTCCACGGCAGTCCTGAGCTGGATGGTGGTCACCGGGAAGTGACCTGACGGCCCGTCAGCTACGCGCATTCAGCGAACGGCCCAGCTCCACCGCTGCCCGCTGCATGACACCCACCACCCGGTCGCGTACCTCGGGGGTGAACCGGGCGCTGGGTCCGGACACCGACAGAGCGACCGGCGCCGGGGCGTCCGGCACCGGCACCGCGACGCAGCGCACCCCGAGTTCCTGCTCCGCCTCGTCGGTCGCGAAACCTTGGTGGCGCACCTGGCGCAGGTGCGCCACCAGGGTTTCAGCTTCGGTGATCGTGTTGGGTGTCTGCGCGGGCATCCCGGCGCGTACCAGTAGCGCACGCAGGTCGGCCTCGGTCAGGTTCGCCGCGAGTGCCTTACCCACCGCCGTGCAGTGCACGTGAACCCGCCGCCCGACCTCGGTGAACATCCGCATGGAGTGCTTGGAGGGCACCTGCGCCAGGTACACCACCCGGTCACCGTCGAGCACCGCCATGTTCGCGGTCTCCCCGGTGGCCTCCACCAACGCAGCCAGCGCCGGCTGCACCCAGGAACCCAGTAGCCGCCCGGCACCCTCGCCGAGGCGCACCAGCCGCGGACCCAACGCGTAGGCACGGGAGGGCTCCTGGCGCAGGTACCCCCCCTCGACGAGAGTGCGGACCAGGCGGTGAATGGTCGGGGCGGGTAAGCCTGACCGGGTAGCCAGTTCGCTGAGCGTGGCGCGCCCGCCCCCGTCGGCGAGCAACTCCAGCACGAGGAAGGCCCGCTGCACCGACTGCACCCCGCCGGTGCGGGCGTCCTCGTTCACCGGCCCAGCGTATCCAGCACCCGGGTGAGCAGTCCCCGATCGCCAGCGTCGAACCATTGCACCCTGCGGTCGCGGCGAAACCACGACCGTTGCCGCCGGACGTAGCGGCGCGTCGCGGCCGCCGTGGCGTGCTGGGCTTGCGTTCGATCTAAGGATCCGTCGAGCATCGCCAGCACCTGCACGTAGCCCAGCGCACGCCGAGCAGTCACCCCCCGCCGCAACCCCCGCTCCACTAACTGGTCGACCTCGGCCGGCAACCCGCCGTCGAACATCGCGGCCGTCCTGGCCTCAATCCGCGCATCGAGTTCAGCAGTGTCCCGGTCCAGGCCCACCAGCACGGTGTCCCAGCGCGGGCGCCCCGGTCGCGGCGCGGAAGCACTGTAGGGCGCCCCGGTGAGCTCGCCGACCTCCAGCGCCCGTACCACCCGGCGCCCGTCACTGGGCAGCAGCTTGGCGGCTGCCGACGGGTCGCGGACGGCCAATTCCATGTGCAACGCCGCACTGCCCCGCTCGGTCAGCTCCCGCTCCCACCGGGCGCGCACCGCCGGGTCGGTCGCGGGAAACACCAGCTCGTCCAGCAGGGCCTGCACGTACAGGCCCGATCCGCCCACGATCACCGGCCGGACACCCCTGCTCAGCAACGCGACAATGTCTGCCCGGGCGTCGCGCTGGTATCGCGCCACCGACGCGGTGTCGGTGACCGCCAGCACGTCGAGCTGATGGTGCGCGATCCCCCGGCGCTGCGCTGGCGGGGTCTTCGCCGTGCCCACGTCCATGCCCCGGTACTGCTGCATGGCGTCGGCGTTCACCACCGCGCCGCCCCACTCCGACGCCAGCGCCAAGGCCAGCTCGGACTTGCCGGTGGCGGTCGGCCCGACCACGGCGACCGGCCTGATCAGCGACGCCACACTGCCACCGTGTATCCCACTCCGTAGGGCGCGCTGCGGTGGCGCAACCTGCCGTGCCAGCCCGCGCCCACAGCAGCGGCCGCCACCTGCCACGCCACCCGAGCGCCCACCCCGAGCTCGGTACACAACGCCGGGTCCAACCCCGCCAGTGCTGCGGTGTCGGCGGCACCCAACGCGGCGTCCAGGTCATCCTGCAGGCGAGGTGCCCGGGCGTCGAACGAGCCGGGGGCCGCCGCTGTCAGGGTGGTGCACCCGTCGCCGAGCACCAGCAGGCCGCTGGGCACCGGGTCGTCGGCCCAGCGGGCGCGCAGGGTCCCGGCGAGCTGCGCGCAGCGTTGCGTGCTCGCATCGCGGGCCACCAGCTCGGTGCGCACCGAAGTCTGCGGGGCGCACGCACCGCGCAGCCAGCCGGCGACCAGGGCAGCCAGCGGCAGCGCGGGGTCGGGGGCGCCCCCGGTGCCCGGTGCCAGCCGCACGCCGACATCGGCACCGAACCCGCGGAACGAGCCCGCTGACTCCGGCCCGCACCACCCGTCGTCGGTGTCGGCGCCCAGCGCAGACCACCGGTCACCGAGCTCGGCCACCGCGGCCGACACCGCCGCGCGCAACGGCGCCGTCTCCAAACGGGCGTCCCCGGCGAGCTGGGGGACCAGCAGCGGTGTCGTCGGCACGAACGCCACCGTGGTCAGCACAGGATTCGACGCTAGCGCACCACCATGGACGCCGCCGTGCTCCGCTGCGCAGGTGGACCTGTTTCAATGGCTGCCCACACCCACCGCAGCGGCCGGGTGCAGCGATGGGCAGCCGTGGCGCGCGGCAGGGATGAGGCCACCATGAGCGAGGACACCCCCAATCCGAGACCTGTGCCCGGCCCGCGGCCCGGCGGTCCCCGGCCCGGCGGTCCCCGCCCCGGACCGTCGTTACCTGGTGCGCCGCGACCTGGTGCGGGTGCACAGCCACCGTCAGCTCCGCGTCTCTCCGCTGTGCGGCCGCCTACCGCTACTGACCCCAACGCGTTCGGCCGGGTGGATCAGGACGGCGTGGTGTGGCTGCGCACGCCGGCGGGTGAGCGCGCGGTCGGCTCGTGGCAGGCGGGCGAACCCGCCGAGGGGCTGGCGCACTTCGCCCGGCGCTTCGAGGACCTGGCCACCGAGGTCGCCATCCTGGAGCGGCGGTTGGTCACCGGATCCGGTGACGCCCGCCAGACCCTGGAATCCGCGCGCGCATTGCACGAGTCGCTGCCCACTGCGGCCGTCGTCGGTGATGTGACCACCCTCACCGCGCGGCTGCAGGAGTTGTTAGTCGGTTCGGCGCAAGCCGCCTCGGCGGCCCGTGCCGAGCGCGACGCGGTGCGGGCGCAGCAGGCCGAGCGCAAGGAGGTGCTGGCCGCCGAGGCCGAGCAACTCGCAGCAGAGTCCACCCAATGGAAGACCGCCGGTGACCGGATGCGGGAGATCGCCGAGGAGTGGAAGAGATTGCGCGGGCTCGACCGCAAGACCGACGACGTCCTGTGGAAGCGGTACTCCCGTGCCCGCGAGCTGTTCAACCGTCGCCGCGGGGCGCATTTCGCCGAGCTGGACCGGGAGCGGGCGGAGTCCCACAGCCGTAAGGAGGAGCTGGTAAAGCAGGCTGAAGCGCTGGCCACCTCGACAGAATTTCCGGCCGCGGCGGCTCAGTACCGGGAACTCATGACGCAGTGGAAGGCGGCCGGGCGGGCACCCCGGGAATCCGAGGACGCCCTCTGGCAACGGTTCAAGGCTGCCCAAGACCGGTTCTTCGCCGCCCGTAACGCCGAGGTAGCGCAACGGGACGAGGAGTTCATCGGCAACGGCGAGGCGAAGCGGGCGTTGCTGGCCGAGGCGGAGGCGATCGATCCCGCCGCGGATCTGGACCGAGCCAGGGCGGCCCTTCGCTCGGTGCAGGACCGTTGGGACGCTGTCGGCAAAGTGCCGAGGGAACTGGCCGCCAGTCTGGAGGGTCGGATGCGGGCGGTGGAGGACCTGGTGCGCGACGCCGACGCCACGCGCTGGACACGGACCGACCCGGAATCACAGGCCCGGGCACAGCAGTTCCGGACGCGGGTGACTCAATTCGAAGAACAAGCCGCCAAGGCGCGGGCTGGGGGCGACGAGCGCCGAGCGGTGGCGGCTGAGGAACAGGCCGCCCAGTGGCGGGAGTGGGCCGCCGCCGCGGAGGAGGCGGTGCGGCCCACGACGAGGAGGTGACGGACCTGGACGGGGTCCTGCGCTGACGCGACCTGGTCCGGACCCCGTGGAGTCACTCGCCGATCCGGAGTTTCGGAACGAACTGCTCGCCCGCGCGGGGCGCGGCCGGGGGCACCTGGGTCCACACCAGCCGCGCCCAGTGAAACGCCACGACCAGGGTCATCAGCCACATCACCAGTAACCCCAACCCGGGACCGGACACCGAGGCCGCGTTCGGCACCGTCTGGCGCGACCACACCGCGAACAGCCCCAGCAGGACGGTCAAGCCGCACCCCACCGTCGCTACCCACGCGATCGTCCACCGCCGCAGCACCAACGCTGCCGCGCTCACGGCGACGGTGAACAGCACAGCTGAGCCGACGAACAGCCGCGACGGCAGCCCGATGCCTGCCGCCTGTGCCCTGGCGTCGAACAACAGCACGTCCCACCCCGACGCCGAGCCGGAGTGTGGGGCCAGCATGGCCGCCAGCAGCACGAGCACCGCCGCTGCGATACCCACACCCCGCAGGCCAGGTTCGACCTCACCGGCCACTTTGCGCTCCAACTCCGACAATTCCGCGCGCACGCCTTGATCCAGCTCCTCGCTCATGCCCGGCAACCTGGCGCCGGCACCGCCACTGCGCCCGGTGTCGGCGTGGGCCCGCCGAGCGGACCCACGCCGGGCATACCCAGACCGACCCCGCCCCGCGCCGGTAGTTGTATCGATTGGTGGGCATCCCCGGCCCTGGTGCGACGGTGACTGCGCAGAACGCGGTCGGCCACCAGGTGATGCGGCGCGGCGCGGGTGATCACCGTGGTGACGAGGTCACCGGGGCGGACCGGCGACTGACCGGGGGTGAAGTGCACCAGCCGCCCGTCCCGTGCCCGTCCGCTCATCCGCGCGGTGTGCGCGTCCTTTCGGCCCTCACCCGCGGTGACCAGCAACTCCACCTGGGTGCCGACCTGCGCCTGGTTGCCCGCCAGCGACATCTCCTCCTGCAGTTCGGTGAGCCGGAGGTAGCGTTCGGAGACCACCGCCGCCGGCACCTGCCCTGCCATGGTGGCGGCCGGGGTGCCAGCCCGGGGGGAGTATTGGAAGGTGAATGCCCCGGCGAAGCGAGCGGCCGCGACCACGTCGAGGGTGGCCGTGAAGTCGTCCTCGGTCTCGCCGGGGAACCCCACGATGATGTCGGTGGTGATGGCCGCATTCGGGATCGCCGTCCGCACCCGCTGCAGGATGGCGAGGTAGCGCTCGCTGCGGTAGGACCGGCGCATCGCCCGCAGGACGGCATCCGAACCCGACTGCAGGGGCATGTGCAGCGCTGGCATGATGTTGGGTGTCTCGGCCATCGCGGCGATGACGTCGTCGGTGAAGTCCCGTGGGTGCGGTGAGGTGAATCGCACCCGTTCCAAACCGGGGATCGCACCACAGGACCGCAACAGATCAGCGAAGGCCCCACGGTCGGTACCCGCTCCCGCGCCACGGTAGGCGTTCACGTTCTGCCCGAGCAGCGTCACCTCCAGCACCCCGTCGGCGACCAGGGCCGTGACCTCGGCGAGGACATCGCTGGCCGGACGGTCGACCTGCACGCCCCGCAGGGCCGGCACGATGCAGAAGGTGCAGGAGTTGTTGCAGCCCACCGAGATGGAGACCCAGCCGGAATAGGCCGATTCCCGTCGGGTCGGCAGCGACGACGGGAACTGTTGCAGCGCCTCGGCGATCTCCACCTGGGCGGCGTCGTTGTGGCGGGAGCGTTCCAGCAACACCGGTAACGACCCCAGGTTGTGGGTACCGAAAACCACGTCCACGTAAGGGGCCTTGGCCAGGATCTGCGCACGGTCCTTCTGCGCCAGGCACCCCCCGACGGCGATCCGCAGATCGGGGTTGGCGGCCTTCACCGGGGCGAGGTGGCTGAGGTTGCCGTACAGCTTGTTGTCCGCGTTCTCCCGCACTGCGCAGGTGTTGAACACCACCACGTCGGCCTGCTCACCCGCAGCCACCCGCCGGTAACCGGCTTGCTCTAGCAGACCGGCCAACCGCTCCGAATCGTGCACGTTCATCTGGCAGCCGTAGGTGCGCACCTGGTAACTACGCGGCGCCCGCTGCTGGCCCAACACCTGCTGATCCACGCCACGAAGGCTACGTCGTTCGGTAACAACCGGGATACGACCCAGCAGCGCACCCAGTTCAGCAGAGTTTTCCGGGTAGTTTGCCGCTACATGACCGCTGCTACGTCCGGTGCCCGCGCCGGAGCGCCCCTGGTGGTGCTGAAAGGAGTGAACAAGCACTTCGGCGAGCTGCACGTGCTGCGCGACATCGATCTCACCGTGCACAGCGGGGAGGTGGTCGTGGTGATCGGGCCGTCCGGGTCGGGCAAGTCGACGCTGTGCCGGGTGATCAATCGGTTGGAGACCATCGACTCCGGATCTATCACGATGGATGGGGTGGCACTGCCGGCGGAGGGCAAGGCGTTGGCTGCGCTGCGCTCTGAGGTCGGAATGGTCTTCCAGTCGTTCAACCTGTTCGCGCACAAGAGCATCCTGGACAACGTCATGCTGGGACCAGTGAAGGTCCGCAAGCTGGACAGCGCCGTCGCGCGGGCACGAGCGATGGAGCTTTTGGAGCGGGTCGGTATCGCAAGCCAGGCCGACAAGCTCCCTGCCCAGCTCTCCGGTGGTCAGCAGCAGCGGGTGGCCATCGCCAGGGCACTCGCGATGGACCCGAAGGTCATCCTGTTCGACGAGCCCACCTCCGCGTTGGACCCGGAGATGATCAACGAGGTGCTGGACGTGATGACCACCCTTGCCAAGGACGGGATGACGATGGTGGTCATCACCCACGAGATGGGCTTCGCCCGGCGCGCCGCCCACCAGGTGGTGTTCATGGACGGCGGGCAGATCGTTGAGCAGGCCAGCCCCGAGGAGTTCTTCGCCAACCCGCGAAGCGACCGGGCGAAGGACTTCCTGTCCAAAATCCTCAGCCACTGACCGGATGAACACCTGACCTCAGCGGCAAGCGCACCCCCGTGCCACCGGGTGCGTCCGACGTGCACCGCGACCCGCGGACACGAGCAGCGAACCGAATGGAGCACACGATGAAGGTTCGAGCCCACACCCTCGCCGCTGGCCTGGCAGCGCTCGCGTTGACGGTCACCGCGTGCGGGCAGAGCGGCAGTCCGCAGCCGGCCACCCCCGGCGGCAGCGGTGCGGCCAGCAGCAGCGCGGCCGCCAAACCGAACTACCCGGTGGCGAGCAACGTGTCGTTGACCGGCAGCCCCACCTTCGACAAGGCCAAGGCGGCCGGCAAACTGGTGGTGGGAGTCAAGTTCGACCAGCCCGGCCTGGGTCAGCTCAGGGCCGGTCAGTCCAAGCCCCAAGGATTCGACGTCGAGATCGCCACCATGCTGGCGGCGAACCTCGGTTTCAGCCCGGACCAGATCACCTTTACCGAGACCGTCACCGCCAACCGGGAACCCTTCTTGCAGAACGGCACCGTCAACCTAGTGGTGGCGACCTACACGATCAACGACAAGCGTAAGCAGGTCGTCGACTTCGCCGGGCCGTACTACGTCGCCGGCCAGGATCTGCTGGTGGCCAAGAACAACACCGATATCACCGGCCCGGACTCCCTGGGCGGTAAGAAGGTCTGCTCGGTGGACGGGTCCACCCCGGCCAGCGCGATCAAGACCAAGTACCCGACCGCGCAGCTGATCACTTTCGACACCTACTCCAAATGCATCGAGCAGCTCACCACCAACGCCGTCGACGCGGTGACCACCGACGACGCCATCCTTCGGGGGTACGCCGCCGCCCAGCCCGACGCCTTCAAGGTGATAGGCAAACCCTTCAGCGTCGAGCCCTACGGCATCGGCCTACCCAAGGGCGACACTGCGCTGCGCACGTTCCTGAACACTGCGCTGAAGGCCGACCAGGACTCCGGGCAGTGGAAGCAGGCGTTCGAGTTCACCCTGGGCCCGGCGACCGGGGTCAGCCCGCCGCCGATCGTGCAGTACTAAGCCCAAGGGAGTAGCGCCAGCACGGGGAGCGGGACCGCAGTGGCAAACCTGCCGCCGCGGTCCCGCCCGCCCCGGCGGGCACGCATCGCTTGCTAAGGAGCCTGAGTGGACATCATCTCCAACAACTTCGGCGTGTTCGTCGACGGATTCGTCGGCACCGTCGTCCTGACCCTGTGGTCAGCGCTGGGGTCGCTGGTGTTCGGCACCGTCCTCGCTGCCCTGCGGGTGGCTCCGTCGGTCGCGTTGCGCGCGACCGCCACCGGCTACGTCAACCTGGTCCGCAACACCCCGTTGACGCTGGTCATGTTCTTCACCGCGTTCGGCCTGCCCTACCTGCAGATCCGCTTCGGAAGCACGGCGGTCTCGCAGTTCCGCATCTACGCCATCCTGGCCCTGGTCGCCTACACCTCCTGCTTCGTGTGTGAGACGGTGCGCTCGGGAATCCAGACCATCGGAGTGGGTCAGGCCGAGGCGGCCCGTTCGCTCGGGTTGACCTTCGGTCAGACCCTGCAGCACGTGGTGCTCCCGCAGGCCCTGCGGGTGGTGGTGGCACCGCTGGGCAGCGTTCTCATCGCCCTCACCAAGAACACGTCCATCGCCGCGGCGTTCAACAACCGTGAATTGATCTCGGCGATGCGGGGGCTGATCGAGAACAACGGCAACGCCGTGCTGCAGGTGCTCGTCGCGACCGGATTGGCGTACATGGTGCTGACCATCCCGATGGGCTACGGGGTCGGTGTGCTGGAGCGGCGCACGGCGGTCGCACGATGAGCGGGTCGGTGCTCTTCGACGTGCCCGGCCCGCGGGCGCGCCGCCTCAACCTGGCGCTGTCCGCGGTCGGGGTGGTGTTGGCAGTCGCCGTGCTCGGTTTCATCGTGCTTCGCTTGGCGCAGAACAATCAGCTGACCGCGGCAAAATGGACGCCGTTTACCTACACCGACATCCAACGAGCCCTGTTCAACGGCCTGCTCGCCACCGTGAAGGCTGCACTCGCTGGCACGGTGCTCGCCCTGCTGCTCGGTGCCGTCCTGGCCGCGGGCCGACTCAGCGACCACCTGCCGGTGCGGGCGGTGTCCCGGGTGGTGGTGGAGCTGTTCCGCGCCCTGCCGCTGCTGCTGCTGATCTTCTTCGCGTTCTACCTGGGCAGGGGCAGCGTCAGTCCGTTCGCCGCGGTCGTCATCGGGCTGACGCTGTACAACGGGTCGGTGCTGGCTGAGGTGTTCCGGGCCGGGATCCTGGCGCTGCCCCGCGGTCAGTCCGAGGCCGCCTACGCCCTGGGGATGCGCAAGACGCAGGTCATGACGGAAATCTTGATCCCGCAGGCAGTGCGAGCCATGCTGCCCTCCATCGTGGCCCAGATCGTGGTGCTGCTCAAGGACTCCTCGCTCGGCTTCATCATCGCCTACGCCGAGTTGCTCAAAGCGGTCCAGTTGATCGGCGGGCAGTACTTCAACCTGCTGCCGACGTTCCTGGTGGGCGCCAGCATGTACATCGCGCTGAACCTGGCCGTTGCCGGGATCGCCAAGGTGCTGGAGCGGCGCACCGGTTCCAGCGCGACCGGGCGTCGGGTGGCGGCGGCCGAGCAGACCGCCGCGACGGCCAACACGGGCGGTTAACGCGGGCGGCTAACCGCGACGGGGGGCACCGCCGCGCGCAGCGTCATGGCCGGTAGCTCAGGTCCTCGGCGTCGATATCCCGCGTCGCCAGTTCCGCACGGACCGCCGATCGCACCACGTCCGGGGTAAAGCCCCGCCGGGCGAGCAGACCGGTGAGCCGGCGGGCGGCGGCGGCGGGCGCGGCTGGGCCTTGCCCGGGCAGCGTGCGCGACTTGCGGCGCAGCAGATCACGCGCCCTGGCGTGCTCCGCCTCCTCGTCGACCTCGCCCAGCGCACCCTGGATCAGTTCCTCGGCGACCCCCTTTCGCTGCAGTTCCACCACCAGCGCACGCCGCCCCCGGCCGGAGAACTGCTGCCGGGACCGCACCCAGGCCTGGGCGAAGGAGGCGTCGTCCACCAGCTGTACCTGCTCCATCCGGTCCAGCACACGGTGCGCCATCTGCTCGTCGACCCCATCAGCTCGCAGACGCTGCAGGAGTTCGGCCCGGCTGCGAGGACGCACGGTGAGCAGTCGCAGGCAGGACTGCTTGGCGGCGTCCTCGGCCTGGGTCAGATCCGGCGACGGTGACATCACGGCGTCGTGGTCAGAAGTCGACCGGGGCCGGTAGCGGCTGCAGGTCGTCGACGGTCAGCACGGCGCCGATGCCGAGCTTCTCCTTGATCTTCTTCTCGATCTCCACACCTACGTCAGGGTTCTCCAACAAGAACTTGCGGGCGTTCTCCTTGCCCTGACCCAGCTGGTCACCGCCATAGGTGTACCAGGCACCGGACTTGCGGACGAAACCGTGGTCAACGCCCATGTCGATCAACGAACCCTCTCGGCTCACTCCGTGCCCGTAGAGGATGTCGAACTCGGCCTGCTTGAACGGCGGGGCCACCTTGTTCTTCACCACCTTGACGCGGGTCCGGTTGCCGACTGCATCCGTACCGTCCTTCAACGTCTCGATCCGGCGGATGTCCAGCCGGATAGAGGCGTAGAACTTCAGCGCCTTACCCCCCGTGGTGGTCTCCGGCGAGCCGAACATCACGCCAATCTTCTCGCGCAGCTGGTTGATGAAAATGACTGTGGTGCCCGAGTTGCTCATCGCCCCGGTCATCTTGCGCAGCGCTTGGCTCATCAACCGGGCCTGCAGACCGACGTGGCTGTCGCCCATCTCGCCCTCGATCTCGGCCCTCGGCACCAGTGCCGCCACCGAGTCCACCACCAGGATGTCCAGCGCACCGGAGCGGATCAGCATGTCGGCGATCTCCAGCGCCTGCTCACCGGTGTCGGGCTGAGAGACCAGCAGCGCGTCGGTGTCCACCCCGAGCTTCTTGGCGTAGTCCGGGTCGAGGGCGTGCTCGGCGTCGATGAAGGCGGCGATACCGCCGGCCTTCTGCGCCTCGGCTACCGCGTGCAGCGCGATGGTGGTCTTGCCGGAGGACTCCGGGCCGTAGATCTCCACCACCCGCCCGCGCGGCAAGCCCCCGATGCCCAAGGCCACGTCCAGTGCGATGGAACCGGTGGGGATGACGGCGATCGGGACGCGAGCCTCATCGCCCAGGCGCATCACCGAACCCTTGCCGAAGTTCTTGTCGATCTGGGCCATCGCCAGCTCGAGTGCCTTGTCGCGGTCTGGTGCTGCCATCGTCGTCTCCTCATCGGTGCTGCGGCTGTCTGGGTGGGGCGGTCGGTGGCAACGGTAGGACCGGGGACCGACAAATCCGGGCCAGCCACCCCGGTTGTGGACAACATGGCCGGTGTGGACAACCCCCGCTCGAGCAACCCCCACTCTAGACGAACACGTGTTCGAGTGTGCTAGGTCGGGCACGACACGCCAGGAACCCGGTGCCCGGCGTACCGCGCCCGGACTGCGGGATCCCTCGCCCGGCCGCACAATCGAACACGTCACAGCTGGATCAGCACGGCGGAGAACTGCCAGGGGGTTGCCATGGATCGGTCGATCCGGGTCCGCTCCCGTCGCCGTACCGTCCTGGCCACTGTGCACCGAGTCGGCGCCGCCGCGTTGGGTCTCGCATTGGGGGTGTTCGGCATCCTCGGCCTGGTTGACCGGCTGGGTTTCTTCGAGACCACCGGCCAGCCCGTGCTGGGGTTGAACAGTAACGGCCTGCTCTCGATCATCTCCCTGGTCGTCGGCGCGGTGCTGATCGTCTCCGGTGTTCGGGGCGGGCCGACCGCCTCCACCGTCACCGCTGTGGTGGGCGTGTTGTTCCTGCTCTCTGGTCTGCTCAACCTGGCGGTACTGGACAGTGGCCTAAATTTCCTGGCGTTCACCATCAGCAACGTGTTCTTCAGCCTGGTGTCGGGGATGTTGTTGCTCACCCTGGGCCTCTACGGCCGGGTCAGCGGGGGGCTGCCCGCCGACAACCCCTACCGTCAGGCGCGGCAGGCCAAGACAGCGCCAGGCACTCGCCATCCCGGCGATCCGGCGCCCGACCCTTCGCGCGACGCCGAGCGAACGGCCGAACTCGACAAGTTCGCCCACGCCGAGCAGCTGGTTGCCGAGGGCCTGGCAAGCCAGGAACAGGAGCGCATGGTCGAGCGCGACCGCCGTGCCAGGGCGCAGGCCGAGCACGACCGGGCCTGGGCGCACGCCCGCCGCGACCCGGGCGTAAACGTCGACCGCGAGGCCACGACCTGAGCGCTGGCGATCGCATTTGGCCGACCGAGGCCGTCACGGCGCGAGCATCGCAGCCGGTGCGCCCGGTACTGCTGCATCAGTACTGGGCGGACGTGGTGTTCCTGCACTGGCCGGTGGCCGCCGAACTCGTCGCCCCGCTGCTGCCAGCCGGGGTGGCACCCGACATCCACGACGGGACCAGCTGGGTGGGTCTGATCCACTTCCGGATGCGGCGCCTGGGCTTTGGGCCGCTTCCTGGACTGCCATGGTTGGGCGATTTCATCGAGACCAACGTGCGGCTGTACTCGGTGGATCGCCAGGGCCGCCGCGGTGTGGTGTTCTGCTCGCTGGACGCCGATCGGGGGCTGCCGGTGCTGGCCGCACGGGGGGCCGCGGCACTGCCCTACAACTGGGCGCCGAGTGAGTTCGGGGTCGACGGGGACGTGGTGTGCTATCGGAGCGTGCGGCGCTGGCCAGGACCCCGCGGAGCCCGTACCAGCACTCGGCTGCGTATTGGCGCACCGATTAGTGAACCCACTGCGCTGCAGCACTTCCTCACCGCCCGCTGGGCGCTGCACACCTCTCGATCAGGGCCCACCGGGACCCGCACCGTGCGCTGGCCCAACGAGCACCCACCGTGGCAGCTGCACCGCGCGGAACTCCTGCACCTGGAGCAGGACGTCGTCGCCGCAGCCGGATTGCCGGCGGTCAGTTCATCGGCGCCGGCCAGCGTGCTGTACTCCCCCGGGCTGCCGGTGCGGTTCGGGCCGTGGCGGCGGCTGCCCGCCACCACACCCGCGGGTTAACGGTCCGGGCCCAGCTGACGGTCCGGTGGGACGTCGAACTCCACACACAGCGCACGCCAGACGTCGCGCGGATCGGTGCCACGCTCGATGGCCGCCGCCGGGGTACGCCCACCCAGGCTCAGCAGGGCGTGGTCGGACAGGATCGCCTCGCCTCTGGCTCGACCGAACTCGGTGTGGACCAGCTCGTGAAACTGTGTCAGACGCACCCGTGCAGGGTAGGAGGCCCGGGCTCGGCTCGGTGCGCGCGGCGGCTTAGCCGGCTGCCGCTCGGCACACCAGAACGGGATCGTCGGCTACCTCGCGCACCGAACACGCCGCCCGACGAGCGGAGGCGGCGAACGCGGGCTCGGTCAGCACCCGGCGCACCGCCAACGCCAACGCGGACGGGGTCAACGGTCGGACCACCAGCGCGCTGCCCTGGCGCGCTGCGCGCTGAGCCAGCTCCCACTGATCACCCCCGCCGGGCACGGCCACCACGGGCACCCCGGCCAGCAGGCTGCGGGCCAGCATTCCGTGCCCACCCTCGCAGACCACCACATCGGCCGCGGCCAGCAACGCCTGCTGTGTACCCGCACCGAGCACCGCCCAATCAGCCAGGCGCCGGGGTTCGCTGGCGTCCAACTGCGTCACCGCCAGCCGGACGCCGGTGAGCCCAGCCAGCGCGGCTTCCACCAGCCCGGAAGCGCCGCCCACCGCCGTCGACGCGCTGAGCAGTACCAACGCGCCGTCGCCGGGCGGCGGATCCAGCTCGGTCGTCACCGGGTCCCACAGCAGCGGGCCCACCAGGTGGCACCGCGGCGGCCAGTCCGGTCGGGGCAGTTCCAGTGCAGGAAGGGTAGCCACCAGCCGCGCCGTCGGGCCGCGATCCTGCGCCGCCAACCCCAACCCGAGCCGCGCCAGACGTCGCTGCTGGAGACCTTGGCGCCAGGACCGCGCCGACAGCCCACGCATCGCAGCGTCCCGCACCATGCCGAGCATCCCGTGGCCGGGCGCCAGGCCGCTGCCGATGGGCGGCAGTCCCCGCGAGGGCAGGTACAACGGGTGCGGTGACAGCTCCACCCACCCGAGCCCGGCCCGTTCCGCGGCCAACCCCCCGCAGGCGGTCAGCACGTCGGCCACCACCACGTCGGGTCGGACCTGCCGGAGCAGTTCCAGCAGCGGGGTGGACATCTGCGCTGCCCGCGCGTGCAGCCGAGCCCCGGCGTCGCGGTCCGCGCCGCTGGCCCGCAAGCCAGGCAACTCCTCGCACCACACGCCCTCGGCACGGACCCGGTTGCGCCACCGCATGCCGGTGAACAGCACCGGTTCGTCCCCGGCATCCCGCAGCCGCAGGCACAGCGCCACCGCCGGGAACGCGTGGCCCGGGTCAGGTCCGGCGACGACGGCGACGCGCACCTGAGGGGTGGATCAGCGCTGTCCGCCGTTGACGTGCAGCGTCTGGCCGCTGACGAAACCGGCCTCCTCGCTGGCGAAGAAGGCCACCGCGGCGGCGATGTCCTCGGGCTGACCGACCCGTCCCACCGGGATCTGCGCCGCTGCGCCCTGCCGGAACTCCGCCGGCTCCAGACCGAGGCGCCGTGCCGTCGCCTCCGTCATGGCGGTGTCGATGAAGCCGGGTGCGACTGCGTTCACGGTGATCCCGAAACGGCCCAATTCCAGTGCGGCGGTGGCGGTGAACCCGATCACGCCGGCTTTGGCCGCGGCGTAGTTGGCTTGACCGCGATTGCCGAGGGCGCTGCGGCTGGACAGGTTGACCACCCGGCCGTAGTTGTTGGCCACCAAGTGCTGCTGGGCCGCCTTCGTCAGCAGGAACGTCCCGCGCAGATGCACGGCCAGCACCAGGTCAAATTCGGCGACGCTCATCTTGAACAGCAGGTTGTCTCGGGTGATGCCCGCGTTGTTGACCACGATGTCGAGCCGGCCGAACTCGCCGACAGCCTGCGCCACGGCGGCGTTCACGCTCTCCTCCGCGGCGACGTCGGCGGCGATACCGATGGCCTTGCCACCCCGGAGGGTGATGCCGTGCGCGGTGGCGGCCACCGCGTCGGCGTTCAGGTCCAGCAACGCCACTGCCGCGCCTTCGTCAGACAGGCGTTGCGCGATACCCGCGCCGATCCCCTGCGCCGCGCCGCTGATGATCGTCACTCGTCCGTCGAACCGTGCCATCGCCTGCCCACGTCCCTCTCTGGTTTGTCGGTCTGTGCCGGCAGCCTAACGTTGTGAGGTTGGTACCCGTCGACGGACCAGGGCTCACCGACGCTGGGCGGACTGTCGGTGCCGGGGTGCAGGATCTCGTCCGTGACGCAGACATCGGTGGCGCAGGTAGGGGTAGCCGACCCCCTCGGCGGGTTCTCCCCCGCCGTCCGCGCCTGGTTCACCGGCGCCTTCCCTACCCCCACCCCTGCGCAGGTCGGGGCGTGGGCCGCAGCGCAGGCCGGGCAGCACGCCCTGGTCGTCGCCCCCACCGGTTCCGGGAAGACCCTGGCGGCGTTCCTCTGGGCGCTGGACCAGTTGGCCTGCGGTGCGGTCTCCACCGACCCCCGCCACCGCTGCCGGGTGCTCTACATTTCCCCGCTCAAGGCCCTGGCGGTGGACGTGCAGCGCAACCTGCGTTCGCCGCTGGCCGGTATCCGCCAGGAGGCCCACCGCCGGGGTGAGCCGTGGCGGGAGATCACCGTGGGTTCGCGCAGCGGCGACACCCCGGCTCTGCAGCGCCGCGCCTTCCTCCGCACCCCGCCGGACGTGCTGGTCACCACCCCCGAGTCGGTGTTTCTGCTGCTGACCTCCGCCGCGCGGGAGTCCCTGCGCGGGGTGCAGACGGTGATCGTCGACGAGGTGCACTCGGTGGCCTCCACCAAGCGTGGGGCGCACCTGGCGGTGAGCTTGGAACGCCTCGACGAGCTGCTGGAGCGGCCCGCTCAGCGCATCGGGCTGTCGGCCACGGTGCGCCCGGTGGACGAGGTGGCGGCGTTCCTCGGCGGTGGCCGCCCGGTCCGGATCGTGCAGCCCCCCTCGACCAAGACCATCGAGGTCACGGTGCAGGTACCGGTGGCGGACATGGCCAGCCTCGGGCAGCCGACGGGCGAGGTCACCGGCTCGGCGGCGGGTGCGCAGCCCCGGACGTCGATCTGGCCGTCAGTGGAACAGCGCATCCTGGAGCTCGTCGCGGCGCATCGCTCGACCATCGTGTTCTGCAACTCCCGGCGCCTCGCCGAGCGGCTGACGGCGAAGCTGAACGAGCTGGCCAACCAGCCCGCGGAGTCTGCCGGCGCTTACCCGGCAGAGCTGGCCGGCGCAGCCGGAACCACCACCGGCGGGCAGGTGGAGGTGGTCGTCGCCCGGGCGCACCACGGGTCCATGTCCCGCGAGCAGCGCACCGACGTCGAGGAGGCACTCAAGGGCGGGCGGCTGCCGTGCGTGGTGGCCACGTCGTCACTGGAGCTGGGCATCGACATGGGAGCGGTCGACCTGGTGGTGCAGGTGGAGGCCCCACCCTCGGTCGCGGCGGGTTTGCAGCGGGTGGGGCGGTCCGGGCATCAGGTGGGCGCGGTGTCCAGCGGGGTGATGTTCCCCAAGTATCGCGGTGACCTGGTGTCCTGCGCGGTGGTGGCCGAGCGGATGGCCACCGGGGCCATCGAATCGATGCGCTACCCCCGCAACCCGTTGGACGTGCTGGCGCAGCACGTGGTGGCCATGGTGGCGCTGGAGCCGTGGACGGTGAGCGAGCTGGCCGCGGTCATCCGCCGAGCCGCCCCGTTCGCCGGGTTGCCCGATTCAGCGCTGCACTCGGTGCTGGACATGCTCTCCGGGCGCTACCCCAGCGCACAGTTTGGCGAGCTGCGCGCGCGCATCACCTGGGACCGGGTCAGCGACGAGCTGCGTGGGCGCCCGGGGGCGCAGCGCCTGGCCGTCACCTCCGGGGGCACCATCCCCGACCGCGGCCTGTTCACCGTGATGACCCCGGGCGGTGAGGACGGCTCCCGCGGGTCGCGGGTGGGCGAGCTCGACGAGGAGATGGTCTACGAATCCCGGGTCGGTGACACCTTCCTGCTGGGCTCCAGCGCGTGGCGGGTGCAGGACATCACCCACGACCGGGTGATTGCCATGCCCGCTCCCGGTCAGCCCGCCAAGATGCCGTTCTGGCGCGGGGAGTCGGTGGGCCGCCCACTGGAGCTGGGCAGGGCGTTGGGCGCGTTCGTCCGCGAGCTGGTGGCGTCAGACGCCGCCGAAGCCCGGGCACGTGCGCAGGCCGCCGGGCTGGACGCATGGGCGGTGGACAACCTCGTGGCGTACCTCGGCGAGCAACGCGAGGCCACCGGACGGGTCCCCGACGACCGCACCATCGTGGTGGAACGCTTCCGCGACGAGCTCGGCGACTGGCAGGTGGCGGTGCACTCCCCGTTCGGTGCGCAGGTCAACGGGCCGTGGGCGCTTGCCATCGGCGCCCGGCTGCGCGAACGCCGTGGGGTCGACGCCCGGGTGGCCAGCGCCGACGACGGGATCGTGCTGCGGTTGCCCGCCGCCTACGACGGCGGGGCCTTCGACGACGCTGGTGCAGAGCTAATCGCCGGTGCCGAGGACGTGCTGCTGGACCCGGACGAGGTGGCGGCGCTGGTGGTCGCGGAGGTGGGTGGGTCGGCGTTGTTCGCCGCCCGATTCCGCGAGTGCGCCGCCCGCTCGTTGCTGCTACCGCGTCGCGATCCCGCTCGGCGGTCGCCGCTGTGGCAGCAACGTCAGCGCAGCGCCCAGTTGCTGGAGGTGGCCAGCGGCTACGACCAGTTCCCGGTGGTCCTGGAGGCCATGCGGGAGTGCCTGCAGGACGTCTACGACCTGCCCGGCTTGCGGGAGCTGATGGTCGACATCCGGGCTCGCAAGGTCGCCGTCGTGGAGGTCACCACCCCGGCGCCGTCGCCCTTCGCCCGGAGTTTGCTGTTCGGCTACGTCGGGACCTTCCTCTACGAGCTGGACGCGCCGCTCGCCGAGCGCCGGGCAGCCGCACTGAGCCTGGACTCGACGTTGCTGGCCGAGCTGTTGGGCACCGACAGCGTGCGCGAGTTGTTGGATCCGGAGGCGCTGGCCGAGATCGAGGCCCAGCTGCAGCGCACCGACCCCCAACGCCACGTTCGCGACGTCGAGGGCACTGCCGACCTGTTGCGCTTCGTGGGCGACCTCTCCCCAGCGGACGGCGCGGCGCGGGGCGCCCAGCCCGGCTGGTTGGACGAGCTGGTGGCGGCGCGACGCGCCCTGCGGGTGCGCATCGCCGGTGAGGACCGGGTGATCGCCATCGAGGACGCCGGACGTTACCGGGACGCGCTCGGGGTGGCACTGCCCGTCGGGGTGCCCGAGGTGTTCACCGAGCCGGTGGCGGATCCGCTGGGTGAGCTGCTGGGCCGCTACGCCCGAACCCATGGCCCGTTCCCGCCCGCGCAGCCCGCGGCCCGGCTCGGCCTGGGGGTTGCGGTCGCCAGCGGGGTGCTGGACCGCTTGGCCGCCGCCGGCCGGCTGGTGCGAGGCGAGTTGCGCCCGGAGGGGACGGGCACCGAGTACTGCGACGCCGAGGTGCTGCGGCGCGTTCGGCGGTCCTCCCTGGCCCGCCTGCGCGCCGAGGTGGAACCGGTGGAGCAGGCGGCGCTGGGCCGGTTTCTGCCCGCCTGGCACGGCATCGGGTCCCCGGCGCGGGGGGCGGTGGGCGCGGAGGACGTGCTGGGTGTGGTGGAGCAACTGGCCGGGGTGCCGCTGCCGGCCAGCGCGTGGGAGACGCTCGTGCTGCCCACTCGGTTGCCCGGGTACACCCCTGCCCTGCTCGACGAGCTGACCGCGGCCGGTGAGGTGACGTGGACCGGGTGCGGCGGGCTCGCCGGCGGCGACGGGTGGCTGGCCCTGGCTCCGACGGACGTCGCTGACCTGCTGCTGCCGGATGTGGACGTGCAACCGGTGGATTCACCCTTGCACCGTGCGGTGCTGGTCGCGCTGGCGGGCGGGGCGTTGTTCTTCCGGCAGCTCGCCGACCGGGCCGGTGCCACGCTGGTAGCCGGCGAGGAAGCTGCCCCGGATGATGCGGCCGTGGCTGGCGCACTGTGGGATCTGGTGTGGGCCGGGCTGGCCACCAACGACACCCTCGCCCCGGTGCGGGCGATGCTCGGCTCGCGCGCCGGGGTGCGGGTGGGGGGGCGCCCAGCCCGCCGACCGGCCGCGCTGGGGCGGTACGCCCGGATGCGCGCCGGGCGTCCAGCGGCGGCTTCGCGGGGCGGCCCGCGCACGGTGGCCGGGCGCTGGTCGGCTGCGCTGCCCCGGGACAGCGATCCCACCCGGCGCGCAGCGGCGCGCGCCGAGGTGTTGTTGGAGCGCCACGGGGTATTCACCCGGGCAGCGGTGGAGATCGAACGGGTCAGCGGCGGGTTCGCGGCTGTGTACAAGGTGCTGCGGGCGATGGAGGACTCTGGGCGCTGCCGACGCGGCTACGTCGTCGAGGGCCTGGGTGGGGCCCAGTTCGCGGTCCCTGGGGCGATCGACCGACTGCGCGCCATGTCGCGGGTGGCCGACGGCGCTGCGCCGCAAGCCCTGCTGCTCGCCGCCACCGACCCGGCTCAGCCCTGGGGCGCTGCGCTGGATTGGCCGGCGGTGGTGGACGCCACGGAGGCCGACCGCACCCGGCACCGTCCGGGCCGCAAGGCGGGCGCGGTTGTCGTGTTGGTGGACGGGCGCCCGGTGCTGTACCTAGAACGGGGCGGGCGGTCACTGCTCAGCTTCACCGTCGACAGCGCACTGCTCGCAGCGGCCGCCCGATGTGTGGCCGCTGCGGTGGCCGACACCAGGCTCGGGCCGGTGACCGTGGAACGCGCCAACGGCCACCCGGTGCTGGGCTCCGAGCTGGGCGCGGTGCTGGCCGACGCCGGTTTCCGGGCGACCCCGAAGGGCATGCGGTTGCGGCGCTGACCGGGTGCTCGGCGGTCAGTAGCGCGGGAGTTGCTTCTGGTCGCGACCCTTGATGGCGCCGTAGGCCGCCGTACCAGCGGCCAGCACCACCCCCACCACCGCGATCCAGAACAGGCTCTTCACTACGAACCCCACCACGGTCACGGTGATCCACAGCGCCAACAGCGCCCCGATGATCTTCCACAGCATGACGTTCCTCCGCACGTACCCAGGCCACGCCCGATACGGGCGGTGCTCCTCATCGAGAGTGCCACGTTGTTGCTTGCGGTGGTGGTGGCGGTGCTGCGGAGCTGGCTGGGCGTAGCACGAGGGCAACCCCGACGGTGGCCACAAGGATCCCCAGTATCGACACCAGCGCCAGCGTCTCTCCGAACAACAGATACGCCTGCACCGCGGTGGCGGGGGGCACTAGGTAGAACAGCGACGACACCCCGGACGCGCTGCCCCGGCGCAGCAGCACCAGCAGCAGCAGCACCGCGCCCAAGGACAGCGCCAGCGTCAACCACGCCAGCGCCGCGGCGAACTGCACCGTCCACCGCACACCGGTGCCCTCCGTCACCAGGGCGAGCACCCCGAGCGCGGTGGCGGCGCTGGCGTACTGCACCGCTGTGCCCGCGAGCAGCGGGATGCCGTCGCCGTGCCGCTTGTGGTGCAGCGTCCCGGCGGTTCCCGCGCACAACGCGACTGCGCACGCCAGCAGCCCGGACACCGGCACCGCGGCCGCGGCGAGCAATCCGGGCGCCAGGACCAGCCCCACGCCCACCACACCCAGCACCAACCCAACCCACTGCACCCGCCGTAACCGCTCCCCCAGCACCCGGCTGGCCAATGCCGCTACCACCACAGGTTGCAGGCTCACGACCACTGAGCTCACCCCGGCAGGGAAGCCACGCGAGATGGCCCAGAACACCCCACCCAGGTAGCCCGCGTGCAAGAGCAGCCCGGAGATGGCCGACCTGCTCCACTGCGTGCGTCCGCGCGGCGCCGGCGTGCGGAGCACGGTCGCCAGCCCCGCGAGCAGTACCGCGGCCAGGATCATCCGGATCGTCAGGAAGGTGAACGGCGGGGCGTAGGGCAGTCCGTACTTGGCGCCCACGAAACCGGTGCTCCAGAGCAACACGAATACGGCGGGAGCTGCGGCGTTGAGCACACCGCGGCTGGTACTGGTTTCCGCCACGCGGGCACGGTAGCCGGGTGACACGATGTTGCTCGTGCCCGAGGGAGACACGGTGTGGCTGGCCGGCAAACGGTTGCGGACCGCGCTGGTGGGCCGCGAGCTGACCGGCGGCGAGCTGCGTCACCCCGAGCTGGCCACCGTGCGGTTGGCCGGGCGCACCGTCACCGCTGTGGTCAGCGTGGGCAAGCACCTGCTGATCCGCTTCGGTGACGGCGCGAGCCTGCACACCCATTTCCTGATGGACGGGTCCTGGCACCTGTACCCGCGGGGTGCATCCTGGCGGGGCCCCGATCACCAGGTGCGTGCGGTGCTCGTCCTACCCGAGCGGGTGGCCGTGGGGTTCCGGCTGCACCAGATGCGGTTCATCCCCACCGCGCAGGAGTCGCAGCTGATCGGTCACCTCGGGCCGGATCTGCTTGGCGAGGCCTGGGGTCCAGCTCAGGAGTCCGAGGCGGTTCACCGGCTGATCGCCCAGCCTGCTCGCGAGTTCGGCCAGGCTCTGCTTGACCAGCGGGTGCTGGCTGGGCTCGGCAACCTGTACCGCACCGAGATGTGCTTTCTGCTGGGGGTGTCGCCCTGGGTACCCGTCGCCGACGTCGACCCATGGGCTGCGGTGCGCCTGGCACGCGAACTGTTGCGGCGCAACGCTGATCGACCCGAGCAGTCGACCACCGGTGCGCTCGGGCGCGACGCTCAGCACTGGGTTTTCGAGCGCGCCGGTCGGCCGTGTCGTCGGTGTGGCACCCGGATCCGGGCCGCGCTGCAGGGGCCTGGGCACCAGGCTCGGATCACGTGCCTGTGCACGACGTGCCAACCCGGACCGCACCCCCCGTTGCGCGGCTAATGCTCGCGTTATGTACAGATACTGCGCCTGGCGGCGCGGGTTTCCCCGCAGTATCTGTACATAACGCGAGGAAGGTCAGGGGCGGCCGGTGTGCAATCCGGCCAGCTCGGTCAAGGCAGCGGTCAGCGCATCCACCCGGTCCACCGCAGCAATCAGCGGCTCGGAGTGGCCGTCTGAGCCGGACCCGGCAGCCACCGCCCGCGCGGCCGCCGCGACCAGTCCGTGGTAGCTGTGCACCCCAACACGTAGCCGATCCAGTGCCGCCGCCACCACTGGTTCCAGCTCCACGGACGCGGCCGGGCCGCACTCGCGGGCGCGTTCCAGCGCGGCGACGTCAGCGGCCTGCGATCGCAGCGCGGCTGCTGCCGCCCGAGCCGCGGTCCGTGCCTCCTCGACCTCAGCGGGTGGCACGGCCGGGTCACGCCCGAGTAGGCCGAACAGCTCCGTCACGCTCCGCTCTGCCGCGTCCAGCCGAAGCAGCGGCTCGTGGGCAGCCGATCCGCGCCCCGGTCGGCGCGGTGCCACCACGCGGGCCGATGGCAGCGGTGTGCGTTTCAACCGCAGCCATCGCAACGTGACCGCGACCGCTGATCCGGCTGCCACAGTCGTCATTGCCCCGCCGCCCAGCACCACCCATTGGCCAGCGCCCGCCACCGCCATCCCAGCGGTACTGACACCCAACGCGCCGGTGCCCCCGCCGAGCACGACGCCGGCCATGCGCGCGCTACGTCGGGCGCGTAGTGCGCGTGCTCGGGGATCGGTCCAACTCCACACCCCCGCTGCGACCGCGCCCAGGTGCGCGCCGACCTCGACAGCGGCGGTCTGGGTGCGTTCCCAGACCACCGGCAGGTCAGATCGGGCGGCCACAACGCTCCTCAGCGCCTGCGCGTCCTAGCTCCGCTGTTCTTCCTGAGCGGGCTGCGGCGCGGACTCGGCCGGCGTCTTGGACATGCCGATCGCGGGCGCCGCAGAGGTGCCCGACGGCAGGGCATCGGCCTTCATCGACGCCCGGATCTGCTCCAAGCGGCTGTGCCCGGCCATCTGCATACTGGACTCCTCGATCTCCAAGATCCGGCCCTGCACCGAGGTCTGGGCGAGGTCCGCCGAACCCAGCGCAGTGGCGTATCGGCGTTCGATCTTGTCCCGCACCTCGTCCAACGACGGCGTGTTGCCGGGCGCGGAGAGCTGGCTCATCGAGCGAAGCGAGGCGCTCACCTGCTCCTGCATCTTGGCCTGCTCCAACTGGCTGAGCAGCTTGGTGCGCTCGGCGAGCTTCTGCTCCAACCGTACGGCGTTCTGCTGCACGGCCTGCTTGGCCTGCCCGGCAGCCTGGATCGCCTGGTCGTGCAGCTGCTTGAGGTCTTCGATGCCCTGTTCCGCGGTCACCAGTTGCGCGGCCAACGTCTCAGCGCTCTGCTCGTACTGCAGCGCCTTGACGTCGTCGCCCTTACTCCGCGACTCCTCGGCGAGGACCAGAGCTTGGCGGGTGTTCGCCTGGTACTTCTCCACCTCGCCGAGCTGACGGTTGAGCTTCATCTCCAGCTGGCGCTGGTTGCCGATCACAGCGGCGGCCTGCTGGGACAGCGTCTGGTGCTGACGTTGCGCGTCCTCAGTGGCCTGCTGGATCTGGATCTTGGGGTCGGCGTGCTGGTCGACCTTGGCCGAGAACAGCGCCATCGTGTACTTCCAGGCCTTCACGAACGGATTGGCCATGATCTGAGCCTGCCTCCATCGAGTCTGCGCCGCTCATCACGGCTGTGCACGACTCTCGCGCACCAGGTCGGGACGTGTGCCCCCACGCTTGCGACGACTATCATCTCAGCACGCCGCCCTACGGTTCTACTGCGGGTTTTCCCCATCCGGGCCGGGCAGCACGACCTCAGGCCGCCCGCGCCGCCACCCGCACGACGGCAGGTTGCGGGATCACCATCCTCGGGACACCACCCAGCACCTCGACCGTGGTGCCCGGCACCACCCGCTGCTCACTGGCGGCCACCAACTGACGGACGTCACCGAGTACGTCCGAGAGCGGTACGGCCAGCGCGTCACAGATCGCGGCCAGCAACTCACTGGACGCCTCCTTGCGGCCCCGCTCCACCTCAGACAGATACCCCAGGCTTACCCGGGCGCTGCTGGAGACCTCCCGCAACGTGCGGCTCTGCGCCGTCCGGACCCGGCGCAGGCTGTCGCCGATTGCCTCACGCAGCAGCACCGCCATGTTGATCTCCCCATCTCGTGACCGGCTGTGTGTCCGGATCCGTTGCCCACCTGACACTCATTCTGCACAACGCACCGACACCGGCGCTCAGTTCCCCCGCACCGGTCGCCGGGTCAGCAGGGCTGCCTGCTGGGCTCGCATCCCCGAACGCCGCAACCGCATGGCGCGGACGACGTAGTCCACCCCGGTCACCACCGTCAGGGTGACCGCTGCCGCCATCACCAGTTGCGCGAGCGGGTGGAACCCGGCCGGCAAAGGCAGCACGTACAGGCCGATGGCGACGGCTTGGGTGAACGTCTTCACCTTGCCGCCGCGGCTCGCGGGGATGACGCCGTGCCGGATCACCCAGAAGCGCAGCAGCGTCACCCCGACCTCACGCACCGCAATCACTGCAGTGACCCACCAGCTGAGTTCGACGAGCACACTCAGACCCACCAGCGCCGCCCCGGTGAGGGCCTTGTCCGCGATGGGGTCGGCGATCTTGCCGAAGTCGGTGACCAGACCGCGCTTGCGGGCGATCTCCCCGTCGACCCGGTCGGTGAAGGACGCCACCGCGAAGACCACGAACGCCGCCACCCGCCACCCTGGGGCGCTGCCGCCGTCGGCGAACAGCGCCAACAGAAAGACCGGCACCAGCGCCATCCGGAGCATGGTGAGCAGGTTCGCGACGTTGAGCACGGGCGCCGGTTGTCCAGCCGGGCGCGCGCTCACCCCGAGCGCCCCGACACCTCGAGGGCCGCCACCACGACGTCGACCCCGTCGCTGCCCACCACCGCGCAGCGCACCAGGTCACCGACCCGCACGCCGCCGACCTCGGTGAACAGGCACTGGCCGTCCACCTCGGGCGCCTGGTGTGCGGCCCGCCCCACGGCCAGACCGACCTCACCGTCGACCAGGTCGGTGAGGTCGTCGAGTTCGGTGCCGTCCCGCTCGACGAGCACCATGACCTCAGACCCGATGCGGTCCTCGGCGCGCTGGCTGGTGAGCTCGTCGACCAGGCTGCTGAGCCGCTGCACCCGCTCGTTCACCACCTCCGGCGGCAGGTGCCCGTCCAGGCCAACCGCCTCGGTGCCGTCCTCGTCGGAATATCCGAACACGCCGACCGCGTCCAGGCGGGCACCGATGAGGAATTCCTCCAGCTCGGCCAGGTCGTCCTCGGTCTCCCCCGGGAATCCGACGATGACGTTGGTCCGGATCCCCGCCGCCGGGCTCAACGCCCGGATCTGCTCGCACAGCGCGAGGAAGCTCGCCCGGTCGCCGAATCGGCGCATCCGGCGCAGCACCGGGGCGGAGGCATGTTGGAAGGACAGGTCGAAGTAGTCGGCCACGCCAGGGGTCTCGGCGATGGTGCGCAGCAGCGCGGGGCGGGTCTCGGCGGGTTGCAGGTAGCTCAGCCGCACCCGGTCGATGCCGCGCACCTGCGCCAGGGCGGGCAGCAGGGTGTCCAGCAGGGTGGGATCGCCGAGGTCCTTGCCGTAGGAGGTGGAGTTCTCGCTGACCAGGTACAACTCGTGTACCCCCTGCTCGGCCAGCCACCGCGCCTCGGTCAGCACCTCGGCGGGGCCGCGGGAGATGAAGCTGCCCCGGAAGGAGGGGATCGCACAGAACGCGCAACGACGGTCGCACCCCGAGGCCAGCTTCAGTGGCGCGACCGGCGCGTCGTCCAACCGGCGGCGCACCACCCGGCTGGCCGGGCCCCACGCATGCCCGGGCACGGTGACGTCGGCGGACGCCGCCGGGCGCTGCACCGGTGAGAGGGGCAGCAGCAGGCGCCGGTCCGACGGGGTGTGCGAGGCGACGGTGCGTCCGTCCAGGATGTCGGTGAGCCGGGCAGCAAGCTGCGGGTAGTGGTCGAACCCGAGCACCGCGTCCGCCTCGGGCAGGTCCGCGGCCAGTTCCGCGCCGTAGCGCTGCGCCAGGCAGCCCACGGCGACGACTTTGGCTCCGGTGTCTGCGGCGGCGAGCAGGGTGTCGATGGAGTCCTTCTTGGCCTGCTCGACGAACCCGCAGGTGTTCACCACCACCACGTCGGACTCGGCGCCCTCGGCGACCAGTTCGAAACCGCCCACGCTCAGCCGACCGGCCAGCTCCTCGGAATCCACGTCGTTGCGGGCGCAGCCCATCGTGAGCAGGGACACACGGGGGTGGACGAGGGGGGGTGACACGGGTGCAGCCTATCTGGCTGCCGGTCACTACCGTGGCGGGCATGACATCGCCGGACCTGCTGGTGCGGCGGGCCCGGACCGCCGACGTCCCCCAGGTGAAGGCGCTAATTGACCGGTACGCCGGCCGGATCCTGCTGGAGAAGGACCTGGTCACGCTGTACGAAACGGTGCAGGAGTTATGGGTGGCCGAGGCCGGCGGGGTGGTCATCGGGTGCGGTGCGCTGCACGTCCTGTGGGCAGACCTGGGTGAGGTCCGCACGGTGGCGGTGGACCCGGCGATGGTCGGCCGAGGTGTCGGCCACGCCGTGGTGACCCAACTTGTGGAGGCCGCCAGGGAGCTGGGGCTGCACCGGGTATTCGTGCTCACCTTCGAGGTTCAGTTCTTCGGCCGGCACGGGTTCACCGAGATCGAGGGCACGCCGGTGGATGCCGAGGTGTATGAGCAGATGCTGCGCAGCTACGACACTGGTGTCGCGGAGTTCCTCGACCTCAGCTACGTCAAACCCAACACCCTGGGCAACACCCGGATGCTGCTGACGCTCTGACTGACGCGCTGACTGACGCGCTGACCCGAGCGACCTGCCGCGCTCACCCTCTGATCAACAGGACACCAGCGTGGCGACGACGCTCGGCGCGCACGCTGGCGTCCTGTTGATCTTGGAAACGGGGAGAGCGAGGGATTCGAACCGGGGAACCGGGCAACCATGCCTTGCGCTCAGTCGTCGGCGACGTCCAGTGGGTCCCCACCCTTGACCGACCAGAGCAGCCCGTCCAACTCCTCGGGCTTGACCAAGACGTCGCGCGCCTTGGAACCCTCGCTGGGGCCCACCACCCCTTTGGTCTCCATCAGGTCCATCAGCCGCCCGGCCTTGGCGAAACCCACCCGCAGCTTGCGCTGCAGCATCGAGGTGGACCCGAACTGGCTGGTCACCACCAACTCGATGGCCTGCAGCAACACGTCCATGTCGTCGCCGATGTCGGGGTCCACATCGCGCTTGTCCGACGCCTTCTGTGCAGTGACCCCCTCGGTGTACTCCGGCTGCGCCTGGGTCTTGGCGAAGTCGACGATGGCGGCGATCTCCTCGTCGGTGATGAACGCGCCCTGCAACCGCACCGGGCGCCCGGAACCCATCGGCAGGAACAGCGCATCCCCCATGCCGATCAGCTTCTCCGCACCGGGCTGGTCCAGGATCACCCGGCTGTCGGTCAACGAGGACGTGGCGAACGCCAGGCGCGAGGGCACGTTGGTCTTGATCAAACCGGTGACCACGTCCACCGAGGGCCGCTGGGTGGCCAGCACCAGGTGGATCCCGGCGGCCCGGGCCTTCTGGGTGATCCGAACGATGGCGTCCTCCACATCGCGCGGGGCGGTCATCATCAGGTCGGCAAGCTCGTCGACGATAGCCAAGATGTAGGGGTATGGCCGGTATACCCGTTCGCTGCCCAGCGGCGCGCCGATCTCGCCCGAGCGCACCTTGGTGTTGAAGTCGTCGATGTGGCGGACCTTGTTGACCTGCATGTCCTGGTAACGCTGCTCCATCTCCTCCACCAGCCAGGCCAGCGCCGCGGCCGCCTTCTTGGGCTGGGTGATGATCGGGGTGATCAGGTGCGGAATGCCCTCATAAGGGGTTAGCTCCACCATCTTGGGGTCGATGAGGATCATCCGGACCTCGTCTGGGGTGGCCCGCGCCAGCAGGCTCACCAGCATGGAGTTGACAAAGCTCGACTTGCCGGAGCCGGTGGAGCCGGCCACCAGCAGGTGCGGCATCTTCGCCAGGTTGGCGGTGACGAAGTGGCCTTCGATGTCCTTGCCGAGCCCGATCACCAGCGGGTGGTGGTCACGTTTGGCCGTGGGGGCCAGCAGCACGTCGGCCAGGCGCACCATCTCCCGGTCGGTGTTGGGCACCTCGATGCCCACCGCAGACTTGCCGGGGATCGGCGCCAGCAGCCGAACGTTGTCGGTGGCTACCGCATAGGCGATGTTGCGCGCCAGGGCGGTGATCTTCTCCACCTTCACGCCGGGACCCAGCTCCACCTCGTAGCGGGTGACGGTCGGTCCACGGGTGAAACCGGTGACGGCGGCGTCGATGGCGAACTGCTCCAGCACCCCGGTAATCGCCTCGATCATGGCGTCGTTGGCGATGGAACGGGTCTTGGGTGGGTCGCCGGCCTTGAGCAGGGTCACTGGTGGCAAGGCGTAGTCCCCCTCCACCACCCGCTGCAGGCTCAGCTGCTGCCCGTCGGTCGAGGTGGGGGCGGGCGGCGACGGCACTGGCCCGGGCTCGGTGGTTGTCCCTGCATCGACGGCAACCGCCTGGCGGCGGCGAGCCGGTGCGCGCAGCTTCTCGGTGGGAGCGGCGCCCGACTCGACGTCCGGTGGCTCGCCGTCGAACAAGTCCAGGTCCCCAGCGGGGGTTTCCCCGGGGTGGCTGCGCCGCGACAACGCCCGCAGCCGGGCAGCCAGCTGACCCACGGTCGTGCCGGTGAGAACGAGCAGCCCAAACAGCCCCACCAGCACCAGCAATGCTGCGGCCAGCCAGGCGGTGACGCCACGAGCCAGTGGGTCGGCCACCAGAAAGCCAAGCACGCCGCCGGCGTGCCGCCACCCGACGAGTGCGGTCGGCGACCCGGCGCGCAGATGCCACAACCCCAACACGGCGACGGTGATCAGCACCGCGCCGAGCACTGTTCGGGGCCGCTGCTCGGGCATGGGGGCACTGCGCATCAGGGCGACGGCCAGGAATACCAGGACGACCGGGAGCACCGCAGCGCCAGCACCAAACAGGCTGCGCAGCGCGACGTCCAACGCTGCGCCTACCGGTCCACCTGCCTGCCACCACACCCCGGCGCCGACCAACCCCGCGACCGCGACCAGCATCAGCGCCAGCCCGTCGCGCCGGTGACCGGGCTCAATCTCTCGGGTGCGCCGCACCGCCCGGGCGCCGGCGCCCGCGGCCCGTGCCATCCCGGTCCACGTCCCCCGGGCGACTCGGGACCCGATGCCCGGCTCGCGTGGCGTGCTGACGGTGCGCACCCCGCGCTTGGGTGCCGTCCTCGCGCGAGTCGATCCCGAGGCCCGCGCGGGTCGACGACCGGGGTTGCGGGTACTCGTGCGGCCAGCCATCCACCAAGATTAGTCCCAGGCACATCACAAGCCCCGGCAACAACACGTGGTGTTGCCGGGGCTTGTGATGGCTGTGCGGTGCCTGCCGCGGGCACCGGCGTGCCCGTCTCAGGCGTGAATCACCTTGCGATCCTCGCCCGCGCTGACGCTGATCTTGCGGGGCTTCGCCTTCTCCGCCACGGGGATTCGCAGGCTGAGAACCCCAGCCGCGTAGTTCGCCGTCACCTTGTCCAGGTCGAGGTTGTCACCGAGGATCAGCTGCCGGCTGAACACTCCGCGCGGTCGCTCGGCGGCGACCAGTTCGTGGTCGCCGTTCAGCGCGGGGCGCTCGGCCTTGACCGTGAGCACGTTGCGTTCCACATCCAGGTCCACCGAACTCGAATCCACTCCGGGCAGGTCGAATTCGACGATGAACTCGTCGCCGGAGCGCCACGCGTCCATCGGCATCACGGTGGGCCGGGCCGCCGTACCCGGAGCACCGAAGACCTGCTGGGTCAACCGGTCGAGTTCACGAAAGGGGTCGGTGCGCATCAACATGGGGTCCACCTCCACAGTCATTCGGTTGTCGGGCGTCATCCGCCGGGTCGCCGCTCATCGCGGTATCGTAGATATGCTGCGGACGACATAGATTTTCTAGCACCATGGTGATCGCCACGCAAGTGTGCGGACTGACAACTTGAGGTGAACGCATGATGACGAGCACTGGTCCCAACCCCGAGCGCGGGGTTTACAACATCTCGGTGGCCGCCGACCTGGTGGGGATGGGCATGCAGAACTTGCGGCTCTACGAACGCCGCGGCCTGCTACAACCCGACCGGACCGACGGTGGCACTCGGCGCTACAGCGCAGCCGACCTGGACCGGCTCCGCCGAATCGGCGAACTCCTCGACGGCGGAGTCAACATCGCCGGGGTTGCCCTGGTACTGGGGCTCGAGCACGACAACGCCCGCTTGCGGGCCGAACTGGCCGACGGCCGATTCGGCAGCGAGCCGGGATGATCTCGCGTCCGGTCAGCCGTGGCCAATCCCGGCTTCGCGCAGGTCATCGGCCAGCATGGCCAGCTCGGCTGGCGACGGGGCGACCAGCGGCAGCCGCGGCGTCCCGACGTCTCGACCCAGCAATGCCAGCGCGGCCTTCACGAACGCCACCCCGCCCGTCCGCGCCATCGCATCCACCAGCGGCAACGTCCGCCGGTGTAGCTCACGCGCCCGGGAGACCTCTCCTGCCTCGTAGGCTCCGATGAGCGCGCGAAGCTCGGCCGTCGCCACGTGGCTAATCACGCTGACGAAGCCGACGGCACCGACGGACAACCACGGCAGGTTCAACGGGTCGTCCCCCGAGTACCAGGCCATCTCGGTTTCGGCGATCAAGGTGGCGGCCTCCCGGAGATCGCCCTTGGCGTCCTTGACCGCGCAGATGTGGGGGTGCTCCGCCAGCCGCCGCAGCGTGTCGGCAGCAATCGGCACCACCGACCGGGGGGGAATGTCGTAGAGCATTACCGGCAGGTCGGTGGCGTCGGCGGCGGCGGTGAAATGCGCCAGCAGGCCGGCCTGGGTAGGCCGGGAGTAGTAGGGGGTGACCACCAGCAGACCGTGCGCTCCGTCCCGCTGCGCCGCCCTGGCCAGGGCAAGCGTCTCCGCGGTGTCATAAGTACCCACTCCGGCCACCACGCTCACGCCGGGCCCGACCGCGGCCAGCACTGCGCGTAGCAGGTCCGCCTTCTCCATCGCGGTGGTCGTGGGCGATTCCCCGGTCGTGCCGGCCAGCACCAATCCGTCGCAGCCCTGGGCCACCAGGTCCATTGCCAACTGGACCCCGGCGTCCACGTCCACCGAGCCGTCCGCGGCGAAGGGCGTGACCATGGCGGTGAGCAGTCGGCCGAACGGCCGGCCCTCGGACCCAGCCGGAGTAGTGGCGCTCATGGTCGGGCACGGTACCTGGCCGCTGCGGCAACTCTGCGTTACACCGCGATCGGCGCGGAGATCGCGGGATGGTGCCGGTAGTCGAGCACGGCGACGTCGTTGTAGTCATAGTCGAAGATCGACGGCGCCCGACGCAACTGCAATCGGGGCGAGGGGAACGGGTTGCGGGTCAACTGGGTGCGGACCTGCTCGAGGTGGTTGTCGTAGATGTGGCAGTCCCCACCCGTCCACACGAAGTCACCCACCTCGAGGTCGAGTTGCTGGGCCACCATGTGGGTGAGCAACGCGTAGCTGGCCAGGTTGAACGGCACCCCGAGAAACAGGTCGGCACTGCGCTGGTAGAGCTGACAGGACAGGCGGTGTTCAGCCACGTAGAACTGGAAGAAGGCGTGGCAGGGTGGCAGGGCCATCTGCGCAATCTCGCCCACGTTCCAGGCGGAGACGACGTGCCGCCGTGAGTCGGGTTCGGTGCGCAGCGAGCCCATCACCTGGGCAATTTGGTCGATGTGGTCACCGTTGGGGGTGGGCCAAGACCGCCACTGCACGCCGTAGACCGGGCCGAGTTCTCCCTGGCCGTCCGCCCACTCGTCCCAGATGCTGACCCCGTGCTGCTGCAACCACGCAACGTTGGAGTCCCCCCGTAAGAACCACAGCAACTCATAGACCACCGACCGCAGGTGCACCCGCTTGGTCGTGACGAGCGGGAAACCCTCGGACAGATCGAAGCGCAGCTGCCGGCCGAACACGCTGCGCGTCCCGGTGCCGGTGCGGTCGGCCTTCGGCGTGCCCGCGGACAGCACGTCGGCGAGCAGGTTCTCATACGGGGTATGCACGCTCAGCTCTCCGTCGTATACGGGCTCGAGGCAACCTCGGAACCGTCGGGCAGGGGGGTAATCTCGAAGTCGCGGAACACGTTCGGGGCGACGTCGCACAGTTCGCGCAGGCACGCGACCGCCAGCGCACGCACCTCCCTGTCCACGTGGTCGGTGGCGCGGGCCGCCACGAAGTGCCGCCACGTACGGTAGTTGCCGGTGATAACGAGTTGGGTCTCGGTCGCGCCAGCCAACAACCCCAGCGCCGCTTGGCGGGCCTGCTTGCGGCGTTGACCCGAACCCGGCTCGGCGTCCAAACCGCTCAGCAGGGCCGCCGCCAGCGCGTCGTGGGCGGCCCGGCTGGCGCCCACCGCCGTCGTGAACAGCGCTTCCAGCGCTGGGTCGGCGGCGACGTCCGTGGGCAGCACCATGCGCGCGCCCGCCGCCTCCACGTGCCGGGGCGAGAGTTCGGAGATCGTGAAGTGTCGGTGGCGCAGCACCTCGTGCGCGGCGGTACGCGAGAGCCCCCGGACGTAAAGGGTCGCGCTGGCGTGCTCGAGTACCGAGAGGTGACCGACCTGCAGTAGGTGGTCGACAAACCCGGCGTTGGTGGCGGTGCTGGGCCGCGTTTTCGACCAGCTTTGGTAGCACGCCCGCCCGGCGAACTCGGCCAGCGCCTGCCCACCCTCGGCGTCAGTACTCCAGTCGACTCCCTGCGGCGGGCAGAATCGGGTACCGGCCACGAGTTGCACCGACAGCGGCACGATCTGCGGCACGGCGGGTCCTCCTGCGGCTGGTCCGGGAACAGCGGTGACTGTAACCGGCGGCGCCGACAGATCCGTCGGCTCACCTTGCGGCAAGTGGTGTCGTCATGGCGTTTGACTGACGTCATAAATGGTGTCACTATGGCGTCATGGACCTCACGACGTACACCGATTCCCTCCGCGACGACCTCAACACCGCGGCAGCCCTGGGCGATGAGCAGACCCGTCGCACGGCGGCTGCGTTGGCCGCCTCGCTCGAACCCGCTGCCCGCCTGACCCTGATGGCGGCCCTGTCCGACCTAGCAGCCGAGGTCACCGCCACCCTCGGTGACCGCGTAGTGGAGGTTCGACTCGATGGTCGCGACGTCCGCGTCGTGGTCAGCGGAGACCAGCCCGCGCCGGAGAGCGAACCAAGTTCGCGCAGTATCGAGGACATGACCGGTGACATCAGCCGCGTCACCCTTCGGATGATGGAGCAGGTCAAGGCCAAGGCCGAGCAGGCTGCCAATCGTGAGGGTGTGTCGCTGAACTCGTGGCTTTCGCAGGCCGTCCAGGGTGCGTTGCGCGACACGGGCGGGCGCGGACCGTTCGACAAGGGCGGCAACGGCTCGCTTCGGGGGTGGGTTCAGGGATGACCACCCCCGCATCCGATCCCACCGCAGCATCCGATCCCACCGCAGCATCCGACGGTGCCGCGCAGGCCGATCCCACCGGTGAGGCCGATCCCACCGGTGAGGCCGATCCCACCGGTGAGGCCGATCCCACCGCTGAGGCCGATCCCACCGCTGAGGCCGCAGGCGCCGCGCGGCCCCCGGAACGGCACGAGCACTTCCCCGTCGACGGGGCGGTGGAGGTCGAAATCCACCTCGGCTCGGGCTCGTTGCGCGTCGAGCTCCTCGCCGACGCCACCGCCGTCGAGGTGAGCGTCGTTGCCGGGCAGGGCAGCTGGTGGCAGCAGGGGTGGTCGGGCGGGCTGTCCGGGGTGCTGGCCATGCTGGGAGCTCAGGCGACCGATACGGCGGCGGCACCGAGTTCGGCGGGCGGCGGCACCGAGGCGTTGGCGGCCACCCAGATCGCGTACTCCCCCACCCGGGGGCGGCTGATCGTCCGCGGTCCGCAAATGGGGCCTGCTCGGGCGGTGCCGCTGCACGTGCGCATCACCGCGCCAGCCGAATCCCACCTGCGGACGAGGACCGGCTCTGCCCCCGTGGAAGTGACGGGCACGGCCGCCAGCGTCGACCTCAGCGCCGGGTCCGGTGACGTCACCGTGCAGGACGTGAAACGCGGGGTCGATGTGCGCACCGGATCCGGCGCCGTCCGGACCGGCCGCCTGGCCCAGGGCGGTCGGATCCGAACCGGGTCGGGCGACCTGGTGATCGACGCGGCCCTCGGCGACGTGGACCTCACCACCGGTTCAGGTGACCTGCGGATCGGGATTGCCGCCGGAGTGTTGGCCGAACTCGACGTGCGCTCGGGTGCGGGTACTGCCCGCAGCGAGTTGCCGCTGACCACCGAGGCAGCCGCTGGCGGTACGGCACGGGTCCGCGCCCGCACCGGGTCTGGCAACGCGGTGGTGCACGCGGCCCGTTGACCGGTGCCAGAATCGCCGGGTGAGCTCGGAGATCCGTCGCAAGACCGCGAGGCTGCTGTTGCGGCCCTACCGCAGCACCGACCTCGACGACCTGCTCGCGATACGCAGGCGCCCCGACGTAGTGCGTTATCTGTACGCCGAGGTACAGGACCGGGGCGTGGTGGCGGACGTACTGCGCCGCAGAATGGTGATGGACCGGCTCGTCGCACCCGGTGACAGTCTGGTCCTCGCGGTGGAACGTCACGGGCGAGTGGTGGGCGACGTGTCGCTGGAGTGGACCAGCGGGGAGCACCGCCAGGGTGAGATCGGCTTCGTCTTCCACCCGGATGCGCACGGGCACGGTTACGCCACCGAGGCCGCCGGAGCACTGCTGGACCTGGCATTCGACGAGGTGTTGCTACACCGGGTCAGCGGACGCTGCGATGCTCGCAACACCGCCTCGGCCGCTCTGATGCGCCGCCTCGGGATGCGGCAGGAGGCGCACTTCGTGCACAACGAGTGGTTCAAGGGTGCGTGGGGCGACGAGCTGGTGTTCGCCGTCCTGGAGCATCAGTGGCGCGTCCGGTGATCACCCGGAGTGGCTATGCACAGCGTGCTGCAGTACGGCGGCGAGGTCCCCGCGCCCACCCACAGCCACACCACTGAGCCCCAGCCACGCCGCCATATCGGTGAGGCTCTGGGCCAGCCTGGCGGCAACGTGCCCCGCCACCACCCCCGGCTCGGCGAATGCGCCAGGCACCGTCAGCACCCCGGCCGCCCGATCCGCCTTGAGGTCCACCCGCGCCACCAGCGCACCGTCCAACAGGAACGGGAACACGTAGTATCCGTGTACTCGCCGCGGTTCGGGGGTGTAGATCTCCAACCGGTAACGGAACCCGAACAGCCGCTCGGTGCGCGGCCGGTAGAAGATCAGCGGGTCGAACGGGCACAGCAGGGCGGCACCCCGCACCGCACGCGGGATGCGGGCGTCGCGGTGTAAGTAGGCGGGCGCCGCCCAGCCGCGGACCCGGATCGGTGTGAGCACTGCGTCCTGCACCAGCTCGGCCACCGCGGCCCGGGCGCGTCCCGGCGGCAGGCGGTAGTAGTCCCCTAGATCCGGTTCGGTGGCCACGCCCAATGCTTGGGCGGACTGCTCGACGAGCGTGCGGACCGCGTCGGCGTCGGCGACCTCGCGCGTCATGACCTCGCTGCCGAGCACTCGTTCGGTGAGGTCGTAGTGGCGCTGGAAACCGACCCGGGTGGCCGTGGTGAGCACACCGGAGCTGAACAGGTGCTCGCACACCACCTTCGTGTCGCTGCGGTCCCACCACGGCCCGGTGCGGTCTGGCCGGTCGGTGCGCAGGTGACGTTCAAGTTGACCTGCGGTGCTCGGGCCTAGTGCGGTGACCGCGTCCAGCACGTCCTGCACGAGCGCGGGGCTGCGCTGCAGGGCTTGGGTGTGCGCTCGCCAGCCCAGCTCGTGTCGGGCCCGCATTCGCCAGCGCAGCAGCGGCCAATCCTGCACCGGGATCAGGGCTGCTTCATGCGCCCAGTATTCGGCCAGCAACCGGGGCTGGCGCTTCGTTGACGACCAGGCCGCCTCGTCCAGCAGGGCACGATCGTAAGCGCCTACCCGACTGAACACCGGTGCGTAGTGCGCCCGGACCGCTACCGACACCGAATCCAGCTGCAGCAACCGGACCCGGGCAAGCACCCGCTGCAGGTGACGGCGCGTCACCGGGCCGACCGGGGCGCGGTCGGCGAATCCCTGCGCAGCCAGCGCGATCCGCCGAGCCTGGGCATCGGTGAGCTCCGGGGCCGTCACCGTGACGACCTTGCCACGAGCCACCGACTGCTCCGGACAGGGTCGCTGACGTCCCGCGGTGGCCGGGAGCCCCGCTGCCCCGCTGCCGATATTCGCCTACCGGTGACGCCGCGCAGCAGCGCTACCCCCAACCGCACCGACGGCGGCGACAGTAACCAATCCGAAGCCGACGACATCCCCGTCGACGGCTGATATCAGCGGCAGGCGTAGGCCAGGTACCGTCCAGCAGACGTCCGGGACAGCGGGCGGCTCCGGGTAGCCCGGCGGCAAGAGCGCGCCAGCCGCGACGGTGCTCACGCACAGCCACGGAGCGAACAGAACGAGCGCAGTGGCCACTAGCGCCGCCTGCAACAACAGCCGACCGGCTCGCTGACCCACGACTCGTCTCCCCAGCACGCCGGCGAGCACACACCCGACGAGGAGCGCGGTAGCCACCGCCCAGTTCACGTCCGCTCCGATGTAGGTCGACCTGATCGAGGGTGTGCATCGTAGGCAACGGCCTGCGCTGTGTTGCTCGGATGGCGAGCATGCCGAGGTCTATCGTGCGCTCCCGTGCCGCACATCAGAATGGTCGCCGGGCTCTGCCGACGACGGTCCAGCCCCCGGTGAGCGTCGCAGCGGTGCGGGATGCCGCGGTCGCCGACGCCGCCGCGATGGCGGCGGTGCAGCGCGACGTGTGGCGCACCGCATACGCGGAGTTCCTGCCCCCGGAGGTGCTCGAGGCGCTCACCGTGTCGACGGCCACCGCGGCGTGGGAGCGGGCGGTGACCGCCGCCGGTGACGCGCACCTGGTGGTGTCGACGGAGAACGACGAGGTCACCGGTTTCGCGGCGGGCGCGGGAGCCGAGGTCGCCACGTTGCTGGTGGCACCCCGCTGGACCCGCCGGGGCCACGGTGGTCGCCTGCTCGGCACCCTCGCCGAGCGACTACGCGCGGACGGTGCGGAACGGGCACAGGTCTGGGTGGCCGAGGGCGACGTCGCCGCCCGCGGGTTCTTCCCCCGGCACGGCTTCCGCGCTGACGGCGCCGTCCGTACCTCCCACCATGGGGCGCGGGTACTGCGGGAGTTGCGCCACGTCGGGTCCCTGGAGGTGGGCTGGCGGTAGCCGCGCGACTGGCGAAGACTGGGTGCACCCCCGACCCGCCCGTGAGGAGAGCTATGCCCCGCCCCATCCGCGTCGCCGTCCAGCTTCAGCCACAGCACGCCGACTACGCCCAGATCCGGGACGCCGTCCTGCGGGCCGAGGAACTGGGGGTGGACCTCGTGATGAACTGGGATCACTTCTTCCCGCTCTACGGCGACCCCGATGGCAAGCACTTCGAATGCTGGACGATGCTCGCCGCCTGGGCCGAGCAGACCGAGCGGGTAGAGATCGGTGCGCTGGTGTCCGGCGGCGGCTACCGCAACCCCGACCTGTTGGCCGATATGGCCCGCACCGTCGACCACATCTCCGGTGGACGGTTAGTCCTCGGCGTCGGCGGGGGTTGGTTCGAGAAGGACTACGACGCCTACGGGTACGAGTTCGGCACACCGGGCTCACGGTTGCGGTTGCTCGGGTCGAACTTGCAACGGATCAGCGTCCGGCTCGGGGCGTTGAACCCGCCGCCGACGAGGCCGATCCCGGTGCTCATCGGCGGCGGTGGTGAGCGCAAGACGCTGCGCCTGGTGGCCGAACACGCCCACATCTGGCACTGCTTCGGCGACCTGGACGTGTTGCGGCACAAGAGCAGCGTGCTCACCGAGCATTGTGGAGACCTCGGCCGGAACCCGGCGGACATCGAACGGTCCGCGGCTGCGCCGACTGACCTCGCCGACGCGGACGCGCTGGTGGACCTGGGGATTGGCCTGTTCACTGTGGGGGTGAACGGGCCGGACTACGACCTGAGCCCGCTGCCGGCGCTGCTGGCCTGGCGCGATGCCCGCAACGCCGGCTGATCGAGCACCAGTTGGTAGCGGTTGCCGACCCGTGCGGCCGTAGTTGGTGGTACTTGCAGTACACCCATCAGGGGTCGAGGGCCTCCAGGGCCACCGCACGCTTCATCGTTTCCCTGGCGCGGCCACGGTCACCGGCAGCGTCGTAGCCGATCGCCAGCCGGTAGTTGGTCCGCCAATCATCCGGCGCGACCTGGTACTCCGCCAACCGCTCGGCGAAGAACCCGTCGGCGGCAGCGCGGTCCAACCGGCCGGAAGGCCGCCGCGGCAGCCCGGAGGTGTCAGGCAACCCACCCTCCTCGTGCAACCGGCGCGCCAGGTGCTGGTGGCGCAAGCCAACGCGCAACGTCGAGGCCACCACCCACACCCCCACCGGGACCAACAGGAGCACCCCAATGCCTAACCCCACCGGACCCACTCCCCCAGCGCGCACCAGCAGGATCCCGACGTAGCCGAGCATGCCGACGTAGAACAGGGTGGCGCCGGTGATGAGCAGCGCGATGCGGCGGGCTTTCACAGCTCGAGCAGGTGTTCCAGGCCCACGGTGAGGCCGGGGCGGGCGTGGATGCTGCGCACCCCGATCAGCACACCGGGGACGAACGAGCTGCGATCCAACGAATCGTGTCGGATAGTCAGCGTCTCGCCGTGGGTGCCAAGGAGCACCTCCTGGTGGGCGACCAGCCCGGCCAGGCGCACCGAGTGCACCCGTATCCCGTGCACCAGCGCACCCCGCGCGCCAGCCAACTCCGTGGTCGTGGCGTCGGGCGTGGGGTCCATGCCCGCTTCGGCTCGAGCCGCCGCCACCAGCTCCGCGGTCCGCGCCGCCGTGCCCGACGGGGCGTCGGCCTTCATCGGGTGGTGCAACTCCACCACCTCCACCGATTCGTAGAACCGCGCTGCCATCGCCGCGAACCGCATGCTCAGCACCGCCCCGATGGCGAAGTTTGGTGCCACCAACACCCCCAGCTCGGGCTTGGGCGCTAACCAGGCGCGGACCTGGTCGAACTTGGACGCGTCCCACCCGGTGGTGCCCACCACCGCGTGAATTCCCTGGTCGACGCAGAACCGCACGTTGTCCAGCACCACGTCGGGGTGGGTGAAATCGACCACCACCTGTGCACCCGCATCGGCGACGTCGAACAACCAGTCACCGGCGTCCACCACCGCGACGAGTTCCAGGTCGTCGGCGTCGTGGACGGCTTTGCATACCTGCTCGCCGACCTTGCCTCGACCACCGAGAACACCCACCCGGATAGGTTCCGCCGGGTGATCTAGCCCCTGCCCAGCCATCCATCACCTCCCTTCCCGGTTGCGCGATTTCACCCTGCTGCCGCCGAACGCACCGCATCGGGCAGTTCGCCAGCGTCAGCGTAAGGCCCCACCACGGCGAGGCCCCGTGGGCGTCCCAGCAGCTCAGCGGCCACCCCCGCCACGTCGTCCGGAGTCACCGCGTCGATCCGGGCCAGCGTCTGCTCGACGTCGAGGTGGCCACCGAAGCTCAGCTCACCGCGGCCGAGCCTGGTCATCCGCGACGCCGAGTCCTCCAGGCCGAGCACCAGGCCGCCACGCAGCTGACCCTTGCCGCGACGAACCTCGTCCGGGCTCAGCCCGCCGGCGGCCACCTCGTCGAGCACCTGCGCGATCACCGACACCACCTCGCCCAGATTCTCCGGCTGGCAACCGGAGTACACCGAGAACACGCCGGTGTCGGCGTGGCTGTCCAGGCTGGAGTACACCGAATAGGCCAACCCGCGCTCCTCGCGCACCCGCTGGAACAACCGCGAACTCATCCCGCCCCCGACCGCCGCGCTGAGCACCGACAGTGCCCACCGGCGGGGATCGTGCCGGTCCCACGATCGCACCCCGAGCACGACATGCGCCTGCTCGCTGTCCCGTGACACCACCGACAGACCGGGCCGGCCCCGCAGCTGCGCGAAGCCCCGCCGCGGTGCCTCGGGTTGCGATCCCACCACACCGTGCGCCCCCATGGTCCGATCCACCAGGGCGAGCACGTCGGCGTGGCGCACGTTGCCGGCGGCGGCCACCACCATGCGCGGCGCGGTGTAGCGGCGGCGGTGGAAGGAGTGCAGTTGTGCGCGGGTCATCGCCTCAATTGACTCGACGCTGCCGATGATCGGACGCCCCAACGGATGGGTGCCGAACATGGTGGTGCCGAACGTGTCGTGCAGCAGGTCCTCGGGGTCGTCATCGCGCATCGCGATTTCCTCGAGGACCACGCTGCGTTCGATCTCCACGTCCGCGGCTGCGCACGCGCCGCGCAGCACCACGTCGGCGACGAGTTCCACCGCTAGCGGCAGGTCGTCGTCGAGGACGTGGGCGTAGAAGCAGGTGTACTCCTTGGCGGTGAAGGCGTTCAGCTCCCCGCCCACCCCGTCGATTGCTTCGGCGATGTGCAGCGCGGTCCGCGTGCCGGTGCCCTTGAACAGCAGGTGCTCCAGGAAGTGCGCGGCCCCGGCGACGCTGGGTTGCTCGTCCCGGGAACCGACCGCCACCCACACCCCCACCGACGCCGCCCGGACGCCCGGCACGTGCTCGGTCACGACCCGCAGCCCCCCCGGCAGCACGGTGCGCTGCACCGGGTTCACCTCAGCCACGGGCGTTCCTCGACGCGGTGGGCCTCAGGACGCCGCGACCGCCTCGGCTGGTGCGGTGTCCTCGGCGACCACCAGGAGGCTGATCTTGCCCCGGTTGTCGATGTCGGCGATCTCCACCCGCAGCTTGGAGCCGATGCTCACCACGTCCTCGACCTTGTCGACCCGCTTGCCCTGACCCAGCTTGGAGATGTGCACCAGGCCGTCGCGCCCGGGCAGCAGCGACACGAACGCACCGAACGCAGTGGTCTTGACGACCGTGCCCAGGAACCGTTCACCCACCTTGGGCAGCTGCGGGTTGGCGATGGCGTTGATCAGGTCGATCGCCGCCTGCGCGGAGGCGCCGTCGGAGGCACCTACGTACACCGTTCCGTCGTCCTCGATGGAGATCGACGCCCCGGTCTGGTCGGTGATCGAGTTGATCATCTTGCCCTTAGGCCCGATCACCTCACCGATCTTGTCCACCGGGACCTTGATCGCGGTGATCCGCGGCGCGAACTCGCTCATCTCGTCGGGGGCGTCGATGGCCTCGGCCATCACCTCCAGGATGGTGGTACGGGCGTTGCGGGCCTGGGTCAGCGCCGCCGCCAGCACGTCGGAGGGAATCCCGTCGAGCTTGGTGTCCAACTGCAGGGCGGTGACGAAGTCCTTGGTGCCGGCGACCTTGAAGTCCATGTCGCCGAACGCGTCTTCCGCCCCCAGGATGTCGGTGATCGCGACGTAGCGGATCTGGCCGTCGACCTCGTCGGAGACCAGGCCCATGGCGATACCCGCGACGGGGGCCTTCAGCGGCACCCCGGCGTTGAGCAGCGACATCGTCGACGCGCACACCGAACCCATCGACGTGGAACCGTTGGAGCTCAACGCCTCCGACACCTGCCGGATGGCGTAGGGGAACTCCTCACGGCTGGGCAGCACCGGCAGCAGGGCCCGCTCGGCCAACGCGCCGTGACCGATCTCGCGGCGCTTGGGCGAGCCCACCCGGCCGGTCTCCCCGGTGGAGTATGGCGGGAAGTTGTAGTGGTGCATGTAGCGCTTGGTCTTCTCCGGGCCGAGGGAGTCGATCTGCTGCTCCAGCTTGAGCATGTCCAAGGTGGTGACACCCAGAATCTGGGTCTCACCCCGCTCGAACAGGGCAGACCCGTGCGCCCGGGGAACCAAGGCGACCTCCGCGGACAGCGACCGGATGTCGGTGATGCCGCGGCCGTCGATGCGCACCTGATCGCGCAGGATGCGTTGGCGAACCAGCTTCTTGGTCAGCGAGCGGAACGCCGCGCCGACCTCCTTCTCCCGTCCGGCGAAGTCTGGACCCACTTTCGCGAGCACGGCGGCCTTGACCTCGTCGAGCCGGTCTTCGCGCTCGCTCTTGGCGGCGACGGTCAGCGCGGCAGCGAGGTCGGTGGCACCCGCGGCCTCCACGGCAGCGAACACCTCCTCGGCGTAAGCCGGGTACAGCGGGAACTCCCCGGTCGGCTTCGCGGCCTGAGCGGCCAGTTCCTGCTGGGCGGTGCACAGCCGGGCGATGAACGGCTTGGCCGCCTCCAGACCCGCGGCCACCACGGCCTCGGTGGGCGCGGTCGCTCCCCCGGCGACCATCTCCACCACGCCGCTGGTGGCCTCGGCCTCGACCATCATGATCGCGACGTCGGCGTCGTCACCGGTTCCGGAGACGATCCGGCCAGCCACCACCATGTCGAACACGGCCTCGTCGAGCTGGGCGACGGTGGGGAACGCGACCCACTGCGAGCCGATCAGCGCAACCCGCACCCCCCCGACCGGTCCGGTAAACGGCAGGCCGGCGATCTGGGTAGAGGCCGAGGCCGCGTTGATCGCCACCACGTCGTACATGTCCTGCGGGTTCAGGCTCATCACCGTGATGACGACCTGGATCTCGTTGCGCAGCCCGGCGACGAACGTGGGGCGCAGCGGGCGATCGATGAGGCGGCAGGTGAGCACCGCGTCGGTGGACGGGCGGCCTTCCCGGCGGAAGAACGAGCCGGGGATGCGGCCCGCGGCATACATCCGCTCCTCGACGTCAATGGTCAGCGGGAAGAAGTCCAGGTGCTCCTTGGGGTGCTTGCTGGCGCTGGTGGCCGACAGCAGCATCGTCTGCTCGTCCAGGTAGGCCACCACGGCGCCGTTGGCCTGTTGGGCCAGCCGGCCGGTCTCGAACCGGATGGTGCGGGTGCCGAAGCTGCCGTTGTCGATGGTGGCGGTGGCCTCGAATACGCCGGCCTCGGGTGCGCCGTCTTGGGGCGTGTGTGCGTGCTCGCTCATGTGCGTCCTCTCGTCTTTTCTCGCGTCGTCTCCGCGGGCGCTCGGACCTGCTGTCTTGTCCGGGCGGCCTTCTCACGGGGTGTAGCTACGCGGCGGCGGCCTTCGATCGAAGCGCCCGGCTGACTGCCCGCGAGGGGCTACGCCGGGGGCCACTACCGAGGACCGACTCCACGCTGGCCTCGTGCAGGCGGAGCTGGGGACTCGTGCCCCTGGGTGAAGCTCAGTGCTGGTCAAGCCAGGGGTGCACGGATGCTGACCGCGACCACCCCCGCTGCTGCGTCAGCGACGCAGGCCGAGCCGTTCGATCAACGAGCGGTACCTCGCGATGTCGACCTGCGCGACGTACTTCAGCAACCGTCGACGCCGCCCTACCAGCAGCAGCAGTCCGTGCCGGGAGTGGTGATCGTGCTTGTGCGTCTTCAGATGCTCGGTGAGGTCGCGGATGCGCTTGGTCAACATCGCCACCTGCGCCTCCGGCGAGCCGGTGTCGCTCTCGTGCAACCCGTACTCGGTGAGGATGGTCTTCTTGTCTGCGGTGCTCAACGCCACGTGCTGTGCTCCTGTATCGGTGACGACCGTGCTGGACGGGTGTGCGGCGCGGGGCCGCACTGCTCCCGGAGCGGCCATCAGCGGCCGCGGGTACCACGGTGTGGCCGCCACGGACTGCAGCTGCACCACCGCACAGGCTATCAGGGTGCGGGGTACGCACTCTCGCCCTGGCTGTCACGGTGGGTGGCCGCGCGCTGCAACAGCTGGGCCAGGGTGGCCGAGACCGGGCTGACGGCAGCCGCGGATTCCCACAACTGCACTCCGGTGCAGGTCGCCGCCAACGCCGAGATGAGGGCGCCGTCCGCGTCCACCCCTTCCGCACTCAGACGCTCGGCGGCGATCACGGCCGGGCTCAACTCCCGCACCTGCTCAAGCACCGCCGCCAACACCACCGGATCGCCGGCAACCACGTCGGGGTTGCGGGCCCGACGCTCCAGCGCAGTCAACCGGGCAACGACAGTGGGGTTGGCGATCTTCTGCCGGCGCCCGCTCATCACCTGGCTCAACATTGCCGGGCTGATCCCCAGCGTGTGGGCCAGCGCGGTCTGCGTCAGCTGATAGGCGCGCATCAGCCGGCGCAACCGGTCGCCCATCGCCTCGCCGTAGTAGGCCCGCTGCAGCATCACGTTGCGGCGCATCGCCTCGGCCGCTTGTGTCGCCTTCGACATGGCACCCCCGCCTCGTCCTCGCGCGAGCTTAACTCTCGCCCAGCAAGTCCCTGGCACGTTCGGTGTCCGCGGCCATCGCCACCAGCAGGTCGTCCACCGAATCGAAGTGTTGCATACCGCGCAATCGGGACACGAAGTCCACCGCGACGTGCTGGCCGTAGAGGTCGGCGTCGGTGTCCAACACGAAAGCTTCAACGGTGCGGGTCCGCCCGGAGAAGGTGGGGTTGGTGCCCACCGACACCGCACTGCGGCAGCGCTGCCCGGGGACCACGGTGCCGACCACCGGACCGCGTCCCAGCACGGTGAACCACGCGGCGTACACCCCGTCACCGGGGATGGCCGAGTGCATCGGCGGCGCAACGTTGGCCGTCGGGTAGCCCAGGTCCTTGCCCCGACCGTCCCCGCGCACCACCACCCCCTCGACCCGGTGCGGACGGCCCAGGGCCGCCGACGCGGCAGCAACGTCACCAGCGTCGACGCAGGACCGGATGTAGGTGGAGGAGAAGGTGACGTCTTGCTCGGACAGCAGCGCCTCGCCGTCCACGGTGAAGCCGTACCGCTCCCCCAGGCGGGTGAGCAGTGCCACGTCCCCGGCCGCCTTGTGCCCGAAGGTGAAACTCTGCCCGACGACGACCGCCGCGGCGTGCAGTCGCTCGACCAGGACCTGGTGCACGAACCCTTCCGCCGAGAGCCGGGACAGCTCGTGGGTGAAAGGCAGCACGCAGAAGACGTCGACGCCGAGTTCCTCGACCAGATCGGCGCGTCGGGCCAGGGTGGTCAGCTGGGCTGGGTGGCTGCCGGGTCGCACCAGCTCAGCCGGGTGGGGGTCAAAGGTCAGCAACACGCAGGGCACCCCCCGGCGGCGGGCCTGCGCCACCGCATGCCCGATGAGCTGCGCGTGACCGCGATGCACCCCGTCGAAGACCCCGATAGTCACCACGCACCGACCCCAACCTGGCACCACCTCGGACAGACCACGCCAGCGCTGCACGGGCGCGAGCCTACGACGGCACGGTGCCGCGCGGGCTAACTGGGCGTTGCTGCAAGGTGGCGGGCCGGACCACCATCACGGTTCGCGCCCGGTCCCCGGACTCCGCGAGCAGCGCCACCACCCGACCCTGGGGGTCCACCGCGGCGTGCACCTTGGCGATCCCCACCGGCGCCAACCAGCGGCCGTGGCTGACGATCTCCGCCTCCCCAGCGTCGACGTCCCGGCGACCAAAGGCGGTCAGCGCGGCCGCGTCCATGTCGAGACTGACCCGCGGGTCATCGGCCACCTGCGTCAGCGTGCGGGCGTGGTCCAGCCCGAACACCCCGACCCGGGTGCGCCGCAGTGCCGTGAGGTGACCGCCGGTGCCCAGGGCGTCACCCAGGTCGCGGGCCAGTGCCCGGACATACGTGCCGCTGCCGCATTCCACCCGCACGTCTAGGTCTGTCACGGCGAGTCCGTCGACCTGCGCTGTCCTGGTCGCAGTGACCGCGAACGTCGACACGGTGACGGGGCGCGCCGCCAGATCGAGGTGCTCACCGGCGCGCACCCGTGCGTGGGCCCGCTGACCGTCGACCTTGAGCGCGCTGACGCTGGCCGGCACCTGCAGCAGATCACCGGTGAGCGCGGCCAGGGCCGCAGCCAAGGCGTCGGGGGCCAGCAGGGGGGCGCCAGCGGCTGCGGTGACCCGGCCGTCGGCGTCGTCGGTATCAGTGGCCTGGCCCAGCCGGATCGTCGCCGTGTAGGCCTTGGTGGTCAGGCTCAGCAGGCCGAGCATCTTGGTGGCCCGCTCGACTCCCAGCACCAGGACACCCGTTGCCATCGGGTCCAGCGTGCCGGCGTGCCCTACCTTGCGGGTGCCCAACAGCTTGCGTACCCGGGCCACGACGTCGTGACTGGTCAGCCCGGCTGGCTTGTCGATCACCAGCAGTCCGGCGCCGTCCAGTCCGCTCGGAGGTCGGCGATCGGCGGGCATGTCCGACATCCTGCCGTGCCGTGTCGCTGCCCCATCACCCCGGACACCTTCCATGATCAACAGGACGTGGGTGTGACCTGCGAGCGACGACCAGACCCTGACGCCCTGATGATCACCACGGGGTAGCTGGCAGTGGGGCCGAAGCTAGGCGAGGGCGGCGCGCAACCGGGCCAGCACGTCATCGACGCTGCCCTGCGCGGTGAAACCGGCGGCCAGCCTGTGACCGCCACCGCCGAGTCTGGCCGCCACCGCCGAGACGTCCACCGCATCTTTCGCCCGCAGCGACACCGACCAGCACCCCGGTGCGCTCTCCTTCAGCACCGCGGCGACCTGGGCCTCGGCAGCGGTGCGGACCAGGTCCACCACGCTCTCCGTCTCCTCCGCCCGCATCCCGATGGCATCGGCGCAGTGAATGACGGCGTAGGCGAAGCCGCGACCCCCCGCCGCGTCGGGGTCCAGTACGGCCGAGCCCAGCACCGACGACAACATCGCCAGCCAGCCGAACGGGTGGGTGTCCATCAGAGGGCGAGATACCTCGGTGGCATCAATGCCGGTGGACAGCAGCCGGGCGGCCAGTTCATGGGTGTGCGGGCGCGCCCATCGAAACGACCCGGTGTCGGTGACCAGGCCTGCGTACAGGCAGTGCGCCAGCTCCGTATCCAGGTCGACCCCCCAGGCGTCCAGCACGTCGCACACGAGCACGGTGGTGGACTCTGCTGCACCGTCGACCAGGTTGACGCTGCCGAACCGCGCGTTGGCATGGTGGTGGTCGATCACGAGCACCTCGCGAGCGCCGGTCATCCGGTCGCGCAGTGACCCCAGCCGTCCCACGCTGCCACAGTCCACAGTGACCAGGACGTCGACTTCATGGGCCACCTCGTTGGCGGGGACCAACAATTGACCGCCCGGCAACGTGCGCAGACTCTCCGGGGTGGCGGCCGGCTCCGCGAACGCGACCTGGACCGGCACCCCCTTGCGGTGCAATGCGGTTCCCAACGCGAGCGCGCTGCCCAACGCGTCGGCATCGGGGTTGACATGACACAGCACGGTGACCGAACTTGCCCCGGCCAGCACGGCGGCAGCACCACTGGCGTCAGTCTCGACTGCGGGCCCGACAACGCCGACGCTCTCCTCGGTGACGCGCACGCTGGTGACACTCATGCCGGTGACACTGCACCACGCCCGGTACCCGGGTCCACCCCGGGCACAGCAGCCAGTTCCGACGGTGACTCGTCGTCACGGATGCGTGGCTCACGGTAGGGGTCGGCCTCGCCGGCCGGCGTGGCCCCCGCCGCCACCCTGGCCACTTCGGCGTCCAGCGCACGTGCCCTGGCCAGCAGCTCTTCCATGTGCCGCGCCGTATCGGGCACGGTGTCGGCGACGAACGTCAACGTCGGGGTGTAGCGCACCCCGGTGCCGGCACCCACCCTGGTACGCAGCGCTCCCTTGGCCTTCTCCAACGCCAGTGCGGCCGTCTGCAGGTCCGGCTCCTCGTCGACCCTGGCTCCGCGCACCGTGTAGTACACGGTCGCGTCGTGCAGGTCGTTGGTGACCTTGGTGTCGGTGATGGTGACGAACTCCAGGCGTGCGTCCTTGATCTCGAACTCGATCGCGGTGGCCACGATCTGGGCGATGCGCTTGGCGAGCTTGCGCGCGCGGGCGGGGTCGGCCATGACGTCCAGTGTCCTCTCGTTCGGCAGGGTCTCGCCAGGTCTCGGCAGGGTCTGTTGCGGTCAGTCGTGCGGTCCGAGCACCCGACGCCGGGCCGAGAGCAGCTCCACCTCGGGACGACCGGCTACCAGCCGCTCACAGGCATCGAGCACCTCATGCAGGTGGGTGGCATCGGCGGAGACCAGCGCCACGCCCAGCAAGGCTCGCCGGTGCAGGTCCAGGTGGCCGGCTTCGGAGGCGCTCACCGCGAACCTGCGCCGCAGCTCTGCCACCAGCGGCCGCACCAGGGATCGCTTCTGCTTCAGCGACGCCACGTCCCCGAGCAGGATGTCCAGCTCCAGTGCTCCTACGTACACCAGTGCGCCCCGGTTGGTAGCGGTTGCAGACCGGCGCCGCGGCTGTTGGGGGTACTGCAAGTACCCCCAACAGCGGCGGCGGGCCGGTCACTCGCGGGCCTTCTCCTGCAGCTCGTAGGTTTCCACCACGTCGTCGACCTTGATGTCGGAGTAGGACACCGTCAAGCCGCACTCGTAGCCCTCGCGGACCTCGGTGGCGTCGTCCTTCTCCCGCCGCAACGAAGTGACCGTGAGGTTTTCCGCCACCACTCGGCCGTCTCGCAGCAGCCGGGCCTTGGAGTTGCGCCGCACCGACCCCGACATCACCAGGCAACCGGCGATGGTGCCCACCTTGGAGGAGCGGAACAGCGCACGGATCTCTGCCCGTCCTAGCTCCACCTCCTCGTAGATCGGCTTGAGCATGCCCTTGAGCGCGCTGCCCACCTCGTCGATGGCCTGGTAGATCACCGTGTAGTACCGGATGTCCACGCCCTCGCGGGTGGCCAGCTCGGTGGCCTTGCCCTCCGCCCGGACGTTGAATCCGATGATGATGGCGTTGGACGCAGCCGCCAGGTTGACGTTGGTCTCGGTGATCCCACCGACCCCGCGGTCGATCACCCGCAGCTGCACCTCATCGTCGATCTCGATGTTGTACAGCGCCTCTTCCAGGGCCTCCACGGTGCCGGAGTTGTCGCCCTTGAGGATGAGGTTGAGCTCGTTGGTCTCTTTCAGCGCGGCATCGAGGTCGTCCAGGCTGATCCGCTTGCGCGAGCGTGCCTGCAGCGCATTGCGTTTGCGGGCGTTGCGCCGGTCGGCGATCTGCCGGGCGATGCGGTCCTCGTCGACCACCAGCAAGTTGTCCCCGGCACCGGGCACCGAGGTGAACCCGATGACCTGGACGGGCCGCGACGGAAGTGCCTCGGTGACGTCCGCACCGTGCTCGTCGACCATCCGACGCACCCGGCCGTAGGCGTCGCCGGCCACCACCGAGTCGCCCACCCGCAGCGTGCCGCGGGTGATGAGCACGGTGGCCACCGGGCCACGGCCGCGGTCCAGGTGCGCCTCGATGGCCACACCTTGGGCGTCCATGTCCGGGTTGGCCCGCAGATCCAGCGAGGCATCCGCGGTGAGCAGCACGGCCTCGAGGAGTGCGTCGATGTTCGTGCCGTTCTTGGCGGAGATGTCGACGAACATCGTCTCACCGCCGTACTCCTCAGCCACCAGGTTGTACTCGGTGAGCTGCTGGCGGATCTTGTCGGGGTTGGCCCCCTCCTTGTCGATCTTGTTGACGGCCACCACGATCGGCACGTCCGCGGCCTGGGCGTGGTTGATGGCCTCCACCGTCTGCGGCATCACCCCGTCGTCGGCGGCCACCACGATGATCGCGATGTCGGTGGCCTTCGCCCCCCGGGCTCGCATGGCGGTGAACGCCTCGTGGCCGGGGGTGTCGATGAAGGTCACCGGCCGCTCGACGTCCTCCAGCACGGTGAGCACCTGGTAGGCGCCGATGTGCTGGGTGATGCCACCGGCCTCGCCCTCGCGGACGTTGGCCTTGCGGATGGAGTCCAGCAGGCGGGTCTTGCCGTGGTCGACGTGACCCATGACGGTAACCACCGGTGGCCGCGCCTGCAGCTCGTCCTCGCCGCCGTCGTCCTCGCCGTAGGTGAGGTCAAAGGAATCCAGCAGCTCGCGGTCCTCGTCCTCCGGGCTGACGACCTGGACGACGTAGTTCATCTCCGAGCCGAGCAGTTCCAGGATCTCGTCGTTGACCGACTGGGTGGCCGTGACCATCTCACCGAGGTGGAACAGGGCCTGCACCAGCGCTGCCGGGTTCGCGTCGATCTTTTCGGCGAAGTCCGACAACGACGCACCGCGGGCCAGCCGCACCGTTTCGCCGTCACCGTGCGGCAGGCGCACACCACCGACCGCGGGCGCCTGCATGCTGTCGTACTCCTGGCGCTTCTGGCGCTTGGACTTTCGCCCGCGCCGCACCGGACCGCCGGCCCGGCCGAAGGCTCCTGCAGCCGCGCCTGGGCGACCGCGTCCACCGCCGCCGGGACGGCCGCGGAAGCCACCGGTCGGGGGTCCGGCCGGTGCTCCGGCACCGCCGCCGGGGCCGCCGCGGTAGCCACCGGGACCGCCCGTGCGTGGCCCACCCGGCCCACTCGGACCACCAGGACCACCCGGGCGGGCGGTACGACCCGCACCCCCCGGTGCCGGTCGGGCTGCGCGTTGCGGCATGGCGCCAGGCGTCGGCCGTGGCGGCATGCTGCCCGGGGTGGGGCGCGGACCACCCGGGCCGGCCGCGGCGGGTCGCGGCGCTCCCGGGCGGACCGCACCAGTGCCTGCCCCCGGCTGCGGGTGTGCCCCCGGGGCGTCCGGGGCCGCTCCCGGCTGCGGTGGGCGCGGCGCACCGGGTCGCGGCGCGACCGGTGCTGAGCTGAACGGGTTGTTGCCGACCCGGGGCGCCCTGGGTGCCGGCGCGCGGGGGCCAGGTTTGTGGGTAGCCGCGGCCTCGTCGGCCGCGGGGCCGGGCCTGCTGGGGGTGGCATCAGCCGGGTCGGCGCGCGGCGGCTGCGCACCGGGCACGTCGACCGGCGCGGGCGGCGCCGCGGATACCGGCTCGCCGACGACGACCGGGGTCGGCTCGTCGGCCGCCGGCTTGGGACCTGGCCGCGGGCCTGGGCGGACGGCCGCGTCGGGAGCCGCGGAACCGTTGGTCGCCGCTGGGCCGCTCGGCGCAGCGACCGAACCGTTCGTTGCCGCCGGTGCGGCGGGGAACGCCGAACGCAGCCGTCGGGCGACGGGGGCTTCGACAGTGGAACTTGCCGACTTGACGAACTCGCCGAGATCACTCAGCTTCGCGAGGACGTCTTTGCTACTGACACCGAGCTCTTTTGCCAGCTCGTGCACACGGGCCTTGCCTGCCACTGCTCTCCTCACTGGGAGGCCGGGCGGGAGACCCGCACGACCTCGGACTACTGCCGATGAACGGTCATCACTGGTGCTTCACGGCGTGCTCATGGGTTGTCGGCCTGTCTTCTCGTCGAATTACCTGTTTTCAGAACTGTGGGACCTGCCGCCACCGTGACCAAGACGTACTCGGTCACCGCACCGACATCGAACTGACCGGACACCTTGAGTGCCCGCTGCAACGCCCGGCGCTTCTCCGCGAGTCCGACACACTCCTGGGTCGGGTGCACATACGCACCGCGCCCATGGAGCCTGCGTCGGGGGTCGGGAACCACCGTCGTTCCCCGCACCACCACTCGGAGCAGACCGGCGACCGAGGTTCGAGCCCGACATCCCACACAGGTGCGCTCCGGTGCCCGGCCCGAGGGCACGGTACCGGCAGACGCGCTGGTGTGGGAGCAGACCTCACGCTCGGCCACGTCGAGTCTAGCCCTCCGCGTGCCGGGTGGGCGAACCGTCTGCCGCGGCGTCGGTGTCGGGGCTCGGTGCGGCGTCGCTGCGGATGTCGATGCGCCAGCCGGTGAGCCGGGCAGCCAGGCGGGCATTCTGGCCTTCCTTGCCGATGGCGAGGGAGAGCTGGAAGTCCGGGACGATGACCCTGGCCGCGCGGGCCGCCGCGTCCACCACGGTCACCGAGACGACCTTGGACGGGGACAGCGCGTTGCCGACGAACCGCGCCGGGTCCTCGTCGTAGTCGATGATATCGATCTTCTCCCCGGCGAGCTCGCTCATCACGTTGCGCACTCGCTGGCCCATGGTCCCGATGCACGCGCCCTTGGGGTTGAGCCCGGCCACTGTGGAGCGCACCGCGATCTTGGACCGGTGTCCGGACTCCCGGGCGACGGACATGATCTCCACCGACCCGTCGGCGATCTCGGGCACCTCCAGTGCGAACAGCTTGCGCACCAGGTTGGGGTGGGTACGCGACAGCGTGACCTGGGGGCCCCGTTGACCCCGTGTCACGCCCACCACGTAGCACTTCAGGTACGTGCCGTGCTCGTAGACCTCGCCAGGTACCTGCTCGGCCGAGGGCATCGTGCCCTCGATGCCGTTGACCTCACCGCCGATGCGCACCATCACCAGCCCGCGCGCGTTGGCCCTGGTGTCCCGCTGGACGATGCCGGTCACCACCTCGCCCTCGTGGGCGGAGAACTCGCCATAGGTTCGTTCGTGCTCGGCGTCGCGCAACCGCTGCAGAATGACCTGGCGGGCCGTGGTGGCGGCGATTCGGCCGAACCCCTCGGGGGTGTCGTCGCGCTCCGACACGAGATCGCCGTCGGGTCCCACCTCCCGCGCCATCACCCGGACCAAACCGCTCTTGGCGTCGATGTCGATCCGGGCGTCGGCTGCGTGGCCGGTGGTATGCCGGTACGCGGTGAGCAGCGCATTTTCGATGGCGGAGAGCACCAGTGCGGCGGAGATGCCCTTCTCGGCCTCGATGGCACGAAGCGCTGCGACGTCGATGTTCACCGCTCCTCCTCGTTACCGGCTGCCTGCCGCGGGCCGCCGATCGCCGGGGGCGGCCCACTCAGGGCCAGCTCGTTGGCATCGGGCGGGGCGAATTCCACCTCCACCACGGCACGCACCACCTCGGTGAACGCGACGGTGCGCACGGTGGGTGCCGTCGCGCCAGGCAGCACCAGTAGCACGCCGTCTGATTGCACCGGTCCGACGCGGGCGCTGAGTTCCTCGCCGGGTTCGCCCCCAACCAGCTGCACCCGGACCCGGCGGCCGCGGTTTCGGCGCCAATGCCGCTCCGCGGTCAGTGGGCGGTCCACCCCCGGTGTGGTGACCTCCAGGGTGTAGGACGACTCCCCGACCTCCGGGGCGGCGTCCAACGCACCGGAGACGGCACGGGTGAGCACCGCCACGGTGTCGAGGTCCACGCCGTGTTCGGAGTCGATCACCACCCGGAGCACGCTGCGGCGACCGGCCGCCGAGACGGTGACCGAGTCGAGTTCGCAACCGGCGTCGGCGATCACGGTGCTGAGGAGTTTGGCAACCTGCTCCGGGGGCGGGACGGGCATGTTCGGGGCTCCCAGCAGTGGTCGGTGGTGCAATTGTGTGCCCGGGGCGACGAACGTGGCCGGACCGCGGGCAGTACACCAGCCTAGCGGCCCGGGGCTGGCAGGATGACCGCGTGAACCCCGCCGTCTCCCGTCGTGCGGTACTTCGATCGGTGGCTGGTCTCAGCGCCGCCACGATGGTCGCTGCCTGCACCGCGGCGCCACCCGATGCGCCCTCGCCTGCACCCACCACCAGTGCCGCCCCGCCGCCACCCGACGCGTTGCAGCCGCTCGCCCAGGCGGCCAGGGCCGACGCCGCGACGGCTACCGCTGCGGCCACCGCAACGCCAGCCAGGGCTGCTCAGCTCGGTGTGGTTGCCGCCGAACGCACCGCGCACGCCCTGGCACTGGAAGCGGAGATCGTCCGGGCGGCGGGGTCGATCTCCGGCACCCCGGTTGCCCCGCCCGCCACGACCACCCCTGCCGCGGCGCCACCCCCACCCGCCTCGTTCGCGGGGCTGCTCGTCTCCCTCCGCGCGAACCAGCAGGGAGCCGGTGCGCTCGCGATCACGGTGCAGCCTGACCGGGCGGGCCTGCTGGGATCGGTCGCCGCGGCCTGCGCGGCGCAGCTGGCCGTCCTGGGATGACCGCCGACGAGCAGCTCGCACTGGTCGACGCGCTGGCGGCCGAGCATGCCGCGATCTACACCTACGGGGTACTGAGCGCGTACCTCGCCGCACCAGCACAGGCCGTCTCCGCTGCGGCCACCGCGGCCCACCAGGCACGACGGGACGGGCTCGTCGACGCACTGGTGGCGCTCGGGGCGACCGCTGCACCCGCCGCCCCTGGATATCTCATCCCGGTCCCGATCACCGACGCGGTATCCGCCGCACGGGTAGCGGTTGTCGTGGAGAGCGACTGCGCTGTCGCCTGGCGTTCGGCGCTGGAGCGCAGCGCGGCGTCATCGGCCCCGGCCGGATCGGCCCCAGCGGGCTTCGACGTGCGCGCGAGCGCCGTGGCTGCGCTGGCCGACTGCGCGATCCGGGCCGCGGGATGGCGGGCGGCGGCAGGCGTCGTCCCGGTTACTACCGCCTTTCCCGGGCAGCCTGGGCCAGGGTGATCGGCGACCTGGAAGGAGCTTCAGTGTCGGGCCAGCGCTCGAATCTCGGCGGCCACCTGGGCAGCGGGCAGCTCGCGGCTCGCACCGTCGCCGAACCGCTCCCGCAGCTCCACCATGCCGTCCTTCCAGCCGCGACCCACCACCACGATCAGCGGCACCCCGATGAGCTCGGCGTCGGCGAACTTGACCCCCGGGCTGGCCTTGCGGTCGTCGAGAATCACCCGGAGCCCGGCGGTGTCCAATTCACTGGCCAGCTGCTCGGCCCCACCCGCAGCGAGATCGTCCTTACCTGCCAGCACCAGGTGCACGTCGGCCGGGGCCACTTCCGCCGGCCAGCGCAGCCCGCGTTCGTCGTGAGTCTGTTCGGCGATCACCGCGACCAACCGGGACACCCCCACCCCGTAGGAACCCATGGTGGGGCGCACCTTTGTGCCGTCCACCCCCAAGACGTCGACGGTGAAGGTGTCGGTGTACTTGCGGCCCAACTGGAAGATGTGTCCGATCTCGATGCCCCGGGCCACCACCAGCGGGCCCGCACCGTCCGGGGACGGGTCGCCGTCACGCACTTCGGCGGCCTCGATGGTGCCATCCGGGGTGAAGTCCCGGCCGCACACCAGGTCAAGCACGTGTCGACCCGGCGCGTCGGCGCCGGTGACCCAGGCCGTGCCGCTGACGACCCGCGGGTCCACCAGATACCGCACCCCGTGCGCCGCGAGCGCCCGCGGACCGATGTAGCCCTTGACCAAGAACGGGTGGGCGGCGAAATCGGTCTCGGTCAGCAGCACCACCTCCGCCGGATCGAGTGCGGCGGCCAGGCGTTTCGGGTCGACCTCGCGGTCCCCGGGCACCCCCACCCCCAGCAGCTGCCACTGTCCGCTGGGCAGCCGCGTCTTCACCAGCACGTTCTTCAGGGTGTCGGCGGCGGTGATGGCCCGCCCGAGGTCCGCGCCGTTGACCCAGGCCACCAGGGACGCGATGGTGGAGGTCCCCGGCGTGTCGTGCTCGTGCGCCGCGGGCAGTCCGTCGAGCGGGATGGACGGCGGCACCGCGGTCGTGACTGCCTCCACGTTGGCGGCGTAGTCGGACCCGGGACAGCGCACGTAGGTGTCCTCCCCTATGTCACTCTCGGCCAGAAACTCCTCCGACGCCGACCCGCCCATCGCCCCGGATATGGCCGACACGATGACGTAGCGCAAACCCAGCCGGGCAAAGATGCGTTGGTAGGCACCGCGGTGGGCGGCGTAGGACGCGGCCAGCCCCTCGTCGTCGAGGTCGAAGGAGTAGGAGTCCTTCATCACGAACTCCCGGCCGCGCAGGATTCCGGCGCGCGGGCGTTCCTCGTCGCGGTACTTCGTCTGCACCTGGTAGAGGGTGACGGGAAAGTCCTTGTAGGAGTTCAGCTCGCCCTTGACGGTGAGCGCGAACAGCTCTTCGTGGGTGGGGCCGAGCAGGTAGTCCCCGCCCTTACGGTCCTGCAGGCGAAACAGGCCGGGACCGTAGGCGGTCCACCGGCCGGTCTTCTCGTACGGCTCTCGGGGTAACAGTGCGGGCAGGCTGATTTCTTGTGCGCCGATGGCGTCCATCTCCTCCCGCACCACCCGCTCCACCTCGCGGAGCACCTTCAACCCCAGCGGCAGCCAGGAGTACACCCCGGGGGCGACCCGGCGGATGTAACCGGCGCGCACCAGCAGCTTGTGGCTTGCCACCTCGGCGTCGGCGGGGTCATCGCGCAGGGTGCGCAGGAACAGGGTGGACATGCGGGTAATCACGGCTGCGCAGCGTAGCCGGGCCCGGGGACATCCCCGGGTGATCGCAGCCTGTCCAGGCCATCATTCGGCGTTCGCGCACGGTCCTCATACGATCAGGCAAGAATAACGGGCAGGTTCCGCACGGGAGCCCGCCACCGACCATGGAGGTTCATCGTGCTCATCCGCCGTATCGCCCGCCCGATGCTCGCTGCCGTGTTCGTGGCCGGCGGGGTGGACGCGCTCCGCAACCCGGCACCCCGGGTTAAGGCCGCAGCGCCCTTGGTCGCCAAGGGTGAGCAGGCGCTGCCCAACGACATCACTGACAAGGTGCCCACCGACCCCGACACGCTGGTCAAGGTCAATGCCGGCGTACAGATCGGCGGTGGGTTGCTGCTTGCCACCGGCAAGCTGCCTCGCCTGGCTTCACTGGCCCTGGCCGGCAGCCTGGTTCCCACCACCCTGGCCGGTCACGCCTTCTGGGAGGAGTCCGACGCCGGCGCGAAGGCCGCCCAGCGCACCCAGTTCCTGAAGAACGTCAGCTTGTTGGGTGGTTTGCTGATCGCGGCGGTGGACACCCAGGGCAAGCCGTCGGTGGCCTGGCGGACCCGCAAGGGCGCTGAGCGCGCCCAGCAGGCAGTGACCGCCGCGTTGCCGTTCGTGGCCGCCGGGAGTACGCACACCACCGACTCACTCCGCGACGCCGCGCAGACGGCTGCCGAGCGGGGCCAGGAGGTCGCACACCGGGTGGCCGAGAGCGACACCACCAAGCGCCTGGCCGCCCGCGGCAGTGAGCTCGCGCACACCGCCGCCGTGCGTGGCTCCGCGTTGGCCTCCGAACTGGCCGACGAGGGCAGCAAACGGGGGCGCAAGTTCGCCGCCAAGGCGCGGAAGAACGCCGACAGCTGGGGTTCTACCGCCGCCGAGCGCGCCGAGGAGTTGGCCAGCCTCGCCCGCGAACGCGCCGACGAGGGCGGCAAGCGGGGCCGCAAGCTCAGCAAGCGGGCTCGCAAGGAGGCTGACAGGCTCAGCGCCCAGGCCGCCGTACGCGCCCAGGTGCTCGCTACCCAGGCCTACACCCGGGGACAGGTGCTCGCCGCCCAAGGCAAGACCAAGGGGCAGGATCTGGCCAGTTCGCTGCGCTGACCCCCGACTGCCCCCTGCGACGACCGCGCTCCCCGAGAGGCTCAAGACGATCGCCAGGACGGTCGCCACCCGCGCGGCTCCGACCCCACGTCGAGCCCGTCCGCGGACCGGGCTGCCCGCGCCCGTCTCGGCGTACACCGGCGGGGCGTCACCCGCGCTACACGCACGCGAATCAGGTGCTTCCCTCATCGAACCTCAGCTTGAGTAAAGGATGTGCCCGCAGAACGTCTATGAGGACTCTACCGGCGGCGGCGCTGCTAAACATCGGCTGGCGGGTGTTGCTAGCGTCGCCAACGTGGCCAGGCTGATCGGGTCAGTTGTCCTGCTGCGACCTGCTGCGCGCACGGATATTCCCGCGCTCGTTCCGATCCGCCAAACGCCGGAGGTCCGAGCTCGCTGGCGTGGTGGCCACGACATGATCACCGCCATCACCAACGATTTCGATGAGCCCGACTCGACGCCCTACGTCGTCGAAGTGGACGGACGGGTCGTGGGGTGGATCCAATGGTCGGCCGAAGTCGAACCCGACTACCGCCACGCCAGCATCGACATCTACCTCGACCCCGCCGTGCACGGCCGGGGGGTGGGGACCGACGCGGTGCGGACCCTGGTGCGGCACCTCATCGTCGACCATGGTCATCACCGCATCGAGATCGACCCGGCCGCGGACAATGCCGCTGCGATCCGGTGCTACACCAAGGTCGGTTTCCGACCCGTCGGAATCCTGCGGTGTAGCGAGCGCGGCGACGACGGTAGCTGGCACGACGCGCTGCTGATGGAACTGCTCGCGCAGGAGTTCACCGACTAACGATTCTTACAGAACGACCTTCAGCAGATCCTCGATCGCGGACGCCACCTGCTCCGGAGCAATGAGCATGTGCAAGTGCTCTCCCGGCAGGGTCGTGACCGGCCACCCGCGCGCCCGCGCCGCTTCGCGTTCGACGGCGTACGTATCGCCGAACGCAAGGTAGGCGCCGGGGCAGTCCGCCCAGCCCACCGGAACCGGCAGCGTCTCCTGGAAGTAGGTCAGGGGCAGTCGGCGCTGCTCGTCCTCGACCCGCGCCCGGGTCAGCGCGCTCGGAAACAATCCCTCCAGGTCGGATTCGTCCCACCAGTTCGTCCACCCGGGCAGCAGACCCGACGAGTCGGCCAGCGGCCGCAGAAACTCGACCAGCCCCGGCGCAGCGACCGGTACCCGATCAGATTCCGGCAGGCCAGCGTCGACGAAGACGCTGGCGACCACCGTGCGTTGCTGGACCAGTGCTGGGACGTAGAGCCCGGCGTTGCTGTGGGCGACCAGCACCACAGCACGGTCTAGGGGCACCGCACCCAGAAATTCCCGAAGCACGTCGGGGGAGTTCACCGGCGCCACGCTCGCATGAGCTGCTGTCGTCACCTGCCAGCCCCGCCGCGTCAACACCTCGACTACCGGTTGCCACACCGCCGGGCCGAGCAGCGGGCTGGGCAGCGCCACGAGGAGAGGGTCCACGAGCCACCACGGTAACCGGTGATGGGCCGGCGAGCCTCGGGTTCCTAGACTCCGGTGATGACCACACCCTCGGCGAACCCCAGCGGCCGCGGGTCCCGCTGGCAGATTCGCGGCGTCGTGGCACCCACCCGTTCGGCGCGGACGTGACCAGGGGTGTCCAGCAGCTGATGCTGGAGGTCGAACGGGTGCGGGACAGCTTCCACCACGCTGTGTTCACGGTGCCGGATGTCGACGAAGCGATGCGGGCGATCTCCGCCGACTGCGTGCTGCTGCATCTGCCGATGGGAACGGGGGCCAGTTCGAGGGACGGCCTCCGGCGCTATCTGGCCACCGACGTACTGCCGCACCTGCCTGCCGCCCTGAGCTTTCGCCGGGTTTCCCGGACGGTGGACCGGTGGCGGGTCGCGGAGGAGGCGATGGTGGGGTTCACCCACGACCGCGAGCTGCCCTGGTTGCTGCCCGATGTCGCACCCACCCACCGCCGCGCGGAGGTGCTCGCCATCTCTGTCGTCACCGTGCAACGCGCGCGGATCACGGCACATCGCACGCTGTGGGACCACGCCGGGTTGTGCGAGCAACTGCACATCGACCCATCGGCCGTGGCGACGACCAACAACAAGGCCCGTGCGAGCCGGTGAAGGTCGCGATGCTGGCGCCGGTCGCCTGGCGCACCCCGCCGCGGCATTACGGTCCGTGGGAGCTTGTGACCGGCCTGCTCACCGAGGGTCTGCTCGAGCGGGGAGTCGACGTCACCTTGTTTGCCACCTTGGATTCGGTGACCCACGCGACGCTGGACGGGGTGTGTCCCCACGGGTACGCCGAGGACGACGCCATGGACGGACGGGTGTGGGAGGCGCTGCACGTTGCGCACGCCCTTGCCCGCTCCGCTGAATTTGACTTGGTGCACAACCAGATGGACTGGCTTCCGCTGGCGTTCTCCGCGCAGTGCCAGGCACCGATGGTGACCACCATCCACGGTTTCTCCGGCTCCGGGATCCTGCCCGCCTATGCGCGGTCGCCCTCGGCGTATGTGGCGATCTCCGACTCCGACCGCTCACCAGAGCTCAAGTACGCGGCGACGATTCATCACGGCGTGGACCTGGCTGGGTTGCCGTATACCGCGCACGCGGGGGACGACTTGGTGGTGTTCGGCCGGGTCCACCCGGACAAGGGCACCGCCGCGGCCATCACCATTGCGCAGCAGGCCGGGCGTCGGCTGGTGATCTGCGGGATCGTGCAGGACCAGGAGTACTTCACCGACCAGGTGCGCCCGCACATCGACGGTGACCGGGTGGTGTTTCTGGGCTCGGTCGGGCCGTCCCAGCGTGCGGAGGTGCTGGGCTCGGCGGCCGCCTTGCTGCACCCGATCGACTTCGACGAACCGTTCGGGCTCTCGGTAGTGGAGGCGATGGCGTGCGGCACCCCGGTGGTGGCCTACCGGCGTGGCTCGATGCCTGAGGTGATCGACGAGGGCGTCACCGGCTACCTCGCCGACGACGTCGAATCCGCTGTGGCCGCTGTCGCGGCCGCGGTGGCGCTGGATCGCGGCGCCGTGCGGGAGCGCGCGAGTACCCGCTTCGGCGCGGAGCGGATGGTGACGGACTACCTCGAGGTCTACCGGGCGCTGCTGGGCGGTGAGGTGCTGGGTGATTAGGTGCTGGGTGGTTAGGTGTCGGGTGGTGCCGTGCTGGGCCGGTCAGCAGGCATCGCATGCATAACCTCGACGACTCCGACGGCCCGTAGGCGGCGGTCGGTGGTGATGAGCGTGATGCCGCGGGTCGTGGCCAGTTCCACGTACACCGCGTCGACCAGGCGCAGCTGGTGGCGGCGTGACCATGCGCCGAGGAGCAGCCCCGCGACGGGATGTCGCTGGATCGGTGCTGCCTCCAGGTCGGCGAGCATGGTCTCGACGTCTGGGTCCTCGATCACCCCCGCCCGGTTCAGCCGACCCAGCGCGGACAGCACTTCAGCGTCCAGATGCGCGGGCGCGTGCAAGACGGTCCCGGCGATCCGACGCCGCACGGCAGCACCCAGTTCGTTGTCCAGCAGCACATCGATCAGCGCGGATGCATCAACGACCAGCTCAGCCATGGTGCGTGGGTGGTTCATCGCGGGCGGCATCCAATGCTGCGAGCGCGCGATCGTGCGTCACAAGCCCCGAGCTGCGCGGCCGAAGTGCGGCCAGCCACGCGTCCGTTGAGCGGGCTGCGACAGCTTCTCGCACCGCCTCCTGGGTCAACGCAGAAAGGTTCAGTCCGGCCTGCTTCGCCTGCGCCGCAAGCTCATCGGGGAGGTAGACATTCAACCGCGCCACCCCACACACTATACACACTATGGGGTGGTTGGCCGGGTCATCGCTGTCAGCACCTCCGCCAGCTCCACCCACGCGACACCGATGCGGGCGTCAGCGATTCCGTAAGGCACCCACACCCGGTCCTGGTGCAGCACCCCGCCGCAGGAGTAGACGACGTGCGGAACGTAGCCGTCACGTTCGTCGGATTCCGGTTGCAGTAGTGGTCGATCCAGGCGTGCCAGCACGATGCTCGGGTCGTCGAGGTCCAACAGGATGGCCCCGACCGCGTAGCTGCGCATCACTCCGACACCGTGGGTGAGCACCAACCAGCCAGCCTCGGTCTCGATCGGCGGTCCGCAGTTGCCGACCTGCAGCAGCTCCCAGGATGCCGTGGGCGCGTGTACCAGCTGCGGCTGCGACCAGGTGTAGCCGTCCGCCGACACTGCCAGAGAGATGCTCTGACCGTCGGTGCGGCACAGCGCCAGGTGCCGCCCGCCCACCAACCGGGGAAACAGCGCCATGCCCTTGTTGCGGGCGGCCGGCCCGGACAACCGGTGCGCGTGGAAGGACCGCAGGTCGGGACTGGTCAGCAGCCGTGGGGCTATCCGGCGCCCGTCGTAGGCGGTGTAGGTAGCGCGGTAGGTCACCACGCCGGCGTCGTCGACGAACCGGGTGAACCGGGCGTCCTCCATCCCGTTGCTCTCCTCCGCCGCCGAGGGCAGCAGAACTCGCTGCGCCAGCACGGTGTCCGCGTCGAAGTCGACCCGGTAGGCCGAGGCCACCAGCTTGCGCATCAGGTCGACACTGGGCTGCGCACCGGGTCGAGCCAGCAGATCCGGATGGGTCTGCGCGAGGACCGATTCCAGGTCGGTGCCGGTGAACTCGATGGGCAAGGCATGCAGTACCGCGCTGCCCAGCTCGTCGATATGCCCCTGGTCGGCGAGCACTGCCCGCAGGTGCCGGCGGCGCCACCGCGCCGGCGTGACCGACCCGACCGCGCTGAGCAACGGGCGCGGCTCGAACACCCACCGGGCTCCTGGGCCGATGACGGCGGTGGCGAAACTGATACACGACATGTGACCCTCGCCGATCGCCCGCAGGCTCACCGCCACCCGGAGCTGACCCTGGGCCAGCCCGGACTGGTCGGGGTGGTGCACCGCACTGGGATTGCACAGTGCCGCGCCCTCGGTGGCGTATTCCGCGGTGAAGCTGGCACCGAGCACCAGGGTGCGGTCCGGACTGAGTTCTCGGTCGCCCACGTGCGCACCGACGATACTGGCGTGGCGGCCCAGCAGCTCGACGTAGTGACGGTGACGGCGGGCGAAGTCGTGCCGCAGGCGCTGGGCCAGCACCGCGACCTCGGACTCGTGCAGGGCCAGGACATGGGCGACGACAGCGCCCGCTCGGGAATGCGCCACCGCAGGTTCCTCACCCGGCAGGAACAACCGGGCAACCACCCGCGCGGGGTCCGGGTGCAGCGCCGCGGCGCACCGGTGGGCTAAGGGGACGGTCACCGCGGTGCAACCAGCGCCCGCGCCTGCTGGGCGGTGGACAGCGCGGCCAGGGTGGACTCCGCGCCCTGGTTGGCGTTGCGCCCGCCCCGCTCGAGTCCGTCGTAACCCCCACCGGTGCTCTCGTCCATCATGGGTGTCCCGCTGTCGTTGTCGCCGAGGAACCACCGCCAGCCCAGGTCGACCCCGACCAGCCATCGGTGCTCGCCGGTGATGCGGTGGGCGGTGGCGCAGGCGTCGGCCAGGGCCGCGACTTCGATGGGTTGTTGGTCAAAGCCCGCCGCGTTGGGGTCGTCCGGTCCGCGGCCACCGACCGGTGTCACCGACAGGTGACCGTCGCGGGTCTCCAATGCCAGCAGGAATTCCAGCAGGTGCACACCGCGGTGCAGCAGATGGTCATCGGCCAGCACCTCACCGGCCAGCAGCAATGCCTCCACCAGGGCACCGTTGCCGTAGCGCAGCCGCGGCTCGGGCCAGGGCCACACCGCCCCGCCGGCGGTGGCGTCGATGGCTCGGGCGGCGTCGGCCAGCAGGTTACGGGCCGACGGCTCCTGGGGTTGAGCCCGCAGCAGTTCGGCGGCGCCCAACGCGGCGAACGCCAGCGCGTGCACCGACGGGAAGCGGCGCCCGGCGGCAACCCGGAAGCCGCCGAGCGCTCGCGCGCGGTCCGCGGCAGTGCCGGCATGCGCGGCGGCCACGCCCAGGCCCCACAGGGCGCGACCCCACCAGTCCCCCAGGCCCGGCTGATCGCGCCACGCCCCGGTGGCGTCCATCCGGTTGTGGCAGGTCCCGTCCGCGGCGATGGCGGCGAGCACGAAATCGAGGTAATGCGCGGCCAAACCGGCCACGACCGGGTCGGGGTCCGGTTCTCGGCTGAGGACGACCAATCCGCGCGCCACGTCGTCCACGCAGTAGCCGTGCTCGGGTCGCGGCGTCGTGTACCGAGCGTGCTCGAACAGGCCGCGGCAGTCGCTGAGGTGAGCGAGGTGGTCGAACACCACGCGCGGCGCGAGGACCCTCACGCGGCGAGGCTGGCGGTGATCAGCTCTGCGGCCAGTGCGCAGTAGCGCGCGGCCACGGCGGGCCAACGCACCTGCGGTGCGGCGCAGGCGCCCGCGTGCGACATCGTCGCCGCCAACTCGTGGTGGGTGAGCACGGTCCGCAGTGCCGCGGCGATCGCCACCGGGTCCCGGTGGGCGACCACCACCCCGGCGCCGTCGGCGAGCAGCTCCACGGCGTGCGGGAAACCGGTGGCCACCACGGGTTTCCCGGCGGCCACGGCTTCGATGAGCACCCCGGAGGTCACCTGTTCGGTGGAGTCGTAGGGCAACAGCACGATGTCCGCTGACGCCACAAGTTCAGCCAGCGCGGCTGCGTCGCGGTAGCGGCCGTCGAAGTGCACCGTGGACTGCACCCCGGTCCGTCGGGCTTGCGCCCTCAAACGGTCCCGGTAGGCCTCACCCTCGTGCAACAGCACCTTGGGGTGGGTCTGACCGGCGACGACGTAGCGCGGCGCGGGCCGAAGGTCACCCAGGAGCGCCATCGCCGCGATCCCCCATTCGATGCCCTTGCCGGGCCCGAGCAGCCCCCAGGTCAGCACAGTGCTGGTAGCGGGCGCCGGTCGGGCAGTGGACGCAGCGGCCGCATCCGGCGCGCCGTGCGGGATGATGCACACCTTGCTCGGGTCGACGCAGTAGCCAGCGATCAGCCGGTCGTGGGCCGTCTTCGTCATCGTCACCACGGAGTCGGCGGCGGCGACCACGGCCTCGAGCACTTGCCGTTGGTGGGCGGTTGGGGTGACCAGGACCGTGTGCACCACGACGATGCTGGGTACGCGCAACGCCGCGAGGAGCGGCAGGACGTCGGCGCCGTCGCGTCCGCCGAACACCCCGAACTCGTGCTGCACGATCACCGCGTCGCAGCCGTTGAGCGCCGCTGCAGCAGGTGCGATCGCAGCAAGGTCCCCCATGGCCAACTCCGCCACGACCTCGACCGGCCGGGGGGCCACGGTGTCGTCGGAGTCGACGAGCCGCACGACCCCACCCGAGGATGCCCCGGTGGACACCAACGCCCGCAACAAGGAAGCGGTAAAGGTCGCTAACCCGCACTGGGTCGGGGGGTAGGTGCTGACGAAACCAAAACGTGGTGCCATCGGTACGGCCTTCCGATCGGTCGGCGCTGCGACTGCGGCGCTCGATCACACGCGGGAAGGTTCTCCGGCCAGGAGCAGCGTGTGGTGCCCGGCAACAACGGAGCGGGCAACGGTGCCACTGCCTGCCACCGTACCCCGCACCGGCGCCCGTCACACTACCGTGAGGGCGGTGTTGGTGCTCCTTCCACCCTCGGAGACCAAGTCCAGCGGCGGCACCCGCAGCCCCCTGGAACTGGATGCCCTGAGCTTCCCGCAGCTCAATCCGATGCGACACACACTGATCGAGGCACTCGTCGCGTTGGCGCAGGACCCGGGCGCCAGCGCGACGGCGCTCGGGTTAGGCCCCACCCAAGGCCATGAAGTGACCCGCAACGCCGAGCTGCGTAGCTCCCCCACCATGCCGGCCCTGCTGCGCTACACCGGGGTGCTCTACGACGCACTGGACGCAGCCACCCTGACCCGGCGGGCGCGGGGTCGGTTGTTGATCGCCTCGGCACTGTTCGGGGTACTTCGTGCCGAGGACCTGGTACCCGTCTACCGGCTCTCCGCGGCCAGCACCGTGCCCGGGCTGACGAGCCTGCGCACCCTGTGGCGTCCGGTGCTCACTCCCGCGCTGACGGCGGTGAACGACTTGGTGGTGGAACTGCGGTCGGGCGCCTACGCGGCACTGGGTCCGGTCCCTGGATCGGTGCGGGTCAGCGTGCTCACCGAGTCGGCCGACGGCGCCCGCACAGTGGTCAGCCACACCAACAAGGCGCACAAGGGGCTGCTGGCCCGGGCTTTGGCGAGCAGCCGCGCCGAGCCGCACGACGCGGCCGGTGTCGCGCGGATTGCCAGCAAGGCGGGCTTGCGGATCGAACTCGCCGGGGACACCGACCTCGCCGTCCTCGTCTGAGCCGGCCACCGACAGGGATATTCGGTGGTGCGGCTGCCGTTGGCGCGGCAGACTCCTGCCCACCACGCCGCCGAAGGAAGGAGCGCAGCTATGACCCTGTCCCCGATGTTCGCTGCTGCCATGACTTCAGCCTCCGGCACTGACGGCCCGTGACACGCGCCTGATGTCACCGCGGGGCAGACCCGAAAGGTTCCCGCGTGTCCCGTCGCCAGTACGACCACGACGTTCCCGACTCCACCCGCCCCCGCCGCCGCGCGTGGGACAGCACCGATACCCCAGCCCCGGACGGCCCTCAGCCGAGCAGCTGGCCGCAAGCGTTGCACGGTCCCGCCCCGTTGCCAGATTGGGTGGTGACCGACGCCGCCGCCACCGATGCCGAGCTCGGGGTGCTGAAGACCGGCAAGGAAGCTGACGTCTCGGTGGTGGAGCGCACCGCACCGGACGGGCGCTCGTGCCTGCTCGCGGCCAAGCGCTACCGCAGCCCGGAGCATCGGATGTTCCACCGCGACGCCGGGTATATCGAAGGGCGCCGGGTACGCCGATCCCGGGAGATGCGCGCCATGGCCACCCGCACGGAGTTCGGCCGTGATCTGCTGGCCGGGCAGTGGGCGCAGGCGGAGTTCGCCGCGCTGTGCCGACTGACCGACCTGGGCGTCCCGGTGCCCTACCCGGTGCAGTTGCTCGGCACCGAGCTGCTCCTTGAGTATCTCGCCGAACCCGACGGCAGCGCGGCACCGCGATTGGCCCAGCTCCGCCCCGACCCCGGACACCTCACCCGCCTCTGGCACCAGCTGCTGCACGCCATGACGGCGCTCGCCGACGCCGGACTCGCGCACGGTGACCTCTCGCCCTACAACTTGCTGGTGCACCGCGGGGATCTGGTGCTGATCGACCTGCCGCAGGTGGTGGACGTGGTGGCCAACCCGCGCGGGCCGGAGTTCCTGCGCTGCGATGTGGTGAACGTCTGCACCTGGTTCACCGCACGCGGCTGCCCGCAGGACCCGGAGGTAGTGCTCGGCGCCCTGCATCAGCGCCCGGTATGACCCCGGTCGACGAAATGAACGCACCGCCGGAGGGGCTCACGCGCAGCGATTGCTCGGACCGCGGACCGGGGGTGAGTGGTCCGGTGTCACCGGAGATTTTCCCGATTTACCTTGTATGAGTGACAACCATCCCCGCTCGTTCATCAGCAAGGGTTGTCCTGGGCGGGCCGGTCCAGCTCGAACCCCGCAATGCCGATGGTGAGGTAGGCGGTACTCCGCTTCAGTGCCGGTGTGGCACTTCTTCGGTAACCAATCCGGGTCTAGGACCCGAGTAGCTGACCCGATTCCACCAGGGACACCACCTCGCGCGTTGGTCAGTCAGGGATGAACCGTATGAACACCATCGATCCCGCAGGTACCCCCATTTCCAGGAGCGGTCCCACGGGGACCACCTCATCCAAACTCCACCCCCCACGCACGAGCGGATACGTTGAATTCCGGCGTCACGGGGCGCGCGGCGCGGTCGGACGACACCGAGCGGGATCACCACCGTCTCGGCGGCTTTCCGTCATGACCGCAGGCATCCTGATGGCCCCTGCCCGCCAGCGGTTCGCCGCCATGACCAGCCTCGGTGCTGGCCTGCTCCTGGTGGCCTCGGCCCTGGTGGTGGGGACCCCCTCGGCCTATGCCGCACAACCCACGGTCGGGCTGGGCACTGCTACGTCGTTTGCGGTCCTCGCCGGAACGACGGTCACCAATACCGGCCCCTCCGTCATCTCCGGAGACCTCGGCGTCAGCCCTGGTACCGCCATCACCGGGTTCCCCCCAGGCACTGTTATCAACGGCACCCAGCAATCGGCGAACGCTGTCTCAGCTGGCGCCCAAGCTGCGCTCGGATCCGCCTACACAGACGCCGCCGGCCGCACCCCGGCTACCAGCGTGTCCGCTGACATCGGCGGCCAGACCCTCGCCCCCGGGGTGTACCAAGCGGCGTCAGCGTTAGGGCTCACTGGCACCGTCATCCTCGATGGCCAGAACAAGACCGACTCGGTGTTCATCTTCCAGGTGGGTTCCACTCTGATCACGGCCCCCAACAGCACTGTCAGCCTGATTAACGGAGCCCAAGCCTGCAATGTGTTCTGGCAGGTAGGGAGCTCAGCGACCCTCGACACCAGCACCACCTTCGTCGGCAGCATCCTCGCCTTGACCTCGGTGACGGTGCGCACCGGGTCCACCATCACCGGGCGGGTGCTCGCCAGCAACGGTCAAGTCAGCCTCGACACCAACACCATCACCCGACCCGTCTGTGCCGCCGGGCCGACACCCACGACCACAACGGCACCCATCATGACCACAGCACCAGCGGTGACGACAGCGCCAAGCGCCACCTCTGCCCCCACTACGGTTGCGCCCACAACGACCGTCGGGCCCACAACCACCGTCGGGCCCACAACCACCGTCGGGCCCACAACCACCGTCGGGCCCACAACGACCGTCGGGCCCACAACCACCGTCGGGCCCACAACCACCGTCGGGCCCACAACCACCGTCGGGCCCACAACCACCGTCGGGCCCACAACCACGGTCGTGGTACCAGCCACACCGACACCCAGGACCACGGCACCGGCGCCTGCGCCTGCGATCGTTGGCGGTCCAGGTACCACTGGGTTCAGCGGAGGTGGCAGCCCCAGCGGCGGCAGCCCCAGCGGCGGCAGCCCCAGCGGCGGATTCAGCGGAGGCGGCAGCCCCAGCGGCGGTGGTGGCACGGTCATCCCCTTGGGTTATCCCGAAACTGGCGTCGGCGGAGCCTCTCGCTCCCCCGACCGCCTGCTACTGGCCCTGGGTGGATTCACCCTCCTGGGCGCCGCTGGTGCGCTGATGCAGGCCACCCGACGACGCAGTACCGCCACATCTCGCCCCAGTCCTGGTGGCAACCAATCAGGCGGAGAGGAGTGAGGAGATCAGCCCCGGCAGGACCTTCGGGCAGGCCGGGCCGTCGCTGGTCGGTGGCAGCCGCGATCATGCTGCTGCTGGGCGTTGGATTGCTCACATCGGGTGCGCGCGGTGACTCCAACGCCGTCGTCGCAAACCCAGCTTCGCCTGCAACACAACATCTGCAAGTGACACCCGTGCCGACTCCTGCCGCCGTGTCTCCCGCTCAGGGCGCGCCAGCACCCACCCCCGGCACCACTCCAGCACAGCCCGGTGTGGGTGCCCCGCATCCACCGGCGCCGGTAGCTCTGCGCATCCCGGCCATTGGTGTGGCGCAGTCGCTGTCCACCCTCGGGCTCAACCCGGACCGGACGGTGCAGGTGCCCACCGACTTTCAACAGCCGGGTTGGTTCGGCTTAGGACCGGCACCCGGCCAGGACGGCTCAGCCGTCATTCTCGGCCACGTCGACTCCTACCAGGGCCCCGCCGTGTTCTTCCGACTGGCCACCCTGAAACCGGGCGACGAAGTCGACATCACCCGCGCCGACAAGACCATTGCCCGGTTTATCGTGACCTCGATTGCCACGTACCCCAAGGACCAGTTCCCAGCCCAGGAGGTCTATGGGCCACGTGGCTATAGCGCTCTCCAACTCGTCACGTGCGGCGGAACGTTCGATACCACGACCCGCAGCTACCTCTCCAACGTCGTCGCCTACACGAGACTTACCAGCATCACTCCCGGGTGATGCCTCAACCGCCGACCTGGCGCCTAACCCGCCGCAATTGGAGTCAATCGTTTCGCCCGTCTCATGCTGATGAGCTTGAGAGCATGGGTGTCCGTATCGGGCGAGCAGCCGACGGAGGCGGTGCGCACGATTGCTAGACCGTGGCGGCAGCGGCGGCAGCGGCGGGCGAAAGCTCCTCCTTGGTGATGGTCAACCCCACCAGCACCAGCGCCGCGGCAACCCCCACGATCACCGCCCCGACGGAGAACGCCGAGGTGTAACCGTCCACGGCAGCGCGCAGTCCCGCCAGGCGCGGGTCACCACCCGCGGTCAGCGCCGCACTGTTGCGTGCCGCTGCCGTCGCCACCGTCGCCAAAAGCGCCAGTCCCAGTGCGCCGCCAATCTGCTGCATCGTGTTCAGCACTGCCGACGCGACTCCACTGTCTCGCTCGGCCACGCCACTGACGGCGGTCAGGGTCAGCGGGACGAAGGTGTTGCCCAGGCCAAGGGCGATGACGACCATCGGGCCGAACAGATGCGGGAAGTAGCTGGAATCGACCTGCAGCTGCGACATCCAGAGCAGTCCGATGGTTGCCATCGCACCACCGGAGGCGCTGACCCACCGCGGGTCGACCTTGGTGATCAGGATGCCGGCCACCTGAGCGGAGATCCCGATGCCGATCGCGAAGGGCAGGAACGACACCCCGGTGAGGATGGCGGAGTAGCCGAGCACGGTCTGCACGTACAGCGACAGGAAATAGAACATCGAGAACAGCGCCGAGCCGGTAGCCAGCATCGCCACGTAGCTGACAGCCCGGTTCCGGTTGCGCAGGATCCGCATCGGCATCAGCGGGTGCGCGGAACGGGTCTCGATCAGCAAGAACACCGAGATGAGCGCGACGCCTGCCACGATCCAACCGAGGGTGCCGGGGCGAACCCAGCCGTTGTAGGCCTGGGTGAGCCCGTAGACGAGTGAAGCCAGCCCAGCAGTGGCGGTGACGGCTCCGGGAATGTCGAAGTGCCCATCGCCCTTCTCCGACTCCGGCAGCACCCGCGGCGCCAGGAACAGCACCAGCAAGCCGATGGGCACGTTGATGAACAGCGTCCAGCGCCAGGATGCCTCGGTCAGCGCACCACCGAGGATCAGGCCGATGGCGGCCCCCGCGCCGGACATAGCCGCGTAGATACCGAAGGCGCGGTTGCGCGCGGCTCCGGCCGGGAAGGTGGTGGTGATGAGAGCGAGCGCGGTGGGCGAGGCGATCGCGGCACCGACCCCCTGCAGCACCCGGGCGGTGATGAGGGTGGCCTCACCGTTGGCGATGCCGCCGAGCAGCGACGCCAGGGCGAATACCCCCACACCGATCATGAACATCCGGCGGCGTCCCAGCAGGTCACCCAGTCGGCCGCCGAGCAGCAGCAGCCCGCCGAAGGCCAGCGTGTAGGCGTTCACGATCCAGGACAGGTTCTGCGGGGAGAACCCCAGGTCACGCTGGATGTAGGGCAACGCGATGTTCACGATGCTGGCATCCAGTACGACCATCAGCTGGGCAGCGCTGATGACGACGAGGGCCAGGCCGAGGCGAGTAGGGGCTGAGGTGGTGCCGCGCGGCGGCCAGAGCGTGGTGTCGGACATCGGTATCCCTCGGTGGTGGGTGAAAGCTCAGGTGATGCTCGACGGTGAGCGGGACAGGGATCAGCGCGGGGCGTGCTGGCCGATCATGGGCAGCACGACGGTGTCCACGACGCGGGTGAGGAACGTCTGGTCAGTGCAACGGTCTGGGGCGAAGTTGGCGTGGAAGACCACCACGGCGGGCAGCACGGACGCGAGAAGTTCGATGTCGGCCCCGGGGTCGATCTCCCCCCGGCTCACGGCCCGTCGGAATACCTGCTCCATCTCGACGCGACGGGGTGTCACGAAGCCATCGACGAAGGCTTGCCTGAGTTCGCGGTCGGCGTGCATGGCCGTCATCAACCCGGACATCACCGCCATCTGCCACGGATCGTCCAACCCCATCCGGGTGCAAGCACCGGCGAGCAGGTCACCCCGCAGCGAGCCGGTGTCGCTCAGCGCCAGAGGCATTGAACGGGCGTGCATGTCGTGCACGGCGGCCACCACCAGCTCGGCCTTGGACGCCCACTTGCGGTACAGGGTTGCCTTGCCGGCGCGCGAGGCCGACGCCACGGCATCCATCGTCAGCCGGTCGTAGCCGTGCTCGGCGACCAGCTGCAGCGCGGCCTGGTAGATCTCCCGCTCGCGGGTAGTGACGTCGTGGGTAGTGACGTCCTGGGTAGTCGGCACCAGCGACCTCCTCCCCATGGGCTACGCAACGGAACGAAACTGTTTCGTTCACGGTAAGCGCGAAGCGCTGCCCCCGCATTCCGGCACTTGGCTGATGGTGCCGTGCCTCACAGTTGACCACCCGACTTCAGGGCGGGGCTCCGGTCGGGTAGTGGCCGGTCTGTGACCGCGCTGATCCAGCGGCCCGAACTCATCACCGCCGTTGATCCCGAGTTCCCCGTGGAGGGTTGGGGTTTCCAGCTGCGATGGTGTCAGAGTCCCGAATCTTGCCGTCGCGCCCGTGAATCCTGCCCTCGCCGCCGCCACAGTTGCGCACGACCTTGCGATCCCTACCGCTGGTGACTGCGGTGTACTCGCTACTGCGACCCACCTTTCGCTCTCGGTCCGCGGCAAGCTTGAAGGGCGGAGTAGCGGGTCGCTGCGACGGGGTACACCAATCTTGACCTTGCAAACATGATTACGAGCGTCGAGTCTGTAGGCGTGAGGAAACCAAAGGCCGTGACGGCGACTCGACGCCCCCGCGTATTGGTTCTCGGCGTCGCCGTAGCGATCGCAGTCGGGGGCGCTTCCATGCTCACCACCGACATCGCTGTCGCTACTACCAGTGATGATTCAGGCGCCGGCCCGACCAGTGTCGTATCGAAGTCTGGACGGCCAGCAAACATCAATCCGAGCAAGAGTCCGATCTTGGATCGATCAAAGCTTCGACCGGACCCGACCATGCCGCTGAGTCCCCAGCAACAGCGGGCTGCGGCCATAAAATGGGAGAGTCAAGACCCGCTGAACCGTATTACTTGTTGGAACCCCGACGGTAGCGTGGCCGGCATGGCAATCCTGGACCGGGTAGATCCGACAAAGGCGATGACTGTGTTCCAGAAAGTCCAACTCTGCGGCCAAGCCACTCCGGGGAGTCACCCCTGAAGCGCGGCCGGATCGCACTCTGCTCGCGACGACAGCTCCGTCTGCGTGCGGTCACCGGCTGGCATTTCGGGTGCTTCGGCACCATGCCTCCCTGGCACTAACCCCGCGGAGACTCGAGGGCAGCGACGTCGCCGACCACGATGATCGCCGGGGGCCGCACGCCCTGGCTGTGCACTTGCGCAGCTACCTCGACGAGCGTGGTGCGCAGCATGCGTTGGCTGCGCAGCGTGCCGTCCTGGATGACGGCGGCCGGGGTGCTCGGTGCGCGACCATGTTTGAGCAACGAATCGGCGAAGGCCGCGATCCGTTCCACCGCCATCAGCAGCACCACGGTGCCGCGCAGTCGCCCGACCGATGGCCAGTCCACCAGGCAGCGGGGGTCATCCGGGGCCACGTGCCCGGAGATGACGACCACCTCGTGCGCCACCCCGCGGTGGGTGACTGGCACACCCCCGGCAGCCGGTGCGGCAAAGGCGCTGGTGATGCCGGGCACCACGGTCACTGCCACCCCCGCCGCGGCGCAGGCCTGGACCTCCTCGAAACCCCTGCCGAACACGTAGGGGTCACCGCCCTTGAGTCGCACCACGAACTTGCCGGCGCGCGCATGCTCGATGAGGGCGGCGTTGATGTGTTCCTGGGCCATCGCTCGGCCGTAGGGGATCTTGGACGCGTCGATGACCTGCACGTGCGGCGCCAGCTCGTGCAGCAGCTCCGACGGGCCGAGCCGGTCGGTGACGACGACGTCGGCGCGGGCCAGCAGCCGTCTGCCGCGGACGGTGATCAGGTCCGGGTCACCCGGGCCCCCGCCGACCAGCGCCACCCCCGGGGTCACCGGCTCCGCGGTGTCATCCACCAGACCGGTCTGCAGGGCTTCCAGCAGCGCGGTGCGCACCGCGGCGGATCGCCGGGGCCGCCCGCCGGCCAGCACACCGAGGGTCAGCCCGTCGTGCTCGGCGGTAGCGGGGGTGGCGGCGCTGCCCAGCGAGGCGTCGTCTGCCCGCACGCAGAACACCTGCCTGCGCTCCGCCTCGGCCAGCACCGCGGCGTTCACCTGCGGGTCGGCGGTGGCGGCCAAGGCGTACCACGCGCCGTCGAGGTCGCCGACCGCGTAGGGCCTCCGCTGCCACCTGAGCTGGCCGTTCTCAGACATGGCCTGCACCGCGGGCGTCGCCTCGGGTGAGATCACCAGCACCTCGGCGCCGGCGGCCAGCAGCCGGCCCAGCCTGCGCTGTGCGACGGTGCCCGCCCCGATCAGCACCACCCGCCGCCCGCGCAGCTCAAGACCTACCAGGTAGGGGCTGCTCACCGAGTCAGACATGGTCCACCGGGGCAGGGGCGCGGTAGCGGCAGACGTCGCAGTTCATCCGCAGGTCACCGTGCTGCGTCTCATGAAACCGCTCGACGACCACCTCGGTGAGCTGCGGGGAATCACCGAGGGGTCCGGCCACCGTGACTGCCCGCCCGGCGCCGCCCGCCTGCCCGGCGACCACCTGCTCGGCAACGGCCGCGGCGAACGTCGGCCCCAACACCACGTAGGGCAACACGACCACCCGGTCCGCCCCGAGTGCGGTGCAGCGGTCCAGACCCTGGCGCACGGTCGGGGTGGCGTGGCGCAGGTAGGCGACCTCCACCATCCGGTAGGCCCGCCCCTCGGCCAGCAACCGGGCGAACTTGGCGACCTCGGCGTTGGCCAGCGGGTCGAGGGAACCGGGTCCCACCACCAGAACCGTCACGTCTGCCTGGCCGATACCCGGTAGCGCCTGCTCCACGCGCTCCGCCGCCAGCGCCACCAACAGCGGGTGCGGACCGAGCGCTCGGGCCGCACTCACCTGAGCGCCGCCGAATTGCTGCTGCAACGCCACCCGCAGTATCGACGGGTCGTAATTAGCCGTGCCCAACATCAGGGCTACCGCCGCCACGTCGCGGTGCCCAGCGGCGGCCAGCGCGGCTTGCTCGATACCTACCGTGACGCTTGGGAGGACGGCGGCGACGCGGTCCGCCACGGCGGTGATTCCCTCGAGGTCGGGGTGGTCGGGGTCGGCTACCAGCAGGAGGGCGCTCACGACGGTGACCCACGGTCGGCGTACAGCAGCGCGTTGACCACGGCGACTGCGACCGGGCTACCGCCGCGCTCACCGGGGGTGCTGACCGACGCCAGCCCCGAGGCCCGTACCGCCGCTTTCGCCTCCACAGCACCGACGAACCCCACCGGCACCCCCACCACCAGAGCCGGGTCGCAGTCACCGATGGCCGCCAGCCGGACCAGTTCGAGCAACGCCGTGGGGGCGTTGCCCACCACCCACACCGCGCCAGGTGGCACCCGCCGGGCCGCCAACCGAGTCCCCGCGGCGGACCGGGTCAGGCCGGTGTCGGCGACGAGGTCAGCGACCCCCGGCTCATCCAGCACCACGATTGACTCCCTGGTCGTCACCCCGGCGGCGACCATCCGGGCGTCGACGACCAACGGCGCGCCGGCGCGCAACGCTGCCTGCCCGCGGAGCAAAGCCGCCTCGTTGGTGAGCAGCTCACCGGCCCACGAAGTATCTGCTGTGGTGTGGACGACCCGCTCGGTGACCGCCCGCACCAGGGGCGGCAGGTGACCCAGATCCAGCCGGGCACGCAGGATCGCATAGGAGCGCACCTCGATCGGGTGCACCACGTCCCGCATCACATCCTCCAGGGGTTATCCGACCATCAGCGAGGCGACAGTGTCACCGACGCCTATCCTCCCCGGACGCCGCTGGGTCCGATACCGCGGGGCGGGGCGATGGGGCCACCCTCAGCTGCGGACGACGACCGCTCGCGGCTCGGCGAAGTGGCATGCCGACAGGTGCCCGTGCCGCTCGACGAGCGCCGGTTCCTCCTGCGCGCAGCGGTCCTGGGCCTTCCAGCAGCGGGTCCGAAACCGGCAGCCCGATGGCGGGTCGATGGGGCTGGGCACGTCGCCGTCCAGTCGGATGATGGCCTTGCGGGAGCGGGCCGAAGGGTCCGGGACCGGGACCGCCGACAACAGCGCCTGTGTGTAGGGGTGCGAGGGTTGCTCATAGATCTGCTCGTCGCTGCCGGTCTCGACCAGCTTGCCCAGGTACATCACCGCCACCCGGTCGGAGAGGTGACGGACCACGGACAGATCGTGCGCGATGAAGACGTAGGAGAGCCCGAACTCGTTCTTCAAGTCCCCCAACAAGTTCATGACCTGCGCCTGGATCGAGACGTCCAGCGCGGAAACGGGTTCGTCGCAGATGATCAGCTCCGGCTTGAGCGCGAGCGCCCGGGCGATGCCGATGCGCTGACGCTGCCCACCGGAGAACTGGTGGGGGTAGCGGGCGATGTGCTCGGGGTTGAGACCCACCACGTCCAGCAGGTCCTGCACGGCGCGGCGTCGTGCGCCCTTGGGGGTGACCTCGGGGTGGATCTCGAACGGTTCGCCGATGATGTCGCCGACGGTCATCCGGGGATTCAACGAGGTGTAGGGATCCTGAAACACCATCTGCACCTTGCGCCGCATCCGCCGTAACGCCGCGCCCTTGGCGGCGAGGACGTCCTCACCCTGGAAGATCACCTGCCCGCTGGTGTGCGGTTCGAGCCGCATGAGCACCCGCGCCAGGGTGGACTTGCCGCATCCGGACTCCCCCACCACGCCCAACGTCTCCCCGGCGGCCAGGTCGAAACTGACGCCGTCGACGGCCCGGACGTGGCCGATGGTGCGCTTGAACACCACCCCCTGGGTCACCGGGAAGTGCTTGACCAGGTCGCGAACAATCAGCAACGGTTCCGCGGAACCGGCAAGCTCAGCCACGGCGGACCGCCCCCTCCTGATGCAGCAGGTCCTCCGCGAACAGGCACGCGCTGGCGCGGCCGGGACCCAGGTCGAGCAGCGGGGGCACCACCTGCAGGCACCGGTCCTGCGCCATCCGGCAGCGGGGGTGGAACGCGCACCCAGCAGGGATGTGCATCAGGTTCGGCGGCAGGCCGGAGATGGTGACCAGCTGCTGGCCCTTCAGGTCGACCCGGGGGATCGATTCGAGCAACGCGATGGTGTACGGGTGGCACGGGTGGGCGTACAGCTCATGCACGTCGGCCTGCTCCACGATGCGTCCGGCGTACATGACAGCGATCCGGTCCGCGACGTCGGCAACCACCCCCAGGTCATGGGTGATCAGGATCATCCCCATCTGCCGTTCGGCCTGGATCTCCTTGAGCAAGTCCATGATCTGGGCCTGCACGGTGACGTCGAGTGCGGTGGTCGGCTCGTCGGCGATGAGAACTTCCGGATCCAGCGCCAGTGACATCGCGATCATCACCCGCTGACGCATGCCACCGGAGAACTGGTGCGGGTACTCCTTGACCCGCCGGGCCGCGTTGGGGATCCGCACCTGGTCCAACAGTTCCACCGCCCGTGCGGTGGCGTCCTTACGACTCAGGCCCCGCCGCACCCGGAATTGCTCGGCGATCTGGAACCCGACGGTGAACACCGGGTTCAGCGCGGACAAGGCGTCCTGGAACACCATCGCGATGCCATCACCGCGGATCAGACGCCGCTGCTCGGCCGTCATGGTGAGCATGTCTTGACCCTTGTAACGGATCCGCCCGCCGGTGACCGCGCCAGGTGGGATGTCCAAGATGCCCATTACGGTCTGCGCGGTGACGCTCTTGCCGGAGCCGGACTCCCCCAGGACAGCCAGGGTCTCGCCCGCATCCAGGTGGTAGGACACCCCGTTCAGCACCTGCGCGACGCCGTCTCGCGTGCGGAACTCCACGTGCAGGTCTTCCACGTCCAGCAGGCGCCCCGCCGGGGACTCGGCGACGGGTAACGGAGCGGGCGCACGGCGACCCGCCATAGTCGGCAGCTTCACGGTGGCTCCTAGCGCAGCTTCGGGTCGAGGGCCTCGCGCACCGCGTCACCCAGCATGACGAAGGCCAGCACCGTCATGGTGAGGAACAACGCCGGGAACAGCAGCGAGTGCGGTGCAGTACGCAGGTAGCGCTGCGAGTCGCTGATCATGACCCCCCAGGACACCACTGGTGAGCGCAGGCCAATGCCCAGGTAGGACAACGTCGCCTCGGCACCGATGAATGCTCCAAGGGAGATGGTCGCGTAGACCAACGACGGTGCCAGGGCATTGGGCAGCAGGTGCCGGAAGATGATTCTCGGGGTGCTCGCCCCCATCGAGCGGGCCGCGGCCACATAGTCCGCCCCCTTGGCCGAAATGATCGACGACCGCATCACCCTCGCCGGCACCGGCCACCCCAGGACCGCCAGCGAGGCCACCACCAGCGTCACGATGGCGACTGTGCTGTTGCCACGGTTGAAGGTGGACAGGATGACGATGGACCCCAGGATGAACGGTATACCCAGGAAAACGTCCCCTATCCGGGAGAGCAGCCCGTCCAAACTCCGGCCGTAGTAAGCGGAGACGACGCCGTAAGCCATGCCGAACAGCGTGGTCGACAGCGTCGCGAGCACACCCACGATGACCGAGTAACGCGCCCCGTAGATGGTGCGCGCGAACACGTCATAGCCCTGGATGTCGTAACCGAACCAGGCGGCCGCGGACGGTGCCTGGTTACTCCGGTTCAGATCTCCCGCGGTGGGATCGGTGGAGGTGAACAGTTGCGGAAAAACCGCCATGACCACCACCACCGCGATGACCAGTGCAGAGATGACGAACAGCGGGCGACGGCGCAGGTCGTGCCAGGCATCCGTCCACAGGCCCCCCACCCGCTGGGCCGCGACGGTGGTGCCGGCACCGGGGGTCGAGCCGGCGGACACGGTGGTCCCAGCAGTGTCACTCATAGCGGATCCTCGGGTCGAGAGCGGCGTACAGGACGTCCACCAGCAGGTTCATCAGCAGGTAGACGAGCACCAGCACGACGACCAAACCGGTGACGGTGACGACTTCCTTGGTCACCACTGCCCGGTACAGCTCGCGGCCGATGCCATTGATGTTGAAGATGCCCTCGGTGACGATGGCCCCACCCATCAGCGCGCCGAAGTCGGTCCCGATGAAGGTGACCACCGGGATCAGCGAGTTGCGCAGCAGATGCACGCCGACCACCCTGCGCTGCGGCAGCCCCTTGGCGATCGCCGTCCGGACGTACTCCGCACGGCGGTTCTCCACGATCGAGGTCCGGGTGATCCGGGTTGCGTACGCCAGGGAGATGCTGGCAAGCACGAACGCCGGGATGAGCAACTCACCCACCGGGGCAGCCGCAGACACGGTGGGGTTGACCAGGCCCAGCTTGATGCCGAAGAGGAACTGCAACAGGAAACCGGTGACGAAGACCGGCAGGGCAATGAGGAGCAGGGTGGAGACGAGCACCAGGTTGTCCAGGAACCGGCCGCGGCCCAGTCCGGTGAACACCCCCGCGGTGATCCCGACGAGGATCTCGATGAGCACGGCGAGTGCGGCCAGCTTGATGGTCACCGGGTAGGAGGTGAGGATGATGTCGTTGATCGAGCGCCCGGAGAATGTCGTGCCGAAGTCACCACGGACGACCTTGCCCAGGTACTTGCCGTACTGGACGAACACGTTGTCGTTCAAGTTGTACTCGGCGGTGAACCTGGCCACGAATGCCGGCGGGCACGGGCGGTCACCGCACTTGCCGGCCAGCGGGTCACCGGGTACCGCGTACACCAGGTAGTAGATGAGGAACGTGGTCCCGAGGAACACCGGGATCATCTGGAGCAGGCGCCGCAGCACGTAACGGCCCATCAGACCTCCGTTCGGTGACCGCTCCGGTCGGTGCGGGCTGGGTCACGGTAGCGCCGCCCGGGCGCTGGTGAGCACCCGGGCGCGAGACCGGCCGGCCCACCGGGGATGTGGTGGGCCGGCCGGCGGGCGGGTCAGCTGTTCGCGCTCACCTGGACGAGGTCGATCTCACCGAAGGCGTTCACCTTGACGTTGCTCACCTTGGTGGAGAAGCCGGACTGCTGCTTGACGCTCCACAGTGGGATCGCCGGCATGTCCGCAGCCAGCATCTTCTCCGCGTCGGCGAATGCCTTGTTGGCCGCGGTCAGGTCGGTGTTGGACGCCGCCGCGGTCAAGGCCTTGTCGAACGCGGCATTGGAGTACCCTCCGTCGTTGGCCGAGCCACCGGTGGAGTACAGCGGGGTGAGGCCGTTTTCGATGTTCGGGAAATCGTACTGCCACCCGGTGCGGAACATCCCGGTCATCGACTTACCGTTGATCTGCTTACGGAAGTCGGCGAACGTAGGCACCGGGGTGGCCACGCAGTCGATACCGATCGCGTCCTTGATGCTGTTGCAGGTGGCCTCGGTCCACGCCTTGTGGTCTCCGTCGGCGTTGTAGCTCAACGTGAGCTGCCCGGTGAAACCACCCGCCTCGGCCAGCAGCGCCTTCGCCTTGGCCGGGTCGTAGGTGCAGAACTGCCCACAGGTGGCGGCCGCGTAGCCGCCGACGCCGGGCGAGGACCACGAGGTGGACGGGGTCCGGGTGTTGTTGAAAATGACCTTGGTGATCTGGTCACGGTTGATCGACTCCGAGATCGCCTGCCGCAGCTTGGCGTTGTCAAAGCGCTTGTCGTACAGCGGGAATGTCACTGTCTGCACCACCAGGACGTCCTTGTTGACGGCCCGGTTGTTCAGGTCGGTCTTGTACTGCTCCCCGGCCAGGGCCGATGTCGGCAGCACCTGCTGGAAGTCCAGGTTGTTGGACTGCAGGTCCGCGTAGGCGGCGTTCTGGTCCTGGTACAGCTTGAACGTGACGTCCTTCACCGAGGGCTTGGGGCCGGTGTAGGCGTCGAAGCGGGTCAGCTTGATGTCGGTGTTGTCGTTCCACTCGACGAACTTGAACGGGCCGTTGCCGATCGGCTTGCGTCCGAACGCCGCCGGGTCGGTGAAGAAGCTGGTGGGCAGCGGGGAGAACGCGGCGTAGCCGACCTTGGCCTTGAACGGGCTGTACGGCGCGGTCAACGCGATGGTGAACTCGGTGTCGCTGACGACCTTGAGGCCGGTCATCTCCTTGGTCGCCGGTGTCGGTGCCTTCAGCGGGCCGGCCTTGCCGTCCGGGTCCTTGGGGTTCAGCGCGTCGTAGCCCTGGATCTCGGCCATGAAGCTGGAGTTCAGCGCACCGTTGGGGCCGTACGCCACCCAGTTCCAGGCGTCGACGAAACTCTTGGCGTTCACCGGGGTGCCGTCGTGGAAGGTCCACCCGCTGTTCAGTGTCACGACGTAGTTCTGCGCGTCGGAGGAGGTGATCGACTTCGCGACAGCCAGTTCCGGTGCGGCGGTGTCGGTGTTGTAGTTCACCAGGCCGGTGAACAGGCTGTCGACGACCTTGCCGCCGCCGGTCTCGTTGGTGTTGCCGGGGATCAGCGGGTTCTCCGGCTGGGTCCCGTCGATGGTGATTGCCCCGTTGGTGTTCGCCGGTGCGTTGCTGGTCGCGCTGCCGCTGCTGCCGCTGCTGCCCGAACACCCGGCGAGCAGCACCGCTGCCGCAACCGGAAGTGCGAGCGCTGCTGTGCGCCGTCTCCGCATGTCTCAAATCCTCTCAGGTGGACCGTGGGTGTCGGGCACCGATCGTGTGCCGACAGCGTCGAGCGGGCCTGACCGTGTGCGGCCGGGGCTGCGTGCACCATATTCCCGTGCGGGTAGCTAACCTGTGCACCCGCGGTCACGATCGGGTATCGGTGCCTGGCCATCTGCCGTCCACCTCGTGGACATCAGCGCCCAGGAACTACCGGTGTCAACGACGCCACGGTGATTGCGTCACGCGGGCAGATCTCCACACATTCCCCGCATCCCGTGCACACTGCCGCGAGCACCACGGGCCGCTGCGGCGCCGGGCGCAGCGCCCGCTCGGGGCAGGTCAGCAGGCAGGCACCGCACGCCGTGCACTCCGTGGAGATGTCGGTGACGACCAGCGCGCTCACCCCGGCATCCAGGCGTATCCGCGCGGGGTGACCATCCGCCCGCCCACCAGCACGGTGCTGGAGGAGCCGACGATGACGGTGGTCAGCATGTCCACCCCGGCAGGGTCGAAGTCGCTGATCGGTGCCGTCCAGGCGCGCTGGCCCACCCGGCTGATCTGCCGGACCGCGCCGACCGGGGTGCTGGCCGGGCGATGCTCACGCAGGACTGCGAGCGCCGCGGCTAGTTGCCAGTCCCGTTCGCCCGAGCGGGGGTTGTAGAAGCACACCACGAAGTCGCCCTCGGCCGCGGCGCGCACCCGGCGCAGGATCGCCGGCCACGGCGTGTGCAGGTCGGACAGGCTGATCAGCACGTGGTCATGGCCCAGTGGTGCCCCCAACACAGCCGAGGCCCCCAGGGCCGCGGTCACCCCCGGCACCCCGACCACGTCGATCTCCGTGCCGGCCTGCTCAAGTGCCGGGCTGGCCATCGCGTACACCCCCGCATCACCGGATCCGATCAGCGCCACCGCGCGGCCCTGTTGGGCGAGCTGCACCGCTGCCGCCGCGCGGCCCTCCTCGTCGCCGAGCCCGGATGCCACGATCTCGGTACCCGCCCGCAGCAGGTGACGGACCTGCTCGACGTACTGGTCGAGCCCGACTACCACCGACGCCCGCCGCAGCTCGGCCTCCGCCCGCGGGGTGCGCAGGTCTGCCGCGCCGGGGCCCAGGCCCACCACAGCGAGCCGGCCCCGGGGCCGGGATCGGGCCACAGCCAGGGTCGCACCGTCGCCCTTGACCTTGGCCAGCACCAGCTCTGCCCGCCCGTGCTCGGCCGCGGCCCGCAACGCCGACGCCTCCGCGACGCTGGGGGTCCCCACCTCGTGCGCCACCACGTCGCTGGGGTTGGGTACTGCCACCCCGCTCAGCTCGGCCGCGGTGAACGTCTGCAACGGCGGGGGGGTGGCCGGATCCCGTCCCTCGGCCAGGCCACCGTGGAAAAAGCTGTGCTGGGCGACGGCGTCCAGAATGCCCAGCTCCTGGGACTTGACGTCGATGCTGGCGTACCCGCGCACCGCCCGCGGGTCCAATCCGGCAGCGGTGAGTTCATCGAGCACGGCGGCGACCGCACCGGCCCGCACTCCCCGCACCGATCCGATCCCCACGGTCAGGGTCCGGGGTACCAACCGCAGCGTCGTAGCGTCGTCCGGCGTTGTGGGTAGTCGGTCGTCGATGACGATGACGCACGCGGGGTGGGGGTGCGAGTGCGCGACGGTGGCGGGCAAGGGGGGTAGCGGGAACCCCAAGGGGTTGCGCAGCAGCACCGGAGCACCGTCGAGCAGCGCCACCCCCGCCGCAGCCAAGTCACCGTCCACGCTCGCGTCGAGCTGGGCAATCAGCTCGTCCAGGGGGGTGCTGCCGGTCGCATCGGAGGCGGTGGTCACCACCGCCGTCGCTTCGAATACGGCCGCTACCTGGGCGGCGAGTGCGTTGGCTCCCCCGTCATGGCCGCCGACCAGGGCCACCGCGAAGCGCCGGGCCTCGTCGACGCAGACCACCCCGGGGTCGGTGCGCTTGTCGGTCAGCAGGGGGGCCACCAAACGCACCGTGGCGCCGGTGGCCAGGAAGAACACCGCGGCGTCCAACTGCGGCCACAGCCGCTCCAGGCTGGCTCGCAGCGGCCCGTCCACGAGCACCGCGTCGGGGCCGAGCGCTCGGGCCAACTCCGCTGCGGCGGACCTGCCTGCGGCGGTCACCGCGAACAGGCCGATCACCGGACACCGGCCAGCACGAAGACCGGGTTGATGGCCACCAGGCGCACCCCGCCGTCGGGCAGCTGCGCCAGGCGGGAAGCCGCCAGCTGCACCCCCTGTACCCGAAAATGGTATGCCTGCAACATGTCTCGAACATCTGCCACCCGGTCTAGGGCGGCGAGCGTCACTACTACTCTGCGGGCGCAACTACTGGCGGCAAGCTGCACGACCGGCGCTCCACCACCGCCGACGAACACCGCGTCGGGCGGAGGCAACGACGAGAAGTCCTGGGCGACATCGGCTTGCACCACCCGGACGTCCACCCGGTGCGCGGCGGCGTTGATCGTGATCCGGGCGCACTGGGCGGGGTCGCGTTCGACGGCCACCACGGCGGCTCCCATCCTGGCGCACTCCACGCCCACCGAACCCGACCCGGCGCCCAGGTCCCACACCAGCCTGCCCGGGCGCGGTGCGAGGTGGCCCAGCACCACCGCCCGCACCTCGGATTTGGTGATCATGCCGTCCCGGTGGTCAAACGCCGACTCCCCAAACCCCCAACCGGCCGCCGCTGGCCAAAGGTGCCCACCAGCCAGCCACCCCCGGGCGCCGATGGATTCGGCGTCGCGCAGGCACACCACCACGTTGGGCTCCGCCCAGCTGCGCTGAGCCGCCTCGTCGGGGCGCACCGTGCTCACTCGCTCCCCCGGTCCACCGAGGTCCTCGGCCACCGTCAGGGTGCGCTGCCAGCCTGCCAATCCGGCTCCCAGCTCAGCGGGGCCGGCACCCGGCGCGGTGAGCACCGCGACCACCGGATGCGCCCGGCAGCTGTTGAGTGCAGGTCGCAGGTCCCGTCCGTGCGCGCTGACCACCATGGCGTCGTCCCAGGACCGCCCGAGTGCGGCGAACACACGTTGCACGCTGGAGACCGCGGGCCAGACCACCGGCGTGATCCCGTTCTCCCGCAATGCCCGCACGATGCCGAAGAAGCCCGGGTCGCCGGAGGCCAACACCACCGCAGGCCCGTCGTGGAGCAGTAGCTCCGCCAGGGCCGGGGCCAGCGGGCCCAGCTCGAGGCGACGGCAGCCCGGCGGCAGCGCAACGGCATCCAGGTGCCGGGCGGCGCCCACCACCAACGTCGCGGCAGCCAGTGCGCGGGTTGCCTCCGCACCCGGCGCTCGGGCGTCCATGCCCAGCACGCTCACCTGCGGTCCGCTCACGTGCTCACCCACTCCGGCTCGGTCGAGGCGACCACCCGGTGGGCGCCGAAATCCACCATTGCCACCCGAATGCCCAGCTGACGGGTGGCGGGCGCTCCGGATTCGAGGCTCGCCTCGGTACTGGATTCGAGGCTCGCCTCGGTACTAAACCGGTGCAGCACGTCCGCCACCCGCGCGCACAGCTCGTCCCCGCACTCGCGCAACAGTCCGGCCTCCTCCCACAGCTCGTAGGCCCGCCGGGCAGTGGGGGCGGCCACCACCTCACGCACCTGCGCAGGCGGCAACCCGTGCGCGGTACTGATCCGCCCCAGCAGCTCGGTGTCGACCTTGGAGCGGGTGTAGTGGGTCATCAGGACCCCACTGGCGAGCTTGGTCAGCTTTCCGACCATCCCGACGAACACCACCTCGGTCAGGCCGTGCTGCACCGCCCGACGCAGCGCCGCACCGGTGAAGTCACCGACCTCGATGAAGGCGACCGGCGGCAGGTGCGGCAACAACCGCACCGCGGCCCGTTCGGTGCGCCCCCCGGTGGCCAGCACGGCAGTGGGCACCTGCTGGGCGGCCATCACCGCCACGGCCTGCTCCACACTGGCCCGCCACGAGGCGGTCGAGAACGGCCGGACGATGCCGGTGGTGCCGAGGATGGAAATTCCACCCTCCACTCCGAGCCGCTGGTTGGTGGTCTTGCGAGCCATCCGCTGACCGTCCGGGACGCTGATGGTCACTTCGAAACCTTTCTCGCCCAGCACCTCTCGCACGGCCTCGGTGATCATGCGGCGGGGGACCGGGTTGATCGCCGCGCCGCCCACCTGCAGGCCCAGTCCCGGTTTCGTCACCGTCCCCACCCCGTCCCCGGCCACGAACTCCACCTCATCGGCGCGGCGGACGGTGACGGTGAGGTGCGCGCCGTGGGTCACGTCGGGGTCGTCACCGGCGTCCTTGATCACCACAGCCGTTGCCGCGTCACCATCCTGGTCAGCGCTGTGCACGAGGAAGGTGTGCCGGTTCCCCGAAGGGAAAGGAATGTCCACTGTAGATGGACATTGTCCATCGCGGAGCAGCAAGGCTGCCGCCTTCGCCGCTGCCGCCGAGCAGGCGCCGGTGGTGAAACCGGTGCGCAGGGCCTTGGCGCGCACCTTCATGGTGCGGGGCAGGTCGGGCTCGCGCAGGTCCTGCGCGTCCTGCGGCGGCGGCCCAGCCGCGTCAGGCTCCTTGGGCGCCATGCTCTTTCAACGCTTTCCTGGCGCGGGAGTCGGGCTTGCGGAAGGTGTGAAAGTGCCCAGGGTGATACAGGTGGCTGCGGGTGCCGCCGGCGGTGAGCCCCGGGCCCACCAGGAACAAGGTGTGCCGCCACCACTTGCGGGCCTTCACGTCCGCCTCCAGCGCTGCCAGCGTGCTCCACAGCAGGTCTTCGTCCGGCCAACTGGTCCGGTAGCCCACCACCACCGGGGTGTCGGGGGGGTAACCACCTGCGGTCAGCTCGGTGACCAGCTGCCCGGTGCGCGCCGCGGACAGAAACAGCGCCATAGTGGTGCCGTGGCGGGCGAACTCCCGCACCTTTTCCCGCTCCGGCATGGGGGTCTTGCCGCCCTCCAACCGGGTCAGCACCAGGCTCTGGGCCACCTCGGGCACGGTGAGCTCACGCCCGGCCGCCGCGGCCACCGCGGAGAACGCCGACACCCCCGGCACGATCTCCACCTCGATACCCAGCGCGACACACCGGTCGTACTGCTCCTGCACCGCACCCCACAACGAGGGATCCCCGGAATGCACCCGGGCCACCCGCAGACCGTGCTGCGCGGCCCGCTCGTACACGGCGATGACGTCCTCGTGGGTCAGCTGGGAGGAGTCGAGCACCTCGGCGTCTGCGCGAGCATGATCGCTCACACATTCGGCCATCACCAGGCTGGCAGCCCAGATCACCACATCGGCGTCGGCGATGCGCCGCGCGCCGCGCAGCGTGATGAGGTCGGCCGCCCCGGGTCCGGCTCCGACGAAGGACACATGAGCACTCACAGCTGCTCTCCTACTCCGCCACGTTGCGGGGTCACCACGATCGTGGACAGGTAGGCGACGCCGTCATCGGGCACCTCTGACAAGGGGCGCACCCGCTCGTCGGGCGTGCCCAGATGCTCGGCCAGCACCGCCCGTCCGACGGCGTCGCCGAGCACTCGGCGGACCTCGGCGAGGCGGCGACCACCCTTGTAGGCCACCACCGTGCCCGGCCGCTGCAGCGCCTGGGCCAGCTCGTCGAGATCGCGGCTCAGGGGCAGCAGGGTAAGCGGTTCGGCCCCCTCCACCAGGGTGATGCCGGCGGTACTGGCCGCGGCTTGCATGGCCGTGATCCCGGGCACGGTGCGCACCACCAGCCCCGGTACCAGCGACCGCACCGCCTGGGCCAGGTAGCTGAACGTGGAGTACACGAGCGGGTCACCCAGGGTGGCGAAGGCCGCGCTGCCACCGTGGGTGTTCAGGTGGGTAGCGACCACCTCGGCGGCGGCCTCCCAGTGCTCGCGGCGGCGGCTCTGCGACCCGCTGACCTCGTCGTTGAGCGCGAAAACGAGCCGGCGCACCGACAACCCGGGCAGCTGCGCGGCGAGGATTGCCTCCGCCCGGCCAGGCTCGTCCACGCCCATCACGGGCACGAACACCACGTCGGCCTCGGTCAACACCCGCAGCGCTTTGACGGTCAGCAGCTCCGGGTCACCCGGGCCGACGCCCACGCCGTACAGCTCGCTCATGCCGCACACGCTGCCACGAACCGGGTCACCGACTGCGGTGCGCCCGCCGGATGGGTGTGCAGGTAGGAGGCGTGCACCCGGCCGTCAGTGAACCCCTCCTGCCGCCCCGTCCAGCCCCATGCCGGGTTGGCGCTGGCTGCCGGGGTGAGCTCGGTGCGGTGAAACTCGTGCCCGCTCACCCGTTCCCCGGCGGGGTGCAGCACCGAATCAGCCACCGCCACGGCGTCGCGGTAGCCCAGCTGCAGCCGTGGCGAGAAGCGCGCCGTCGCGTCCAGCACCCCCGCGAGGCGGTGCCCGTCCAGCTCCCGGGCGAGGTACAACAGTCCACCGCATTCGGCGTGCACCGGGGCGCCGGCGGCCGCCACGGCGCGCACCGCCGCCAACAACTGGGTGTTGTCCGCCAATGCCGCGGCGTGCTCCTCCGGGAACCCTCCGGGTAACACCAGACCGCGGGTTCCGGCCGGAAGTGTGTTGTGGCGCAACGGGTCTAGCACGACGACCTCGGCCCCGGCGGCGGTGAGCAGCTCCACGTGCTCGGCGTAGCCGAAGGTGAACGCCGCTCCCCCGGCCACAGCCACCACCGGGCGCCCCGGGATGCAGGACACCTCGCCGCCGGGCGCCCACGGTGCGTCACGCACGCTGCTGGCGGCCAGGGCCAGCAACGCGGGCAGGTCCAGGTGGGTGCGGGCCAGCTCGGTCATCGCAGCGACGGCCCGGGTGGCGGCACTGCCGTGCTCGGCGGCGGGGACCAGGCCGAGGTGGCGGCTGGGCACGCGCAACTCCTCGTGGCGGGGCAGCACCCCCAGCACCCTCAGACCCACCTCGTCGCAGGCCCGCCGCAGTACCTGCTCGTGACGGTCAGAGCCCACCCGGTTGAGCACCACTCCGGCCAGCCGGGTGCCGGGACGGTAGGTGGCGAAGCCGTGCAGCAGCGCGGCCAGGCTGGCTGCCTGCCCCCGGGCGTCCACCACCAGCACCACGGGCGCACCCAGCAGCTCGGCGACGTGCGCGGTGGAGCCGAACCCACCGGTGCCCGTGCGGCCGTCGAACAGGCCCATCACCCCCTCGACCACCGCCACATCGCACCCCGCGGCCCCATGGGCGTACAGCGGGCCGACCCGGTGCTCACCGACCAGCACCGGGTCGAGGTTTCGGCCCGGCCGGGCGGCGGCAAGGGTGTGGTAGCCGGGGTCGACGTAGTCCGGTCCCACCTTGAACGGGGCCACGCGGTGCCCGGCCGCCCGCAGCGCACCGATCAGCCCGGTGGCCACGGTCGTCTTGCCGCTGCCGGACGCGGGCGCGGCGATCACCACGGCGGGCGCTACCACTCGATGCCCCGCTGACCCTTGCGCCCGGCGTCCATCGGGTGTTTGACCTTGCTCATCTCCACCACCAGGTCGGCGGCCTCGATCAGTGCGGCGGGGGCGTGGCGCCCGGTGATCACCACGTGTTGGTGCCCGGGGCGTTGAGCCAGCACCTCCACCACCTCCTGCACGTCCACCCACCCCCAGTGCATGGGATAGGTGAACTCGTCCAGGACGTAGAAGCCGTGCTCTTGACGACCCAGGCGCCGGGCGATCTCCGCCCACCCTTCGCGGGCGGCCGCTGCGTGGTCCTCCACCGTCCCGGGCTTACGCGCCCAGCTCCAGCCCTCCCCCATTTTGTGCCACTGCACGGGAGCCCCGGCACCGGTCTCGGTGTGCACCTGCCCCAGCGCCCGGAACGCCGACTCCTCCCCCACCTTCCACTTCGCGCTCTTGACGAACTGGAACACCCCGATCGGGAAACCCTGGTTCCAGGCGCGCAGGGCCAGCCCGAACGCGGCCGTAGACTTGCCCTTCATCTCCCCGGTGTGCACCACGAGCAGCGGGGCGTTGCGCCGCTGCCGGGTGGTCAGACCGTCGTCGGGGACTGTGGTGGGGCGCCCTTGCGGCATTCCGGGTCCCCTCAGGCCGCGGCAGCGCGGACGACGCCGCTGACCTGGTCGGCGGAGAGTTCCGCGAGCCGCACGCACGCCGCACCCAGGCTGGCCGCGAGCTCACCGGCCATCCCGAACCGCACCGCACCGGCCTCGCAGTCCACCACAACGGCTGCGGTGTGATCGGCGCGCAGTAGGTGCGCCGCCGCGTGGGCCGCGCCGACCGGGTCGGTGCCGCCGGTGGCCCGCCCGTCGGTGAGCAGCACGATCAGTGGGCGCCGCTGCGGGTCGCGCACCCGCTCGGTGCCCAGTACCGAACGGGCCCGCAGCAACCCGGCCGCCAGCGGCGTGCGCCCCCCGGTGCTCATCCGCTGCAGCCGGGTGGCGGCGATGTCGACCGATGACGTCGGCGGCAGCACCAACTCGGCGCTGCTGGCCCGCAGCACGATGACCCCGACCTTGTCGCGGCGTTGGTAGGCATCACGGAGCAGGCTCAGCACCGCCCCGGTCACCGCCGTCAGCCGGTCCCGGGCTGCCATAGAGCCGGAGGCATCCACGACGAACAGCACCAGGTTGGCTTCGCGTCCCTCGCGCACGCCCAAGCGGAGATCGGCCGGTGCCAACCGCAGCGGACCCTGCAGCGCGCGCCCGCGGTGCAGTTGGTGCGGGGCGGCGGCCAGCACGGTGTGCACCAGGTGCAGTCCACGTCCGTGTCCGGCGGCCGAGCGCACCGTGCGTCCGGAGTCCGACCGGGACCGGGACCGCCGGCCCGGCGCGCCCACCCCAACTCCGGGGACCTCCAGGCGCCGGGGGCGGAACTGCTCACCCGGGGTTCCGGCGTCACGTTCGGGGGCGGGTTGATCTGGGGCGAGCTGGCCGTCGGAACCGGGCTCGGGCTCACCACCCCCGGGCGGGCTGCCATCCGGGTCGGGTTCGGGACCCGGTTCCGGGGCCTCGGCGTGCTCGGCGGCGTCGCGCATCGCCTCGTCCAGAGCGTCGGGTTCGATGCCGGGTGAGTCGAAGGGATCGCGGCGACGACGGTGCGGCAGGGCCAACTCGGCCGCGACCCGCACGTCGGTCTCGTCCACGGCGCTGGCCCCCCGCCACGCTGCGTGCGCCACCGCGGTGCGGGCCAGGACCAGATCGGCGCGCATCCCGTCCACGTCGAAACTCGCGCACAACGCCGCAATCCGGCGCAGCTCGGACTCCGGAAGAACCACGTGCGGCAAACGCGCGCGAGCGTCGACGATGCGACGGGCCAAGGCGGCGTCGTCGTCGGCGAACCGGGATGTGAACGCCGCCGGGTCGTCCTCGTAGGCCAACCGTCGGCGCACCACGTCGACCCGGGTGGTGACCTCCCGCGACGCCGCCACCTGCACCGCCAGCCCAAAGCGGTCCAGCAGTTGTGGGCGGAGTTCACCCTCCTCCGGGTTCATGGTGCCGACCAGCACGAAACGCGCTTCGTGGCTGTGCGAGACCCCGTCGCGCTCCACATGCACGCGGCCCATCGCCGCGACGTCGAGCAGCACGTCCACCAGGTGGTCGTGCAGCAGATTCACCTCGTCGACGTAGAGCACCCCGCGGTGCGCGGCGGCAAGCAACCCGGGCGCGAACGCCGCCTCACCCTCGCTGAGCACCCGCTCCAGGTCCAACGATCCGAGCACCCGGTCTTCGGTGGCACCCAGGGGCAGCTCCACCAGGCGGGGTGTGCTGCCGTCGGAGGCCACCGGGAGCAGGGCGGCCAGCGCGCGCACCACTGTCGATTTGGCAGTGCCCTTCTCGCCCCGCACCAGCACCCCGCCGATTCCCGGGTGAACGGCGTTGAGCAGCAGAGCCAGCCGGAGCTGGTCGTGACCGACGATGGCCGAGAAGGGAAAGCCCTGCATGTCACGAGTCCTGTCCTCGGGTGTCCACGCCCGTGGTCGGATGGCAACGGCAAGCAGCAGTGTTCTGACTCGGGCTGGAGCGCCCTCACAGTGGCGGGACCGCGCCGGATTCTCACCGGCTTCCCTGCGTGCTTCCGATCTGGTGGGTGAAGTGTGTCAGAGAGTTCGCTGGTGCTGCAGCAGCCCGTCAGCTTCTCGCGGGGCGACGCATTGGGGTATGGGCGATGCCGTCCTCGACGAACTCCGCTCCGTCGGGGGCGAAGCCGTGCTTGGCGTACATCTGCACCAGATACGACTGGGCGTCCAGGCGGCACGGGGTGTCGCCGACCTCGGCCAGCGCGGCCTGCAGCACCCGCTTGGTGTGACCCTGCCCACGGAACCCGGCCGCTGTGCACAGCCGGCCCAGTCGGAACTCGTTGCCGCCCTCGTGCGACTCCAGCAGACGCGCGGTGCAGATCACCTGACCGTCCTGCTCCAACCAGATGTGTCGGGTGTCGTTGTTCAAGTCACGCCCGTCCAGCTCGGGGTAGGCGCACTTCTGCTCCACGACGAACACCTCCACCCGCAGCAGCAGCAGCTTGTACAGCGTGGCGGTGTCGAGGTCAGCGGCCCAGGCGCGGTGCAGGGTGGGTTTCACGCTGTCGTGACTACCACAGCGTGGACCAATCGCGGTCACGGCTAGCATCGCGGCCCATGAGCGACTGGGTGCCCGACGTCCTCGGCAGCGACTACTCCCAGCGCACGCTGGACCTGGGCCCCGACCCCGACGGGGAGTCCCCCATCGTGGCCACCCTGATCCGGCTGGACTCGGCAGCGGGCGGGGCGCGGGGCGCAGTGCTGTACATCCACGGCTACACCGACTATTTCTTCCAGACCGAACTGGCACAGCGTTTCGCCGACCAGGGGTTCGCGTTCTATGCGCTGGATCTGCGCAAGTGTGGGCGTTCGCTGCGGCCGGGACACACCGAGCACTACACCACCGACCTGGCGTCCTACGACACCGAGCTGAACTGGGCGCTGCAGGTCGTGCGGGCGCAGCAGGGCCATCAGCGGGTGGTCGTGGCCGCGCACTCCACCGGCGGGATCATTGCCCCGCTGTGGTTGGACCGGTTGCGCGACAAGGAATTGCCCGGTGCCGAAGGGTTGGTGCTGAACAGTCCATGGTTCGACCTGCAGGGCCCGGCGTACTACCGCCACGTCGGCACGATGGGTATCGACCTGGTCGGCCGGGTGCAGGGTATGCGCCTGCTGGCCACCGAGGACGCCGACGCGTACGGGGTGAGCCTGCACGCAGCAAGCAAGGGTGAGTGGGATTACAACCTGGATTGGAAACCGCTGCAGGGTTTCCCCATCCGGCTGGGCTGGATGCGGGCGATACGCCGCGGGCACGCCCAGTTGCACCGGGGCTTGGACGTGGGCTGCCCGTCGCTGGTGCTGCGCTCTACCCGGACCAAGTTCGCCACTCGCTACACCCCGGAGATCGACACCGCCGATGCCATCCTCGACGTGCGCCAGATCGCCCGCTGGGCTGGCTGCCTGGGCGGGCGGTTGAACGTGGTACCGATCGAGGGTGCCCGCCACGACGTGTTCTTGTCGCAAAAGCCGGTGCGGGAGAGGGCTTACGCCGAGCTGGCGGCGTGGCTGGACGTCACCGTCCCCAGCTGACCGCGGCGCCACCTTCGCGTGCCCGGGTCAGTCTCCTTCGAGCTCGCCCTCCAGCTGTAGGTACGTCGCGCGTAGCTGCGCCAGGGTGTCGGCGGAGGGCTCGGACCACATGCCGCGCTCGGCCGCCTCCAGGAGCCGCTCGGTGATGCCCCGCAGCGCCCAGGGGTTGGACTTCTCCATGAAAGAGCGCACCTGAGGGTCGAACACGTATGCCTCGGAGAGCTTCTCGTACATCCAGTCCTGCACCACCCCGGCGGTGGCGTCGTAGCCGAACAGGTAGTCCACGGTGGCGGCGAGCTCGAAGGCTCCCTTGTACCCGTGGCGCTGCATCGCGGTGACCCACTTGGGGTTCACCACCCGGGAACGGAACACCCGCAGTGTCTCCTCCCCCAGCGCCCGGGTCTTCACCGCGTGCGGCACCGCCGAGTCCCCCACGTAGGCCGCCGGGTCGGCGCCGGTGAGGTGGCGGACCATCGCCACCATCCCGCCGTGGTACTGGAAGTAGTCGTCGGAGTCGACGATGTCGTGCTCGCGGGTGTCGACGTTCTTCGCCGCCACCTGGATGCGGGCGAAGCTGCGCTCCATGTCCCCGCGCGCGGATACCCCGTCCAGGCCGGTGCCGTAGGCGTAGCCCCCCCAGGTGGCGTACACCTCGGCGAGGTCGGAGTCATCCCGCCAGTTGCGGGCGTCGATCAGCGGCAGCAGCCCGGCCCCGTACGACCCGGGCTTGGAGCCGTAGATCCGCGTGCTGGCCCGGCGAGCGTCACCGTGCTCGGCCAGGTCGGCCCGGTAGCTGGCTGCCACGAAGTTGTCCCCCTCCGCTTCGGGCAGCTGCGCGACCGCGCGGACGGCATCGTCGAGCAGCGTGATGACGTGCGGGAAGGCGTCCCGGAAGAACCCGGAGATGCGCACCACCACGTCCACCCGGGGGCGGGCGAGCTCGGCGAGGGGCACCACCTCGAAACCGGTGACCCGCCGGGACGCGTCATCCCAGGTGGGTCGGCAGCCCAGCAACGCCAGTACCTCGGCGATGTCGTCGCCCTGGGTGCGCATCGCCGAGGTTCCCCACACCGTCAGCCCCACCGACCGGGGAACCTCACCGGTGTCGGCAACGTGCCGGGCGATCAGCGAGTCGGCCAGGGCCACGCCGACGTCCCACGCGTTGCGGGACGGAATGGCCTTGGGGTCCACCGAGTAGAAGTTGCGCCCGGTGGGCAGCACCGACACCAGCCCGCGGGTAGGTGACCCGGAGGGCCCGGGCTCGACGAACCGGCCGTCCAGCGCGCGCAGGGTGTTGGTGACCTCATCGGTGGTGCGGGCCAACCGCGGGACCAGCTCGTCGCGGGCGAACTCCAGCACCCGGCCTACGTCGGTGCCCCACTGGTCCGGCACCGACGGCAACGCGGCCACCAGCTGCCCCGCGGTCGCCTCCACCCGGTCCAGCACCACCGAGGCCCGCTCGCGGCCACCCCCGAGTGCGGCCGGGACATCGATGACGATCCCGGGGTCGGCGAGCAATCCATCCTCGCTCAACCCGACGTGGGCGCACAGCGCGTGACGAAGGCCAGGCACGGCCCCGTGCACCCCGCCGAACACCTGCTTGGCCCGCAGGATCGCCAACATGTCGTGGTCGAGCTCCTCGCCCACCGGCGCCCGACCCAGGATGTGCAGCCCGTCGCGGATCTGCACGTCCTTCACCTCGCAGAGGTATCCGTCGACGTGCAGCACGAAGTCGTCGAAGTCCTCGGCAGCGGGGATCTCCTCGGTGTGCAGGTCGCGGTGCAGCTGCGCGGCGGTGATCAGCTCCCAGATCTGGGTGCGCAGCACCGGTACCTTGTCCGGGTCCAGGGCCGCCACGGTGGCGTACTCGTCCAGCAGCTGTTCCAGCTGAGCCATCTCGCCGTAGGAATCGGCCCGCGCCATCGGCGGGATCATGTGGTCGATGACGCACGCGTGCGCCCGGCGTTTGGCCTGGGTGCCCTCACCCGGGTCGTTGACGATGAACGGGTACACCAGCGGAACGTCGCCGAGCACCGCGTCCGGTGCGCAGTCAGCTGACAGCCCGATTCCGTTGCCGGGCAACCACTCCAAGGTACCGTGCTTGCCCAAATGCACGGCTGCGTCGATCCCGAAGCTGTGCCGCAACCACTGGTAGGCGGCGACGTACTGGTGGCTGGGGGCCAGCTCGGGGTCGTGATAAATCGCGACCGGGTTCTCCCCGAAACCCCTGGGCGGCTGCACGATCAACACCACGTTGCCGAACCTCAGCGCCGCGACGTAGAGCGAGTCACCGTCGACATACAAGGTGCCCGGCACCGCACCCCACGCCTGCTCCACCGACGCCTGAAACCCCGAGGGCAGCGCGGCGAACCACTCTCGGTACTGCGCCACCGGCACCCGCACCTCGGCGGCAGCCATCTGCTCCGCGGTGAGCCACTCCACGTCGTGACCGCCGGAGGCAATCAACCGGTGCACCAGGGCGTCGCCGTCCACCAGATCCGGGTCGAACCCGCCGAGGTCGTAGCCGGCGTCGCGCAATGCCCGTAGCAGCACCACCGCGCTGGCCGGGGTGTCCAAGCCGACGGCGTTACCCACCCTGGCATGCTTGGTGGGGTAGGACGACAGCACGATCGCCAGCTTCTTCTCGCTGTTGTCTTTGTGCCGCAACGCCCCCAGCCGGACAGCTGTGCCGGCTAGCCGCGCGGCCCGCTCGGAATCGGCTGCATACACCGGAACGCCGTCCGGGCCGGTCTCCTTAAAGCTGAACGGCACCCCGATCAATCGGCCGTCGAACTCGGGGATCGCGACCTGCATCGCCGCGTCCATCGGGCTCAGCGCGGCAGCCGAAGCCAGCCACGCCGCACGGGAGCTTGTCACGCACAGGCCTTGCAGCACAGGGACATCCAGATCAGCGAGGGCGCCGCTCGCCCAACCGTCGGCCGCCCCGTCGGCGACCGCCCCACCGGCGGCGAGCACGGTGGTGATCAGCACGTCGCAGTCACCGAGCGCTTGGCGCAACCCGGCGGCCTCGACAGCCGACAGCCCCCGCAGCGATGCGCACCACACCGACACCGGGCGGCCCCCCGCCGCCCGCACCGCATCGGCGAGGGTGTGGACGAAGCCGGTGTTGCCGCTGAGTTCGTGCGCCCGGTAGTAGATGATCCCGACGACTGGGCCGGCACCGTCGGTAACGGCCCCGGCTACCCCGAAGGCGGGCGTGGGGGTGGGCGGGTCGAAACCGTGACCGGTGAGCAGCACCGTGTCGGACAGGAACGCCGCCAGCTGTCCCAGGTTCGCCGCACCCCCCTCGGCGAGGTAGGACAACGCCTGGGTGGCCACCCCGGACGGCACCGTCGACAGCGCCTGCAGCTGTGCATCGGGGGTCGACTCTCCACCCACGCACACCACCGGCAGACCGCTGGCCAGCACTGCGTCCAACCCGGCCGACCATGCCTGGCGGCCGCCCAGCAACCGCACGACCACCACCTCGACACCGGCCAGCAGCGCCGGCACATCGTGCACCCCGGTGCGGGCGGGGTTGGCGACGGTGTAGTCCGCTGAGCTGGCCCGCGCAGCTAACAGGTCGGTGTCGGCGGTGGACAGCAGCAGCACAGCAGGCACGTCGAGGGGTCCTCACCGGGGTGGCGTGCCCCTGATCTTGTGGCACGGCAGTGGTGGTGTTTCGCGCAGCCTAACTCGCCCAACGCAGGTGCCCGGCGAGGCGGCGGCAATGGTTGTGTCAGCTGTCACACGGGCGCGGGGTAGCGTCGTGCCGCCCACCCGCCGGCTCGCCGACCTGGCCGGTCGATCGACAAGGAGCGTCATGCGCCAACTCAGCTCCCTCGACGCCCAGTTCCTCAATGCCGAGACCGCCACCACGCTGGTGCACGTCGGCTCGCTGACAGTGGTGGACCCCGCCGACTCACCGCGTGGCGACCTGACGATCGAGGATGTCCGGGAACTGATCGGCGGCCGCCTGCACTTGGTCGGTCCGTTGCGCTGGCGCCTGCAGCAGGTTCCGCTGGGCCTGGATCTGCCGTACTGGGTGGAATCGGACAGTTTCGACCTGGAGTACCACATCCGCGAGCTGGCCCTGGTCGAACCGGGCACTGACGAGCAGCTCGGCGAGCAGGTGGCCCGGCTCGCAGCCCGCCCGCTGGACCGCAGCCGCCCGCTGTGGGAGTGCTACCTCATCCACGGACTGTCCGATGGCCGGAAAGCGTTGTACACCAAGGTGCACCACTCCGCTATCGACGGGGTGTCCGGTGCCGAGGTGCTCGCGGTGATCATGGATGTGAGCCCCGAGCCGCGCGAGGTGGAGCCGGCGACCGAGCCCGCCGATCCGGCCGGGCCCGGCACCGCTGAGATGCTTGCCCGGGGAGCCTGGCGGGTGGCGTCGCGGCCGACCAGGTTCCTGTTGTCCGCGCCGCGGATGTTGCCGCACCTGCTGGACCTGCCGGGTGCCCAAAACCTGCCGGGGATTCACACGGTGGCCAGGGTGGCGGGCACGGTGAGCCGGTTGGCCGGCCTCGACCTCGTGGAGGACCGCCCCGATCCGGCGCCCACCCCGCCGCATACGCCGTTCAACGGCCCGATCACCCCGCATCGACGGTTCGCGTTCACGTCGGTGCCGCTGGACTCGGTCAAGGAGGTGAAGAACGCGTTCGGGCTGACCGTCAACGACGTGGTGATGGCCCTGTGCACCAGCGTGCTGCGCCAGTGGCTGATCGCGCACGACGCACTGCCTGACATCCCCCTGGTCGCCGCGATACCGGTGTCGGTGCGCACCCCGGAACAGATGGGCACCGCCGGCAACCAGATGAACTTCATGCTGACCGCGCTGCCCACCCACGAGCCCGACGCCACCCGCCGGGTCGAAGAACTGCACACCTCGCTGCTGGCAGCCAAGGAGCGCTTCGACGCGGTGCCTGCCCAACTGCTGCACGAGTACAGCGCCATGCTGCCCCAGGCGTTGCATGGAGTTGCTTCGCGAACTTTGTTGCGCGCCATCACCATCGGAGCCCCGCCGTTCAATCTGTTCATCTCCAACGTGCCCGGCCCGCAGCTTTCGCTGTACACCGCCGGTTCACGGGTGACGGGTAGCTTCCCCGTCTCAGCGGTCAGCGACGTCGGCGGCGGGGTGAATATCACGGTGATGTCCTACGACGGGCACCTGGATTTCGGCATCGTCGTGTGCCGGGAGATGGTGCCGGACGTATGGACGATGACGCGAGGGTTGCACGAGGCGATGGCGGAGTTGCTGGAACTGGCCAGGAACACGCGAGACGGCGCCACCCCGTAGCGTCGTCGCGGTGAGGCACTTCGACCTGGCGGTCATCGGAAGCGGTACCGGCAACACCATCCTGGACCCCCGGTTCGACGAGCTGAACGTGGCCATCCTGGAACGCGGGGTGTACGGCGGGACGTGCCTGAACGTGGGCTGCATCCCCACCAAGATGTTCGTCTACGCCGCCGACCAGGCCCGCCACGTGCAGCATGCGCACCGTTACGGGGTGGACGCCCATGTCGACGGGGTGCGCTGGCCGGACATCGTGGGCCGCATCTTCGGCCGCATCGACCCGATCTCGGCGGGCGGGCAGCGCTACCGCGAGCGCGGCACCCCCAACACCACGCTGTTTCGCGGGGACGCCCGGCTCCTTGCGCCGGGCACCCTGGATACCGGGACCGGGGAGACGATCACCGCTGAGCGAGTCGTCATTGCCGCCGGATCCCGGGCGATCATTCCCGACGTCATCACCGAGGGCGGCGTGCCGTTCCACACCAGCGACGACGTCATGCGATTGCCGGAACTTCCGCAGCGACTGCTTATTCTGGGTGCCGGGTACATCGCCTCGGAGTTCGCCCACGTCTTTTCCGCGCTGGGGGTGGCGGTCACGGTGATCGGCCGCGGTCCGCGATTGCTCGGCCAGCAGGACGACACGATCAGCGACCGTTTCACCGCGGCGGCGCGGCAGAAGTGGGACGTGCGCCTCGGTCATGGGGTGCACTCAGCGAAGTCGACGCCCGGTGAGGTGCGCCTGGAGTTGGCGGACGGCACCGTGCTCACCGGGGACGCGTTGCTGGTGGCGACCGGGCGTCGACCGAACGGTGACCAGCTCGACGTCGGTGCAGCTGGGGTGGGGATGCACCTCGACGGGCGGGTACGCGTCGATGAGCACCAGCGGGCATTATCCCCGGCCGGTGAGCTGGTAGCCGGGGTGTTCGCGATGGGGGACGTGAGCTCCGACTACCAGCTCAAGCATGTCGCCAACCACGAGGCGCGCGTGGTTCAGCACAACCTGTTGCATCCGGGCGACCTCCGGGCCAGTGACCACCGGTTTGTCCCCGCTGCGGTGTTCACCGAGCCGCAGGTCGCATCAGTGGGCCTGACTGAGCGGGCTGCCCGCGAGCAGGGACTGGATGTCGCTGTCGCAGTTCAGGAGTATGGCGACGTCGCTTACGGCTGGGCGATGGAGGACACCGAGAGCTTCTGCAAGCTGATCGCCGAGCGGGGTACCGGGCGGCTACTGGGGGCGCATGTGCTGGGTACCCACGCCGCGACCCTGATCCAGCCCCTTATCCAGGCGATGAGCTTCGGCCTGACCGCCACCGACATGGCCACCAAGCAGTACTGGATCCACCCGGCGCTCAGCGAGGTAGTCGAGAACGCACTGCTCGGCTTGCAGCTCTGACCCGCCGCAGCGCCACGACGTCGCCGGGCTCACCAGGAGCCCGAGCGCAGCACCACCTCGGTGGCGAGCGCAGCCGGTGCGTCCTCGGGGATCCAATGGCTCACCTCGGCCAGCTCGACGTAGCGGTACTCACCGTGCACGTGCCGGGCGGTGGCCGCTGCCTGCGCCCGACCCAGCGCGGCGTCTGCGGTACTCCACAGGAACGTGGTCGGCACCTGCACCGGCGGGCAGCTCCGGTAGTCGGCGGCCGTAATGGCCCGGTACCAGTTCAGTGCCGCCGTGAGGCCGGCCCGTTCCCCCACCGCTGCCGACAGTTCCCGACCCGCCCCCACCAGCTGCCGCAGCCGTGCCCCGTCGTTGGCCAGCAACGTGTCCTCGGCGCTGCCCTGCCGGACGAACTCCCGGATGTAGGCCGACCGGGCTTGCTGGTCAGCGTCGTCGCGCAGTGCATCGGAGAACGCGACCGGATGGCCCACGCTCACCGCAACCAGGCTGCTGACTCGCTCAGGGTGGCGAGCGGCGAGCTGCCACGCCACGGCAGCACCCCAGTCATGGCCCACCACGTGCGCCCACCGCACCCCGAGCACGTCGAGCACCCCCAGGGCGTCGGCGACAAGGTGGCCCACCGCGTAATCGGTGACGCCGACGGGTCGGGCACCCGGGGAGTAGCCGCGCTGGTCGGGTGCGACGGTGCGCAAGCCCGCAGCGTGCAGCCGCGGCACCACGGCGTCGAAACTGCGGGAGGACTGCGGGAAGCCGTGCAGCAGCAAGACCGGTGCGGCGTCGGGGGGTCCTTCCACGCGAACGTCGAAGGCCAACCCGTCCACGATGAGCCGCTGCATGGCCATACCCCGGGACGTTACCGGTGCCAGTGGTTCGCTTCGGCTGTTGTCGGGGCTCCCGGGTAGCCTCCGCCTCGACCACGACGCAAAGCCGCGCCGCGTAACCGTCAGTGAGGTGGGGACCTTGACCCAGAACCCGGCACGGCAGCCGTCGTCGGCGGCATCGGGTAAGGCCGATGTGGCGCACGCGGTGTTGTTTTCCTCCGCAGCCGCGCTGGGCGGGTTCTTGTTCGGCTACGACACATCGGTGATCAACGGCGCGGTCAAAGCGATCCAGGAACGTTTCACGGTGGGAACCGCGGCCACCGGCCTCACGGTGTCCCTCGCGCTGCTGGGCGCGGCGGCCGGTGCCTGGTTCGCTGGCGGGCTGGCCGACCGCTTCGGCCGTATCCGGGTGATGCAGATCGCCGCGGTGCTGTTCGTGGTGAGCGCGGTGGGCTCTGCGCTGCCCTTCTCCATCGTCGACCTGGCGTTCTGGCGGGTGATCGGCGGAGCGGCCGTCGGGGTCGCCTCGGTCATCTCCCCCGCCTACATCGCTGAGATCGCCCCGGCCAGCTACCGCGGACGTTTGGGGTCGATGCACCAGTTGGCGATCGTCTTGGGTATCGCGGTGTCAGCCCTGGTCAACTACGCGTTAGCGGCAGCTGCGGGCGGATCGGCCACGGGTCAGCTGGCCGGACTGCAGGCCTGGCAGTGGATGCTCGCTGCCGCCGCGCTTCCCGCCGTGCTGTACGGCCTGGTGTCCTTCACCATTCCGGAGTCGCCGCGGTACCTGGTGGCTCGGGGTCGCACCGAGCAGGCCCGGGCCATCCTGTCCGACCTGGAGGGCGGCGACCACGACCAGGTGCAGGCCCGGCTGGAGGAGATCCGGGCGTCGCTGCATACCGAGCAGAAGTCGCGGGTCCGGGAGCTGTTCACCCGCGGCGGCAGCATGCTGCCCCTGGTGCTGCTCGGTGCTGGACTGGCGGCGCTGCAGCAACTGGTGGGGATCAACGTGATCTTCTACTACTCCGCGTCGCTGTGGCAGTCGGTCGGGATCGGGGAGGACCGCTCGCTGCTGATCAGCGTGGTCAGCGCGGTGGTCAACATTGCGGGCACGTTCGTGGCCATCGCCGTCATCGACCGAGTCGGTCGCCGACCGCTGCTCATCGCCGGATCGGTCGGGATGGCCCTGGCGCTCGGCACCGCGTCGTGGGCCTTCTCCTACTCCGAGCTGGTCAACGGAACCGCCACCCTGCCCTCACCCCAAGGCACCATCGCCCTCATCGCCGCCAACGTGTTCGTGTTCTTCTTCGCCCTGTCCTGGGGGCCGACGGTGTGGGTGCTGCTCAGCGAAATGTTCCCCAACCGCTCCCGGGCCGCGGCGGTGGCGGTGGCAACGTCGGCGAACTGGATAGCGAACTTCGCCGTTACCGTCACCTTCCCCACCTTCTCCGCGGCCAACCTGTCCCTCACCTACGCCGGGTACGCCGTGATGGCGCTGCTGTCGCTGGGGGTGGTGGCCAAGTTCGTTACCGAGACGAAGGGCCGTTCCTTGGAGGACGCCGGCTGATCGCGCCGGCTCCAGCGTGGCCGCCTCAGGCAGAGGCGGGCGCCCCCGGCGGCACGAACGGCAGCCCGGGCGGCGCCCCGTGGCAGATCAGCTGGCCCAGCGCGGTCGTGTCCAGATGCTCGGCCACCAGGTCGCCCAGTAGGTCCAGCTGGGCCTCGCGCAACGCCGCGACCTCGGTGTCCGGGGCAACGACGAAACCGGCGCAGCCCGCCGCTGCGGCGACCTCGGTGAGCCACGCCCGCCGGAAGGCGTCATTGGCCAGCAGCCCATGCCAGTGCGTGCCGTATACCGACCCCGCCCGGCTGCCCTCCGCCGGTTGGTCGAGCAGTGGCGAGTCACCGGACCGGGTCACCCGTCCGTGGTGGATTTCGTAGCCGCGCACCGGGTGTCCCCACGCGTGACCGTCCGGCCGAGCCAGCACCTTGGTGGCCCCGAAGACCACATCGAGGTCGAGCAGCCCCAGCCCGGGCACCTCCGCGGTGGCGGACTCCACTCCGTCGACGATCCGCCTCCCCAGCATCTGGTAGCCGCCGCAGACACCTAGCACCGGGCGCCCGGCGCGGGCATGGGCCACCACCGCGTCGGCCAGTCCGGTGCGGCGCAACCACGCCAAGTCCTCCACAGTGGACTTCGTGCCGGGCAGCACCACCAGGTCGGCGTCGAACAACCGGGAGGCCTCGGTGACCCAGCGCACCGCGACCCCCGGCTCACACGCCAGCGCCTCGACGTCGGTCGAGTTCGACACCCGGGGCAGGCGCACCACGGCGACCCGCAACCAGCTGCTGCCGTGCGGAGCCGCCGGCCGCCCAAGGTTGCCGTCGGCGACCGTGGACAAGGAGTCCTCGGCGTCCAACCAGAGGGCGTCGCTGAAGGGAAGCACACCCAAGGTGGGTCGGCCGGTGAGGGTGTGCAGCTGCTGCAGGCCGGGGGCGAGCAGCGCCGGGTCGCCCCGGAACTTGTTGATCACGAAACCCGCGATCAGTGCCTGGTCGGCCCGCGACAGCACCGCGACGGTACCGAACAGGTGCGCCAGCACCCCCCCGCGGTCGATGTCGCCGACCACGATGGTGGGCAGGTTCGCCGACCTCGCCAAGCCCATATTGGCCAGGTCGGTGCCCCGCAGGTTGATTTCCGCCGGGGAGCCGGCTCCCTCGCAGATCACCACCTCGAACCGGGCGCGCAACGCGGCAAGGCTACGGGCCACCACGTCGGCGAGGCCGGCCCGGTGGCTGGCGTAGCTGCTGGCGGTGACGTGTGCGCGGGGGTGGCCGTTGACCACCAACTGTGAGCTGCGGTCGCTGCCCGGCTTGAGCAGCACCGGGTTAAAGGCCACGCTCGGTTCGAGCCCGCACGCAGCTGCCTGCAGCGCCTGGGCACGCCCGATTTCTCCACCATCCAACGTCACTGCGGAGTTGTTGGACATGTTCTGCGCCTTGAACGGGGCCACCTGCACGCCGCTGCGGTGCAGCCACCGGCAGATCCCGGCCACCAGCACGCTCTTGCCTGCGTCGGAGGTGGTGCCGGCGACGAGCAGCGCCCCCCTCACCCACGCCACCCCCCCGCGTTATGTACAGATAACGCCGCCCAGACCGCCGCTGATCCGCATTGTCTGTACACAACGCGGGCAGGGGGGGGCGTCACGGCAAGGTCAGGATCTCCGCGCCGGTCGCGGTCACCAGCACGGTGTGCTCGAACTGCGCGGTCCAGCTGTGGTCGGCGGTGGTCACCGTCCAACCGTCGTCCCACACGTCGTAGTCCACCCCGCCCAGGGTGATCATCGGCTCGATGGTGAAGGTCATCCCCTCCTGCAACACCGTGTCCACCTCCGGGTTGTCGTAGTGCAACACCACGAGTCCACTGTGGAAGGACCGGCCGATGCCGTGGCCGGTGAAATCGCGTACCACCCCGTAGCCGAATCGGCTGGCGTAGGCCTGGATAACCCGGCCCACCACGTTGAGCTGCCGGCCCGGCCGCACCGCCCGGATCGCCCGCAACGTCGCCTCGTGGGTGCGCTCTACCAATAGCCGTGCCTCCGCAGCGACGTCACCGGCCAGGAAGGTGGCGTTGGTGTCCCCGTGCACGCCACCCAGGTAAGCAGTCACGTCGATGTTGACGATGTCGCCGTCGTCGATCACCGTCGAATCGGGGATCCCGTGGCAAATCACCTCGTTCAGCGACACGCAGCAGCTCTTCGGGAACCCGCGATAGCCCAGGGTCGACGGGTACGCCCCGTGATCGCACAGGTAGTCGTGTACGACCGCGTCGACCTCGTCGGTGCTCACCCCCGGGGCCACCGCCTGGCCACCTTCGGCCAAAGCCCCCGCGGCCACCGCACTGGCCACCCGCATCGCCTCGATCACCTCCGCCGGCTGCACCCACGGGTCGGTGCTCGGGGTGGGGGCAGCTTTGCCGACGTACTCCGGCCGCGCGATGTGGCGGGGAACCTCGCGCATCGGGGAGCGCCGGCCGGGGGCGAGGGGGGCACGAACGGGCATGTGTTCCAGGCTAGCCGGGTCGTTCAGGACCCCGCGGGCAGCGCCGCGAGGAACTGCTTGGTGAGGTTCACCGCATTGGTGGAACTACCCCCGTCAACGATGAGGGTGGCGAAGGCCAGGTCCCCCCGGTAGCCGACGAACCAGGAGTGCGACCGGGTGCCGTCGCCGAACTGCGCCTCGCCGGTCTTGCCGAACACCGCGCCCAGATTGCTCACCCCGGTCGCCGTCCCGGCCGTGACCACCTCGCGCATCATGGAGCGCACCCCGTCCAGCACCGGTTGCGGCGGCGGCGCGGGTTGGCCGGTGACCGTGGTCGCGGCGCCACCGCGGATCAGCACCGGGCTAGCGGCTGAACCCTTGGACACCGATGCCGCTACCAGCGCCATCCCGAACGGGCTCGCGAGCACGTCGCCCTGACCGAACCCGTCCACCGCCCTGGTCACTTGATCGGCAGCCGGCGGCACCCGGCCGGTGACAGTGCCCGCCCCGTCGAGGACGTAGTCCGCACCCAGGCTCAGCTCGCGGGCGGCATCGGTCAAGGCGGGCGGGGCGAGCTGGGCGGCCAACTGCGCGAAGCTGGTGTTGCACGAGCGGGCGAAGGCGGTGCTCAACGGCACCGTCCCCAGGCTGAACTCGTTGTAGTTCGGGATTCGGCGCTGGCCGACGACGGTTGTGCCCGGGCAGTCCACGGCGGTGCTCACCGTGGCGATGCCAGCCTGCAGCGCGGCGGTGGCGGTAACGATCTTGAACGTCGATCCGGGCGGGTACAGACCGGTGAGAGCTACCGCACCCTGGGTGTCAGCTGGCGGGTTCTGCGCCACGGCCAGCACCTCGCCGGTCGACGCCTGCAACGCCACCACCATGGCCTGTTGCGGTACGGCGTTGACCGCGGCCTGCGCGGCGGCGAGCACCCGGGTGTCCAGGGTGACCGTGACCGCGGGCGCCGGTTGCGGCGCGCCCTCGGTGAGTACGGTCACGTCGTTGCCGCCGGGGCCGACGGTCACCAGCTTCCAACCGGCCTTGCCCGTGAGGTCTGCCTGTACCCGGTCGCGGACCTGGCGCAGCAGCGTGGGGGCGAGGGTGCGGTCGGGGGCCAGCAACGCGGCCTGCGCGGGAAAGCTCACCCCCGGCAGGTCATAGATCGCCGCCTTCACACTTTGGTAGTCCGGTTCGCGCAGGGTCACCACCACGTAGGGCGCGGCGGGCGACTTCGCCACCCCGGCCTGGATGGACGCCTGGGTGATCGCGGGGTCGAAGCGGCCGAGCGCGGCAGCCAGGCTGGCGGCGACGGATCCGAGGTCCCCAGCCTTGACCGGGTCGATCGTCACGGCGATGACGGCGCCGGGGGTGAGGACCGGTGCACCGTTGCGATCCAGCACCGCCGCAGTGGGTGCAGCGGCGGAGCGCACGGCGAGGGTCTGGTTGGCCGCCAGCTGCGGGTGCAGATCCGCTGAACTCCAGCGCACCTGCCAGCCGCCCGACGTTCTGGTGAGCGGAAACTGCCCGGAGTAGGCCCACCGGCGGGCGTTCGGCAATGACCAGGTGGCATCGAAGCTGGCGGTGGCGGTGTCCCCCGAGGTCTGCACCTGGGTCACGGTGGCCTGCACCGACTCGGGCTTCAGGGCGTCGCGCGCCATGGTCAGCACCGCTCGGGCTGCGTCGGGTTGGTCGGTGACCGCACCCGCGGCGGCGGTGTCGCCCGTGCTGAGCGCAGCGAGGAAGGCCTGGGCTGTCGCGTCCGGCTTCGGCGGCGCCGCCGAGCAGGACACCAGAGGCACCACGGCCACCGCGGTGGCGGCCAGGGCCAGGATTCGACGACGGCTGTTCATCAGTGACGAGCATAGGCAGCCGTCAGCGCGGGCGGGTCAGTGCAACAGGACCGTCGCGAACGTGCCCACTTGAGTGAACCCGACGCCGCGGTAGGTGGCCATGGCGGCGGCATTGAAGTCGTTGACGTACAGACTCGGGACCCGGCCGGTGGCCTGCACGTGGGTCGCCACCGCGGCCGCACCCCCAGCACCCAGACCCCGCCCGCGCCATGCTGGGTGCACCCACACACCCTGGATCTGCGCGGCCAGCGCCGACATCGACCCCACCTCAGCCTTGAACACCACCTCACCGTCCTCGAACCGGGCCCAGGCCCGACCCGAACTGATCAGGTCGGCGACCCGGTACCGGTAGGAGCGGCCGCCGTCGCTGCCACGGGGGTCCACCCCGACCTCCTCGGTGAACATCGCGACCGCGGCGGGCAGGTACACCTCCAGCTCGTGCGGCCGGACCGGGCGGACGCTGGGGTCCGGGGCACGGCCCGGCTTTCCACTCAATGCCAGCAGCGGCTGATCCGCGCGGACGTCCCTAGCTAGACCCCACGCACCTTCCAGTTCCGACCACATCGCCAGCACCAGTTCGGCCGGACCGACCAGCGACGAGCATGACCGTGGCCGCCGTCGGGCCCGGTCGGCGAACGCCCGCAGCGCTGCGGGCGAGCCGCTCAACGGCACCAGGTTGGCACCGGAGAAGCACAGCGACTCATCCGGACGTTCGTGGGTCCACAGCTCACCGCGCAACCGGTGGGAGTCCAGTCCGTGCGACTGCACCCGAGCGGCCACCATGCACGCGGCAACCGGGTCCGCGTCGAGTGCGCGAAGGACAGCGTCAGTGTCACGCACCCCAAGTTGGCGCACCGTCCCGGATTTCAGCACAGGGCCATCCTCAGCACACCACGCAGCGTGCCACGTCAGGGGGTGCGAGTGCGCGCCGCCGCGGCAATGCGGCCGATGGGGTGGGCTCAGCCGGTCACAGTTGGGTGGACCCCTCGGTCGATGATGAATTCACCGCCGACGACTTCGGCCAGTTCCGGACCAAAAAGACCGCCGGGGGTGTTCGATCCGGGTCGGCCTTCCCCGTTGAGCAGCCGTGGGTGACTTCTGCGGTGACCGACGCGGTGAAGTCCATGCCATCGCCGACGCGAAGCCAGCCCTCTCGCACGGTGCCGGAGGACCATTCGACTCGGCGGGGGTGTCATCCTGGAGGGGTGATCGGGGATCAGCGGCGCATGGTGCGCCCCCGCCGCGCAGCGGACCTTGGGGTGCTCGTCGAGGTGCTGACCGAGCAGCAGGCGTTCTCGCGCTATCCCCTCCGCTGGCCGCTGCCGTTTCCCGTCGAGCAGTTTCTGGTACGCACCTCCGAACAGGCGGCCTGGGTCTGCGAACTCGACGGTGCCCTCGTGGGGCATGTCGCGGTGGGTTCGGTACCCGAGGGCGAGTTCGGGCAGACGTTCCGCCGCACCACCGGGTGCGGCGACCCGGCGGTCGTCTCGGTGCTCTTTGTCGCCTCCGCCGCTCGTGGACTGGGTGTCGCTGGTCTGTTGCTCGACACCGTCGAGCGTTGGGCGCGCGAGCGGGACCGCGTCCCGGTTCTCGACGTGCTTCCGCTGCACGGCGACGCGCTGTCGGTGTATCAGCACCGAGGGTGGGTAGAGATTGGGCGGACCCGCTTCGACTGGCTGCCCCGTACCGCACCTGACGTGCGGCTGATGGCGCTGCCGCCGTTCGAGCCGCGCAGCTGATCGAGTTCGATACGGACGAGGGGCTCACCGCGGTCACAGCCAGGGACATAACGCTGACGATCTCAGTCGATGTCGCAGCGCGGCCCCGATCACACGTAGTGGTAGCGACACTGCAAGATCACGATCTCGTTGCCATCGACGAGGTAGACCAAACTGTGTTGCTCGCTGACGCGCCGCGACCAGGCACCGGCGAATGCGTGACGCAGCGGCTCGGCTTCGCCGATCCCTTCGAACGGATCGCGCAGGATGTCGTCGATGAGCCGGTTGATGCGCTTGAGGGCCGCCCGATCAGTGGTGATCCAGTGTTGGTAATCGGCCCATCCGTGCGACGTAAAGGCGAGCCTCAACGCGGTAGCGGGTGCTCGTTGCGCTCGCCACGGCCGGCTTGGGCGAGGCTCTCCAGCAGTCGACGCGCGTTGGCCGGGTATCGCAACAAGTGTGCGGTCTCCTCCAGCGCCTGTAGTCATCGCGGGAGATCAGCACCGCATCACCCCGACGAGAGTTGATCTCCGCCGGCGTGCGGTCGTTGTTGACCTGCTCGATCAGCGGGAACAGGTTCCTGCGTGCCTCGGATGCGGTGATCGCCAGCTTCGGCACGATGGAACTTTTACACTCTGCCGGGCTCGATACACGTTGACTTGATCAGGACAGCATGTCTCGCTACAGTGAGTGGCATGACCGGGCGCGAGGGCACACCGCAGCCGCCTCCCGGCCCGACCGGTGTGGCGGAGCAGGCCGGTGGATCGGTGCGGCCGCGCATCGACGAGGAGCGGGCAAGGAAGGCTGCGGCGGAGCTCGGAGGTTGCGATCACCCGGTGGAGGCGATACGGCTGCAACACGTGCGGAGCAGTCTCGCCGCCGCCGTGGCGGAGGGCCGGGTGGCTCAAGCAGACGCCGACGCGGTGATCGAACGCCTCACGCATGGCGAGGATGCCCACCAGCTGCGCCGCGAATTGCGCCGGGCTGGCGTCCTGCCACGCCGCGCCGGGCGGCCTCGCCATTGACTCGAAAGTTCGCGAATGCCCTTCGGTACACCTCACCCTGGAGAGACGATGACCGAACACGACCACCCGGACCGCTCCCCCGTCGGCGCTGCAGGGGCCGGGTCCTTTGACCCGCCGCAGCAAGCCTCTGGTGCCGGGATGCCCAGGTGGGTGAAGGGCTTCGCGATCGTCGGCGTCGCCCTGGTGCTGCTCATCGTCATCATGCTGATGACCGGCCACGGACCCAGCCGCCACATGAGCGGCCTCGGCCACAGCCCGGGGACCGGTCCAACCCCGTCGATCGCGATGCCCGAGGGTCTCCGCCGGTGACCATGACACCGGGAACCCGCAAGCTTGCCCTCGTCACCCATGTCGGCGCCTCGGTGGGCTGGCTCGGCGCGGTGCTGAGCTCGCTGGTACTGGCTGTGGTCGGGGTAGCCAGTCACGACTCCGCGTTGGTGCGCGCGATCTACCTCACCCTGCAGGTGATCGGGTGGTACGTGCTCGTACCGCTCAGCGTCGCGTCCCTGCTCACCGGCCTGGTCCAGGCACTGGGCACCAGCTGGGGGCTGCTGCGCCACTACTGGGTACTGGTCAAGCTGGGGATGAACCTGTTCGCGACCGGTGTCCTGCTGCTGTACATGCAGACCCTCGGCGCCCTCGCGGACACCGCAAGGACTGCAGCCGCCGGTGACGCATCCCAGCTCGGGAACCCCTCTCCGATCCTGCATGCGGCCGGGGCCGTCGTGCTGCTGCTCACGGCGTTGATGTTGTCGGTGTACAAGCCCCGCGGGCTGACCAGATACGGACGTCGCCGCGCCGGGGGCCGCCCACCGGCCGAAGCCGCGGCCGGCAACGCAAACGACCTGCACCTGGCGAACGAGCCGTACCCATCATCTTCAGAAGTCCGGACAGGGCCACGCCAGGAAGGGATCGACATACCGACAACCCGAGAACCGTTACGGTGCAATCTGATACCATAACGGTATGGCCATGACCTTGCGGCTTCCCGCCGAGCTTGACGCGGCCCTGCGTGCGGCCGCCACGGAAGACCACCGCAGCGTGCAACAGGAAGTCGCCCACGCCGTCGAGACCTTCCTTGCCCTACGCGAAACCGAAGAGATCAAGTCCGACCCAGAAACTCTGCGCGCCCTCGCCGAGGCACGTGAGTCTGTCCGTGCCGGTGATGTCGTCTATGGATCCGACGCAGTCCGCGCCCTTGTCAAGGACCACCGCGCATCGTGACCGATCCCTACGAGCTCGGGACTGCAGCCCCAGCTCGCCGGGCCCTCGCCGATCGACTGCCGCATGAGGTCGCCGCGGCAGCCGTTGAGTTCATCACCGGCCCGCTGCTCAAGAATCCGCAGCGGGTTGGTAACGCCCTGACCGGCGAGCTCGCTGGAATCTACAGTGCTCGGCTTGGCCGGAATTGGCGCGTGCTGTACGAGATCGACGACAGCAAGCACGCGGTGGTCGTGCTCGACATCCGGCCCCGCTCAGGCGCCTACCGTCCTCATTGAACGACCCGGCACCCGGCGCCTGCACGGATATCGCCACAAGGGGATGGCCGCCGAACGGCGTGCGTTGGCGCAGCTTCCTGGTGGAAAGTGAGCGGTTCGCAGGCACAGCCGACGTGTTGACCTTCGCGCCATCCGAGTTGTTGAGCACCAAGATCCGCGCGCTCTACCAGTGCCGAAAGGGCCGCGACCTGTTCGACCTCTGGCTCGCGCTCACGGAGCTGGGCCTGCGCGGCGACGAGATCGTGTCGGCTTTCTGGCCGTATCGGGCCCGACGGACTCACGGCTGCACCCGCCGAAGCGAACGACCACCCAGCATCAGGAGCGCGAGTCCTCCGACTCTCGATGTGGCCCGCGCTGACGGGCGGGCGTAGCTCGTACGCCAGCTCTTCCCATGCGCGTTCCTGGCTTTCCTCCTGAGCCCGGATCTCCCTCAAACGGATTTCCGCGCTCCCAGCCAGGTGAGTCACGCGACCTCCTCGGGCATCGCCGTCTGCTTGATGTGGTGCAGCGTGTCGACGATGACCTCGACGTCGGCGTCGGGAAAGAAGAAGTCGGGGCCGGTGGGGGCGTGGTCGGTATAGGGCGACTCGAAAAGACGCTGGGGCTCCATCACCCCATTGGCGGTGAGTTCGTCGACGATGAGGTTCACGAATCGCACCTGCTCAACGCTCAACTTCGTGCCGTCGAGGTACTGTTCAAAGGCCTCCGAGGCGGCCGAGCGGTCAAGACCAACGAGTGACCGGACGAACAGCCCGAGGCCGCCGGTCTGCTCGCCAGCCCAGACGATGTCGACCTGCTGACCACCGGACGCCACCAGCATGTCCTCCAGCGACGCCAGGTCGTCAGGCGTCAGCTGCCTGTTGCGGCGTAGGCGTTGCAGAGCGACGTGGTCCTCGTGCTCCTTGAGGTACGCCGCGGCCTTCGCGCGGAAGCGCTCGAAGTTCGTTCCGGGTGTCACGCCGGGCAAGTGGACCTCGGTCGCTGGCCCGAGTTCGTCCTCGAAGTCGGTGTAGACGGGGTTGCGGGAGGTCGTCTCGATGAACCGCACGAGCGACCGCAGCCGGAGCCGCGCCAGCTCCAGCATCGGGAGTGTGACGTCGATCCACCACTCATCGCTCGCCACCGACTCGATCAGGACGGCCTGTTCGGCAACCGAGGGGATCGCGGTCTTCCCGAGCAATGCCGCTGCGATGCTCTGGACGGCCTCTCGCAGCCGCTCGGCCAGGACTGCGTCGCCATCGAGCTGGGCGAGTTGGCGGCGCAGGATCACCAGGTCGAAGCGCTTGGCGTCCTCGTCGTCGTCACGCACCGCGGACGGAAGACCGGCCAGGGAGAGAGCAGCCTCAGCGTCCTCCGGCGTCAGGGTTACCCAAGAGTCTGTGGAGGCGAACCGCTCGACAGCCCTGCGGTGCGGTCGAACCACGAAGTTTTCGAGGTTCATCCCAGCGACGATCTCGTGGAGCGTCTTGACTGTGGAGCCACGCAGCGCGGGTTCATCAGTGCCTAGTGCGGTGATCAGGCCGAGACGGCCTTCGAAGAGGCGCTGGGCGAGCGACTTTTGGGTCGACCCGTCCGATCCGGGGAGATCCTGGCTGAAGTATTCGAGGTTGCCGCAGAAGTCGAAGACGAAGAAGTCCTGCTTGTCCTCGCCCGGCCCGAACAGGTCGGGGCACAGGCGGGTACCGCGTCCGATCATCTGCCAGAACTTCGACTTCGACCGCACCATCTTGAAGAAGACGAGGTTGACCACCTCGGGTACGTCGATGCCGGTATCGAGCATGTCGACACTGATCGCGATGTGCGGCGCCTTCTGCTTCTGCGAGAAGTCGTCGATCAACGATTGCGCGTAGGGCGTCCCGTGCGTAATCGCGCGTGCGAAGTGGCCGGCCAGCTCTGGGTATGCGATGTCGAACCGCTTCGCAATGAACTCTGCATGCTTCTGGCTCTTGGCGAAGATGATCGTCTTGCCGAGCCTGTCACCGCCCGCGACCTTGTAGCCGTCGATCATCATGGTGGCGAGCACCTTGTCGACGGTGTCCTCGTTAAACAGGAACCGGTTGAGTTCCTCGGCTCCGACCTCGACCGGCGGTCCATCCTCACCCCATTCGAGGGTGTCCCACTGGTCCTTCTCGTCGTCGGTGAGGTCGGCGTATTTGATCCCGGCGCGCAGGAACTTGGTGCCGACCGAGACGCCCTTGGGTGGCACGAGGTAGCCGGCGTTGACCGCCTCGTCGAGGCTGTAGGCGTCGGTCGGCACACCGTCTTCGAGGTGGAACAGTCGGTAGGTGTTGTGGTCGACCTCGTCCTTCGGAGTCGCGGTCAGACCGACGAGATGAGCGTCGAAGTAGTCGAATATCGCGCCGTACTTCGCATAGATCGACCGGTGCGCCTCATCGATCACGATCAGGTCGAAGTAGCCGGGACCGAAACGTCGGCCGTGGTCGTCGACCTCGTCGATCAGGTTCATCATCGTGGGGTACGTCGAGATGTACACCCGCCCATCGGTGGCCTTCTCGGTCACCAGGTTCACGGTCGTCGACCCTGGCAGGTGTGCCTTGAACGCGTTGGCCGCCTGTCGCACCAGGGCTGTTCGGTCTGCCAGGAACAGGACCCGCTTGACCCAGTTCGCCTTCTGCAGCTGCTCGACGAGCGCGATGACCGTCCGGGTCTTGCCCGATCCGGTCGCCATGACCAGCAATGCTTCGCGCTGCTTTCGGTCGAAGGCGTCTCCGACAGCCTTGATCGCCCGCACCTGGTAAGGACGTCCGGCGATGTCGGCGTTGACGTGCGCACCCGAGAGCGGGAGCCGGGTCTGGCGGCGTTGGATCAGTAGCTCCAGCTCGTCGCGGGTGTAAAAGCCTTGCACCTCCCGCGGCGGGTACCCCGCTGCGTCGTCCCACAGCCAGTGCTCGTAGCCGTTGGTGTAAAGGATCACCGGCTGGCGGCCATACGCCGCCTCCAGACAGTCGGCGTAGAGCTTCGCCTGCTGCTGGCCGATGGCAGCGGACTTCGTGGTGCGCTTGGCCTCGACCACCGCGAGCGGCAGACCGTTGGCACCCCACAGCACGTAGTCGACGTTTCCGGTGCCTTCGTTGTTGGGCATTCCCGAGACCGGAAACTCCCGATCGCGCGCCTCGGTGAGCGTCCAGCCGGCCTCGCCGAGAAGTACATCGATGAACAGGTCGCGGGTGTCGGCCTCGGAGTAGTCGTGGTCGTCCGCCTTGGTGTTCGCGGCTTGAGCGGCCGCGATCTGAACTTTAAGTTCGGCGATCTCGGCGTCCTTGGCCACCGCCAGCTCGTCCTTCTCGGCGAGAGTTTTCGAGTGTGCCTCGTCCTGGGCGGTGAACCTCGCCGAGAGCCTTACGAGGTCCTCGCGGGACAGCGGTGCGGCCCTGGCCGCCAACGTGGGGTCGAAGTGTGCCGACGTCGGCACGGACTGCGGGTTGGGCGAGTGATGAAACGCCGTCCACACGACGACGTGGTGCAGTTCGCGAAGCACCTGAAGCGCGGCGGGAGCCGGGATCGGGGTCGGCTCATGCACCGCGCGGTTGCCGACCTTGCGGATCAGCGTCAACTTGTTCGCAATGGCGGTGCCGACCTTGGCCTTGAATGCCGCGTCAGCGATCCGGGCGGCAAGATCGTTCTGGTACGGCACCTGAAGGCTGAGCACGTCGTAGAGGTGCCAGACGATCTCCTCCACCGCACGCCGGCTGTAGAAGACGGCTGATCGAGGATCTGACGACAGGTACGACTCGGCCCGCGCACAGTCGGCATGGACCGACGGCAGTGCGACTTTGGCGAAGTCGAAGTTGCTCACGCGTCGTCGCCGTCCAGGCCGAAGTGCTTAGCGAGCCGTTCGAGGGTGAACTCCTGGCGAAGCTTGCAGGCGCTGTTCTGATTGGCGAACATCCCCTTCTTCCAGTAAGCGTCGGCCTTGGGATGACAGGCAATCCAGCGAACCGGCACGACGAACTCGGCGTTGTCGTCAGTCTGGGTCTGCCCTGGGTCGCCGTGTCTATACGGCCCCTTCAGGTCCTGCTGAGCCAGCGGCACCCACGCCCCGTCAACGACCACCATGGCCTTGTCGAAACGAGACGCCTCAGCCAACGTCTCCCCGACAGCGACGTAGCCGTGTCCGGGAATGTGCACATTCACGCGGGCGCCGACTGGCAACGACCGCAGAGTGCGCGAGTACCAAAGGTCACCACCGGCGGACACAAACCCGTACTTCAAGCCGTCGTCCCAAGATCGACCCAAGCCGTCGCCGTACGACACGAACCAGTCGCGTCCATTCCAGTCGGCGCGCTTGCCTTTCTTGGCCCCGGCTGGCTTGGTGGGTGTCCCTTCCTCGGAAGCCGCGAGCCAGGATCGGGCCAGGTAGCGGCGGTCGTCGTCGTCCAGATAGGAGAAGAACACCGCGTTGATCGGAACACCGAAGTCGCGCAGGTAGACGACGATGCGCTCGGAGCTGTTGTCGAGGTCGGTTGCAACAACGGTGAGTTGAAGCTCGCCGTTCAGTTCGTCTGGAGGGGCGCTGCCGAACACGTCTTCGAATGCTGCCTCGAACGGCTCAGTCAGGTGCTCGGAGGCAATGTCGATCACCTGCTCACGGGTCAACGTCGACACCCAGGAGCCGTAGTCGAGAACCTGGGCGATCACATCGCGTGGTGTCTTGTCGCGCTTGAGTTCGAGGACGTGCAAGTTCCCGTCGCTATCGATGGCGAGCAGGTCGATGTACTTTCCGTAGGGCGTTCGCACCTGCCGGCCGATGACGAGCAGCCGCACTCCGAGCAGGGACCGGTCCTGCTCCAGAAAGTCCTCCAGCGCCGCCTCGCTCGGCAAGACAGCAGCGGTCAGTGGACGAGGCTGTTCCCCGTCGATCCGCCACATCCTCATCTCAACTGGCATGGGTCACAGATCGCCTCGGAACGCGCGGGACTGGAGGGATGCGAAGAGCTCGTTATCAGCCGCGAGGGCACGCTGGACGGTGGCGCGCTGGGCGTTGACCTGTCCGATCTTGGATGCGAACTCACGCTGCTGCGACAACGGCGGAACCGGGACCGAGGCCGCCTTGAGGGAGCCGACGTTGAAATGTTGCTGGATCTGTCCCCTTGCCTCAACTCCTACGATCCGCTTGCCCAGGTCCGAATTGAGCAGCGACTCGAGGTACAGCGGGTCGGCGACGTCAGTCTTGGGAGTCGCAACAATCAGATCTATGGCATTGGCCCCGTGGAGATGCTCGGGAACGATTGCCGTCGTCCCCGGCTTGCCGGTCCGCGCTATCACGAGGTCGCCTGCGCGGAGCCTGGATTTCGCCAGTGGCCCATTGTTGGACTCTTGCGAGAAGTAGACGAGGTCACGCATGTCGATGCGGCCGGGCTTCACGTTCAAAGTCCGGAGCGCGGGAACTCCCGACTCGACATAGTGGCTGGCCGGCTTGATGACGACCCCGACCGTCACGCGGGCACAAGTCTCTGCGAAGGGCCTTAGTTCGTTCAGCGAGCCGAGTATGTCGTGGAAGATCGACTGGGTGAGTGCGTCGAGGTGGGCGAGGACTCGGCGACGCATGGCACGGATGGCGTCCGCGTGGTCGAGGATCGCGGCGATGCGGCGCTGCTCATCGAGGTGCGGTAGCGGAACGCCAAGGGTTCCGAGGGCTGGCAGCGATATGGCCTTGCGGCGGTGGACGGCGCCCTTTCCAAGCTGTGGATAGTGAGCGAGCACCCGCGGACTCTTGAGAAACCGAATGAGGTAGGACCGGTCGACTCGGGATTCGTCGATCCTGAACACCGTGTACATCGGACTGATGAGTGCACGCCCCGGTGCGATACCGATCGAGCCCTCGTCCAAGTGAATCGTGGCGTAGGCGAAGTCGCCCGGCTCGACCAACTTGTAGCCCTCGACGTTGCGGCTAAAGACCTGCTTCTTGAAGTACTCCAGGCTGGGAACGAAGCCGGCGTGCTTCGTGACCGAGTAGACAGGCAGATCGGTCTCAGCGCCTGCCCGTTTCCCTGCCGGGCGCGTGAGTTCGGCCAATCGCACCTCAGCCATTGAGCATGGCTTTCAGGTCGGCGAGGCTCTTGGTCATCTCGGCCTCCAGCGCCTCGATGTCCGCGATAATTTCCAGGGGAGCACGGTGTTCGACCTCGTCGTGGACGGTCTCTTTGAACCGGTTGAGGGAGAGGTCGTAGCCAAGCGCGACGATTTCAGCCTTCGGGACCGTGAAGGACCGGTCGGTGCGGGCGCGGTCACGCTCGGTCGTGGCACGAGTGCCCCATCGCGAGGACGTCAGGGAGGTTGTTCGCGCCGACAGGGTTCCGCTTGTCGTCGAGGGAGAATCCGTCGGCGTGGACGTCGTAGAACCAGACGTTGTCGGTGCCACCCGAGTTGGTCTTGGTGAAGAACAATATGGCGGTCGAGACGCCGGCGTACGGCCGGAAGACGCCGGACGGGAGCTTCACCACGGCGTCGAGCTTCTGATCCTCGACGAGAGCCTTGCGCAACGACTTGTGCGCATTGGACGAACCGAAGAGAACACCGTCAGGGACGATGACCGCGGCCCGGCCGCCGGGCTTGAGCAGCTTCAGGAAGAGCGCCAGGAACAGCAGCTCGGTCTTCTTGGTCTTGACGATGCGCTGGAGATCCTTCGACGTCGATTCGTAGTCGAGCGAGCCGGCGAAGGGCGGGTTGGCGAGGATGAGTGTGTACTTCTCGGCGTCCTCGCTCGCGCCTTCCGACAGGGAGTCGCGGTAGCGGATGTCGGGGCCCTCGATGCCGTGGAGCAGCATGTTCATGCTGCCAATGCGCAGCATCGTGGAGTCGAAGTCGTAGCCGTGGAACATCGACTTGTGAAAGTGCGCCCGCTGGGTCGCGTCGGTGAGCGCCGTCGGATGGGTCTCGCGGACGTACTCACTGGCGGCGACGAGGAAGCCCGCCGTACCGCACGCCGGGTCGCAGATCTCGTCGGTCGGGGTCGGCGCGGTCATCTTGACCATCAGGTCGATGATGTGGCGCGGCGTCCGGAACTGGCCGTTGACGCCGGCGCTCGCGATCTTGGAGAGCAGGTATTCGTACAGGTCTCCGTTGGTGTCGCGGTCGGCCATCGAGATGTCGTCGAGCATGTCGACGACCTTGCTCAGCAGCGCCGGCGTCGGGATCGTGAAGCGGGCGTCTCGCATGTGCTCGCTGTAGGTAGAACCGTCCACACCGAGTGAGCGCAGGAAGGGGAACACGTCCTCGGCGATGGTCTTGTGCATCACCTCGGGGCTGGCGTTCTTGAACTGGCCCCACCGCAGGTGTGCCTGGCCGGGCGGGAACACCGGATTCTCGATAGCACCAGTGACCCGCGCCTTCTTCTCGGCCAGAATCTGCAGGTCGTCGAGGCGACGGATGAAGAGCAGGTAGGTGATCTGCTCGATCACCTCAAGGGGGTTGCTGATGCCGCCCGACCAGAAGGCGTCCCAGACGCGGTCGATCGTGCTCTTCAGTTCACCCGTGACCACGGACGGAACTGTAGTGACGGGTGAGGGTCCTGGTGTGGACATGGCCAACCTCCTGCTGCGCGGCGTCTCCAGGGCAGCCGAGCAGGCTCTCAGAGACGACCGACGAAACGGGAGCCCGTGCCCGTCCTCAAGCTCACCGAGGTCGTGGACGAGCTTGGCCAGCGTCTCGCAGGGGATGCCGGTGGCCCCGGACAGCGCGTGCGTAGCCGTCGCTGACTGGGCGAGACCGACGACGGCGCCGACACGGTCGTGCCAGGCGTGGGCCAAGACCCGCACCGCCGTGGTCTTTCCGGAACCCGCCGGACAAGAGGTGCGTCGTTGATGGGGTATGTGGCATGCGAACACCGACGTCGTCGCTATGGCAGACATCAAGCCTTCTGCCTTGCCTGGGAGGTCGTGGCTCTGCCGGATGGGCGCGGTTCAGGGGTCCAGCCGAAGAGACCTGACTCTAGTGCCATAAGGAGGTGCGTCATTCCGCCCACTAAGCCCTACCTACCGAAAGGTTCATGGACGCTGTCCCGTTCTGACCCGAATCCGCGAGTAACGCCCCGGGGGTGTGTTGATTTTGGTGGTGGGGGTCGTTCTTCGCTCGTCTCGCGGTGTGGGCGTGGCTGGGCCCCCGGGTGTTGCCTCCGGGTCGGCGGTTCCGGTTCCTGGGGCGGGGTGAGGGGCGAGCGTGGTGGGTGCTCAGCCGCTGGGGGCGGGTAGGGCCTGCAGGGTGGCCATGACCTGAGGCAGGAGGGTGTGGCCGGGGGGTAGTCGCAGGGTGAGGCCGCGTGCGTGGCGGACGACGCGGGCGGGCACCCGCAGCAGCTGGTGGCGCAGCCGGTCTCCGTGGGCGCGGCCGTGTTCGCCGGTGTCGATGCCGGTGAGTGCTTGCAGCAAGGTGGAGAGGTTGCCGGCGATCAGCGCCGCCCACATCCACACGGTGTTGTTCTCGACGTAGCCCGAGGGCAGGTGGATGAGCCCGGCCCCGAGCTTCGCTTCGCGGATGCGGTCCTCGATGTCGGTGCGCATCCGAAACCAGGCTTCCACCTCGGTGGCGGTGTCGAAGCCGGTGCCGCCGGTGGGCAGGTTCGTGACGATGAAGCTGGTGGCCCACACACAGTCGAGGTGGCCGTCCAGGGCCAGGGTGAGCTGGTCGGCGGCGATGGTGCGCCGCCGCCGCGACCGGGGGTCGGTGCTGATGGTCTCGGCGTCGATGCGGACCCGGCGGATGACGGTGTAGGTCCCCGGTGGCCACCCGGCGGGGGCGTGGTCGGACACGGCGACCTGCGCCCCGGGCATGCCGATCGCCGCTGACCAGTCCTGCTCGGACACGGCCGCGGCGGCCCGCCACATCGCGGGGTTGCGTTTCGCGGCCACCGCGAAGTCGCAGCCCAGGCCGACCGCGGTGTGGGCGAGTTCGGCGGCGAAGTACCCGGCGTCGGCGCGCACCACCGGGCGGTGAGTGTCGTCGAAGCCCGCCCGCACCTCGGCGGGAAGGGCGGCCACCGCCCGGGCGAGCAGCCCACTGCTGTGGGCGCGGACGTCCTGCACCCCGGTGAGCAGGTCCGCGGCCAGGGTGAGCCCGGTGCCCGCCCAGGTGGCCAGGTGCGGTCGCCCGCAGCGTTGACCCTGGTAGTTGTAGGCCACACCCTGCTTGCGGCGGCCGTAGACCTCCACGTCGGTGGCATCCAGGTCGATGCTCACCCGCCCGGTCAGCACCGCCGCCCGCCGCTGCTCACCCAGCCGGGCCCACCCGCGGGCGATGACGGCCGCGTTGCCGGCCTCGATGCCCGCGCCGGGGTGAACCGCCGCGCCAGGCCACCGGCGGTGGTCGAGGCCAGCCCGGGCACCGCTGACAACGCCTGCGCGGCGGTGTCGGCCCGGTGGCGGTCCAGGGCAGCGACGAACGCGCCGTCCAACAGCTGACACTGCGCCAAGGCGGCCACCAGCTCACCGCCGGTGACCCCACGGGACCGGGACTTGATCGGGCCGATCCCGCTGTCCAGGGCCTCGATCACCCCGAGGCGGTCCATCAGCTCACCGAGCGCCAGCACCCCCGCCGATGAGGTCAACGAGGCGTCCGGCACCCCGAACCTCACCCGGCGGCGAGCTGACTTCCGCGCACGTCTGCGACCGCGTAACTTCGTCACCTCGAAGGTGCCTTGCCCTTGTGGTCCGATCAGGTCTCAGCAATTATGATTGTTCCACCGGGGCAGGCACTTTCGTCATCTCACACGCCGACTGCACCCCCCTCAGGCGGCACCACTCGCGGATTCAGGTCAGAGCGGGCTACGTCCCAAGGGTTACGGCAACTCGAGCGGCGACCTGCTGCTGCACCTGCGCGTAGACATCGACGCCCAGTTCCGGAGCCACCCAAAGTGACAGTGCGACCGCGAAGTCGACACGATCGCCGTGTAGTCCACCAGCCTGTTCCTTGCACTGCACCGTCAGGTCGAGATCACTGCCAGTGCCGACGCCAATTGCCTTCGTCACCTCCCATACCGCGTGCTGCAAGGTCCCGCGTTTCGGACGGTCCCCGCCAACATCGACGGCGGTGCCGAGTTTCGTTAAGCCTGTGGGCTGGGAGAAGCCGAGCGAGGCACATCGGTATTGCCGGTGCCTCCAGTTTACAGGCGACAGCCACGCGAGCGTCGCGGTCACTCTCTTGAGACCGCGAACTTCGAGTCCGTCGGGGAGTGGGAATGACAGCGTTCGCTGTTCGTTGGCGCCAAGGTCTCCGATGAACAGGATGCTGGCTTCATGAGGTTCGCAGCCTTCAGCGAGGTGGCGAAGCGGCGTGCCGTAGCCATGGGCGTACGGGCGAAGGTCTTCGTGCGCGAGAAGCGCATCCGGGACGCGCGCGGAGTGGGCCACAAGTGCTTTAGCAGCGACCGCGAGTTCGGCCCTCGTCAGTTGGCGGCCAGCGAGGTCGATAACCGCGTCCACTGCGCGTGCGGCAGCCCGAGAAACCAAGGCAGCGGCGGGGCTTGTGCCCATCGTGAAGACCTCGTTGGTGCCATTGGAGGAAGCGACTCGAATCCCGGGGCCGAGCGCGCCTTGCATCGCAGGACGCAGGTCTGTCGCCCCGGTTGTCATGGGCAAGTTGAAACGTGCGCGACCACCAGGCGCGACAAGGTCCGGCTTGACAGATCGACGGTGTCCAGCACCGAGAGCGCTGGTCGGGTTCACTATGAGCTCGCCGTCTGCGGGGTCGAACTGATACGGCCCGACAGGGATTGAGCCAGCGCCATCGTCGTTCAGCGCTCCGACCGTCAAAGCGTTGACGGAGTCCGCTGGCGCAAGAAGGCTCCTCCTTGGTGTCGACTGAGCCACCACAAGGTTGACGGCATCAGCGCGATCAGGACCGGCGAGTGAGGTCAGCGAGGCTGTCCCTGAGGGAACCGACAGTGTGTGGTGGTTGCCAGACGAGACAACCACTGCAACGCCGTAGGTCGCGCTCAGCCAGTCGATAGTGCGAGCCCATGCTGACAGAACGCCATCGAACGGCGCGGCAGGATCGCCGACCGAAAGGTTGAGCACAACGACCGACTCCCCGCTCGGCCGTGTCGTGTCGTCACCTTCGAACAGCTCGCGGAAGACCCGGCGCATAAGGTCCGGCGCCAACTCGGTGCTCGCCAGCTCTTCTGCCCGGGCCTGCGTGTCCACCGCCGGCGTGAGAATCGGGCGCACAAGGACCGGGCGTTGGGCAGGGGCCTCTTCTGCTGATAGATCGCCCCATACGCAAACAGACGCCATCGCTGTGCCGTGGCGCCGCATCTCTGTGTTGGTGGAGGTGTCGGACGCCAAGTCGTCGGGGTCGAGAACGATGACGCGACCGCTGAGCCGAGGATGATTGGTCACCGGCACACCATCGAGGACACAGAGGACGGGGTCGCCCGTTGGGGGCGGGACCTCCGGAACCGCTGACGGGGGAGCCGGATCAGAGAACGAGTAGGACTGCGCTGTCGCCCGCAGATACATCACGTGACTCGACTTGACCGCCGCCACTGCATCGAAGTCCCCGGCTGCAAGTCGCTGGAGGAGTTCGAGAGGCACCGTGCACTTCATCCCGTGAAAGCCCACCTCGTCGACCTGCGCCGCTGACACTACCTCTCCGCCACCCGCGACGAGCAGAGCGGTCACCTCGTCCTGAGCCTTTTGACGCAGCGGTCCTGAGAGGCGATACCAAAGTTCGATCTCGACCATGTGATCGCCGGAGAGCATGCCACTCAGAGCGAATCCCAACTCCGCCATCCGTACCCGATCCTCGGGGCCCCACGGACGCACATCTTTCAGGTGAGCGAAGAGGTCACGCAGCGGGGCGTAGCCCGTGTCTACAAGCCCCGTCTGCTGCCAACGCCTCCATTGCCCGAGGATATTTGCCTTCGACTGCTCATTGATGCAAACGGCGTGCAGGCAACCGTTGACTGGAAGGTCCTGGTTGACCGTCTTCCGAGGGAAATTCGGGTCCGGCTCGTAGTCACGCTCGACCTCAGTGAGAATCTCCAACCCGGCGAGAATGGCGACTCGGCTCAGGTCGACGCGCTCGTCGACAGCCTCGAAGACGACCACCAGTTGCGGGTCACTCGCACCAAGCGAGAGCGTTAGCGTTGCCTGCTCGGAGAAAGCACCGTCGAGATCTTGGAATCGAGGGCCGAGACGCGAGCCCTGCGCGCTCCGGGTTGGCAGGCCTACTTTGGAGCTACCCCCGCTGGTTGGCGAGAACGGCATAGCGGGGCCAAGCTCACCCCACAAGACGGGCCGCTCAATGGCGGCCCGGTCAGCCATCGAACTCGGGCCTCGCTCGGTGTACCCACGCCATCAGCAGACGTTCCGTCACAGCGGCCGGATCGGCATCGAAGCCATCGAGGATCTGACGCCGCTGCACGTCGGTGGCGAAGTCTTCAAGTTCGGCGTAACTGACATTGCGAAGACGGTCAGCGATGGTTCGTTCCGACTTCCCGAGCTCCACACCCGTACGCGAAGACCAAGCCCTCAGCCATTCGATCTTCCCTTCGCGGCTCGCCTTCGGGAGGGACAGTCGGACCTGCATCCTCCTCCAGACAGCGCGGTCCAGAAGTTCGGCGTGATTCGTCGCCGTCACAACAATGACGTGGCTCGGGAGCCGATCGACCTGCAAGAGGAGTGAACTCACGACGCGCTTGATTTCGCCTGTCTCATGCGTGTCGCCTCGCTCCTTCGCAATGGCGTCAAACTCATCGAAGAAAAGCACACACGGGCGGATCCGGACGGCCGAAAATAACGCCTCCAGCCTGCTCGCGGTCTCCCCAAGGAATGAGCCGATGAGCCCCTCGTAACGGACGGTCAGCAGGGGCACCGCGATCTCGGTTGCGATGGCTTCCGCCAGGGTCGTCTTCCCACTGCCGGGAGGACCTTCGAGAAGGATCCGATGGCGCGGCTCTACTCCGTGACTGCGAAGCAGGTCGCGGCGATGGTGCTCCTCGACAAGATCGCTCGCCGCCTGACGGACCGTGGTCGGGAGCACTAGGTCAGTCAGGCGCCGAAGGGGCTCGGTCTCATGGAGTAGCCCGACCGACTCCTGCGGCCGTGTAAGAGGCGAAACGGAGGAGCCTGGGTTCCGTCGGCGAGTGAGAGCGTCGGCCAACTGGGACGCCAGTACTCCGTGCTTCTTTGCGTTCTCCTCGGCGATGAGCGCTTCAGCTGCACGACGAAAGGCCAGATCGTCGCCGCCAGCGCCGGACCGCACCAACGCCAGGAGCAAGTCTGCGCGCGCCATGAGCCTGCCTCTCGTGTCCTTGAGCGATTCTTGCAGACGCAGATCAGCGCATCAGGTGTCCGTATGGCGCGTGTCGTGCGGTCGGGGCTGACCTCCTGTCATGCCAGGCAGACACGTCTCTTAATGATAGGCCCCACCGATCGGCGACGACCTCCGTTAGGTACCCACACTCCGTCAGGACCGGCGTGAGACTGGAGCAAGTCTGCTGACACGTCACTGTCCACCACATCGTCGTCGACGGATCCGGAACAGCAGGGCGTGCGTCATTCCGCCGCCTGCAGGGACAGTCAGAGCGGACTAGCGTCGATGCGGTCCTGGTGCCTGGCCGTGTTGGCGGCGGGCGGTTCTAGGTCGTTTGCCGTGTCGCGCTTGAGGTGACTCCATGTCCGGTTCGACCACCCTTCTGCCGTTCCAGCCAGCAACGATGTCGACCGTGCAGCTGGCGGCGGTGTCCTACCTAGCCCGCTACTCCGGGCGCACCCACGCTCTATACGCGTACCAGCTGCGGCAGTGGTTTACCCGGTGCGAGACCAACGGGCTGGCCCCCCTGGCCGGGATCCAGCGAGCCCATGTCGAGCTGTACATCCGCGGCCTTGGCGACCGCGGATTGATGGACTCCTCGGTCAACACGATGATGCACGCCGTCCGCGGGTACTTCCGGTTCGCCCACATCGACGGCCTCATCGGGTCCGACCCGGCCGTCTATGCACCGCTACCGAAGGTGCACCGCGACGAGTCCCGCACCCACGGGCTTGACCGGCTGGAGCTCATCCGGTTCCTCCAGGTCGCCCAGACCCTCACCGTCCACCACGGCGCCCTGGCCTACCCTGCTCGGCATCAACGCCCTGCGCGCCTCCGAGGCGGCAACGGTGCGGAATGAGGACTACGCCGACACTCTGCGCGGACACCGCGTGCTGCACCTGGTCGGCAAAGGCAACAAACCCGCCACCATGCCACTGACCGTCCCCGTCCTGCGCGTCCTGGAGGCCTGCCGGGGGCAGCGGACCTGTGGCCCGCTGGTCCTACGACCGGTCTCCGCCCAGCCGATCGACCGACGCGATGCTTACCGCATGGTCACCCGGATCGCGAAAGCCGCCGGCATTCCACGGCACATCAGCCCGCACTCCCTGCGGCACGCCGCGAAAACCAACGCTCTCGACGCCACTGTTCCACTTCGCGACGCCCAGATCCTCGCCCGACACGCCGACCCGAGGGCCACTGAGCACTACGACCACGCCCGCGGCAACCTCGACCGACACGGAGCCCACTTCCTCACCGCATACATCGCCGGCGTCTGAACGGTGCGGAGCATGGGGGTGGATGTCGTGCCGAACTCCGCCTGTGCGTTTTGAGCGTTTCGCGTACGCTCATGGCATGAATGGGGCGATCGCACACGATCAAGCGGAGCGCTTACGCGCTGCCCTTGACAAGGTATTGGGCGAATCGGGCGAGGCACTCGCAGCTTCGGCGTCGACCCGCGACGCGTTCCTGCGCCTCGTGGATGTCTTGGAGTCGAGTCCCGAGGCGGTTGTGCTCCCGTCCGACGCCATGGTCAGCACCCAGAAGGCTGCCGATCTGCTCGGTGTCAGCCGAATGACCGTGGTGCGGCTCATCGACCGTGGTGAGCTTGCGGCCGAGGGTGGAGGGATCCACCGCCGAATCGCCGCCTCCGAGCTGGCTCGCTATCAAGCGGCCAGCGTCGCTCGGCGAAGGGCCGCGCTGCACGGTCTCGCACAGGAGATTAGCGAGGGGACGCCGCCCGACCAGGTGATCAGCACCAGGTGAGCGGCCCAGTCGTTGTTCTCGACGCGTGTGTGCTCGTTCCAATCAGGCTCGCGACGACCCTGCTCTGGCTTGCCGAGGCTGGCCTGTTCCAGCCACTTTGGTCGGAACCGATCCTGGACGAGGTGCAGCGAAATCTTCCAAAGGTCGCAGTGGCGCCCGAGCAGGCAGACCGCCGGGTCGCCATGATGCGTGAAGCCTTTGGCGCGGAGGCGCTGATCGACGGCTTCGATGACCTCATCGATCAAATGAGGTGCGATCCCAAAGACAGGCACGTTCTCGCCGCGGCAGTCCGCGGTGGTGCCGACACTGTCGTGACCTTCAACCTGAAAGACTTTCCGGACGAGGCTGGAGCCCCTTACGGAATCGGGACCTGTCATCCCGACAGCTTCCTGGTCCAGCTGCTCGGCGAGCACACGGACACGGTTGTGGCCACCCTCGAGCGGGAGACCTCTGCCTTCCAGAACCCACCAGTAACAGTCGCTCAGTTCCTGGCGACCCTCACAGCGACCGCCCCGATATTCGCCAACCTCGCCGCCGATGCTTTCCGCAATCCAACCGGACCAGCCTCCACGGTGCCAGCCCTGGTCGGGGTCGATGAGCAGCAGGCCATCGCTGCGCTGGGCGAACCCGGCGACCCGACCAATCCCGCCCAAGTGGCATTCGCGTGGTGGGCAGGGCTTCTCGACGACCTCCACTTGGCTCGGGATCTCACCTACCATCCCCCAGCGTGGGATGACTACCGGTGGGCGATCAACCACCTCGCCGACCGGTCTCTGGCCTCGAAGGTCGTCTATGCCGTCGACGCGCCTGACCAGATCGCCTTCATGCGATTCGTTCCCGAGGTGGCGGCTGCGTCCCAGGTGTTCGAGGCGTACCTGACCCCCATGACCTTCTTGACCTTGGTCCGGGTCGAGAACGGAACCTGGCGCGTCTGGGGACTCGGTCCAGCCATTCTCTCAGCGCGAGACATCATCGGCAGCTGAACACGGTAGGTCGACCACGTCCGCTGGCTCTGACGTGACCGCCTTCTTGCGTAGAGATCAGGTCTGCGTCTTTTCGCCGCGTAGAAGCGTTCCGTCAGGCGACCCTGCTGGCGTACCGCTGACGAGCAGCCTCCCCGCTGGTCCCGACCAGGGCTCCGATGGCCGACCAGGACAACTGGGCGGCGCGGGCCTGGCGCACGGCCTCAACAAGGTGGCGCTCGGCCTCCGAGCGCTCTACGACCGCCGAGCGCAGCGACGAGACTGCCGTGGGATCGAGCTCGTCCCTCGGGTCCGGTTCGTAGTTCTCAAACCGTGCCGCCAACTCGTCGGCGTGCTGCAGAATCTCCTCAACGCTGCGTGGCATCACTGATCACCTCAAGAACCTCTCCCTGGCCGCCATCGCGTGGAGAATCTCCTCCTCGCCAAGCCCATGCTTGAGAGCGGACTGGGCGAGGATCGGGTCGTCCACGACAACAAGTTAACTTGCGGCTGCTCGGTCGTCAACGACCGCGCCCGCGGCAACCTCGACCGACACGGTTGCCCAACGCCGAGATCGCCGAGCAACTGTTCCTCAGGGAGGCGACGGTGAAGACCTACGGCGGACACTGAAGGGCGGCGTAGCGCGCGGTTCCCACTGCGCGCTACGCGACGACGGGCTTCAGCCGACGGACACGCTGGGGCCGCCCCCCTCGGCAGCCTGCGCCCCGGCTGCCGCCATCTGCTCGGCGAGCTTCATTGCCTCCTCGATGAGGGTTTCCACGATCATCGCCTCGGGCACCGTCTTGATCACCTCGCCCTTGACGAAGATCTGGCCCTTGCCGTTACCGGAGGCCACCCCCAGATCGGCCTCGCGCGCCTCCCCAGGCCCGTTGACCACACAGCCCATCACCGCCACCCGCAGCGGCACCTCCATGCCTTCCAGACCCGCCGTCACCTCATCGGCCAGGGTGTAAACGTCGACTTGGGCGCGCCCGCAGGAGGGACAGGACACGATCTCCAGCTTGCGGGGCCGCAAACCCAGGGACTGCAGGATCTGGTTGCCGACCTTGACCTCTTCGACCGGCGGGGCGGACAGCGACACCCGGATGGTGTCGCCGATCCCCCGGCTGAGCAGCGCACCGAACGCGACGGCAGACTTGATGGTGCCCTGAAACGCCGGGCCGGCCTCCGTCACACCGAGGTGCAGCGGGTAGTCGCACTGCTCGGCGAGCAGTTCGTAAGCCCGCACCATGGTCACCGGGTCGTTGTGCTTGACGCTGATCTTGATGTCGTGGAAGTCGTGCTCGGCGAACAACCCCGCCTCCCACAACGCCGACTCCACCAGGGCCTGCGGGGTGGCCTTGCCGTACTTGGCCATGATCCGCGGGTCCAGCGAACCGGCGTTGACCCCGATCCGGATGGGGATCCCGGCGTCCTTGGCCGCCAGCGCCACCTCCTTGACCCGGCCATCGAACTCCTTGATGTTGCCGGGGTTCACCCGGACCGCAGCGCACCCGGCGTCGATGGCGGAGAAGATGTAGCGCGGCTGGAAATGGATGTCGGCGATCACCGGGAGCTGGCTTTTCGCGGCGATCGCGGTGAGCGCGTCGGCGTCCTCCTGCCGCGGGCAGGCCACCCGCACGATGTCGCAACCCGCCGCGGTGAGCTCGGCGATCTGCTGCAGGGTGGCGTCCACGTCGTGGGTCTTGGTGGTGGTCATGGACTGCACCGACACCGGGAAGTCGCTGCCCACTCCGACGGTACCCACCTGCAGCTGGCGGGTGCCCCGGCGTGGCGCGAGCACCGGCGGGGGGCCTTCGGGCATGCCGAGCGCGACGGGCACAGTCACGGTCGTCCTCTCCTGTAGTCCGGAAACTGCTGTGGGGGCCGGGATCAGCGGAACAGCTGGACCGGGTTGACGATGTCGGCGGTGACGGTGAGCAGCGTGACTCCGCCGAAGATGACGACGACGACGTAGGTCAGCGGCAGCAGTTTGGTGTAGTCCACGGGTGCGCCGATGGGGCGACCGCGGCGCACCCGCGCGAGGTTGCGGACCTTCTCATACGCCGTCACGGCCATGTGACCGCCATCCAGTGGCAGCAGGGGCAACAGGTTGAACACGCCGATGAAGAAGTTCAGCCCGGCCAGCAGCAGGATGAACACCTCCCACAGGCCGGCCTGGGCCACCTCACCGCCGATGCGGCTAGCCCCCACCACGCTGATCGGGGTGTCGGTGCCACGCGGTGCGCCGCCGATCGAGCTGATCACGGCCGGAATCTTCTCCGGGAAACTCAGCAGGCTCTGGAAGGTCTTGTCGAACATGGTGCCGGTGAAGGCGACGGTGCCGGGAATGGCCGACAACGCGTTGTAGGGCACTGGGCGGTACTGCGGGGCACTGACTCCGATGGCTCCGACCGTGGCCAACTGCGGCGCGCCGCCGTTACTGGTGACGTAGCGCTGCACCTGGGCGATCGCCACCGGCACGGTTTGCGTACGACCAGCGCGCTCGATGGTGAACTTCGCGGTGCCGGTCAGCGGCCGGGTCGCGGTCACCACGTCGGCGAAGGTGGGGGTGGCGGTCCCGTTCACTGCGGTGATCACATCCCCGGGCTGCAACCCGGCGGCCTGGGCGGGACTGGGGTCACCGGGCACGCACGGCGGCAAAGCGTAGTCGGCCTGGGGGTCGGTGCTGGGACCTTGCTGGGTGGGTGGAACGCAGGTGACCTGCCCGACGACGGCGGTGGTGGGCACGTTGATGTTGGGCAATCCGTACCCGACCGCCAGGACGTACACCAGCACCATACCCAGGGCGAAGTGGGTGATGGGCCCGCCGAGCATCACCGCGATGCGCTTCCAGGCGCTCTGTCGGTACATCGCCCGGTCCACCTCGTCCGGTGCCACCTCGTCCAGGGCGGTCATGCCTGCGATGTCGCAGAACCCGCCGGCCGGGATGGCCTTGAGCCCGTATTCGGTCTCCCCGCGGGTGAAGCTGAACAGCTTGGGGCCGAAGCCGATGTAGTAGCGGCGGACCTTCATCCCGAAGGCCTTGGCGATGACCAGGTGGCCGAATTCGTGCAGCGCGATGGACACCGCGATCCCGAGCGCGAACAGCGCCACTCCGAAGGCGAACAGCACGGTTCCTAGGCCTCTCGTTGCGTCGGTGCGAGCAGCGACCGCGTACCGAGCAGGCGGTGGGCACCGGCCCGCGCCCAGTCCTCGGCTGCGAGCACGTCCTCCACGGTAACCGGCTCCGCCACCCACGCGTCGGCCTGCGCCAGCATCTCGCTGACAGTGGCGAGGATCCGCGGGAAGCCCACGGTCCCAGCGAGGAACGCGGCGGCGGCTTCCTCGTTGGCGGCGTTGAACACCGCGGGGATGCAACCGCCCATCTTGCCGGCGGTACGGGCCAGGTCGACCGCGGGGAACACAACGTTGTCCAACGGCTCGAAATCCCAGGTGGCGGCGGTCGCGAAGTCGCAGGGGCGTGCCGCGCCGGCGAGTCGATCGGGCCAGCCGAGCGCGAGCGCGATGGGCAGGCGCATGTCCGGGGGGCTGGCCTGGGCCAGGGTCGATCCGTCCACGAAGGTGACCATCGAGTGCACCACCGACTGGGGGTGCACTGTGACGTCGATCGCGTCGTAGTCCACCCCGAACAGCAGGTGCGTCTCGATCAGTTCCAGGCCCTTGTTCACCAAACTCGCCGAGTTCAGGGTGTTCATCGGCCCCATCGCCCAGGTCGGGTGCACTCCGGCCTGCTCGGGAGTCACCTTCGCCAGTTGGGCGGCGCTGAACCCGCGAAACGGGCCACCGGAGGCGGTCAGCACGATGCGTGCCACCTCCTCAGCCCGGCCCCCGCGCAGGCATTGGGCGATCGCGGAGTGCTCGGAGTCCACCGGCACGATCTGACCGGGCGCGGCTGCTGCTATGACCAGGGAGCCGCCGGCCACCAACGATTCCTTGTTGGCCAGCGCCAGGCGGGCACCGGTGGCCAACGCCGCCAGGGTGGGCGGCAGGCCGAGGGACCCCACCAGCGCGTTGAGCACCACGTCGGCTGGGGTGTCGGTGACCAGCCGGGTGACCGCGTCGGGGCCGTCGAGCACCTCCAGCTCCGGCAGCAACGTCCGCAGTCGGGCGGCGGCCCCACGATCGGGCACCGCGACCCGCGGGGCCCCGGTGGCCCGGGCCTGCGCGGCCAATGCCGCCACGTCGTGGCCGGCTGCGGCCAGGCCGACGACCTGAAAGCGACCTGCGGCTGCGGCCACCACCGCCAGCGCTTGCACCCCGATGGACCCGGTGCTGCCCAACAACAACAGCCGGGTGGGCGCGGCGGGGTGCGGGGACACCTGGTCATCATCCCCGACCAGGTGGTGTCTCGTCGGCCGGCGACCAATGCGGCAGAGGCCATGTGTCACGATGGGCCCTTACCGCACCGAACGGGAGGACCGACGTGGCAGCCAAGCACCTCGAGAAGACCACCCGTACCCCGGTGGCCGCCGGGGTGAATCCGGCCGACGAGCCCTCCGCCGAGTGGGGATGGCACGGCCAATTCCCCCGACTCACCAGGATCACCGGGCGGCTGGTCGCGCTGGGGCTGCTCGCGATGATCATCGGCAACCACCGCGGCAACATCGAGGACGTGTGGCTGATCGGCTTGGCCGCGGGGTTGGTGTTCATCCTGGTGCGCGACGCGGCGCGGCGTCGAACCGCCTGGCGCAAGTAGCGATCGGGGGGTGCCTTACCCCAAGGAGGCGAAGCGCCTCATGTCTGCGCGGCGAGCTGCCCGCAGGCAGCGGCGATCTCCTGACCCCGGGTGTCGCGCACGGTGCAGGACACCCCACCGGCCAGCACCCGCCTGACGAACTCCTGCTGCACCGGTTTGGGGCTGGCGTCCCACCGGCTCCCGGGGGTGGGGTTGAGCGGGATGAGGTTGACGTGCACCCCGGCGCCGAGTGCCTTCCTCAGTCGCTTCGCCAGCAGGTCTGCCCGCCATGGCTGGTCGTTGACATCCCGGATCAGCGCGTACTCGATAGACACCCGCCGGCCGGTGGTGTCGGCGTAGTGCCGCGCCGCGGTGAGTACCTCGGCGATCGGCCACCTGTTGTTCACCGGGACCAGGGTGTCGCGCAGTTCGTCGTCGGGGGTGTGCAGCGACACCGCCAGCGTCACCTGCAAACCCTCCTGGGCCAGCTTGCGGATGGCCGGGGCCAGCCCGACCGTGGACACCGTCACCGACCGGGCGGCGATGCCCAGCCCGTTTGGGGGTGCTTCGGTGATCCGGCGCACCGCTGCCACCACCCGGTTGTAGTTGGCCAGCGGCTCCCCCATACCCATGAACACCACGTTGGACAGCCGCCCTGGGCCGGCACCGACCTCGCCGTCGCGCATCGCCGCCGCCGCGGCGCGCACCTGGTCGACGATCTCGGCGGTGGACAGGTTGCGGTCCAGCCCACCCTGGCCGGTGGCGCAGAAGGGGCAGGCCATCCCGCAGCCGGCCTGGCTGGAGATGCACAGCGTGGCCCGATCCGGGTAGCGCATCAGCACGCTCTCCACCATCGTGCCGTCGTGCGCCCGCCACAGGGTCTTGCGGGTGGTGCCCTCATCGCAGGAAACCTGCCGGATCGGGGCAAGCAGCGTCGGGAACAGCGTCGCGGCCAGGGTGTCCCGCAGCGCCACGGGCAGGTCGGTCATCGCTGTGGGGTCGGCGGTCAGGCGTCCGTAGTACTGGCGAGCGAGTTGGTCGGCGCGAAAGGCCGGCAACCCCAGCGCGGTCACCGCTGCGGTGCGGCCCTCGGCGTCGAGGTCGGCCAGGTGCTGCGGGGGCAGGCCGCGCCGGGGGGCGTCGAACACGAGAGGGAGGGAGGCGGCCATAGTGGGTCCCATTGTGGCACCGCCACACGACACTGCCGTGGCACCGCCACACGACACTGCCGTGGCACCGCCACACGACACAGCCGTGGCACCGCCACACGACACGGGCCGGCTCCGTTAGTGACACACCGCCCGGGCGCGTCATCATTGCCGGTATGACTACCGACCCGAGCAGCCCCCGGCATGCGCCCCCCACCTCCGACCCGGCCCGCGGCCCGGACGCGGCCCGTCCCTCGCTCCCGCCCTATACCGCCCCGACGCTCCCGACTACGGCGCCGGAGACCGCCTCCGACCCCCGCCCGCGCAAGGTGCGGCACACCCGTGCGGCGAGCACCTATGTGTTCTTGGTCGCGGGTGCGTTGGTCACCGTCGCCCTGGTGGTGTTCATCGTGCAGAACCTGGGCGATAGCCCCACCGTCCGATTCTTCGGGTGGAGCTACCAGCTGCCGGTAGGAATCAACATGCTGATCGCCGCCCTTGCCGGTGCGCTCGTGATGGGACTGGCCAGCGCCGTGCGCATCCTGCAACTGCGCAAAGCCTACAAAAGGGCCTGACCCAGCCGCGGGGTCCGGCGCCAGTGCACCCGGTAGGCCACCTGAAGACTGAGCCCAGCGACGACGCCTAACGCCCGGGAGGCCACCGCGGCGGAAAATTCGATGCCCAGCACCGCGCTCAGGCTCTCCCGATCGGGGAACTGCCACACTGCGTCTACCCGACGCAGGTCGAAGCCCTGCGCGTCGAAGAAGCGTTCGACGGCTGCCGGGTCGTAGCCGGGCAGGTCAGCGCGCATCCACCCCCCGTAGGCGCCCCGCCCGGCGTCCAGATCAACCACCACCAGCACCCCGCCCGGTCGCAACACCCGGTCGGCCTCAGCCAACGCCGGTTCACATCCCGGGCCGAAGTAGCAGGCGGTGCGGGCATGCAGCACATCGACGCTACGGCCGGGCAGCGGCAGCGCTTCACCCAGGCCCGCCAGAACTTTGACGCTGGCCATTCCCGCCGTCCGCTGCTCGGCCAGCTCGACCAGCGGTAGGTGCGGCTCCACCCCGATCACGCTGCGCGCCGAGGCGGCCAGCTTCGGCAGGTGGTAGCCCGCCCCGCAACCCACGTCGACGACGTCGGCTCCGGCCCAGGGTGCCACCTCGGCAACCACGTCCCAGATCACCCCCGCCGGATCTTGGGCGCGATTCTCCACCTCGTACACCTGCGGCCAGTGCCAGATATTCGGACTAGGAATGGGCTGGCGCGGGCCGCGTGCCGCTGCTGTGGACACCGACTCTCACAACAGGGCGCTGAGCAGGACCCACGCCACCACCGCGGAGGGCAGCACCGAGTCGAGCCGATCCATCAGACCGCCATGCCCCGGCAGCAGCTCGCTCATATCTTTCAGGCCAAGATCTCGCTTGACCTGGCTTTCCACCAGGTCGCCGATGGTGGCGACCACGACGATGACCGCACCGAACGCCGCGCCCAACACCGCAGTGGACTGCAGCAACTGAGTGAACGTCAGCATCCCCCCCACGACCCCGAACAGCATCGAACCGGCGAACCCCTCCCAGGACTTCTTGGGGCTGATCGCCGCAACCATGGGGTGGCGGCCCAGGGTGGCGCCGAGGGCGTACCCCCCGACGTCGGAGCAGGCCACCCCCACCATCAACGCCGCGACCCGGGCAGCACCGTTCTCCGCTGTCAGGAGCAGCACCGCAAAGGACCCACACAACGGTACCCACGCAGCGACGAATACCGAGGTGGCGGTGTCCCGAAGGTAGTTCTCCGCGCCCGCGGCCAGCCGCCACACCATGCAGGCCAGCACGGTGGCGCCGAAGGCGTCCAGGACACCAGCGGCGCCGAACACCCACCCCGACCAGACCATCGCCTGCCCGCCCACGAGCAGCGGTACCAGCGGCAAGCGCAGCTGCACCCGGTCGGTCGCTGTGGTCACCTCCCAGGTGGCGACACCCACAGAAACCGCCACAATTCCCACCCATGCCTGCGGTATCAGCGCGAGGGTGGCGATCAACATGGCGCCCAAGCCACCGCCGACCGCGAGCGCGGCAGGCAGGTTGCGGCCGACCCGAGATGGTGGGGGCGCCGCGATGGGACCGGGTAAGCCTGAGGCCTCCGACACCGTCACCACCGTTCCTCCCACCACCGCCCGCTCACGCTGCTCCATCAAACCGTCCCCAACCCGCCCCGGCCCTGCGCGTGGGGTCAGACCTCCATCAGTTCTGACTCCTTGTGGCGGACCATCTCGTCGACCTGCGCGACATAGCGTCCGGTGGTCTTGTCCAGTTCCTTCTCCGCACGCACCACCTCGTCCTCCCCGGCGTCCCCGTCCTTGCTGATCCGGGCAAGCTCCTCCATCGCCTTGCGGCGGATGTTGCGCACCGACACCCTGGCATCCTCGCCCTTGCCCCTGGCCTGCTTCGCGTAGTCGCGGCGGCGTTCCTCAGTGAGCTGGGGAAGTGACACCCGGATGATGGATCCGTCGTTGCTGGGGTTGACACCCAAGTCGGAGTTGCGGATCGCCGTCTCGACCGCACCCAGGGTGGCGGCCTCGTAGGGCTTGATGACGACCATCCGAGCCTCGGGCACGGTGATCCCGCACACCTGGGTGATAGGGGTCATGGCACCGTAGTAGTCGATGACGATCCGGGCGAACATCCCCGGGTTTGCCCGGCCGGTGCGGATCGATGCGAGGTCCTCGCGCGCCACGGAGACGGCCTTCTCCATCTTCTCCTCGGCGTCGAAAAGCGTCTCGTCGATCACGTCGATCCTCCTGCGGCGTCGTCGGGCTCGGTGGTGGTGCGGACCAGCGTCCCGATCCTCTCACCCGCCACTGCCCGGGCAATGTTGCCGTGCACCAGCAGGTTGAACACCATGATCGGCATCGCGTTGTCCATGCAGAGGCTGAATGCGGTGGCGTCGGCGACCTTCAGCCCACGCTCCAGCACCTCGCGATGGGTGATCTCGGTGAACATGGTGGCGCCGGGATGGATGTTGGGATCGGCGTCGAACACCCCGTCCACGCCCTTGGCCATCAAGACGACCTCGGCGTGCACCTCGAGTGCCCGCTGGGCGGCGGTGGTGTCGGTGGAGAAGTACGGCATGCCCGCACCGGCGCCGAAGATCACCACCCGACCCTTCTCCAAGTGACGCACCGCACGGCGCGGGATGTAGGGCTCGGCGACCTGGCCCATGGTGATCGCCGTCTGGACCCGGGTGTCGACGCCTTGCTTCTCAAGAAAATCTTGCAGTGCAAGGCAATTCATCACAGTGCCCAGCATGCCCATGTAGTCGGCGCGGGCACGGTCCATCCCGAGCTGCTGCAGCTCGGCTCCGCGGAAGAAGTTGCCGCCGCCGATCACCACGGCCACCTGCACACCGCTGGCGACTACCGCGGCGATCTGCGCGGCGACGTTCTGCACCACCACCGGGTCGACACCGACCGCTCCCCCGCCGAACATCTCCCCGCCCAGTTTGAGCAAGACCCGACGGAATCCGTGGCTCTTGCCCTCGTGCGCTGGTGGGGCAGAACCGCTCACCGACTCTTGCACCGTCGTCCCTTCTCGGTCGTCGTCGGGAAACTGCCCTCGTGCGGGCGCCAACCCGGGTTAGCTCTGGCCGACCTCGAACCGGGCAAACCGGGTGACGGTCGCCCCCGCGGCGTCCAGCACGGCCTTGACCGTCTTCTTCGAATCCTGCACCGAGGACTGCTCGAGCAGCACGGTGTCCTTGAAGAACCCGTTCACCCGGCCGTCGATGATCTTGGTCAGGGCCTGCTCGGGCTTGCCCTCCTCCCGAGCTGTCTCCTCGGCGATGCGGCGCTCGTTGGCAACTACGTCAGCAGGCACTTCGTCCCGGTTGACGAACCGGGGCCGCATCGCGGCGATCTGCATGGCAGCGCCGCGAGCTGCCTGCGCCACCGCGTCACCCGTGCCGGCGTACTCCACCAGCACGCCGACCGCGGGCGGTAGGTCGGCGGACTTGCGGTGCAAATAGGCTGCGACCGGGGTGTTGAGCACCGCCACCCGGCGCACCTGGAGCTTCTCCCCGATCCGGGCGGAGAACTCCTCGACGACAGCCGAGACGGGTTTGCCGTCGAGCTCCAGCGCGTTGAGCGCGGCCACGTCGGCCGGTTTGTGTATAACTGCCAGAGCGACGATGCGTTTGCCCAGCTGCTGAAATTCAGCGTTCTTGGCGACGAAATCGGTCTCACAGTTCAGCTCGACCATCACACCGTCTGTGGCGGACACCAGACCGTTGGCAGTGGAACGCTCGGCCCGCTTGCCGACGTCCTTGGCGCCCTTGATGCGCAGAAACTCCACGGCTTTGTCGAAGTCGCCGTCGGTGTCAGCGAGGGCGTTCTTGCAGTCCATCATCCCGGAGCCGGTCAGCTCGCGGAGCCGCTTGACGTCGGCGGCGGTGAAGTTCGCCATGGTGGGAGAAGCCTCCTGGTTCGGGTACGCGGATGGGGTCCTAAAACGCTCGCCCGGGGTGGACCCCGCCGCCGACGCGGCAACGGGACCACCCGCCGGACTCAGGGCTGGGTGTTTGCGGTGGCGGCGGGAGCTGGGGCGTCCGTGCCGGTGACCGGTGCCCCGCCGACCGCGGCCTCGGCGGTTTCGACTGCCGCGGCAATTTCGGCCGGATCAGCCGGCGCGGTCGCCTCGGGTGTCTCCGTCGCAGCCGGTGTCTCAGTCGATGCCTCAGTGGGTGCCGGTGCCTCAGTGGGTGCCGGCGGCACGCTGGCCTCGGCGCCGGCCATGAGCTCGCGCTCCCATTCCGCGAGCGGCTCGTCGGCCCCATCGGCCGGCTTGTCGTCGCCGCTGCTACGCCCGGCGCGGGACTGCAATCCCTCGGCCACCGCCGCTGCCACGACCTTGGTGAGCAGCGCAGCGGAGCGGATCGCGTCGTCGTTGCCCGGAATGGGGTAATCCACCAGGTCGGGGTCGCAGTTGGTGTCGAGGATAGCCACGACCGGGATGTTGAGCTTGCGTGCCTCGGCGACGGCGAGGTGCTCCTTGTTGGTGTCGACGATCCACACCACACTGGGCACCTTGGACATGTCCCTGATCCCGCCAAGGGTGCGGTCGAGCTTGGTCATCTCCCTGGTCAGCATGAGGATTTCCTTCTTGGTGCGGCCCTCGAAGCCCCCCGTCTGCTCCATCGACTCCAGTTCCTTGAGCCGCTGCAGCCGCTTGTGCACGGTGGTGAAGTTGGTCAGCATCCCGCCCAACCAGCGCTGATTGACGAAGGGCATCCCCACCCGGGTGGCCTGTTCAGCAATGGATTCCTGGGCCTGCTTCTTGGTGCCGATGAACATCACCGAACCGCCGTGCGAGACAGTCTCCCGAACGAATTCGTAGGCCCGGTCGATGTAGACCAGCGTCTGCTGCAGGTCGATGATGTAGATGCCGTTGCGGTCGGTGAAGATGAAGCGCTTCATCTTGGGGTTCCACCGGCGGGTCTGGTGACCGAAGTGCGCGCCGCTGTCGAGCAGCTGTTTCATGGTGACGACTGCCATGTCTGATCGGGGGCCTATGGGTCCCCGTCCTCGCTTCCTGTTTGCCACCCACCGGCACCCTGGAGCGGTGCCGACGGTGTTCTCGGTTGTCGCGGTGGCCCTGCGGGTCACCGCCCTGGCACTCGAACCGGACGCCGGGCCCGTCGCTGCGGGACCACCGACGACCGACCACCCCGTTGAGGGTGATGTTCGGGCGCGCGAAGTCGACCCGTGCACGCACGAGCCGCACCACGCAGTGTACGACGCGCGCACCGACCCGCACGCCACCCGGAGACCGGTTGTGCACAGCGCCGATAGTTATCCACAGCTGGCCCATGAGGCACTGAGCGAGCACATCAACCCAGCATGCTCATGTAGTGCACACGCGACTGCTCCGGGTGTTATGCGCCGTCGTGCTGCTCAGCGCGGCGGCCCTCGTCCCTACCGCGAGCGCCGTCGCCGAGACCACGGGCGCACCGCGGCAGGCAGCCACCCAGCAAGCCAATCCAGTTCCCCGCGACGACTACCGCTGGCCGGTGCCCGGCTTCCCGCGGGTGGCCCGGCCATTCCAGCCGCCGGAGACGGTGTATTCCACGGGTCACCGGGGGGTCGACCTGGCCGCCCCCGTCGCAGGGCCCGTGCTGGCGGCTGGTGCCGGGACAGTGACGTTCGCTGGCGTCGTAGCTGACCGCGGGGTGGTATCGGTGCAGCACCCTGACGGCTTGCGCACCACCTACGAGCCGGTGGAGGCCCAGGTGGCGGTCGGCACGGTCGTGGCCGCCGGCACCGTTCTGGGCCTGCTGAGCCCCGGTCACGATGGGTGCCCGGCGGCGGCCTGCCTGCATTGGGGGGTGCGGCGCGGGCCGGACAGCTATCTGGACCCGTTGCGGCTGGTGGGGGTGTGGCGGGTGCGACTGCTGCCGTGGCAGGGCTGAGAATCAGCGGTAACGGCGCGTGGGGCGGATCAGCGGCCGCGACGAGCACGGGGCCGGGCGCTGGCGTCCGGTACCCGGTCGCCGGTGACCTCCGCGATACGGGTGCGCAACCGCAGCACCGCCCTGGTGTGCAGCTGGCAGATCCGGCTCTCGGTGACCCCCAGCACCCCGCCGATCTCCGCCAGGGTGAGGTTCTCGAAGTAGTACAGGGTCACCACGGTGCGGTCGCGTTCGGGCAACCCGGCGACCGCCGCTGCCAGCAGCGCCCGGGCCTCCTCCGATTCCAACACTGCCACCGGGTCTGGGGCGTGCGCGTCAGCCAACACATCCGCCGCGGAGAGGCCACCGGAGTCGGAATCACCCCCCATGAGGTCCTCCAGAGCGATGACGCTGGTCATCGACAGCTCCTTGTACAGCGACTGCAGTTCGGCGGGACTCAGGTCCGCCTCGGCGGCAACTTCGGCATCGGTGGGGCTGCGGTGCAGCGTGGACTCCAACCGACCCAGAGCCGCCTGCACCGCCCTGGCCTTGGACCGCACCGAGCGGGGCACCCAGTCTTGGGCTCGCAGGTCGTCGAGTATTGCGCCCCGCACCCGCTGCATGGCGTAGGTCTCGAACTTCCACCCGCGCTCGGGTTCAAACCGGTCGATGGCCTCGATGAGCCCGAAGATGCCCGCCTGCACCAGGTCGGCTGCGTCAACGTGCTGAGGAAGACCGGTTCCGACCCGCCCCGCAACGTATTTGACCATCGGCGCGTAGTGCAGGACGAGACGGTCACGCAGCGGCTGGGAGCGATGGTGGGTGAACTCGCTCCACAGTTCGTCCAGCGCCTGAGCCACCGACTCCCCGTGCGATGCGGCGTCCCTACCCTGCTGCGCCTCACGCTCTCGGGTGCGCTCGGTCATGAACTGCCCTCAGCCGCTCGACGGTCACATGGGTATAGAGCTGTGTCGTCGACAGCGTAGCGTGACCAAGCAGCTCCTGAACGACCCGCAGGTCCGCGCCCCCCTCAAGCAGATGGGTGGCCGCAGAGTGCCGCAGACCGTGCGGGCCGAGGTCGGGTGCGCCGGGCACCACCGCGACCGTCTCGTGCACGCAACGTCGGGCCGCCCGTGGGTCAAGCCGGCCGCCCCGCACCCCCAACAGCAATGCCGTTCCACTCAGTGAGCTGCACAACACTGGGCGGCCGTACCGCAGCCACGCTCGTAGGGCGCGTTCGGCCGGCAGCCCGAAGGGGACTGACCGCTCCCGGCCGCCCTTGCCGAGCACCCGCACCAACCGCCGCGCGTCGTCGACATCGCCGACGTCGAGACCACACAGCTCACCGACCCGGATACCGGTGGCGTACAACAACTCCACCACAAAATGATCACGCAGCGCCACGGGTTCGAGCTGCGCGGCCCCGGCGGCGGCCGAGTCGAGCGCCGAGGCGGCCTGTTCCGGTCGCAACACCGCCGGAAGGGTCCGGTGTGCGCGGGGGGCAGACAGTCGCGCGCCAGCGTCGTATGCCGCGCGGCCGGTGCGCTGCGCCCAACCAGTGAAGGTGCGGGCAGCAGCGGTGCGCCGGGCCAGGGTGGTGCGGGCCACCCCGGCCCTGGCCTGCTCGGCCAACCACGAGCGCAGCACCGCAAGCACCAGGCCGTCGAGGGCCGGTGAACGGTCGGGATCCTGCCGCGTGGCGTGAGTCAGCAACGAACGAACGTCACCGGTGTATGCCCGCACCGTGTGCACCGAATACCCGCGTTCCAGCCGCAAGTAGTCGGCGAAGTCCTCGACGTGTCGCTGCAGGCCTGCGGCCAGCACGAACTCCGCTGGCCGTACCCCATCGTCCACGAATCCCACGGTGGTCGCACCGCGGGGGATGGTCAAGCACTCCCGCCGCTGACACGCCGACGCGCCCAACCGTCCTCGGTGAGCACAGCAAGGCGGTCCAGCTCCAGCACCGGTAGGGCGGCCCGCACCTGATGCAGCGGTAGCCCGCAGCTCTCGGAGATCCGCTGCAGGTCAGCGGCTCCGGTGGCCGGCAGCGCCTCGAACACCTGCGCCACCGCGGTGTCCAAGTCGTCCCACGGGCGCCGAGTGACGTCCGGATCGGCGGCCAGTTCACCCATGCGCCCGACCCGTTCGGTGACCTCCGCCGCCGAGGTGACCAGTTCGGCCTCCCCCAGCCGGATCATCCGGTGGCACCCGGTGGACCCCAGTGAGGTGACCGGGCCGGGCACGGCCATCACCGCGCGGCCGAGGGCGCCCGCCCACGTCGCGGTGCTACGCGCACCGCTGCGCCAGCCCGCCTCGACCACCACCACCCCCTCCCCGAGCCCGGCGATCAACCGGTTGCGGGCCAGGAAGCGATACCGGGCGGGCGGGGTGCCCGGCGGATACTCGCTGACCACCACGCCGTCCACCATGATGCGCCGCAGCAACGCCTCGTGTCCGGACGGGTACGGCCGATCCACCCCGCCGGCCAGCACGGCGGCGGTGATCCCACCGGCAGCGAGGGCGGCACGGTGGGCGGCGCCGTCGACCCCGTAGGCGGCTCCTGATACCACCGTCCATCCGTCAGCGGCGAGGTCGTGGCACAGCTCTGCGGTGACGTGCTCGCCGTAGCCGCTGATGGCGCGGGTACCCACCACGGCCACCGCACGGTCGGTCACCTCGTCGAGACGACCGCCGCCGCGGACCCACAACGCGACAGGTGCGATCGGGGCGCGAGCGCTTGGCGCATGCTCACCGGCGAAGCCCACCATCCGCCACGCCGGCCATTCCGCGTCCTCCGGGGTCACCAAGCGACCCCCGAGAGCCTGAATGTGGTCGAGGTCCGCGGCCGCAGAGTCCAGGTGATGACGAGCCTGGGTGCTGGCGGCCAGCGCAGCAGGTACGGCGCGCTGGCGCACCGCATTGGCCGCCGCCTCGGGTCCGTCTCGGGCGATGAGTGCGTGCAGCTGCGGCGACGGCGCCTCGCTCACCCGAGACAAGTACGCCCACGCCCGCCGCCTGCACTGGTGCTCGCTCATGCCGCCCTCCTGTCCCGGAACAGCAACGCGGCGGCCACCTCGTCATGGCCCGGTTGGACGGTGCCGGCCAGATCGCTCAGGCTCCAGGCGACCCGTAGGGCTCGGTCGGCTCCACGGGCGGTGATCTCACCGGTTCGCAGTGCCCGCTCCAACGGGACCAGAGCGGGTCGGCCAAGTCGAAACCGTTGTCGCAGAGCCGGTCCGGGCACCTCAGCATTCGTCAGCCAACCATGCCCGGACCACCGATGCGCAGCCGCCTCGCGGGCCGCCGCCACCCTGGCGCGCACCGCGGCGGTGCCCTCCCCCGTGTCGTCGGTGAGGGCCGCGGACGCTAGCGGCCGCATCCGCACCCGCAGGTCGACCCGGTCCAGCAACGGTCCGGACAACCTGCCCAGATACCGGCGGCGGGCCGGGGGCGGGCAGACGCAGTCGGTCTCGCGGGCCGGGGCGCATGGGCAGGGGTTTGCCGCCAACACCAGCTGGAAGCGGGCCGGGTAGCGGGCCACGCCGTCGCGACGCGCGATGCGGACCTCGCCGTCCTCCAGCGGGGTGCGCAGCGCCTCCAGCGCACGGGAACCGAACTCGGGGCACTCGTCGAGGAAGAGCACTCCGCGATGTGCCCGGCTCACCGCCCCGGGCCGGGCCATCCCGCTGCCACCGCCGACAAGTGCGCTCACCGAGCTGGTGTGATGCGGCGCCACGAAGGATGGGCGGGTGATCAGCGGGCACTCGGCGCTGAGCAGGCCCGCCACGGAGTGAATCGCGGTGACCTCCAGGGCCGCCTGCTCGCCCAGGGCGGGCAACAGACCGGGCAGACGCTGGGCCAGCATCGTCTTGCCCGTTCCCGGCGGGCCGGTCAGCAGCAGGTGATGCGCCCCGGCTGCGGCGACCTCCACCGCCCACCGCGCCTCGGCCTGGCCCACCACGTCGCCCAGGTCCGCCCCGCTCTCGGCGGGTGCCGTCGCGAAGCCCGTCGGCGGCTGCAGCGTGCCAGCGCCACGCAGCCACGCCAACACCTCGGCCAGGCTCCTGGTACCCAGCACCTCGATGCCCTGCACCAGGGCTGCTTCACCGAGCGCCTCCAGCGGCACCACAGCTCGCGGCCAGCCAGCTTGCCGCGCAGCAAGCACGGAGGGGAGCACCCCCCGAACCCGTCGGACCCGACCGTCTAGTGCCAGTTCGCCCAGCAGCACCGTCTCGGCCAATCGCCCCCCCGGCACCGAACCCGCCGCGCACAACACCGCGCACGCCAGGGCAAGGTCGTACACCGATCCGACCTTGGGCAGCGTCGCCGGTGACAACGCCAGGGTGATGCGTCGCGACGGCCAGCTCTGACCGGAGTTGGTGACCGCGGCCCGCACCCGATCACGGGATTCCTGCAGTGCAGCATCGGGTAGACCCACCAGATGCACCCCGGGCAGTCCCTGACCGAGGTCGGCCTCGATCTCCACCAGCTGACCGTCGACACCGTTCACCGCCACGGAGTGCGCGCTGCCCAGCGCCATCAGAAGACCCCGGGCAGATGCTCGAGCTGCACACCACCGGTCCGCGGGTCGATGAGGACCGCGATTACGTCGAAGCGGACCTGCACCCAGCCGACACGATTGGCCGACAGCCACCGCTGCGCCGCACGGCGCATCCGGGCCAGTTTGCGCGGTGTCACGGCTTCCTCGGGCCGGCCGTAGCCGATCCCCGACCGCGCCTTCACCTCGACCACCACCACGCTCGCACCGTCGGTGGCGATAATGTCCAATTCACCCTCACTGCAGCGCCAGTTGCGGTCGAGCACGACCAGGCCCTGCGCAGTGAGATGTTCCACGGCGAGCTGCTCACCGCGGGCACCCAGGGCAGCGCGGCGCTGCGCGGTCGTGGACGGCGTTGGGGCGTTCGGTGTGGGGTGCGTCGCTGGTGATGGCACGGTTGTCCTCGACCCTCCTACGGGGCAACCGGTGGGTGGGCTGCCGAGGTCACCGACTGTGCCCGGTCGTCAGGGCTTGGTGAGGGGGTGCGAGCAATCTGTGGACAACCCGCCGATATGGGGATCGGCAGGGGTTATGGGTGCCCTCTGGGTGATCACGGGTCGGTGCGTCGTGCTACTCGCTGAACGGGCCGTCCTCGGGCAGGCGCAGCTCGGGCTTGTCCAGCTCCTCGACGTTGACATCCTTGAAGGTGATCACCTTGACGTTCTTGACGAACCGGGCCGGTCGGTACATGTCCCACACCCACGCGTCGGACATCCGCAACTCGAAGTAGACCTCGCCGTCGGCGTTGCGTGGTTGCACGTCGACCGAGTTGGCCAGGTAGAAGCGTCGCTCGGTCTCCACCACGTACGCGAACTGGGTGACGATGTCGCGGTACTCCCGGTAGAGGCTGAGCTCCATGTCGGTCTCGTACTTCTCGAGGTCCTCAGCACTCATCGGGGTGTTGCCCTCCTCGTTCGCTGCGCCGCCGGCCAGTGCGCCCCCTCATCATGACGCACTGGCGCACCGGTCCGGCACGCCTGCACCTGCGGCGGCGACGTTGGCGTAGCTGAGTCGGTGCGCTCGGCTGGGACCCCGCTGCCACAGTGCCGCCACATGTGCGGGGGTGGAATAGCCCTTATGTGCGGCAAAGCCGTAACCGGGAATGTCGGCGTCAAGCTGCACCATGATCCGGTCCCGGGTGACCTTCGCCAGCACGCTCGCCGCCGCGATACATGCAGCCTGGGCGTCACCACCGATCACCGGCAGGGACGGCGCCCCCAGCCCCGGTACCCGGAAGCCGTCGATGAGCACGTACCCGGGCGGGCGTGCCAGCGTGCTAACGGCCCGGCGCATCCCCTCGATGTTGACCACGTGAATGCCCCGGGCGTCGACCTCGGCCGCGGGCACGATCACCACGGACGTGGCCACCGCGTGCGCCAGGACCAGCGGGTACAGCCGTTCGCGTTCGGACTCGCTGAGCAGTTTGGAGTCGGTCAGCCCGTCCAGTGCCGGGCAGGGCGCCGGCGGCAGCACACACGCCGCGACGACCAGCGGGCCAGCGCAAGCGCCCCGGCCCGCCTCGTCGGTTCCGGCGACCGGTCCGAGCCCGCACCGGTGCAGGGTCGACTCCATCGTCCGGAGGCCAGCGGTGTGGCGTACCACCACCCGGGGTGGCCACGTCCGGCTCACCGTGCGCGGGCGCGCCACGGTCGCCGCCGTGCACGGGCGCCGGCACCTGTCGCGGTGCGCAGCCCGGCGAGCGTCCCGACCAGAATCACCGCGTTGGGGACGGGGGCGCCGCCCGGCGAGGGCCCCCCCGCAGCCTGCGCGCCGACGATCTGGGGAGCGGAGATCACCTGCCACCGGGAAACGGGCACCACAATCACCCTGGCCTTACCAATGACATCGGCCGACGGCACCGTCCCCCGCGCGTTGTCCCCCACGTGGTAGCGAGAGTCGGCCGAGTTGTTCCGGTTGTCGCCCATCATCCACAGGTTGTTCGGCGGCACAGTGACGGGGGCGAAGCAGCGTCCCGAAGCGATCGCGGTAGCGCAGTCCTGCGACCCGGCAACGAACGGGAAGTCGTTCACCACGTACGGCTCGGTCAGCGAAGCGCCGTTGACCTGCACGTTTCCGGTGGCGTCGCAACACTGCACGGTCTGACCGCCCGTGGCGACGACGCGTTTGACGAAGTCACGCTCGTTGGGCGGAGCGAGCCCGACCACCGCTCCGACCTGCTGCAGGCCACGGACAACGGCATTGCTGGAGCGCGGGCTGGTGAACTCAGTCCCCCAGGACGCCGGGCCCTTGAAAACCACCACGTCACCTGGTCGTGGGGCACCGAAGCGGTAGCTGACCTTGTCAACCACGATGCGGTCGTTGGTGATGCCGCACCCGGTGCACCCCATCAGGGTGGGCTCCATCGACTCCGACGGGATGACATACACCCGGGCAATGAACGTCTGGATCACGAAGCTCAGCAGGAGAGCGACGAGCAGCAGGATCGGCAGTTCCTTGAGAAACCCGCGCTGCTGGGCCCTGCGTCGCGTGCCGCGGCGCGTCCGGGAGGTTCGGGACCGAGCCGGTCCGTCGTCGGCGTCGTCGGCTGCGGGACCTCCGGGTGGGCGATTGCGGTCCTCGCTGGCGTTGTCGGGCACGCCCTCAGGTTAGAGCAGCAGTGGACGCACCCGCGGTCGCCAGCCGCATGCTCAGCGCTTCTCCTTGATCTTGGCGGCCTTACCCCGCAGGTCACGCAGGTAGTAGAGCTTGGCGCGCCGCACATCGCCGCGGGTCGCGACCTCGATCATGGCGATGTTGGGGGTGTGCAGCGGGAAGGTGCGCTCGACGCCGACACCAAAGGACACCTTGCGAACGGTGAACGTCTCGCGGAGGCCACCGCCCTGGCGGCGGATCACCACTCCCTTGAACACCTGGACCCGCTCGCGGGTGCCCTCGATCACCCGCACGTGCACGTTCAGGGTGTCCCCGGGGCGGAAGTTGGGAATATCGGTCCGCAGGGACTTGGCGTCCAGGGCGTCCAGGGTGTTCATGTGTCAACCGTCCTTGCGTGAGCGCTAGAGCAGAGGAACGCCCACGGCGGACACCGCGGGGCGGTTCCGCGCGTGGAGTTCGTGCCCAGGGTGAGTGGGCGAGCGGTGGTCACTCCGGTCCAGCGGCGCCGGGCAACTGCTCAAGTGTGCCAGAGGACTCTGCGAGGGTGAAACCGGCCGCCTGGAGCACCGCACGGTCGGCCGCGTCCAGGTCCACGTGGCGCAGCAGATCCGGCCGTCGCTGTGCGGTGCGCTCCAATGACGTCGCCCGCCGCCAGGCGGCAATCCGCTGGTGGTCGCCGCTGCGCAACACCTCGGGCACCTCCAACGCCCGCCAGCTTTCCGGCCGGGTATAGCTCGGGCCCTCCAGCAACCCGTCGGAGAACGAGTCCTGCTGGTGGGACAGCGCGTTGCCGAGCACGCCAGGCAGCAGCCGCACCACCGCCTCGACGAAGACGAGCACCGCCGCCTCACCACCAATGAGCACGTAGTCACCCAGGGACACCTCCGCCACCTGCAGGCGCCGCGCCGCGTCGTCGACGACCCGTTGGTCGATGCCCTCGTAACGTCCGCATGCGAACACCACCCGGGGCGAGCGTGCCCACCGTTGCGCCATCGCCTGAGTGAACGGTTCACCCGCCGGCGTCGGCACCACCAGGAGCGGGGCCGGTTCGCCGGCACAAACCTCGTCCAGCGCCGCACCCCAAACCTGAGCCTTCATCACCATGCCCGGACCACCCCCGTAGGGCGCGTCGTCCACCGCCTGATGCACGTCGTGCGTCCAATCGCGCAGATCGTGAATCCCCAGCTCGATGAGTCCGCGGTCAATCGCCCGGCCCAACAGCGCGGTACGCATCGGCTGCAGGTACTCGGGGAAAATCGTCACGACGTCCAGGCGCACCGCTCACATCTCCAGCAGGCCATCGGGTGGGTCGATCACCATGGTGCCCGACTCGCGGTCCACGCTGGTCACGATGGCGGCAACGAACGGCACCAGGTGCTCGCCCGCGGGGCGGCCCGCGGGTCGGATCGACAACAGCTCCGCGGCCGCCCCGTGCAGCACGTCGAGGACGGTGCCCACCGCCGTCCCGTCAGTGAGCACGACGTCCATCCCGACCAACTCGTGGTCGTAGAACTCTGCCGGGTCCCTAGGTGCGGGCAGGTCGGCGTGGTCGATGACGAAGAGCAGTCCGCGTAAGGCATCCGCACCCGCGCGGTCGCCCACATCCGCCAGCCGTACCAGTAACCGTCCGGAATGCTCGCGCACCCCCACCACCGTGTGCGCGACGGTCGCGGTGTCGCGCTGGCGCCGGGCGTGCAACTGGGTGCCCACCGCAAACCGCTGCTCCGGCTCATCGGTGCGGATATCCACCACGATCTCTCCGTGCACCCCGTGGGAACGGGCGACCCGCCCGATGACGAGTTCCACAGCGCTGCTCAGTTGACCCGGAACTCAATGATCGGTGTCGACGACGTCGACGCGCAGTCCACGGCCGCCGATCCCGGCGACCAACGTGCGCAGCGCCGTCGCGGTACGCCCGCCCCGTCCGATGACCTTGCCCAGGTCCTCCGGGTGGACGTGCACCTCGATGGTTCGCCCGCGCCGACCCGAGACCATCTCGACCCTGACGTCGTCGGGGTGGGCGACGATGCCGCGGACGAGGTGCTCCACCGCGTCAGCGACCACGCTCACTGCGCGTCGGACCCGGCAGCCCCGGCGGCGGGCTCGGTGGCCTTGGCGGGCTCGGTGGCCTTGGCGGGCTCGGTGGCCTTGGCGGGCTCGGTGGCCTTGGCGGGCTCGGTGGCCTTGGCGGGCTCGGTGGCCGTGGCGGGCTCGGTG